>Ga0081539_10000018_pt1 | contig 374538 bp, 324 predicted proteins | sample TabmetS4T2R2_FD_71023 | JGI IMG/M metagenome (GOLD analysis project Ga0081539, IMG submission 71023) | Tabebuia heterophylla rhizosphere microbial communities from the University of Puerto Rico - S4T2R2 | ecosystem: Host-associated > Plants > Roots > Rhizosphere ...
AGCTCAAGCTGGCAGCGGCGGGCGATCGGTTCCCCACAGCAACCTGACTTTATCTCACCCGCACCCGGACGGGGACTGCAGGAAGAGCGTGTAGCGCCTCCTCGCAATTTCCATGGGCAGCAGATTGCCGGGACAGCGCAAATCCCTTCTTCGCAACGTTCCACGGAAGGCCACCGGCGTCCACACAGTTCCAGTCGGCCCCATTGCTGGCAACGATTCCGCGGACACTGAACGCCGCGACCGCGACTGCCTTCGCGAACTCTGGCTCCGAAGACCGATGTCGCCGTGGAGGCTCCATAGCCTATAATCCGCGCGCTACGTGGAGGCGCTAATGACCAGCGTGACAGTCTGACTGACGGATCGCGAAATCAAACTGCTCAAAGCACGAACGGGCGAGAGAGATGCGTCCGCGGCGCTGAAAGCGTGGGTTTCGCGTGCAAACCCGAAGCGCTCGACGGCGGAGCTGCGCACTGCACTCAGGGAGTCGCTCAAGGAAGAGGCTGCCGGAAAGGGGAAGACTTTCCGAAGCGGCCGTGAGGCCATGCGTAGGCTCGGGAGCTGATCATCTGCACGTGGGAAGCCGGCGGATGGTGGGCACGCTTTCACAGCCCTTTCCACACATAGACGCCTGGAACATGCCTCAATCCTTCTGGACAGAGCGCCCTGATCATCGTCAACGGCACTGCCGGGGACAGGTATGGGCGGATTATCGCGGCCTCGAGCCGATGATGGACGCAACTGGTGCCCGCCATACCTTCGAAACCTGGTACGTGTCTTGGCTTGAAGCGGCGCTGAAAAAGTTTGAGGTTACCTGAGAATGCGCAGGTTTTGACCGATCCCTACCTCACGCGGACGCGCACGGCAACCGCAGGAACAGCGCGCGTAGCGCCTCACCCGACCAACTGTCCCTGCGCCTGTCAGCAGCACTGCGGGGTTGCAATGGAGTATTCCCCCACGGACTGTCAGTGCAATCCGTCGTGGCGTCCTGGCTCAGCGCCGTGCGCTGGGCTTACCGGGATTTTCGGCTTCACGGCTAACCTTTCGTCGACGGCGACGACGACGAGCGCGAATGGCGTTCCGTCGTCGGCCGCGACCGCGGGAAGTCCGCTGTCGCCCCTGAACCCGCCCAGCATCGCGCTCTGGTAGTACGGCGCGTAGATCATCATGTGCGGATGCCACTTCCCGTCGGGGCCAACGTTCTGACCGGCCGACCACATGTAAGCAAACGAGACGCTCTCCATTTTCGGGAGCTTGCCGAGCGCATAGGCCATGGCGATCTCACGGGGGATTGCATCGGGTTCCATCCCCTGCAGGCCGAGCTGTGCGCGCATCTCCTCCACCAGCCGGATCGTGCGGCTGCCGATGGGGTCGTAGCAGATCGGTGCCTGGATCGTGACGTCGTACGCCAGCTTATGCCCATCCGTCGGTGTGAACGCAACAGCCGACCAGCCTCGCATCACCAAGCATACGAATCCGTTGTCGCCATTGCTCGCGACCTGGTACCCCGACCGGGTCAGCACTTTGATGGTGGCGCGGTCGGAGATGCTCGCCGGCGCCGCGCTTTTTGCGAGCGCGATTTCCTCCGCCGGCACCATCATGTACGCATCGACAGGTGGATATTTCAGGTCCCGGGACCACCCGGGCAGCGCGGCCAGCATAGAAACGATTGCCGGCAGAATCGACGTGGTTGGTTTCATGAGGAGCTCCCTTGACCGCTTTCATGACCCAGATGACCAAGGACGATCGACGCGCCCCAGCGCCGACATCGTCTTGGTGTACAAATGGAGAAATCGACGATGCGCGCGATCTTCCGTCTCGCACGAGGAGCGGCGGGTCCATGATTGAGCAGTCCGCGATCCGGGTTCGAATGTCGGCTTTGTAGTGACGATATCGGCCTGCCGACCGACCGCCCTTGGCCCGAAAGCGTCAGGTCAAATGACGTTGCAGAATGATGCAATTGGGTGCACTACTTGCGTCTCGAGAATGATGAGCGTGGTGTAGAGCGGTCACAGGAGTTGATGACTGAGGGCACAGTCAGTGCGTTGGACGCAGCTGTGAGGGCCGCTCGTTCATCGATCGCTTGATCGCGTCGATCCGCTGTTCGTACAAGGTGTGAATATCGCACTTGATGGAAGAGGTAGCCGCGAAGCGCGGGTCGCCACGTGCGATCCAGCGCCGATGGTGGCGTGTGCTTCCAGCTTACGGCGGCGGGCAGTGCGGCGGTCCAGCGATTCAGCCTGCGGGGCCGATGGCGACGCCGCGCTCGCGAAAAAGGGAAATCAGCGGGGCGATCTCGCGCTCGTACTTGCGCCAGCGCTCCAGCGCCGTTCGATAGATCGGCTTGCGCACTTGCACCGAGCTCGCTGTGGACACCGGCGCAGCGTTCTCGTGGAAGCTGAGGCACGACGGATCCCATGGCAGCCCGCAGAAGGCGAGCAGCCGGCGAGCCTCTCGCTCCGTGTCTTCCACCACGGCCTCGTATTGCACTTCGCAATAGTTCTGTGGAATCGACGTCGCCCAATGCCGCGCCAGCGCATCGAACGCAATGTAGTAACGCCCAGTGTCGAGCAGGTTGTAGGAATAGTTGTAGTAAGAGAACGAGGTTGCGAAGAGCTGCCGGTAGTTACTGAGGCACGAATCGAGAGGGTTCCTGCGCAGGCAGATGATCTTCGCGCGCGGCAACGCGCGGCTGATCAACCCGGCGTAGAGAACATTCAACGGCATCTTGTCGATGAAGCGCGGTGTGTGGCCGGTGCGCGGGCGCGTGCTGTCGATGTAGTCACTCCCGAGTTTCCGTGAGTCGATCTTCACAGCGGCTTCGAGTGTTTCGACGTCGAGCACGAAGCGCGATGTCGTGCCGCTCGCGCGCTTGAGCGCGACGGAAAAATTGGTGAGCTCGCCGGCGGAGTACACCTGCGGGTGGCTGGAAAGAATCCGCTCCACCAGCGTCGTGCCGGTTCTGGGCAGGCCAAGGACAAAGATGGGTTCCTCGCAGCCGAGCCCAGCTTCAGGCCGCTTCAGGAAGTCTGCGGAGCAGATGCGCTGCGCGGCGTCGAACAGGGCAAGGTCCATCTCGATCGAATAATCGATCGAGGCGCGCTTGCGGCGCTTCCCGCGCTCCAGGTACTGGAACGAGCGCGAATAATCGCCGAGGTGCTCGTAGTAGCGGGCAAGCGCGTGGCAGATGTGCAGCTCCGCTTCGACGGAGACGTCACGTACACTGAGCATTGCTTCGAGATGCGCAAGCTCGTCTGCCGTGAACGGCTGGGGCGACACCTGCCCGAGTGACGACCAGGCCTTGTGGAAATTCCGATCGAGTGCGAGGGCGCTCCGGAACGCACTCTCCGCAGCGGTGAAGTCGCCGACGAACTGCAGCGACGCGCCGAGATTGTAGAAATAGGCCGGCTTGCCGCCATCGAGCGCAACCGCGCGTCGGAACGGGTCCAGGGACTCTTCATACGCGCCGGTGCGACTCATCACCACGCCGATGGTGTCGAGCGTGAGCGCATCGCGACGCAGAGATACGCCGGTGGTGCCGACTGCATCGCGAGGTGCAGGAACGCTGTCAGCGTCCGGCACCAGCGCCGCACGCGGCATGAGCGCCAGAGCCTGCGAGGCCGCTGCCAGTGATTCACGCGGCTGGTCGAGCGCGAGCAGGCAGCGCCCGAGCTGGGCGTGATACTCCGCGGGCCGCGCGTCCAGGCGCAGCGCGCGACCGATCACATCTGCCGCCTTCGCGAAGTTGCCGTGCTCGGCGGCGATCATGCCGAGCAGAAAGAACGCGTCCGCGAACTCCGGCGCGCGCGTGAGTATGCGCAGGCACAGCTCATGGGCACGCCGGTAGTCGCGCGCATTGAGCGCGCGCTCAGCCTCGCGATGCCAGGCCTGAAGCTCGCCGCTCGGCTGCGCGCGTGTCATCCGCCCTCATTGAAACGAGAAGTCGTACGTGAACCTCAGGCCGACCTGCCGCGGACGCAGTACGTCGTGGTAATACGTGCGCACGAGGCGCGTGTCACCGTTGTCGTCTGTCACTGACTGCAGATAAGACGTGTCGCCGCGCACGCCAGTGCGCGCAAACTTGTTGGTGAGGTTATCCGCGTACAGCGCCAGGCTCCACTGCGCCGCCTTGAGCGTGGCCCATGCCTGATGCACGGTGTACCCCGGTAGCCTTTCGCCATTCGCGCGCACGCCGGTGCGCGTAAGGACGTTGCCGATCGCTGCGAACCCGTAGTTCATGTCGAGGTTCCAGCCATTGGCAAGCGGGAAGGCGTACTTCATGTGGAACGTGCCCTGCTTCTCCGGCGAGCCCGGGAGGCGGTCGCCCGAGAGGCCGTCGACGTTGATGGTGCTGGCCGCGCCGAATCCATCGCCGAACGTTCGCAGGAGGCGCGGCGCATCGTCCGAAAGCTCGGCCTTGGTGTAGCCGTAGCCCACCTCCAGGCCGAACGCTTCAGTGGGTTGAGCGGACAGTGCCAGCTCGAACCCTCGAGTCTCGGCGCCCTTGCCGTTCTTCGTGATCGGCTGCAGCCCCACGAGGGTCGAGCTCGCGAGCTGTGGATCTTTCCACTTGATGTAGTACACGTCGCCATTCAGCGTGATGCGGCGATCGAGCCACTGCGTGCGCAGGCCCACTTCGTAATTGGTGGTCTTGTCCGGCAGGTACTGCAACTCGTCGGGCTGCGCGCAGACGTTCTGATTTTCCCCGGTTCCCTCGCAAGCGGCCACACCGTTCGAATTTCCGATGCGGTAACCCTCGCTCACCGTGAGGTAGCCCATCACATCGTCGGTAAAGTGATACGACGAATTGAACTTGAAGAGCGTGCCGTCATCTTTCTGGCCGGAGTTGGTGAAGTTCAGAATGACGTCGTTCGGCCCACGACTATCGAGGATGGTCGACTCGAGCAGCGGAAGATCTGTTGCTTGATCTACAGACAAGTCGTACTTGTACCAGCGCCCTCCCACGGTCGCCTGCCACGCGTCGGTGAAGGCGTACGTCAGCTCACCGTAGACCGCGTATTCCTTCTGGTCGACGAACTGCACGGAGTAGTACTCGAGACTGTCTGGCCGCACCTGTGCACCGACGCCGATGTCTACCAGATATTCGCTGTATCCCGGCGTGAACTCCTTGCTGTACTGGTCGGACTTCAGCCTGTTGTAGAACAGACCGCCGATCCAGCTGAACGGCCCGGAAGGCTTCGACACGAGCCGGAATTCCTGGTTGAAGGTTCTGTCCGACTGGTCTTCGCGCGTGAACGCCGTGAAGGCGGGGAAGGTCTCGTAGCTGTAGCCGAGTGAGATCAGCAGATCCGTCTGGTCGCGCTGCCCGCCTTCACGGTAACGCGACACGCCCGTTGCGGAGGTCAGCTCCGCAAAGCCGAGATCCGCAGTCACTTCGAGCGCCGCGAGCTGGTTCTTGCGGTCGTTCGGCTCCAGCACGCGCTGCGCGGATTCGTATTTGCCTGTGTTGAACGCTTCCTGCTGCTCGACGTCGCGTGCGCCGACATCCATGTCCTGGTAGAAATAGCTCAGCGTGGCATCGATGACATCGTTCGGCTGCCAGCGCAGCGCGGCCCGACCGAACTTCGTCTTCTCATCGTTCGCATCCTTCACGCGACGCAAGTTCGCGGCAACGGCGGCAGGGTCGGAGAGGTCCGGCTGCGGGTTGGAGACGCCGGGCTGGCGCACGACGAAGTTGTAATCAATGAAGCCGGGGTCATCCAGATATTCGGCGGACGCGCGGAACGCGAGTGTGTCGGCGAGCGGTACGTTCACCGTCAACCCGCCACGGCCGCCCAGGCTGTCGCTTTCGGAAAGCGAGTACGCATCGCCGCGCAGGGTGAGCGACGCCTTGTCGAACCTCGGCCGATTCGGGATGTAGCGAATCGCGCCACCGAGCGTGCCCGAGCCGTAGAGCGTGCCTTGCGGACCGAATAGGATTTCCACGCGGTCGATGTCGACCGGCCTGAGATCCACATAGAGCGGAATTTCACCGACGTACGTGGCGACGGTGCCGCCACCGTCGTTCGCAATTCCTTCGGCCGAGCTGACCGAGGTGGCATTGAGGCCACGCACGATGATGCGGTTGGCGCTGCGGCCGCCCTGATCCACGACGTAGAGGCCGGGCACGTTGCGCCCGATATCCGCGAGGCCTGCGATGCCCTGGTTTGCAAGCTCAGAGCCACCGATGGCGGTGATGTTCAGGGGTACGTTCTGGACGCTTTCCTCGCGTCGTGTCGCGGTGACGGTAACTTCCTGGAGCGACTCGTCTTCCGGCTCGGGTTCTGGCGCGGCCTGGACTGCCGCCTGTGCCAGCAGACACGACACGGCGACCGCGACAGGTGTGCGGGGGAAGTGCGGGGAAGGCTTCAGGGTGGGGGCGAGACGCGGTGAGCCCTCACGAGATAAGCGCGATTTTGCAGGCATAGGGCGACCCTTGTTTCTGTAGTGGATGTGTCCACACACGAAACTTCCGTTTCGGGATGCCCCCTCTGACGGCGACCATACTAATGAGCCACGCGTGAACTTGCACGCCGGCAAACATCGAGGAAACGGTGTTGCGTGGACGTGACGCGACGAATGGGCGAGCGGCCCCGCGTAGTGCTCGAATCACAGCGTCAGGGGCTTAGCCAGCTGCCCGCCTGGCGTCGGGAGCATCACGGTTCGACTGGCGCTGCTTCAGCGCGCATAGAACACCTGACCAGACCGCCCGGGGCGCAGATCCTCAAGTAATCATTGGACCAGAAAATCGAAGGGTCTCAGGCAGCGAAGGTGAGCTCGTGTTCACCTCGCTCACCAAGGAAGCGCTGCCCATCGTCAGCTACCGGACTCGCGACCTGACCCGGCTGCTGCCGCCGTCGAGTCGCTCCATGCGCCGCATGGCGAAGATCGTGGGTCGCTCGGTGGCTGCTGCGAATTCGCCTTCGGCGATAATCTGCAATATGATTCCGGTTATCGCTTTAATTTCGTGGTAACCAGCAACGTGAAGCAGATTAAAGAGGCCGCTGACGCGCTGACACTCTTAGGCTCCCGCCTTCGTGAGGCGAGGCTGAAGCGTGACGACACAATGGCGACGTTTGCCGAGCGTCTGGGCGTTTCGGAACGGACGGTGCGAGCCATGGAGCAGGGGCGAACGACGGTGCAAATCGGCGCATGGGTCAATGCTCTGTTCATTCTCGAAGCGCTGGATCCGCTCAGTCATGTGCTCGAAACGCGAGAGAGCTTGCTCGATCGCGCCCGCAATGTCCGACCCAGGCGGCAGCGCGCATCTCGGCGGAGCGCTTGAAACACCTCTTCGTCTGGTTGCATCGAGAAGACGGCACTTTCGCACGCGTAGGCGAGCTTGCCACTACCGACCCTGTCGCAGGCGGCCGCTTCGAGACCGAGTTCGAATACGCGCGCGAATGGGTTTCCAATCCATCCGCTGTCTCGCTCGATCCGGCTTCACTCCCGCTGCAACCCGCTGGACGTCGATTCCGCGCTGAGCAGTTCAACCCGCCGCTCGCGGTGTTCGATGACTCGCTTCCAGATGACTGGGGCCGCCGACTGCTCACACAAGCACTGAAACTCGAAGGCCGCAAGCCATCGCCACCAGAAATGCTGGTGAGGCTGCGGGGCCAAGGCACTGGAGCGCTCGTCTTCACAGAGACGCCGACCGTGGAACCTGTGGCGGCAACACTGGAAACCGCTCAACTGTCCGCGCTTCTCCTGGCAGCAGCGAAGTTCGAGAAGGGGACGCTGCCTCCCGGAGATGCGTTCCGCAGACTACTCGAAGGCAGCAGCCGCGCAGGCGGCGCGCGTCCAAAGGCATTGGTTCGCGATGATCACGGCGAATGGCTCGCGAAGTTCCCGAGCACATCACGAGATGGCGCGCATGATGTTGTCGGATTGGAGGCCACCTGCCTGGAGTTGGCGCGACGTGCGGGACTCACAGTTGCCTCATCGAGGCTTCAGACAGTCGGCAAACGTCGTGTGCTCCTCGTTCGCCGCTTTGACGTCACGCCCGCAGGCGGCCGCATCCACATGGTCAGCATGCGCACATTGTGCAAGGAGCGGCCGGGCATATTCGTGACGAGCTACTCCGAGCTTGCCCGAGCCATTGAAAGGTACTCTGCATCGCCGGCTATGGACGTCTCGATGCTGTTCAGGCATATGGCTTTCAATGCCGCCATCGGCAACGTCGACGACCATCTGAAGAATTTCTGGATGCTTGCGCACGATAAGGGCTACCGACTCGCGCCTGCGTTCGATCTCGTGCCCGATATATCCGAGCGTGGTGAGCACACGCTGTCGTTTCAGTACGGCTATGACTGCCCTACTCGTGACCAGCTGTCCGATGTCGCTCGTGCCTGGAGCGTGCCGGATGCGGTGGCGATCCTGGATGAAGTCGTGGGCGCGGTGGGCGCCTTCGCTGCAACAGCTCGCAAGCTCAGAGTGCGCGGCGGCCCACTGCTGAAGACCGTGCTGGCGGATGTTCAGAGAAGAACCAAGCTCCTGGCTTAGTCGAATCGAGCCGACTCAGGGCACGTGCAATTTGGCGACGTCGCGCAGAACCCTAGTCATCCGGGTTCGTCTCCAGTGGCGGCTCTGGTGGCAGCGATGGGGATGTGCGCCGGCGAAACCGGCAAGGGGTAGACGGTGAAAGTCCGTTACGGTGAAGGAGTAGCGATCACACCGGCCTCAAGTCATGCGTGGGGCGCCGTGAGGTGTCAAAGCGTTGACCGAGGGATGTGCAGGCCAGCTATTGAGTTCCGAAAGTGCTATTTCAGGACGCCGACGCCGATATCCCCAGGTGGAAGGCGAAACGCGAGGGTGCGACAGCGCGAGTGCCCGAGCAGTCCTGCGGGACCAGAGACCCTGGCATGCATACACGCTCCTTGTACGGAACCGGGAGATCTGTGGGTCGACCGCAGGGAAGGGCGGTCCGCATCGGGAAGACCCTTGTATTCGTAGCCGATGATGAACGGCTCACAGAAGTCAGACTGCTGCGAAGTAGCGATGAAGCTGGCGAACAAGCCTGAAGGATCGGGTGCGGAGTCAGTGGAGCGAAGGCGGCAGGCCGAGGGAAACCCGAGCGAGCCTCACACGTGCCGGACGCAGCGCCGGGAAGGCGTGTCACAGGGACTCGAGCTCGCGCTCCGGCGCAAGGCGGCTGCTGGGGTCGATGGCGTCACGTGGGAACAGTATGGCGAAGCTCTCGAAGCGAACCTTGCAGAATTGCACGAGCGCGTACATCGCGGCACCTATCGGGCACGACCTTCACGACGCACTTACATCGACAAGAGCGATGGAAGCCAGCGACCGCTGGCGGTTGCGGCGTTGGAGGACAAAGTGCTGCAGCGTGCGGTGGTGGAAGTGCTCAATGCGGTCTACGAGGCGGACTTTCTGGGCTTCAGCTACGGTTTCCGGCCCGGACGCAGCCAGCACAATGCGCTGGATGCACTGGCGACGGCGATCGTACGCACGAGGGTGAACTGGATCGTCGATGCGGATATTGCCGGCTTCTTCGATGGACTGAACCGGCTGTGGCTTGAGCGTTTTCTCAGGCATCGCATCGGTGATACGCGTGTGCTCCGCCTGATCGACAAATGGCTGAAGGCAGGAGTGCTGGAACATGGAGAGCTGAAGTTGAGTGAGCACGGCACGCCTCAAGGGGCGGTCGCCTCACCACTGTTGGCGAACGTGTACCTGCACTACTGTTTCGACCTGTGGGCGCAGCGGTGGCGACGCCGTCATGCTCGCGGGAACGTCATCTTCGTGCGTTACGCCGACGACATCCTCGCCGGTTTCGAGCACGAGTGTGAGGCCAAGCGTTTTCTGGCGGACATGCGTGAACGGCTGGGGCAGTTCGCTCTGTCGTTGCATCCGGACAAGACGCGCCTGATCGAGTTCGGTCGCTTTGCGGCGTCCAACCGGCAGCGGCGCGGACTTGGAAAACCGGAGACCTTCAAGTTCCTTGGGTTCATCCACATCTGCGACCGTACTCCGAAAGGCGCGTTCCGCCTGCGGCGGAAGACACGCCCCGATCGGATGCGCGACCGGTTACGGAAGATCAAGGGAGCTCTGAGACGACAGTGGCATCTTCCCATCGCTCAGCAGGGCAAGTGGTTGCAGCAGGTGGTGCGGGGTTACTTCGCCTACCATGCTGTGCCGACGAACTCATACAGCATCAACGCGTTTCGGCGCGCGGTCATGTTCCTTTGGTTGCGTGCGCTTCGCCGCCGCAGTCAGCGGGACCGAACGACCGTGGCGCTCGTTGCGCGGCTGGCTGCGCGTTGGTTGCCTCCGGCACTCGTTCTTCATCCTGTGCCGTTCGATCGTTTTCTCGTCAAACACCCAAGGTGGGAGCCCGGTGCGTGAGTAGCGCCCGCCGGGATCTGTGCGGGGGGTGCCGGGTCACCGGCATCCGTACCGCGATTCGATGGGAACGGAGGGGATCGGGTTACTCAGCAGGCTCAGCAAGTTATTGAAAGCGCTAATTGCCTTTTGATCCCGCCATACGTTGGTTCGAATCCTTCCACCTCGGCCAGATTTCACTGGTCGCTCTTTTATTCACTTCGAGGCGCTCCCGTGCGACGAAGGTCGGCCTCCGATGGCGGTCTGGCGGAGCTGACCTACGGGGCTGATCCTGTGGCTCGCTGCGCTTGGACCCAGCACAACGCGTGACTACTTCGCTGACGAAAATGCGACTAACATTCATCGAGGAAACGAATGAAGTTGTACGGAAACAAAAATGGATACCATGAAGAGCATCAGCCAGCCGGAAGCTGAGCGCCTCCTGGCGCTGGATGAAACCGATCTCTACCTGCTCCTCCTTCCTCCGGAGGCTGCCACGGATCTCTACACGCGGGAGGGCAAGCTCGCCCGGGCGCAGGAGATCTTCCGTTCTCATTTCAAGCGCGTGCGCCGTGCCGTGTGCGCGAAATATGCCGACCACAAGGACACGACCAAGAGCGCCGTCGACCTTCTGGCGCTGATCGCGCTGACGATCGGCAACGCGCTCGATCTCGGGCCGACGACCGTCTATGCCATGTCGGCACTCGTCATCAAGATCGGCATCGGAGAGCTTTGCAACTCACCTCGACCCGATCGCACGTGACGGAGATCGGCAGTGGAAGGGAGTTTCAGTCTCGAATCCGCGTTGTGCCGGATGTTCCGCACCGATATCAGTCCCAGCAGTGAGCGGCACCCGCGCGACGAAACACTCCGTCGGTACGCACGATCGATGGCTTTCGCCGATGCGAGGCGAGGTGCGGACAGCATCCCGCAGGGTCGGCTTCCCGACCTGCCTTCGCCGAGCGCAGCCCGGCTCTTCCATGAACGACTCCACTGGTGGCAGTTGTCCTCATACCCGCTGCTGCAAAGGCGGTTTCTGTTGGCGCTCCAACAGTTGCGCGGGCATGTAAGGGCTCGCGGCGGAAATCATCACCTGATCGGCGGTACCTGGGAGTTCGATGAGCCGGCCAATAGTGAAAATCTTCGGGTTGCGTGCAAGGTGACGGATGAAGAGATTTACTGGAACGCACTCCAGCACGACATGATCGTGAGCTCCGACCGCATCAGCGATCCGCAATTGACATACCAGGTACTCTTCTTCCTCCCGTCTCCCGGCGCCAACGGGGGACAGCGGCCATGCTACGGAGCAGCGCTCGGCTTCGAGGGAAGCCGAGAGATCGCATTCGTTGCCTTCACCCTGCAGGCGCTACTCGAGTCCGCTGCCTACGTCAGTCAGCTGCTGTTCGAGGGCAAGGAGCCTCCAGTTCCCGAATCCCTCGACGATCACGCTTCGAGAACATACCTGGGTGTCTGGGAATACTGGCGGCGACTTCACGGTAAACGATATCGCAGTACTCGCGAGCTCTGCATCGCTTTCCTGGCGGCCGTAGATCTCGCCGCAATGGCAGACGTGCCGGATGCTTCCACAACCGAGTCGTTGGACGTCGAGTATTTTTTCGAACGAGTCAGCATCCCTTATCGGTTCGGCAAGCTCGCGTATCGACTGCAAGGGAGCCCGCCCCTTTCGTGCCACGACGACGACTTGCTCGGAGCGGTGAAAGAGTTTCAAGCAAGTGCATGTCGCAGGTACGGGTGGCCGAGTATCGAAGACGTTGCAAGAGCGCAGGTCGTCTTTCTCACGAAGGCGATGCTCTATAACTGCGTGTTCGCAGCCGCGCCTGCACGCACCGAAGAGGAGCTCGTTGAGTCACTTCTGCGGCAGCCCGCGGAGCAAATCGCCAACGACCTCGAGCAGTTGCGACCCGCATGGAAGCTGATCGAACGGGCTGACACCGAGACGTTCGTCATCGGGCAGGCGCTGCTCGAGGCGATGACGAATGCCCTGATGTTGCGAGTAGAGCAGCCATCCATCGTGCCAGTGAGTCATGCGTACGCGCGCGAGCTGGCAAGGCTCCTGAGCCTGCCGATAGTCCTGTACGAGGGAGAGTACTATCTCGACAAGATCGAGCAGCCGTCAGTGGTGGTCGCATCATCCGAGGTTTTTGTTGTCGGGCCTCTGGTCGCAGCGCGCGACGCGATTTATCTGCACGCGCTCATGCCACTGCGAACCGGTGAGGAACGCTGCGGATTCGTGAAGACATTTACGGATTGTCACTACCAGAAGCTTGGATTCGGATGTCCATACCAGCCGCTCACGGACGACGAACAAGCATTGCGGCAAGAGCATGAGCTGGCCGACTGGTGTCACTGGACGTATCTCGCGCTTCAGACCGGAATCGCCAGCCATGAGACCAGGGAGCAATGGCGGCGAGTGTGGTCGCTGTCGGCTCGCTAGCACGTCGGCTACTCGCGATGGGTCAGCGGCCGGTTCCGCTCACCTGAAAGCTGGCCCAGAAGAAGGGATGCTGCCAGGCGCGGCGCGGCTCGTACGGCATGGGAGCAAGGAGTCGGCTGAGCCACGAGCGCTCTTTGCCTTCGAGCAGCGCGAGCTGCGCGACGCGCAACGACTGGTCAGCTGAGTCGTTCGCGGCGACACGCGTGTAGAAATGCTTCATGAGGGCTGCGCTCGCCGTGTCGGCAACGGGCCAGAGTGAGGCCACGACACTTGGCGCACCGGCGTAGTGAAACGCGCGTGTCAGGCCGAGCAGGCCCTCGCCAGGCGTCTCGCGACCGATCGCGGTATCGCATGCCGAGAGCACGACGATGCGGGATCGAAGGCGGAGCTGCGCCATCACTTCCCAAGCCTGTAGAGATCCGTTTTCCGTGCGCGCTCCATGCCCGGCGGCAAGAGCGATATAGGAATCCAGCGGCGAAGACTCATCAGCGACTGCGTGCGCGGCAAAGTGCAGCACGTCCGCGCTCGTCATGATCCGTTTCGCCGCGCCCTCGGTTGCCGCCGGTCCGGAGAGGACAGTGGCCGCAGGGCCGAAGATCGCCTTGATCGTATCGACCTCCGCCACGGCTGAGGGCAGAGCGCCCGAGGCCCGCGGATCGCGCACGGTCGCATCGCCGGCGAGCGCCACGACACGTGCGATAGGCACCGTGCCGGGCCTCATGTTGCGCGACGCTTCGATATGGAACGTGGCCGACGGCGCCACGACGATCCGAAAGTCCTCGATGAGATATCGCGGCTGCGATGCGCGCTTCGTCAGGGCCGCCCACGGCACCCTGTGCAGCGCGCCGTCCGACACGATGACGAGCCGACGTTTGCCATTCAGGAGTGAAGCGACCGGCGCGATGAGCGTTTCATGCAAAGAAGCGAGACGAGCCAGCAGCGCACGTTGCGCATCTGGCGTATCGGCGTGAGCCCGCATCTGGATCGTCAGCGCCGCGATCTCTTCCCGGAGGCGTCCAGGGTCGCTCTTCAGAACACGATGCACGACCATTCGGTCGCCCGCTGAAGAGTCCGCCGCACGCCCGAGCACGAACAGATGGACACGCCCGGTTGTCGCGACGTAGGACAGCAGTACGGTATCGGAAGGGAGTTGACTCGCAACCTCCGCCGCCGTGTGCGGCCGAGTCAGGTTCGATGCAGGCCGCCGGGAGCTCATTGCGAGCACGCGGTCATCGAGAACATTGCGTTCGAGCCGCGCGCGCTGGAGTGCCTGCACGGCTTGCTCGAGCGTGCGGGGCTTTTCCTTCGCGGCATCGAAGGTTCGTACGCGGTCGAATGCCTGCTCGTACAGGTGCACTGCGCGCTCATGGTCCCGCGCGAGGGATTCCGGGAGTGTCGCGGTGACGAGCTCATGCCGCGAAAAGAATGTCTCGAGCAACACGCGTGCGCGGTAGCGCTCGGAAACGTCGAACGCCTGCTCCGCCCGGCCGAGCGAGACCAGCAACTCGATGTAGTCGCCGTAGTACGCAGCGACCTTCTCCGAAAAGTTCGCCCGCTCTTCGTCCGATCCGCCCAGGATCATCCGCTGCGACTCGAGCGCTCCCAGTGCGCGTGCGAACAACTCGTCCGCCCGCTGTGTTTCACCCGCTGCCTGCTCGAGTCGGGCGCGATGATAGAGCGGCTCCGCCTCGAGGAGCGTCCCTGGTGCGAAGCGACTCGCAATCTCGATAGCGTGGGCGAGCTCATCGCGCGCCGCCGTCGCCTTGCCGGTGGCCGCGTGGAGTCGACCGAGACACGTCAGCACCTCCGCGACGCGGATTCCACCCGTGTTACTACGCTTCATGCTCGCGAGTGCCTCGGTCAGGTGGCGCTCCGCCCCCGCGTAGTCTTCGACACCCAGCTCCGTTCGGCCGATTTCCAGCAGCCGCGTGCCCACATCGAATCCGCGACCATGAAAAGTACCGATGATCCCTGCGCTCGCCGCGAGGTACTCCCTTGCGGCAACCAGGTCGTGCTGCTCGAGTGCAACCTCTGCGAGATTCACGAGCACCACCAGCTCCGACTGACCACCCGGCGCAAGGCGTCGATATTGCCCGAGCGCCTGTTCCATGAGCGAGCGCGCGGCACGAAGGTCGCCCCGTCGGCGATAGATCAAGCCCAGCGTGTTGCGCGCACCGGCAACGTCGATGGCCTCGGGGGCCAGCTTTTCGTAGATCGCGAGTGCGGCCCAATCATGGCGCTCAGCGGCGGCGAGATCACGCCGCTCGGCGGCGAGCGCTCCGAGGTTCCTGAGAGTGCCGGCCTCGAGCCAACCGCCAGGTTCGTCGCGGTGAAAGGTAGCGAGCGCGCGCTCGTAGTATTGCTGAGCGAGATCCAGCTCCCCGCGGCGTCGATGGATATTGGCAAGTGCGCCGAGGCTGCGCGCCTCCAGAGGGCCACCGGCGTCGAGCCGCGAGCGAATCTCCAGCGCTGCGCGAGTATGCGCGAGCGCGGATTCCAGATCGTCGCTCTGGAACAACGTCGAGCCGAGCTGCTGATGCGCTTCCGCTTCGACCAGGCTTCCGGGAGACCTCGCATGCGCGATGCCAAGCGCCCGTCTGGCGTAGCGCTGCGCCTGGTCGAAGTCACTGTCGCGAACGACTTTCGTGAGACTCAAGAGCGTCTCGGCGGTGGCGAGGCTTCCCGGGGCTCGTGCCACACGGATTCGCAGCGCGGCGACAAGACGGCGCCTGGCGTCTGCACGCGGTCCCTTCAGCCGCAAATCCTCGCCGGCCGTTTGCAGCACCCAGGCGACCAACATGTCTTGACCTGCTTCCTGCGCGAGATGCACGGCCCGATTGGTTAGTTGCTCGGCGAGCTCGAACCGATGTTGCGAGCGGCGCGCGGCAGCGGCCTGTTCGAGGTACCAGACAGCATCGTCGAGTCGCGCTGTGCGCCGACGTGACTCCGCGAGCGTCTCGAAAGAGCGCGCAGCCTGGTCCCAACGGCTCTCCGCCATCGCGGCGACTGCCCGGGCATGAAGCTGCCGATCCGGCTCGGCGAGCTGAGGTCGCACCCGGGTGGACCATGGACGCGGCGGGATGTCGATCTCGAGCTGAGCACCATCACGCTGAACGATGAGCGAGAAGCCGGGACGCAGACCATATTCGGTTTCGGTGAGCGAGAGTTCGCTGGGCGAGCGGATAGCCGCTCCTGCACGCCGGCCGCGAATCGTGTCGGCGGAGGTCCACGCGCGCACCACGTCCCCGGGGCGCAGCCCCGCCTGCGCCAGTGCGAATCCCGCATCGACTTTTTCAATGACGACGCCGTCCGAGGTTCGTTGGCGATCAAGAGATGCGCTCCACCCCAGCGCCGGGAGAAGAGCTGACAGGAGCGCGAGGCTGCAGCGCGCCTGCCGCGTCATTGCACCGAATCGCTCTTGAGCCGTACGTTCATTCGAGCCGGAACCAGAAAGGACCGAGCTCGCGTATCGACTCCGAGCGTTCGACTTCGACTGTCCAGTAATACGTCTGAGGCGCAAGCGTCGTTGCGACCGGGACGTGGAGTGAGGCGCGGTTCGCTGTGACCTGTCCGCTGCGCCAGATGATCCGCGCCGATGCATCGCGCAGGATCACGCGATACGACTTTGCATCAGCCTGTAATGGCCAGCTGAACTCAATGGGTGGCGCGTCAAGATCAGCACCGTTCGCGGGAACTGTCGGCCGCCCCGGCTCACTCGCGAGACTGCGCAGAACCCCGTCATCCTCTAATCGACCGCCCACGCGCACGTACAACCCCACGGCCATCCCGACTATTCCCGCCGCGATGGCGAAACGAACGGCAAGTCGCCGGTATCGCCGTGATTCGTGGCCGGTGCGGCCTTCGTTGCTGAGTGCGCGTGCTGCGGTCAGCACTGCGTCATCGTGCTCTGCAGGCGTACGAGGACCCGGTCGCAGCAGTGCGCGCAGATCCTCGTCGGGTTCATGAGGAGCGGGACTCACCTTTGCTCATCTTCCATCAGCAGATCGCTCAAGGCGTCGCGAAGCTTTGCGAGCGCATACTTCCTGCGGCTCTGGACTGTGTCGCGTGGCGCGCCGGTGATGCTTGCGATCGCAGTGACGTCGAGACCCGCAGCCCACAGCGCGATGACTTCACGCTGTTCCAGAGGCAGCCGCCATACGGCTTCATTGAGACGTTTCACGAGTTGCTGACGGTGCACGTGATCCTCCGGGTCGGCGCACGTGAAGTCTGCGCGCGCGGCTCCTTCGAGAAATTCGTCACGAAGCTCGTCCGTCAGTGCGACAGTCTTTGTGGCGGCGAATCTGCGTTGGTACTCATCGATGACGTGGTGACGCGCGAGAGTGAAGAGCCACGTACGGAATCTCACGCCGGAGTCCGCTATGTAAGTGCCCTTGCGGGCCACCGCAATGACCTTCAGCCACGTTTGTTGTGAAGCATCGTGTGCCGTTGCGAGGTTCCGCAGCAGGCGCACGAGAAAGCACAGCAGTGCGTCCTTGTGCTGACGGAACAGCTTTTCGAACGCGGTGTAATCACGCTCGCGCTGAAACAGAATCATCAGCTCGTCGTCGCTGTCCGCTTCACCCATTGGTGCGCGCGTGGCAAGGTCGAAATGGTTCGTTGCAGCATAGCGGATCGTCGCGCGGAGACAATCAAATGATCGCGGTGAAAATCGAATGATGGGTAAGCCATTTGCATTGAGTCATTCGTATAAGAAAAATTGCCCGCAAGCCGCGCGCGCTCTGTTCCACGGCCGTGGCGCTGCGTAGACCCGCCTGCCTGCCTCGTTCGTGCAATGAGGATGGCAGGTGGTCGAGAGCGTCCTCATGAAACTGCGTGGCGCGGTGTGGTCGGGCCTTGCGTTGATTGCACTGGCCTGGCTCGGATTCATCGATGTCGGTCGAGGAGTCACGCCGGATGAGATCAAATGGGGCCCAGCGCCGCCGAAGTTGCCACCCGGCGCGCAGTTCGCCGTAATCCAGGGCGATCCCAGTGTGCCGGGTGCGCTCTACACGATCCGCGCGAAATTACCCGATGGGTATTCGGTGCCACCCCACTGGCATCCGATGGACGAGCACGTGACGGTGATCGAGGGCACGATCGAGCTGGGCATGGGCACCACCTTCGATCCAACGAAGCTGCGTGCGCTGGCCACCGGCTCGTTCGCGCGCCTGCCGAAGCTCGAACCGCATTTCAATCGCTATAAGGGACCGACGATCGTTCAGCTGCACGGCATCGGGCCCTACGACATTCACTATGTGAATCCTGCCGACGATCCCACGCACGGTCGCCCGCTTCATTGCTGGATCCGCGGTCCTGACCGTAGGCCGGGGAGCAGTCAACCTCGACTGGAGAGCCCATGTCCTGCCGATTTGTAACGACTTGCATTGCCAGTCTCCTGCTGTACACGCAGGCGGCGATTGCCGCGGACCGTGCTGTGTTCGTCAATGGCGTGCAGCTCTCCGCGGCAACAGTAAACGCGCTTCAGCTCGCGTATCGCACGCAAATCGCCGGAGGTCGTTACTGGTACGACCCGTACTCCGGCCTTTGGGGCCGCGACGGCGGACCGGCGGTAGGTCAGATTCAGGCGGGACTGCAGCTCGGTGGGCAGCTCCGTGAGGGAGCTTCCGGCGGCAACACTGCAGTGGTGGTCAATGGCCGGCGCCTGTCATGGGTCGAGTTGCGATATCTGCAGAGCCTGTTCGGCCTCGTTCGTCCGGGACGCTATTGGCTCGATGCAGCCGGTAATGCGGGGTTCGAAGGCGGGCCTGTGCTCGTCAACATTGCCGCGGCGGCCCGCAGCGCAGGGGGCGGCGCCGGTGGCTACAGCGGCTGGAACCGCAACACACCGTTCGGCAATTTGGGTGGAAACGGCGACTGCACGTACTACAACGCGCCCGACGGCTCGAGCGTGATGGCTGGCAACTGCTGAGACTTTCGTAAGCCGCCTACGCAGCGCCATGCGTGTAATTCCCGGCGAGGCAGACACCCGCCGGGAGTGCATACCATTGCTGATTTTCCGCAATCCCGCCGATGCGGCGCTGACGGGAGCCGGACTCGACGCGCTCTGTCGTCACGACAGTTGCATCGTCGTTGCCCGCGCGCGCCACTGCGAATGGCCGCTCGAGGTACGACCGTTGATGCTCGTCGCCGTGCGCGGGGGACGCGAGCTCTACACACTGGGGCACCGCCGGGTGGCGGTAGACGACGACAACTTCCTGGTGCTGAACGCAGGGCGCGCGCACACGAGCCTGATCCGCTCGGAGACCCTCGTCGAAAGTTTCAGGATCTATTTCCGCAGCGGCATGGTGGACGAAGTGCTCGTGCCGCTCGTGACGCCGCTGGATAGTCTGCTCGACTACGATGCTCCGTCTACGTGCAGCTTCGAGCTCTGCGAGGCTCTACAGCCCCACGATCGCACGGTGTCGCCGGTGCTGAGCTACATCCGCCGCCTGGCGCTGGCGGGCAACGACGACACGGCCTGGTTCGATGAGCAACTGAGGTACCTGCTCGAGCGTCTGCTGCTCGCCCACCGCGCGATCCTGCGCAAGGTGCGTGCGATTCCGTGCGCGCGCGCAGGTACGCGCAAAGAAATTCATCGGCGCATCTCTCGTGCAGTGGATTGCATCGAGTCCTGCTATCAGGAGCCGATTGAGCTCGAGACGCTCGCGCAGGCAGCCTGCCTCTCCAAGTTCCATTTCCTGCGAGCCTTTCGCTCGCTGCTCGGTATGACGCCGCAGCACTATCTGCAGCGCAAGCGCGCATTCGTCGCACGACGGCTGCTGGCGACCACGGAGCTCTCCGCAGCAGACATCGCGTTGCAGGTCGGCTACGCCTCGCGCACTAGTCTCGCTCGGCAAGTACGTCACTGGACTGGTGTTGCGCCCAGCGAAATCCGGCGTCGCGAATCATTGGATGCGGACCCCGATGTCGTGACTTTCGCCACAACCTGAGCATCAAAGACGCAACGCATGGGTCGCTGATTCGCAATCCGCAGAGCACGAAGCGCGACGCGCATTGCTAGGTTCCCGTTTTCGATCCCAATAGCTCGAAATACAGGGAACACTGCTCATGTCTGACGACTTCCAGATCCGTTTTGCCGTGCGCGCCGTGCTGCTTGCCAGTCTCGCGAGCGTGAGCGCACGCGCTCATTCCCAGGAGCAGAACGCCGAGACGCAGACGGTCATCGTCACCGGCTCGCGCATCGTCAACCAGGACTATGTGGCCAATAGCCCGATCACCACGGTCGGTCAGTCGGCGCTGGTCGACAACGCGGACATCACGCTCGAGACGGCGCTGAACAATCTGCCGCAGATCGTCGCCGGCGCGACGACTACGACGAACAATCCAGCCAACGATGGTCAGGCCAACATCGATTTGCGCGGCCTCGGCTCGAACCGCAACCTGGTTCTGGTGGACGGCCGGCGCCCGATGGTGTCCGCCAACGATCTCACCGTGGACCTCAACACGATTCCAGCGGCGCTCATCGACAGCGTCGAAGTCATCACCGGCGGCGCCGGAGCGGTGTACGGAACGGACGCGGTGGCCGGTGTCGTCAACGTCAAGCTGAAACACAATTTCGAGGGCTTCAATCTCAGCAGCAGCTATTCCGACAGCACGCGGCGGGACTCCGAGAACTACACCGTCTCGGCGCTCCTCGGCGGCAACTTCGCCGATGGACGGGGCAACGCCGTATTTGCGTACGATCGGTCGGTGCGCGAGCAGTTGATCAAGGCACAGCGCGACTTCGCCACGCTGGCGACGAGCACCACAGCCACACCTCCGGAAGGCGTGCTTCGCTGGAGAGACAATGCTCCGCCACAGGCTGCCGTCGATCAGGTGTTCGCGCGGTATGGTGTCGCGCCAGGGGCCGCGGAGTCCCGGGCCAGCAAGATCGGTTTCAATCAGGATGGCACGCTCTTCGCGGTGGGTACCTTCAACAGCCCGCTCGATGTGCAGCACTACACGGACCCCGTGGGCCTCGGTGTCAACGGGCGCTTCTATCCGGACATCTACAGCTACAACTTCGATCCCGTGAACCTGCTCACCCTGCCGCTGAACCGCAACGCGTTCATGACGGATCTGCATTACGACCTCGGGCGCGACCTCACGTTCTTTGCGAACGGCAGCTGGACCAACTATGTGGCGGCGACAGGCCTGGCACCCTCGCCGGTTCCGGGTGTCACCTTTGCTGCCAGCGGTCTGCAGGATCCGGCGTCCGAAGTGGGCTCGCCGCTCATCACGCCGGGACTGGCCTGCGGCACGGCGGATGCTCCAGCGCGCTGCGCTTTCGGCACCGGTATTCCGGTTCCCGTCACGAATCCGTTCGTTCAGGCGCTCCCGGACCTGATGACGCTTCTGAACGCGCGCACGGGTGACGATCCGGCGTTGCTCGGAGCGGGCCCGAATGAGCCTTTTCTGATGGGCTTCCGGCCCGTGGCGGCCGGTCTGCGCCGGCAGAACTTCGAGAACACGGTCGTGCAGTACCTCGGAGGCCTGCGCGGTCCCCTCGGCGAGACGGGCTGGCGATTCGAGGCTTACTACTCCGTGGGGCGAACCGAAATCACGAGCGTGCAGCAAGCGAACATCGATACACAGAAGGTCACGGATCTCTTGAATGCACCGGACGGCGGCATGAGCCAGTGCGAGGGCGGGTTCAACATCTTCGGCAGCGGCAAGCTTTCGCAGGCGTGTCTGGATTTCGTGAAGGTCACCGCCTCCACCAGGCTCACGATGCGTCAACGCATCGGTCAGGCCTACGTCGCCGGCGATCTCCTCGATTTATCGGCCGGTCCGCTCGCGCTCGTGGCAGGCGCCGAGATTCGCGACTTCGACTATGTGTTCGATCCAGGCTCCAGTGCCGGGCCCATCTCGGGTTTCAACACCTCGAGCCCCGAAGCCGGCACGAATGAGTTCAAGGACCTGTTTGCGGAGCTCGCCGTTCCCCTGCTGCGCGACGCTCCGGCCACGCAGTCCCTCGATCTTGCACTGGGCTACCGCTACTCGCGCAACCAGTTCACGGACGATCTCAATCACTTCGAGGCGGAGGCAGCGCACAGCACCTCGTACAAGGTCGAATTGAGCTGGCGGCCTGCGGATGTCATGCGCGTCCGCACTTCATTCCAGCGCTCCGCACGCGCGCCGAACTTCGGCGAGCTGTTCCAGGGCGGTGGCTCATTCCCGCAGGTCGTCGATCCCTGCTCGCGCACGAGTGCCGCGCGCAACGGTCCGAACAGCGCCGCCGTGACGCAGCTCTGTGCTGACACCGGCGTTCCTGGTGTTGCAGGCTTCGTCGCCACGCCCGGCGGTCAGGCTCAGATCTTGACGGGCGGCAACACCAACCTGAAACCGGAGAAGGCGACGACCTTCACTTTGGGCGCGGTGTTTGGCTCACCTTGGCGGAGTCGCTGGTCTGAGCGCCTGCGAGCCTCCGTCGACTACTACCGGATCAAGGTGACCGATGCGATCCTGGTGCCGGACGTCAACGTCGGCATCGCCGAGTGCTACAACTTCTTTGGCACCAATCCCACGTACGATGCCAATGACCCCTATTGCCAGGGCATCAGCCGTACCGGCGGCAACATCAACCAACTCGGTGACTTCATCCGCGATCCTGACAATGGTGTGTTCGCGGCCATCAACGGCGGCAGGATCCAGACTTCGGGCATCGACTTCCAGGTCGACTATGGGTTCGAGCTGGACTGGCTGGGCCTGCCAGCGCGCTCGGGCGCGATCACCACGAATCTGTTGATGACCCGGCTGCTCGACTACGAGCTCCAGGACACCCCGGGAGTAGGTGAGATCGACTACGCCGGCACGGTGAACTATTTCGGCGGTGGCATCAGCCTCGGTCAGACGTTGCCCCAGTGGAAGGCAACGCTCAATACGCAGTGGTCGCTCGGCAAGTTCGGCGTCGCCGTGCGCACGCGCTACATCGATCGGATGAAGAATCGCGCTTCGGTCCAGTTCGCGGGCGAGACGTTCAGCGGCGTTGGCAGTGTGACGTACTGGGACGTGGCGGCCGCTTACAACTTCAAGGACAAGTCGGAGCTGCGCATCGGCCTGAACAATGCGTTCGACAAGCAACCGCCGATGTACGAGCCGAACGTGCAGTCCGGCACGGACCCGTCGACGTACGACGTCATCGGCCGCACCGTATTCGTCCGCCTCGCCGTGACGTTCTGATCGTGAGGGGGAGGAGAGGCCGCTGCGACTCCGGACGCAGCGGCCTGTCCGGCGCCGCCCTGCCATTCACCGCACGACCCTCAAACTGGCTCGTGTGTTCGCTCTGGAAATGAGGAACGCGAGGTGCGTCTCGCTCGGCATCTCGCCCGGTAGCTCGATGCCACGGCGATGCTGGTCGATCACGTACCGGCGTGCACGCGCGAACACCCACGTGCGCACGTTCGCATCGCGCTGAACCTGACAGGGTCCTTTCCGGAAGCGATGCATCCGATCTGTCGTTGCCGTCCGCAGCATTCCCTTGCACGTTCAAGCGGGCCAAGCGGGTTCACGGCATGACTTGTGAACTCTCTCCAAACCCGGTCGCCGCACTCAATCGTGTCAGTTGCCATGGCGAGCAACGAACGAACCCGCGACCTGATGCGACTGCTCACCGGAACGCAGGTTCTGTTCAATCTATACAGGACGGTGCGCTGGCGCGCGCAAGACGCTACACCGTTCGAGACGCGCGTGATCTTCGACGAGCACTATCGTGGGCAGTTCGAGCTGTTCGACGCACTGGCCAGACACGTAGTCGCGCTCGGCGGTGTCGATGCAATCACTCCGACACGGATCGTCCGGAGCACCGCTGCGTTCGACACGCAAGGACGAGGTTGCGCGGCGGAACACCTGAGCTTGCTGCTGGCGGCTCATGAAACCGTGCTCGCCGAGACCCGGACGCTGACACGCGCTGCGAGCGCACTCCGCTCCGGAAGCACCGTTGAGATCGTCACGCGAGTCGCGCAGGCGAATGAGATCCAGAGACGGTTCGTTGCAGATCGACTCACTGCTCGCGGACGTGCGCGTTCATGAATTCGCCACGTTGCCTCGTTGCGATGGGTCTGCTCTTCATCGCGCCGCTACTCTCTGGAGCTGCGCACGCGGCCGAAGCTTATGGCCTGATGCGTGTCCGCGATCTCACGCCACTGGGTTCCCTACGTCTCGACATGCGTCCGGCGCATAACCTGGCCATGCAGCGCAACTGGGCGATCGAAACCGATATCGCCACACAGAATACGTGGGCACTCAGTCCGAACGTCGAGCATTACCTGAAGCGACTGGAGCGATCCGGCCGACGACGGCTCGGCCCGACGGAGCTGGAAGCGATCCGTGCGATGCCGGGCGAGAGCTACCTGGTCGATCTCGAGAGCACCACCGTCGATGTGACTGCGCACTACAAGCTCTCGCAGCAGTGGAGTGCGTACGTGATCGCAAGTGGAGTCGCATACGGCGGCGGGTTTCTCGACGGCACGATCGAGCGCTTTCACCACGCGTTCGGTTTCGGCTCGATGGGGAGGCCGGCCGCGGATCGGAACCGGGTCAACATGATCTTCAATCTCAAGTCCGGTCAGTATGCGAGCCTCGGCACGCCGACGCCGGGAGGGATCACCGATCCAACGATCGGCTTGCGCTACGCAGGCCTGCGCCTGCCCGAGCCCTGGAGCGCACCGGTCGAAGTTGCGATCAAAGTGCCCGTCGCGGGTAAGCGACCGTTCCTGTCGAGCGGGCGCGCGGACTACGGAATTCAGGCGGCGCTACAGCGTCGTGGACTGCACCATGCGGTGTATGTCGATGTCGCGGGGGTGTACTTCGCTGGCGATACCGTGCCGGTACGTCAGGAGGCGCGGATCATTCCCACGCTCATCGTTGGGTACGAGCGCGTCCTGACGGCGAGAACGAATGTCATTCTCCAGGGATACGCCAGCACGGGCGCGTATTCACGTAAAGAAACCGATCTGGACGAGCTGCTCGTCGGAAAGTATCAGGTCACTCTCGGGCTGCGTCACCGACGCGACGATTTTCTCTGGTCGTTCGGTGTGACCGAGAACGTCGACAACATGAACAACACGCCGGATATCGGCCTGCAGCTCGGACTGACCTGGCTCCCCGGTCGCAGATGAAGGCGAGGTTGGCGTGCAGATCTCGCTGATCGTCACCACTTACAACTGGCCGGAGGCGCTCGATCTCGTGCTCACCAGCGTGGCACGCCAGAGCCGCATGCCGGACCAGGTGATCATCGCGGATGACGGATCCACCGAGGAGACGGCGCGACTGGTCGCTTCGTGGGGCTCACGCCTGCAGGTTCCGCTCCATCACTTGTGGCAGGAGAACCGAGGCTTTCGCGTGGGCCGCATGCGCAATCGCGCCATCGCGGCCGCGCGGGGTGAATACGTCATTGCTGTCGATGGCGACATGATCCTGCACGAGCACTTCGTCGCGGATCACGAGCACGCGGCGGAGCCAGGCTGCTTCGTGCAGGGCGTGCGCATTCCCACGCATCCGCACGGTGCGGCATGGCTGCTGCGGAACCGCTCGACGCGGGTCAACGTGCTCACGCCCGGACTGCGCCGGCGTCATCAGGCACTGCGCAGCCGATGGCTCGCGCGGCAGTTCAGTGCCCGCGCGGTCACCATGGCGCGTGTGAAGAGCTGCAATCAGGCGTACTGGCGCTCCGACCTCATCGCAGTGAACGGCTTCGAAGAGCACATGGTCGGCTGGGGCTTCGAAGACAAGGAATGCGCGGCGCGCCTGCTGCACTCTGGCGTGCGTGGCAAGGAGCTGCGCTTCGCGGCGCTGGCGGCACACCTGTATCACGCGAGTCGCGCCCCGCAAGGACTGAACCCCAACACGGCGCTGTTCGCAGCGACGTTGCAGAGCCACCGCACGCGCTGCGAGCTCGGGCTCGATCAGCATCTCGCGGAGTTCGCCGGAGGCATTCCTGCGAGCGCGCGCCCGCCATACGGAGGTTCGAATCCTTCCACCCCAGCCAAATTTTGTTTTCCCAGAACATAGTCGGATGTGATCTGCCCCCGTGCCGGCCTGGTGCGAGCATCCCTCTTCAGGTCCCCCAAGTTCCCCGCCGATCGCGCAAGGGCACCAAAGGTGCTGTCCTTCATGGCGGACATCGCCATTGACGGACATGCTGCCTTATGTCCGCTTCAAAGGGCTCTATGACATTTCCAGCCAGCTTCCGTACCCCAATCTGATCCAGCAACGCGTCGCGATGAAGATCGGTGATCACCATGACATCGCACGCGTCGGCGGCGCCGACTGGCGCAACGTGGCGCAGGTCTGCGCCGTTGAAGAGGAGCGACTCATGGCCATGCTCGAGCAGATGGCACGTGCCTTACCCGATCACGTCTCGGCGGCACGCAAGCCGGCCGTTGCCGAGGGCCTGTCCGATGGTGCTGTCGCGCCATTAGCCAGACTGCTCATCAGCCATGCCAGGGCCGGCTCGGGACAATCACAGTGTCATCCGACAGCGTGGGTCCTCGTCAGGGAAGCGGCCGAGGCGCTTGCCTTAGCTGTCAGCTGCCCGTGGGCATTGCAGGCCGCGCTCGCAACGCGCGCCGCACACCGCTCGACGAGGTCCGAAGATTCTCATCAGCAACGCGCACCAGGTTGCGGCCGTCGTTCTTTGCGGTGTAGAGCGCAAGATCGGCGCGCGCGACGACGTCGTCGAGCGACCTGACGTTGCCATCATTCATCGCGAGACCTGCGCTCAAGCTCACACGGAGACTGGTGCCGGTCGGCGGGAGCTCGATGCGGAGTGCGATCTCCCGCAGTCTTTCGAGACTGATCAACGCAAGATCGAGGGTGACGCCGGGCATCACGAGGAGAAACTCCTCGCCGCCCCAGCGGCCGAGAATGTCTGTGGCCCGGACGGACCGGCGGGCAAGGTCCGCAAATTCCTTGAGCACATGGTCGCCGGCCGCGTGCCCACAGCAGTCGTTGATCGCCTTGAAATGATCGAGATCGATGAGTGCGACCGTCAACGGTTCGTGTTCGCGTGCCGCCGCTGCGAGCGCTTGCGTCGCAAGATCAGCCGTGCGCCGCCGGTTTGCCAGCCCCGTCAACGCGTCCTGATCGGCAAGCTGCTGCAGCTGTCGGCGATGGCGCAGATTCGCAAAGAGAATGTACGTAAGCAGCGCGATGAATAGCATGCCGGCGACAATACCGATTGCCGTCCAGCGCAGTTGGTCCGTTTGTCGCCGTGACAGCTCCTGTGCGAACGCGAGCTCTCGCTGCAACGACGCGTTGCGTTCGATCTCACGGTCCGTCCCGAATCGGGCCCGGAGCGCAGTGGCCTGGCGTACGCGCTCGGCCTCGCTTGCCGCCGCGTAGCGCGTTACATACTCATCCAGGTCGACGTACGCGGGCTGGTACCGATGCAAAGCCGAATTCGCGCGAGCGCGCAATCTGTAGAGCGGCACCAACTGGCGCGCGGGGATGTCCTCGCCTCCATGACCCAGCACGTCGTTGAGCTTTGCGAGCGCCTGATCGGCCCGCCCCTGCTCGAGATCGATGCGTGCCAGAAGCGCCTGTGTTCGCTTCACGACGTCAGTTGATTGTGCCGCTTCGAACACGGGCAGCGCGCCCATGCACCGCGCAGAGGCTTCGGACAAATGTCCGAGCTCGATGTGCGCATCGCACAGGTTCATGTCAGCGAAGGCGATGCCCTGCTCATCGCGAAGCTGGACGCTGAGCGCACGCGCTGCCGTGAGCTCATCGAGTGCGCTGGCGTAGTCACGCGCATCCACAAAGATGCTGCCGCGGAGAAAGCGTGAGACGGAGAGGCTCAGCGTAGCGCCATGCGAGCTGTCCCAGTCGATCACTTCCTGATTCAGCGCGAGTGCTTGTTCATAGTCACCCATGCTTCGCATGACCGAAGACAGCGCCGCTGCCGCAAGTACGCGCTGTTCGGCTCGTGCAGCATCGCTGCTCGCGCGATAGGCCTGCATCAGGTTCACGATGGAGTCGGCAGCGTGATTTTGCCTGTACTGCAGTACGCCCAGGGTAATGAGCAGGCACGTGTCCGCAACCGACCCAGGCGTTTGCGAGAGTCGACTGGACTGAATGGTCTTGATCGCCTGATTGAGGCCCGCCTGGTCATACACGTTCTCAGCATCAGCAATCAGCAGATCGAGATGGACGAGGTCCCGCGGATCCGGCGCGAGCTCGAGCCCTTTTGCCGCGGCCTTGCGAGCTTCGTGATCCAACTCGAGAAGGCTGTAGGTGTGCGCCTGTACGGCGTAGAGTGCGGCGATACGTGTGTGTGGCGACCCCGGAGCACGCTGTAGCCTTTCGAGCGCTACCTTGGATTCGGCGAGCGCCTTCGCCGGATCCTGTGTCATGAGCACACGCAGGTGCTGGATCTCCGGATCCGTGGTGCCGAGACATTTTGCCTCGACGCGGGCCATGCACAGCAGAGCCATGAGACCAAGTGTCGCGGAGAGCCCGATCTCTGCTCTGCGACGCCGCTCGGCAACGCTGTGTCGAAATGGATCCACGGTCAGCGCCAATGTACGTGGCCGCGTCCCGGTTCACGACACGCGATTTCACGGTTTACGCGTTCTGCCGCTGCCGTCGTGCCCCACGGTCGTGCAGTGTGCGTCTGACCAATAGGAACAATTACTTATAGAACATGCAGGACCCGTCTCAGGGCGAGGGCGATACGCAGAGGAAGTACGACGTTCTTCATTGCAGTCCTGGCATCGATCCATTGCACCCGCAGACGGCACTGAGCTGAACTCTGCGCTCTCTTGCGACAAGCGGAGCCGCATACTCATGCGCGGAGCTCGAGGTGTGTAATGAAGAACTGGAATTGCGGGTTACTGGTTTGCAGCGTCGTTGTCGGTAGTTCAGCCCTCGCTCAGCAAGCGGTTGACATCGGACCGGGAGGTATTCCGAAAGCACCGGTGGGTCTGATGCGGCCGCTTCAGGCCGAACCGTTCGAATCTCAGACGGGTGAAGGTCAGGGCATTCGTGTCGTGGTCGCGGCTCGCCTCGCATCTCCGTATAGCCTTCTGTTCATGCCGAATGGCGATCTTCTCGTCTCCCAACGTGTGGGTAGATTGCAGCGGCTCCCCAAGGGCGGAACAGGTCTGGTCGAAGTGACCGGGGGCCCACGCTCGATCGTGCCGAATGCACCAGCCACGCACGGCTACATGAGTGTCGTGCTGCATCCACAGTTCGAACGGAATCGTCTTCTTTACATCGCCTACACGAAGCCACTGGATGGCGACAATCGAACTGTCGCAGTCGCGCGTGCACGCTATGTCGACGACACCCTTGCAGGCGTAACAGATGTGTGGGTCGGAGAAAATACCCGTGGCCCGGCCGCTCTCGAGATGACGCCAGATTCCAGGCTATGGATTGCGCTCAGCGCGTTGAACCCCTTGACGGGTGAAGGTGCGCAAGACCCGATGTCGTTCGAAGGAAAAGTACTGCGGCTCAACGAGGATGGCACCGTTCCGAACGACAATCCTTTTGTCGGTCAGCGCGGATACCGGCCGGAGATTTACACGATGGGACATCGCACGGCGCTGGGTCTGGCCATAAACCCTACGAATGGCGAGGTCTTCATGAGTGAGATGGGACCCAATGGCGGCGATGAGATCAACCTGCTCAAGCCAGGGCGAAACTATGGTTGGCCGGTGGTGAGTCTGGGTCGTGCCTATCCGGGACCATGGCAGGCCGCAGCGAACGAACCGACGCATCACGGCTTCGAGCTGCCACTGGTGTACTGGATGCCTTCGATTTCGGTTTCCGGTCTCTCGTTCTACAAGGGAACTGCGTTTCCGAAGTGGCAGGGGAATCTGTTCGTAGGTGGCCTGCGCTACGGAGAAGTTCCAGGAACAGGTCGCGTCGATCGCGTGGTTCTCAACGAGAAGCTCGAGGAATTGCGTCGTGAGTCCCTGCTGCAGGAGTTGCATCAGCGCATTCGAGACGTGAAGGTCGGGCCGGACGGTCTCATCTATGTGGCGACGGACGAAGAGCAGGGCGCCGTGCTGAGAATCGAACCTGCAGCCGAGCGTTCTTCAGCGGCGAAGCCGCTGGCGGCGCCCGACTTTCGTGTCGATGTCAAACTCGCCGCGCGAGGTGCCCGGGAATACAACCGATGCAGCACCTGTCACGGGCTCGGTCCGTCGGGCGGCGGCGCTGCGCCGGACCTGCGGGCATCGGCGGTGCCGCTGAACGCTTCGTCATTCGAGCAGATCGTGAGGAAAGGCGCACTCGTGGATCGTGGGATGCCCGCTTTTCAGGATCTCGATGACACCGCGCTGGAGGCGCTGCGTCACTACATTCGCGCTGAAGCGAATGCCGCGCTGGCGTCTGCAAAGTTGCCCTGAGCGGTATCTCCTGGCATGGCTACCGCGCTCTTCAGACATTGGCCGCGGGCTGCGTCCCGTCATGTGTCATCGCAAAGACGAACGAAGCTGCGACGGTAAACAGCAGGACGCAAAACGACAGCACGAGAGAGAGCGGCGGAATGCCAGTCGTCATCGACGCGGCCGCAGCCAGTAGCCCCTCCCAATACGAGAGATCTTCGCTGGAGCAGCGCCGCTGCGCGATCCAAAGCAGATTCTGGATCAACACGATGACGGCGAGCGCGCCCAGCGCCTCGTTCGTCTGCACCCCTTCTCGCGTTCCCAGGACATACAGCGCCGGACTCACACGCAACGTGATCATGAAGATCCAGACGTAAATGTGGACGTGCAAGGGTGCTTTCATTGGCGCCGCAGAATAGCTTGCGTGCACGAGAACAACGACGCGCAATAAGGCTCGCGAAGTGGCAATTATTCGCTACAGGGGAACGAAGAGGTTCGGCCCCTGGACTCAGTGGAATGCCGTGACGATCGCGAAGCCAACGGGGATGAGCGTGAGGAGCGTAACGAGAGCGCCCAGCACCCACAGAATAGCCTTCACCATTCCCTGCAGGCTCGCTACGTTCTTGTCCACCGTGCTCAGCTTTTCGTTGGTCGCATCCAGCCTCTGGTCGACAGCATCGAACCTCCGGTCGACAGCATCGAACCTCCGGTCGACAGCATCGAACCTCGCCTCCACAGTGGCTGCATCGGCCTTGGCGTCTACTTTCTTGGTCAGGGCGTCGACTTTCTCCCCCAGCGCATCGACTCTCTCTCCCAGCGCATTGACCTTGCCGTCCACCGTTGCAACAGCGACCTTGAGGCCGGTGATCGCCTCGTTTGCAGCCTTCATGTCCGTGCGGAACTCGCGCACATCGAGCTTGATGTTCGCGATGTCGGATTCGATTCGGACTATTCGCTCTTCCATTTCGTACTCGTCGATCTGGTCTTGAAGGATCAGGCTGTGAGCTTCGTTACTGCGCATGAGTCACCGTCGTATCCCTTCGTTAGCGGCGTCAGTATCAGTGCGTTGATGATCATCGTCTACAGATTTTTTTCGGAACAAAAGTACGAGAAGTGCCGGGAATTGCAGCGAATCGAGCCAGTTGGAATTGCGTTAGAGATCCACTGCGAGATCGCTCAGCGATGTGCGCGTGCGGCTGACTACGGTTCTGCCGGCCGCGAGCGCGTGTGCGCTCGTTGCCGAAGATAGTCACGACGACGCAATCGCAGTTCGGCAAACGACGCGACGCTTCACGGGTCAGGTCGATGCCGGTGCCATCTGGAGCTGAATATTCACCAGCAGCACGTCGGGTTGGGCACCTACACGGGTGCAGTACCAAGGCGATGAGGCGCTGGGGCATCGCGGCCGGCGGCCCGGAACCGTGATCCCGGCCGGAAAAAGTGCTTTACTTACAATAAGATATAGGCAGTCAGGACTTGGCCGCAGTGCGAGGGCAGGCCTGTGGTAGCATCCGCGCCCCGCCGGGGCGTGGGATTTTTTCGAGTGACCACCACTGACACGTTGGCGCTGTTCTCGGGCAACGCGAATCTGCCGCTCGCGCAGGATGTCGCGCGCTATCTGAATACGCCGCTCGGACGCATCTCGGTGAGTCGCTTCAGTGATGGCGAAATCAGCGTGGAGCTGATGGAGAACGTGCGCGGTCGGGACGTTTTCATTCTCCAGTCCACGTGCCCGCCGGCGAACGACAACATCATGGAGCTGCTGATCATGGTGGACGCGTGCCGGCGCGCGTCCGCGGCTCGCATCACCGCCGTCGTGCCGTACATGGGATACGCCCGGCAGGACCGCCGCATGCGCGGCAGCCGCATGGCCATCGCGGCGAAGCTGGTGGCGAACATGCTTTCGAGCGCGGGCATCACCCGATTGCTCACGATCGATCTGCATGCCGAGCAGATCCAGGGATTCTTCGACATCCCGGTGGACAACGTATACGCCTCACCGGTGCTGCTCGGCGACGCCTGGAAGCAGTCTTATCGGGACATCATCGTCGTGTCCCCGGACGTGGGCGGCGTCGCTCGCGCTCGCGCGCTCGCGAAGCGCCTGGACGATGCGGACCTCGCCATCATCGACAAGCGCCGTCCGCGCCCGAACGAGTCGAAAGTGATGAACATCATCGGTGAGGTCGAAGGCAAGACCTGCGTGCTCATCGACGACATGGTGGATACCGCCGGCACGCTGTGCCAGGCGGCGCAGGCGTTGAAGGACGAAGGCGCGTTGAAAGTGGTGGCGTACATCACGCACCCCGTGCTCTCCGGCAATGCCGTCGAACGAATTTCGAAGTCGGCGCTCGATGAGCTGGTCGTGACGGACACGATCCCGCTTTCGCCCGCCGCCAAGGCTTGCGGACGCATCCGCCAGCTGTCCGTTGCGGGGCTGCTCGCCGAGACGATCCGTCGCATCCGCGACGAGGAGTCGGTGAGCTCCCTGTATCTGGACTAAAGAGTACCTGGATTGAGCCTGCCGGGCTCGAGGCGCACCGCTGGTCGCGGCGGGGCGTTGTCTGTAACGAAACGTCTCAAGGAGACACGATGAAAATCTCTTACACCATCGGCGCGGACTTCCGCGAGATGCATGGCAAAGGTGCGAGCCGCCGCCTGCGTCACAAAGGAAAGGTCCCTGCCATTCTGTACGGCGGCCACAAGGAGCCGCGGGCGCTGATCCTCGATCAGCAGAACCTGCTCACGATGATCGAGGACGAGCGCTTCTACTCCTCGATCGTGCAGCTCAAGATCACCGAGAGCGGGCAGACTCAGGAAGCCATCATCAAGGACATCCAGATGCACCCGGCGCGCAACGTCGTCGTGCACGTGGACCTGCAACGCGTGGTGCCGAACGAGAAGCTGCGCATCCGGTTGCCGATTCACTTCAAGGGCGAGTCCGTGGCGCCGGGCGTGAAGCTGCAGGGCGGTGTGGTGTCACATCGTCTGTCGGATGTCGAAGTCTCGTGCTTGCCTACGGATCTGCCGGAGTTTCTGGAGCTGGATCTGTCGGCCATGAATCTCAACGAGACCAAGTTTCTCGCCGACATTCCTTTGCCTAAGGGTGTGACGCTGCCTGAGTTGTCTGGTGGGCGGAACCCGCCTGTTGTGTCAGTGCATGCGCCGCGCGCGGAGGAGCCGGAGCCGACTGCCGAGGCTGCTGCGGCTGTTCCGGCGGAAGGGGCAGCACCGGCTGCGGGGGCTGCGCCTGGTGCGGCGCCTGCTGCTGGGGCGGCGCCTGCTGCTGGGGCGGATGCTGCTGCTGCTGGCAAGAAGGACGAGAAGGCGGCGCCTGCTGGCAAGAAGGAAGGCGGCAAGAAGTAAGAGGTCAGTGCCGGCGGAGCCTCACTCGCAGAGGGGATCCGCCGGCACCGGCCGTAAGACCAATCCATCGGGGCCTTGGGAAAATACTTCCTGTATTTTCACATGCCGTCGGACCCCCTCTACGAGCGAGGCCCCGCTGATACGTTGTCGCTATGTCGGGCGTTTCTCTCAAACTGATTGTTGGGCTTGGCAATCCTGGTGAGGAGTATTTGCGTACTCGTCACAACGCCGGGTTCTGGTTTGTTGAGGAACTGGCCCGTCGGCATGGTGGCGTGTTTCGCCGTGAGCCGAAGCATCAAGGCGAGCTCGCGCGTGCTCGTATCGGTGAGTACGACGTGTGGCTATTCAAGCCGATGACGTTCATGAACCGGAGCGGGGGGCCGACGCAGAGTGTTGCCACCTTTTATAAGGTGTTGCCGGAAGAGATTCTGGTGGGGCATGACGAGCTGGATTTCCCGCCTGGGGTTGTGAAGTTGAAGCAGGGCGGTGGGGCAGCAGGGAACAACGGCATTCGAGACCTGATTGCCAATTTGGGTGATGCGTTCTGGCGGCTGCGGATTGGTGTGGGGAAGCCCCCTGCGACTGGAATCGATCACGTGCTGTCGCGGCCGTCGGTCGTCGACGAGAAGCTGATTCATGAGTGTGTGGACGCGGCCGCGGATATCGTGCCGGTCATTCTGGAGCATGGCGCGCAGGTGGCCATGAACCGGCTGCACTCGCGCAGGCCGCCTGCTGAAGAGAGCTGAGACGACAATGGGGATCAAGTGCGGAATCGTCGGGCTGCCGAATGTGGGCAAGTCGACGCTGTTCAATGCGCTGACGCGCGCGCAGATCGCGGCGGAGAACTATCCATTCTGCACGATCGATCCGAACGTGGGCGTCGTGCCGGTGCCGGATGAGCGGCTCGCGCAGCTGGCTGCGATCGCGAAGCCGGAAAAGATCCTGCCGACCACGGTCGAGTTCGTGGACATCGCCGGTTTGGTGGCCGGCGCGTCGCAGGGCGAAGGGCTGGGTAACCAGTTTCTTTCGCACATTCGCGAGACGGATGCGATCGCGCACGTCGTGCGGTGTTTCGAGAGCACGGACATCGTGCACGTGTCCGGCAAGGTGAATCCGATCGCCGATATCGAGGTCATCGATACGGAGCTCGCGCTCGCCGATCTGCAGACGGCCGAGAAGGCCGTGGACCGCGCGACCAAGAATGCGAAGAGCGGTGACAAGGACGCCATTCGCAAGCGCGCGCTCTTCGAGCGCGTGAAGGAGCACCTCGACCAGGCCAGGCCCGTGCGTTCGCTCAAGCTCACGGATGAAGAGCGGCGTGACGTGCGTGAGCTGCAACTCCTCACCGCAAAGCCGGTGATGTACGTGGCGAACGTCGCCGAAGGTGGATTCACCAATAATCCACACCTGACCGCCGTCGAGAAGCGTGCGGCGGACGAGGGCGCGGTGGTTGTGCCCGTTTGCGCGGCGATCGAGGCCGAGATCTCGCAGCTCGATGAGTCCGATCGCGCGGACTTCCTCGAGGAGCTGGGATTGAAGGAGCCGGGGCTCGACCGCGTGATTCGCGGGGCGTATCGCCTGCTCGGCCTGCAGACCTTCTTCACCGCCGGTCCCAAAGAAGTGCGCGCCTGGACCGTGCGCGCGGGCGCTACTGCGCCGCAGGCGGCAGGCGTGATCCACACGGACTTCGAGCGCGGCTTCATTCGCGCCGAAGTCATTGCCTTCAGCGACTACCTTGCCGGCAAAGGTGAAGCCGGCGCAAAGGAAGCCGGCAAGCTCCGGCTCGAAGGCAAGGAGTACGTCGTCCACGAAGGCGACGTAATGCACTTCCGCTTCAACGTCTGACGCGTCCGCGCCACGCGCGCGGTCCCATCGCGATGCCGAATATCGTTCGCGCGATGCAGCTCTTGCGTCCCTGTTTTCATTTTGATACGACTCCCTGCATCGCACGGAAAGGGGAACGTGCCATGGACTCTGGGGAACAGCGGACGTTGCAGGAGCGTCTGCGCATCGCGTTGGCCGAGGGCGAGTTTCGGCTCCATTACCAGCCGCAGATCGATCACCGCACCGGTCGGGTCGTCGGAGCCGAAGCATTGCTGCGCTGGCTGGACCCGCGCAGTGGGCTGCTGGCGCCCAGCCACTTTCTCGCCGCGCTGGAAGCGTCCGGCCTCATCGTGGCGGTCGGCGAATGGGCGTTCCGGCAGGCAACGGAGGATTGCGAACGCTGGCAGCGCCGCGGATTTCCGCGGTTGCGCCTGGGCATCAACGTATCGCCGACGCAGATCGGTCATCGGCTCGAGAATCCGCGTGCATTCAATACCGGCGCCTTGCGGGCTTGTTGCGATTTGTATCTGGAGATCAACGGACGCGAGATCAGCGGCGCTCCCGCTGCGGTGATTCAGGCCTTGCACACGCTGCAGTTCGAAGGTGTGAACATCGCCGTGCAGGGGTTCGGTGCCGACGAATCGTTGCGTAACAGGCTGTGGGCGTTGCCGGTGGACGTGCTGAAGGTGGACAGCTCGTTCGTCCGGCGCCTGATGTTCGATAACGATGCCGCGATCGCGATTGCCAGCATGGTAGCGCTAGCGCGCGCGTTTCGGCTCGGCATCGTGGCCGAAGGCGTGGAAACGACGGAGCAGCTCGAGCGGCTCGAGGAGCTGGGTTGCCGGCAGGTGCAAGGTTTCGTCTATAGCGGCGCCCTTCCCGTGGCGCGCTTCGAAGGTCTGCTCGAAGCAGCGAAGTGCGCGCCGGGCTGGACCAACCAGCGCCCGGCGCGGCTCGCAAACTAGCAGGCTAGGCGGACTTGAGTTGCCAGCGAGCTTGCGGCTTGCCGGCACTGCGACGGAGCGAGTCGCGGATGTGCGCACGGTCCGGGCGCAACAGGCTCTCGTCGACGGCGAGCAGCTCGCCTTCGCTGTCCGTCAGGGCCGCACGGATTCGCAACAAAGGTGAGCCGATCGCCACCTTCAATTGCTTCGCCGCGACGGCGTCCGCCGCAACGGCCGTGGTGACCTGCTCTACACCCCGCACCTCACGCGCGAGCTTCTCCAGCCCGGTGCCGCCGCGCCGCAGCCCGTGGCGGCGAGCAACGGAATCAGGCACATAGGTAACGGCGAGCTGGTACGGATCGCCCTGTTCCGAGCGGGAGCGCTGAATGCCGAACGCATTGGTGCCGAGCCCCGGATGGGCAGCCTGCAGAGAGGCGGGCACCTCCACCGGCGCTCGTTGCAACACTTCCGTTCCGGCATCGCGGATCGCGGGCGCGTCTCCATAAAGGGACTGCGCATCGAATGCGAGCGACTCGTGTACCCGGCTTGTCTTGGCGTAAGTACCACTTCCGCGGCGACGCAGAATGCGGCCTTCCTCCTCCAGGAGCTGCAGCGCCCGGCGCACCGTGGTTCTCGATACTCGGTAACGGGCTACGAGATCGGGCTCGCTGGGCAATGCCCGCGAGGACTTGAATTCGCCGTCCGCCAGTGACTGGGAAAGGATGCTGTAGAGCTGCAGGTACCGTGTGATGCCTGCATCCGCAGTACTGGAGAGCACGCTTCGACGACGTCGTCTGGTTGTCATGGTTGCAAAATATGCGCGAGCTTGAGTGTTCGGGGGATACGCATTGTCCGCATTTCGCGGACGGGAGTTTAGCGCTTCACGGCTCATTTTTGAGCCCTGTCTACTGTAGCGTGTTCTCCGTGATAGTTGTATGCACTCCGGACTTTTCGTCCCGCACAGCTTCCTCCTGTGTCAACACTGGAACACGATGGTGCACGCCCATTTCGCAATAGCGATCAGGAACGCTCATCCGGCCCCGCACCCGTATGCGGCATGCCCCCCTTTTGTTCAAGACAGGGACATCTTTAGTCGAAGTTGTGGACGCAATCGGCCGCGCAAAGAGGACGGTGGGCGCAGGTGATGGCACTGTGGGACAAGTCGCAGCGGATGATGACAGCGGTCGACCGCGATAAACGGGCATACCGCCCGGTCTCTCGGGATCCCATCGAGTTGTTATGATGGCGGTACTGCCTCGGATGGGAGAACGACGCATGACGCGAGTATTCGCCCTGAGTCTTCTCGTCGGCCTGGTGGCGGCACTTCCAGTGCGTGCACCGGCCCATCACTCCTACGCCGAATACGATCAGCAGAACACCATCGAGATTCAGGGCACTCTCAGGGAAGTCCGCTGGCAGAACCCGCACGTGCGGTTCACGGTGCTCGTGGCGAAGGGCGGCGCTGCGCCGGAGACCTGGGTCATCGAAAGCTCCGGCATCAACAACCTCAATCGCATGGGCGCGAATGTCGACCACTTCAAGGTCGGCGATACGGTGAAGGTCGCCGGCTGGCCATCGAGGCGGGGCGCCGGTCGCATGTACGTGACGAATCTGCTGTCGAAGGATGGGCATGAGCTCGTTCTGTGGCGCTTCTCGAAGCCGCGGTGGGGAACGAGCGGTGAAGGCTACGGGACAGGAGCGGACAAGCGACTCTTCGGCAGCGGCGTTGCATCTGCTTCTGCGAGCCTCTTCCGCGTCTGGTCGTCCGATTACGACGACGAGGACGCCGCGCCGGGAACTCTGTTCCGACCGATGCTCAATTCGCCGCCGTTGACTCCCGCGGCAGCGAAGGCACGCGCCGCCGCGGCCGATCCCGTGAAGACGAAAGGGTTCGTCGGCTGCTCGCCGAAGGGCATGCCGAGCATGATGTCCCAGCCGTTTCCGATGGAGCTCGTCGACAAGGGCGACACCATCGAGGTACGCCTCGAGGAGTACGACGGCCGTCGCACCATTCACATGAAACCGGTACGCGATGTCGCTTCGAAACCGCGCACGGCAGAGGGCTTTTCCGTCGGGCAGTGGGAAGGGAAGACGCTAGTCGTTTCGACTAGTCGACTCACGCCGCACGATTTCGATTTCACGAGCATGCAGCGAAGCACGGCGGCGAGTTTGGTCGAGCGCTTCACGCCGAGCGCGGACGGCAGCCGCCTGCATTACTCCGTCACTGTTACCGATCCGGCAGTCTTCACGCGGCCGATGGAGTTCAAGCGCTCGTGGGTGTGGCGGCCGGGCGAGAAGGTGATGGCCTTCAATTGTCGTGAGTAATGCTCAGGGGCTGCGGCCGGTGGCGAGGATCGCGAACTTCGTGGCGAAGGGCGTTTGTCCCGGCGTCGCGTCGTTGAGCAGGATGCCGGCGCGATCCAGCCCCTCGCTCCATGCGCACGCGCCGCCGAAATGGTCCGCGAGCGGCGGAATGTTGAATAGAGTGACTGCCGCACCATCCTGCCGCACCAACGTGCCGATGTCCTGATTCGCGATCGGGAATACGGCGCATCCGGCGTAGATGCCAGCGCCCGTGGTCGGCGTGGCGATGAGAGCTTGCGTGGTTTTGCCGAGCGGCACGAGCGCAGGAGCTGTGAAGAATTTCGCGCCGACCGCGACGGCATCCTCGGGCGTCAGCAATGTGGACACATACTGGAACGTCTTCGCGTGATCGGCGCTGCGCAGGAGAACGATCTTCTGCGGCAACGGGTCGCCACCCGGATACACGCAAGTCAGCACCACATCCAGCTTGTCGCCGGTCGCGCTGGCTCCGCCTTCCGAGCTCGCGAGGCATGAGGCAAGGTCGGAGTGCAGCGCCTGGATCAGATTCCGGGGCATCAACTCGGGCGGCGTGAGATTCCAGCCCAGGATCGACACGGGGTCGGACCACTTTCCTTCCGGAGATGCCGCGGTCCACATGACGATGGCGCCGAGGTGATAGAGCGTGCGCGCCTGGCCGGCCGGATACAGAAAGTACTTGTGCGCGAACAGCTTGAAGCGCCGCGTAGCGTCGGGGTCGCCCGCATCGTCCACGAGCCAGGAAGTTTCATACACCCAGCGGCCGGTGCAGACGGCGGCACCGCATGCGCTCAGCTTCGGATCTGTATCGGTGACGGAAGCCGGTTCCGGCGCGGCGATCGTCGAGACGAAATCGAACGAGCCGCCAGCATCGTCGCTGCGAGCGAGCCGGATTCCCACATCCTGCACGAGCCGCCCGTTCGCGTCGGCGTAGTAATTGACACTCGAATAGGACATCCAGAGCGTGCCGCTGCTCGAGCGGATGACGGAGGGATCGAAGATTCCGCTCGGGCTGTCGTCGCCGCGAATGGTCAAGGGCCGATAGGCTGACGTCATCACTGCGGACGGCGTGACATTCACGGGCACCGTCGCGGGGCCCGTGCCGTTCGCATTCGTGGCGGAAACGTAGACAGAGTACGTCGTTCCGTTCTGAATGACGGTCCTGCCGAGAACCATCTGCACGACGATCTGCGTATCGCTGGTTCCAACGACAATGGCCGTGTTGTCGTTGCCCGCATTGCCGCTCGCCAACACGCAGACCACATAGCTCTGAACCTGCGAGCCTCCGCTGCTCGCGGGCGCGGACCAGTTCACACTGATCTTCTGATCGCCAGCTATTGCCGAGACGTTTTGCGGAGCGCCGGGCGCGCCCGACGGGACATTCGTGTTGCCGCAGGACGCGCCATTCACGCTGACGTTCGTGGTTGCGCTCTGCCCGTCGCCGCCGCCTCCGCACGCCGTCAGCAGAATCAAGATGCAAGGAAGAGAGTTGCGAAAGGCGCGCAAGGTCGGCATCGGATTCCCTCCTGGAATTCACGCTCCGATCATACGATTTCGTTCCTGGGCTGGATGCGAAGGGAACGCCCCGTTCCAGATTCGTTCCTCGTGCAACTATATCTGTCGCAAGCAGGAGACTCGGCGGCGTACTTCGTTTGTGATGTCACGCGCCGTCGCGAATCCAGACAGTTCGTCGGGCGAAATCGCATTGCCAACGGTCACGCGCACGTGGCGTCCGCGCTTGTTGAGCAGTTCGTGGAAAAGAAATGCGTGCCGCAGGGACGGGCACATCGCACTCACGATCTGAAAGGAAGGGCCGTTTCGTCCATGCACATGCAGCGGCACCACTGTTGCGCGGCTCGCGGCCACGACGACGCCGACGAGCTTCGACCACGACGGATCCTGGACGCGGAGCGACGCCCAATGCCAATGAGAGACGCAGGGTGCCGGAAACATGGCCAGCGCATGACCGGCGCGTGTCCACTGCACAGCCTGTCTCAAACTGCGGACGTTCGCGGTCAGAAGTGGCTTCGCGGGACCGGGTTGCACAGGAACCAATCTGGGGACGATCTGAGGGATGCGGGCGGCGATGGCTTGCGCGAGAAAACGAATGTCTTCGCGAATGCGTTCGAGGTGTGCGAAACCCAGGAGTGCATCCAGCACACCGAAGGGATGATTCGCCACGAACAGAACGGGACCTGAGCGCGGCACCACGCGTTCGAGGCTGGCTCCGCTGAGCTCGTAAGTCACGCCCAACGTACGCAGGACGCCACGGGCCCACTCGGAGAGTGAGCTCGTGCGTGCCTGCGTGCGCAGAAGCGCTTCGCATTCACTCAGTCCGGACACCCGTCGTGTCAGGTTAAACAGCGGGCGGATCAGCCCATCCGGCAGGCCAACGATGCGATCGGGCAGCAGATCGATGTCGTTGGCGTCTGACATTGGCCGCTCGTCGGCAAGGTCAGGTGACCGTGAGAGCATACGTCACGGTGTGGGTCGTAGCGCCGGCCGTGCCCGTCACCGTAATGGTGTACGTGCCTGCAGGTGTTCCAGCCACTCCACCACTACCGCCTCCGCCACCACTATTCGAACCACCACCACTACTGGAACCAGAGCCACCTCCGCAGCCACCGAGTCCCAGCATGACAGCGAGCGTGAGCGCGATCAGCGGACGCCTGCGAATCATGAGGAGTGGCGCGGCAAATGCCAGCAGTGCTCCTGCAGGTAGCGGCGAGCTGGGCGCTGGTGCACTCGAATTCATCGCCGTGCGCGCCGCCGTTCCAATGGTCAGTGTCGAAGTGGCCGCGCTGCCATTCACTGAAACCGAGGCGGGTGCGAACGAGCACGTGGCGCTCGCCGGCAGACCCGTGCAGCTGAGCGCAACGCTCTGATTGAATCCGTTGCTGGGCGTGAGAGTGAGCGTCGTCGTCGCGGAGCTTCCTGCGCTCACCGAGCCCGATGCGGCATTCGCCGAGATCGCGAAGTCCGGCGTACCGCCGCCACCACCACCTCCGCCTCCACCGCCGCCCCCTCCACCCGTCGATGCAGGCTGACTGAGGAGCGCCGTGGTGTCCGTAAGAATGTCTGGCTTTCCATCGCCATTGATCTCGACGGTCGCCGTCGCACCCCCCACGGACAGCACGAAGTTCATGTTCGCGTACGTGTTGCCCGATTCGCCACTCGACTGCAGCGTGCCGTCACCATTGCCGAGCGAGATTCCGCTGGTGTTGAACCCGAACGGATTGGTGACGACCACATCGAGCTTGCCGTCGCCGTCGAAGTCCGCGACACCGAGACCCTGCCTCTGCAGGTACTGTGCGGAATACGTCTTGAGCACAGGCGTCTTGAAGGTGCCGTCGCCGTTGCCCAGCGACACGGACACCTGGATCGAGCCGGTGGACGAACAACCCAGCGCGACGAGATCGACGATCGTGTCTCCGTTCATATCCGCCGCGACGACGGGAATGTACGTCACGCCGGTGACCGGCGCCGACATCAAGTCCGGTCCTGCAACAGTTGCAGGCGCCACGAACGTGCCGTCGCCATTTCCAATGGCCACCTGCATGAGGGCCACGTTGGTTCCGAGGCTGGCGTTGAACGTAGTGGTGGGGGACATGATGACCAGGTCCGGGCGCGAGTCCTTGTTGAGGTCTGCAACGCGCGCTATCTGCGGCCTGAGCACCGTGGCCACCTGGTTCGAGTACCAGGTGATCATCTGGGGCGCGCTGAACGTGCCGTTGCCGTTGCCGCGCTGGACTGCGGTGCCCGCGAAGAACAGCCCCGTGTTGACGCTGGTATCCGAAAACCCGTACACGAGGTCGAGCTTGCTGTCACCGTTCACGTCGGCGAGATGCAGATTGAACATCTCCGGCTTGATATCGAAGTCGCCGGCCTGCACGAACGTGGGTTGCGTCAGCGCAGTGGGAGCGGCGAAACCGCCTTGTCCGTTGCCGGTCGCGACGAACAGCGCTGCGCCCTGAGTCTGCGACTCGCCGATGTATACCGTGTCCGGTTTGCCATCGCCAGTGATGTCGCCCAGTGCGACGGACACGATGTCGCTCAACGTCCGCTGCGATCCCCCCACGGTTGCAGGAGTAGTAGTGAGAGTGACGGACGGAGTGAAGCGCCCGGCGGCATCGCCGACATAAGCCGTCAGCGAGAGATTGTCATTCACGCCGACCGCATCGGGAATGCCATCGCCGCTGACGTCGGCGACATTGGTCCCGGTATGGACGAAGGGCAGTGTGGGTGCGCCCTGGAACGTGCCGTCACCGTTGCCCATGAGCGCATAGGCCTTGTTGACCTCGAACTGGTCGCCGCCGAAAAAGCCTCCATCGGCGAGACCGACGTAGAGGTCGAGGTTGCCGTCGCCGTCGATGTCCGTCGACGCAAGGTAGCCGACGCTGTCGATCGAGGCATAACCGCGACCCGCGGTGAACGTGCCATCTCCGTTGCCCATGTAGAGCTGCACATCCTCGCCGCCGCTTACCGCGACATCGGGCTTGCCGTCCTCGTTGAAATCCGCTGCGACGAGATTGGGCCCGTAGCTGGACGTGGCAATCGTGAGGGGGAAGCCGATGGTCGCGGCAGCAAACGTCGCGTTGCCATTGTTGAGCAGCACGGTGCCGTTCGAAGCAATCAGATCGAGACGGCCGTTCCCGCGCAGGTCAGCTGCCACAAGCGTTGCGATGTGCTCGCTGGCAAAGCCTGCCGGCGTGGGCACGTTGAAAGACTGCGGCGTGTTCAGTGTTCCGTCACCTTTGCCGGTGAACACCGATATCTGTTCGTGCTGCGATGAGTCCCGCGAGGCGACGACGACATCGGCCTTTCCGTCACCGTTGAAGTCCGCGACGACAGCGCCTTCGCCCCGGTCGCCGGGTAGCGTGTATTGCGTTGCTGTCCCCAACGTTCCAGCCGCGTTGACGAGCCACACGGAGATCTTCGGCGCGGTGTCATCGACGCCGACAATTTCCGCGAGCCCATCGCCGTTCAGGTCACCGTAGGCCACCTTTTCGATCCCTGGCAGGGACGTATCGGTCGTGAACGCCCACATCGTAGTGGTGGCAGGGTCCAGCGCTCCGAACCAGAGTGCGTCGCTGTTTGCTGCCGGAAGGAAGCCGACTCCAGCAAACACGGCCAGGTGGGTCGCCGTCGTTCCGAGGTACGCCGTGCGATGCGAGCCCATGCCGGGTCGCGAGTCGTTGCAGCCGCCGGCAAACGTGCCGGCCGTCGTCGACAGGCCCGCGGCATCGTGCAGGATCCTTTCATAGCTGGATGTGTTCGCGCCCGTCGGCGAGACGGTGAGGGGATTGCTGAGCGTGCCTGAAAAAGTGTATGAGCCGAGACGAAGCGTCAGCGAACAATTGCTTTCGCGCTTCAGCGCGAGAGCCTCCTCCGCTGTCGTGATCGCGGTTCGGTTGCCGACGAAGCTCGCGGGAGTGGGCACGGCGGCGGAAGCCGTAGTGAGCAGGGCACTCGCGATGTGAGCGACGTGGACCACCTGCTCGGCGGGGGACATATCCGCCCACTCCGGACGCAATGCGTCTTGCCAGGCGCGTGTCGTGGCGTGACGCCTCTTGAGCGAAAGGCCCGGCAGTGTCTGCGCCTCGAGTAGCAGCTTCGCACTCTGGATGCGCGCCCTCTGGTCGTGAACAGCAGAGATCGAGACTCCTGCGATCGTGCCGATGAGAAGACCGACAGTGATGAGCGCGCCGATGGTAGTGCCGCGCGTCGGCATAGCTTTGCGGATCGCGTTCATAGTGCGACGATCTCTCCATCGACGAGCTTCACCGACTGCCCGACGCTCCAGCCAGGTTCAGTGGCCATCTGCACTACGTGCTTGCGACCGTTGTTCAGCCTGACCGTCACGTCCCAGCGAGTGCTGGTCATGCTGCTCTCGATGGCGTTGCCCGCGATGCCACCGCCCACGGCGCCCGCAGCGGTTGCGACCTTCTTGCCGCGGCCTTTGCCGACCACGCTCCCGATGAGGCCACCAATCACCGCACCAGTGACTGCGCCAACGCCTCGCGGCTGGCGCCGCCCCTCGATCTTCTGAATATCTGAAATCTTGCCGCACAGATTGCAGACGACCGGCGCAGGCAGCACTTCATAGGAAACCGTCTGCGGCTCGCTCCGCTGGCCGTTGCGATCGACCAGTACGAACTGCAATGTGCTCTTCGACGGTTTGGTCTCTGCTTCGAACGCGTACTGAATCGTGCCCTGGCTCTGCTCTTCCATGCCGGACACCTTGAAGCTCGTGATTTCTTCGGCCCATTTGACGTCGCTTTGCATGACACGACGCTCGACCGATACGACGCCTGCCTTCGCAGTGTCGAAGCGCACCTCGAACGCATAAGGTTTACCGACGCGAATTTTTTTCGGCACGTCGATACTCGCAATATGCGGTGGAGGCGGAATCCTGAAGATCGTGTGCTGTGCGACCACCGCCGCAAGGATCATCACGATCGCAGCGATCGCGATCCACTTCGGCCAGTGCGCGCGCCAGGGCGCCGGCGCCGCGAGCGGGACCGACATGGGTTCGGTAACGACTGACTGCGGCGAGCTCGAGTTGATGAGCGCGCTGCGTGTCGCCGTCGGTTCCTCCGTATCGTTGCGATACTCGTCCCCGAGGCCGAGCCCGTGCGCCCACGCCCACACCGCCCAGCTCGAAGCATCGCGTGCGAGCAGGTGCTCTTCGGACAGACGCTTCGAAAGACGCGCGGCCAGGCTCCGCGGTGGCTCACCGGAATGACAGTTGAGCAGGTCCTGCGGAACCTGTTCCTCGAGCGCCTTCACCAGCGCCGATATTTCCGGCCTGCGCTCCGGGCACTCATCGCGCAGCAGGCTCGCGAGCCGCGGCGGTTGGGCGAGGATCTGGTCGCCGAATTTTGTGTAGAGCCCGCGCAGCGCGCTGGCAACTTCGTTGTTCATGGCACGACACCCCGTTGTGGTGATTGCCATGTCAGGACGCTGAGCGCGCCGCGATATTGCTCTACATTCTGACTTCCGCGCGCGTCGTGCCGAATTCGATCTGCATGCCGTCCTTCAATGAGACCCGATCACCCGGCGCCACCTGGATGACTTCGCCGTGATGCCGGCACGTCCACTCATTCCGCGAGACATTACTCAAGGTTGCCGGTGGCCCTGCCACCTGCGCCGTGATGCTTGCGACGTTGTACTGGCCGCCCTCACATTGATATGAGAAGAGTCGCGCGCCCGGATCGAGCACGACGACATGCTGGGGCGGCCGCCGCGGACCATCTAGAACTGCGTGGATGCCGATGCGCGGTGGAATGACTGGCAGGGCGGACCCGCAATACCAGCAGGCAAACGTCGATGTGGTCGCCGCCACACGGTGGCGGTCGTAAAAATTCTCGGCACCACAACTGCACGTCATCACGCTGTCCCGCAGCCTCGCCATGGCCAGCCGCCATTCCGTTTCCTGCACCCGGCCATGCAAGGGATCGCGCAACCCATCCGTGAAAGCGCGCGTGAAGAGCTCGCGTATGAAACCCGGATAGATCGCCCAATAGGCGTTGAGCAGGCTCTGCTCTTCGGGAATCGGACGATTGCTCGCATCGTCGGGATCGAACACGAACAGGGGATCGGTGCCAAAGAGATAACGGATGGCGGCCGGGTCGCTCAGGTTGCCGAACTGCCGCGCGCGCAAACCAATCAGCGGGTGGCCGATGTGCAGGATGCGAAACAACATCACGCCTAGCGAATGCAGGTCCGTGGCGCGGCTGGGTCCCGTCTGCCGCAAAACTACCTGCGGCGCCTGGTATTCCCACACGCCGCCCATCACGCTGGGTGCGCCATCGATGTCGACATTGTCGTTGTCGCAGATCGAGATCTGACCCGTCTCCGGGTCGAAGAACAGATTCCCGGCGTTCAGATCCTGGTAAGCGAGACCCTTGGCGTGCAGGGCGTGCAGCTCGTGCGCGAGCAGGGAGCAGATGGTCGCCAGCACGCGGAAGCTCGGTGCGAACGACTGGTTCAGGATCGAGTGCAACTCTTTCAGGTGCGGGTCACGCAGCGGCATCAGGTAGCCGAGCCGCGTGCTATCCCGGCCCATGACCAGCGCGAACGGCCACAGGAACCGGGGCGACGGCGGGCCGCGATCGATCGCGGTCTGCAGGCGGGTGCGCAGCCGCTTGTCGTGCCGGAGCACGCGGTCGTTGTACCACTTCAGGGCGAACGAACGGCCCATGAAGGAAACTTGGTAGACCTCCCCCTGACCGCCCTCGCCGAGCATTTTTTCTACGGTGCACAGGCCGCCGGTCGAGAGCACTCTCAGCGCCTGGCCCACACTCAATGACGACACGTTCCCCGGGCCCTCTTTCCCTCAAGTGAGCGCTTTGCGCATTTCATCACGCGAGCAATATCGGACCCTGCTCAGCGTCCTGTTCCGGAAGCAACCAGCACCAGGCAGGCACAACGATGGACAACAACAAGCGTCCCGGCGGCTCGATGAAGCAACTCCTGGGCGAAAGCCCGACGCGCTCGCAATTGCTGCCATTGCAGACCAACTGGCGCGCGGTCATGACGAAGGGGTATTTCTGGCCGGGCATCGTCACCGTCGTCGCGGTGCTCCTGCTCTTCAACTTCATGGACTCCTCTGCGGCGTACACGGTGACCTGCGGCTGCAAAGTGCCGGCCGTGGTCAACGGGCAGCTCGTGCTCAAGTGGGCAAACGTACCGGTCGCGTTGCCGATGTACCTCATCGTGCTGGCTCTCTACATAACGGGAGGCCTCGCATTCGCGGCGTATCGCATCATCGGCAAGCAGACACCGCTATGGGTGATACCGGTGGTCGCAGCTGTGACAGCCGCGCTGACGGGCAGCCCAATGCTGGGGATAGCGCACATCCTCGATTTCGGCGTGACCGATCTGGCCGACAAGTTCTCTCCGCTCGCGATCATCCAGGGGTTTTTCGCGGCGGGCCTGCCCGAAGAGACGCTCAAGGCAGTGCCCGTGGCGCTCGGGGTCTGGGCTGCGAGGAAGATCCAGGATCGCGGACATTTCCTGTGGCCGCTGCGGGTTGCGGAGCCGCTCGACGGCATCCTCATCGGTATCGCTTCGGGGCTGGGCTTCACCCTGTTCGAGACGCTCACGCAGTACGTGCCGCAGCAGATCGTCTACGCACAGTTCAATCTGCGCAGCGAAGCCATGGCCGCGCAGCTTCTGATCCCGCGTGTTCTGCAGAACATCGCAGGTCATGCAGCGTGGTCGGGCATACTCGGTTACTACATCGGCCTGGCTGGAATGCGGCCGAAAAGTGCCGTGCGCCTCGTCGGAGTCGGTCTGGGCATGGTCTCCCTGCTGCACGGTGCGTGGGACGCCGGTGGCGGCACGATGCTGCTGCTGATCGTCGCCGTCGCGACGTTCGCCATGCTGGCCGGCGTTGTCATGAAGGCGAGAGAGCTGTCTCCGAATCGGTCGCAGCTCATCCGCTCACAGGTGATCGATGGCGCCGCCCCGGCTGCGAGCACTATTCAGCCCCGCCCGAAACCCACCCCGACGCCTGCTTCACAAGTGGGGACTGCCGGCATCGCGCGATCGGAGACCTGGGGTCAACGCTCCGAAACCTGGGACGAAGCGCCGCGAGTCGAGCATCTGGACGTCGCCGGCAGCAGCATCCCATTGACGTTGAACGCGCGTCTCACCGAGACGCAGATTCCCGGGCTGAAAGCGAGCGCAGGCGATGCGGTCGTGGCCGTGGTTGTCGCCAATCCGGACGACCCGAAGATCCTGGGCTTGAAGAATCTGTCCACGGAGACGTGGAGTGTGGAGACAGTCGGCCGCGGCAGCCGCCAGTTGAGCACCGGCCGCAGCATCCGCATCGAGCGCGGCGTGCGCATTCAGCTCGGAACCGCGCAAGCGGTGATCCGGTAGGCGCGCGGGCGGCCCCATGCAAAAGCGCCCCGGCGGCACCATTGCCCGGCGCGAGCTGCACGTCATCTGGCTGCTCGATACATCGGGCTCGATGAATGCGGAGGGCAAGATCCAGTCGCTCAACGTCGCGATTCACGAAACGATCCCGCATCTGCGGGCGGCCGCTCAGGCGAACCCCAATGTAGAGGTGCTGGTGCGGGCGATCACGTTTTCGAGCGGCGCGCGCTGGCACATCGAGAAACCCGTATCCGTATTCGATCTGCGCTGGGAGGACGTGACTGCAAGCGGACATACGGACCTCGGCCTGGCGCTGAAACTCGTAGCCGGCGTGCTGGAAGTGCCGCCGATGCCCGAGCGAGCCGTTTCCCCGGCGCTGATTCTCGTCACCGACGGGTATCACACCAACGACAAGGATTTCGACGAGGGCATGGCCGCGCTCATGGCTGCGCGCTGGGGACGACCGGCCGTTCGCAAGGCCATCGCGATCGGTCGCGACGTCGACATCTCAGCGCTGAAGCGCTTTCAGGGCGATGAGTCGGAGCCGCTGCGCGTGCAGGATGCGAATACGCTCATCCAGGCAATCCGCTGGACCTCACGCGTCGGCGTCGAGGCGGCCTCGCACGTGATGGATTCTCCATCTCAATCGACCACCCTCTCGACCGGGGGAGCGGCACTCGAGTGGTGAGTCCCGTTACCCCTGCGCTGATGCCGCGTATCGCGCGCGCCGCCGGAGCTTCCGTTTGCGGCGTCTCGCACACGCGCGATGGGCTACCCAATCAGGATGCCCTGGCGACGTGGCAGGCGGGGGCCAGTGAGCGCGCTTGTGTCGTCGCCGCCGTCGCGGATGGACACGGAGGCGCACGCCATTTTCGCAGCGCCAAGGGTGCCAGGTTCGCGGTGAATGCCGCGGTGAATGCGATGCGTCGGATTGCAGCGGAGTGGGAGTCCGCGGATCAGGAGAAGCAGACGCAGATCGCGAGCTCGGTACTCCCGCAGGCGATCGTTGCCGACTGGAGTGAGCAGGTTCATCGGCATCTGGAGAGCACACCCATTGGCGACTCCGAGTGGCAGACACTCGAGAGCAATGCCGGTGCGGACGCGCGGGCGCAGGTCCAAGCCGAACCCGCCCTGGCGTATGGCGCCACGTTGATTGCCGCGCTGGTGACTTCACGCCATATCCTGTTGTTGCAGATAGGCGATGGGGATGCGGTGCTGGTCGCGCCGGATGGGAAGGCGTGGCATCCCATTCCGGAAGACGGGCGCTTGACCGGGGAATTCACGACTTCGATTTGTCGGGCCGGTGCAGCGGCGGATTTTCGCCACTCGATCTTTGCATTCGACGGCACGGCCTCACTCCTGATTCTCGCCACGGATGGTTACGCCAACTCCTTCCGGACGAGCGCCGACTTCCTGCAGGTGGGAACGGACCTCCTGCAGATGGTGCGACTGGACGGACTGAGCGAAGTGGAGAAGCAGCTACCGCAGATTCTCGAGCACGCTTCGGCGAATGGCAGTGGCGACGACATCACGGTGGCGCTCGTCTCTCTGGGAGAGCAGGGCGGCGCACGAGCTCGGGCGACGATGCCTTCTTCGATGCGAGTCAGTGAGCTGCGCGTGGAGCTTGCCACCCTCAGGAATGAGGTGCGGCGATTCAGAATGGCGGTGGCCGTGGTTGCCATCGTTGCGTTCGGCACCCTGGCGTGGACCTTCCGCGCGCAGATCGCAGCATTGACCGAACGGGTCGGTCATGACGACCCGAAGAGCGTTCCCCAGGAGATCAAACCTTCGGATCCGGCGCCCGTCGCGAAGGAGAAGAAGCCGGCGCGCACGCCACCCCACGCATCGAAACCTGAGTCGAAGCCTGAGTCGAAACCCAAGTAGTGCGTTACCTGAGAGCCGCCAGCGCTTGCCGGGCGCATGAGTCGCCTTGCGCGGCGGCCTTGCCGAGCCACATGCGCGCAGCGTCGAGATTGCGCTCGGTGCCTTGCCCGTCCGCGATCAAAATTCCAAGCGTGGTCTGTGCGATCTGATTCCCGGCTGCCGCCGGTGTACGCAGCGCTTCGCTCAGCTCTTGAAACTTCCCGCTCTGATACAAGGCGTACCACTCAGCGGGGCCGAGCGCCAACTCGGTCTCGCCGCACGCCACGAATGTCGCAAGGTGCTGACCCGAGTCCACGACGAGAGCGCGGGCTGTCACAGGGCTGTCCGTAGCGGGGTTCGCGCGCCTCTGCAGTTCCGTGTGAACGGCCAGAACGCCGGCGGAGACAGCAGCAACAGCAGCCATTGCCGAAGCAAGCTGCAACGGGCGTTCAAACCAACCACGAACGAAGTCGAGCCACGATGACGTTTGTGTCGGCGTCGCAGCCCTGAAGGAGCTGACGAACACCTGCAGGTCCCGCAGCTCGTTGTGGCAGGCATAACATTCGCGGACATGCGCTTCGAGGGCGCCGCTCAGCGCGAGCTTCCCCTCGGCCAGCTCTTCGAGCTGCTCATAAGGGAAATGCGAGTTCGCGCCGACGACCGCACGCAGCACTGACCTGGCGCGCCGGACATCGGCGCGCCGGGCAAGCAGGCCCGCGCAGTCTTCACAACTCGCGAGATGGCGGTCCACCCGCAGCAGCTCGCGCCACGGCAGCTCGCGCCGGGCGTACCCCGCGAGCTGTGACGTGCTGCAATGGGGGTTCCGCAGGTTCATTAAGGGAAAAGACGAAAACGACCGTGGGATATTTACGAACCCAGGTCGTCCAGCGCCCGCCCCAGCTCCCGCAGGGCGAGCGAGCGACGGTTGATCACCTGTTGTTGCTGGATACCCAGTAGACGCGCGATGAGGGCATCCCCGAGCGGCAGGTACTTCCAGAGGAGACAAAACTTGTCCTCCGGTGTCGCAAGCAGGGAGATGTCCGCGCGATCTGCGGACGAGAGTGGGAGCGCATCCCACGCCAGCGCGTATTGATGGTCGCTCAAAGCGAGCACGGCACCGATTTCCGACACCCGCGTCACGCCGAGATCGACGAACACCTCGATATCGCCGCGCGACTTCCCGGGGCCCGGGATGTTGAGGAGATAGGCGCAGCGGTAGTCAGGACGCAGCGACTTGATGGCAGTCCACAGGCGCACGATCGAACCGCGTAGCTCCACATCCACATCGGGGCTGCGGCGGGCTGGATCGGCGAGCTCGTCGCGCACGCGATCGGTCTCGCCCCGGGCGTCGATGGACTCCATGCGGTCTTCTCGCACCTCGAGAACTCTTGCAGTCAGCGAGACGAGATCTTCGAAAGGCACGGGGCCGCCGGCGCGCGCGAGGAGTGCCGCCAGGTATCGGTTCCAGTCGGCAACCGAGTAACGCTCCACCGGTTTGGCTTGCGCAGGCACCCACGAAGGATCGTCCCGCAACGTTTCGATGCGCGCATTCCTTTTCATATGGCGCCACGCTCGCCGGCCGCAGCTCAGCGTGCGATCGGACGCTTCCCATAGCGTGTAGTCCGGTGCATGTGACAGAAAGTAGCGCAAACGATTCTTCAGGCTGGCTCGCCGCGGATGTCTCTGTCGCAGATAGTCCGACCACAGGTTGTTGGCCACCGCGGTGGCAAACGCGCTCAGATCGGATACGTCCCCGGTTCCGGCAGACTTATCCCCGATGCGCTCCCACACGCGGATGAGCGCGTCCTGATATACATCCAGCGCATCGAGATTTTCAGCACGCGCGTCGTCGTCGGCCAGAGTGAGGCCGGACTTGCGCCGCAAGGCTGCACGCACGGTTTGCCCCACCTGCTCCATCAGGAGACGTGTGCTGGCTTCCGAACCCGGGGTCATGGCATGACCGATCACGAGGAGGTCCAACAGGACTGTTCAGCGCCCTTCCTCCCGGTGTGAGGAAAAGGCGCGAAACATCACGCTCGGATCAGCGGCGGTTGACCTGAACCTGCCAGCGGAAGACTTCGGCAGAGGAGGCCGAAGGATCGGTCTGCTGCAACTCCCGGAGGATGACGGCGCCCGGACCCGCCGCAAACGCGCGGCCCGGCACGATGAGCTCGACGACGGAATAGCCACTCACTTCATGCACGCGCAGACCGTTCGCCGCATGCGCGCTGCGTCCCTGCGAATCGACGATTTCCACGCCATACGTGGCTGTTTGAGATGCGGCCGGTATCTCGACCTGCAACCTGACCTCGGTGGCCGCTGCGTCGATATCGATCGGCTGCGAAGGTGTGCCGCGCGGGTTTTCCGCAGGCAGGAAAACCTCGGCGATTTTTTCCGAATCTCCCGTGCCGAATCGGAATGGCATCACGAGAGCGACGATCACCAGGGATGCAGCCGCGGCGAGCGCCAGTGGCCATGTCCGCCAAAGACGTCGCTGCGTATGGGCAGGGGTGCCTCGCGAACGCGCCAGGGATCGAGCCACTTCCAGTCGCTGGCGCGCTTCCGGTGTTGCAAGAAGATGGCGCTCGACGCTCACACGGTCCGCGTCGTTCAACCGGCCGTGCGCGTAGTCATCGAGCAGGTCGTGCTCCGCATCCTGCAGGGCTTCGAGAACGCCGTCCTCCTGCATGAGACGCTCTTCCAGCGCCTGGGCCTCGGCTTCGCTCAACCTGTGGAGCAGGAGTGCTCGCAAAGCGTGGCTGTCGGGAATGCTCATCGGCTGGGCGCCTCGCTGGGCTCATCTGAAGTGTCCTTAGGACGCCTTCCATCACGCAGGGCGAGTTTCTCGCGCACGCACGCCTCCAGAGCAGCCCGTACTCGAAGCGCCCGATTGCGGAGCGCATTGAGGGACAGCCCCAGTCGTTGCGCAAGTCGGCGGCGCGCCTCGATGCGATTCGACCCTGAATCCACGTAATACTCCAGGATGAGCTCGGCCGCCGGCGCGCCCAGCTTTTCGAGGCATCCCCGGAGGGCGGCATCCGTTGCTTCGGGATCGGGACCCGCCGTATCGGGATCGGGCGTCAGTGCCTGCTGGAGATAGGCCGCCTCTTCGACGCTCGACTGTTCGCGGGCGAATCGCGCGCGTGCCTCGAATACCACCATGCGAGCGATGCCCAGCGCGTAGGAATGGACATTCTGAATCGCCGTGCCGCTCGCGACGCGCTGGGCCAGGCGATCGAGGGTCAGGTCCGCGAGCTCGTCCGCCTCGGCGGGCAGATGGAGTCTCAGGAACGCAATGAGCCGCATGCGGAGTTTTTCATAAACTGCCTCGCCGGGTTCGCTCCCCTGGCTCAAATGCCGAAGCAGCGCTGCGAACGGATCGATTTTGGTTGACTCATCCGTCATCGAAGGGAAGATTAACTTGTATCAGCCTAGAGCCGTATCACCTTGGCGCCTATACTGCGGTCGCCAGACTCGGAAGTGACGCAGATCATGCGAGTTAGACACCTCATCGCTACGGGAATCACTGCGCTCGGCCTGTGTGTCGGCGCGTCGATCGTTCACGCGGCAGACGCTACCCCAAAGGCAGCTACGGATGCGTTCGCGCGCGCCGAGACCCTCCGACGTGCAGGATCGAAGGATTCCGCAACCCAGATCCGTCAGCTCTATCGCCAGGCCATCGAGTCATGGCAGCGGGCGCGCGATGGGTGCGCAGCCCGGCGCGGGTGGGTTGCGCTCGCGAGTTACGAGAAGGAGATCGCGAGCTCCGAAGGGCAGAAGGCCGCCGCGCAGAGTGCCCTTGCCGAAAGCTGTGCAGGCGATCTGCCTCAGCAAGCTCTCGCGCAGAAACTCCTCGGCAGCGCTTTCATCGATCAAGGCGACTTCGCAAGCGGTGTGCGCGAGACGCAGCGTGCCGTGGAGCTCTTTCGGCAAACCGGCGATCGGCGCGAGGAAGCTGCTACCCAGCGCAATCTCGGTCTGGCATACGCCGAGTCCGGTGAAGTCGGCAAGGCGCTGGCGCTGACACGCAAGACTCTCGAAATCGCGCAGAGCGCGGGAGATCAGAGACTGCTGGCGCTCGCGCGTAACGATCTGGCCTTCATCCATAACATCCGCGGCGAGTTTGCATCGGCGATAGAGGCTTATCAGCGCTCTCTGGCCGGCCTGCGCGAGAATCCGTTTCCGATGGCAGAGGCCGTCGCCTGGATCAATCTCGGCATCGCCTATGCTCAGCTTGGAGACGGCGAGCAGTCCCTTGCCGCTTACGCGAAGGGCGAAACCGTTTCGCGAGCGGTCGACTGCTGGTCCTGTCTCGCCGAAATCGAAGCGAATCGCGCCGACGATCTGTTCGACCAGCGCGAGTACGCCAAAGCTCAGGCGACCTACGAGCGCGCCCTCGAGCTTGCCAACGCGCATCAGCTCGTGCGCCAGCGCGCCGAAGCTTTGCGCGGTCTCGGGCGCTGCGCGATGCAAGCTGGACGCTGGCGGGATGCGCGTTCGCTTCTGCAAGCCGCCCGCGAGGAGCTCCATCGCAGCAGCGGCCGACTCAACGAGTCCATCGTTTACTCGATGCTCGGGGACCTCGACAGCAGAACGGGGCAGTGGGCTGACGCTCGTCGCAACTACGACGAGGCGTTGAAGCTTGCCACCGAGGCGAGCAATCAAGGCTGGCAGGCAGTCGCGCACGCGAGCCTCGCGCGGCTCGCCCAGCAGCAGGGCGACCTGGACGGAGCCTTGCGGAGCATGCAGCAAGCCATTGCGCTGATCGAATCCGAACGCGCGCACATCGATGCGCCGGACCTGCGCACGGGTTACTTCAGCACGAAGCGCTCGTACTACGAGCTTTACGTAGACATCCTGATGCAGCTCGATCGAGCGCATCCGGATGCGGGCCATGCCGCTGCGGCACTGAGCGCTGCCGAGCATGCCCGCGCTCGCGAGTTGCAGGAGCAGCTCGCTCAGCGCGCAATCGACATCGATAGTCACGTGGATGCGAAGTTGCTCGAAGCGCAGAGCACGGCGCAGGACGGCTTGCGCTCTCTCGCGTACCAGCTCGCGCAAATTCCCGGCGAGGATGCGGCACGCCGCACGGCGCTCGAGCAACGCATCAGCGATGCGAGTCGCGAGCTCGATAGCGCGCGCGGCCGCATTCGTGCGGCCAACCCGCGTTTTGCCGAGCTGACACACCCGACGAGTCTGGCCGTTGAGGAAATTCGCAACCTGCTGCTCGATGATGAAGTCAGCGTGGTGGAATTCTGGCTGGGCGAGCAGCAGAGCTACGTCTGGGTGATCACACGCCAGTCGCTGCGCGCGTTTCGGCTTGCCGCACGATCAGCCATCGAGGCAGATGCCGAGGCTTTCCTCGAGAAGCTGCTGACTCCGACCAGAGCCAGCGCAGCCGGGTCCGTCCGCCAACGTGCCCAGGATGAAGCGGCGCTCATCGAGGACTTGCACAAGCGCGGGCGTGCGCTGGGCGCGCAAATATTGCCGATGGATGCTCGACCCCTGCTTCGCAAAGTGGTGGCCGTCGTTGGCGATGGTCCTCTGCAGAGAGTGCCATTCGCACTGCTGGATCTCGCCGGGACTCCACCCGCATCAACCGTGAAGTCGTACGTGTATCTGCCTTCGATGAGCACGCTACGCGCGTTGCGTACATTGCCGCGGAACCAGGCCGCGCGAACTTCCGTGGCGGTCATTGCGGACCCGGTGTTTCACGTCGCCGATGCACGCCTCTCCGGCCGCACCTCAGCGGCGGCGGCATCCACGAATGAGCTGGTGCTGCGTGCAGCAAGCGAAGCCGGAATGTCCGACCTCCGCCGGCTTCCGGCCACGCGCGATGAAGCGCAGAGCATTCGCGCGATGGCTGATGGCACCTCCTGGATCGCGCTGGACTTCGCTGCGAATCGCAAGGCCACGCTCGAAGCACCTTGGGAGCGTTACTCCATCGTGCATTTCGCCACGCATGCGCTGGTGAATTCACGCCACCCGGAGCTGTCCGGGATCGTGTTGTCGCTGTATGACGCAGATGGCCGCGGCGAGGATGGGTTCCTGCGCGCCAGCGATATCTTCAATCTCACGATGCCGGCCGATCTCGTTGTGCTCAGCGTGTGCGAGTCGGCGGTGGGTCGCGACGTAGGCGCGGAAGGACCGGCCAATCTCGCGCGGGCTTTTTTCTACGCGGGTGCCCACCGCGTCGTGGCGAGTCTCTGGCCGGTGGATGATCGGGCGAGTGTGGCGTTCATGCGGGCGTTCTATCGCGGGCTGATCGAGCGCCGCCTCGCTCCGCATGATGCACTGATCGCCGCCCAACGAGAGCTGCAGGCCACTCCGCGCTGGCGCAATCCATACTATTGGGCGCCGTATGTCCTGCAGGGAGACTGGCGCTGACGATTCTCACATCCCGCTATCGATACTCGCTCAACAGCCGACCCTGCAAAAGTTAGTGCTCGCTTCTGCCGTTCGATGGCAGCGTTGGCGCGCAAAGAGCGCCATCATTGCGGAATCAGGTCTCAGTGCGCTGGCGCGTTCCCGCATGCTCGAGCTATACCAGTTCCGCTTCTCGCATTATTGCGCCAAGGTCCGTTGGGCGCTCGAGCACAAGCACATAGCGTATCGCGAACGAAACCTGCTACCTGGCGCTCATCGCGAGGTGGTCCGGACGCTGGCCGGGAAGTCCTGTCTTCCCGTACTGGTGTGCGAAGGCACCGTCGTCCAGGACTCCACTGCGATCATCACGTTCCTCGATCAGCATTTCCCGGAAGATTCGCTCACGCCGATGGATCCCGACGAGGCGCGTGCTGCTCTCGAATGGGAGGAATACCTCGACGATGAGATCGGTGTTCCGCTGCGATTGTGGTTCTACCATCACGCTCTTCCGGATCGGCGCCGCGCGCTGCGCTTCCTGCTTGATGCACAGCCTTGGCAGGCGCGCCTCATGTTCAAGGTCGCCTTTCCCAAGGTCCGTGTCGCGATGACACGCGCAATGGGTATCGATGCGGCAGCAGCCGAACGTGCCGAAGCGCGCTTGTTCGCTGCCTTGAATCGTCTGGACTCCGCGCTTTTCGGGCGTGAATTCCTGGTCGGCAATCACTTCTCGCGCGCCGATCTGACCGCCTGCGCACTGCTGCTGCCTTTCTGCCGACCAGGCGAATCTGTCGATGAAGCCGCAGAGATTTTGCCGGACACGATCGCTGCCGCCCGCGCCGCCTCTGCGCATCGGCGTTTCTTTGGCTGGGCGAATCAGATGTACGCGAACAAGCTAATACGGCATGGCGGTGTAGTCGATTGAGTATTGCAGGCCGCAGGTGCTCACGGGGCTTGCATTCTTGAAGCTGAGGGGAACGTTCGCGCAGCCATTCACTACATCGAGATTTACCGGAGGACGGACGTCGCAGTTGGCGATTACATCAAAGTGCAGATGGGGCGTTGTGGAATTGCCCGTGTGGCCGCTGTATCCGATGAGATCACCCTGTTTGACCACGTTGCCCACCTCGACGACGGCACCCATATTGGTGAGGTGCCCGTAGCCCGCCGCCGTTCCGTCAGCGTGCTCCACGATGATGAAGTTCTCGTGCCCTGGAGTGTGATCGCTGTCCAGGTACTGTTCTCCAACCGCTCTGACGATGCCATCCGCAATCGCCAGCAACGGTGTACCGATCGGCATGAGGACATCGACCGCGTATTTCTTGTGGTTGGTGTCCCTTGCCGCATGCGGTAGTGCCGTGTACGTGTGGCCAACCGTCCAGGGCAACACGTATGGAGACGTTTGCGCTGGCGGAAACACCGAGCAATCGTATTGAATCAAGTCATCGTTGCCGCCACAGGCGGGCGGCCAGCAGCACGAGACAGGTGGCAGCCATCGGCCGGCCCCGGTTTCGTCTCGGCTTGCGGTCCGTCGCCAGAGGCATGTCGCTCCATCACGGTTGATGCAGGCCACGCGTTGTTTAGCACGAACAGGCTGAACGTTCCCTGAGCGCACGCGTGGCGGCCGAGGCACGCAATGAGAAATGCATGGGGCCGGCGACGCGGTGCCATCTTCGCAGAGGGATTGGAGGTCACAATCTGTGACCTCCAAATCCCGAGCTCTTCTCGTGTCAACTGAAACATGAAATCCGCTGGGAACCGCTGGTGATTGCGCCGCACGGCCTGATTGAACACCTTCGTGGGAACCTGATACAGAAAGGCCAGATCGGAATCGAGCATGACCTTCTGGCCACGAATGAGGTAAATGCGCCGTTCGATAAGTTCGACCGGAATCACATGAGGTTCATTCGAAGTTGCCATTGACTTGGACGCCTCCTGCCGATGCTCAGTCCGCAGACCCAAGGGCGTATCGATGGTGACCCTTGCTGGTACGCGTGCCTAGCGTGAAGGGCCGAGCGTATTGGAGCCGTCGGCGAAACCGATGCGCGGTTCGCGGGGTTTTCGTTCAGAAATGCGACACAGGTCGGTCCAGTTCGGGCCCAAAGGCCACGGTCGACTTCCGGAGCCGACGCCGATCAGAGCCTGACTCTTGCTCCGAGGAAGAACGCGCGACCGATGACGTCGTAAAGCGTGGGGTTCGTCTCTCTGTATGCCGCCGTCGGCCAGCGGCTGCTTGTCGAGCAGGTTGTTGACGCCCCCGCTGATCTCGAGCTGCTGCCCGATTCGAGCGCGCAGCGACAAGTCCACTAATATCGTAGGAGGGGGCAATGCGCTCGGTGCAAGGCTGCCGAAGATCGCTGAGGTTGCTGGGCGATTTCCCTCACTGGCCGCCAGCCCGCATCGCCGGCATCAGCTCGCGCAAACTGGTCACCTCCGCGGCGACCGCCGCCTTGATCGTCTTCTCCCGATCCGGCGCGAACAGCGGGAGTGAAGAGAGGGTAACGGCGTACCAGCCTTCATCGCGGCGTCGTACTTTGACTGTTCTGTCGCGCCGATGCGCAGCATCAGCGTGGGCACGCCAGACCTCGTACCCGAGCTCCCGCAGACCCGTTGCGAGCCGGGCAGCCGTCTGTGCTTCGTGAGAGGAAAGCTCCGGATTGCGATGCAGCTCGATATACAAGGCCTCGACCTGTGCATAGATTGCATCGACCTCTGAGTCGATGGCTGGAGCGCTGTAAGCGACGCTCCCGGCGCAGACCAACGCACAGCAGCCAATTCCGGAAAGCAGGCGCTTCATATGATCAACCAGGTTCGGCACGGCTAGTTGTAGGGACTGTTGAAGAGGTTCCAGTGGTAGAGACTGGCGACGAGCCGGCGGATCGCGCGCGGCACAGTGGAAGCTCCTGCGCGGGGCGCTCGATGCCGCGAAGACGGGGCTGGCGTCCGGGCCTTCGCCAGCGACTCGCACGCCGGAGTTCCTCGCGCTGGAGCCGGTGCTCGCCGGCAAGGCACCGCTCGCCATTTCGACGAATCGTGAGTCGGATCTGCTCCAGGCGATCAAGCTCGCGGCGGATTACTCGCTCAAGGTAATCGTCATCGGCGGAGCGGAGGCGTGGCGCGTCGCGGGCGCGCTTGCGTCAGCGAAGATTCCCGTGTTCGCCGATCCGCAAATGAACGTGCCGATTTCATTCGAAACCATCGGTGCGCGGCTCGACAACGCCGCGCTGTTGCATCGAGCGGGTGTGACGGTAGCGCTCAATGTCACCAGCGGCGTCTATCAGAGCTACAACGCCGGCCTGTCGATTCGCGAAGGCGCAGGTCTCGCGGTTGCGAATGGCTTGCCCTACATCGACGGGCTGCGTGCGCTCACCACCGTGCCGGCGCAGGTGTGGGGCATTGGGGATCGCTACGGCACCATCGCTCCCGGCAAGGATGCCGACCTCGTCATCTGGGACGGTGACCCGCTCGAGCCCTCGACACTCGCGACGATGGTCATGATCCAGGGCAAGGAAGCATCTCTCGTCACGCGTCAGACGCTGTTGCGCGACCGCTATCTCCCGCTTCACATCGAGACACCCTGAATGGAGCCGACATGAAACGTGATCCGAAGCCACCTATATTGCCGGAGGCGATCGAGCGCCTATCGAGACGGGCTCCAATCGGTTCGCCTCCTCATGAAGCGCTGGCGTGGTTCGCGAACACATAGCCTGGCGCCGGCGAGGAGCCCTGTGCCGGCGAGGCACCACACGATCCATGTCGGTGGATCGGACAGTACGCCGACCAGAGGGCTCATCGGGTTGGGCAAGTGCCAGGCGCGTTCCGCGATCCAGCCCAATGCACACAACGCTCCGCAGCTCGCTGCGAGCAAACGTATCGCTCCGTACGCGCGCGTCCGGCTCAACGGGATCAGCAGCGGCAGCACGCACGCGACGATGACGAGCTGCATCGCCTCGATTCCCAGGTTGAAGCCCGCGAGGCTCATGGCCAGCGTCCAGGAGTCGTAGCCGAGGCCGCGCAAGGTTTCCGAAAACGCCAGCCCATGCGCCAGGCCGAACGCAGCGGCGATGGCGGCTTCCTTGCCGTGGAAGATCGGGCGCCAGGCATGAAGGGCGGAGATGAGGATGGACGCGGCAATGATGATCTCGACGGGTTCGCTCGGTACGGACACGATGCCGAGCGCACCAAGCGCCAGCGTCAGTGAATGCCCGACCGTGAAGCCGCTGACCACCTTCGTGATACGCCAGAAGCTGGCCTTGATGCCGTCGGCCTCGCGCCAACGAGCAGCGCGCGCGATGAGCGGTGCCGGTAACAGCAGCACCAGCAGGAACAGCAGATGATCCGTCCCCTCGGAAATGTGCTTCGCGCCCAGCGAGAAGATCTGTGCGAATCCGCGCTGCCAGCTACCGCTGGAGCCATCGATGTCGAGGTGAGTCCGCTGGAATGCGATCAGGCCTATCGTTTGCGGCCGATCGCCGAACAACGCGTTGCTGAAGTCGCTCCGAACCGAGACCAGAACGTTGTGCGTGACGACGCGTTCGAGAATGACGTCGTAGTCGAGTGCGAACTTCGCCGTCGAAGCGCCTTGGGGAGCGTGCATCCGCAGGTTCACCACCAGCCAGTCGTTGCTGACCCAGCTCGGATTCTCCGTTCGCCGCAGTCTCAGCGATCTGACGACCGGCGTGTAAGCGGCACCCTGCGGAGTCGTGACGCGAATGTGCTGCAGGACATAGGCGGTGATCCGTTCTCCGGATTCCGGAATCACCCGCTCCGGCGCTTTCGCAAGCGGTTGTGACAAGGCGGCGCCGAGTTCGCTCAGCGGTAACTGCAATTCGACCGCGACAGTCGTCCGTCCGATGTCCAGCAACACGGCGCTTGCCGGCACATCGTGCGCTTGCGCATTCCAAGGAGCCGCGAGGAGCAGCAGCACAAGCAACGTGCGGAACCGCGCCATGGCGTGCGCTCAGTTCGTGCTCAGCTCGTTGTAGTAGTCGTAGACCTTGTCACGAAACATCATGTGGTAGTGCGTGGTGTTCGAGATGACCACGCCCGACTGGCACGAGATTTCGATCCACACGCGCGGCCCATCGATGCGCATGTAGGTCGTGTTGGTGTCGATGTTCGGGTAGGCGGCACCGGAAGGGCCGCCCCACGCGACATAGGTGTTGGCATAGGCGCTCGCGGACGTGTAGGCACTGATCAGGTCCGCGGCGATCGTCGAGTCGTAGTCGCTGACAAACTCGGTGATCGCAGCCGTGACCAGCGCCTGTTGCGCAGTAGTGAGGCTGGATACGAGCGTGCCGCGATTGCTGGTGGGATACTTGGCGGCCACGGTCGTATAGCTGCCCGTGTTGTACTCAACGGCTCCGATCAGAATGTCCGAGAACGTTTGTCCCGTCAGATAGGCCGCGGTGAGCGCGCTGCTGCCGGAGGTGGTCGGGCTCAGGCTGTCCGATTGTCCGTAGAAGATGGCCAGCATCGCGGCGGCCTTGTCCGCCAATACCTGGTACGTGGCGCCGTTGACGGTGAAGGACGCTTTCGGCTCGATGCCGATGTGATGCGGCGTCGGATACGCGGCGCTGTTGTTGAAGGCAATGTTGAAAGCCAAGTGGTGGCCCCCGAGCTGCAGGGTCCACAACCCCGTGGTCGAAGGCGTGCCGATGATGGCGATCCGGTAGCCGCTCGAGCCATAGCCGGATTGCATCGTGCCGAGATAATCATCGGCCGCCAGCACGCCGTTGAAGTCCTCATATCCATTGTCATCGAGTGCCGCATCCGCCACAGCGTAAAACGCAGCAGTCTGGGCCGACGTCGTGAGGCTGCTGAGCGCGAGCCCCGCGCGGCTCACGGCGTTGGGCAGGTTCGACCACTGAGTCTTGTAGACATTGAGCTGTGCCGTCGTGTAGCTCGATTCGCTGTATTGAACCGTTGCGAGCTGCGATGCTGTGAGCGTGGCTTTGAATGCATCGACGGCACAGATCACGTTCTCCGTGTAGGTGCCGGATGCACACGTCGTCGTCCCCGAGCCGCTGGTCGTCACCGTGAGGGTGACCGTGCTGCTGGTCACGCTGCCTGCGCTGTTGGTGACGACTACGTAGTAATCGCCTGCATCGGAGGAGGCGGCTGCGCTGACCGCATAACTGGCGCTCGTTGCGCCCGAGATTGCCGTGCCCGCCTTGTACCACTGGAAGCTGAGCGAAGATCCGGAGGCGACCACCGAAAAGGAAGCGGCACTGCCGGTGGTGACGGTAACGGAGGCCGGCTGCGTGGTGATCGAGGGCGCGGTCACCGCTGTGGTCGTAGTGCTACTGGAAGTGCTTCCGGAGCTGTCGTCACCGCCTCCGCCACACGCGGCCAGAGTGAGCGGCAGAAGCATGAATACCAGGAGCTGGCGCATGGGCATGACGAGTTGTCTCTGATGAGGTGGTCATGCGCAGAGTACGGGTCGTGGGGTGAGTGAGCCGTCAAGAAGCGTCAAGGGCCCAAGAAGTACCTGAACGAACGGCGCGCGGATTTCCCCCCTCGCCATACATATATAAGAGTGACGGCCTATCGGCCTGGCCGCCCCGGGCGTACGCTGCCCGGCAGCATGTCCGATTCCCTCGACGATTGGTTCGTGCGTGAGGTGCTGCCGCACGAACCGGCGCTGCTGCGCTACCTCGCTCGGGTCTGGCCGAACCCCGCCGATATTCAGGACATCCGTCACGATGCGTACGTACGCATCCTCGAAGGCGCGCATCGGTTGCGCCCGACGGCGCCCAAGTCGCTGCTCTTCACCACGGCGCGCAATCTGATGATCGATCGAGCCCGCAGAAACCGCATCGTGCCCATCGACCTGCGGGAGGATTTGGATTCGTTGCACGTTCTAGTGGATGAGGTGACTCCCGAGCGTCGGGCGAGCATCCGCCAGCAGCTCGTTCGCGTGACGCAGGCGATCAATCGCCTGCCGGACAGGTGTCGCGAGGTGCTGTGGTTGCGGCGTGTGGAAAACCTGTCCCAGAAGGAGATTGCCGCCAGGCAGAACGTGAGTGAGGGAACCGTGGAAAAGCATCTGGCGCGAGCTGCGCGCCTGCTCGCGGATCTGCTGTCGGAGCCCGACATTGCCGAGCGGCGCACGGAGGAAACGCGCCGGAGCCAGCATGACGTCAGCGATGAAAGATAGAGAGCTTGCCGAAGCCGCGGCCGCCGAATGGATCGCGCGCCGCGAACGTGATGACTGGACCGCGGCCGACGAGGCTGAGCTCAACGCGTGGACCGCAGCCTCGATACACAACCGCGTTGCATGGCTGCGGCTGCAGGCGTCGTGGCACGAGACTCTGCGCCTCAGATCGTTGCTAACGACCGCGCCGCGAGGGAGCGTGCCTTCGCCGCAGGAAATGCGCCCGCCGTTCTTTGAAGCCGCGGCCGAATCCACGGCGACGACCCCCGCGGGCCGCATGCGCCGCCGCGCCGGCCGATACGCAGCACTGGCTATCGGAGTTCTCTTTGTCATCGGAGCGGGCATCGCGTGGCAAGTGCTGCGCGGCCCTTCCTATCACACTGGCATCGGCAGGCTCGAGGCCGTGCCGCTCCCAGATGGCTCGCGCGTGACACTGAATACGAACACCGACCTGAGCGTCGAAGTCACCCCGACTGAGCGCCGCGTGAATCTCGAGAAGGGTGAGGCGTTCTTCGAAGTCGCGAAGGACCCGACCCGGCCGTTCGTCGTCAATGCGGGCAAGCGGCGCGTGGTCGCCGTCGGAACGCAGTTCTCAGTGCGGCGCCAGGGCGACGATGTCCGCGTACTCGTGACCGAAGGCACGGTGCGGCTCGAAGATGTGAACGGCAGTGTCACGATTTCCCCGGGCAGCATCAGGTCCGAACCCGAGCAGCAGCGTGCTTCACGTTCTGGCCAGATGCTGCTCAGTGCCGGCGCCATCGCGCGCGCCGAGGCCGATGGCGTGCTGGTGCGCGAACGGCCCGTCGCCGAAGTGGAGCAGCTTCTGAGCTGGCGCAGCGGCTTGCTGGTCTTCGACAAGACACCACTCGCGGAGGCCGTGGCGGAATTCAACCGCTACAACCGACGCCAGGTCGTGATCGAAGACCCGCGGGTCGCCGCGATTCCCGTCGGCGGCAGCTTTCGCGCGACGAACGTAGATGCATTCGTGCGCCTCATCGCCAGCGACCTTTCCGTCACCGCCACTCAACAGGGCGACACGATCGTCCTTTCCACCATGCCGCCGCCGTAACAAAACTGTCGCGCCCCTCGCTACCGGAAATCGGCTGCGTGTTCGTTACGGTGTGAAACAACGCAGCAGCAGGGGTTGCGAATGCTCAGACAGGTCGTGCTCAAGTCGACTCTCATCACGTTGCTTTGTGCGGTCTCACTGGCGACGTACGCGCGCGCGGAGGACCGCAGGCAGATCGATGTTCCGGCCGGCGATCTCATCGCGGCACTCAAGTCGCTCGTCAGACAGAGCGGCATCGATCTCGTCTACCGCTCCGATCAGCTCGAGGGCCTGCGCACGCAAGGTTTTCGCGGCTCGGTTTCGCCGCAGGAGGCGGTGACGAAGTTGCTGGAGGGCACGCCGCTGGTCGTCAAGACGGATTCGAGCGGCGCAATGCTCATCTCACTCCCGGCATCGCCGGCGGCTCCGAAAGCGGAGCCCCCTCAGTCGCAACAGCGAGCCGAACTGGAGGAAGTCGTCGTCGTCGGAACGCACCTTCGCGGTGTCACGAGTCTCCCAGTACCCGTGCTGACCATGACCCGGGAGGACATCGACGCGGCCGGCGTAGCGACAACCGAGGCGCTCCTCGAGAGCATGCCGCAGAACTTCACGAGCACCACGCCCGACAGCTTCAGGACTCTGGGCAACTCCGTGGTTGCGCAGTTGAACACCGAGCGAGCCGTGGCGGTGGATCTTCGCGGCCTGGGACCGCAATCGACGCTGGCGTTGCTCAACGGTCACCGGCAGGCCGGTGGTGTCGCCGGGCGCGTCGTCGACATCAGCACGATTCCCTTGAGCGTGATCGACAGCGTCGAAGTCGTGACGGGCGGCCGCTCCGCCGTGTATGGCGCGGACGCCGTTGCCGGTGTCGTCAACTTCCGCACCATCCAGGACTATTCAGGTGTCAGGGGGACGGCGTATTACGGCAGCTCCCAGGACGGCGGAGCAAGCAGGCAAGTATCCGCTGTTGCCGGCAGATCCGGCGCGAACGGCGGTCTGGCCCTGGCCTACGAGTTCGAGAAGGACGGCGCGTTCGATCTGGTTGATGCCCGACTGGTGCGGCATCCGGCGGCGGCCTCGGGTGCAAGGTATCTTCGTTTCGAGTCGATGCCGGATTCGGAGCAGCATTCGGTGTTTGCGACGGCTCATCGCGAGCTGAGCGAGGCAAACGAGCTGCGTGTGGAAGGCCTGTACAGCGACGCTTCCCACTTCACTGCGCAAAGCGACCAGAGACCCAGCGCGGCGCAGCCCGACGCACGCACCTACGATGTGGAGCCGACTCAACTGTACGGCTCGGCGAGTCTGCTGACGTCATTGACGCCGAACTGGCACCTGGAGTCCACCCTGTACACCTCGCGGAGAAGAGTGGATCAGGAGACGATATCGAGCTTCCCAAGAGCCAATCTCCTGATCAGCAGTAAAGAGAAGGCCACTTCGCAGATCAGCAGCGGATCCGTATTGCTGCAGGGAGAGTTGCCAACGTTGCTGGGCTCGCATCCCAAACTGGCCGTCGGCGCCGAATATCAGCTCGACGAGCTGGACAGTCGCACGGCGCTCGTCTTCAACGGTGCGTTGCTGCCGAGCGATCCGGTGCTGGGCAAGCGGCATGTTTCCTCGGCTTTCCTCGAGACATTCTGGCCCGTCTCCCTGAGCAGCTCCGTCGCTGCCGACATCTCGGTCGGTGGGCGTCTGGATCACTACGACGATTTTGGCAGCAGCTTCAATCCGGCGGTTGGGCTGTCGTTGAAAATGGGGTCGGCGTTCAGACTGACGAGCGCCTATTCGCGCGCATTCAGGGCGCCGTCGCTGGCGGAGCTCGGCAATCCCCGCTACTTCGTCACGTTCTTCGACGTGGAGGATCCGGCCTCGCCGACGGGACGATCGTATTTGCTGGAAATGTCGGGCTCCAATCCGCAGCTGGACCCGGAGAAGGCCCGCACTTGGTCGGCAGGCATCGAGTACGCGCCCGAAGGCGCTTCAAGTCCCCGCCTCGCGCTCTACTATTTCCAGATCGGTTACGAAGGCCGGATCGATCTTCCGGCTCCGGACTCGGCGGATGTCGAGCGCGCGCTGGTCCGGAATCAGCTCTATCAGAGCCGAATCGATCGCAGTCCAGCCGGCGCGTCACTGGAGAGGATCGTCAATGGCGCGAGCGGCACCGTCTTCAATCTCACGAGCGTGGACTACGATCCGGCCACGATCGCCCAGAATGCGCAAACCGTCTTTCCCGGGCTGGTGCTGTTCGACAATCGCTTCAACAACAACGCTTCCGAAGACGTTGACGGCCTGGATCTGATCGCATCGTGGAACGTGCAGCTTGCGAGCCTCACGCTCAATCTTGGCGCCAACCTCAGCTACACACTCGACCATACGCGTTCGGTCACGGCGGGTGCCCCTTCGTTCACACTCATGAACGAGCCCGGCAAGCCAGTCGATTTTCGTGCACGCATTCGCGCCGGGTTCGAACGAGGGAGATGGAGCCTGCAGACGTTCGTCAACTACGTCACTGACTACGAAAATGCCGTTCAGGGCCCGGTCGCCCGCGTGGACGACTGGACGACGGTTGACGCGACTCTGAGATTCAGGAGCAAGTCCCTGACAGGGAGCCTGCGCGACCGCCTCGAAATCTCGCTCATCGCGCAGAACATCTTCGACGCTCGTCCGCCGTTGGTTACCTCGAACAACGACGCGCTAATCTACGACGCCACGAATGCAAATCCGCTGGGGCGCTGGCTGGCGGTGAGCGTCGGGTTCAAGTTCTAACGCGCTTTGTGCGCGTCTCCGTCCGGAAATGAAGCGCGCTCTGCTGGCAATCACCGCCGCACTCTGCGTCGCGCCGCTGGTTGCAGGCGCAGCACCCTCGGCAGACCGGCACTCGTCCATCGGACGTGCGCTCACGCCGGAGGACTTGCTTGAAGTTCAGACAGTCGCGGGCCTCGAATTGTCGCCCGACGGCGCATGGGTGGCGACGACGGTCGTTCGTCCTCATCGTCCGGGCGAACGCAATCGCCTCGATCTGGAGGACGTGCAGCGCGCTGACATCTGGATCGCGCGCACTGACGGCGGCCCGGCGCGCAATGTGACCGGCGGTGCAGCCGATGCGGCCGGCTTCTGGAGTGTGAAGTGGTCGCCCGATGGAAGACGCCTTGCCATGCTCTCGACACGCGGTGGCGACAATGTGCGGCTCTATGTATGGGCGCGAGCCACCGGCGAGTTGAGGCGGCTGACTGAGGAGGGCGTCGACCTCTCCGCGCAATTTCTCGTTGCTGGCGAGGTCAGGCCGCAAGTCATTGCATGGCGCGACACTGAACACCTGCTCGCGGTCGTCCTGCCTGCACGCGTGACACCGTTGCGTTTTCGTGAGAGCGAGCTGACGGGCAGCCTGGAAGCGGCGGCGGCAGCCACCGTCCTGAAGGGCAGCGGTGGGACTGCGGTCGTGTGGTCATCCGGTGATCCGTCGGCAACGATTGCACAACCTTCAACCGTTGCATCTCTCGTCTCGATCGATGTGGCGTCCGGGCTCAGCAAGACGCTCACCGAATTGCCCGTCTCGGAGACTCGCCTCGCCTATCGAACCGTCGTTCCATCGGAGGATGGCCGATACGCTGCGGTCGTAGTGACAGGGGAACCGCTGCCGCTCGCAGCCGCGACACCTATCGTAACCGGCGAGATGTTCCCGCCGCGACTTGGCCTGATCTCTCTCGTCGATCGTGGTGAAGTGCGCTGGCTCACTGATCTGCGGCCCGTGTTCTTCAATCAGAGCGGATCGCGGCTTGCGCTTCGCTGGGCATCCGACGATCGCCTGGCCGTGGTCGGCGTGCCGTCCGGCGGTGCGCGCGTCGATCCGGACGTGTTCGTAGTTAATGCGGCCACGACACCCGTCGAGCAGATGGTGGATGCGCGCGACGAGTTGGGACGTGCCATCGATGCTCGCGATGTCAGGTGGACTGCCACAGGCGCGCTGCTAGTGGGCGGGACGTTGCGTGCCGAGAGCGAACGCGCACGCGAATCACCGGATCCGGTCGTCAGGCGCATGGATCGGGCGCCTGGCTCCATTCCGCGTGACCAATGGTGGATGGTGACGCCATCAGGCGTGCTCCGCGATCTGGTGTCGCCTTCAGAGATGGCGTCGCTGCAGCTTCATGCGTCGCTCCCGTCGGGTGAGCTGATTGCATCAGGTGAAGGCAAGTTGTGGATCATCGAGCCGCAGGCTGGCATGCGTCGCATGGTCAGAGCTCCCGATGGAGTCAGCGTCCTGGACATCGATTCGCCCGGGAGCTCGTTCGGATCGTTACCGGTCAGCAGCCAGGTCGTGCTTCGCACGTCGGGCCGCCGCACCGGCAAGCACACGTGGTACGAGGTGGATTTCAGCGGTCCACATCCCAAGTGGCGCGAGATGGTCTCCGCTCCAGACACGACGAGACTTGCACGATTCTCACGCGCCAGTGGTGGCGTGACGTACGTGACAGCCGACACGCGTGTCTGCTCGAAGTCGGCTCGGCGCGGGTCGGCAGTCGAGCTGCTCTCCTTGAATCGTTTCCTCGATTCCGTCGCGCCTCCAGTCTATGAGACCGTGCGCTACGAGACTGCGGGCGGGCAGCAATTGATTGCCTCACTGCTGCTCCCGCGCGGTTACGTCAAAGGCCGCCGGTATCCGCTCGTCGTCGTGGTTTATGGAGGCAGCCACGTGTCGGCGGTTGGTCGGGACGATCGTCACGTCGCGAGCTACTTGAGTCCGCTGGTCCTCGCGGGCCAGGGCTACGCGGTACTCGAGCCTTCGATTCCGCTCGCGCCGCCCGGAATTCCGAGCGATCCGTTGTTCGATCTCGACAATGGCGTCGAGCCTGCGGTGGCGAAAGTAATTGAGATGGGCGTCGCGGATGCCGACCGCGTCGGAGTCATGGGAACGAGTTACGGTGGCTACACGACGGCAGGGCTCATCGCGCGCAGCCGTCGGTATCGTGCCGCTGTCGCGGTGTCTGGAATCTATGATCTCGTGTCTTCCTATGGCACCGTCGACCTGCGCTATCGCTACACGCCGAACGGGCTTGCCGCGCGCTTGGGCGCTTACGGCGCCGAGTCCCAGCAGCTTCGCATGGGCGTTCCGCCGTGGCGCGACCCGGAGCGCTACTGGCGCAACAGCCCGCTGGCCCACGTGGAACGCATCGAAGCGCCGCTGCTGCTGATTCACGGCAGTGTCGATTCGGTACCGATGGGGGGCGCAGAGGAAATGTTCGTGGCGTTGAACCGATTGGGGAAGCGCGCCGAGCTCGTTCGCTATCTCGGCGAAGGGCACCAGCTCGAATCGCCCGCCAACATCGTCGATGCCTGGCAAAGAATTCTCGGCTGGTTCGCTACGCACCTCGAGCCTGAGTCGCGAGCAAGTCACTGACAAAGCTAAAAGATTCAGTGGGTTGCGGTCCCGGGCCGCTTCGCGCAGAATACGCGCCCCTCGTGGAAAGGTAGCTCAGCTGGTTAGAGCACGGCACTCATAATGCCGGGGTCGAGGGTTCGAGTCCCTCCCTTTCCACCACTGTTTTTCAGGCATTTGGTGCGCACTGATCGTGCGCCGGGTTCGCACCAGCGCTTCCGACCAGACAAAAGAGTGTAGTGAAAAAGTGATGTGCTCCGGGTTTTTGCTGGCGTAGCCGATTGTGTTGTACGCAGCGATTTGACAAGCGGTCGATCTGTATCGTCTGATTCGATTGCAACGTCAGTCGAACCAGTCGACCACGCTGCTAGTACCTTCGAGAGCGAATTCCCTCCGCAGAGCGTGAGGGTTTGTAGCGCGAGTCCAGTGACAGTCCCCGGCAGAGCCAGCGGCAGTGTCACGCAGAAGGCAGCCGTTACAACCTTGCATGAGGAATTCGTCCCATGTCTGGCTCTGCACCTGCACTGCTGACCCCTCGACAACTCGAACGTGAGTTCGGGATCCCAGTAAGCACGCAAGCGGCGTGGCGATGCTACGGGGGGTCGAACCTGCCTTACCTCAAAGTCGCCGGGAAGTCGATCTACTACCGTCGCGCCGATGTCGAAGCGTGGATAGCGAAGAATCTTCATGATCCTGGTCCAAGTCGGCGTCGACAACAGAGGCTGAAGAATCGCACCCGACCCGCGGCCTGACTTCAGCCGGGACAACCATGCGCTCCGCGTTCGACGAACTCGCTACGATCCTGCGGGTCACGGAGGCGAAGGACTGCGGCTCAGGACAGTCGCGTGCACACTGCTTGTGCGATCCGGGACGAAGCACGCCGCTGTCGATCAAGCAGACACCGACCGGCTGGATGCATTACTGCCACAAGGGGGGATGCTCTCGGCAGCACTTCTGCGCTCGTGTAGGTCTGCGTTCGACGCGTCGGCCTCTGCAGCGTCCGCAGCCATATACGCCGATCTATCGAGCGGTTCTGCCACAAGCTAGCCGGGACGCTCTCGCTCGCTTCGAGCGGCTTCCGGTGGCGACCACGCACGCGTATCTCCGTGCGAAAGGCATTCCGCCTGTTGCTGGTCTTCGACTTGACGGCGACGACCTCGTCGCGCCGATGTACGACGATGCGGGCGTGCTTCGAAACCTGCAGCGCGTTATTGAGCGACGCGGTGGCCTCGTTCGTGGCGGTCGGCTGCCGAGCACATTCGAGAAGCGCTTTCTGAAGGGTGCACCGACTCGTGGCCTCTACTTTGTGGTTGGTAAACCGACTCGGCGGTTGCACATCGCGGAAGGGATCGCGAGCGCCATCTCGACGCACGTGCTTACTAGTGAACTCACCCTCTGCGCGTTCAGCGTTGCGAACTTGGCTGCGGTTGCCGTCCTCGCTGTTCGGAAGTATGGCGCTAGACAAATCGTCATCGCAGCCGATCACGACGGCAAGGAGGCCGCATGAAAGGCAACAGCAGCGATCGCAACACCGGCCTTGAAGGTGCGCGCAAGGCCGCACTTGCCGTCGACGGCAAGATCGCTCTGCCGCCACAGCCTCAAACCGACTGGAACGATCAGCATGCAGCACTCGGAAAGGAGAAGGCTGAGCAGCTCTACGAGCAAGCGATTAGGTCACCGATCGATGATCTTGTCGCGGCCGTTCAGAAAGGAGACTTCGCGGCACTTGCATCATTTACCTCTGTCGAATACGACGGGCTACGCGAGCAAGTTGCAAAACAGGCGAATGTGCGCGTTAGCACGCTCGACAAGGAGGTCGAAAAGATTCGATCGGCACAAGAGGTCGTTTCTCAAGGATGCGAAGTGCTGTTTCCGCCGCCGAATCCGTGGCCCAGGTACGTCCGATTTGCTCGATTGCTGGACGCGATGTTCGAGCTCATCGCACGGTACATCATCGTTGGTGAGGCTGAGAGAGTGGCGCTTGTGCTGTGGGCCGCACACACGCACGTTTTCGACCACTTCCGACATTCTCCGATCCTTGCGCTCATCGGTGAGATGGGCAGCGGCAAAACTACGGTTCATGAGTTTCTCACCGGACTCACTATGCGGTCTCTCGCGGCCTCAAATATTACGTCTGCCGCGTTGTTTCGCACGATTGATCGTTATCAACCAACGTTGTTCATCGATGAATACGACAGTTTCGGCAAACACGACGAAGCCATGCGCGGTGTCCTCAACAGCGGCCACACAAAGCGATCCGCGTTTGTCATCAGGCTTGTCGGCGATAGTCACGAGCCTCGACTGTTCTCAACGTGGTGTCCGAAGGCTATCGGCTGCATAGGCCGCTTGCCGAGCACCATTGCAGATCGATCTATTCAGATTCGCATTACGAGAAAGCTGCCTACCGATCGGATAGAGCGGCTAAGAGAACGCGCAGAAGGTGACGCGTTCGATCTGATCCGCCGCAAGCTGGAGCGGTTTGCAACGGACTCCGAGAACAGTCTTCGCGAGACTCGTGTACCACGCCTTCGCGGATTGCGTGATCGCGCGAACGACTGCTGGTTGCCATTGAGGACGATTGCGGCGCTCGCCGGAGATGACTGGCTACAACGTGCAGATGACGCAGCGTATGCGCTGAGTGCCGATTCGAGCCGGAGCGACACGATTCGCACGTTGCTGCTGCGACATCTAGCGCCTCTTGTTCTGAACGATGATAGCGAGTACCTGCGCACCGCGGACATGCTTCAGCACCTTAACTCGCTCGAAGAGGCACCGTGGTCTGAGTTCAAGTCAGGCGGAGGCTCAAGTTCATGAACGCGCGCCAGCTCGCCTCACTGCTCGAATACTTCGACGTGCGACCACGGCAGTTCCGCGACGGCGTACGCAAGGAGCGTGGTTATCGTCGCGATCAATTGCGAGACCTCGTCGCGAGGTATGTACCGGAATTCTTGCCGCACGAAGGTAAGACGCTGCGATGTCGGCCGCGATCCGGTACGACGGTACAGCACCAGAAAAAGTCGCGGATTCTTCGCGACCGCTCACGGTACAGGCACGGTACGGAACCGGTACGGAAATGATCCGGCTCACAACCACAAAGCGCTGTACCGGATCGTGTACCGAGTTTGTACCGGCAAGTGATCTCAGGAAACGACGAGAAAAAGGTGTTTGTACCGCCGTACCGAGTTAGGCACGGATTGATAGATGCAGGAGAAATGCAGTGTGGCAAAAAGGTCAATCAGGTAATCCGCGAGGTAAGAAGCCGGGAACGCTTTCTCGCAGCACTTACCTCAGGCGTCGATATGGCGACCGCCTGTTGAAGAAGCTCGCGCATCTCACGTTTCGCAAGCGACCTGATCCAGTCGCTATGCGAATTCTGGCGGACAAGACCATAGCTAGCGCTCGTGCAGTGGCGCGGCCGATCAGATTGCCAAGGGCGAATCCGCGCGACCTCGCGCAATTCGGCCGCGTGGTGCTGCGACGGATGGCACAGGGGCGACTGAGTCCAGACGTCGCGCGTGACGTGCTGTCCGCACTCGCCGCGCAAGCGCAGCTCACGGAGCACGCCGAGATCATCACTCGCCTCGAAGAACTCGAAACTCGTTACCAGCAATCCCAAACGTTGTTCAACGGAACAGCCGGCGTGCCTGTGAGCAGCAGATCAGGAGGACGCACTCATGTCCAGTAAAGACATTCGCACGCGAATTCGCCAGCTAGAGCAGTCGCTCGGTCCGGAAGGAACCATTCGCCTCGACAATCCTGCGATCGATTGCAGTTGGCTCTACGCAGGCGGTGATCCTGATTTTCCGTTGCGGTGGCTCGACGATCCGCACTGGCAAACCGTCCAGAAGGACGGGCGAATCGCCGTCCTACGGCACAGGAAGACCGGTCAACTCCGAGCCATCGGCCTAGCGCAGCCAGACGACGAGATCGTGCGCGCCGGTGGTGATCTTCAATTTCTTTGAACCACAACAGGAGAGAAGCGATGATCAATCTTCAAGAGCGCGCGTTGCGCAGTGGGATTGGCTGGGCGCAACCGTTGCCCGTGCCGCGCATGACTCCGGAGCGCCTCGGGGGTCTCCGCAACAACGTCGTCGAGTTGTTCGACATCCACGATAAGGCACTCGCGAAGGCAAGCGCCGTCAGGAACAGCAGGGACTTCACGGCCGCAGGCAGGGCCGCTCAGATGAAGGCACTCGGCGCACAGGTGGACGCAGAACTGAGGGCTGCGGTAGGGAAGGTCAACTATGACTACCACATCGGCCAGCTCGAAAAGGCGATGGCACCAAAGAAGACGGAAATCGACGCAGTGACACAGCTCCGTCACGCCGAGATTCGCACTCGCTTGCTGACGATGAACGACATCGAGCGCACCACGGCCTATCGTGAAGCTGCACTCACAGGCGATGCCGAGCTGCTCCTTGCGGTCGAGACCGCACCGCGCCTGTTCAATCTGGTGCCACAGGCAGTCATCGCCGAGATGCGCGATGCACGGCTCGCGGCAGAGTTCCCAGTCGAGTTTGAGACGCTGACCACATGGCGCGTCGTAAAGGCATCGTATGCCGACGCTGCGCAGGCAGTGCGCGGCGCACTTCGATCGGCCGGGCTCATCTTTCCGGATGATCCGGCGTGGTTACGAGCCGCCTGATCGGCTGCCTCGTTCATCCCGCGAAGAAGGCCACAGCCGCGGGTTCTGCCGGTCTCCCCGACACCATAGACCGGTCTTCACAGCAACTCGGAGCCGATACCATGAGCACTCGTCAGCGGATAACTCACGCCACGACTCTAGGGATCTCTGATCCACACGAACTCGAACGCCTTTCGCGCCAGCCGCCGGTCGTACCCGGAGTAGTAACGATGTCAGAGAGCGACCTGGCCCGCGCTGCCGCCGTCGAACGAAAACGCAACGATTCTCGGAAGACACGTCCCCGAACGAAGAAGGAGACGTAGCATTGGTACCGGCTGACTACCCGAAAATCGGCCGTGTACCACGCACTACAACCACTTCTGCGCCGGGATCGGGCGAAACCCCACCGCTGACAGGTGTCCGGCCGCGCGGCGCGCAGAACCACGCATCTTCGCGCGGACCGCCGGCACCTCACTTTTCCACAGCACTTTTTCGGATCGACGAAAATACCAAGGCACGCAGAAGAAGCTGCCATACCTGAATTCAGGTGGTGTCGCCACATTTCCGGAATCGCATTCGGAATGCGTTTAGGAGGAAGCCCGGCCCAACGCCGGGCTTCAGGTGGGATCAGTTGGACGCCTCGTCCAGCAGGATCACGATGGGTGCGACCGTCTCCACTTTGTACACGATGACCACAGAGAATTGCGGTTCGCCGGACGCTTTTCTTGCATCACACGCCTCAGGTAGCGCTCGAATCATTTCAGCGTGGTCGAAGAAGGCGTCAAGCGCTTCGCAAAGTTTGCCCGATGAATCTAACCAACCGAGCCGAAATAGGCGTCTCTCCCTCAAGCTCTCGCCGCGACCGCTCATGGCAGCGCCTTGCGGAGTGCAACGGCGATGTCAATCCGAACACGGCTGAGTTGCTCTAGTCCGAGCGCCAGGCAACGCACCTTGTCTGCCATGTCGGCCGGATCGTCCTCTGCCGGGAGATCCTCGGCGTATTCGAGCGCACTCGCCGCCGTTGCGATTAGCGAGGTCGCGTCAGCCACTCTGTCGAGCATGCGATCGGCGTTCGACGGTGAGTTGCGACCAGCCTTATGCCTGTGTGCGTGTCGCGTACGAACCTTCGACGCGCTCACGGCAACACCGCCCGAAGCGCAACGTCCATGTCGTCACATGCACGGCGCAACGCCTGAACGCCGTGATGAAGCGTGACGATGTGCTCGCCGACCTCCGCGATCTGGATGCGGCCTGATTCATCCTGTGCGCACGAGAGCGCGCCTGTTGCGGTCGCGATGATGGAAAGCGCTTCAGTGAGTGCTCCGAGCTTTTCGGAAAAATTGGGTCGTCGCCGTTCTGATGCCACGTTCTGATGGGACTTTCGAACGCGCTTCTGTCTAACTGACTTGGGTGGTACCTTTTTGGAACCCATGACTGCGTACCTCGCTGTACGTGGTTTGTGGTAGCCGTCCGGCGGTGCTAGTAACACCGTCGGACGGCGCTAGTGATCCGCCGCATTTCACAACCCGCACCACAAACCGGTCAACCCAATCGTTCGGACTTCACAGCGAATAGTCTGGTGAAATCGAATCGACGGCCGGAACAGTGGTTGTAGACTATAGCCATCTAACTTTCTGAGGGAGTTGGTGTGGATAAGGAATCCGAAGTACGGAAGGTCGTGGTGGTGGATTTCGACATGCCTTTCGGCGCGATGGTCGCGTTCATCGTCAAATGGACGCTCGCAGCAATTCCAGCGATGTTGCTTTTGGCACTGCTCTTTGGAGGTCTGGCAATCACAGCTCTCGGTGTGGGCAAATTAGTGCTACCTCCTGCAAACACCTCCCACCATGTACATCACGGTTCCGGGGATGTTCCGGAAGCATCAAACGATGCTCGAAATGCCGCGAAACGCCGCTGCGTACTTCAGGCCAGAAGTCTGCAGGAGACGGAACTCTGCTACGCACGCATCGATGCGTGCGACAGAGCACATTCAGACCGGCAAACGAGGATCGACTGCTTGCACGCGGCCAGTCCGCAGCCTTAGCTCGGAAGGAGACACACCTCGCAGTACAGTTCCGGGTTGGCCGGTCGCTCACAAGGTCATTAGTTGCGTGACTGACTACCCTGGGTCCGGACGGCCGCGCCCGTCATAAGCCAGATCCATAAAGACACCACAGCGCAGTGGAAATCCCTAACGAGGTCGCACGACACTGCTGCACTCTGAAGGCAACGCACGTGTTTCCGCGTGCCGGTGAAACCAAAGACGTTGCTTGTCCGCTTTGGAGACGAGGGCAACTCCGCAATCAAGCTCTCCATTTGTCGCACAGAGCCTTGCTGCGAACTGAGCGCTGAGGGGGAGTTCGATGGCTACGCGATCTGAGATCGTGTACTCCGCACTCCCAAACAGCTTATCGTTCCAAAACGGTACGCCCGGAGTCCTACCTCTGCAAACAACTTGCACGGCGTAGTCATCACTGTATCTGGCGATTTCATGGAGATCCAAAGTAAACGAAAGAAAATTGTCTCCTTGATGACCACCCCATTGCTCAAATGGTTGAGCGTACCGAAGCAGCACCCCAACATTGGGGAATGCACGACCGACTTGAAAAGCAAGGATCGTCGCCAGTAGTGCGGCTAGCAGCCGCAATGCACGTTTAAATCTCAGCGGCCAGCCTTTCCGGGCAACAATCGCCCTCGGCAGCCACACGACACCCAAGAACGTAAGCGGAAGCCACCCCCAACCGAGGAACACATCTTTCAGCGCTGCCGACTTCGCGCCCAGATTTATGAGGAAATCGATGCCACCACCAATTTCAACCAGCCTCCAGAATGCACGCCATGTCACCGGTGGTACAACGACGAGCAGCCAAGCAGGAATTGCTCGACGGGAAAATACGATCTTGAATCCCGATGGCTCTCCCGCTTCCTTAGCTGAGCCGTCTTTCGTGTCGCTCGCGCTCCGTCGTGTCGGCCGCGTAGCCATCGTGAACCCCTGACTTGCTGCGCTTTCAACATCCCCGAAAATCGCCGCCGGCACGGCGCTTTCGTGAAGGATCAAGCGTATCGGCGATGCACCAAAACAAGAGAAGCGGAAATTGGGACGTTCAGAGAATACATGACATGTCTGATCCCCGCCCTCTAAGCGTCGAATTGCATAATCGCTGATATCGTCAAACGTTTAGCCGTTGAAGGCAACCTTATGCGTTACTCCCGAGGACGCGTCCGGGTGCTTGAGTTACACTTTGCAGTGAGGGAAGACGACGATGACCAAGAGACGAGCGCAAAGGGGGAGCCATTGCGCCGGGGGAAGAGCAAGTTGATACCTGGTGTTTTCCGGAGGGCTAATAAACCATGAATTGCAAACAGATCATGGCGAAGGCACGGGGTTTCACAATCGGAATTGGGAAAATCAACGACAAGGGACGAGATGCCCAGCCGAGCGCCGCTTTTGGTGACGATTACAATCGATTGCGCGCTGAGACTCTGAAGCTATTACCTGACTTGGAGCCGCTCCTGCCACCTTCCGTGGAGACATTTGAGAACCTAGCTGGCTCCATGGTTACGCAATCCTCATTCAGTGAACTCGATGTTTATTGCGAGCAAATTTTTCAACTCGTGTCAGACAGCGAGGACTCGAAGTGACTGAGAATACGCCCGAAGCCGCGCCGACTGATGTGTCCCTGCGACCTCTGATATGGATCGCCTGCTCAGTAATAGTGGTGTGGCTATTTGGTGCGTTCGCGATTGTCGGATCAATTGACGAGTGGCCAAATCGTGGGCTGTTCGGCGACATGTTCGGTGCGCTGAACGCATTGTTTTCTGGACTGGCGTTCGCGGGCGTGATTTTCACAGTTCACCTCCAACGGAAGGAGCTGAGCCTGCAGCGGAAAGAGCTTGAACTGACCCGCGGTGAACTGAAGCGTTCGGCGGTAGCGCAGGAGGCATCCGAGAAGGCGCTCAACGAGCAGGCTGCTGCTCTGAAGATCGCTGCCAGGTTGAATGGATTGAGTTCCCTGATCGAACACTACGAATTCAAGATTCAGGCGACTCAGGGAGCAAATGCGAACACAGCCGCGCGACAGAGGCGACTTCAATATATCGAACAACTGGAACAACTGCTCGACTCGCTCAGCGCAACGCAAGGGGCGCAGGACTGAGCGAATGCTCGCGGGCGGAAGCAGCAGCTCGACTAATGAGTCTGCGCGTTCGATCTTGTATTACTTAGCGATGCGCGCCACGGCTTCCGCGAGGTGCTTGGGCGCCAGATGTGCATACCTTAGCGTCATTTCCATTGTCGCGTGGCCCATCAGCTCGCGAACCGTGTTCAGTGGCACCTCCACCATCACGAGCCGGCTAGCGAAGGTATGTCGCAGGTCATGAAACCGCACGCCATCGACGATCTTTCCATCCTTGCCGAGGGTGACGAGTTTCGCGGCCTTGCGCACCTCGTCCCACGAGCTCTGAATATTGTCGAGCCGTCGACCGCGGTCACCCGGAAACACGAGGTCTGTGGGCTCGGTCCGCTTTGACTGCTGATGCCATTTCACGAGCGCAGCGAGCGCCCTTTCATTCAGCGGAATGTGCCGCGTCTTGCCGCTCTTCGCCGTAGCCGCACGGACCGTGACCTGCTTCAGATTGAAGTTCACCGCGCTCCATGTGAGCCCGAACAGTTCGCCACGTCGCATGCCGGTGTGCTGAGCGACAGTGACGAGCGGCAACAGATGGTCGGCGTACTCTTCTTGGCGTCTCGCTCGCAATGGCCGTTTGCCGCGCTCCTTCCGATGCTCGTTGAAGCGATCACGACGTTGGCGCATCTTCCGTTCACGTGCCTCGAGAGTTGCGTAGAGCCGCGCCTCTTCTTCATCGGTCAGGTAGCGCGGCTCGCCGCGATCGAGGCGCTTGAACTTGATACCGTCGAAAGGATCTTCCTTCAGAATGCTGCGCTTCACTGCAAGTCGAAGAATCATTTTGAGGTACGGCACGCTGCGATGTATCGACGACTCCGCAGCACCTTCCGTGCGTCGCCGGTCACGCCACTCTATGATGTGGTCGGAGGTAATCGACGTCACAGGTTCATCCATCAGTGAGGCGAAGGTGCTCTTTAGCCGTTCTTTCTCGCGCGCCTTGTCTTTGTTCTCGGAGGCGAGCCGTGCAAAGTTCTCCTCGATGAACTGGCCGAGCGATTGCCGCGCGCGCTTTTCTTCTGCCGCCTTCAGCCGTTCTGCCTTGAGCTGCTCGCGCTCGGCCTTCCGCGCTTCGCGCTTTACGATCCGCTCAGCCTTCCTCCGTTCGCGCTCTGCTTTCTTCTCCGCCTGCGGATCGATTCCCCTATCCCGATACGCCCCCTTAATCGCTTCCGCTCTGCCACGCGCCTTGTCCGTCGTGATGTCGTCGACGCGTCCGATCGTCACGCGTTTACCGTAGCCGTACTGGACTATGAACGAGCGGACACCGGAGGGATTCACCCGGACTAGAAAGCCAGCGTACTTCTGATCCCAGACCTCAAACGGCTTAGCACGAGGCGCGAACTCTGCCGTGCGCAACAATTCGTCCGTGATCTTGCGAACGTTGCCTCGACGGCCCCCTGGTACAAACTTCGCGGCTTCGAATTTCAGAATCCGCGCTGAGTTTTTGTTCATGCGTGCGCGTTCCCTTCAAAAAGTGAAGGCGAAAAGTGAACAACTCGCGCATGTTGCCGTATCGTTCTAGACGGCCGCAACCATTAAGTTTCTGATTAATATGGGCTATGCCATTAAGTCCATGATCGTTGGAAGGATTCAGATTCACTCATAATGCCGGGGTCGAGGGTTCGAGTCCCTCCCTTTCCACCATCCATTTCCAAACGCCATCCGCTTACTTTCGTGCCCGCTGGGTCGGTGCTATTTGCGAGCCTAAAGAAAACTTCCTGAATCAGGTATGGAAGACGGATTCAAAGCGTGCGCCCGATCGCCCTGTTAGTCAGACACGGAATGCCCTGACAATGCGGAGCGGATGGCACGCAACGCCATCGCTGGCGGCCAATGACTGGTTCCCCACGGCGCATAGTTGATCAGAAATGGCCTTGTCCGACAGGTGCGCGGGGGTTGCGCGTCACCCCAACGATTGCACCATCGCAGGTGACAAGCTGCTTGTGATCACGCGACGCGATCGCGTCGCGCGCTGCAAGGAGCTAGTTGCATTCGAAGTCGTCTGTGCCGACCGGCTTGCAGGCATCGCCCCAGTTGCCGGTCGTGCGCCAGTAGTCATGGAGGCCCAAGTCACGCACGAGCGCTTTGAATTCCGGCGTTCGCCGCAACGGCTTCAAGTCCAGTCGCCACAGATAGAACGAGTTCGTGCCAGGGCCGAATGCCTTACGCAATGCATGAAGCGCGAGATCGTTTTCGCCGAAGAAGACCGCCCAGTGCGCCAGAATATCCATGCGCAGCGTGAGCGCCTGATTCTGGGGCTCATCGATCTGCTTCTTCAGTTCGCGACGCATATCCCCTGATTCGTGCACCACCGTTCTCAGGCGCGCCTCTAGCGGTGTTGGCCCATTCTCGAGAGTGCGCAAGACCGCGGCGCGGTCGCCTTTGGCCATGTCTCGAAGATAGTCGTACCCTTTGCCCCACGGATAATGCGTCGCGAGCTTCAGCGCCTTGACGTGTTCACTCTCGGCTCCCTCGAAGTCACCTCGTATCAAATGGTTCGTTTCGATTTGCATCGCCACCCGCGGGGAGAGCGGGTCGATCGCCTGGGCACGTCTAAACGCGATGAACGCGTCGGGACTGCGACCAACGTTCTCCAGGAACCAACCATAGATGAGATTCGCGTAAAAGTTTTCACCATTCGAGGCATTGAGCGCTTTCAGCAGCCGCTTCTCCGCGGCGGACCAATCTCGTAGCTGCATCGACATCATCGCGGCGCTGGACAGAATTCGCGGAGAATCTGGTGCGAGCTCGAGCGCCCGAGTCACGGCGCGCATGGATTTGCGATTCGACTCTTCATCGGGCGCGTAGCCGAGGTCCGACATCGCCGCGTACAGCAATCCCAGCGCTTCCCAACCCGAAGCAAAATCCGGATCGCGCACGACCGCGCGTTCGAGCTCGGCGATGGTGCGCCGCATGTCGCCTTGTGCAGAGACTCGCGTCAGCTGTGCAGAACTTGCCAGATAGGCCTCATACGCCTCGACGTCCGAAGTGCTACCACGGCGACGTTCTCCGTCCGGCCGAAGCGAGAGCCGAAGCTTGCTGGCCACAGAGCGTGCGATCTCTTCTTGCACCTTGAAGATGTCACCGCGCTCACGTTCGTAAGTCGACGACCACACCTGCACGCCGGTTTCGGCTTCGTTGAGTCGCACAGTGATGCGAAGCTCATTTCCCGACCGACGGACACTGCCTTCGAGCACGTGACTCACCCCAAGCGTGCGCGCGATGTTGCTCAAATCATCACGGCGACTGGCCAGCGCAAAGGCAGAGGACCGCCCGATGACTCTCAGGCCGCTAATCTCCCCCAGCTCATTCATCAATTCTTCGGAGAGGCCATCGGCGAAGTATTGCTCGTCGGGCGCTGGGCTCAGATTGATCAGTGGCAGAACGATGATGGAAGGGCCAGTACGGGCGCTCTTTTGCGTAATCGAAGACGCTGGCGCTGTGGATGCCGTAACGCGGTGGGACAGCACATAGAACGAAGCAAGCGCTAGTGCGGCGGCGGCAGCGGCACCAATGATGATGAGTCGCAACCTCAGTGCCGCGGCCGACTTCGAGACTCCTGCCGCGACCTGGCTGATTGCAGCGGCTGGCGGCAGCTGCTCGTGCGCATTCTCGGGCGGCGAATGGTCGGGCACGTGCTCGGGCGGGGATAGTGGCGCAGCGACCAGTTCGTCGTCGTTGAGTTCTTGGACGCGGGGCACGAAGCCAAAGCCTCGTCCCGGAACCGTCACAATGAATCGGTGCTCACCTGGCTTCTCCCCGAGGGCCCGTCGAATCTGAGAGATCGCCTTGTTCAGGCTGTTTTCCTCCACCACGGTGTCGGGCCAGACCGCTTTCATGAGCCGGTCCTTGTCGATGAGCCCATCGGGGGCATGCCGGACGAGCACCACCAGGGTGTCGAATGCCCTTGAATTGAGCGGCACGGTCGATCCATCCGCTCGACGCAGGGCTCGCCTCCTCGGATCCAGCGTGAAGCCTTCGAAACAGTATATGGGCGGCTGTTCAGCGCTCATCACGACAAGTCATACCCATTCAGACGGCGCCAAAGCCCTTCCCTGCGCCGCAGGTCCAATGTAGCGCGGCCAATCGGCGATCAACAAGCGGGCTACCCGGCGCGGCCAAAAGAGGGGGAACGATGACAACATTCACAGATGCGCGTCGAAACTTCCTGCGAACGGCGCTCGGGTCGGCGATGCTGCCGCTGATCCCGTCAGCACTGTCGGCGTCGACTGCGCCGGGGCAATTCGACCCCAGCTTCGGATCAGCGGTGGATGCGCTCGCAGCGCTCGATGCGAAAGTCATCTCATCCGTCGAGCTGACCCGGCACGTATTCGACCGCATCCGTCGATATGACAGTCGCATCAATGCCTTCGTGACGCTGAGAGAGGAGTCTGCCGTGGCGGAGGCGCGCGCCGCGGATGAGCGTCGGGCTCGCAGGCAAGTTCTCGGCGTGCTCGACGGGTTGCCCGTGATGGTGAAGGACTACTACGAAACTGCCGGCATTCGCACCACCGCTGGGCTCCAGAGGCTGAAAGACTTTGTGCCAGCCACCGATGCGACCGTGGTGGCGAGATTGAAAAGGGCGGGTGCGCTCATCATCGGCAAGACGAACACGCCAGAAGAAGGCGACGCGCAAACCTACAACACCGTCGCCGGCACAACGAACAATCCCTGGGATGTCACGCGAACGCCCGGAGGCTCGACAGGCGGTGGTGCGGCTGCGCTCGCATCTGGCTTCGGGTTCCTGGAGGTCGGAAGCGACATTGGCGGATCAATTCGAATTCCAAGTCACTTCTGCGGTGTCTACGGGCACAAAGCGACGCTCGACGTCGTGCCTCAGGATGGGCACATCCCAGGTGGGCCTCGTGAGCTCAACGCGCCCCAGGTGCTCGGAGTCGGAGGACCGCTCGCGCGCAGCGCACCGGATCTCCTGCTTGCACTGGGCGTACTCGGTGGCCCGAATGGCGATATGGCCCTCGGCTATCGATGGCTACTTCCGCCGCCTCGCGCGGAGAACCTGCGCCGATTTCGAATCGGGTTTGTGCATGATGATGCTTACTGCCCGCTCGATGCGGAGGTGGCGGCTGTCGTCGCGGATGCGCTGAATCGAATGAGCGCGGTTGGAATTTCGATGAAGGCAGGGTGGCCGAAAAGCTTCGACGCTCAAGCGAGCTTCGACAACTATGCCTTCCTGCTCGGTTCGATCATCTCGCGCGACGCTTCCTCCACGCTTCTGGAACAGATGCGACGGAGGATCGCGCAGGGTGATCGAGCGCCGTATTATCTGGGCGCTCTCGCCACTCATCGCGAGTGGGATGAACAAAACGTGCGTCGTATGCGCGCGCAAGCGGTCTGGCGCGAGTATTTCAAGGAAGTCGATGCGTTTGTGTCCCCCGTCTGCTTCGTCGCGGCGTTCCCGCACGATCACACTCCGGATCGCGCCTCGCGTACTCTGCTCACCGCGGCCGGGAAGCGGCCCTATCTTGATGTGGCCAAATGGATCGCGCCTGCGGCGCTACTCGGTTGCCCGGCTACGGTGATACCGATAGGTCATGCTTCGAGCGGGCTGCCGGTAGGTCTGCAGATCATGGGGCCTTATATGGAAGACGCAACGCCGCTCACCATTGCACTCTGCATGCAACAGTTGACTGGCGGCTTTGCACAGCCGCCCGGGCTCGCCTGATTGGCGTTGGCTGGATCAACAAGATCTGGTTGATCGCAATCTCGGTTGCTGGCGGACCGGAAGGAGTGACATCGCGGTCGATGGCGGAATCTCAAGGAGTTCTCAAGTACGAGCAGGCGGCCCGCGGTGAGTAGCGAGTCTCAACAGGGGGCGGGCGCCCCAGGGGCAGTACAACGGTCGGGCACCCGCTGCAAGGTGCAACGTCCGCTGGTCCGCGAGCGGTTAGATCGCATGTTGTTGCATGACGATGCGATTCGGTGCAGTGGTTGCGTCGTAGGCGTATGTCGCATGCGTATGCATGCTCGGAGTGGGTAGTGAGAAGTCCGGTGAGCTTCGAATGTCATTGCCAGCTCTGTTGCCAGCTACGGGGATTTGAGGGGATTCGCGAGGACCGAAGGGGATTTCTGAATCCGCAACTTACTAATCCTATTCACCAGAAGCGCGGTTTCGAGTCCCTCCCTTTCCACCACGCTTTCCTGAATCGCCTTACTCGTTATCTGCCAAGGCGAGAATGGCGAATGCCGTCGCCGTATCGGACATGAACAAGCGCCGCCACGGCTCGCCCTTGTCTCCGCGCAGCGTCGAGTTGTCGTAGTGGGGCGAGCCATGCTCGCGGTCGTAGTTGAGCGAGTGCGCCTGCCATCCGCGGCCGGGAACGTCAGGCACGGGGAGCGCGCGCTGGTTCGTCTCCAACCATTGAATGCCCTTGCGGATAGCGGCATTCCTGGAACTCACGCCCGCTTGCTTCAACGTATAGACCACGAGCGCGGTAGCGTAGCCGTCTGACTGGCTCAAGAGCGACGCATCGAGCTCGCCCGGAGCCTTGAACGGCGGGGCGGTCTTGCTCCATCGCCACGGTCCCATATCCTGCAGCGACCATCCGCCGTCTTCGCGCTGAACCCGCACGAGCTCCGCAATTAATGCCTTGCGCTGGGCCCCCGTGACCACATTTTTCAGCCGCGTCGAGGCGAGCAGCGCCCAAGTGCGATTGTAAAGGTGCTGCGCCTCGTAGTTGGCAGACAGATACGACCGGAGTCGTGCGATTCCGGCGGTCGCGCCCTCGTCGTCGTGCCGCCCCTTCGCCGTGCCGACGGCAAACGCCGCGTACGCCGCGCCATGGTAGCCGGACTCCACGGTTTCCCACGGCTCGAGCCCGAAATCGAGCCAGTCCCATCGACCGTCGGCTCGTTGCGTTTCCCACAGTCGGGCCAGCGCCTTCCTGGTCACTTCGCCTGGCTCGCGCAGATTCTGCGCGGCGTCGGCGCTCGTCAGGATGAGGGCATTCAGTACGGCCTCGGTCCCGCGCGACTCAATCTTCTTGCGCTCGTTGAACTCATAGAGCACCTGGTGCGTGCTGTATGTCTCCACGCGGCGCTTTGTCTCGTCGATCAGCCTCGCTTCCTGTGTCGAAGGGACGTCGACATGCATGGTCTGTCGCAGCACCGGGCGCGACAGCGCGTAAGCCAGCCCCGCGTGGCAGGCCACGCATGTCGTCTGCGCGTCTCCGGTCTTCAGCTTGGTACCGTAGGTGAACCACATTTCCATCCGCGTATCCAGGTACGCGGCAGCCGCCGCCGGATCCCAGCTCCGCGGACCGTCACTGGACGCAGCGGCTTGCTGTGCCATGACGGTTGCAGCAATTACGGCGAACGCCAACGCAAGAGAAAGCTTCATGCACGGAAAGAGTAGTACCCGCTGATGTCGCGGGGCAAGTCTGGGACCCCCTTGTTTCACGGCTCGGTGCGCAGGATCTCGCCGTCTTCCGGTGCGAACGAAATGGCCCAGTTCGACGTGTACAGCGCGCCGTCGGGACCCTCGACGAGCCCGTTGGGCAGGCTCGCGAACCCGGTCAGCACCTGCGTGCGCTTACCGGTCTTGCGGTCGAACCGCACGAGGTTGGCGGTGTCCGTCGACCACTGATTGTCATAGGGGAAGATCTCGAGGCCATAGAGGTCGTCGCGATGCCAGGCCAGGCCGGTGAGCGGGTTGCGGGATTTGAACGGCAGCGTGTAGTAGGTGAAGTGCTTGTCGAACACCGCAAGCTCGGACGGCCCGCTGTCCTCGCCAAACGTGCCGACGAAAAAGTTGTTCCCGTGCTGGGTCATCACGATCGGGTTGTGTTCCCGATCGTCGATCGACATGTCGAACAGCTCTTCGATCACGCCGGTGCGCGGATCCACGCGCAGCAGAAAGCCGCGGTTGGTCTCGACCACATACAGGTACCTGCCGATCGCGAGCATCGAGTGGAACACGCCGCCCGGCTCCTGATCGGTGGTCGCCGGGTCGGTGTCCTTGATGAAGTGCGGTGGGTTATCCCGATGCCACTGGTTGAGGTTGGCGACATTCGTGGTCGAGCCATCGCGATTGACCCGAAGAATCGCGGGCAGGTCGTCGGGCAGCGCGTGCGAGCAGCCGCCCATCTCGATCAACACGTAGAGCGTCTGACCGATGAAAGCGACATCGGTCGGGCCGTAGCTGGCACCGAATTGGTCGGTCATGCTGGGGAGCTTCTCGGCGACCGTCTCCTTTCTGCCATTGCGCAGCACGCGGATCACGCGGCCGCTGTAGCCGGCCGTGTAGGGGCTATAGATATTGATGTCGATCGGGCAATCGGGCTCTCCCGTTGGCGTCAATTTACCGCCAGTGCCGGCCTCCGCCACGTAGAGCTTCCCGTCCGGACCGAAGGTCAGGCCGCGCGGGTTGGTCAGGCCCGTGGCATAGGTGTTCACGGTGGGTCGTGAATGTCCGTGGCGCCTGTCGCCCGATTGCTCGAACGAATCCGCCGCATGCAGCACGCTCGAGCACAGCAGGAACGCCGCGATCAGTGTTGCGGATCTGTGAACGTTGCGGATCATGATGTTTCCCTCCGTCTGTTTTCGTTCGATCAAGGAAAGCGTTCGAGGATGCCGAGCAGGTGCTTGCCGTACTTGCCGCCGTGCGTGGCAGTGACCAGCACAATCGAGTAGATGAAGATCACGCCTGTGATCGCCACCGCTGCCCATACAGGCCACTTCAGATCGCGTGCCAGAGCGAGCCGCCTGTGCTGGTTGCGGATGAAGAGCTCGGCAACGAGCAGGTTCGGCACGAAGAAGAAATAGAGGAACAGGTAATCGAGGGGGCCATTCGCGGCGTCGGTCATGCCGGCGCCATTCGTCAATTCCCGCCACGCATACACTTCCAGGTCGTACAGCCACGAGCCGAGCACCATCGCGAACAGTCGTATGGCCCAGGCGCGATGCACGACCAATCGTTTTGCGCGCGCGTTTGTATAGGTGAGGGTCGCGCTCAGCATCATCACCGAGCCCCAGATCGCGAAAGCCACGTGCGCAGGCCCGCCGTTGTGACGTGCCAGGATGAACGACATGGCTCCGACACCCGCCAGGAGGCCCGCAGTGACGTAGACGCGGCCGGTCCAGCGATGTACCGCGCGATGGCGGCTACGAATTCGAGCAGAGAAGAGAATCGGCCACGCGAGCACCAGCACCGTGCCCATCACGTAGTGCATGCCGATGCCGATGTTGCTGATCCAGTCGGCGGCCGTGGGCATGGGTAGCCCTGCCACCAGGGCGCGCCACTGCTGGAAGTTGCTTTCCGTGAGACCCGTCGCCCGAAGGATGATGTAAATACCGAAGATCGCGAGGCCCCCGACGGCAGCGAAGTAGAAAAACCGGCCGGTGCAACGAAACAGGCGATCCTCTGCTGGCGCAGGGCGTGGAATGGCATGACCCACAATCGGGCCTCCGATCAGCGCCGGGTCTTTCCCGGCGAAAATCAGCTTCCCCTGCGGGATCTCACAAGTCCTTAGGAGAGTCGCAGGCTTTGCACCAGTTCGATGAGGTAAAGCTTAGGGGCCATACATTTATACTGGTTACATGCCGCAGCCCACACCCGAAACCATCGTGTTCGACGACGTCGTCATCGACTTCGTCGGCCGACGTCTCACGCGTGGGGGCGCAGAGCAGGCACTGGAACCAAAGGCCTTCGCCGTGCTGGCGCTACTGGCGGGCTCGCCGGGGCGAGTGTTCGCTCGCGATGAAATTCTGGACGCGGTCTGGGGCCATCGGCACGTGACCCAGAGCGTGTTGAACCGAACGATGAGCCTGTTGCGCCAGGCGCTGGGGGAGGATGCGCAACACCCGAGGCTCCTGAGCACGGTGCACGGGGTGGGTTACAGGTTCGACCTGCCAGTGCCTCCAACTGTGCCGAAAATGGACGTCGCGGGGACGAACGATCCTGGTTCCGGACCGGCGGTCGCTCCGGTTCAGAAGCGCTGGCCGTGGATGAGCGCTCTCGGCGCAGCGGTTTTGCTGGTGCTTGCCGTTGTGATAGCGCTGCAGAAAAACACCGGCGGCTCGATCGCTCCCACGCCGGACAAAGCCGCTGCGGGCTCGACTCGGCCGTCGCTCGCGGTCCTGCCGTTCGCAGACCTGTCGCAGTCACGCGATCAGGACTATCTGGCCGATGGCCTGGCCGAGGAAATCCTCGGCCAGCTATCGCAGGTGCCGGCGTTGCAGGTCGTGGGTCGCACCTCGAGCTTCTCGTTCAAGGGTAAGAACGAAGATCTGCGTGCGATCGGCCGGCAGTTGGGTGTGGCTCACTTGCTGGAGGGCAGCGTCCGCAAGGATGGCGACCGGCTGCGCGTCACGGCGCAGCTGATTCGCGCCGAAGACGGCACGCACCTCTGGTCGAAGACGTACGCTCGTGAACTGCGTGACGTGTTCGCGGTTGAGGACGAAATCTCGCGCGACGTTGCGCAGGCTTTGAGCGTGAAGCTCGACGCGGTCAGGTTCAATCGCGAACAGGGCGGCACGACCAACGTCGAAGCGTATGAGCGCTTTTTGCGCGCTCGCAGTATCGTGATGCGTGAGCTGTACGATTTCGAGCACCGTCGCGAGCGCCTGCAACTGTCACGCGAAATGGTCGCGCTGGATCCAACGTGCGTGCTATGCCTCGATGCACTGGCAAGCTCGTTGAACACCATGTCGGTGGAAGTCGATGGCGTGCAAGCCGCACAGTTGCGTGCCGAAAGCGCGGAGGTCCGGGCACGCATTGCCCGAATGGCGCCACACAGCTGGGTCGCAAAGCGCGACCGATCCAATGCGTTGTGGGTGGAGGGCAAACGCGCCGAGGCGATCGCATTGGCTAAGGAGATCGTCGACGCCGGGCCGCCGACGAAGGAGCGCGTCTTCGACTACGCGTTCATGATCTTCGCGATGGGCCATCTGAACGAAACGATCGCGCTCGTCGAACAGGTACGTGCAGTCGAGCCGGTGGCGATCTTCCTGTCCCGTGATTTGCAGTACGACTACACGGCAGCCCGCCGCTATCAGGACGCCGAGGCCGAATATCAGCGGGGTCTGAGGATGGAAGGCAGCCAACGCGAACCGACCATCGGTGCCTTCGTGCGTCAGCTGGCAGGGAAGCGACCCGGCGGCCTTGCGGAGTTGCAGGCATTGCACCGCGAGTTGCTGAACTCCGGATATGGTTACGACACGCGATTCTTGCGTGAGCTGGGTAAGGTGCTGAATGACCGCTCGGCCATGCTAGCGCTCGCGCGCAGGGCGCTCGCGAGCGAGACGAATGCCGGCAGCGCCAACGGCGACTACTTGCTATTCGTGGCAGACGCGCTCGGCGACGCCGACGTAGCTGTCGCAGCGTTGCGCAAACATCTCGAGAGTTTTGAAGAATTCAAGACGCACACCATGAGTCAGTACGCGTATGCCGCTCTCTGGATTGTGCCGTACTCCCGCGTGCGTGCGCACCCGGAATACAAGAAGCTGCTGCTAGAGATGGGTGTAGTCGACTACTGGCGACAGACGGGGAAGTGGGGCGATGGTTGCGAACCTGTGGGCACGGACGATTTCCGTTGCGAGTGACGTGCTCAGTGCAAGGGAACCTTGAAGAGATTGCGCTTCAGCTCCGGGCGCACGAAGACGTAGCTCGACGGATCGGCGGCGAGATGAATTCCAGAGTGCTCGAGGAGTTGCGCGCCGGGAGGCAGTTCCAGTTTTCCCGGGTGTGCTGCCGCAGCCTCAAGATCAGCCGTGACCTCTGCGATCGCACCGCTGGTGGCCAGCGGGATCGCAAGGGTGCGTCCGAAGCTGTGCAAGCCGGCTCTGCCGACTGAGATGTAGAAGCATCGTCCATCGGCAGACCACCGCGAGATCCACAGCCCCGAGCCGATCCGCTTGCGGGCGCCACCGCGCACCGCGATGACCGCTGTTTCGGCATCGTCACCCTTCCCGGCGAACACGGTGACGAAGGCACCATCGGGCGCAACGCTCAGGAAATTCAGGATCGGCATGGAGAGCGCGCGCTCGAGACCGGAACCGTCGGTCTTGACCCGAAACAGGTAGTTCATCTTCTGGTCGAGGAAGCGGAAGAAGATCTCGCCGTCGGCGCCGAACGCCGGTTGATCGCCACTCTTGACCAGTGCTCGCGGCGGCGAGCGCCGATCGAGCGGGGCCAGCCAGATCTGCGGCTGGCCCGCGTTCGGCGCGATCGAGAAGACCACATGCCTGCCATCCCGGGAGATGTCGTAGTCGATGACCGAGAAGCCGGGGAGCAGACGTTCGCGCTTGCCCGAGCTCAACTCGATGCACCACAGCTCCGATGGCGCTGCAGACCAGAATCCGTACGTTGACGGCATCGAGTTCTGCCGCAGCAGATAGTAGACGCGCGCACCGTCCGCGGAGAGCTGTGGGCTCGTCGCAAAACCCTCGGACGTGATCTGCTGTTCGCCACCGGCAGTCCGCATCCAAACCGTGTTCTGCTGAATGCCCACGGAGGTGATCACCGCCCGGCCATCCGGCATGACGGCGACACTTTCCTCCTGGTTCGGACCAAACGTGACTTGCTGGGGTTTGCCATCAGGAGCTCGTTGCCGCCACAGGTGCGACTGCCCGTTGGTCTCGACACCGAAGTACATCCACCTGCCATCCGGCGACCAGGCCGCCGACGTGCATCGGCCTTGAGGCCCGACCTGATGCCCGGCGTCGTGGCCGTCGAAGGGGACAAGGCGGCAGCGCTGCCACTCGGCGCGGCGATCCATTTCGACCAACAGGATGTGGCGCCGATCGGGCGAGGCGTACGAGAAGTGAGCCATCGCACGCTCGTGGGCCGGAAAATAGATTTCACGCCGGCTGGCACGATCTTCGGTCGCCGTCACGATGCCCATGTGCAATCCGGTCTTCAACTCGGAGAACAGGACGTTGCGATCGCCGATCCACGTGAGCCCGGACGCGTTGGGCAGCAACCGTGTGGGCTCACCTCCCGAAACGGGCACGGTCCACGTTTCCCAGGAGATCGCGCCGCTCGCAGCATCCATCACCGTATAGGCGACGCGCGTGCCATCGGGAGTGAATGCGGGCGCGAAGATCGAACGCGTTTCATTCGTCAGGCGAATCGGCTCGCCCGCAGGCAATAGCTTGACGAAGATCTGCCCCCTGCCGAGGAAAGCAGTACCGCCCCGGATGAACGCCACCATTCGGCCATCCGGCGACAAGGCAGGTGCGGTCGCCGAGTCCGCAAAGTCCGTGAGCTGCGTGTACTCGGCAAGGGATGTGATGGGTCGGTCCGCTCGATTCAGAAGCGCGATGGCGCCGCCCACAGCCAGCAACAACATCGCGCCGGCTCCGAGCGCGACCGATCGCCGTGCCCACCAGGGGCGCTCGACCGCAGGCTCAGGTCGGAGCGCGGCGTCGTCAGCGCTCGCCGACGGCGGCGCCGCCGCGTTGACCTCCGCGACGAAGCGATAACCACGCCCCGGCTCGGTCACGATGAAGCGATGTTCACCCGGCCGCTCCCCGAGCGCGCGCCGTAGCGCGGAGATGCATTGACTGAGGCTGTTCTCCTCGACGACGACATTCGGCCAGACGGCCTTCAGCAGCGAGTCCTTGTCGACCAGCTCGCCGCGGCGTTCGACCAGGTAGAGCAGCGTTTCGAAGACCCGCGCGCTCAGAAAATGGGGTTTGCCATCCGGGGCGATCAGCACTCGCTGTCCGGGATCGAGCTGGAACCCGCCGAACCGATAGATGAGGTGTGTCCGCGGAACGTCCATGCGCGATGTTTCAGACGGATTCAGAACGTTTCAAAGCGGGCGCAAGACGCTGCAAGGCCCCCCGGACATTTTACGCCGCACCCCGCCCGATCGAACTACGGCGGCTCACCACCAATAACGGGGACTATGTCCATGAAACGACTCACGCTACACCTGCCACACCATGCATACAACTGCCTGAAACGACATCGAAATCTCATCGCGCTCTCGATATTCGCCTGCGCAACCTGGGTCGCACCGGTTGAGGCCAATGTCGTCACGGAGTGGAACGCGCTCGCCTCCCAATGCATCAACCGGCCGGGTCCGGGCGCATTGCTCGACCTCGCGCTCGTTCAGGCCGCCGTCCATGACGCGATCCAGGCGATCGAGCACAAGTATGAGCCGTACTTCGCCAGGCCGCCGGCGACCGGCGATGAATCGCGCGCAGCGGCGGCCGCCGCAGCCGCACGGCGTGTGCTCGGGACCGTTTGCCCGTCGACGGCACAGGCGGCACTCGATGCCGCGCTGGAACCGTATGTCGCCGGCAACGACCCGGGACTCGTTGTCGGTTACGCCGCCGGCGACGCGTTGCTGACGAAACTACGTCCCACGCCCACGCTTCCGCCATTCATCGGCGGTACCGGTCCGGGTGAATGGCGGCCGACGCCGCTCACCAACGCACCGATGTCGTTCGTCTATCTCGCGACGACCGAGCCGTTCGTGCTGACGAGCCCGTCGCAATTCCGGCCCGGGCCGCCGCCGCCACTGCGCAGCGAGCAATATCGACGCGACTACAACGAGGTGAAGAAGATCGGTGCGATCGAGAGCCACTCGCCGATCGGCGCGTGTCCCGCACGCAAAGATACGGATATGGCGCGTTTCTGGTCCGGAACCACGTTTCCGTCGTGGAACCAGGCTGTGCGCGACATCGCGGTCGATCGCCAGCTCTCACTCGGCGAGACGGCCCGACTCCTCGCGCTCGCCACCCTCGCGACCGCGGATGCCGCGATCGCAGTGTGGGACAGCAAGCTTCACTACAACTACTGGCGGCCGATCACGGCGATCCGCGAAGGCGACAACGATGGCAACGCGGGCACGATCGGCGATGCCAATTGGACGCCTTTCATACAAAGCAGCCAGTTCCCGGCTGGATCGCAGACGCCGCCGTACCCGGAATACGCGTCAGGCGCGAACGGTTTCGCGGGCGCGTATTCGACGACGCTCCAGCTCTTCTTTGGAACCGACTCGCTGCCGTTCGAGATGTACAGGAGCGTTGCGCCCTCGGTCGCGATTTGCACGAACCCGCGTATGTATCGTCGGTTCTCAGATGCGGCCGCGGAAGTTGTCGAGGCGCGGATCTTGCTCGGAATCCACTTCCGCACGGCTGACGTGGAAGCGCGGCGGATCGGTACGCGCGTTGCAGTCTGGACGTTCTTCAAGGCGCTGAGACCTGTAAGGCGCTGAGAGCTGTGTCCCCCCACGGACGGTAAGCGCGACATCCGCGAACCGTTCTGTGTCGAGGCCTCCTCCGCGCGGCACCCCACCGCGCGGAGGAGGCCTGCGCCAGAGTTGTCAAACGTGTCAGCGAAGCATGACACTTCCGGAATGAACGAATCTCACGCGTCACATAGCAACGCGCCACCTGGAGTTCACGTCATCCTCGGCGACTCCGCAGCGGGCACATTTCGGCGCGTGTTTCATCCCGAGGGTCGACTCGTTATCGACCGTGATGTGTTGTCTTGCGGGCCGACACCGGTCTGCAACGACGTTCGGGCCTGGCGCGAAGTGCGGGGGAAGTTCTGGAGCAGCGTGGTACCCGGCTCTGCTCCGGACCCTGAGAGCGCAGGTTTCGGACTTCTCGACGAGAGTGACCGATTGCGGAGCGCGGACCGAATCACCCTCTGGGCTGCCACCGGCGTCAGCGAGCAGCTCTTCATCGCGCATGTGATTCAGCACGTAGAAGAGCTGGGCGTGGACCCAGCGAAGATTCAGCTCGTGCAATTCGAAACGCTGCCTAACCATGCCGCGCGCGTCGTGGGCACCGGTGAGCTCAACGAGCAGCGGATGAGCGAGCATCCGGCCCCGGCACCCATCTCAGCCGCGACCCTTGGAGACTATCGCGCGGCATGGACGGCTCTCACCTCACCGGACCCAGCCCCCATGGAGCGATTCAGCGAGACGCACGCGAGCGCGAGTGAGTGGCTCAAGCGGGCGATGCAGCTCTTGCTGAGGCGCTTCCCGGACAAACGATCCGGATTGCCGTGGTGGGACATGAAGCTGCTGACCGAAGTGCGCTCGCGCGGACCCAAGGCTGCGCGCGTGATCGGGTCCACGATGATCAATTGCTGGGATGACGGCGACCCGGTCGGTGATTTCTACCTGTTCGGACGCCTGCTGCGCATGGGCGATCCGCACCTGCCCGCCCCATTGCTCGAGATCAGTGGCGATCGCGCAAACATGCGTGCCACTGAAGTGGCCCTCACGGCATTCGGGCTGGAGGTGCTGGAAGGAAAGACTTCGAGCTATCCCACGAATCCCATCGATGACTGGGCGTCGGGCGTGAAGTTGTCGTCTGCGGATGGTTTGCTGTGGTTCCATGACGACGGAAGGTTGGTGCGCTGAGTCTGTCGTGAGCTCACGTAACACATCGCGCCCGACGGTGCTCATCATCGGCGGTGGTTTCTCGGGCACGTGCGCGGCCATCCATCTGCTACGACAGCGCGACCAGTCGCTCGACGTCGTGCTCATCGAGCCCGCGGCGCGCCTGGGCGGCGGACTCGCTCACTCTTCGGCCGATCCGGATCATCGACTCAATGCGTCCGCTGCCATTCACGTCGTGATACCGGATCCGCCGGGTCATCTGGAGGCGTGGCTCAGATCGGAGGGACGCGTTCAGCGCGATCCTGAGTCGGTCTGCGACGGTGCACTCTATCCGCGCCGCTCGGATTTCGGCGACTACATGCGCGCGCAACTCAGCGACGTGGCACAGAAGAGCATCTCGACATTTCGGCATGTGCAGGATCGCGCCGTCGGAATCGCCCGCGCCAACGGAAGACTGCGCCTCGCGCTCGAATCGGCCCGATCTCTCGATGCCGACGGCTGCATCGTGGCCACCGGCCATGAGCGGCCGAGCCCGCCTCACGTCATCTCGCGCACCGTCGCTGCGAGCTCCCGGTATCTCAACGATCCGTGGAACCTGGATGCTCTGGGCGCCATCGATAGCCGTAGCGATATTCTCCTGCTCGGCACGGCGCTCACTGCCGCCGATGTCATCGCGACGCTGTCGAGGCGCGGACACGCCAGTCATATCACTGCGCTCTCGAGGCACGGCTACACGCCAGCCGGTCAGAATCCATCGTCCTCATCTGTCGCGCTCTGGGAGGCGATCAACACTCCCGTGCCGGCCTTTGTCGCGCGTCATGGCACACCTCAACGCGTGCGTGAGACTCTGCGCATCCTGCGAGCGAATATCGACGAATGCGTGAGGGGAGGTCATACCTGGCACAACGCTTTCGATGAGGTGCGCAACGCCGCGCTCCATCTCTGGGGCGCAACGCCACCGCAGGAGAAGCGCCGCTTTCTTCGTCATGTCCGCGCACTTTACGATCCGCACCGGTTCCGGGTACCGCCGCCGACAGCACGAATCGTCGATCGAGCACGATCGAGCGGAGCGTTGACGATCCTCGCGGGGCGCATCAGCTCGATCTCTCCGACAAGTGAAGGGTTCGATGTGGAATTCCGCCCGCGCGGCGCGGCGCGCACGGTCCGCAGGCAATTCGGCACGATCGTCAATTGCACCGGACCCGAGATCAGTCCGCGATGCTCGGCGAATCCGCTGACCCGAAGGTTGCTCGAGACAGGTCTCGCCTGCGAGGATGAGGCAGGAATCGGGCTCGCGACCGATCGCGGGTGCCAGGCGCTGGACCACGAGGGGAGAGCGGTGCCCGGGCTTTATTTGATCGGGCCGCTGACGCGCGGGTTGTTCGGTGAGACGCCGGGCGTCCCGCTGATCACGTGGCAAGTTCTCACGCTCATTCCCGGTCTTCTCGCACACGTACGTACACGCAGCTGAGGTGCTCAGATGAAATTGATTCCCCTGCTATCGCTCGCACTGCTGATCGGCGCGACGAGCATCGCGCTGGCAGACGTGGATGCACCGATGACCTATGAAGTGCCGGCGAATACACCTGCCTACATTCGAAAAGCTGTCTATTCGCCCGCCCGAAGCGTCGAGCACAAGGCACGCGATGCGAACCGGAAGCCTGGGGAAGTGCTGACCCTGTCCGGGGTGAAACCGGGCGACCATGTGGTCGAGTTCGCCTCCTTCGGACAGTACTTCACCACGCTCCTCTCCGACATCGTCGGCGAGAAGGGCATGGTGTACATGTACGACCTGCCATACACCGAGCAACGCGCGGGGGCTGCGAGCCGTGCTTTCGTCGCCGCCCACCCGAACTCCCGCTATGAGCTGGTCGACTACAACTCGCTGCAGCTGCCGAAGGACGTCGACGTCGTCTTCAATGTGCTCTACTACCATGATCTGCCGTTGAACGGCATCGACACCGCGATTCTCAACAAGCGGATCCTCGAGTCGCTCAAGCCCGGCGGTATTTTTCTCGTCATCGATCACAATGCGGAACCCGGCTCGGGCACGCGCGACACGAAGAAACTCCACCGAATCGATCCGGCCATCATCAAACAGGAAGTGACCGCGGCTGGCTTCGAGCTCGTAGAAGAGAGCAAGCTGCTGGCGCATCCGAAGGATGACCACACGCAGATGGTCTTCGCGCCGGGCCTGCGCGGGCTCACCGATCAGTCGGTCTTCAAGTTCCGCAAGCCTGCAAAGTAGCAGGGTGGCGCGCGTGCGCGCGTCTTACGATGCCCGGCGCAGCGCGATTGCTTCCCACACCGCTACAACGGCGAGCACTCCAGTCGTTGCAGCACCGAGCGCCAGCGGAGTGAGAAGGTGATTCATTGCTGGCCAGGTGAGCGAGCCGAGCAGGACCAGCCCCGCCACGTGCGAGAGCGGCGGGGTCTTGCGATCGTTTGTGATCCACTTGAACGACGCTGTGCCTACGAGGTAGCCGGCGGGGCCGCCGAGGATGGCCACGATCGCCGCATCCGTCGCGTGGTGCGCATGAGTGAGCACGAGCTCGTCTGCGACCGCGCAAACGACGATGCCCGCCACGATCAGCACGTGTACATAGGTATAGGCACTGCGTCCCTCGCGGCCCGGATCCGTCGAGTGACGAATCCGGTGTAGTGCACGCTCGGCTCCGGTGTCGAAGTAGATCCACCACATCAGAATGCTGCCGCTCACTGCGACGAGCATGCCGATCTGCGTGCTGCGGTCCCACTCGAGGCCAGCGAAGGTGGCGCCCGTGACGAGGAGCGACTCGCCCAGCGCAATGATGACGAAGAGCGAGCAGCGTTCCGCAAGGTGCCCGCCTTCGATATTCCATTCCGTGGTGGCCGAGCGTCCGAGCCCGGGCACCCAGAACAGCAGGCTGGGCGCAACGAGGTCGATGCCCATTGCAAGCAGCCACCACGCAAAGCGCGCGTCGCCTTGCGCCTGAGCGCCGACGATCCAGAATACCGCGGACAGGACGAACCACAGCAGGACGCGGCGAAAGTTGCGCCTCAAGTCCAGCGACGCGCCGCGCAGGGCCCAGAGGAAAAATAGTGTGCGCCCGACCTGCATGAGCGCGTAGCTCGCGGCGAATGTCACGCCGCGCGATCCGTATGCACTCGGGATCGAGGAGGCGAGCAGAACACCCACGATCATCAGGACGAACAGGCACACGCGCACGGGAATGCGCTCGGGGTCGAGCCAGTTCGTCACCCAGGACGTGTAGATCCATACCCACCAGACCGCCACGAGCAGCAGGCCGACCTGTGCCGCGCCTGCCAGCGTCAGGTGCCCGAGCAGGGCATGTGAAAGCTGGGTTACCGCGAACACGAAGACGAGATCGAAGAACAGCTCGATCGAACCGACCCGGGCGGCTTCGTGGTTCGTGCGCGGCCGGAGGAGCGAGGTGCGGTCGTTCATAGGTGCGGCAAGGATACAGGCTCGGCTCGCCGGCGAACGAACACGGCTTCAACATGGCTTGATCGGGCCGACACATCGGAACACACTCTTCGCTACACGCCTCAGGGCCTAGGGAGGTCAGCATGAGAGGCCAGATCAGAGCGAGCGTTTCCGCTATCGCCGCTGCAGTAATGCTCGCTGCCTGCGCATCGAAAGGTCCCGTGAGCTCGACGGAGACGGTAGCCGCGAGCGCCGACGCTCAGGACGAGACTTCATCCGAGTACAAGAGCCTGGTTGATAACGCCGGCAAGCAAATCGTCTGCAAGCGGCAAGCCATCACGGGTACGCGGATCGGCAGTGAAGTCTGCATGACGCGAGCCCAGATGGAGGCACAGCGCGAACGCGCCGCCGAGGTGATGCGCGACATCCAGGCCGCTTCGGCGATCAATCGTCAAGCGATCCAGGATCGTCCGAGCATGCCGCAGAGTCCGCCGCGCAATACGCCATAGTCCTGAGCGCTGAGCCGCCACGGGTGGCAGCCTGATGGCGGATCCCGGCCTTTGCCCACCGGTGCGGCTGGTGCTGGACACGAACGTCGTGCTCGACTGGCTCGTGTTCCGCGCGCCGGACCTGGCTGGCTTTCGCGAGCAAGTGGTCAATGGCCGTGTTCAGGTGATCACGGATACGTTCGCCATCGACGAGCTGCGCCGCGTGCTGCCTCGACGAGAGCTGAAGCTCGATCCCACGCGCCAGCAAACTGTGCTGGAGCAGTACCGTGCGCGTACGTCACTCGTGAGCGCGATCGCCGAATCGCGTGATGACGCTCTCCCGTACGGTTTCCCGAGTTGCAGGGATCCGGATGACAACCCGTTCCTGGTGCTCACCTACAAATCGAACGCGCTGGCACTGGTCAGCAAGGACAGGGCAGTTCTGCGTCTGAGACGGCGCGTGCGGCCCTATGGTTTCGCCGTGATGACGGTGGAACAGATGGTCGCAGAGTTCGGCGGCAGCGCTTCCGGCATCTGAATCACCAGCACCGTCACCGTCGGGACCTTGACGGGTCGAGCGGAACGTACAAAAATGTTAGCGCTACCTTAGAGGCACAGCATGGACGCGATGAACACCTTCGTTGCGGGTTTCCGGCGAGCCCTCGTTCCCGCCGTCTTCCTGACGCTATTCACGGGCGTTACGCACGCGCAAGCAGTCTGGCTGGAAGCCGAATGCGGCTCGGCAGGATCGTTGTGGAATGTGCCGACCGATGCGAATGCATCGAACTCACGGTACGTGGTCATCCAGCCAGGGAACAACAGCACCGCCAGTGCGCCAACCAATACCGCGGGTCATATCACGTTCCCGTTCAACACGAGCCAGAGCGGAACGTATTTCCTGCTTGCCCGCGTCCTCGGGCCCACTCCAAACGATGACTCGTTCTGGGTGCGAATGGATGGCGGGTCGTGGGTCATGTGGAACAACTGGTTCACGACGTCATGGGTCTGGAGGCAGTTCCCGAATGCTTTCAACCTCAGTGCAGGCAATCACACGCTGACCGTCGCATTTCGGGAGGACGGAGCGCAGCTCGACAAGTTGAACTTTTCGACGTCGGCCACGTTGCCGACCGGCACAGGTTCCCCAGCCACCAACTGCTCGGGAGGAACCACGCTCTCCGTTTCACCGACGAGTCTGAATATCGGCGCGGCGGCGAACAGCACCGGAACGTTCAGTGTCACTTCCAACACCAGTTGGACAGTCAACGACGATCAACCGTGGCTCACAGCCAATCCCACGGCCGGTTCGAACAACGGAACAGTCACTCTGACGGCGCAAGCGAACACGAGCACTTCTGCGCGCACGGCAACCGTCACCGTTTCGGCAACTGGCGTCCCATCGCAAACGGTTACTGCAACTCAAAGCGGCAGCGGTGGCGGCGGTGGCTGCAACATCCCGCCAATGCCTTCGTTCGCGTCATTGCCGAACAATTCCTTCTTTCCGGATCCATTCAGATTCATGAATGGCAACCGGATGACGACCAAGGCCGAATGGACCTGCCGTCGCGCAGAGCTGGCGGCGCTGTCGCAGGAATTCGAATACGGCGCGAAACCCAACACGCCGTCTTCTGCGACCACAGGGTCACGGAGCGGGAACACGCTCGCGGTTACCGTCGTCGACAACGGCAGAACGCTCTCCTTCAACGCTTCGATCACCTATCCCAGCTCGGGCAGCGCGCCTTTCCCGGCGATGATCGGAGTCGGCGGCTCCAACCTCAACAACTCCGCGCTCTCGAGCATGGGAGTGGCGGTCATCAACTTTCCCAACAACGAGATCGCACAACAGAACGGTCAAGGCTCGCGCGGTGTCGGCAAGTTCTACGACATGTTCGGCAGCGGCCATTCCGCTGGAGCGCTGATGGCGTGGGCATGGGGCGTGAGTCGTTTGATCGACGCGCTGGAGAAAACTCCTGCAGCCAATATCGATCCGACGCGGTTGGGTGTGACTGGCTGTTCGCGGAATGGGAAAGGTGCGTTGGCGGTCGGCGCGTTCGACGAACGGATCAAGCTCACCATTCCACAGGAATCTGGCTCCGGTGGCTCGGGAACCTGGCGTGTTTCCGACTGGATGCTGTCACAGGGACAGCAAACGCAGACGCTGTCGGAGATCGTCAATGAGAATGTCTGGTTCCGGGCGAATTTCAGTCAGTTCAGCAGCGCCGCACCGAAGCTGCCGTTCGATCATCATTCGATCGTTGGGCTGGTTGCGCCACGCGCAGTCCTCGTCATCGAGAACGACATTCTGTGGCTAGGTCCGCAGAGCTCGTGGAGCGGTGCCAACGCAGCTCGCATGATCTGGCAGGGACTCGGTATACCGGACTTGATGGGATATTCGCTGACCACCGGTCACACACACTGCGCGTTCCCTTCCTCGCAGCAGCCCGAAGTGAATGCTTACGTGCAGAAATTCCTGGTCGGGGGCGGCACGGGGAACACGAATGTCATGAGGAACGATCCCGGGGTGCCGTTCAACCAGTCAATGTGGGTGAACTGGACGGTTCCCGCTTTGCCCTGATTGTCCGATTTGCAGGACGCGTCCATCCATCTCATTCGGTCCGACCTCGAGACCAACGAGATCCGCAAGCGTTGGCGCGATGTCCACCGTCTCGACCGCAACAGGTTGCTCGAAACCCTGGATCCCACGCCACCAGAAGAGAATCGGCACCCGGCGGTCGTAGTCCCAGGGTGAGCCGTGCGAGGCGATGTAATCTTTGTCCGCATCCTTCGGCAGGTCGTAGAGCGTGATGTAGGGTTTCAGAAGTACCACCAGGTCTCCCGACCGTTCCGGATTGAAACTCGCTTTCGCCCGATCCAGTAACGACCACTGATCCGGCGGACCGCTCGGCGGCTCCGCAGCCAGCAGCTCGTTCCTCGTGAACACCTGTGCTACCTGCTCGTCGCCCTCGTACCTGCGTCGGACCGCATCGAGAACGGTGGGTCTGACACTGCTGTCGATCGAGGGAGCGAGAAATACGTCGTTCGTGAAATAGCGACCCAACAGAACAGGTCCCGTGAGATTCAGCTCCTTCGCGACGGCCTCGCCGACGCGATCCGGTGACAACTCCGGTTTGAGCCGCCGCGCCGAGGGCACGCCGCGCGATGCATTTCGCTCTGGAATATCGAGTCCGCCGTGATCTGCCGTCAGCGCGACGACGTAGGAGACGCCGGTCTTGTCGAGATGCGACAGCAAGCCCTTGATGGTCGTATCGAGCGCAAGCTGCTGCGCGCACATCTCGGCCCCTTCCGTGCCGAAGTAGTGACCGACATAGTCAGTCGCCGAGAAACTCACGGCGAGTATATCGACGGATTGTCGCCTTCCAAGCCGCAATGTATCGATGGCGGCAATCGCCATCTTCAACGTCAACGCATCGAAGGCAGGCGTCGCCCGCCACCGGCTCGCATTGCCTTCCGTCTCGTGCAGCTCGCCGACGGAAACATCGTCGGTAATCTTCACAGACCGCGAATGACCCTTGCACGGCGCCGGCAACTTCGGACGCTGCTTCGATTCATAGGACGTTTTCACTTGCCTGTTCACATCGTCGATCTTCGTTTGCATCTCGGCGTCCACCCTGGCGCCCGGATACGTGATGAAGCCTTTGTTAGCCACCCACCACAGCGTCAGGTACGCGTCGTTCCCAGCCAGCAGCACCGCGGCGCGATCCTTGCCGCCGATGGCAACGGTACGTGAGTGAGGATCCACTGCCCGCAGGCGCTCACCCAGCGTCGGAACGAGCTGCGGTTTCGGCGAAACAATCGTCGCTCCCTGATCGTCCAACGCGTTTACGCAATACCACCCGAACGTCTGCCTGCCGCCTTCCTCATGGGAGCGCTTTGGATCCTGCCACTCGTTTGCAACGATTCCGGTGCGTGCCGGACGCGCACCCGTCAGGATCGTCGAGTGTCCCGGGCACGTTTCCGTCGCCGCATGACTCTGGTAACCGCGGGGAAACACCACGCCGCTCGCCAAGGTCTTCAACCCACCCGTGTAAAGTCCCCGATATTCACCGAAGAGATCAGCTGAGTACTGATCCACCACGATTGTCACGACCAGCGTCGGCCGCGCAGGCCCGGCTGCGGCAGCCACATCGCACATCACGACCGGGACGAATGCGAAAGCACCGAGAAAAATCGTCGAGCTCTTCATCAAATTCCTCTTGCGCCTGCCATAGCACCGGGCGATGACGGGGATCTGTGAAGCGGTCCGCATCCGGTGCAAAGGCCCGGGGCCGCCGGATGCAGCGGTGTGCACGTCGATCGCGTCTTGCCCCTGAGCGAGGCTGCTGCTGCTCAAGAGCTCCGTCGGGGCGGTCACACACGCGGCAAGATCGTGCTTCGAATTCAGGATTGAGCTTGCTATGACAGGTCCTGAAACTTCTCGAGGGCAGCCATCAGGGCGGTGAGCTCGGCCTCCGTGAACAACGATTTGAATCGTTCTTCGTGTTTGGCAATGCGCGCCTTCACCTTGCGCAGCGTGGCCTGGCCCGCTGGTGTCAGGTACAGCTCCTGGCGACGCCGATCCGTGGTGGATCGCTTGCGAATGGTGAGGCCACGTTCCTCGAGCCGGTCGACGACCGCCATCATCGTCGCGCGATCCATGCCGAGCGCGGCGGCCACCGACACCTGCGATACGCCGGGATTGCCGTTGATCAGCCACAGAGTCGCGGTCTGCTTCTGCGTGAGATCGAGACCTGTAACGGCAGCCATGTAGTCCCGGTGCATCGCGCCCTGCGCGCGGCGCAAGCGATACCCGAGCAAACCATCGAGCTCCTCGAACAGGAGCCGCGGATCATCGAGACCGTCCGCTGACTCTTCGACTCTGACTTTCGAGTCGCGCGACATCACCTCTCCCGGAAACGCATCGGGAAGGCGCAGGAATGTACGCGCTTGCCAGTTCGCTGGCAACACAAATAGTATGTGTTACATACAAACTCGAAATCGAAGGGGGAAGAAAATGGCAGTGTTCAGCTGGCTTGCGGCAGTCACCGGTGCGCAGCTCGTACTCGCAGGCGCCGCACAGGCACAGACCGATCAGGGACAGTCGGCGGACGAAGCAGGTCTCGAATCCGTCGTAGTCACTGCGCGCCGTCGCGAAGAACGTCTGCAGGACACACCGATCGCCGTCACGGCGCTCAGTGCCGAGCAGCTCGAACGCCAGCAGATCACAGCGACGACGGATCTCGACAAAGTCGCACCCAATCTGCAGTTCCACAGCTATGGGACCCTGACGGGCAACAATTCCGCCGCGCAGGTTTTCATTCGCGGCATCGGTCAGACGGATGCAACGGCCGCTGTCGATCCAGGTGTCGGCATCTACATCGACGAGGTGTATATGGGGCGCGCAGTTGGCGGCGCCATGGAGTTTCGTGACATCGCAAATGTGCAGGTCCTCCGCGGGCCGCAGGGCACGCTCTTCGGTCGCAACACCATCGGCGGAGCCGTGCTCCTGACGACCAATGCACCGGGCGAAAACGCCGGAAATTCCGTGCGCCTGAGCGTGGGCGAAGACAATCTGCGCGAGCTGTTCGGCGCATTCGATCTGCCGATCAGCGATGCATGGTCGGCAAGATTCACGGTTGGTGGACGCCAGCGCGACGGATACGTGACACGCGTGTTCGATGGCAAAGACCTAGGTGACGAAGAGATGTACACGGGGCAGGTTGCGGTGCGCTGGGATCCTTCGGACGCCGTGCGACTCACCCTGCGCGGCGACTACACGAAGGAGGACGAGAACGGCTCGCCATTTGTCTTTCGCGCGATGAACGAAGCGGCAACATTCGTTGGCGCGGCCAGCATCGCCGCGGGCTGTCCGAACATTCTCGATCCGTTTCCGCCCCCGCTGCTCGTCGGTCCGCTCGACGATCCGCGCTGTGGCAACGACGCTCAGGCGCTGGGCGAGTTCACCAATGGTGGCACATATCCCGCTTCGAGCACGCTCGAGAACCGGGGTGTATCGCTCGTTGCCAGTTGGGACGTCAACGAAACGCTCGCCTTGAAATCCATTACCGCCGATCGGCGCCTCGAGTGGACCGGCACGCGTGACGCAGACAACACGCCGCTGTTCATACTGCACACGAACTACACGAGCGAAAGCGATCAGTTCAGCCAGGAGCTGCAGGCGCTGGTTGACACGGAGCGTCTGGATGGGGTCTTCGGCTTGTACTACTTCGACGAGGATTCGTTCGACCGACTGCTCGTTCCGCTGGGTAATCCCGGAACCTCGTACGACACGCAGCGCGTGTCGCTGGATGCCAAGGCGCGCGCAGCCTTTACCGAGTGGACATTCAAGGTGACCGATGCGTTTAGCGCCACGGCCGGAGTGCGCTACACGAAGGAGACCAAGGGCCTGCAGGCGATCATGTTCAACGTTGCGCCGGCGACGGCGGCGGAACCGCCAGCGCCGACGGCGTTGTGCCCGTTTGCAGGGCCACCGCCGACGCAGACCGGATGCCTGTTCATTTCCACAAATCGATTCGAGCGTGAGTTTTCTTCGACGACGGCCTCAGCGAGTCTCCAATACCGCTTCAACGAGCGTGTGATGGCGTACGTGAGCTGGTCGGAGGGATTCAAGAGCGGCGGTTTCAATCAACGCTACAACGCCTCACCGCCGGGAAACGCGCCGATCTCGTTCGCCGATGAGACCGCCGAGTCGTTCGAGCTGGGCATCAAGTCGAATCCGACCGAAAGCCTGCGCGTGAACGCCGCCATCTTCTCGACCGAGTACGACGACATCCAGATGACGTATCGACTGGGCGTCGTGCCTCTGCTGTTCAATGCAGGCGTTGCATCGATCGACGGTGCCGAGGTCGAGCTGGCTTTCGCGCCCACACCGGACCTGCAGCTCGATGCGAGCCTCGGATATCTCGACGCCGAGTTCGACAGCATCACACCGCCGCCACCGTTCGGTCCTGTAGTTCCCACAGCAACGGCGACGCTTGCGAGCCGGTTGCCTTTCACGCCCGAATGGCAGGGGCACATTGGACTCTCTTACAGCTTTCATCCCAACGCGACGTGGTCGCTCACTCCGCGCGTAGATGTGAGCTATACGGACAACCAGTTCTTCGATGCCGGCAATTCGGTGGAGATTGCCCAGGACGATGCCGTTACGCTCCTGAATGCCTCACTTGCGCTGCAATCGGACGATGAAAAGTGGCGCTTCGTACTGAGCGGCAACAATCTGACGGACGAGGTCTATCCCGTTGCGGGCACTTCTTCCCTGACCACCGCCTCCGGCTACGCAGAGATCATCTACGCGCGACCCCGGACCCTGGCGCTCAGCGTGACCCGCAAATTCTGAGGGCTTGACTCACACATAGCCGGCCGGTTATAAATCGATCTATAGCCATTGGGTTATAGATCGACGATGCGCAACGCTCACGATGTCCTGTTCAGAACGCTCGCCGATCCGACGCGGCGGAGCATCTTCGAGCGCTTGTGCCGGGAAGGAGAGCAGACGGTCGGAGCCATCACGGCCCAGGCCGGGGTCTCGCAACCCGCCGTCTCGAAACATCTTGGCGTCCTGAAACAGGCCGGCCTGGTGCGCGACCGCCACGCCGGTCGCGAGACTCACTACAGCGCGCAATTGAAGGCCCTGGCCCCGCTCGTCAACTGGACGAGCCAGATGACGCGTTTTTGGGAAAGCCGGTTCGACCGGCTCGAAGATCTTCTAAAAAGGATGGACCAATGAAGGACACAGCGACCGAAACGCTTACCGCGGTTGTCGAGCGAGAGTTCCCGTATCCGCCGGAGAAGCTCTGGCGCGCGCTGACGCAACCGCAGCTGATCGAGGAGTGGCTCATGAAAGGTGATTTCAAGCCAGTCGTGGGCCACCACTTCAGTCTTCAAGGCACCTGGGGCGGCGTACTGGATTGCGAGGTCCTCACGGTCGAGCCGAACAAGACGCTGTCTTACACGTGGAATTTCGCGCACAACGACGCGGCTTACAATCTGCAGAGTGTGGTGACGTTTACCCTCACCCCAACGAGCAAGGGCACTCACCTGCGCATGGAACAGTCGGGCTTCCGGCCGGATCAGAAGCAGGCTTACGGAGGCGCAAAAGCCGGGTGGCAGCAGTTCTTTGGAAAACTGGAGCAGCTCCTGGCGCGGGAAGGTTGAGGTCTGCGGATGAACGCAAAGGCGAAAAAGCCAGTCCTGCTCTCAGGCGGCAACCCGCAAATCGCGAAGGGCTACGGCGATGCGCCCGTGCAGGCCTACATCGCGGCGATGCCCGGTTGGAAGAGAGACCTCGGGCGTCGCCTCGACGCGCTCATCGTGCGCACCGTCCCGAAGGTGCGCAAGGCGATCAAATGGAATTCGCCGTTTTACGGCGTCGCGGACGAGAGTCAGGGCTGGTTCCTCAACATTCATTGCTTCACGAAGTACGTCAAAGTGACTTTCTTCCGCGGCTCCTCGCTCAGTCCCGTCCCGCCCGGTGAATCCAAGTACGAGGCTGTGCGCCACCTCAACATCCACGAGGACGAGCTCGACGAAGCCCAGTTCGCGGACTGGGTGAAGCAGGCCAGCAAGTTGCCCGGCGAGCGAATGTGAGCGCCAGTGCCATGAAGAAAGCGGGAACAACCATGAAGAAGAGCAAGAGCGGAGACTCTCCCTCGAAGCTGATCGATGGAAGGATCAAGGAGCTCGATGATTGGCGCGGTGAAATGCTCGCTCGCGTCCGTGCGCTCATCAAGCGCACCGACCCCGAAGCGGTGGAGGAGTGGAAGTGGAGGGGCGTTCCGGTGTGGTCGCACGCCGGGATCATCTGCACGGGTGAGACATATAAGAGTGTCGTGAAATTCACGTTCGCGAAGGGCGCCTCGCTCGAGGACCCCTCAGGCCTCTTCAACTCCAGCCTCGAAGGCAACACTCGGCGTGCCATCGATTTCCATGAAAGCGACAAGATTGACGAGAAAGCGTTGGCGGCGCTGATTCGTGCCGCCGTGGCGCTGAACACGTCGAAGCGCAAGTAGCGCGCGCCCGGCCATCCGGGTCGAGGCGATTCTATGTGCCGCCGCGCCTGAGCCCATTTCCGTCCACCAAAGAGTCTTATGTGATCGGCTCACCTTCCCCCTGGCCGGTCCGGCGTACACTCGCGGCCATGACCTCACGCTACGGCTCGCTGGCCCTGTATTCCGTGCTGGTCGTGGCGGTTGCCGGCACGTGGCTCGGTTTCGAGCTGACCGTAGTCCGAGACATTCCGCCGCTCTGGGCCATGGGACTCTGTATCGGCGCGTGCCTGTTCGTGTGGCATTTCGGCCTCACTGCGCCACGCGTGGTGCTCACGTCCATGGAGCGCCTGCCCCAGATTGGCGCGCTGCTCGTTTTCGATCCCGCGGTCGCGGCGGGCACATGTGCCATCGCTTCGTTCCTTTGGCCTTTCGTCAGTCGCACCTACAGCTACGGTTCCTTCAAAGTCGCGGCGCTCCGCGGACTGCACAACGCGGGGATGACGGTCCTCATGCTGCTGATCGCGGCCAAGGCCTTTCTCGCGGCCGGCGGAATCCACCCGCTCGTCAGTGTAACGACGCAGAGCATCTGGCCACTCACCGCCATGGCACTGGCGGCGCAAGCGGTGAACATCGGTGCCATGTCGCTGTACTTCTACTTCGACGGCCGGGATGTCCGCCGGCTGATACGGCCCGCCCCTTCGCTCATCGACCTGATGTTCGTGCCGGCGGGAATACTCGCCGCCGTGCTTGCGAACGCGGGCGCCGGCGGGACGTTTGTTCTGTTCGCCGCGCTCATGGTCATCTTCGTGCTGAGCTTCAATGGCATCGGCAGCACGCTCAACGCAGCGGAGAGCGAGAGCGGGCTGCTGGCGCAACTCAGCCGCGCGCGTCGCGGCCTGCACGGCGCGCGCCGTCTCGACGCGTTGGGCGAACGAATTCTCACCGAGACGCGCAATCTCTTTCGCTTCGACGACTTCTACTTCGTGCTCGTCGATCGGGACAGCAATCTGATGTACATCCGCGTCCACGAGCGCGACGGGAAGCGGCTGCACTCGTGGGCCAAATCGGCCAATTCCGGGCTCTTCGGGTGGGTCGTCGAGCGTGGCGAATCGGTGTTGATCGAGAACTGGAACCAGGCTCCGGAGGATGCACGTCAGAAAGCGGAAGCTGCGGATCGAGAGAACGCATCCGTCGTGCTCGCGCCGCTAGTAGCGGAGGGCGCCGTCATCGGTCTGCTGAGCGTTCAACAGAAGCGTGCCGGCGCCTATTCCCAGGCTGATCTTCACTTGATGCAGCATCTCGCAGAACAGGTTTCAGGCGCAGTCGCGGATGCACGTGTCTTCGAGGACCTGGAACGTTACAGGCAAACACTCGAGGAACGCGTCATCGAGCGCACCCGCGAGCTCGAAAAGGCAAACCGGGACAAGGAACGTCTCATCGCTGCACTCGACGAGCGCAGCCGTACCTTCGAACGCGAATCACAAGAGGATCCGCTCACCGGTATCGCCAACCGGCGCTGTTTCGATCAAAAGCTCGCCGCCGGTATCGCCGCCGCGCGGGCCGCGGACCACCCGCTCACGCTCGCGGTGGCGGACCTCGATCACTTCAAGATCATCAACGACCGCCTCGGTCATGCGGTGGGCGATCAGGTGCTGAAGCATGCGGCGGACATCATGCGTCGGCGATGTCGCGCGACGGATCTGGTGGCGCGCATCGGCGGCGAGGAGTTCGCCCTTCTGCTATCCGGCATGACGCGCGAAACTGCACTGAGCTACTGCGACATGCTGCGGCGGGCCTTCGAAGCACATGACTGGGCCGCAGTACATCCCAACCTGCACGTGACGATGAGTATCGGGATCTCGCAGTGGGATGGTGCGAGCGATCCGGCCGCGCTTCTGCAGGCAGCGGACTCGCACCTCTATGCCGCGAAGAATGCAGGCCGCAATCGCGTGGCTTAGCCCGCAACCCGTGTCCGCCTGACGAGAACCTCCGCGCCTCGGATGTGCACACCACTCGGCCGGGAGTCGCAGACGTCGGTTTCCTCGTGCCAGGCACGCTGACTCCGGCCATGCGAGGCGCACAAGGCGTCGAGTCCAAAGGCTACGAGATCGAGGCCGCCGGCGAGCTTGCGCCGAACCTGAAAGTCTCGCGCTTCTCGGCGCAGCTCAACGTCAGCAACGTGCTGGACAAGAAGTACCGCTCGGGCAGCTACTGGTGGGGCGCCCCGTACAACTACGGTGAGCCGCGCAGAGTACTGCTCTCGATGGACTACGCCTTCTGACGGCCTGCTCCAAGACTGGTGCGCAGTACCTCGATCGTGCGCTGGATGATCTGACTCGAGCGCTCGCCCGGATCGAGAATGTCGAAGGCGTGATGGCCGGTCGGGTGCGTGAACAGGTCGACCGTTGCACCGGCAGAGTTGGCGGCCGCGAAAAACCGATCGATCGTCGAGTTGAGTGCTGGATTGTCCCGACCTGCACGCGCCAGCACGATCGGCGGAGCCTTCGAGGCATCGCGTCCGAGCGCGGCTATCGGAGACGAGCGTTCGTCCTGGGCCGTACCGAGAGGCTCCATCACCGCGTAGTAAGCCACGATGAGCTTCCACCAACTCTGCCGCTCGCGCAGAGCAGCCGCAAGGAGCGGTCCACCGCCGGAGAATGCCCATAACGCCAGCCTGTTCTCGTCGATGCCGAGTGTCTTCGCCTGCTCGCGCAAGTGGCGGACCAGGTCCGCAAGGTCCGCCGCTGAATCGCGCAGTCGGTCAGGACCCAATAAGCGGTGATCGAACGCAATGCCGATCATTCCCGACGCGGCGAGGATACGGCCATACGATGTGAACACTCCCCAACGGCGGGCGCCGAGGCTTGGAACAGGACCTCCGTGCACCAGGATGACAGCGGGAGTCGCGCGGGAAGCGGTGGCCGGGGCGTACAAGTCGAAGTGCAGGGGTGAACCGTCGGCAGACTTGTAAACCAGGCCTTCGCGCACTCGTACGTCCGCCATGCCCGGCACGCTGTACACGACCGGTCGCCGGGTCATGTCCTCCTGTTGCCCCTGAGCCCTCACCGCCAGCGAGCTGAGTGCGGCTGCGAGTGAGATCGTGACGTCTCGTCGTGTGAACATGCGACCTCCAATGCGGACACCGCGCTGCCCCGCCGTTCGACGTGACCATACTCCGGTCGGGACCAGTGGCACCCTTTGCGCGACGACAGTATGTGCCGCCCCGGACGCGATGGAATATAGTCGGCTGATCATCCGACCTGAGCGCTTTCGAGCGGCTCATCCAATAAGGAAGGTCATACTCATGGATCGCCGGTTTGCCAGTACTATCCTGCTCCTTTTCGCAGGTCTGCCTTTGGATAAATCTGACGCAGCAAGTGATACAGCGGCGCAACCGCGACCCCCGGTCGCCGCGGTTCGCGCGCACTCCGTGCCTTCGCCCAACGGCTCGCGTGTAGACCCGTACTACTGGCTGCGCGACGACACGCGTTCGAACAAGGAAATGCTCGAGCACCTGGCGGCAGAGAACGCGTACACGGACGCGATGCTCGCGCACACGAAGCCGCTGCAGGAAAAGATCTACTCCGAGATCGTCGGCCGCATCAAACAGGACGATGCGACCGTGCCTTATCAGAAGAAGGGCTATTCGTATTACCGGCGCTACGACACGGGAAAGGAATACCCGATCTACGCGCGCCGTCGCGTCGCGAAGAACGCGCCCGAGGAGGTCATGCTCGATGGCAACGAAATGGCCAAAGGGCACGACTTCTTTCAGGTAGGCGACTGGACCGTCAGCCCCGACTCGCGCCTCCTCGCCTGGACGCAAGATACGGTCGGCCGTCGTCAGTACGTGCTTCGTGTGAAGAATCTCGCGACGGGCGAGGTGTATGGCGACTCGGTGGGCAACATCGAGGCCAGAATCGCGTGGGCCGCGGACAACAAGACATTGCTTTACATCGCCAAAGATCCGGTCACTTTGCTTGGCGACAAGGTGCGAAAGCACACGCTCGGTACGTCAGCCGCGGACGACGCCCTGGTATTCGAGCAGAAGGACAACACGTTCTACACGGGCGTGGGGACAACAAAGGACGAGCAATACGTCACCATCTACTCCCGCAGCACCGTCTCCAGCGAGGTGCAAGTTGCGAAGTCGGACGACCCGGCGCTCCGTTTCACCACCTTGATTCCCAGGGAGCGTGACCACGAGTACCAGGCGGAGCACCTCGGCAATCGCTGGATCCTGCGCACGAACTGGCAGGCGAAGAATTTCCGCATCGTCGAGGTCGATGCCGACCACGTTGCAGATCGCACCAAATGGCGCGACCTCCTGCCTCACCGGACAGACGCGTTCGTCGACGGGTTCGATGTGTTCCGGGATTTCATGGCGGTCGAAGAGCACTCGAACGGCCTTGCCAACATTCGCATCCGGCCGTGGAACACGAGCGAGAGCACGGTGATCGCCTCGGACGAGCCGGCGTACACCACGGCCCTCGGCGACAATCCCGAGCTCGATACGAAGCTCGTTCGATACACCTACAGCTCGCTCACCACACCGAAGTCGACCTTCGACTACGACACGACGAAGCAGACGAAGAACCTGCTCAAACGCGATCCCGTGCTCGGCGGCTTCGACCAGGCCAACTACCGCACGGAACACGTGTGGGCGACAGCCCGGGATGGCACGCGTGTTCCGGTCTCACTCGTCTACCGCAAGGGCTTCACGAAAAATGGCACGGCACCGCTTCTTCAGTATGGCTACGGCTCGTACGGCTATTCGATCGATCCGGAATTCTCGTACACCGTGATCTCGCTCCTCGATCGAGGCTTCGTGTATGCGATCGCGCATATCCGCGGCGGGCAGGAGATGGGCCGCAACTGGTACGAGAACGGCAAGCTCCTCCACAAGCGCAACACCTTCACGGACTTCATCGATGTGACGCGCTATCTCGTGGCGCAGAAGTACGCCGATCCGAAGCGCGTGTTCGCCATGGGCGGCAGCGCAGGTGGCCTGCTGATGGGCGCGGTCGTGAACATGGCGCCGCAGGACTACAAGGGAATCATCTCGCTCGTTCCGTTCGTGGACGTGGTGACGACGATGCTCGACGAGAGCATCCCGCTCACCACGAACGAATTCGACGAGTGGGGCAACCCGAAGCAGAAGGAGTACTACGAGTACATGCTGACGTACTCGCCGTACGACAACATCACCAGGCAGAGCTATCCGGCGATCTTCGTCGGCACGGGACTGTGGGACAGCCAGGTGCAGTACTACGAGCCCGCGAAATGGGTGGCGAAGCTCCGCGCGACGAAAGCCGACACGAACCCTCTGCTCTTTCGTATCAACATGGAAGCTGGGCACGGCGGCAAGTCAGGGCGCTTCCAGCGGTTCCACGAGACCGCGGAACAATTCGCGTTCGTGCTTCAGCAAGCGGGGATGCTCACGTCCGATCACGTCATCGAGGAAGCGTTCCGCGAGCAATCACGAGAGTGACCAGGATCCCGCCGGCAATGACGAGCACAGCCGTGCTGATGCCTTCGGCTGTGGCGACTCGCAGTCCTTCGCCGAGAAGCTCTTTGGTGCGGAAGTTGGCCACCAGTACCAGGATCGCCAGGCCGACCGCAGCGCCTATTCCGGAGCCCGTGGAGACGATGCCCGAGGCGATGCCCTGCTCGCGATCGGTCACTCCGTTCGACGCAGCGATGAACATCGTTGTGAACACCACACCGTCGCCAATGCTCACGGCGACAAGGCCGGGTGTCAGCGAGGCATAGGACGCATCGGGCGACATGGCAAGTCCCAGAGCAACAGCGCCACCAGCGCCGACGATCAGTGCGCCGACGAGAGTGAATCTGAGACCGAAGCGCGTGACCAGTTGCCCGGCAACTGTGGAGCCCGCGACGACTACGGCGGTAGGAAGCAGGAACGCGACGCCGGTCTGCAACGCGTCGTAGCCGCGAACATCCTGGAAGTAGATCGAAAGGAAATAGAGCAGGGAGCCGAACGTCGCCATGAACATGAACGCGATCGCCACTGCCGTCGCGAGATGACGGTTGGCGAGCAATCGCAGTGGCATGAGCGGATCGCGGCTGCGCTGCTCGACGATTCCGAATACCCCCAGCAGGATCAGTCCTGCTGCCGCGGCAATGAGGATTTCCGGCGCGTTCCAGCCCGCTTCCGGGCCCTGCACGAGAGCGAATACGAGCAACGTGATAGCCGTCGTGGCCGTCAACGCACCGGGCAAATCGAACTTGCGGCTCATGTCTCGTGCGCGGTCGGCGTCGATCAGGCGCAACGCCAGGATGAGCGCTCCACCTGCGAGCGGGACATTGACGAAGAACACTGCCTCCCAACCGAAGGCACGCGTGAGAACGCCGCCCAGCAGAACACCGATGACCAGGCCGGCCGCCCCGGCACCGCCCCAGATGCCGAGTGCGCGGTTACGCTCGCTGCCCTCCGCGAAAGTGGTGTTGATGAGCGCCAGAGTGCTGGGGAAGACGAGGGCTCCTCCGAGACCCTGAACCGCACGGGCTGCGAGTTGAACCTCGGGTCGCGTCGCAAGTCCGCCAGCCAAAGACGACAAGGCATAGAGCGCGAGGCCGGTGACCAGCATTCGGCGTCGACCGAGTAAGTCTGCCGCGCGGCCGCCGAACAGCAGGAATCCACTCGATGCCACGGCGTATGCGCTGATGACCGATTGCAGTGTTTGCGCCGAGTAGCCCAGGTCGCGGCCGATGTCGGGCAGCGCCACGACGACGATGTACTGATCGAGCGAGACGATCAGCATCGCGAATGACAGTACCCATAGGATCGCCATGCTGCGATCGATACGCATGGCGCGTCGACCTCAATCCCTATTTCTTTCCGCCGCTACCCGCAAGATCCTTGAGCAATGAATGCCAGTACTCGAGGCTGTCGTAGAAACTCTGCACCGGAACGCGCTCGTTGAGTCCGTGATAGAAGGCGTCGCTGCTCTTCATGAAGGTTCCGTCGACGCCGTAGGTAGGGATTCCGATGCTGCGGAATACGAGTCCGTCGGTCGCACCGGCGGCCTGTTGTGGCACTACGCGCAATCCCGGGTGGCGCTTCCGTACGGCGCGCGTGACCGCGGCCATGACATCCTCGCGCAGAGGAGAGGCGTCGCTCGACATCGGTGTTCCGACTGTCTTCACCTCCACTTGAGAACCCACGACTTGCTGAAGGGTGGCGCGCACGTCCTCGATCTTCACGCCGGGGAAGATACGACAGTTCACGTTGGCGGTTGCCGACTGCGGTAGCGCGTTCTGCGCGTGACCACCCGCCAGCATGGTGGCGACACAAGTCGTTCCGATCATGCCGACATGCGCGGGACTTGCACTCAGCGCCGCAATCGCTGCGCTGTCCGCCGGATCGGCCGAGAATTTGCGCATGGCGTTGCCAAGATCGCCGGGCGTGTTCTCACCGGCGGCTCTCAGGCCGGCGCGCGTCGTCTCGTTCCACATCACCGGGAAGCGGAACTTGCGGACGCGGGTGAGCGCATCCGCGAGGTCATAGATGGCATTGTCATCGCGCGGCAGCGAGCTGTGGCCGCCTGCATTACGGGCGGTCAGCGTGAAATCCGCGTAGGTCTTTTCGGCGGTTTGCACGGAATAGAAAAGGGGCTTGCCGGTCTTGTCATCGAATGTGCCGCCGCCCGCGTCGGTGTTCAGGGCGAACTCGGCGTCGATGAGCTCGCGATGATTGCGCGCAGCGTCCACGGTCGACCGTTGCGCCGTCTCTTCGTCCCCGCTGAAGTAGATGATGAGGTCCCGCTTGGGGACGAAACGCTCGGCTTTGAGACGCAGGAACGTCGCGGTGAGTGCCGCAACTCCCTGCTTGTTGTCTGCCGTACCTCTGCCGAAGAAGTAGCCACCTTCCTCGGTGAGCGTGAACGGGTCGCGTTCCCAGTCCGCGCGGTTCGCGGTCACTACATCCATGTGGGCGAGCAACAGGATGGGTTTGCCACCCGAGCCGTCGCCGCGATAGCGAACGACGAGCGACGCGATCTCTTCTGCTTCAGGCGGCTTCAGCGGCAGAACATGCACGTCCGCGGCCGCGAAACCGGCGGCGCGAAACTGGCCAGCGAGATACTCGGCCATCGCGGGCACCTGGTGCATGCCGACCGAGGTTTGCATGGAGATGATCTTCGCGTAGATCTCCCGAGCCTGGGCGTCGAAGGCCGTTGCCGGCGCAGCGCTACCGCTCCAGAGCGTGAAGAGGGCGAAGACGAAGGGAAGCAGTTTCGGATCCATGGCGAACCTCGGCAGCTCCGCGTCCGGCAGCAGCACTCAATTATGAACGATTATGAACGTTCGCCCGGCAGGCCGATCAACAATCGCCAGTGTTTGGCCGGCGTCCAGAACGGGTACAGCCAGGGGGCGTTCGAACGAACGCCCCCGGCCGTATCGGCGTGAGAGAGATTACTTGCCGAAGTCGAAACGGGCGCCGAGCGTGTAGCTCGTGCCATCATCATTGAAGTCGATATCGCCGCCGAGCGCGAACTGCTTGGTGAAGTAGTAGCGCGCGCCGACGCCGAACGTCGTGTCGCTGCCGGCATCGTCGAAGTCGACGTACTTCAAGCCGCCGCGCAGCTCGAGGACTTCCGTGACGAGGCCGCGCACTCCGGCGCCCAGTGCCAACCCGTTGTCGTCGACGCTGCCGAAGCCCGGCACATCGATGCTGGCATCCAGGTACGACAGAGTTCCGACGAAATCGAGCTTGGGAGTGAGCTCCCAGTTCATGCCAGCGCCCACCTCGAACTGCGAGACGCCGACGTTGAAGTCGTAGTCCTGGTCCGTGTACGAGGCGAACCCGTGAAACGTATCGGTGAACGCGTACGAGCCGCGTAGACCGAAGCCGTTGCCATCGACATCCAGGTCGTCGATCTCGGAGCTCACGTAGCCCAGCTCCAGAAAGCTGTAGCTGAGATCATCCTGCGCGTACGCAGATGAGACGAGACCCAATGCGGCGATCGTGGCCGCAGTAATGGCTTTGCGCATGACTCCTCCAACCGTCGCCGGCCGATCACCGGCGGCGCGCATTCTAGGTGTCGCTTCCGCAGTCAAACGGACGTTTCTGCGCCACAATCCTCCGGATTTTGAAGCGGATCACTCTCTGTGAAATTCGCGGTTGCGTTGGGAATCCAATAACTCGCCGCGCGACAGTGAGCTCACGGCATACACAGAACTCTCGCCGTGCTTGCCGGTTGAAAGCCCACGCGCGAATGTTTCGCGGCCAGTTGTTTCATCGAGACAACAGGTGGAATCGGCGGGAAAACCAACGTCTTAGACCACAATTGGGACTGCACGTACCAGATACAGCGTTTCGCCTACACCGGCGACACCACGTGTGTACACCTGTATCTGGCAGGCGACAGCACTGTTAAGACTCGCTCGCCAGACGGAATGCGTGTGGTATCTCTTCGCGCCGCCGGTGGCGACACCGGTTGTGTATCGGAATCCAGTCAAGGGCAAAACCACCGAAAGGTGGCGACGCAAAGTCTCCGGTCTAACGGGCCACGTGGCCCCACGACAGCGGGACCGCCGGAATCCAGTCCGCCTTTCGGGCTGCATCGGTGCGCGTCGTCGCATTGGGTGGCTGGGAGACGGGCGAATGTGGAAAGCGACCTTCACAGTGCTCGTGTGTCTCGTGCTCGGCGCGTTTGCGCCCGTGCGCGGCGCCGACACGTATCGCGAGCAGATGAAAGGCCTGGACGAGCAGGTCCAGGAAGTGAAGTCCGACGTCCTGAGCATCGCTGCCGAGCTCAGTCAGCTTCAGGAGAAGCTGCTCTATCCGTCGGATACGCATCTCGCTGTGTTCGTCTCTCTCGCGAAGGGTGAGACGTTCCGCCTCGATACGGTACAGATCAACATCGACGGCCAGCTCGCCGCGCACTACCTCTACAGCTTCAAGGAGCTCGAGGCCCTGCAGCGAGGCGGCGTGCAGCGGATCTACACGGGCAACATCGCCACCGGCCAGCACGAGATCGAAGTGTCGCTCGCCGGGAAGCTCACGAGCGGCAAGGACTACAGCCGCACCGAGCGCTTCGCGTTCACCAAGGCGATCGAGCCCAAGCTCATGGGCGTCACGCTGGCAGCTCCCGATTCGGGAAAGCCGGCCATTGCGGTTGGGGACTGGTAGCCGATGCGCTGCGCGTCGCACATCGCGCGTCCTCTGGCGCTGGCCGCTCTGCTTGCGAGCGGCGCCGCGACGGCGGGCGACCTGAAGGACCTCTACTTCGGTGAGGCCCTGTATCAGGCATATCAGGGCGATTTCTTCGCCGCGCTCGAGCGGCTCGACGCCGAAATCGCGCAGCACCGCCGCGTCGACGAGCCGGAGCGCGATTCGCTCCAGTATCACATCCGGAGCGCGGAATTCTCGGTCGGCGATTTCGAGCTCAACTACCGCATGCATCGGCGGGCCGGCCGTGCCATCAAGGCCGTGCTGGAGGCCGATGTCGACGACAGCATTCGCAACGAAGCGGCCTTCCGCCTCGCGCGCATCCACTTCCAGAAGGATCAGCCGCAGGACGCATTGCATGCGCTCGATCGCATTCACGGGCAGGTTCCGGAGGCGATCCGTGACGATGTCGAGTTCCTGCGCGCCAACGTCTATCTCGCGCTCGGGCGCCCGGCCGATGCGGTGGCCGTGCTCAAACATCTGCAGGGCGCGCCGAACCTGAAGGGTTTCGCTGCTTACAATCTGGGCATCGCGCTACTTCAGAACGGCCAGTCCACCGACGCGCTCACGCAGCTCGACAAAGCGGGCCAGTTGCAGACGAGCGATCGCCCGACCGCCGCGATTCGCGACAAGTCGAACATGGTGCTCGGGCGACTGATGCTCGAATCCTCGCACTTCGACCGCGCGCAGCAGTCCTTCGATCGCGTGCGCCTCGAAGGACCGTTCTCGAACCAGGCGCTGCTCAGCGCGGGATGGGCGGACGCGTCGGCAGAGAACTACGAGAGAGCGGTCGTTCCCTGGCGCATCCTGGTTGATCGCGACGTCACGGACAGCGCCGTGCAGGAAGCGAAGCTCGCGCTGCCTTACGCATACGGAAAGCTGCACGTCTACGGACGCGCGGCCGTCCTGTATGGCGAAGCGCTCACTTCCTTCGGCGAGGAGCTGAAGAAGGTGGACGCCTCGATCCGCAGCATCCGCGAAGGAAAGTTTCTGGCCGCGCTGGTGCGCGAAGAGATTCGGCAGGACAAGGAATGGGTCGTGCGCCTGCGCATGCTCCCCGACGCGCCGGAGACGTTCTACCTCACGACGCTGATGGCCTCGCACGATTTCCAGACCGCGCTCCAGAACTATCTCGATCTGGAAGATCTGCGCAGGAAGCTCCTCGCGTGGCAGGGTGGTTTCGCTGCGTTTGAGGACGTCATCCGTCTGCGCCGTGCGAACTATGAGCCGCTGTTGCCGGCCATCGATGCGCAGTTCCGTGAGCTCGATTCGCAGATCCGTCTGCGCATCGAACAGCGCGACCATCTGCAGGAACGCCTGCAGCACATCCTGATCGCGCCGAATCCGGAGCTGCTCGCCACGGCCGATGAGCGTGTCTCGCTCGAGCGCATCCGCAAACTCGAAGCTGCACTGAAGGCCGCGCCGGAAGCGGAACGAGCCGTTCTCGAGGAGCGCCTGCAACGCCTGAAAGGTGTGCTCACTTGGGCGCTGTACACCGAGTACCCGGAACGCCTGACTCGCGCCCACAAGCATCTGCGCGAGCTGCAGAAGGACGTCGACACGCTCACGTCTCAATACAAGGCGTTCGTTCGCACGAGGCAGGCGGCGGTGCATAGCTATGTGGGGTACGACCTGCCGATCAAGCGGCTGCGCACGCGCGTGAGTGAGTCGCTTCAGCAAGTGAACGTGCTGATGGCGCGACAGGGCTCATTGATCGAGACCGTCGCTATCGCAGAGTTGAAGGCGCGCGGCGAACGCCTGGAGAAGTATCAGACGCAGGCGCGATACGCCGTGGCGGACAGCTATGACCGCGCGACGAAGGCGCAGGCCATGGGAGGGCAGCAGTGATGCGCCATCGCACCGCACCGCTCATGGCGGTCACTCTGCTCTTCGTGGCCTGCGCCGGGCATGCCGACAAGGACACGCTGGCGAGCCTGCATAAAGTGCCCGCGGACCTGCAGGAAGTTCGCGTCGATGAAGGCCTGGACAAGGCCATGCAGAGCTACCGCCGCTTTCTCGAGGACAGCCCGGAGAGCGCGATGGCGCCGGAAGCCATGCGGCGTCTGGCCGATCTGAAGCTCGAGAAGGAATACGGCATTCTCGGTGACGGCAAGCTCGTTGAGCTCGCTGCGCCGGGCGGCATCGTCATGGCCGCGCCGGCGGCGACCACTAAGATCGACGCACGCGCGACCCATCGCGCGCCACGCCAGGCGATTCAACCGGCGACGCCGTCGGATTCGGAACGCGACCTCGAACAGCGCGCGACTGCCCAGCAGGCATTCGCGTCCGCGGATGAATCATCCGTTCTCGACCTGCCGCAAGGCGTGAGCGGCGATCTCGAGCGAGCGGGCCCGCTCGAGGCGATCAAGCTCTACGACGAGCTGCTCGCGAAATATCCGTCGTACGCCTATCGCGATCAGGTGCTGTACCAGAAGGCTCGCGCCTACGACGAGCTCGGCCGCACGGCCGAGGCGATGAAGGTGATGGAGCAGCTCATCGCGGCGGATCCGCAGTCGCGATACGTGGACGAAGTGCAGTTCCGCCGCGCGGAGCACTTCTTCGCGCGGAAGAAGTATCGCGATGCCGAGAGTGCGTACCAGGCGATCGTCGCAATGGGTGCGGCCTCCGAGTACTACGAGCTGTCGCTCTACAAGCTCGGTTGGGCGCTGTACAAGCAGGAGCAATACGAGGAAGCCCTGCACAGCTATTTCGCGCTGCTGGACTTCAAGGTCTCGCGCGGCTATGACTTCGATGCGAAGCATGAGCCGGCCGAAGAGCGCCGGGTCGAAGACACCTTCCAGGTCACGAGCCTCAGCTTCTCGAATCTCGGCGGGACGGACGTCGTCCGCGAGTACTTCGCGACGAACGGCCATCGCGTGTACGAGCACCGGGTGTACCGCTACCTGGGCGAGTTCTATCTCGCGAAGCTTCGCTATCACGATGCGGCGAAGGTCTACGACGCATTCGTCGCGCTGTATCCGTTCCACGCGGTGTCACCGCACTTCAGCATGCGCGTGATCGAGATCTACGAGGTCGGCGGTTTCCCGAAGCTGGTGCTCGACTCGAAGAAGGCCTTCGCGAGCAACTATGGATTGCAGGGCGAGTACTGGCGCCACTTCGATATCGCGCAGTCTCCGCAGGTGCTCACGTCCCTCAAGAGCAACCTGAAGGACCTGGCGAACCACTATCACGCTCAATACCAGGACGCGAAGCAGGCGGAGGACAAGCCTGCCAATTACGCCGAAGCGTCTCGCTGGTATCGCGAATTCCTCACCTCATTCCATCAGGATGCGGAAGCGCCGGCCATCAACTATCAGCTCGCAGACCTGCTGCGCGAGAATCGCGACTTCGCGGGCGCGGCGCGCGAGTACCAGCGCACCGCGTACGACTATCCGGTGCATACGAAGTCGGCAGCGGCAGGCTATGCCGCCATCTACGCGCATCGTGAGAATCTGAAGGTAGTAAGCGCGGAAGGGCGCGAGGCCGCACGGCGTGACACCGTGGCCAGCTCGCTCAAGTTCGCCGACACCTTCCCAGAGCACGCCGAAGCGCCAGTCGTTCTGGCCGCTGCAGCCGAGGACCTCTACGACATGAAAGGGTTTGCGCCGGCGCGGGATGCCGGTCGCAAGCTCATCGAACGCTTTCCGACTGCGGCAGCATCGGTGCGACGTACCGCGTGGCTGGTGGTTGCTCACTCCTCGTTCGATCTAGCGGAGTTCCCGGAGGCGGAGCAGGCTTATACACAGGTGCTCGAAGCAACTTCGCCGTCAGACGAAGCGCGTCCTGCGCTCGTCGAGAATCTGGCCGCCTCGATCTACAAGCAGGGCGAGAAGGCCAATGAGCTCGCCGACTATCGTGCCGCGGCCGACCACTTCCTGCGCGTAAAGCAAGTCGCACCCACGTCGAAGATCCGCGCCGGAGCGGAGTACGACGCGGGAGCCGCGCTTGTTCGCTTGCAGGACTGGAAGGGAGCCGCGCAGGTGCTGGATGAGTTCCGCCGTGCGCATCCGGAGCACGAGCTGCAGAAGGAGGCCACGAAGCAGATTGCCTTCGTATATCGCCAGGCCGGCGAGCTCTCCCAGTCTGCAGGCGAATACGAGCGTGTGGCCACCGAATCCGCAACGCCGGAGCTGCGCGCTGAAGCGCTGCTTCTGGCGGGCGACCTGCACGAGCAATCGAAGAGCGTGGATCGCGCGCTTGACGTCTACTCCCGCTACGTCGAGCAGTTTCCGAAACCCGTCGAGCCCGCTGTGGAAACGCGCTTCAAGATCGCGGAGATCCACAAGAACCGGAACGACGACGTTCGCTACCGCCACGAGCTTGCGGAGATCGTCCGCGTCGATGCAGCCGCAGGCAACGAAAGAACGGATCGCACACGGACACTCGCGGCGCGCTCTGCATTGGTGCTTGCCGAGCCGCTGTACACGAGCTTCGTAGCTGTGAAGCTGCGACAGCCTTTCGAGAAGAGTCTGCAGGAGAAACAGCGCGGCATGGACGCGGCGCTGAACGCATTCAGCAAGCTCGTGCCGTACGAAGTCGGTGATGTGACGGCAGCGGCGACCTTCTACATGGCAGAAGTCTATGCGGACTTCAGTCGTGCGCTGCTGGAATCCGAGCGACCGGCCGGTGTCGATGCCGCAGCGTTGCGGAAGTACGAGGACCAGCTGGAAGAGGAGGCCTTCCCGTTCGAAGAGAAGGCGATCCAGCTCCACGAGAAGAATCTCGAGCTCATGACCAACGGCGTGTACGTCGCATGGACGGAGAAGAGCCTGGCGCGCCTCGCGGTGTTGAAGCCGGGCCGCTATGCGAAGTCCGAGATCAGCAGCGGCTTCATGGGCTCGCTCGACCACTACGAGTACCGCAAGCCCGACCTCAGTGGGGTGACCAATGTCAGCGTGCAGTGATCGCGTAATCCGAACGATGTTCTGTCGCTCCGTGCTTGCGGTGGCTGGTGCCTGCGCGCTCATCGCCTGTTCGAGCACGCCGCCCGACGAGAAGAAGCAGCCCGAACGCGCGGGAATTCAGCAGAGCGAAAACGGCTTCACGCTCACGGAGCAAACGCAAGTGAGTGGGGAGACGCGAGCCGAATACGACAACGCCGTGCACTTGCTGCAAGAAAAGCAGTACGAGCAGGGTATCGCGTCACTGCAGAAGGTCACGCAGAGCGCACCTGGTCTGGTTGCGCCGTACATCGACCTCGGCATTGCCTACCGGGAATCAGGTGCGTTGGACAAGGCCGAAGCGAGCCTGAAGCGTGCGATCGAGCTGAATCCGCGTCACCCGATCGCCTACAACGAGCTGGGCATGGTCTACCGCCACAAGGGCCAGTTCGCAGTCGCGCGCGCGAATTACGAAAAGGCGTTGGCGCTCGTGCCGGAGCTGCATTTCGCGCGGCTGAATCTCGCGATTCTGTGCGACCTCTATCTCGCGGACCTCACGTGCGCGCTCGACAACTACCAGGCGTACCAGCAGGCCGTGCCCGACGACAAGCAGGCCGCAATGTGGATCGCGGATCTGCGCACCCGGAACGGACGGTAGGAGGACCGATGCGTACCTCACTCTTATATATAGCCTTGATCGTGCTGTCGGCCGCCGCGTTCGCGGATGACGCCGCGCAAGCGCCCGTCGCCAAAGTCGACGCGGCTGCGGACAAGGAAAAGGCGGCGAAGCCCCCGGGGGACGTGCAGATGTCCGGCATGTCCGTGCTCGGGAACGACGAGGCGCCCAAGTCTCTCGTCATCGTCCCGTGGAAGAGCTCGCAGCTCGGCACGATGCCGGGCATTTCGAAGCTCCTCGACGACTCGACGCAGCCCGTGGACAAGGACGTGTTCATGCGCGAGCTCGCGTACCACCAGATCAAGACGAACTCGAAGTGATTCTCCATTCAGGCTCAGGAGGTTGAACCGTGGACTTCTTCTATCCGATCGTGAGTTTCTTCGTGCAGGGCGGCGCCTTCATGCTGCCCATCCTCATCGTGGGCGCCGTCGGTGCGGCGATCGCAATCGAGCGCTACATCACGCTCACGCGCATGCGCGTGAAGAACCGGGCCATGTGGACTGAGATCGAGCCCGTTCTGGCGAAGGCGGACTTCGATAAGGCGCGCGAGCTGACCAGCAAGGATGAATCCGCGCTCTGCCGCCTGCTCGGCACCGGCCTCGCTCTCCAGGGTGCCGTGCGACGTCGTGACGACGTCGAGAAGGCGATGCAGGAGACGATGATGGAAATCGTTCCGCATCTCGAGAAGCGCACGCACTATCTCGCCACCTTCGCGAATCTGGCGACGCTGCTCGGCCTGCTCGGTACGGTGAGCGGTCTCATCCATGCGTTCTCCGCAGTCGCCACGGTGAACCCGGCGGAGAAAGCGAATCTGCTGTCGGCGAGTATCTCGGAGGCCATGAACTGCACGGCATTCGGGCTCATGGTCGCCGTGCCGATCCTGTTCATCCACGCCTTCCTGCAGACCAAGACGACGCAGCTGATCGATGGGCTGGAAACGGCCGCCATCAAGTATCTCAACGTGCTGACCACGCGCTCGTCGGCGAAGGTCCAGGCCCTGCGCGAAACCGCGCGGGCGGCCTGAGCACCGCTTCAGGGAGTTTTGCCAATGCTGCAGAAACCGTTTCTGTTGCGGACGGCGCGGCGGCCGCGCAAGCCCTCGGAGCTGATGCTCGTCCCCATGATCGACATCTTCACGGTGCTGGTCACGTTCCTGCTCATGACGGCGGTGTTCTCGCGCATCACCATCGTGCAGCTCGATCTGCCCAGCGCCGCGGACGGCAAACCCGCGGAGCCGGAATTCCGGCTCGAGGTGATCGTGCGCAAGGAGGGGTTCGAGCTCACCAACGGCACGCAGCAGATCGCAGCCATTCCGCAAGTGAATGGCGAGTACGACCTGAAGAGCCTGTCGGAGCTCGCGCTCGCCCTGAAACGCGAGCATCCCCAGACCGAAGCGGCCTCCGTGTTGATGGAGCCGGAGGTCCGTTACGACTTTCTCATCCAGGCGATGGATGCCATCCGGGACACCGAGGTGCCCGCGGCCGTGGCTGACGCGCAGCCGGTGAAGGTGGCCCTGTTCAGCAAGATCGCCGTAGGAGATGCGCCATGAGTCTGTTGCGGCCTTTGCATCGCGCACGGCCCCGCCACCGGGAAGATGCCGAGCTGAATCTGATTCCGCTCATCGACGTGCTCTCGGTGATGGTGGCGTTCCTGCTCGTGTACTCCACGGATGTGGAAGTCGTCCAGAACGGGAAGGGCGTGGAGGTTCCGCAGTCCTCCGCGCAAACGATGCCGAAGCAGTCGGTCGTGGTGATGATCACCACAGAGCACCTCTTTGTACAAGGCGAGCGGGTAACCAGCGTCGCGGAGGTTCGTGACTCGAAGTCGGCGCAGATCGAGCCACTGCGCGCTGTGCTCTCGCGCCCCATGCTCGCCGGGACACGCGTGGCCCGCGAAGTGGATCTCGCGTCTCGTGAGATCACCGTGCTCGCCGACAAGTCGCTGCCGTACGAGGTGGTGAAGAAAGTCATGGCGACCTGCACGGCAGCTGCCTACGGCAAGCTGTCCCTCGCCGTCATCGAGAAGGAGAAGCCCGTCACCGTGGCGGGCCTCTGACAGGTAACCTCATGGAAGCCGAAACACTCGAAGTCACTCTCACGCCCGAAGAGCTTCAGGCCCAACTCGCGCAGGCCCGCGAACGCCTGGACGATCTGGCGCGTGCGCTCGTCGGCATAGACGCCGAGCTCGAAATGCTCGCCACCGCGCGCAAGCAACATGGTTTCCTCCAGAGCGCGCTCGAAGCGTTGCTGGGACTCGAAGAAGCTGGCAGACCCGAGCTTTTCTGGGGAGGCCTCACGCCGAAAGAAGCGCGTGAGGATTACCTGAGGCAGGCGCAGCGCCAGGTGAATGACTTCCGCCGACGCGTGGAGGATGTCGAGGCACGGCGGCGCGCACTCGTCGAGGAGATGAACGAGCACCATCGCCATACCGAGCTGCTCGAAGAGGATGCGTTCGAGGCCCAGGAGGAAGAGGAACGTCGGCTGAACGAATGGATCGTCGAGCGCGAAATCGATGCGATCCGTTCGCGCCCGCCGCTGATGCCCTGGATGCGCGGTGGCGAAGACGACCGCAGATTCCGCAAGTCCGTCGCCACGACGTTGCTCATCAGTCTGTTCTTCGCGCTGATCTTTCCGTTCATCGATCTGCCGTTGCCGCAGCTGGCCGAGGAGCCGGCGCTACTGCCCGATCGCGAGGTGACGATGGTCGTGGAAGCACAGCCGCTCCCGCCGCCTCCGCCCATCCAGCCGAAGCCGCAGGAACGCCTGGTGCAGCAGAAGCCGATCGAGAAGCCGGTGCCGCAGCCCACGAGCCAACCGCAGGAGCCTGAGAAGGCGCCCGAGCCGGAGCAGGGGATTCTGGCGTTCCGCGAGAAGCTCGCGTCGTTCAAGGAAGTGCCGATCGTCGCGGAGCTCGGCTCGCAGGCGCGCATCAAGTCCGCCGACGGCGTCGCGCGTCCCGAACGTTCGATGCTGACGAGCAATGCGCCGGGCTCGAGCGGTGGCATCAAGCTCGCTGCATTGAGCCGTAGTCTCGGCACGAGCGGTGGCGACGAGCGCGGAGCAATTCAGGGCGCCGCGCTCACCCGCGCGTCGAGCGCGATCAGTGCGATCGGTCCTGGTGCGCGCCCGCTCAGCAGTGGCCCAGGGCTCGCGCGCACGGATGAAGAGATCCAGATCGTATTCGACCGCTACAAGGCGGCGCTCTATCGCCTGTACAACCGCGAGTTGCGCCGGGATCCGACGCTCCAGGGAAAGATGATCCTGCGGCTCACGATCGAGCCCGATGGCAGCGTCTCGTTCTGCCAGCTCCAGTCGACGGACATGAACGCACCGGACCTCTCGGCGCAGGTGGTGGATCGCGTGCGGACCTTCGACTTCGGTGCGAAGGAAGTGCCGGCGATCACCATCGTCTACCCGATCGATTTCCTGCCAGCGGCGTAATGGCACATGAGCTCGACGCATTCGATCAGTGTGAGAGCAGCCGGCCGCCGCATGTGCATGCGGCTCGTGGCCTGCGCACTGCTGCTGTTTGCTGCGTTCCCGGTCCTCGCGGAGGACTGCGTCGCCGATCTCGGCGGCCTGCTCGATGGCAACGTGACTCCGGTGCCGCCGTCGCAGATCCAGATCGACGGCAACTGCACGATCCGCAACTACCCGGCCTCGAACCCGCTGACCACCAACTTCAGCTTCCTCACACAGCCGGGACAAACGAATGACCGCTGGCTGATCGTCTTCGACAACGTCTATCACACCGGCTCGATGGCCTGTAACGCGGTCGCCGGCCACAAGATCTGGTTCACCAACAGCTCCGCGAGCGATATCAAACAGAACTGCCAGAACCTGCTCATCCCGGTCGAGAAGATCAACAAGCAGAATCCAGCGGGGCAGACCACCGCCGCGATCGGCGTGCCGTTCACCTACCGGCTCACCATTCCGATCCTGTTCGATCCGGCCACCGGCAACATCATTGATTTCGCCGGTTCGCCGAACGACCTGCATGGCATCGTCATCACGGACGATCTGAACGCCACGGGCGCAGACCTCACGTATGTGAGCCACACCGCGCGCTACGCTTCGAGCGGCGCACCGGTTCCGCACACATTCTCGAATGTCGGCGGTGTGCTCACGTTCTCCAACGTGCCGATCATTCCCGCGGAAACGCAGATCATCATCGACATCACGGTGGTGCTCGATGACGTGCCCGCGAACGCGATCGGCACGCAGTTTTTCAACACCGCCAAGTGGGAATTCGGACGGCTGATCGATGGCGTCTTCTACCAGCCGCTGCCGGGCGAATGGGGCATTTCCCCACCGATGACCATCGTGGCGCCGAACCTCGTGATGACGAAGTCCGGCCCGGCCACGATGAATCGCGGCTCGTGGGGCCAGTTCACGCTGGATGTGTTGAACGACGGAACGGGCGATGCGTGGAATCTGATCCTCCGCGACCGGTTGCCGGACGGCCCGAATGGCGGCATGTGCGATCTCACGCCGGAAATTCTGAGCGTGACGCGCGCCGGTACACCGCTGACGCAAGGTACTGGCTACACGCTGAGCTACGCCGGTGCCCCCTCGTGCGAGCTGAACGTCACGCTACTCGATGCGGCTGGACCGCTCGGTCCCAATCAGCATCTCATCGTCACTTACCGCACCCGACTCGACAGCGACAGTGACAATGGCGTAACGCTCGCGAACGTTGCAGGTGTCACTACCTGGTTCAACGGGAACAGCACGGTCACCGATCGCGTGTCGTACAGCCGCCCGCTGACGAACGGAACACCGGGAACGCTCGATCATCAGGACGCGCACACGGTCACCGTGGCGCTCCTCGGCTTCTTCTTCGAGAAGACCGTCGCGAACCTCCGCAGTGGGGAGAATCCTGCAACGGTTGCCGCGCCGGGCGACACGCTGCGCTACACAGTGCGGTTGCAGTCGACGACCGATCCGCTCAACGGCTTCTCGATTCACGACGAGCTCGACGCGCTCAATGCGCAAGCGGCTTTCGTGCCCGGCACGCTCACGCTCGTCAGCCCCTTGCCTGCCGGCGCCGTGAACAACAGCAATCCGCTGGGCGGCGCGAAGGGAACGGGCGTCATCGATATCGGCAATCTGAACGTCGCGGCGGGCGGTCAGGTCGTGATCCAGTTCGACATTCGAGTGGCGCCGACCGTCGTCTCAGGGTCCGTGGCAGCCAATCAGTCGCAGCTTCTCGTGAGCGGCGCGCCCTTCATGGTCAGTGACGATCCGAACGTCAACGGCCAGGCCGATCCATTCGTCACGGGCGATGAGGATCCCACGCGAGTCGTCATCGCGCTTCCGACGCTGACCTTCCAGAAGACGGTGGTGACGGGTGCGACGGCACGGCCTGGCGATGTCGTGCGCTACCGCTTGCAGCTGAGAAACACGACCAACCTTCCGTTCAGTGGATTCTCGATCGTCGACGATGTCGACCTGCTGAACGGCGCAGCCCGATTCGTGCCCGGCACGTTGACGCTCGTCAGTGCGCTTCCTGCCGGCGCGACAAACAACAGCAGCGCGACCGGCGGCTCGAAGGGAACCGGGTTCATTGACATCCGGAATCTCAGCATCGGCGTCGCGGGCGCGCCGAACGACACGATCACACTCGAGTTCACGGTGCAGCTCGTACCGGTGATCGACAACGGAACTGTCGTCCTGAACCAGGCGCAAGTGATGGTCTCTTCGCTCGAGCTGCAGAAGAGCGACGATCCCACGGTAGGCGGCACGACAGATCCCACGCGGCTCGTCATTCAGTCGGCGCCTGTGTTTCGTGTCCTGAAAACCTCTCAGGACATGACTGGCGATCCCAATGTGCTGCGTGCGGGGGACAGGCTCCGCTACACGATCACGGTCAAGAACATCGGCAACGACAATGTCACCGATGCCACGATACGCGATCAGATCCCGGTCAATACGAAGTACGTTGCGGGCAGCACCACGCTGAACGGCGTGGCGCTTCCTGACAATGCCGGCGTATCACCGCTCACCAACGGCATGCCGATCAACGCGCCGGAAGACCCGACGCCCGGTCGCATGCGAGCGGACGCTTCGAGCACGACGAGCAACGTGGCGACGATCACGTTCGATGTGACCGTCGACCCCACTGTCGTCGATGGTACGGTGATCTCGAACCAGGCGTTCGTCAGCGCCGCCATCGACAACGTCGTCGACTACCCGTCCGACGATCCTGGCACACCGATTCTCAACGACCCGACACGCGACGTCGTCGGCTATCTGCCGCTGTTGTTCGCGGATAAGCGTGCAGTTCTTCAGATCGACAACGGCACACCGGGGGTAGTCGATCCGGGCGACGTCCTCCGCTACACCATCACGGTGTACAACACCGGCAGCATTGCAGCGACCGGTGCCGTGCTTCGGGACCAGGTGCCAGCGAACACGACGTATGTCGGGGACTCGCTGACTCTGAATGGCCTGCCAGTCGGCCAGCCTGATGGCGGTGTCTCGCCGCTCATCGCCGGCGTGAATATCAGTTCGGCTGATCTCACGCCGCCGGTGCCGGGTGCAGGTCAGGGCACGCTCACGCCCAATCAGGCCGCTGTCGTCCAGTTCGACCTGCGCGTGAACAATGCCGTGCCGGCTGGAACGCTGATCACCAACCAGGCAGTGGTCTACACGACCCAACTGCCGAACCTGTTGACCGACGGTGATGGCAACCCCGCGACGGGCCCCGAGCCTACGGTCGTCGTGGTGGGCCCAGGTCAGCAGCTCTCGATCACGAAACAGGTTGCGGTCGTGGGCGGAGGCCCCGCGCTCGCGGGCGGGCAGCTCGAGTATCTGCTGCGTGTCACGAACATTTCGAGCGTGCCGGCTTCCTACGTCGTGATCACGGACGACCTCAACATGAACGTGCCCGGCCAGCTCACGTTCGTGCCCGACACCGCGACCATGAACGGTTCCGCCACGGGCATCAGCATCGTTGGCTCGATACTCACAGCGGACTACAACACCACGTACGGAGCCCTGCCGCCGGGCCAGACTGTCGTCGTCAGATTCCGCGCGTACCTTTCGCAGAATCTCGCGATCGGCACGCGCGTGACCAACACCGCGGTCGTGAAGTGGAACAACCCTCCGCAGACTGCAAGCGCGAGTGTGGCAATCGATGTCGGTGGAATAGTCGGCGTCGGCACTCTTAGCGGAACGGCGTGGCACGACGCGAACTTCAACAAGATTGTCGATAGCACGGAACGGTTGCTCGACGGCTGGACCGTCGAGCTCTACCGCAACGGTCGGGTGGTTCATTCGGCGCTGACGGATGTGAGCGGCACCTACCGGATCAGCGGCGTCGCGCCGAACTACGCCACCACAGACCAGTACGAGCTGCGCTTCACGGCGCCGGGCGCTGGCGCGCGGACGGCGAAGCTGGGCAAAGCTGACTCCGTATTCACCAACGATCTGCAACGGATCGCGGACATCGTCGTACAGGTCGGCAGCAATCTGCCGAATCTGAACCTGCCGATCGAGCCGAACGGCGTCGTGTACAACACGATGTCGCGCACGCCGGTCCCGGGCGCGGCGCTGACGATGCTGCAGGCGGGCAGTCGCACGCCGCTGCCGGAAAGCTGCTTCTACGATCCGGCCCAGCAGAATCAGGTGACGCTGGCGAACGGCTACTACCGTTTCGACATCAACTTTGCCGATCCGGCGTGCACGAGCGGCGCAAGCTACCTGATCGAGGTGAACGCACCGGCGACCGGGTACGTCGCCGGGTACTCACAGATCATTCCGCCCACTTCGGGCGAATCGACCGGCGCATTCGCCGTGCCGACATGTCCCGGCAGCGCGGGCGATGCGATCCCCGCGACCGCTCAGCGCTGTGAAGTGCAGGCGTCCGAGCTCGCTCCCGCGCCGTCGGTCCGCGCGCGCAGCGCAGGCACGGCGTACCACGTACATCTGATGCTGGACGACAGCCTCGTTCCGGGGTCCAGCCAGATCTTCAACAACCACATTCCGCTCGATCCGGTGCTCGATGGTGCGCTCGCCATCACCAAGACCACACCGATGCTCAACGTCACGCGGGGCCAGCTCGTGCCGTACGTCATCACCATGAGGAACGTGGTGGGCATGCCCGTCCAGGATGTGCGATTGATCGATCGCTTCCCGGCCGGCTTCAACTATGTGCCCGGGTCCGCACATCTCGATGGCGTGAAGACGGAGCCGACCGTCATGGGCCGCGAGCTCTACTGGAGCGATCTCAGTTTCGACACCACGGACCAGCACGTCGTCACGTTGCTGTTGGCGGTCGGCGCCGGCGTCGGCGAAGGCGAGTTCGTGAATCGCGCGCAGGTGGTAAACGGCTTCACTGGCAATGCTCTGTCCGGCGAGGCGTCCGCCAGGGTGCGCGTGGTGCCGGATCCGACGTTCGACTGCACCGACGTCACCGGCAAGGTCTTCGACGATTCCAATCGCAACGGCCTGCAGGATCCGGGCGAGGGAGGTCTGCCCGGCGTTCGCCTCGTGACGGCGCAGGGTCTCGCGGTGACCAGCGACGCATACGGCAGGTTCCACATCACGTGCGCAGTCACGCCGCTCGAAGGCCGCGGCAGCAACTTCGTGCTCAAGCTGGATAACAGGACGCTGCCGAGTGGTTACCGCGCGTCGACAGATGAAGTGCGCGTGCTCCGCGCCACGCGCGGCAAGACGCTGAAGTTCAACTTCGGCGCCTCGATTCATCGCGCGGTGGGTCTCGATCTCGCCGACGCCGTGTTCGAACCGGGCACCACCGAGATGCGACTGCAATGGCAGCCGAGACTCGATCTGCTGCTCGGCGAGCTACGCAAGGCACCTTCCACCCTGCGCCTCTCTTATCTCGCGGATAACGAGGACACCCAGCTCGTGGATCGGCGCCTGAACGCAATCAAGCAGCAAATCATGGACGCCTGGCAGAAGGCGAACCCGGGTTATGCGTTGACGATCGAGCCGGAAGTCTTCTGGCGACGAGGCGGTCCGCCGAAGCAAACCGCCAAGCACGTGCAGGGGAGTAGGTGATCGGTATGCGGAAGCACACTTATATATGGCTGGCGTCTGGTCTCCTCGCGTGTGCGCGCGTCCTCGCGCAGACCGATGGAGAGGCTTCGATGGGTGAGGCGGTCGAGCGCCACCTGCCGCCGGATGAGACCTTCACCCAATGGATGCACGACCCGAGGCGGTTCGAGAAGGACGAGGGCGATCGCCTCGAAGTGCGCGAAGTTGCGGCGGAGAAGCTCGAGACCGTGAAGCTCAGGAACGTCATTCCGCCCATCCATTTCGAATCCGGCATCGCGAAGATACCGGACAGGCACGTTGACCTGCTGCGCAAGGCGCTCGACGGCGTGCGTGACAAGCGCAACGTACGGCTGCACCTCGTTGGCCACGCGGACGACCAGCGCTTGTCCGAGGCGCTCGTGCAGACCTTTGGCGATAACGCAGGACTCTCGCGCGAGCGCGCGGGTGAAGTGGCGGAATTCCTGCAGCGGGCGTTGCTGCTTCCGCCGGAGGCCATTGCATATGAGTGGGCGGGCGACAGCCATCCGATCGCGACCAACGCAACGCCGGAGGGCAGGGCGCTCAACCGGCGCGTGGAAGTGGAAGTCTGGTACGACGAGCCCGGGACGCGGATGGCGGAGGAGGAGGTTCTCGTTCAGCACGCCGTCAAGCAGGTGAAAGTGTGCCGGATGGAGACGATGTGCAAGCTGCGCTTCAAGGAGGGCCAGGCGCGGCGCGCTCGCGTGAAGAACCTCGTTCCACCGCTGCACTATGCGGATGAAAGCACCGATCTGCCTCCCGAATTCATCGAGCACATCCGCAAGGCGCTCTACAACCTGCGCGAAAAACAGAACGTCGTCGTCAAGTTCATCGGTTACGCCGATGGCGCGCCGCTGACGGGCCGCAACGAGCGCATCTACGGAGATGCGCTGGCGCTGTCGAAGGCGCGCTCGCATCGAGTGGCGCTGGCCGTGCAGGAAGCATTGCATTTGCCCAGCGCAGCCGTGTCCAGCGAAGGGCGCGGTTCCGCCGCGCCGCTCGCATCGAACGATACCTCCCAGGGGCGCGCCCTGAATCGGCGGATCGAGGTGCAGTTCTGGCACGACGATCCTCTGCAAGAGCTGCCGGATGAGCCGCAGCTCTGTCCGGAGGAGGACGGGGCTGAAGTCGTCACGAAAGTCTACGACCCGCCCTGGGGCAGCATCGCGCCTCTGCAGCTCCAGAATGGGCGCGCCATCGTAGCTCCGGGCTACACGGAGACTCTGCGTCGCGCGATGGCCGATGTCCGCGACAAAACGAACGTGCGCCTGCGCTTCATCGGCTACACCGCAAACGAGCGTCTCGACCGGCGTACGGCGACTGTATACGGCGACGATATCGGTCTTTCTGCCGCTCGCGCGCGGCGGGCGATGGAAACGATCAGGGAAGAGATGCAGCTCTCCGCTGAGCAAGCGGAGCACGAGGGTCGCGGCTACCTGCAATCGCCCGACGTGGTCAACGTCGGGTTCACTCAGGACGAAACGTCGTACGTCGTCGTGCAGGTCGTATACGACGAGCTCGCGGTGCTCGACGACTACGAAGGCGTGGACATCACCCGCCTGACGCGCGAGCTGAAGCCGCGGAATCCGTTCGGACTAAATCTCATGCACATCACCGTTGACGGCAAGCCGATCGACGACCCGAACCGGAGCTCCGCAGACGTGCAGCGTTGCACGGACGTGGCGCTCGAGAAGGCGAACGTGCAGTTCCAGTTCGACAATCTGAAGTCGCGGCCGCGACTCGGTGTCGCCGCTGCGCCCGAGGTGGTCACATCGGGCCAGTCCGTGTACTTCAAGATGTACACGAACTACGCCTGGTTCATTCGGGGCGCGGAAATTCGGATATTCGACGAGGACGAGTCGGTTCGCGGCACGCCGCGCGCCGTCGTACAGATCGATGGCGATGGTTTCGCGGAATGGATACCGGACCTGCCGGACGTACCTGCGACCGGACGCGAGCTGAAGTATGTGCTGCGCGCGTACGGTGACGGCGGCAAGTTCGACGATACCAGCGCCCGGTCGCTATGGATCCTGCGCGATACGCGCAGCAGGGAACCCGCTCCGAAGGAAGAGCCCGCGGCGCCTCGAGTCGAAGGGCTGCTCATGGCCTCCAATGCGATCGGCCTCACCACGAACTTCGACTCCGGCATGACCGAGGTGGCCGTGTTGCAGGAAGAGGGTCCTCCGGGTGTCACCACATTCTTCGGGTCCGAGCCGGATGATCTGCCCAGGTTCGTGAATCCGCAGTTGAGGCCGGAGAAGGAGCTGCTCGCGAGTTACGGTGAGAACGCGCTTGCACTTCAGAACATCCGGCTCAGCAGCGGTACGGTCACCGTGCGCGGCAGTGGCATTCCGGACCAGCATAGCGTCTGGGTCGCCGGGAGGCAGGTGCCGGTGGACCCCAACGGCAACTTCATTTCCGAAGAGATCCTGCCGAGCGGTACGCACACGGTAGAAGTAGCGGTGCTCGATCAGCAGGGCGACGGTTCGCTCTACCTGCGCGACCTCGAGTTCGAGGATCAGGACCGCATGTTCGTCGGCATGGCGGACGTCACGGTTTCCAGGAATCGCAGCAACGGCGCTTCGGATCTGCTGCAAGGTGAAAACGCTCCCTACGACTACAACTCGTCGTTCGACGGCCGGCTGGCCTTCTTCGGCACCGAGAAGTTTGGCGATCACTGGCACGTGACGGCGAGCGCGGATACGCGCGAAGGTCCGGTGAAGGATCTGTTCAGCAACTTCCTGAGCAAATCGCCCGACTCGCTGTTCCGCCGGATCGATCCGGATAACCACTACCCCACGTTCGGCGACGACAGCGTGGTGGAAGAGGTGGCGCCGACCCTCGGCAAGTTCTACGTGAAGGTCGCGCAGGGCGATAACCATGCGCTCTGGGGCAACTTCAAGACCAGCTACGCGGACAACGAGCTCGCGCAGGTGGATCGCGGCCTGTATGGCGCGAACGCGCACTGGGAATCCGATGCGGTGACGGACTTCGGCGAGCAGCGCCTCGCGATCGACGCGTTTGCCGCGGAACCTGGCACGGTCGCCGGCCGCGACGAGTTCCGGGGCACGGGCGGATCGCTCTACTACCTGCGGAACCAAGACATTCTCACTGGTTCGGAGCGCGTACGGATCGAGTTGCGCGACAAGGATTCCGGTCTGGTAACGGGCGTCGTCAACCTGCGCCCGGCGCTCGATTACGACATCGACTATCTGCAGGGCCGCGTGGTCCTTGCTGAGCCACTTTCCTCGACTGCGGAGGACAACCAGCTCGTGCGCACTGGCGGTCTGAGCGGTGAGCAGGCGTACCTGGTGGTGCGCTATGAATACTCGCCGGGCTTCGACGAGATCGACACGCTCACGACCGGAGGCCAGGGCCACGTCTGGCTGAACGACTACATCAAGTTGGGTCTGACCGGCAGCACGAGCGACGAGGATTCCGGCGACAACGGCGTGCGCGGTGCAGACCTCACGTTGCGCAAGAGCGCGGATTCCTGGTTCAAGCTCCAGTCGGCGAAGAGTGAGGGGCTCGTCTCGAGCGCCTCGTTCTCCAACGATGGCGGCTTCGGTTTCAGCGGCAGCGACCCCGTCGCCTTCGACGACGCGAGTGCGGACAGCTATCGCGCCGATCTCAGCGTTGGACTCGCCGATTTCATCTCGGGTGCCAAAGGGCGCCTCGCGCTCTACACGCAAAACCAGGATGCGGGTTACTCAGCGCCCGGCTTCGCCACGCTGACGAATCGTCAGCACTTCGGCGGTGCGCTCCGGTTGCCGATCGGCAACCGGCTCAACGTGAACGCCAAGGCAGATCGCAAGGTGCAGGAGCTCGGCCTCGAAACCAGCGCTCAGGAGCTGGACGTGAGCTACCGGTTGACGGAGCACTGGAGTCTCGGCTCCGGCGTGCGCAAGGACATTCGTGAAGACAACTCGCCTGTCGTGCCGCTGACACAGGAAGAGGGCGAGCGCACGGACGCAGTGGTGCGCGTGGGTTTCGATTCGCTCGCGTCCTGGCGCACGTACGCTTTCGTTCAGGACACCCTGTCAAGAACGGAGGGCCGCGAGGACAACGGACGCATCGGCGTCGGTGGTTCCTATCGATTCGGCAAGCGGCTGCGAGTCGATGCTGAGGTCTCGGATGGCGATGTCGGCGCCGGCGGCCGGTTGGGAACCAACTATCTCTACTCGGAACGCACGAATCTGTATCTGAACTATGCATTGGAGAACGAGCGCGCAGACAACGGCCTGCAGGCGCGTCGCGGGAACCTCATCTCGGGGGTGAAGCGGCGCTTGTCCGACAGCAGCAGCGTGTACCTGGAGGAGCGGTATCAGGACTCCGGCCTGATGTCGGGCCTCACGCATGCCACCGGAGTGACGCTGACGGCGCGCGATCGCTGGAACTTCGGTGCGAGCGGCGAAATCGGCACGCTCGTCGATAGCGATACAGGCGCTGAGACCGAGCGGCAGGCGGGCGGCATTCGCATCGGCTACGCGCTGGAGCGTGTGCAGCTCTCGAGCGGTATCGAGTATCGACTGGATGATTCAGAACAGCTCGACACCACGCGCTACCAGCGCACGACCTGGCTGTTCCGGAACAACTTCAAGTATCAGGTCACGCCGGACTGGCGCATGGTGGGCAAGCTCAATCACTCACTCAGCGACAGCTCACTCGGGCAGTTCTACGACGGCGGCTATACCGAGGCTGTCGTCGGCTACGGCTATCGCCCCGTGCTCAATGACCGTCTCGACGCGCTCGCCAAGTACACCTACTTCTATAACGTGCCCACGACGAGCCAGGTGACGCTGCAGGGTACCGCCGCGCAGTACGTCCAGAAGAGCCACATCGCCTCGCTCGATCTGACGTATGAGATCACTGGGAACTTCTCGCTCGGTGGCAAGTACGCGTACCGGGTCGGCCAGCTGAGCATGGATCGTCAGGATCCGGAGTTCTTCGACAACAAGGCACAGCTCTACATCGTGCGCGGCGACTGGCGCTTCCTCGGGGAATGGGAAGGGTTGGTCGAGGCTCGCATGCTCGATCTGCCGGACTTCAACCAGCGGCGCGCCGGTGCGCTCATCGGCGTGTACCGCTACATCGGCAAGCACATGAAGGCCGGTGTGGGCTACAACTTCACGGACTTCTCCGAGGACCTCACCGATCTCGATTTCAGGCGTCAGGGCCTGTTCATGAACGTGATCGGAGCGATGTGAGCCATGCAAGCGGCTGAGCACATTCTGCTGGAATCGGACACGCGCGAAGTGCCCGACCCGCGCAGCCCGCACAAGATGCACGGGCGCGTCGAGGTGCGCAGCCTCCTGAGGCGCAAGGCGTTGCAGCTCGAGCTCATCGACTACTACTACCTGGTCGTGCGGCGCTATCGCTCGGGCTTCCTGCGCGCCGAGTACGTGATCGATCTGCGCTTCGTCGATTCCTCGCTCGCGTTCTCGCGACGGGTCGCTTCGCGGTGGATCCTGGCCACACTCATGCTCGCGGCGCTTGGATCGGCGATCGCGCTGCGGGTCCAGCTTTCGGCTGCACCGGGAAACTGGCTCATCGCGTGCGTGGTGGTTTGCGGGATGGCGATCGGGACCGCCGTCGTGTGTATCTACAGGACGACCGAGACCGTCGAGCTGTTCAGCAGCCATGGTCGCGCGAGACTGCTCGCATTCACGAGTGGGATCGGCGCGATACGCGCACTCAAGCCCTTCAAGGCGAAACTCGCAGCGCACATCAGGCTGGCGATCGCGGCCCGCCGGCCAACGAAGGGCCAGCAACTGCGCGACGAAATGCGCGAGCACTTCCGGCTGCGGGAAACCGGAGTGCTTTCTGCAGAAGACTATGAGTCCAGCAAGGAACGCATCCTCGCAGGCCATTGGTCGGGCGTGACATAACGGGTCGAGCGACCGTAGTCAGATGCAGACAGGTTGCCTCGCGTGGGACGTTTAGTCTCACATAGACACCTGTTTCGAGACCGAGACAGCAGGACCCGGCAAGCGAATGAGGATGAATTCCAGCGTGCTTCACGATATCGACGCGCCACAGCCCGGTGCCGGAGAAGGCGGCCCGTTCGTGCTGAACCTGTGCTCGGTGCCGGGCCCGATCGCCATTCCTCAGCCGCGCGGGCGCGAATTCATCAAGTATGCATTCTTCGTGAGCCGCGGCAGCGAAGGCGACAACGAGCGCTTCTGGCTGCACATGGGCTATTTCCAGTCGCGCGACGAAGCGCAGAAGTGGCTCGGCGTTTTGCACCGGATCTATCCGATGGCATTCGTCACGCCTGCACGCCTCACTTTCGCTGCAGTTACGTGAGTCGCGCACGGACACGGGCTCGTGACACCGCATAACGTAACGCCACCGACCTATGCCGTCCGCATCAACTTCTCAGGTTATGGCCGCTTCGCGTCAGTGGCTCATTCCGCTCGTGCACGTGCTGCTCCACTGTGGAATCACGTGGCGCGACTTCAGCGAGCTTTCCAAGACGACGTTCGTCGAGGTGGCCAGCAAGCGCTTCGGTAAGCGCGGACGGCCGACAAACGTTGCCCGCACAGCGATGCTCACCGGCCTTGCGCGCCGGGATGTGCGCCGACAACGCCAGATCCTGGCCAGTCTGCCGCAGGCGCTGAGCGGGCACGTCACCAAGGCTTCGCTGGTCCTGTCGACGTGGCACCTCGAACCGGAGTTCACGAACAGGAAGACGGGCAAACCTGCGCCACTTCCCTTGACGGGCGAGAAAGGCAGTTTTGAGGCACTCGTGCGCCGCTGCGGCGGCACGGACGTTCCGGTGACGACGCTGCTCAAGGAGCTGCGCGAAGCCGGCGCCGTGCGTGAGCGGGCAGACGGGCGACTCGAGGCGCTGAAGCGGGATTACATACCGAGGGCCATGGATGAGCAGCTCATCCGGCTCTGGGGCACCGTACTGGGCGACATTGGAACCACGTATCTGCACAACCTCACACGCGATGGAAAAACACCCGCGCGCTTCGAGCGCGCTGCCGTCAACGATCGGATCGCCTCGCGTGCGCTGCCCTCGTACCGGCGGTTCCTCGAGCAGGAGGGCCAGGCCTTTCTCGAGCGGCTCGATGAGTGGCTCACCGAGCACCAGGTCGCAGACGGTTCCGCAGAGCCGATGGCCGATGCCATCCGGCTGGGTGTTGGCGTGTATCACATTCAGGACTGAAGAGACGCGCGCATGAAGCAGCATCGCACAGGTCGATTGACCTCACTCGCGCTGGGCCTCGTCATGGCCACCCTGTCGGTGGGCTGCGACCCCGACCTCGTCGCGGGTATTCAGGGCTCGGGAAAGACGGGCGTCGCGGCGGTTGGCCCGGTCACCGGGTTCGGCAGCATCTTCGTAGACGGCGTCGAGTATTCCACCAGCGGTGCGCAGATTTCGATCGACGATGCGTCGGCAAGTGAATCGCAGCTGCGCGTAGGACACGTCGTCGCCATCAAGGGTGAGGTGAATGCAGACGGTGTCACCGGAACCGCGACCACCGTTTCCTTCTCCAGCGATGTGCGCGGGAAGATCACTCAGGTTGACGTGGATGCCGGCGTATTCGTGGTTCTCGGACAGACGATCAACGTGAACGACGCCACGCTTTTCGACGAGGGATTCTCTCCGCGCGACTTGTCCGGCATTCCCGCGGACTCGCTGGTACAGGTGAGTGGCTTCCTCGACTCCGGCGGTGAGCTCGTCGCCTCTCGCGTCGAACCTGCGCAGGCTTCAGCCGGCTTGCAGGTGCGCGGTACAGTTCAGGCGCTCGACACGACTGCACATACGTTCCGTATCAACACGCTCACCGTGGACTATGGTTCCATCGCCCCGACAGGGACTCTGGCGAACGGCGCACTCGTCACCATTCAAGGTGACTCGCTCAACACTTCGGGGTCATTGACTGCGACACGAGTGAAAGTGTTCACCGGGCTGGGCGCCGGCGCGAACGATCGCGGCGAGGTCGAAGGAGTGGTCACCTCGTTCACGTCCAATACGAATTTCTCCGTCGGCGGCCAGGCAGTCACCACGAACGCCGCCACGCAGATCACACCGCAGGGTACGGTGCTCGGGCTGGACACGCGCATCAAGGTCCATGGAACGTTCAACGCGTCCGGTGTGCTGGTTGCAAACAAGATCGAAGTACGGCCCCGGAGCCTGAGTCTCGTGCGCGGGCTGGTGAGCTCCGTTTCCGGCACTTCGCTCAACGTGCTGGGTGTCAGCGTCACGACGAGCTCGGTCACGGCTTTTGAAGACAAGTCCAGCCTGCACATCCGGTCCTTTGGGCTCGACGACGTCCGCATCGGCGACTACGTCGAGGTGCGCGGGGCCGCGGATACGGGCTCCGGCCTGGTTGCGGCCAGCCTCGAGCGGGACAACCCCGAAAATCGCTCGTATCTGCAGGGAATCGCGCGCAACGTCTCGTCACCGAGCCTCACGGTGCTGGGGGTCAGCGTCACGACGGGCGTGCAGACGCAGTTCCTCGGAGTCGGCGGGCCAAATGCAGCCCAGCAGTTCTTCGCGAATGCGCCGGATCAATACGTGCGCGTTCGTGGGACGCTCGTGGGAGGCACCTTCCTTGCGGATCAGGCCCAGATCCGGCACTAGTACTGGAATAGATGTCCCAAAATCGATTCTGATGGACCGGCATTATGTTGCGGTCGGGGTCGCTGCCCAGGCGACTCACGATAGAGTCATGCCCATACAAGAACAGAAGAAGACGACGGGATTCCGTCCTTCAGGACATGAACCGCACACTCCGGATTCTCAGCCGCATCAGCGAGCTGCTGGAACGCCGCGTAACCGCGCCACTTCGGTGCGTGTATTGGCGCAATCGCCAGGCCGTCATCGCACAGTTCGAGGACGCATGGACGCCAATCGAATCGATCGGGCTCGGGGATGCCGAAGCCCGCCGCCTGATCGCTGCCACTCACGCCAGTCGTGACCCCGTCGTCGTCGCGCGCCTGGATCAGGACGGATTCCTGCACTCGTTCTATGGCCCGATCGCAGGGCGCACCTGCGTGACCGAAGACGTGTTCAAGCCGCGGGAGCGACTCAAACTCTCGATCATCGCCACGCGCCAGGGAGTCGCGGTGGAGAAGCAGTTCGCAGGGGACATCCGCGGATTCGTCCGTGAGCTTTGCTGCCTGACGATCCTGCGTGATGCAGGTTGCCGTGTACCGGCGTTGCTGGAGGCGAATTTCAACTCACTGACCATGCGGATCGCCTATGTCCCCGGCCGCGTTCTGCGGGATGCTCTTGCCGAATGCGGTGCCCGGCTGCTGGATCGAGACGTTGCCTCGCTCCCGCACATGGACGGCAAGACGCTGCGGAGCTGGCGCATCAGTGAAGGGCGCCAGAAGCTGAAACAGGTCGTGTCGCCGACGTTTCGCAGTGAGCTCACACGGCAGATCCGGTGTGCTCATGCCGCGGGTATCGCACTCTGCGACGTGAAATACGGGAACATCATCCTCGACACCGAGGACAACCAGCCCTGGCTGATCGATTTCGAGCTGTCGCGCAGCTTCGTGTGGTCATGGAACCCGCTGTTCGCGTATCTGAAGCGCGAAGACTTTCGGCTGCTCTCGGATCTCTGCGATCCTCCGCTCACACCTCAGGCTGCGCCGGGGCCTGCTGAACCTGTTGCCGGTGGCCATGCCCGCGCGTGATGGCGCCGATCGGTCGAATCGATTGGTCAGGCGCCAGCGGCGCGTCTAGTTTGGCGGAATGGATTCACAGCTTCAGCGCGTGCTCGAAGAGTACGAGCGACGTGCCGCCGAGGAAGCACGCCTCATGGAAACCCTCTCGCATCAGGAGGCCATGGCGCGGCTCGATGATTTCCTGTTGCCGGTGGGCAGCGATACCGCTGCCTTGTTACAGGCCCTCGTCAAGGGCACGAAGCCACGTCTGATCCTCGAGTTGGGAACGTCGTACGGCTACTCCACGGCCTGGCTCGCCGCGGCCGCGCGCGACTATGGGGCGCGGCTCATTACTCTCGAGCTGTCGGAGAAGAAGGTCGCGTACGCGCGCGACGCAATCGCGCGCGCCGGTCTTGCGGCGGTTGTCGACTTTCGTGTCGGCAATGCGCTGAACATTCTGCCGGGGCTGCCGGATTCGATCGACTTCGTGCTGATCGACCTGTGGAAGAACCTGTACGTCGCATGCCTCGATGCCGTGTATCCGAAGCTGGCGAGCGGCGCCATCGTCGTCGCAGACAACATGCTTCAGCCTGAGTCCTCGCGCCCGGAAGCGGCTGCCTATCGCAGGCGTGTCCGCGAGCTCGGTCTCGACTCGGTATTGCTGCCCGTAGGCAGTGGCATCGAGCTCAGCCGCAAGACTCGAGCGGACTGAGCGTCTCCACCGGATCGGCTTCGCGCTCGTCCGCCACATCGGGGACCAGCGAGACGATCGCCACTGGGAAGAGCGGATTCAGGAAATGCATGACGTACACGCGATCCTTGCGCTCGCCTTCGATTACGGGCGGTTTTGAACGCAGCAGACTCATTTGACAGCTCCTTTGTCACGTTGACCGAGTCATCTGGCTACACGTCACGAGAATGACGGAACGGCGCCCGGGAAGCGATCCGGTCCAGTCCGTAGGGCGTACGTAATTCTACGGAGCTGCGGCAAACGCAGGCTTCGTTGCCGTGAGCATCTCGAGCACGCCGCGCTTAGGGCTTGCGTGCGGTCGCCGATGACAGATTGGGGCTGACTCGCGACAGGTAATCCGCCACGCCGCGGATCTGTTCTGGCGTCAGGGCACGCAGCAGGTACTCGTAATGCTGACCGGCCGGCTCCTTTCGCGTCCGGGCAGCTGCGGCCCGCCGTGCAGAACGATTGATTTCCGGAAGGTGCACCGTCCAACGCTTTCGTGATCAGCGACGTTGGCAATGTGTTCTTTCGGTACCGCAATAGCCTCTTGCCCGTAGCGTGCGTGCTGCTGCTCCTGCCTGGTGCGGATCCCTTCCCGGACCCGATGGGCGCGGCATTCGTCGGGGGTGCAGTGGCCGTGCTGGGCCAGTTGATCAGGGCCGCTACCATTGGGCTGCGCTACGTCGTGCGGGGTGGAAGAAACAGGCGAGTCTATGCGGAAGATCTCGTGACCGACGGAATCTACGCGCATCTACGCAACCCGATGTACGTCGGTAATCTGATGATCGCCAGTGGGCTCGCCATCGCGTCCAATTCCTGGACGGTCATCGTGGTAGCCCTGCCGCTTGGCTTTTTCATTTATGCGAGCATCGTCGCAGCGGAGGAGCAATACCTCGCCGCACGCTTCGGCGCCCGCTTCGAAGCGTACTGCCGGGCGGTTCCTCGCTGGCTACCGCGGCTCACCGGATTGGGCAGGACGCTGTCTTCGATGCAGTTCCACTGGCGCCGTCTGTTGCTGAAGGAGTACGGGACGCCTTTCGGCTGGATGAGCGTTCTCGTCCTGATGACCCTCTACAACATCTGGATGTCGGATCAATGGATGGCGCGAACCGGAGACGTCCACACCCTGAAGACCGTGTTCGTCACAACCTTCCTGCTGTGGCTGCTCGCGTGGTCGATCAAGCGCACTCGCTACCTCGTGGCTGACTGACGGCGAGCAGCTCTCGCACGAGATCCATCAGCTCGTCAGGATTGATTGGCTTGCTTGCCGTGCGCAGCCGGGCGTCCATCGTGAGCTCGCGCACTGCTGAGGATGTGTCGCCCGTCACGACGATCGCCGGCAGCTCCGGGCCGAGCTTTGCGCGCACGGAGGACACGACCTGCATACCCGTCTCGCCCGCGGCCAGGTGGTAGTCGGTGACGAGCAACTTGATGTCAGCATTGTTCTGCGCGTGCTCGGCTGCCTCGTCCACTGTCGCTGCGGCCGTGACCTGATAGCCCTCGACCTTCAGCAGCATGCTGGTTGCCTTGCGCACACGCGCGTCGTCCTCAACGAGCAGGATGTGCGCCTTGTCGCTCTTGCGTGCTGCCGAACGCTGCCCGGCGATGCGGTCGTTCACCGGCGCTTCGCCGCTCGCTATTGCCGCCGCAGGCAGCTCGATCGAAAACGTAGTGCCCTTGCCGATCTCGGAATGGACGTTGAGCTTCGCGCCGAGCAGCTGCGCGATTCTCGACACGATGCTCAGGCCGAGACCGTATCCGTCGCGAGTCGTGTTCGAGGCCACGCCGACCTGATAGAAGTCATCGAAGATGCGCGAAATTTCCTCGCGTGCGATCCCGATGCCGGTATCGAGCACCTCCAGTCGCACGCAGGACTCATCGTGCAGGCAGCGCAGTCGCACGCCTCCGGCGCTCGTGTACTTGATCGCGTTCGAGACCAGATTCCGGATCACCTGTCCGACGAGCGCCGGGTCGGAATGAATACGGTCGGCACAGAATTCGACTTCGAGCCGCAGGCCCTTGTCGGCCGCCAGGCTCGCGAACTCGCGGCGCAGCTCTTCGAACAGCGAGGCCACCTTGAAGTCCGTGAGTTCCGGCTTGATGGCCCCGGATTCGAGCTTGCTGATGTCGAGCAGGGCATTCAGCAGATGCGACATCGCGCTGATCGCCTGCGCTTCCTGCATCAACGCATCCGCCAGATCGCCCTCCGTGACCATGCGTCGCATGGTGCCGTTCAGCAGGGAGAGGGCCTGCAACGGCTGCCGCAGATCGTGGCTCGCCGTGGCGAGAAAACGGCTCTTTGCCTGGTTGGCCCGGTCGGCTGCCTCGCGCGCTTCGCGCAGCTCCGTCTGGATGCGGCGCCGGTCCGTGGTGTCGCGGATCGCCGCGACCACGAACGTGGTCGCATCCTCCGAGCCGGGGCTCAGGCTGATTTCGACGGGAAATTCACTGCCATCCTTGCGGAGCGCGAACAGGTCCAGGCCGGAGCCCATCGGCCGGACGCGCACGTTCTTGACGTACCCCTGCCGATGGCCCACGTGACGGCCCCGGAAACGCTCGGGCAGCAGGCACTCGACCTTCTGGCCGACGAGCTCTGCGGGGTCATGACCGAAGATTGCCGAGACCTGCCGGTTGGCGAAGACGATCGTGCCGGAGGCGTCGATGATGACCATCGCATCCGGTGCCGAATCGAGGACACTGCGCACGAGCTCCGATGAGAGCATGTCTGCGAGCACGAAACATTGCCTGACCAGTAGGTTCCCACTCCTGGCATGCAGTCGCAACCGAGCCCACAGGGAACGTTGGATGGCCGCCGGCCGAACTTCTCACGCGAGCACATCCGGCTGCTCGCGAAGCTGGATCGCGATGACCTGAACGGCGTCGCGGATTTCCTGGCCCGCGCCGAATGGATGGGCCCGCGGTGGCGGACGGGATCGCAACGGCACGAAGAATGCTAGCCGTGATCCGGCAGAACTGTTCCGGGCCGTGGACAACGACCAGTTCGAGAATCTGGACGAGGCTGCGCGCTCCGTCACGACCGAAGACGTCGAGCAATAGGAGGCGATCTGGCCGCACTCCCGCGCCATCTCGAGGGTCTCCTCGACGCGAAGGCTTACCCGCACGGGGTCGAGCGCATCGAGCTCGTCGAGACTCACGTTTCGTGGGTGCTGCTCACGGGTGCATTCGCTTACAAGATCAAGCGACCCGTGCGCTATGACTTCATCGATCTCGTGTCAGCCGAGCGGCGCGCGTTCTTCTGCGCCGAGGAAGTGCGGCTCAACAGAAGGTTTGCGCCCGATCTCTATCTCGATCTGTGCGACATCCGTGAGACGCCAGAAGGCCTGCGCATCGGTGCGGACACGGGGACTGTCATCGAGCGATGCGTGCGCATGCGCCAGTTTCCGTCTGAGCGGCAACTGGACCGTCTACTCGCCGCGGATGCCATACAGCCTGCGACGATGGAGGCATTTGGACGGGAGCTGGCCCGCATTCATGCGCGATTGCCCGTTGCTCTACCCACCGAGAAGTGGGGCGATCCCAGTGCCATTCAGCAGGCGATAGAACGGAACCTCGAAGAGTACGTGCGTGCCGCTGCTGCCTTCGGGCAGCCGCTCGCGGGCAATGAACTGAGGAAGTCACTCGACGCGGTTTGCAGCTCACTGGCCACCTGCATGCAGTCACGCAGAGCGGCCGGGCGCATTCGCGAGTGCCACGGCGACATGCATGCACGCAACATCGCGCTTCTTGGCGCTGGCCTCGTTGCGTTCGATTGCATCGAGTTCCAGCCTGCGTTCCGCTGGATCGATGTCGGCGAAGAGATCGCGCTGCTGCTGGCCGACCTCGCGTCACGCGAGAGGCCGCGGCACGCGCACGCGTTCCTCAGCGGATATCTCGGCGAGTCAGGCGACTATCAGGCGTGCCGCGTGCTGCCTCTCTACCGTGCTCACCGCGCGCTGGTGCGAGCCAAGGTGAACGCGCTCCAGGCGCGCGACGCGGCCGATGAGCAAGCCGTCGCAAGTTCGCGCCGCAGGCATGATCGGCTCTTGCGGGAGGCTCAGGCTGCGCTGGGTCGCAAGTCGCCTCGCCTGATCCTGATGTCCGGCTTGTCCGGCTCGGGCAAAACCTGGCTCGCCACGCAACTCGCGCCGGAGTTGTGCGCGATCCATCTGCGTTCCGACATCGAGCGCAAGCGACGCGCAGGCCTCGACGCCGGCGCGTCGTCGAATTCGCCGGTGGGTGGCGGCTTGTATGCAGAGGAGGGTACAGGCGACCTGTATGCCTGGCTCGCGCAATGCGCAGAAGATGCGCTCGCTGGCGGATATGACGTGATCGTCGACGCCACATTCCTCAAACGCTCGATGCGGCAAACGTTCGAAGCGCTCGCTGAGCGCCTCGACGTGCCTCTCATCGTGCTTCTCTGTGAGGCACCGTTGAGTGTTCTGCGTGATCGGGTGCGGCAGCGACAACGGTCGGCAAGCGACGCATCTGAAGCAAACACTGACGTACTGGAGTGGCAGCTGCGCGAGCGCGAGCCCATCGACGCAGCCGAAGGGCTGTCGGTCGTCCACATCGATGCCACGGGCGAGAATCTTCTCGCCCGCGCATTGGAGAGCCTGCGTCAGTAAGGCAGCGGCGTCGGCGAGGGCACAATACGCGCCGGACGTATGGCGACGTCGACTTTGCCGACGAACTGCCGCGGCTTCACGCCAGCACGTCGCACGGCAGATCATCGAGCGCACCTCAGCCGTGTTGCCAATTAACACACGCTTCAGTCCCGAGCGTGCCGGCACCGATCTTGGTGGCGATCGGCGTGAGCGCCATCGGCAGGGTGGGCGATGCCTACGCGCAGAATCAGAAGCTCCTGCCCGACTACTACGCGGCCATCGATGCGGGCCGTTTGCCGATCCAGCGCGGCATTCGACTGAACGATGACGATCGCGTGCGCGCGGCCGTGATCCAGGAGCTCATGTGCCACGAGTCGGTGGACATCGACGCCATCGGCCAACGCTTCGGCATCGATTTCAAGCGCTACTTTAGTCGCGAGATCGAGCATCTGCAGGAGCTGCAGGCAGACGGCCTGACCTGCGTGGACGGCAACCGCATCGGTATCACCGATCGCGGCAGGCTCCTGATGCGCAACGTGGCGATGACATTCGATGCCTACATCGCGCAGCCCACCGCCGCCACGACCTTCTCCCAGGCCATCTGATCGGGCGTAAACTCGCGGCACGTGCCTGTGGCCGCGAGGAGTTCCGTCATGCGAAACCGTGGTCTTGTCCGAACGGCGATACTAGTCGTGTGCCTCACGTTCGCAGCGCAGTCGGGCGCGGCCGACGTCGCGCGGGTTACCAATCTCTACGATGCATTCGGTGCCCCGTCGGCCGGGCTGGTCAAGGACTGGGGCTTCGCCGCGCTCGTGGAATATGGGGGACGCAGGATCCTGTTCGACACCGGCAACGACGCGAACATATTCGAGAAGAACGTGAAGGCGCTCGGTGTCGATCTCACCAGGCTCGACGCCGTGGTGATCTCGCATCGGCATGGCGACCACACCAGCGGCCTCGATTTCCTGCTCGAGGTGAATCCAAACGTGACGATCTACACGCCGCAGGAGGCCGCGTATTTCAAGGGCCCCTTGCCGAAGGATTTTCTGAAACACGAGCAGGGCCTGCCGCAGAACCTGCAGTACTTCGAGGGTCGCGAGCCTGCACGCTGGGCCTCGGGCAGTCCGTGGCAGAACGCCAACTTCAAGACCGTGACGGGGACCACCGAAATCCTGCCCGGCTTCTACCTGATCAGTGTGCAATCACAGAAGCCCGGCACGGTGGAGATGAATGAGATCTCCCTGGCGATCCGCACGCCGCGCGGCCTTGCGGTCATCGTCGGCTGCTCACATCCCGGTGTCGAGAACATCCTCGCCCAGGCAGCGAAGATCGATTCGCACCTCTACATCGCTCTAGGCGGCTTCCACCTGGTGCGCACGACCGAACCCGAAGTACGCCGCGTCGCGCGCGTGCTTCACGACGATCTGAAGCTCGAACGCGTCGCCCCCGCCCATTGCACGAGCGAGCTCGGATTTGTGGTTTTCCGCGACGTGTTCGCGCAGAACTTCGTCGCCAGCGGCCTCGGATCCGTCGTCACATTACCTTGAGGTTCAACGCTTCTTGCGTGGCGTTGCGTAGAGACGCGTGTCGAGTTTGACGGTTTGTCTGGACAGGACCCGGACATCCTTGAATCGCTCGTGGGCTGGATTGAGGATGAGGTTGCTTTCTTCGGGAGCGATTACCGAGGGCACCAGCAGACCCAGGCTGCTGTTCGCAGCGACCCAGGTGTCACCATAGCGCTTGCTCGCTGCGCCGGGCGGAAGTGCGTTCCAGCCGCGCGGCAGCTGGTTGAGAGGTGCTTCGATGATTGCGTCATCCGGTACTTCGATGACGAACTTGAGTCGGGTGCGTGGATAGGGCTGTGGGGAATGCACGCGCAGCTCGAGCATGGCGAGTGATACGCTGGTAGCGCAGTAAACGACTGCTACACCTTTGCTGTTCCAGCGTCCCCCATTGCGTCGGGCGCCTTCGGGAGACAGGCCGTCCGGATATCGCGTGCCGACGAACCGGTAAACCTTCAAACCGGCAGGCCGTGTTCGACGGCGCCGATCTCGGCATGCACAACGTCATCGCCTTCTATCGTGGCGAGCAGGTTGAGGGCGGCTTCGCCGCCAAGCGCCTCATTGGGTTCCTTGAGCCATTGGACGGCGTAGTTGGCGTCACCGAAGACACTGACAGCATGCACGACGGCTCGCGCTATGCGATACAGGAGATCGCTATCGGCGCGGGCAAGCTGTCTACGAGCGACCAACTCGTTGAGGGTTTTTCGGGTGCGGCCCAGGAGCGCGCTGAAATCTTCGCGTGTGATGTCGAGGACGAGCAGGAGCGTTGCGATCGCCCTGCCAGGTATTCCGGCCTCGATTTCCCGATGCAGCTCGATGCCGCTGATGGCTTTCTCGCGCGAAGCCAGCTTCTTCTCGATCCATTCGCGCATGACCGCTGGGTCCCGCGAGCCGCGCTGCACGCTGGGATTGCGCAGCAGATCGAGCGCGACGGCGTTGACCGCTCCCGGCGAGGCCTGTGTGCCGGGGGCTGAGACCTGAGACTTGCGCGCGGTGGCCTTTTTCATGCCATGATCGTATCACATTACCCAAACCGATGGTTCATTTTACCCATTCCTTGCCGCGCACACCGGTAAGTTTGGTGGCAACACTGAGCGCGAGCTGATGCCCGGCGCACCTCCCGGCGCCGACCGGTCAGGTTGAGGCGTGTTCTCGGGCAATCATCATTTCGAGCATGCGGCGCGCGCGGGCGCCGCCGGCATCGACGCCGATGAAGATCGGCTTCTGCGCCCAGAACTCGCCGCCTTCGAGGTTGGCGTATGCGGCCTCGATGACTGGCTTGTCCTCGGTGTCGAACGCTTGAGTCATCAGCTCGCGCAGGAAAGCGTCGGCGTCTGGGTTCGCGACAGGCAGGGTGCGTGCCGTTTCCCAGAAGTAGTGAGTCGTGCTGTCAGTTTCAGGCGTGAGAATGTGCGCCTGGAACACCACCGCACCCTGCGCCGTCGACGTGCCCGTCGGCGTGGCGCCCACTTCGAGCAGCATGCTCGCGGGTGCATTCCAGCGCATGTTCAACCAATGATCGGTACGCATGTCGGGTGGGTAAACGCCAGCAGTGTGCGGCGGCGCTGCGACGTCCGGCATCCACCAGTTCGAATGCAGCGTGTCGCCTTCCTGATGCACCGTGTGCTTGCCCTTGAAGATCACACCGTTGCCCGCAAACGTGCCGCGATGGACGAACTCGATGTGACTCAGGTCCATCAGGTTGTCCGTGCCGTACTCGTAGTTCGCGCGCATGAGCTGATAGCCACGAATCGGCGGCGCGCCGGATCCGTCCTTTACTGCGCTGAAATCAGGAATGCGCGCCGGATCGGCACGCGAAGCATCGCCGGCCCACAGCCATACGATGCCGTCGCGCTCCTCCACCGGCCACGTGCGCACGACGGCGCCATTTGGAATCTTCTCCGCGAACGGGTTGTGCACGCATTTGCCGGAAGCGTCAAACGTGAGGCCGTGATAGCCGCAGCGAATCGTGTCCCCGCGGCGCTCACCTTTGCTCAACGGCATGAACCGATGCGGACAGCGGTCGTTCAGGGCCGCGACACGTCCGTTCTCGAGGCGATAGAGCACAATGGCGCAACCGAGAATGCGACGGCGCAAAAGCGTCGCGCCTATCTCGGCACTCCATCCCGCCATGTACCACGCGTTCTGAAGGAACGCCGCTTTCGTTCCAGTGGGCTGATTCACCGGCTCACGATACGCTGCAGTTTCGAGCGCCGGCAAATCGTTAGGGGCGATACGGCGTATCGCGCGCCCCGATCGACACCGCGGTTTACCCGCCCGCTGCGGGGGCGGCCGGTGTTGCTGCGGCTGTTTCTTCGGCGGGCGGCGGGGGCAGCTCTTCCGCCATCAGGGAAGCCGAATTGATGACCGCCGGATCGTCGCGCAGCTTCAAATAGAGTCCGCTCTTGCCGGGTCGCGGCACAGGCAGGGCGAGTCCTGGAAAACCGGCGGGCACCTCCACAGGTTCCTTGAACTCCGGATTGGCGGCGACCGAATCGACCAGGAACAGGTTGGAGCCCGTGAGCTTGCAGGGTTGTTCCGGAGCGGACGGGCATTGCAACGCCTGCAACACCGGCAGCCGCACGAGCGTCGCCAGTGGCTGCCAGTCACCGGCCACTCCTTTATCCATGACGCGAAACTTCAGCGGCCCGAATGCCGAGACACCGAACGCCTTCACCGGGTCGAAGCTGGCGACGGCGACTTTCGCATCCGAGAGTGTGAAGCCTCGATTGGCAAGCGTCAGCGTCGTCGCGAATGCTTCATCGCCGGCGGCCACCTCGATCGTCGAGTCGCGCCCGAAAGTGGCGGGCGATTTTGCCCGGACGGAGAAAACGAAGTGTGCGTGCAGCGGCAGCTGGTTTTCGCTTGCCAGCCGGATATGGGTTTCGTTGGTGCGCTCGGAAGGTTGCACGCTCTTGCCGATCAGCTCGACACTGGGGCGCGCCGCGGTCACGGCGATGTTGACCGGGTAAGCGCGGCCGTCGCGCAAGGTCACGTTTGCCTTGCCGGTGTCGCTCTGCTGCAAGCCTGTGACCGTTGCGTCCCCTGCAGGCTTCATCGCCATGACCAGCGCATCGCTCTGCGTGTCGGCACCGGAAGTGACAGGCACGAACTCCAGTCCTTTCACCGAGAGACTGACGACGTCGCCGAGCCGGCTGCCTTTGAGAACGCCCTGCGATTCACCTGCATGAATGGAAAAACTTTCGAAGCGTCCCGCCTCGGGATAGGCGCGCAGCTCGACGGGATGCGGCTCGTTCGCGCCATACTGTGAGACGAACAGCGTCAGCGCGCCCGGCTCCGCCTGCTGCAGTGGCAGGTTGACTTCGACTTCGTTCGCCTTGACCGGCGACCACTCCACCCGCAGCTCCTTGCCTGCCGGGTCCTTCACCATGATCCGGTCGATGCACGCGACGCTGGCAGCCTGCAGATGAATCGTGTTGGCGCGCCCAACGATGAGCGATCCGTCATCTGCCGACGTCGGCGTCCACGCCTGCGACTGCGTGTTGACGAGCTGGAAGCCCGGCCCGTCGAACTTCTCGAAGCCCCAGAAACCATGCAGCGATCCCTGGAAGCGATCCGCGAGACTGGCGGTCGCGAGGGCCGAGGTATCGATGACGAAGCCACCCTGCGCGGCATCCGCCGTGGCCGGTACATCGATGACTTCACCGCCCTTGCCGGTGATGCGAAGAAATGTGTGATGCGCGTACTCAGTCGAGAACACGAGCGGCGCACCCTCGACTGGCAGCACCAGCGAATTCCTGCGCGCGCAGTAGATGTCCTTCGGGCTCACTGCGTGCAGCGGCGGAGGCAGCGCCTGCTCGACCGCGGGCAATGCCGCGACCAGCACCGACTTCGGGTTGTGGAACGACGGCGGTGTGTTGAGTGTCAGCGTGAGCTTGCCACCCACGGCCGTCGCCAGCGCCGGAATGTACTGATAGTTCGCGACACGGAACGAGTCGAAGAGCCGCCCGAGATCGAACAGCGTCGCGAGATACGGACTGTAGTAACCGTAGTTCCCCTCCGGGGTGACACTCGCTGCCATCGCGAGATCGCGCGCAGGCCCCGTCGTGAGCGCCTCGACGATGGAAACGCTGTGGCCGTCATTCAGGATCAGCGAGTCCTGACCTTGCATCAGGCAGGGCGCCTGCAGTTGCGGAATCCTGTCGAGGCACTTCTCGTCGACCTTGATGCCGAGACTGCGCGCGAGAAGCGGCGTCGTGTCTTTCAGCACCACCGGGTTCGTCGCGCTGAGTTTGCGAATGGAAGTGAGATAGCGCTCGAGACGCGAGCGATCGAGCGTCGCCTGATTGAGATCCTGCGAGGCGCGAACGAACGCGCCCGGACGGCCGCGCACGGCGTTGACGAGCGTTTTGAAATCGCCGCCCGTTTCCGGAGCGAGGAAGGCGAGCGCCTGCTGCGCACCTTCGGGAACGGTAACGGTGAGTCCCTTCTCTTTGCAGTCGCCCTTCTTCCACGTGGCGCAAGTGGTAAACCACTCCTTCGGCGGCGGATTGGTGGGGCCGCGCAGGAAGCCGACGATCAACAGATAATGTTCGGACTGGGATTCCGGGAAATCCGCCTTGATCGCGAGCGAATCGCCCGCGGCGAGATGCGGCGCCTGCGCGATCGGCAGCGTTATTTCCTGTCGCCTGACGGTGACCTCGAGGTTGGGACCCGTGAGGTCGAAGGGAGCGGGACCGGCCGCGTGGGCAGAGGCAATGGCAAAGGCCGCGAGTGGTGCGAGCCACCGGCAATGTCGTGATCTCATGGGGGCGGGATCGTAGGGGAGAGCGCGCGCATGCGCCAACCGGGCCGCGAGCTGTGCAGAATAGTTTGTCGCCGATCTGAGACGGGTGCACGCGTGGGAACATATAAAAGAGAAGGGAGGCAAGCATGGCTGACATCGTTCTGACCGACGTGCAGCTACGTGGCATCATGCCGCGCGCCAGGGACATCGCCGCATGGATTCCGCCGATCAATGAGGCGCTCGAGCGTTTCGCGATCAATTCACCGGAGCGCGCAGCAGCGTTCCTCGCGCAGATCGCGCACGAATCCGGAGAGCTCGAGCGTCTGAGCGAGAACCTGAGTTACTCCGCAGAGCGCCTCATGGCTGTATGGCCGAAGCGCTTTCCAACTCTCAAGAAGGCACGCGCGTACGAGCACAAGCCGGAGAAGCTCGCGAACTACGTGTACGCGAAGCGATTGGGAAACGGCAATGAAGCTTCAGGCGATGGCTGGCGCTATCGCGGACGCGGACTCATCCAGCTCACCGGGCGCGGCAACTATCGAGCCGCGGCGCAAGCGATCGGACAGCCACTGGAACAATCACCCGAGCTGCTCGAAACACCTTCTGTCGCCGCGCTCTCTGCAGCGTGGTTCTGGTCGAGCCGCGGATTGAACGAGCTCGCGGACGATCGTACCGACGACAATGATGGCGAGGATTTCGTGACGATCACGGTCACCATCAACGGCGGCAAGACGGGACTGTCGGAGCGCAGGCGCTATTGGGAAGCCGCGAAGGCAGCGCTGACTTGAAATAGAGACGGACGAGCTCAGGGAACAATTCAGCGTCTCGGGCATTGACGGCGTAAGGAAGGAGAAGACGCCATGCCCAAGACCCTCGACACGTGGACGGTGCTCCCTCATGGACCGGTCGAGCAGATCGATGACGGTATTCTTACAGTCGCGGGCGACATCCCGATGCCGCTCGGCAACTTCCCGCGTCGCATGACCGTAGTCGGTCTCTCAGGCGGCCGCACCGCCATCTTCAGTGCTATTGCACTGGAGGACGAAGACCTGGCGCGCATCGAAGCATTGGGCAAGCCCGCCGTGCTGCTCGTCCCTAACCCCGGCCACCGTCTCGATGCGAAAGCCTGGAAGCTTTGCTATCCCGACATTCGTGTGATCACACCGCCCGGCGCGCGAACTGCGGTGGAGGAAGTCGTTCCGGTCGATTCGACGACCGACGATCTCGATGACGACGAAGTGCACTTTCGTGTAGTGCCAGGCACTGACGCGCGCGAGAGCGCGCTGACCGTTCATCGCAGCAGTGGGATGACCCTCATCTGCAACGACATCATCGGCCACGTGCGGCATCCGCACGGCGTGGGCGCGCAGATCATGGCGCGGCTATTTGGATACGGTGTGGCCCGGCCGAGCGTGCCGCGCACTGCTCACCGACACATCAAGGAGCCCAAAGCACTCGCGCAGCAGCTGCACGAGTGGGCGCAGATTCCGGACCTGAAGCGGATCATCGTGTCCCACGGCGATCCGATTACCGAAGATCCGGCGCGCACGCTTGACCGTCTCGCCGAACAACTGGAACAGCGCGTTCACTGATCGTCCCGCTGCGTCCGTCGAAGGAATTTACATAAATTCGCTGCGTCCGGAGCCGCAGCGAGATCAACTCGTTGTATCGTCGCGCGCCGTGCGAAGTGGTATGTGCTTTGCATTGGAGCTGATGGCTCGCAAAGGGAGGCCGTCATGCGACGACGAGGGATTGCGACGCTCTTTATTCTGGTCTGCACATTCGTGGTGGGGGCGCCAGCCGCTCTAGCTCACGGCCCTGCTACGGTCAGGGTGCGCACGTCCGACGAGCTCATCGCAGCGATGATCGCGGCGAACGCGAGCGGCCGTCCCACCGTCATCAGGATTGCGCCGGGCACGTATCAATTTACGCAAATGTTCCCGAACGAGCGCGGACCGAGCTGGCTCCCGCCCGTCACCGGCACGATGGCGCTGGTCGCTCACGACGCCGCGCAAACGATTCTCAGCGGAAATACTGAGTTCGCGCGCCTGCTGACCGTCACTGCGAGTGGCGCGCTGCTCGTTCGCGGCGTTACCGTGACTCAGGGGCGTGCATTCTGTATCGGAAGCGAGCTCTGTGCGGAAAGTGGCGGAGGCGCTGCGCTGAACGCCGGCGGCATCCTCTGGCTCGAAGATTGTGTGATCGATCAGAACGGCGCGTTTCCATTTACGTTCGGCGGCGCCATCGAGAGCACGGGAGGCCATCTCTTCGTCAGCAACGCCGAGGTCACCCGGAATTCGGTCAGCGAAGGCGGTGGCGGCGGCATCGCCGTTCTGGACGGCAGGGCCAGGATCTGGCGCTCGACGCTCGGTGGCAATCTGGTCAATTTCTTCACCGGCAACAGCTCCGTGGCGGGTGGAGGTCTCTACATCCGCAATGGGACGGTCTGGATCGAGCGCAGCAGCGTGTCGGGTAACCGATTGGGCAACCAGCCGGATGCCGGGGTGAGCGGTAGCGGAGCGGGCATCTTCAACCTCGCCGGCACCTTGCATCTCGTCAGAAGTGCAGTCACGGAAAACAGCTCGCCCATTCCCACGGGGCAATTCGCGCCGCTGCCGGGCACGGGAGGGGGCATCCACAATCGCGGGCAGCTCAGCGTCATCGATTCGACGATCGGGGCCAACGTGATCGGCTCGGCCGGCGGTGGCCTCGCGAATGGGGGCACTGCATATCTCGAAGGGGTGACGGTCGCACGCAATGAGGTGCTCGGGATTCTGGATCAGTTCGGTGACTTCCAGGGGTGTATCCCCGATCCCGACCCGGCTCGGCCGATCTGCCACCCAACGGGTGGCGGAATCTGGAACGAGGAACGGACCCCGGGCACGATCCACATCGCGCGCTCGATCGTCGCGCTGAATGTGATCCCCGCAGTGGGGGCACGCTCGCCGGATTGCGGGGCTACCCTGATCTCGGATGGCGTCAACGCGATCGGCAATACGGCCGATTGCACGCTGCAGAAGTCGCCAGGCGCCGGCCCCGATCTGCTCAATGTGAATCCGCGGCTCGGGGATCTCGATGACAACGGCGATTCAGGTGAGGCTCACTTCCCGGTTCTCGCGGGCAGCCCGGTGATCGATGCCGGCGGCCGTATCGGCAAGCTCTGCTCGTTCCGCGATCAGCTCGGCAATCGCCGCGTCGATGGCGACAAGGACGGCAAGGTGGAGTGCGACATCGGCGCCATCGAGTTCCAGTCGCCACGGCATTGATCGTCGCAGTTAAGATGGGCGCTTCGCATTCCGGAGGCGCCTCGATGAATCGTCGTGACCTGCTGCAGCTCATCGGAGCTGCGAGTGCATTGTTTGCGGTTGAGGCTTCTGCGCAGGAGACGCCTTTTTCGATCCACAAGCGCCCCCTGCCGCAGGGCGAAGATCTCAATGTGCTGCTGCCCGCGAAGGTTGGCGCCTTCGTGCGCGACGAACTGCCCAAGGGCGCAAAGCTGAAATCGGACGAGGACCTGAACATCAACTACCGTTCGGGCAGCAACACGGTGAACTTCGGCATCAGCCGCGCCGAAACCGTCGAAGATGCCCGTGAAGCCATCAAGGTGAGTCGCGACGAGGCCGTCGCCAGCAACGTTGCCATCCGCGAGGCAAAGTATTCCCTGAAGACCGACCCGGCCTATTTCCATGTCGGAGACTTCATCGCCTGGACGCGCGGCACATACTTCATGTACGCCAAGGCAAACAGCCCGCAGATGCTGGCGCAATTCATGGCGTCGTACCCGTACTGAGCATGTCGGTTCACATCCTGGTCGAGACTGGATGGCTGCAGGATCACCTCAACGATCCTGATCTGCGCGTGCTCGATTGCACGGTGTTCCTGCGTCCGATAGAGGGAGGAGTGCGGCCCGAGAGCGGCCGCGCGGCGTGGGAGCAAGGTCACATCCCACGCGCCGGCTTTGCAGATCTCCTCGCGGACCTTTCGGATCGCAACACACACTTGCCGATGATGATGCCGCCGGCGGAGCAGTTCGCCGAAGCCATGTCACGCTACGGTGTCGGTGACGAGCATCGCGTCGTTCTCTACGACGCGGGCATGAACACATGGGCCGCCCGGCTGTGGTGGATGCTGCGAGCGCTGGGGTTCGAGCGTGCAGCCGTGCTCGATGGTGGCTGGCAGAAGTGGAAGCTGGAAGGGAGACCGGTGGTCGCAGGCGCGGAGACCTCATATCCGCCGGCGCGCTTCACGCCTCGCCCTCAGCTGACTCGCATGGTCGACAAGCAAGCCGTGTGTGCCGCAATGAGTGATGCACGAACGCGGATCGTGAATGCGCTGTCTGCGGACGAGCATGCCGGCCGGGTCACGCGTGTCGCTCGTCCCGGCCACATCCCGAACAGTGTGAATGTGCCCGCGGGCTCGCTCGTCGATCCGAGCACTCATGCCTATCTCAGTCCCGAACAACTCCGCCTCCGCTTCGCGGAAGCCGGCGCCTTAGATCGATCGCGCGCGATCACGTACTGCGGCGGCGGCATCGCCGCGTGCAGCGACGCGCTGGCGCTAACCTTGTTGGGCGTCAATGACGTCGCCGTCTACGACGGCTCACTGGTCGAGTGGTCCGCAGACCCGACGCTGCCACTCGAAGTGGATACGACGAACGGCTAGAAGGCGCGTCAGCTTCCGAGCGCTTCTTCCACCGAGCTGGCGGTGAGCAAGCGCTCGCCGATTGCATCCTGCTCAGCGATCGATGCCGTGAGAATTCGGGTTTGCGCTTCATTGCTCAGCGGCCCGAAGCGGAGTGTCAGCATTCGGATGATCATCTCGCCCCGGCCCTGCGCCGTCCCTTGCGCGATACCCTCGGCTATGCCGTCGGCCTTGCCCCAGGCAAAGTAAGCTCTGTCGATTTCGTCCTGCAACTTCGATTTGGCCTTTTCCATGGTTCGCAATGCCTTTCGTGCTGCTTCACTGAGGGAGAGCATTATAAGGTCGGAGTAGAGCTGCGACCGCTCTTCATCGAGGGTTCGGCTCGCCATCTGCGCCGCGCAGGCGATCTTGATCGCCTTCTCTGAGTCTCTGTCATCACCGTGTGCCATGGCCGAGAGAACGGCCAGCTCCGGATTCGCCAGCGCCTGCGCCTCATCCGTGATCTCCGGCACTGCAGAAGGTCCGAGCACCGTGGGCACGAACACATTGCCACCACCCATATCGACGGCATTTGCCGCCCAGCGTGCCACAGATTCGTCCGGTGTAATCACCAGCAGGCACACCGGGCACCCGAGTTGTGCACGCAGATTCGCCACGTACGCCGGCCAGACGAATGACTTGCGCTCATTTGCAGACAGTTGCACCTCCACGATGATGCCGTAGACGGGACTGCCATTCGTCAGCACGACGACCATATCGGCTCGGTATTCGGTGGGCTGCACGTCTGTGAGGTCAGCGCAATGCAGTTGCACTTCGCGGTGCGCGGGGAACTCCGTTCCAAAAGTCGTGCCGAGCAGCTTCGGCACAAACGCGGGGCGTTTGCGCAATACTGCCAGGTAGCCTTCGTGCAATTGTGAGGGCATGCCCGGACGCTAGTGGAGCGACCTCGGCCCGACAGCACGCAAATACGAGCGAATGAACCAATAATGCAGTGTCTCCCGAGACGCCCGCGTCCGCGGCCGGGGCACATCTCTTGCTCGATCGGACGCATATGGACGTGCCGGTGTTCAAACGTTGGCGGCGGCTCGACGAGCCGGGGCTTGAAGTGCTCCGTATCACGCGCGAGGGCAGCGGTTGGCTGGCGTCGTCCTGTCTGGCGTTTGGCGGAGAGCCTTCATTTGGGCTGCGCTATGACTGGCGGCTCGATGCGGATTGGCGAACGCGCAGTTTGCAGCTGGAAATCATGAGCGAGGTCGACCGTACGCTCAGTGTCGAGCGCACGGGTACGACGACGTGGCGCGTGAACGGTGAGCACCGTGCTGAGCTCGACGGGTGTGACGAGCTCGACGTATCCGCCACTCCCTTCTGTAACGCCCTCGCCATTCGCCGACTGCAGGAGTCGGCCGGAGAAATCACCGCGCTGTACATCCCCGTGCCGGACCTGGCGCTCACACCCTCGCGCCAGCGATACGAGCGACGCGGCGACAAATGGCGCTACATCGATCTCGGCGCCGTCAAAGGATTCGAAGCCGATCTCGAGCTGGATCGCGATGGCTTTGTGCGCCGCTACGAAGGCCTCTTCGAAGCGGTGTAACAGAACTGACACGTGACGGCAGGACCATGCCTGCACACGTGGAAGCAGTAGAAAAACTCACAGATCTGCACGTCGATCCTGCGCTCGAGCGGCGACTGGAGCGTTTGGGGCTGGCTGGGCAGGAAGCGCAGTGGATCGAGCGTTACCTGCTGTGCGAACACCTCGTCGATCCGCGGGTTGCGAAGGGACGCCAGAGGTTCGAGGCCGCCAGTCGCTTCATCCGCGACCTCATCGCGCATCGCTGGGTGCGCACGCATCGCGCGCGGGAGCACGCGGACCCGAAGCGCATTCATTATCTGTCGATGGAGTTCCTGCTCGGCCGCACCCTGCGCAACAACATCACGAATCTGGCAGCAGAACCGATCGTGCGGCAGGCGATCGAGCGGCAGGGATGGAACCTCGAAGCGCTGATCGAAGAAGAGCCGGATGCAGGGCTCGGCAACGGCGGGCTCGGGCGTCTCGCCGCATGCTTTCTCGATTCACTGGCGACATTGCAGTATCCGGCGATCGGCTACGGCCTGCGCTACGAGTACGGCATCTTTCGCCAGGAAATCCGTAACGGCACACAGGTCGAGCAACCCGACAACTGGCTGCGAAACACCGATCCGTGGGAAGTGCTCCGGCCGCGCCGTGTCTACGTAGTGCCGCTGAATGCGAGGTTCGAGCTGCGCGGCTCCGCGCTCCGGTTCACACCGAACCAGCCCACGAGCCTCATGGGCATTGCATACGACCGCCCGATCGTGGGCTACGGCGCTCACTGCATCAACACGCTGCGCCTGTGGGCGGCCGCCGCCCCACAGTCTTTCGACTTCGCGGAGTTTTCACACGGCGACTTCGCGGGCGCGGTCATCGACAACGTTGCCGCCGAGTCGCTGACGCGCGTCCTGTATCCGGACGACTCGACCGAGGCGGGCCGCGCGCTGCGCTTTCTGCAGCAGTACTTCATGGTGAGCTGCTCGTTGCAGGACATCTGCACGCGGTTCATACGGCAAGGCCATTGTGACTGGAGCGAGTTCCCCAGCCAGGTCGCGGTGCAGATGAACGACACGCATCCGGCGCTATGCGTTGCCGAGATGATGCGGATTCTGCTCGACCAGGCGCACCTGCCGTGGGAGCAGGCGTGGGATATCACGCAGCGAACGCTCGCATATACGAATCACACGCTGCTCCCGGAAGCGCTCGAGAAATGGCCGGTCGATCTCTTCGAGATGCTGATCCCGAGACATCTGGAGATCGTGTACGAGATCAACCATCGCTTTCTCGGCGAGGTGCGGCGGCGCTACCCGCGCGACGAAGCACGCGCGCAGCGTGTGAGTCTCATTGAAGAGGGGCCGACACGGCGCGTCCGCATGGCTCATCTGGCGGTGGTCGGTTCGCACAGCACGAACGGCGTTGCGGCCATTCATTCGGACCTGCTGCGAACGCGAGTGTTGAGCGAGCTGGCCGAAATCTTCCCGGAGCGGTTCAACAACAAGACGAACGGCGTTACGCCGCGGCGCTGGCTGCAGCAGGCGAATCCACATCTTGCGCAACTCATCACCGAGGCGGTGGGCGAGGGCTGGACCACGGACCTGCCGAGACTTCGGCGGCTCCTGCCGCTGGCGGACGATGCGGGTTTTCGCGATTCCTTCCAGGCTGCGAAGCGTGCGGCGAAAGCTTCCTTCGCGCGCTGGCTCAAGACCACTTGCAACGAGACCGTCGATCCGCAGTCCATCTTCGACAGCCAGATCAAGCGCATTCACGAGTACAAGCGCCAGCTGCTCAACATCCTCCACGTCATCGTTCTGTACGAGCGCCTGCGCCAGAACCCCGGCATGACCATGGTGCCGCGGACCTTCTTCTTCGCGGGCAAGGCCGCCCCGGCGTATCACTTCGCGAAGCTCGTCATCCGGCTCATCAATCACGTCGCGGCGACCATCAACGGCGATCCGGGCGTGCGTGGACGACTGAAGGTGCTATTCCTTCCCGAGTACAACGTGAGCCTTGCCGAACGGCTCATTCCGGCGAGCGAGGTTTCGGAGCAGATCTCGACGGCCGGCTACGAGGCGAGCGGCACCGGCAACATGAAGTTCATGATGAACGGCGCGCTCACGATCGGCACGCGCGATGGCGCAACGATCGAGATGGCTGCCGAAGCAGGCGAAGAGAACTTCTTCCTGTTCGGCTTGACCGCTCAGCAGGTGGTGGACGGGGCCGGCTGGTACGACCCGCGCTGGCACTACGCTCATGACAGCGAGACGCGCGCGGCGCTCGACCTCATCGGTTCAAATCACTTCAGCCGCCACGAGCCCGGTATCTTCGACCCCATTCGCAACGGATTGCTGGACGGCGGCGATCCCTACCGCGTGCTCGCCGATCTCCCCGACTACTCGCGTGCCCACCGCGAGCTCGAAGCGTGCTATGCCGACCGCGAGAGCTGGACGCGCAAGGCGATCGTCAACGTCGCCTGCTCCGGCCGCTTCTCGAGCGACCGCACGATCCAGGAGTACGCCGACGAAATCTGGAACCTGAAGCGATCCCCGGTGGACTGACGGCGAGCCCGCCGCTCCGCCTTGTCCGGTTTGTCGCCGCGGCGTCGTCTGCCTCGAGGGGGGCGTTGATGCCGGGCTTGCACCCACATCTATAGTGACATACGAGCAATGGGATACGGTCGCGGACGCTGTGAACCCGCTCATGGCGATCGTGACACTGGGCCTGCCGCTGGTTACGCACTCGAGATACAGCGGTGGTCGCCTGGCTTTCTACCTTGCCGGGGTGGTTAGCATGGCCGCGATGTACGGACTGGGATGGCTGGATGCCCGGTGGTACGTGTGGGAATCCGTCGGAATGGACTACAGCACGCACAGCGGGTTCGTCGCGGTGTTAGTGGTTTCGATGTGGCTGTGGAAGCGCACCGCGGGTGTCGCGGCTGCCGCGATCGGCGTGGCATACGCCGTGCTCATGCTCTATCAGCGCTATCACACTATCGAGGACATTGTGTCGACGGTCGCAGTGATCGCAGCGCTGACGCTCGCAATCCACCATCTGATGAGAGGCCAGGATCCACGGTAAAACAGCGATCGTCCCGTGTCATTTGACGGCTTCCCGCTGCGGAATGCGTTTCTAGCAGTGAAAGTCGTGCGACTTGTGTCAACGTGTTGACAGTTCGCCGCGCGGCTTCAATTCACACTGCTCGTCATCGAAACAGCAGTGAATGGGAGCTACAGATGACACCAGAAATCGCCAGAGGAATCCTGACTCGCTCGCGTCGTGAAGTGCCGCGCACCGAGTGCGTGTCTTACACCGCCGACGAGCTCGCAGCGTTCGAGCGGCATCTCGCGCGGCTGCGAGCGAAAAACTTCGTGTACCGGCCCGTTCAGGCGCGGTAGGTCGGAGATCAGCGCGCGCGGTCCCGGCTGTGCGCAGCACGACGCAGAATCGAGCGCACGTTGGAGACCGTGAGCGCATGGAGATGCGCGCGAATCCTGGCCTGCGATTCCAGGCGTGCGTACTCGCGGTCGAACAGCTGGCGAACGTCGTCAGGAGAGTGGGCCATGCTTTCGGCCAGGGCCGTGATGACGGCCTCACTCTGTGCGATGTGGGTATCGCGATTATCCATGTCGTCCTCGTACAAATTGCGACTGATGCGCCTCGAGGGAGCTCTTGGTGGTGGTTGTTGTCGCTCGCCTCGAAGGGCAGCCATGATAGCGCAACCAAAGGCGGCTTGCCGGCCGCCTCCCGGTCGACGCAACTCATTGTTCGAGCAGCCGATTTGACGCGGCTTCAGCCGCGGTGACGCAGCCGCGCACCCAGCGAGGCGATCCCTGAGAGGAGAAGCCACGCTGCAGCCGGCAAGGGGACCGGGGTATGGCCACCAAACCACGCACTGGTGGTGTTCGTGGCATCGCCGGGAATCGCAAAGTTCTTCACGTGGGCGGCGAAATAGTAGTTGCCCTGGCCCGCGTTGCCGGTCGACAGCTCCTGATAGGTGGCCGCCGAGTCTGCGGAGATGCCGCTGATCGCAAAGCGTAGCGGGTCGGAGACATCGTTCGCGCCATTCGTGCCCGGCAGCAGCTCGAACTTGCCGAATCCGTCTGCGTTCTGCGAGCCGATCGCGACGGACCAGTTGCTGGGCAAGCCCTTGAAGTTGGTCGCAGAGAACTGGTTGAGATTCAGCGTCGTGCTGAACGCGAACTCATCGAGCCCGTACTTGTTCTGCGCGTACTGCGACAGCGAAGGCAGGGTCTGCAGCTCGAATACGACGTCACCCGCCACGGCAATGTAGCCGTTGGCGTTCTTGCCGACCGCATCGGCGCCGTCCCAGATGGTGAGGAGCAGGTAGTTCGTCTGGTCCGGCAGGATCGAGACGTTGGACTGGTCCAGGTAGAACGCCATCATGGCTGCACTGGCGTTCGCACTCAGAGCGGCGCCGGCAACGGCCGCGCATACGAGGATGATTTTGCGCATGGCGCGGAGCGTACGCGCCGGCAAGTGACAGATTGATGAGGATCAAATTAAAGTCGGTGTCTTACAGATGCACGACACGGCGGCACTGTATCGCTATTCAGCCGCCTTGGCCGCCTTCGCGATCAGCGCGGCAACCTCCCTGGGATGCGACAGGAAGATCGCATGGCTTCCAGGCAGCTCGATCGTGTCCGACTTGGCCCGCTTGCTCATGAATCGCATGAGGTCGGGATTGATCATGCGATCCTGCTGTGTGACCACCGCATAGCTCGGCTTCTGCGACCACGCCGCTGTCGTGGCTTTGGCGTCAAAGATCGCAGCGGAGATCGGCACCTGCGAGATGGCCATGAACTGCGCAAGAGGTTTCGGCACGTCCGCGGCGAAGTCGGCCGGAAAAGCTTCCGGTTTCACCTGCACGAATCCGCCGCCGGCAGGAACGACTCTCTGGGCCGCAGGCGGCATCTTCGCCTGCAGTCCACCTGCGCTTTCGCCGACTTCCGGCTGGAAGGCGGCGACGTAAACGAGACTCCGCACGGACTGATGATTCCCAACTTCGGAAATGATCATTCCTCCATAGCTGTGGCCGACGAGCACGCATGGCCCGGATCGGTCGAGCACGATGCGCGTTGCCGCGACATCCGCCGCGAACGTCGTTTCAGGTTCCTGCACGACGTACACGGTGTAGCCATCGTTTTTCAGAATGTCTGCCACGGGCTTCCAGCCGGACCCATCGGCAAATGCGCCATGGACCAGAACGACACTCTTGACGGCAGCTTCAGCCGACGAAGCCAGCCCGACAACGAGTACAGCGAGCACAATCGATAAAGTCTTCATGTTTTCCTCACCAGCCAGCACGTGGAGCGGGACTTTGCGTCAAGAGAATCCGGCTCGCGACCAGCAGCCACGCGAAGAGTGAATTCGAGATCAAACCAGCGCGCCAGAACCCGAAGGTCCCGGCCATGATCAGCATTGCGCGCGGGAACGAGGTCAACACGACGCTGGCCCACGCGAAGTCGTTCAGTCCCGATGTGAGCGCCTGATTTCCTGCGCCGGCTATCGAGTACGCGAGGCCTGCGCCTATCGTGATGAGCAACAGGAACAGCCCTCCGAGCACTGCGCTCGCGGCAGTTGCCGCCGCGCCCCATCCGTCATGCCCAGCATCCGCCAGGGTCGCCCGGAGAGCCGCCGCGAACCATAACAAGTTCAGTACAGCCATGCCGGACACAAACGCAGCGATGAGGATCCGCACGCGATTGCCGTCGTAGAACGCGACGAGCGCCTCGGCAGACGCGCCGACCTGCGGCTGATTGCCGTAAATGATGTACGCGATGATGAAGAAGACGAGAAAGTTGATGCCGCTCATCCGCCACAAGCGTTCCCAGAACGCGCCCGTCTTGTACACGCTGGTGGATGAGGTCATGGCTGTGGTCGACGCGCTCATGGGAATCTCCTCGGTCAGTCGATATTGCTCAGATACGCCGCCATCGCTGCCACGTCCTCCGCGCTTTGCACCCGCAGGAGGTCGGCCATGCCAGGTGAGTTCCCGCGCTTGCCGTTGCGGAACTCGTTCATCGTCGTCGTGAGATAGGCTGCCGTCTGTCCGCGCAGGCGGGGCGTGGTGCTGTAGCCCTGCCAGTTGTTGAAATGACAATGGCCACAGACTCCGTACGCCGCGACCAGCGCACCACGCTGGAAGAGAGGATCGGTAGGGGGCGTCTTCTGGTCCTGCGATTTCGGCCAGGGCTGCGCTGAAACATATCGGGCGATGGCAAGCATCTGAGCGTCAGTCATCGGCTGGGTCAGAGCATGCATGACGGCATCGCTCGTCGAGGCGCGCGCCGCGCGCTTGAAGTCGCGCAACTGCAGATACACGTACCCTTCGTTCTGACCCCAGATGATCGGGTTGACCGAGCTCGCGGGCACATTGCTCAGCGGATGACAGGCGACGCAAGCGGCTACCTGCTGCTTCACGTCCTGAGCGTGTGCCGGGTGCGCCTGTAACGCAGCCACAAGAACAAAGAGCACTGTCAGCGTTTCGACGGGCCGCAAAGAGAATGTCATGGGCTGCCTCGTTCCCGGCGCTTCAATATGAAAACGCCAGAATCTTGTTGCCGCGTTTGGTGCCGAGCTGCGTGTTGCCTCCAGCCCCGACGACGACATACTGTTTGCCGTCGATCTCATACGTCGACGGGGGAGCGTTCACGCCCGCATCGGCTCGATAGCTCCACAACTCCCTGCCGTTCGATGAATCGTACGCAGCGAACTTGCCGTTGCCTTCGCCGGTGAAGACCAGGCCGCCAGCCGTCGCCAGCACTCCGCCGAACATGGGTTCGGGCTTCTGCGCCTTCCAGCGGATCTTGCCGGTGTTGTAGTCGACAGCGAGCAGTGATCCTCCTGCTGACTCGCCAGGAACGCCCTTGAACGCGCCCCCGAGCCAGAGCTTGCCGTCCGGATACTCCGTGCTGACGCTCGCCTTGTAGTAGGCCGTCGCCAGTTCCGTCGTCACCGCGAATGCAACGCCCTGACTCGCATCGACTGCCAACGGCGACGCACTGATGCCGCCGTTCGGGCCCGGCCGCATGACGATGCCCTCGGCGGTCGGCAAGGCGCGCTCGTTCTTCACTGCGATGAGCGGCTCCGAAACACGAATCAGGCTGCAGTCCCGGGCATCGTGAACGTACAGATAGCCCGTCTTGCCCGCATGAACGACGCCGGGAACGATCGCACCAGCTCGATTCTTGACGGGGATCAAGACCGTGGGGCTCACCGCATCGAGGTCCCACACGTCGTGCGGCACGTACTGCAAGTGGCAGACATACTTGCCGGTGTCGAGATCGACCGAGACCAGCGAATCGGTGTAGAGGTTATCGCCCGGTCGCACCGAGCCATCGAGATCGGGTGACGGATTGCCCACGACGAAATAGATACGCCGGTTCTGCAGATCGACCGAAGGGTTCTGCCAGATCGAGCCGCCGAGCGTCCTGTACGGGTCACCGCGCTTGGCAAGTGCGGCTTTCTCCGCGGCGATGTCACGATGTAACGGCAGTCCGACGGCGTCCTTCGTCGCCCACACGCCGACCGAATTCTCCGGCGTCGTGAGGAAGGTCCAGAGCTCCTTGCCGCTCTTTGCATCCAGCGCTTTGAGCGCGCCGCGGACGCCGTACTCGGCCCCCGCCAGGCCAATCAGGACTTTGCCGGAAACCACCGTCGGCGCCATCGTGATCGAGTAGCCACGCAACGGATCGGCGACTTGCCTGTTCCACACCACTGCGCCCGTGCGTGCGTCCAGCGCTACGATTCGACTGTCCAGCGTTCCCATGTACACCAGGCCGTCGAGCGCCTGGACGCCGCGATTGTTCGGTCCGCAGCACAACGACACAGCCGGTGCCATCACATGCTTGTAGCGCCACAGTTCCTTGCCCGTCTTTGCATCGAGCGCGAACAGGTGATTGAACGAGGACGTCACGTACATGACGCCGTCGTACACGATCGGCGCGGTTTGAATGGACTCGACGACATCCATCTCGAACGACCAGCCGAGCTCGAGATCCTTGACAGTCTTGCGGTTGATGCGGTCGGCGAGATGGAATCGCGTCTGGGCATAGCTCCCATGCGTCATCAGGAACTCGGTGCGACTCGCGGCAGCGGCCGTCAGTCGATCCTGACTGAGCAGTCCAGGGCGCGGTGCCGCCTGAGCAGAGCTCGACTTCGCCGCGGCGCTGTCGGCGTGCGCAGTGGGAATGCAGATTGCAGCCACGATCAGGAGCCAGCAGCAAGTGGACAGCCGTGGCACTTGCAGAGGTCGTTGCATTAGAGTCTTCCCTCGTTCGATGAGGGGATGACATCAGGACCTGACGGGCGAAACCATTATCTCTTCGTATGACAGGAGAAACACCAAATGCTGTATCACGCTGATTTCCGCGTCGAGTATCCGGCATCCATGTCGCAAAAGGATCTCTTCTCCATCTGGGCCCGCGAAGCCGAAGCAGCATTGGGCGCAAAGAAGGCGGGCGTGGTCGTCGACCTCTGGAAGTGTGTGGGCGCGCGGCGTGTGGTGGCTATCGTCAATGTGGATAGTCTGGACACGCTCGACCAGATTCTGTTCGATCTGCCGATCATGAAAGAACATGGCCAGCACGTGCAGATCGAGGTGACTCCGCTGCGCCGCTATGAAGACTTCGCCGCTGATGTGAAAAAGCGGCTCGCGTAACGGCGCTTGCTAATCGATCGGCCACGGTACCGCGGGCGGCAGTTCGCGGTCGGAAGGTCGGGACTCGCGGGGCTGTTTCAGGCCATCCACGCCGTCCACGCTTCGCCACCAGGGCTCCACGTGACCGGGAGCGAGTACGGGTTCGACGGGCTCTCCGAGTCTGGGCATGACGAGCCGCGCGCGAATTTTCGAGTGCTGCTCGTAGAGAACTTCGGCCGGCTGGTCCCACGCATGCATTGCAAGGCGAAACGTGCCCCAATGGACGGGAAGAAACGCTCCGGGATCCAGGAGCGTGACTGCCTCGAGCGCGTTCTCCGGTCCGAGATGCATATCGCCCCAGGCAGGATTCCAGGCGCCGACCTCGAGCATGGCGAGGTCGAACGGCCCGAGTCGCGCGCGGATGTCCTGATACTCGGTGGTCAGGCCGGTATCGCCGCTGAAAAAAACGCCATGCCGCTCCGAGCGCATGACGAAGGATGACCACAGGGTCGCATTGCGCGTCTTCAGGGTGCGACCCGAGAAGTGCTGTGACGGAGCCGCCGTCACGCGCACGCCACCCGTCGGAAGATCGTACGATTCCCACCAATCGAGCTCGGTGATGCGCTCGGGCGCAATACCCCAGCCTTCGAGATGGGCTCCGACACCGAGCGAGGTCACGAAGGGCACATCGCTTTTCGCCAGTGCGCGAATCGTTGGATAGTCGAGATGGTCGTAGTGGTCGTGCGAAACGATCACGAGGTGCACGGGCGGCATTGCCCGCAGCGGGACGGGCACCGGCTGGAATCGCTTCGGGCCGGCGAGCGCCAACGGCGAGGCACGCGGTCCCCACACCGGATCGGTCAGCACGCGGACTCCCGCGATTTCGATCAGCGCGGTCGAGTGGCCGAGCCACGTAATTCGCAGCCCACTATCGGCCTTGCGTTGCCATGCCTCGAGCGGATTCACAAAGGGCAGGGCGCGCGCCGGCGTGCCGCGTTCCGGTCCGCAAAGAAAATCACCGAGCGTTGGCATGCGTGCGTTCGGATCGCGTAAGCGCGGCAGGATCGGATGCAGGTTCCGAAAGGCCTCACCGGCCCAGCGGGGCGAGGCCCTCATCCGCTCCAGACGCGCACCGCTCGCCTTCGAACCGAGTGATTTCATACGCCAGTCCCCAGTCGCCCCGACCGAATAGTACTCGCGCCAGCTGCCATAAAAGACGGCGCAGTCGCTCGAGGTGGGCGACTGCGCCGTGAAGGAACCCTGAGGGGGTCAGGGCACGGCAACGATAGCCCGCGATCATTTCGTCCTGTTGTCGGCTGCGTGTAAGCGAGAGCTCAATCGTCGTCGTTGAGCGACATGCCTCGACAATCGCATCACGATCAGCTAGCGCATTGCGCGGAGCATCCGTGGCGTGGCGAACCATTTCAACGAAGCTTTTCCGGCGCGCGGCGCAGCCGTGAACGACAGGAACACGACGCCGTTCTTGCGGAGCTCCATTGCGAGCGAGTGATCGTCGCCGACGAGGCATGCAGCAACGAACCGGCTGAGGTGCGGCTCGTGGCCAACGAGTGCAACGAGCTTCTCCTCGCGGGATTGCAGGACTTTGAGTAGCGCCTCGGGCGCCACGTCCGGAACGAGCTCATTGCACAGGGTCGCCTTCGGCCACCCGGCGACATCGGTGAGGATGTCGGCGGTTTGCCTCGCACGCAGCAGAGGGCTCGTGAGCACGACATCGGGTGGTTTCGTGATTTGCTTGATCCCTGCGGCAGCCCGGCGCGAACGGCGAATGCCATCTGGAGACAACGGACGTTTGGTGTCGTCCGACCATCGCAGTCGGTCCCGCTCAAATGCGATCGCATGACGAACGACGAGCAGGTCCATCAGGTCCCGTTCCCGGAGCTCTTGGGCTTCGCCGACTCAGTCGTGAGATCGTCCGCTGGACGCGTAGTTTGCGGCGGCGGAGCTCTCATCTCCTCGAGCTTCGTCCACAGCCGTTTCCAGCGCCGACCGCGCACCTTGGCAAAAGTCTTCCACACGCGCGCGCGGGCCTGCAACGCGGCTGCGCCGTGACGTTCCGCGAGGCGCCCCATGACGAAGACCGTTTGAGGCGAGAACCCTTCAGGTGGCTCTTTCGCGAGCGCGAGCAGACGGCTCTGCGCGACGTGCCCATCCTGTTGCGCGCCAAGCTTGTCCTGGAATCGACGCAGTGCTCGCAGCAGCTCCTCGGCAGGTCGGCCGTACAGGGCAGCGACCGACTCGATCGCGTAGCGCAACTTCTTGCCCCGGCCCCGAACGCGGTGAAACTGGTCCACGGAAGCTTGATCAGTCAGGCGCTTCGCAGCCTTGCGAACCTTTCGATACCGATCGCGTATCAAGTCGGGCGCGACCGCGATGGCCGCTGCCTCGCTGTCGGGCTTGCGGGAGATCGGTGGATGCGCGAGATCACGCAGCAACCTGTCCATCCAGCGCTGCGTGCTGGCGGCGTCCAGCTCGGCAAGCATTTGCGCACGAGCCCGCTCCCGCTCGGTGTGGAGTCGACGCTCGAGCGGCTCGACCGCTGCACGCTCTTCCACCGGCAGCTCCTTCGCGAATTCGCGAAGATCAGCCAGCGCAACGTCGAGATCGCGCACGGTGCCGAAGAGCGCAAGTAGTTTCTTGAGCCTCGGTCGAGCGCGAGTCAGCGCCGCCGGAAGATACGACTGAAACATCGTCAGCACGACGTCCATCCGCCGGGCTGCCACGCGCAGATCGTGCAACGCCTCGGGATCGTCGCCGAGCCGGGCGCCCGGCTCATGTGCGAGCCAGGCAGACACATGGCGCCGCAGATTCGCGAGCGCGACGTCTCCCATGCGCATCGAGGCATCGATGCTTGCCGGCGCGACGCTGGGAGGCGCGGGTGGAGCGAGTCCGAGCGACTTCAATCCAACTGCATACTTGCTTTCCGCCACGGGTTCGAGCGCGCACTGCGTGCGCAGCGTGTTCACCACGTGCTCGAGCGGCTTGGGTGTCGCAGTGAGCGCTTCGACCTCTACGCGACGCAGACTTGCCTGCGGCTCGCCGCCTGGGGTCGAGATCACCGTCTCGTCGAGCGCGATCTCACCGAGGTCCGACGTCCCATCCCTGCTGAGCACGGCGAACCGTTGCCGCCGGGTCCGCACTTCGAACAGTTCGCGCAGACCATGGTCGCCAACGACTGCATGGACACGCATTCCCACGGGCCCAGGCGATTCGACGATGTTCTCGCGCTGGGCATCCGGCAGCGTCTCGCTCAGCTCGAGGCGATCGGCAATCTCGGCCTGCGCGGAATGGACTGCCTTGAGAGTGGCCTGCGATTTTCCGTCCGCGCTGCGCACGCGAAGCGCCAGCCCTGCGCGGTGGATCCGCCAGTCATCGGTGTCGAAGTACGTATCGTGCAGCTCTTGCGCCGGTCGGGTCTCGATCAACAGATTATCGACAACCGAATGATCGGTGAGCCAGCGCCGGACGGCGGGCAAATCCGTCGCAGCCATCTGCCACTCACGTTCGCGATGACGCTCGTCTGCGTGCTCGTCCTGCGCCGCTGAAGCGACACGTGTCGTTGTCATCTGTTCCGGATTCACTCCGACCGCTCATCTCCGGGGGTCACAAAAGTGTAACCCAACACGTCGCCCGAAGCATCGCGACCACCGTCTACGGTAAACCAACGTGTAATCGCGCGCGCGACGCCCGTGTGATGGCATGCGCGTATGACGCAGCCCGAGTACCAATTCGCACCGTCCGAGCATCCGCTACTGCCCGGCAGCCCCTATTCGCCGGCGCATCCGTCCTGGCGGCGCGGAGTCTATGCAGGCCTCGCGTTCATGGCGGCGATGACGGCGACGGTCGGCAACGCACTGGTCAGCACCAACGTGCCGAACCTGGCCGGGTCACTGGGCGAGTACATTGCGGCTGTGGCGATATTGCCGGCGATCTACGTCGCGATGAATGCCACCGGGAATCTCTCGATCGTCAAAGCGCGAATCCAGTGGGGAATCCCTGCCGTCACGCACGGTGCGCTGGCCGTGTATGCGCTCGCCGCGTTGCTGCAGCTCGTCTTACCGAACTTTGCGCTTGCGTTCGTCGTTCGCGCCGCGAACGGGCTGGCCGCGTCAGCTCTCATCACGGTGTCGATCTACTACTTGTTTCAAGTGTTCCCGCCGAAGCTGCGCCCGGCGGCGCTCGTCATGGGCATCGGATTCCTGCAGCTGGGCGTGCCGATCGCGCGACTCTTTCCCGTCGAGATGCTCGCGCAGAACCACTGGCAGAACCTGCATCTGATCGAGCTCGCGCTGCCGCTCGTCATGCTGGCGCTGATGAAGGCGTTTCCTCTGCCGCCGAGCGACAGGGGCAAAGCCTTCGAGCCGCTGGACCTCGCAACCATTGCGTTGATGGTCCCGGCGATGCTCCTGATTTCCGTCGTTCTGGCCGCGGGGCGCCTCTACTGGTGGACCGACACTCCATGGCTCGGGTGGACGCTGGCGGCCGCCGTGCCGCTCCTCGCGCTCGCGATCATGATCGAAGCCAATCGCAGCAGGCCGCTGCTGTATCTCGAATGGATCGGCACCGGCGTGATCCTGCGCTTTGCCGCAGTGGCGCTCCTCATGAGACTGGCGCTTGCCGAGCAGACGTACGGCTCCGTCGGCCTGCTGACTGCCAGCGGGCTCAACAATGAGCAGCTTCGATCGCTATTTCTCATCGTGATCGGCGCGATGCTCCTCGGGATCGCGACGGCGGTGCTGACTCTCCGCCCGAACCGGCTGCGTGAACAGGTAATCGTCGCCGCTCTCAGCTTCGCGTTGGGTGCCTGGCTCGACAGCCACGCTACGAATCTCACGCGGCCGCACGAGTTGTATCTGAGCCAGGCGTTGATTGGATTCGGAGCCACCCTGTTCATCGGCCCGACGCTGGCGTTCGGATTCCTGCGCATGCTGGAACGAGGGCCGGCGTATTTCATCACCCTCGTGGTGCTGTTCAGTACGACGCAGAACCTGGGCAGCCTTGCAGGGTCCGCTTTGCTCGGCAGCTATCAGTTCATGGCAACGCGGGCGCATGCGTCCGCACTGGCAGAGCATCTCGTCGGCGCGGATCCGCAAGTCGTTGCGCGCATCCAGAATGGAACGCAAATGCTTTCGGGCGCGCTCTCGGACCCCGGTCAGCAGGTTGCGCAAGGCGCCGCGCTGCTGGCCCAGGCGCAGGCACGCGAGGCGACGGTTCTCGCTTTCAATGACGTGTTCAGTTTCGTAGCGCTGCTCTCTCTCGGCACGGCTCTCTTCGTGGGAAGCCTCGTGCTGCGTGATGTATGGCGAGCGCGCCGTCCCGTTGCTGGAGAGATGAGAGCATGAACGCAAGAACAATCGAGGTGGCTGCCGAGGGGCGCCCGATCGATGCGCCGGCTGCGCAGCCAACCGTCGATGTGCCGGCTGCGCAGCAAACCGTCGATGTACCTGCTGCGAAGCCTGCCGTCGACGTACCTGTTGCCAGGCGAATCGTCGATGTACCTCCTGCCGAGGCCCCACCGCATGTGTGGCGTCCGCCGCGCAAGCAGATCCGCACGATCGTGCTCATCGTCCTTCTCGCGACGGCTGCGCTGCTGGCCGTGCTGACCGCGTGGAATTTGCCGCCGTTCGCCGGCGGCGTTGAGAAAACCGACAACGCATACGTGCGGGGCCTGACGATGAACGTGGCTCCGCAAGTGAGCGGCTATGTCGTCACCGTAGAGATCAGGGACTACGAGCAGGTGCATGCCGGGCAGGTGCTCGCACGCATCGATGACCGTATCTACAAGGCGCGCGTCGCAGCCGCACGCGCCAATCTCAGCGCACAGCTCGCGGGCCTGGCCAACGCACGTGCTCAGCTCCTGCGAGCGCGCGCAGACATGGCTCGTGTAAACGACCTCGTCAGTGACGGTTCGGTGTCGATCCGCGAACGTGACCAGACCCTCGCCGCCCTGCGCCAGGCAGAAGCGCAGGCTCGCCAGGCAAATGGCGGTCAGGGAAGCTTCGAAGCGCAGGTGGACGCCGCACGCGCCCAACTCGAGCTCGCACAGATCGATCTCGAACACACCGTGATCACCGCCACCGCCGACGGTCAGGTGAGTGAGATCGGCGTGCGCGTGGGGCAGTACGTCACCAATGGCACGCAGCTCATGGCGCTCGTGCCGGCCGACCGCTGGGTCATTGCAAACTTCAAGGAAGCACAGATCGCGGCAGTGGCGCCCGGTCAGCGCGCGAGCTTCACGGTCGACGCGCTGAGCGGCGCGCGATTCACCGGTCACGTCGAGCGGCTTTCGCCGGCGGCAGGATCGGAGTTCGCCGTGCTGAAGCCCGACAATGCCACGGGCAATTTCGTGAAGGTGCCACAGCGCATCGGTGTGCGCATTGCCATCGACCCCGGACAGCGTCTGGCGTCGCGCCTCGCACCGGGCATGTCTGTCGACGTCGTCATCAATACGAAGGCAGGCAAGCTATGAAACGCCTGGCTGCCTGGTTGCTCGCAGCAATGCTCGCCGCGTGCGCGGGTCAGCGGCCCGATGCGCCACCGGCTGCAGCGGTCGTCGCGCCGGCTGCGTGGCGCGATGGGAACGGTACTGGTACCGGTGTACAGACTGTTGTGTGGTGGCGCGGCTTCGGCGACCCCGCGCTCGGCAATGTCGTGGAGCAGGCGCTCGCGAACAATGTGGACATCGCGATCGCGGCCACGCGTGTGGAGGAGGCCCGCGCCCAATTCGGTCTAGCTCGTGGGCAGCTGTTGCCGAGCGCCGAGTTGGGCGCGGGCGCAAAACGCGAGCGTTTCCTGAATGCCTTCGGCCGGACGGCCTCGCAAACCGCCGAGCAGCTGGAGATCGGAGTCTCTTACGATCTGGACTTGTTCGGTCGCCTGCGCAACTCGAGTGAAGCCGCGCGCGCGTCTCTGCTCGCGACGCAGGCAGCACGGGACAACGTGACGCTTGCCGTAGCCTCGTCTGCGGCGGCTGGCTACATCGGCTTGCGAGCGCTCGATGAGCGTCTTGCCGTCGTGCGCGAGACCGTGGGCGCGCGAGCAAACTCACTGCGGATTGCACAGCGTCGCGCACAGTCAGGATATGCGACGCGCCTGGAGCTGGAGCAGGCCGAGGCAGAGCTTCGTGGGACCGAGCAGTTGGTCCCGGTTCTCGAGCTCGCCATCACGCGACAGGAAAACGGGCTCAGTGTGCTGCTCGGCGAGAATCCGCGTGCGATCGAGCGCGGTGCCGCGTTGCCTGCGCTGACGCCGCCGACGGTGCCGACCCTGCTGCCGTCGCAACTCCTGCGCCGTCGGCCTGACATCGCTCAGGCGGAGCAACTGATCGTCGCGGCGGACCGTTCCCTGGATGCAGCGCGCGCCGCCTTCATGCCGAGCATCGGGCTCGGTGTCAGCGGCGGCTATGTCGACTCGACGCTGATCGCCGATCCGGTCGGAATCTTCACGATCGGCGGCAGCATCCTCGCTCCGCTCTACGCAGGCGGACGCCTGCACGCACAGGCCGATCTGGCCGCGGCCCGCAGAGATCAGGCTGCGTACTTCTACCGCAAGGTAGCGCTCAATGCTTTTCGCGAGGTCGAAGACGCGCTCGCTGCGCTCCAGCGCACGGGCGAACAGGAGCAGGTGCTGCAGCTACAACGCGATATCCTCGCGCAAGCACTCGTGCGGGCAACCAATCGCTATCGCGCCGGCTACTCCTCCTACCTCGAGCAACTGGATGCACAGCGCGGCTTGCTCAATGCAGACCTCTCGCTGGTGCAGGCGAGCAGCGATCGGCTGAGTGCAACGGTCAGTCTGTACCAGGCACTCGGAGGCGGATGGTCGGAAGGCGCGCCGTAACACGCCTCCCGAGCGCTCTGTCGGTTCACCGCTGCAGGCATCGCGTGGCTGCCGGACTTCCTGGTCCGGGATGCGGTGGCGGCCGGCAACCTCGTGCCGGTCCTGTCGCAATGGCGGCCGAAGAAAGAGCAACTCTGGACGTACTACTTCGTCTACGCCGGTCGCCGCTATGCCTTGCCGAAAGTGGAGGCATTCATCGAAACGGCGCTGGAACTGGGTTAGCGTCGCTTCACCTGACGCGCGCGGCTGAGGGTTCCATCCGGCGGCTATACTTAGGTATCACTTCGCTCGTTGGGCCAACTGGCGCATCCTGCGGGCATGACCAAACGAGCCAAGAAGTCCCCTCGCGCGCGCGCGATTCCTGCACAGGCGCTGGTGTCCGTCGTCGACGACGATGAATCCGTCCGCGAATCCCTTCCGGACCTGTTGAAGGAGCTCGGCTTCGCAGTGCAGGCATTCGCCTCGGCCGACGAGTTTCTGAAGTCCGGCTCCGTCTCGGCCACGCGTTGCCTGCTGCTGGATATCGCCATGCCGGGCATGTCCGGCCCGGAGCTGCAGCAGGAGCTGGCCCAGCGCGGGCACGCGATTGCGATCATCTTCATCACCGCCCGCGCCGACGAGACCGTGCGACGGCAACTCATCGCGCGCGGCGCGGTGGACTGCCTCTTCAAGCCCTTCAGTGAGCAGGAACTGAAAACGGCGCTGGATGCAGCACTACCCGGGAGCCAGCGGAGGTAATGGACATGAACGCAGCGACCTCCCTTGCCCCACGCCGGAGACCCTCCTCCATGTCGAGCGCCAAACCGATCGCGACGCCCATCGTCTTCGTCGTCGATGACGACATCTCGGTGCGCGAGTCGCTGGAACTGCTCATTGCGGAAGCGGGTTGGCGGCCGCAGCTCTTCGCCTCCGCCGAGGAGTTCCTCGCGCACCAGCGGGACCTCGTCCCGAGCTGCCTGGTGCTGGACGTGGGCTTACCCGACCTCAACGGCCTCGAGTTGCAGAAGCGCATCGCAGGCCGGCCGGACCTGCCGATCATCTTCATCACCGGACACGGCGACATCCCGACGACAGTTCAGGCGATGAAAGCAGGGGCCATCGAGTTCCTGACGAAGCCCTTCGGTCCGGAACTGCTGGTGAGCGCAATACATGGCGCGATTGAGCGCAGTCGTGCCTCGCTCGCCGAGGAGGCGAATCTGCAGGTGCTGCGGGACCGCTACGAAGCGCTGACAGCGCGCGAGCGACAGGTGATGGCCTTGGTGGTTCGCGGTCAGCTCAACAAGCAAGTGGCATTCGAGCTCGGCCTCAGTGAGATCACCGTAAAGGTGCACCGGGGGCGGGTGATGCGGAAGATGGAGGCAGCCTCGCTCGCGGAGCTGGTGAACATGGCGTCAGCCTTGGGGGATACCACCGCGAGCTAGCACTGAGCAATTCGGTATCGGGCCAACACCATCGTCTAATCGCCCGGGCATTTCGCGCTTGGTAGCGTTGCTGCCGTGCGGAGCGTGCGACATTCGCCTTTGATTCTTCTGGGGTGGCTGGTGAGCGGCTCCGTTGCGTACGCCGAGCTCCAGCACGTCACCGTCACTGCGAACCGGCGCCAGGAGTCGAACCAGCAGGTTCCGGTCGGGATCGCGGCGATCGGCGCGGACGACGCGGAAAAACTGGGCGTTACGGATGCTCAGTCCCTGACGACCATTGCGCCTGGTCTCCTGTTCAACCGTCAGGCCAATACCTCAATTCCTTTTTTGCGCGGCGTGGGTACCCCGGTCGGACAGTCCGGTGACGAGCCCTCCGTGGCGCTGTACATCGATGGCGTCTACACGCCGGCGGGATCGGCTTCCATGGCGCGCTTCACCAGCCTCGATCACATCGAAGTAGCAAAGGGGCCACAGGGAACGCTCTTCGGTCGCAATGCCACGGGCGGCGTCGTGCAGGTATTCACACGCGATCCCACGGACAAACCGGAATTGAAAGTCACAGCTGGCTACGCCAACTACGACGCGTGGTCCGCTGATCTGTACGCGAGCGGACCACTGACGAAGCAGCTCCTGGCGAACGTCTCCGCATATTGGTCGAATCAATCCGGCGGCTGGGGTCGGAACCTCACGACCGGGGTCCCTGCGTTCACGTCGCGCGAGTACGGAACGCGCGTCAAATTTCTCTGGAACAAAGCGGGCCGCACCAATGCACTCTTGACGCTCGACTTCGACAAGACGGTCGCGCAGCAGGGTCTCGGCTTCATGCCATTCCCCGGCACGGGTTCGCTCAATCCATTGCCGCCGTTCCCGAACGGAGGTTTTCCGCCGGCCCCTGGCTACTACGACCCGGTCGAGAATTTCGATTCCGACGGCGACGTGCGTCAGTACGGCGCGAGCCTGAAAATCACACACGACCTCGACCGGGCGCGCCTCGTGAGCATTTCCGCCTGGCGCGACACGCGCAATGACTACGTTCTCGATGAGGACAGCGGACCGCTGCCGCTCGTCAACGTGGAGCTCGTGACCCCTGAAACGACTTTCACGCAGGAGCTGCAGCTCATCTCACAGCCTGGCGCCAGGCTCGCGTGGATCGCGGGCCTGTTCTATTTCAACGATAAGGCAGGCTTCGATCCGATCCACTTTACCGGCGCGGCTTTCGCACCGCTCCCCTTCGTGGACTCGCAGGGCATCCTGACTTCGCAGTCGTACGCAGTGTTCGCCCAGGCCACCGCGACGATTCTCCGCGACACTCACCTGACCGCCGGCGCGCGCTACACCTGGGATGACCGCACCGTGCGTGCAGGCGCCGTGTTCGGCAACGACGCATTCGTAGCGGCTCCGAACTCTCCGCAGTCGGAGAGCTGGTCGAGCCCAACCTGGCGCCTGGTGCTCGATCATGCGTTCACGCCCGACATCATGGCGTATCTCGGCTACAGCCGCGGCTTCAAGAGCGGCCTGTTCAATCCGGTGGTGTTACCCGGCGATCCGCTCGACGAGCCGGTCGATCCCGAGATCCTCGATGCGTACACGATCGGTCTCAAATCCGAGTACCTGCAGCGCAAGCTCCGGGTGAACGTCGAAGGGTTCTACTACGACTACAACAACATCCAGGTGACGCAAATTCTCTCGGCCGTCAGCCACATCACGAATGCAGCGAAAGCCACTATCAAGGGCGTCGATGTGGACATCACCGCGGTGCCTGTCGATCGCTTGACGGTGACCGCATCGCTCGAAGCCATGGAGGGCAGGTACGAGTCGTTTCCCAACGGCACGTTCTTCGTTTACGACCCGGTAGTGGGCGGAAACTGCACATTCGCAGTTGCGGCTCCGCCGGCACCCGTTCCCTGTGGTGGGGTGCGTCCTCCCAACTACGATGCCGCGACCGGAACCTGGGATCTGAAGGGCAATCACACCATCCAGACGCCGCCATTCTCCGCAAGCCTGATCGGCCAGTACGAAATCCCCACGCCGCTGGGCCGCTTCGACTTCAACCTCTCCTGGACGCATACTGGCAACTACTACGCCTCTGCCGACAATGGCAAAGGGCAGATCGCGCCGAGCTCTGCAGAAAATAACAGGCAGAAGCGGATTGATGTATTCAACGGCTCGCTTGGCTGGACCTCGGGCAATCGCGATCTGGACGTACGCCTGTGGGCGAAGAATTTCACGAATGTGCGTTACTGGTCCTATGCCGACGAAATCTCGTTCGCGACGTTCTACAGCCCGGCCCCGCCGCGCAGTTTCGGCGTCACGATGACGAAGCGCTTCGAGTGAGATGCAGTTCGAGCTCACCCAACTGGTCGATGCGCTGCCGGGGCTGGGCTGGTCCGCGCTCCCGGATGGTCGGGCTGAATTCGTCAATCGACGCTGGCTCGACTACACGGGATTGACGGCGGCACAAGCTGTGGGCGTGGGCTGGGTGGAGGCGATTCATCCGGACGACCGCCAACGTCTCATCGAGTATTGGCGATCCTCTGTGGCCTCGGGCACGTTCGGGGACACGGACGCACGCATGCGCCGTCACGATGGCGCGTATCGCTGGTTCCTGTTTCGCGCCAACCCGTTGCGCGATGAGATGGGAAACATCTCCAGGTGGTTTGGAACCAATATCGACATCGAGGACCGCAGGCGCGGCGAGGAGGCGCTGCGTGCCAGCGAGCTCTCCTGGCGGCAGATCGTCGACAACATCCCCGGGCTCGTGGCTACCCAGACCGCAATGGGCGAAGTGGAGTTCCTCAACCGGCAGGTCCTGGAGTATTTCGGCAAAACGAAAGAGGAGTTGCAGAACTGGTCCCTCATCGGCGCCGTTCATCCTGACGACCTGCCGCGCATCATCGAGGCACGTACCCGGTCCATCGAGACGGGGGATGTCTATCACATCGAACATCGCTGTCGCGGCTCCGATGGCATTTACCGGTGGTTCCAGGTCCGCGGCCTGCCGGTGCGGAACGAGGCAGGAACGATCACGGCCTGGTATCTCCTGCTCACGGACATCGACGATCGAAAAAAAGCCGAAGAGGCCCTGCGTTCCAACGAGCGCGATCTGCGCCTGATGATCAACGTCATCCCCACGTTCATCCTCGTCTTGCGTCCGGATGGATCCGTGCTGAACGTCAATCAGGCGGTGTTGGACTACCTGGGTACGACACTGGAGGAGGTGCGGGGAGAAGATTTTCGCGAACGCTTCTTCCACCCGGAGGATGTGCAAAGACTGCACGAGGAGCGGAGCGCGGCGCTCGCGCGCCCGGTACCGTTCGAAAATGAGCAACGTGCACGGCGCAAGGATGGCACCTATCGCTGGTTCCTCATGCGCTACAACCCTCTGCTCGATGAGCACGGCAACGTCGATCGATGGTATACGGCCGCGCTCGATATCGAGGACCGCAAGCGCGCGGAGGCGGAGGTCCAGAAAGCCTACCTGCGGCTCACCGAAGCCCAGCGCCTGAGCAAGACGGGCAGCTTCATCACGGATCTGGTCGCGGACGAGCACAACTGGTCCGACGAGACTTTCCGCATCTTCGAGTTCGATCCGGGAAGCAGGGTCACGGTGCAGCGGGTTCGCGCCATCATCCACTCCGAGGATCTGCCTTCGTTCGACGCCATGATCGCGCGCGCCATGACGGGCAAGGACGTCGAGTTCAATTTCCGGATCGTGACCGCCCGCGGCGCCTTGAAGCATGTGCGTGGCATGGCCGGTGTCATCGAGCAGATTGCCGGCCGCCCCTTGTTCATCGGCGCGCTGCAGGACATCACGGAAAGCAAGATCGCCGAAGAGGCCCTGAACAGGGCGCGCTCCGAGCTCGCCCAGGTCTCCCGGGTCGCGACGCTGAACACGCTGACTGCTTCGATTGCGCATGAGGTGAACCAGCCGCTCTCCGGCATCATGACCAACGCGAGTACGTGCCTGCGGATGTTGAGTAGCGATCCACCGAACGTGGACGGCGCCCTTGAAACAGTGCGGCGGACCATTCGCGATGGCAAACGCGCGTCGGATGTGATCGCGCGCCTGCGTGCCCTGTTCGGCAAGAAGGAATTCACGCTGGAACCGCTGGATCTGAACGAGGCCACGCGCGAGGTGATTGCATTGTCGCTGAGCGACCTCAGGGGGAATCGGGTGATCCTCCGAGCGGAGCTCGCAGAGGACCTCCCGCAGGTCACCGGCGATCGGGTGCAGCTCCAGCAAGTCGTCCTGAATCTGGTGCGCAATGCTTCGGACGCGATGGTCGAAGTCGAAGACCGCCCGCGAGAGTTGCTGATCAAGACCGCACGCGATGACGGTGACGGGGTGCGTCTCAGCGTAGTGGATGCCGGTGTCGGTTTCAGCCCCGAAGTCGCCAACAAGCTCTTCGACGCTTTCTATACGACGAAGAACGACGGCATGGGAATCGGGCTATCGGTCAGCCGCTCGATCATAGAGGCTCATCATGGACACCTCTGGGCGACCGCGAACGACGGACCCGGCGCCACGTTTTCCTTCTCGATACCTCGCAGCTGATAGTGAAAGCACCAGAGCCCATCGTGTACGTCGTGGACGACGACAGCCGGATTCGCGAATCGCTGGCCGATCTGCTTGCGAGCTACGATTTGCAGGCCGTTACGTTCGGCTCGGCGCGGGAGTACATGGAGTATTCGAAGCCGGACCGGCCTGCCTGCCTGATTCTCGATGTGGAGTTGCCGGACATCAACGGACTCGAGCTGCAGAGTCGCGAGCTGAAGGAAAATCAGCCGGGCATCGTGTTCATCACCGGACACGGCGACATCCCCAAGTCCGTGCGCGCGATCAAGGCGGGCGCCGTGGATTTCCTCACGAAGCCATTCAGGGAGGAAGACCTGATGCGCGCGACCCACGCCGCCCTCGACGCGGATCGCGAAGCGAGGCGCAAGAGGCACGAGCTCGCTGAGTTGCGGCAACGTCTGGCAACGCTGACGCCGCGCGAGCGCGAGCTGCTTCCCTTGATCGTGAGCGGCCTCATGAACAAGCAGGCCGCGGCCGAGCTCGGCATCGCCGACTTAACGGTCCAGGTTCATCGCGGCAAGATCATGAAGAAGATGGCAGCGGGTTCACTCGCAGAGCTCGTGAGGATGGCCGCGGCGCTCGAGATACCCATCACCCGCAGCCGCCATCCGCAGAAGTAGTGGCCCGCGCATCGGCACGGTGCAGTGTGAACTGAAACACCGTGCCCTGCGGGCTGTTCGGCGTCATCCACAGCCGGCCGTCGTGCGCTTCGATGATCGCGCGGCAGATCGAGAGGCCCATCCCCATACCTTCCGGTTTGGTCGTGAACAGCGGGTTGAAGATGCGCTCGCTGTCCTGCGCGCTCACTCCCGGCCCGGTATCCGCAACGGAGACGATGACGCCGTCGGACGCGTCGGCATCGGATCTCACTCGCAGGATTCTCGGCTCGTCCCTGGCTGACATCGCGTCCACCGCGTTCGTGATGAGGTTGAGCAGCACCTGCTGCAACTGGGTCCGATCGCCCAGCACTTCAGGCAGCCGTGCGCTCGGCTCGGTCTGCAGCTCGATCCCGTGTTTCAGCAGGTCACCCTGTTGCAGGGTCAATGCCTCGCGGATGAGATCGTTCACATCGATCGCGGTCTTCGCGCGCATGTCGTGCCTGAACATGGCACGGATGCTGCCCACCACGTCCGCGGCGCGATGGCCATCGGCTGCGATCTGCTTGAACGTCTGCATGGCGCGATCGACATTGGGAGTCGCGCGATCCAGGAAGCGAAAGCCGGCGGTCGCGCTGGTGATCATTGCCGTCAAAGGCTGCCGGACCTCGTGAGCGATCGAGGCGGCGACTGCATCGCCGGTCAGGAGCCGAGCGGCGCGCTCCCTGCGAGCGCCGACTAACGCGTCGAGCAGCCTGCGGTACAGAGTTTCGATCTCGTACAACAGCACGATGAGGACGAGACTGCTCGACAGGAACCCGATGACGCGCACGGTGTACCACCCGACACTGAAGCGGACGGGAGAAGGGTAGTAGCTCAGCGGTATCTCGATCGTGTACAGGCACATCACAACCATCAACCACAGATCGAGCATCGAGCGCCGTCTGCGCCAGAGAACGATGAGCGCGGTCACACTCATGAGCGCAACGGGCGCACCGGCGTAGGGCCAGAGCGGGCTCAAATGGAGCGAATCGTTTACCACCTCGGGCAGGAGTGACTCGCCCTCGATGCAAAAGATTGCCACTGCCAGCACCAGCGCGACGGTGAGCGCGACACTGAGGCCCACTGCGGCGCGGACGGTTCCACGCCAGAGTCGCTTGCTCGCGAAGACATAGCCAATCACGAACGCGGGCAGTCCCGCGTGCTGAGAGAAGTAGAGCCATGAGGTGGTCTGCAGCCCGCCGAAGACGCCGCGACCTGGCACGAAGACGCCTGGGAACGCCAGGATCCATGGAATCAGAATGAGCGCCGTGAAGAGATACCCACTCGCGATGACGAGAATGGCGCGCGATCGCAAGACCGAGAACTGCGCGAACAGGAGAATCGCAGTGATCGAATCGCACACGAACATCGCAGTCGCATAGGCGGGCACGAAGGCTTGGACCGGCTTCGTCTGGACGCCGGACAGTGCACCGGCGCTGATCAGAAAAAAGACACCCAGAATGCCGAGCACGATGAGGAGCGCCAGACGTTCCTGGACCGGACCCGGCGATACCGTCGAGAGCACGAGACTCTCTTCGTCTGGGATGTCAGCCGCCGCCTTCATCACAGCGCCGATCATAGCGGTTTCGTCAACCTCGCGAGCTGGCCCGCAGGGCTTCGCGCACTGTCGCGAGCAGTTCCTCGCCGTTGAAAGGCTTCCTGAAGAAGCGGTAACACCCAATCCCGGCAGGCGATACCCGGTTCAGCATCTCGGCGCGGCCGGTGATGAGGATGATGGGCAACCCCGGGCGTCGCGCATGAGCGAGGCGCGAGAGCTCGAAGCCGTCCGTCTCGGGCATGCTGATATCGGAGATGAGGCAATCGACTCGTTCCAGGCAACCGCTCGCGAGCAGAGCCGTAGCAGAATCGAACGACACGACCGCATGTTCAGCGGATTCGAACAGGTCGCGCAGCGACTCGAGAATTCTCGAATCGTCATCGACCACTGCTATAACGAAGCCCGGAGTACGGTCAGTCATGGTGCAGGATTCTGCCGGGCCGGGGACGAACCGTATCTACTGGAAACATGTAATGGCTGGCCGGCCGCGACGTCACCAGTATGCGCGAGCGCCCCGCGGGCGCCTGCCTGAGGTCATGGATATGTCCGACGCTACATCCGTTGTTTTCGTAGTCGATGACGACCCATCCGTGCGTAGCTCGCTGGAAGCGCTGATCGAATCTGCCGGCTGGTCGGTGCGGGCATGCGCATCCGCGCATGAATTCCTGTCCTGCCCCGAGGTTGGCGTGCCGAGTTGCCTGGTGCTCGATGTCGGCCTGCCGGACCTCAACGGTCTCGAGCTCCAGAAGCGCGTGGCGGCCGAGCGCGCCGACATGCCCGTCATTTTCATCACCGGCTACGGGGACGTGCCCATGACCGTGCGGGCCATGAAGGCCGGTGCCGTCGAGTTCCTGATCAAGCCGTTCGACGACGAGGTGCTGCTGGAAGCAATTCGGCGCGCGCTGGAGCAAAGCCACGCTGAGCTCGACCGGGCGGCGGAGATGCGTGTGCTCCAGCATTGCCAGGCATCACTGACCCTTCGTGAACAGCAGGTCATGAGGCTGGTCGCCTCCGGACTCTTGAACAAGCAGGTCGGCACTGCGCTCGGCATCAGCGAGATCACAGTGAAGGCTCATCGCGGCAAGGTGATGCGCAAGATGAAAGCGCACTCGTTGGCCGAGCTGGTGAGCATGGCTGGGCGTCTGCAGCTCACAGCCGCGGAAAAAGGCTAACGCCGGCGCAGGAATCCACACGACGAGGGCACGCACATGACTGAAGGAAGCTTCGAAGGCGTCGAAGGCGTCAAAATTTTCACGCGTGAGTGGCGGCCGGCGGGCGCGGCGCGCGGCGTGGTCGTCATCTCGCATGGATTGAACGCGCACAGCGGCCTGTACGAATGGGCCGCACAGCAGTTCACATCCAACGGGCTCGCCGTCCACGCGCTGGATCATCGCGGCCGCGGCCGCTCCGAAGGCGAGCGCTTCTTCGTGAAGAAGTTCGCGGATTGGACGAAGGATCTCGCGACCTTCATCGACATCGTCAAGACGCGCGAGCCGGGCCTGCCGGTGTTCCTGCTCGGTCACAGCGCCGGCGGCGTGATCGCCTGTGGCTACGCGCTGGAACACCAGGAAGAGATCGCAGGCCTCATCTGCGAGGACTTCGCGTACCAGGTGCCGGCACCGGACATCGCGCTCGCGATCGTCAAGGGGATCAGCCACGTGGCGCCGCACGCGCGCGTGTTCAAGCTAAAGAACGAGGACTTCTCCCGCGACACGGCGGTCGTGGCGGCGCTGAACGCCGACCCGCTGATCGCCAACGAGTCGCAGCCGAGCGAGACGATGGCCGAGCTGGCACGCGCCGACGAGTTGCTCGAGAAGAGCTTCGGGCAGATCACCCTGCCGCTTCTCATCCTGCACGGCACCGCCGACAAGGTGACGAAACCGAGCGGCAGCAAGGAGTTCTACGCGAGGGCCGGTTCGAGCGACAAGACGTTGAAGCTGTACGAGGGCCACTTTCATGATCTGCTGGCCGACGTCGGCAAGCTTGAGGTCATGGCGGACATTCAGGCCTGGATCGACGCGCACCTGGAGACGGTCACGCGCAGCGGGCGCGAGCAGCCGAATGCGGCAGCGGCTTCTTTGCAGATCCGGCAACCAACGTGAAGAGCAGAAGATCGATGCGCGGAAATCGGCGGGGCGGATTTCCGCCCCGGCGATTCCTGCATGGAGTGACGCGCCTCAACTCTTCACGAACGCGAGCAGGTCTGCGTTGACGATGTCCGCATGCGTCGTGCACATGCCGTGCGGCAGTCCCGGGTACACCTTGAGAATCCCCTTCTTCAGGAGCTTGCTCGACAGCGGCGCCGAGTCGGCGAACGGCACGATCTGATCGTCGTCGCCGTGCATGACCAATGTCGGCACGTCGATCTCTTTCAGGTCGTTCGTGAAGTCCGTTTCGGAGAACGCCTTGATGCAGTCGTACTGCGCCTTGATGCCACCTGCCATGCCCTGGCGCCACCAGTTGTCGATCACGCCCTGTGACACTTTCGCACCGGGGCGATTGAAGCCGTAGAACGGACCGGCTGGAATATCGATGTAGAGCTGGGCGCGATTGGCCGCGAGCGCGGTACGGAAGCCATCGAACACTTCGAGCGGCAGTCCGCCCGGATTCTTGTCCGACTTGACCATGACCGGGGGCACGGCACCGATCAGCACCGCTTTCGCCACTCGTCCGCCGCTGCCGTACTGCGCGACGTAACGCGTGACTTCGCCACCACCGGTGGAGTGGCCGATGTGGATCGCGTTCTTCAGGTTCAGGTGCGCGGCCAGAGCTGCGACATCTGCAGCGTAAGTATCCATGTCGTTGCCGTCGAAGGTCTGCGACGAGCGGCCGTGGCCGCGGCGATCGTGCGCGATGACGCGAAAGCCCTGCGACAGAAAGAACATGATCTGCGCATCCCAATCGTCGCCGCTGAGCGGCCAGCCGTGATGGAAGACCAGCGGCTGTCCGCTGCCCCAGTCCTTGTAGAAGATCTCGGTGCCGTCTTTGGTCGTGATGAAGCTCATGAGGACACTCCTTGGGTCGGTGGAACAGCGAAGCGTACTCGCCTGAGGTGGACCGGCTATGACACCAAGGTATCGCCTATACCAACGTGTGATAGGCCCACTCTCTTCGATCTGCTGTGATGCCGCTCATGATCTCTCTGACAGTCAATGGCGAACGGCGGGAGGTCGATGTACCTCCTGAGATGCCACTCCTGTGGGTCCTGCGCGACGTCCTTCGGATGACCGGTACGAAGTTCGGTTGCGGCATGGGCCTCTGCGGCGCGTGCACGGTCCACTTGGACAACAAACCCATTCGCTCGTGCGCAACGCCGGTGAGCGCAGTCGGTCAGCAATCGATCACGACCATCGAAGCGATCGGTGCGACTCGAAACGGTGCGAAGGTGCAGAAGGCGTGGCTAGAGCTGGAGGTGATCCAGTGCGGCTATTGCCAGTCCGGCCAGATCATGTCCGCAACTGCATTGCTCGATGCCACTCCACACCCGAGCGACGCGGACATCAACGCGGCGCTGGCCGGCAACATCTGCCGTTGCGGCACCTATGTGCGCATCCGGGACGCCATCAAGCGCGCGGCGGAGGGCTGACCCATGCTCAACGAGCTCACACGTCGGCAATTTTTCCGGGTCACGGCGGGCACGGCCTTCATCTATGCGTTTCATGTCACACGAGGCACTGCCTTCATCTATGCGTTTCATGTCACACGAGGCACTGCCAGCGAGCGTGACAAGCTCGCGACCTTCGCGCCGAACGCATTCATCCGGATCGATGCGGAGGGTCATGTCACGCTCATCATTCCGCAGGTCGAGATGGGGCAGGCAACCTACACGTCGCTGTCGATGATTCTCGCGGAGGAACTGGATGCGGACTGGAGTCTCGTGAGGGTGGAGCACGCTTCACCCGGCGCCGCGTATGTCAATCCGATGCTGGGTGTCCAGGCCACGGGCAACTCCAATTCGGTGCGGGCGTTCTGGAGACCGCTGCGGCAAGCGGGAGCGAGAGCGCGCGCGTGTTTGATCGAAGCAGCTGCACGGAGCTGGCAGGTGCCCGCGTCTGAATGTCGCGCGCAAAACAGCAAGGTGATCCACGAGCGCAGCGGTCGCTCGCTCGATTACGGTGCACTGGCGGGCCGTGCCGCCGCGGTTACGCCGCCGAAGGACGTTCCACTCAAGGATCCAAACGCCTTCCGGCTGATCGGCCAGTCGGTGAAGCGGCTCGACACGCCAGAGAAAACCAACGGCAGCGCGAAGTACGGCATCGACGCACTACCCGCGGGCGTGAAGTTCGCGACGCTCGCCGCGAGCCCGGTGCTCGGTGGCAAGGTCGCGCACGTCGACGATCGTCGCGCCAGGGCAATTCCTGGAGTGCGGCAGATCGTCGTGCTGGACGACCTGGTTGCGGTCGTCGGCGACCACATGTGGGCTGCGAAGACCGGGCTGGAAGCACTGCAGATTTCGTGGGACGACGGGCCGAACGGTGCCGTGTCCTCAGAGCTCATCTGGTCGCGGCTGCGCGCCGCGAGCAAGCGAGAGGGAGCGGTCGCAAGGCAGGTGGGCAACGTCGACGCGGCGCTCGGCAAAGGCGGTGAAGTGTCGAGTGAGCTCGTCACCGCCGAATTCGAAATGCCTCTGCTTGCTCACGCGTGCATGGAGCCCCTGAATTGTACCGTGCACGTCACAGCGAGCTCCGCCGAGGCATGGACCGGCACACAGGTGCTCGGGCGCGCGCACGCCATGGTAGCGAAGGGTGCAGGACTGCCCGAAAGCCAGGTGACTATCCACAATCATTTGATCGGTGGCGGGTTCGGCCGGCGGCTCGAAGCGGACATGGTCTACAACGCCGCGCGTATCGCGAAAGAGGTCGCAGGGCCCGTGAAGGTCGTGTGGACTCGCGAAGAGGACACGCGTCACGACGTGTATCGTCCCGCCTATCACGACCTCATCTCGGCGCGCATGCAGGGCGGCCGTATCGTCGGCTGGAAGCACAGAGTGTCGGGCTCTGCGGTGCTCGCGCGCTGGCTACCGCCCGCGTTTCAGAAGGGCGTCGATCCGGATGGTGTCGACTCCGCGCAGGACCTTCCGTACGACATTCCCAATCTCCGCGTGGAGTTCAACAGGGAAGAGCCGCCGGGCGTGATCACCGGCTTCTGGCGCGGCGTCGGTCCGAACAACAACGTGTTCGCCATCGAATCTTTCATCGATGAGCTGGCGCGCAAGGCCGGCAAGGATCCCATTGCGTTTCGGCGCGTGCACCTCGACAAGACTCCACGCCTGCGCGCAGCGCTCGATCTGGTGAAAGAAAAATCCGGATGGGGCACACCGCTCCCGTCCCGCTGTGGACGCGGAGTCGCCGTGCAGCCATCGTTTGGCAGTTTCATCGCCACCGTCGTGGAATGCGCAGTGGATAAAGACGGTGAGGTGACGTTGAGGCGCGTGACGAGCGCCGTGGACACGGGACTCGCGATCAATCCGGATACCGTGATCGCGCAACTTCAGGGCGGTCTGATCTTCGGATTGACGGCAGCGCTTTATGGCGAGATCACGCTGCAGAACGGGCGCGTCCAGCAGTCCAACTTCCACGACTACCCGATGCTGCGTATCAACCAGGTGCCCGCGATCGACGTGCATGTGATCAAGAGCGCCGAGGAGCCGGGCGGTCTCGGCGAGGCTGGCACGACGGCAGCGATTCCGGCGCTGAGGAATGCGATCTACGCCGCAACGGGCGTTGCGTTACGACGCATGCCGATCGATCGCAAACAGCTGGTGAAAGTCTGAAGGGAAGCCCGCAGACTCGCGCTGCGGGCTTCCGCGATTTCATCGATGAGCATACTCAGTGAAGACGTAGTCCTGCTTCTTCACAAGCGTGTGGCACGCGAATCCGCATTTGGCGTCGTGCGACTGCGGCGGCGTGTCTGCCTCGGTGCCAGGCATGAACGTATCGGTCTTGGTGTCGTACTTGAACACGGCATAGCCCCATCCGCCGCTGTCCGCGAACCGCTTGCTATCCTTCACCATGAAATCGACATCGTTCTGGGTTTCGGGCTGCAACGGCGCGCCGGGCTGCGCTTCGTTCTTTTTCGGTTTCCAATGAACCTTCGCCATCCTGGCGCCGTCGGGGAACGGTTTGCCGTTGCCGGGAATGCCGGCCTTGTAGGCATTGATCATCGCGGGATTGCCCATGATCAGCGCGAGGTTCGGTCCGTTGTGGCTGATGGAAATGGTTTCCCAGCTCTCATATCCCTTGAACTCGGAGAACGCGAGCCCACCGGGCACTTTGACGGTGTACTTGTCCTGGGCGGATATTGCAGCCCCGGTGCCGAGGATGGCGAGCGACACCGCAACACTCACGCCGATCAGCATACTTCTGGCCTTCATCGCCGCAGCTCCTTCATTGGGTTTATGAGCACGTGCAGCCGATTGAGCCATCAGTGTCGAATCGCAGCCATTGCACGAAGGTATTACGAACATGGCAACAGCCAGTCCTGTTCCGCCGACAGCGAAGTCCACTGCCGAACGCCTGTTTCCGCGTCTCACGCCCGCGCAGATCGCGCGTGTAGCCGCATACGGACGCACGCGGACCATGAGCGAAGGAGAGGTGCTATTCGATGCCGGAGATCCCGCGGCCCCATTTCTGCTGGTAGTAGCCGGTGAAGTGGCCGTGCGCCTGACGGCGGACGGTGAGGAGGTCACCTCGAGCGCGTGCAGTGGCGGGACAACGTCAGCGGGCAAGTCGAGACGCGAAGGATCCATCGCGGTGTCATTCGTCCATCGAGTGCTCGCCGAATAAGGAGTCACGTATGGCCGCGTCGCTTTGTTCGCATATGGCCGACATCACGGATGTGAAACACCCGAACCGCCGTGTGTGCGAGGAGTGCATCAAGACAGGCGACCGCTGGGTTCATCTGCGCACGTGCCAGGAGTGCGGCACAACCCTGTGCTGCGACAGTTCACCGAATCGCCATGCAACCAGGCACGCACACGCGAGCAAGCATCCAGTCATCGCCTCAGCGGAACCCGGCGAGCGCTGGCTGTACTGCTATCCGGACGAGCAGTTCGCGGAGTATTGAGCGCCGGGCGCGGGGCAGGCGGTACGTGCCGTGGTTCGCTGTATGTGCCACAATATGTTCCTACATCCCGGAGGAACATTATGAAGGCTGTGAATGTCCGACAGCTGAAGAACAACCCGTCGGAAGCGTTACGAATGGCGCGCAAGCAGCCGCTCGTCGTCATGAATCGCGACCAGCCGGAAGCGGTGCTGTTCCACCTCGACGATGAGACGCTTCTTGCAGAGCCGGGAATCCGGATGGCCCTCGCGCTGGCTCTTTACAAAGAGGAAGCCCTGTCCGTCGGACGAGCGGCAAAATTCGCCGACATGTCGCCTGCGGAGTTCATGCAATACGCTTCGAAGCACGGAGTCGCGACGTTTCGCGGCAACGTGCGCTCGACGCTGGAAGATGCGAAGTCGCTCGACGCATGGCTCAAGAAGCGACGGTCCTGAGCGACGCCAGCCCGCTCATCGGGTTGGCTGCAGCAGGTGCGTTCGACGTTCTGCCTCGCTTGTTCAAGACGATCCCCGTCACCGAGTCGGTGCGGAGGGAGGTCACTGCGCGCAAGACGCTGCCAGGATCAGTGGAGCTCTTGCAAGGGATCGCGGATGGCTGGATCGAACGCATAGCGGACCCACGCGCACCGATGGTCTTTCCGACACTTGGCGCCGGCGAGACAGCAACGCTGAACGCTGCGGTGCGAATCGGCCCGGGCTGTCTCGTCCTCATGGACGACGCTGCGGCACGCGCTGAGGCGCAAGCGCTGGGCCTGAACGTAACCGGCACCGCCGGGGTGCTGCTCATCGCGCGTCGTCGAAAGCTCATACCGAAGATCCGCCCGTTGCTCGAGAGGCTTGTTGCCGCCGGTTTCCGCATGTCGCCGGGCGTGATCGATGCCGTTCTCGATGCGGCACGTGAGTCCTGAGCAGAAAAAGCTTGGCCTGGGTCATGCCATGAGCAGCGGCGGCTTCCGTTTGGCAAAGGGTGCGGTGAGCGCACCGAGTGCGGAAATGAGCAGCCACATCGCGGCGGGCAAGGGGACGGCGGTCAGGGAAGTGAGCGTGGCCTGGTAAAAGTAGGCTTCCTGCGGGGAGAAGAAGCCTGAGATCGTGATGTCTCGGAGGCTGAAGAAGATCAACGGGTCGGGCGGAACGTCGGGGATCGCGTCGGAGTTCAGGCCCAGGCCGGCAGCACCCGCTGTGTCGGACATGCGGATGCTGACCTGATTGTGCGGGGAGGTTGGGTCATCGACGGCCTGGAACTCGAGCCCCTCGGTCCACTCGTTGCCGACCGGCACTTCGTTGAGCACCGTCAACGAGCTCGCGGTGAGGTCCGGAATGAAGTCTCCCGCGAAGACGTTGACCGCGCTCCACACCTCATCGAGCGGCACGCCGTTGACGAAAATGGAGACGGACAGAAGGTTGCGATACACGCCGACGCGCGGGTCGCCATCCAGATCGGGAGCTGCGGTATCGAACGTCAGATAGACGTCGAGCGGGGCGCCGAACGGGACGCCGCCTTGTTCAGGCGGGCGGGGGAGCTGATTCGTCACGGTGCCGGAGGCTCGCCAGGTGACGATATCGGCTTGTGCGGCCGGCGCCAGCAACAGAAACGCCGCGACGAAACCTGCAGTGCTCTTCATGAGCGTCCCTCCTGAGTACATCGCAAAGAATCGTGCGCGACACGTGTGACCGCGCGGTGAAGCGAAGATGTCAGCGGCCCGCATGCGTGCGCGGCGGAGGACTCGCGCGCAGAGACCGGCGATCAGCTCGTGGGCAGGGCAGTGATCATGCGCGCGATCTCGACGCTGTCGCCAACCCCGCTGACCAGGAGGTTTTGTGCGACTCGCTCGCGGTCCGCGGGCGGGTGCTTCTGGCTCAGGCGAACGGCGCCTTCGATGGATTCGATCTTCAGGTGGATGCCGCGAATCATGGGCAGCAACGACTCGACGCGACCGTCGGGCGCCTGTTCGAGCGTCCAAGGCCGATCGGCGAAACGCTCCATCACCTGCGCCGTGCGCGCGAGAATTTTTCGCAGAGCTGCGGGGTCGTCCGTTACGGTAATCAAGCCGCGAACGTGCGCGGCGAGATAGTTCCACGTCGGCACTTCAGGCTTCTCTCGATACCAACGCGGTGAGATGTACGCATTCGGGCCTGAGAACACGGCCAGCGCCGCCTGCCCATCCCGCAGCGACAGAGAATGCGCATTCCGTCGCGCCATGTGCCCCACGAGCACAGCGGTCGAATCGTCGGTCTCGTAGAAAAGCGGCACCGACGTCGCGTGAATGCCTTCCGCGGATGTCGTCACCAGCAAGGCAAACGGATAGTCGCGGACGATAGCCGAAGCATCGCGAGCCACGAACGGCTCCGGAACGAACAGCACAGGCATCAGAAGCTCACCGCAATGGCCAGCCGCACGCGGTCCAGCCAGTCTCCTGGAAGTCTCGCGCCAGCATAGCGCGCTTCGTCCGGCCGGTAGTGATACCAGGACGCATTGATCTGCGTACCCGGCAACAGCACATAGTCGAATGTCAGGAAATGCTGTCGGTAGTTCGTGCCGATGCTCGTGTTGTCCGACGAAAACGCCGCGAGCACCGCATCGGCTTCGGCCACCCCGTAGCCATATGAGACGCGCCAGTCATGAGGCGCACTGGTGCGGCCGAGAGCGAGCTCCACTGAATAGCCCGTGTCGGCATCCGTTTCCGCGCCAAAGTTCTTCACGTAGTCGGCAGTCACGCTCACAGGCCGTCGTTCCCCGAGGCCACGCCATGTCGTGCTCACGATGACATCCGCAAGATCGAAGTCGGAGAGATATTTGCCGTCGGGCGTGAGCAGGTTGGTTCGGAAGTCGCCGCTATCCGCGTCTGCAAGATCGCGCAGCGAGTAGTCGTAGTACGCCATGGCGCTGTCGAATTTCCACAAACCGCGCCATCCGCTGTCAAAGCCGAGCTGCGCACCGGCCATCGTGCTCTCCGGCCCGGCAGCCTGCTCATCGATCACGAAGAACAATCCGTTCATCCGGATCGACGATCCATGGGTCAGCGTTCGCCGATACGCCGCGCCGATCCCCTGCGGATTCACATCACCGTCCCACACCAGCTCCGTGCGTGTAAGGAGCTGCGGAGTCTTGCCACCCAGCACCCTCAGGTTGCCCAGGTCGAGTTCCACCCAGGCTTGATCGAGATTCACATCGAACTTGTCGTCGAAGTTCGAGAGCTGGACGTCCGTACTGTTGGGGTCGTCCGCGTCACCGGTCGCGAGTCGCGCTCCGACTTTGATCCAGGGGCTGACGGCGTACGACGCCGCCAGGCGGGCGCGCACCTGCCCGCTGCCCCGGTCAGGAGTGTCTGCGGCCGAAAAGTCACCTTGCGCGCGCAGGCGGAAATCGCCCGAGACGGTCAGGTGCGGCAGGGGCTCGGCGGCCTGCGATTGCAGGGCGAACGTGCCCACGACAAGTGCCAGGCGCCACGTGCACCGCCGCCGCATTTCGATAGTTTGCAAGGTCGCTCGCCTCCTCGCTGGAGGCTCGGCAGACTCGCAGGAAAGAAAAAGCCTCGCGGTGACTTCGACGCACCGCTGACCCCGGCATAGGCAACCGTCCGCCCGGGGCCGGCCGGTATAAACACACGATCAGGGGCACCGTTCGAAGGGGTAGGGCATCTTGCGGCTGGAGAGCGAACTCGCAATCGAGGATCAGGCGGTATCGGTCCGGCACGCATACGAAGGACGGCTCTTTCCGCAGGATCAGATACGCATGTTCCGCAGCAGCGAGCGCGTGTTCACCTCGCGTATCGTGCGGCGAGGTGCGCATGTTCAGCCCCTGCCGCGCAGAATCGATCGGGCGTTCGAGCCGATCATCCGCTCGCGCGATCAGGACTACGACGTCTACGACTACATTTCGCGCAATCGGGTCGCGGGTCTCCTGGTTCTGAAAGACGGCAGCGTGCGTTTCGAGCACTATGAGTTCGGCAATGAGCCGGCCACACGCTGGGTGTCCATGTCGATGGCAAAATCCATCAGCTCCGCGCTGGTCGGTGCAGCCGTCCAGGACGGCTTCATCGGCAGCGTCGACGATCCCGTCAGCCAATATCTGCCTGAGCTTGCCGGTAGCGGATACGACGGCGTATCGATCCGCCATGTTTTGCAGATGACTTCCGGCGTGCGGTGGGACGACACACACACCGATCCCGCTTCGGAGCGGCGCACGATGCTGGAGCTGCAGATCGCACAGAAACCGGGCGCGATCATGCGATTCATCGCAGGCCTGCCGCGTGTGGCGGAGCCCGGCACAGTGTGGAACTACAGCACTGGCGAAACGCACATCATCGGGGCGCTGCTGCGCGCCGCGGTGGGCCGTTGGGTTTCCGACTATCTTTCCGAGAAGATCTGGTCCCGATGCGGCATGGAGTCGGATGCAACGTGGTGGCTCGAATCGCCCGAAGGCCTGGAAGTCGCCGGCAGCGGCATCAGCGCCACGCTCCGCGACTACGCACGCTTCGGGCTTTTCATGATGAACGACGGCAAGATCGATGGTCGCGCCGTACTCGCGCCGGGCTGGGCGAAAGAGTCGGGCGCGTCGCGAACGATCGGCGGCCAGCGCGTCGATTACGGCTACATGTGGTGGGCAGTTCCCGCTGCGGATGGTTCGTTGAGCGCCGGCGCGTTCAGCGCACGTGGCATCTTCGGACAGTTCATTTACATCAATCCACGTGAGCGCGTCGTGATTGCAGTGCTGAGCGCGCGTGCCAAGCCGAAAGGCTCCGAAGTGATCACCGATAACGACTTCTTCAACGCCGCAGTCGAGGCGCTGCGCTGATGGCCACCGCTCTCGAGCCCACGGACGTCGCTTCAGTCCCTGTGCGCGAGGGCGAGTTTCTCGGTCATCCGCGAGGTCTCGCGTACATCGCCTTCACCGAAGCCTGGGAGCGCTTCTCGTTCTACGGAATGCAGGCGTTGCTCATGTTGTACATGACCGGTCACCTGCTGAAGGCCGGCACGGTGGAAAGCGTCGCAGGTTTCGCTACCCTCCGCGCCGGTCTCGAATCGTTATACGGGCCCCTTTCGATCCAGGCGCTCGCGTCGACGATCTTCGGTCTCTACGTCGGCCTCATCTATTTCACGCCTGTGCTCGGCGGGCTCATCGGCGACCGCATCACCGGCCGCAAGCGTGCCGTGCTGGCGGGCGCCGTGCTGATGGCGGGCGGCCATTTCATGATGGCGTTCGAAGCCGCGTTCCTCCCGGCATTGCTTGCGCTGATCGTGGGCGCGGGCCTGCTGAAGGGCAATCTCGCCGCGCAGGTGGGCAATCTCTATTCGCACAATGACCGGCGCCGCGACGGTGCCTACACGGTGTACTTCACGGCCATCAACGTTGGTGCGTTCGTCGCGCCCCTCGTATGCGGCACGCTTGGTGAGCTCTATAGCTGGCACTACGGCTTTGCGGCCGCTGGCGTTGGAATGCTGATCGGCATCGTCATCTACCTCGCCGGTGCGCGTTACCTGCCACCGGAAGCTGTGCGCCTTCATCAGCGCGAACGTCCGCGGTTGCAGCCCGGAGACGGTCGCGTGCTGATCGCGCTGTCCGTTCTCATCGCGATTACGGCTCTCTTCTGGACCGCACAGGCGCAGGTGTGGAACGTCTATCCGTTGTGGGTCCGGGATTTCGTCGATCGCTCCGCATTTGGAGTGAGTGTTCCAGTCACCTGGTTCCAGTCGCTGGACTCGCTCACCGTGCTGCTGCTGGCTCCAGTGCTCGTGGTGTTCTGGCGCGCGCAGGGAAAGCGCGGTACCGAACCGGCCGATCTGTCAAAGGTAGCGCTCGGTTGCGCATTGATGGGCGCAGCGTTCCTGTTCATCACGGCTGGCGACCTCGTTGCAGGCGACGGGCAGGTCGCGCTCATCTGGACCCTGGCATTCCATCTGTTCACTGCGTTCGGATATCTGTATGCGGCGCCAGTTGCATTGGCCCTCGTGTCACGCACAGCGCCGGTCGCCGTGAACGCAATGATGGTGGGCGCGTACTACCTCGGCATTTTCGCTGGCGGCCTGTTGAGCGGCCGCCTCGCACGCCTGTATGAACCGTTGCAGCCCCCTGCATTCTGGGCTGTGCACGCGGCCGTCGGGATCAGCGGCGCGTTGCTCATCGTCCTGCTGCGGCGGCCATTGCTTCGCGCCTTGAAGCTCGACGCTGCCGCAAAGGCATAACAATGCTGAAGTCTCTGCTCCTTGCGGCAGCCGTTGCGGCGACTGTCGCGGGTGGTCCGCGCTACGCCGTCGTCGACCAAATCCCCGGGCCGGACGGCGGCTATGACTATTTGTCCATCGACACCGAGCGTCAGCGCCTCTACTTAGCCCGCGAGTACGGCGTGATGACCGTAGACGTCACGAGTGGCACCGTGACCAAAAAGCTCATAGCTGCGAACGACGTGTCGGCGGTGCTGATCATTCCAGGCACCCCGCTCATGCTCAGCACCGAATACGGCAGCGACAACGCAGTGCTCTTCGACCGCGTGACCGGCGAAGTGAAGAAGCGCATCAAGGCCGGCAAGAAGCCAGATGCCGCTCTCTACGATTCCAGCAGCGGCCTCGTGTTCGTGATGAATGCCGGCAGCCACGACACGACGCTCATCGACGTGAAGGCTGCCAAGGCCGTCGCCACGGTTGCGCTGGGTGACAAGCCCGAAGCCGGCGTGGCCGATGGGCAGGGCCGCGTCTTCATCAATCTCGAAGAAACGGCGCAGATCGCCGTGGTGGACGTCGCGAGCCGCAAGGTCGCGCAGCGTTTCAAGCTGCCCGGCTGCATCGAGCCGACTGGCATCGCTTACGACGCGACCGCGTCCACGCTGATCTCCGTGTGTCACAACGGAGTCGCAAAAATTATCGATGCGCGCACGGGCGCCGACCGCGGATCCGTGCAGACCGGAAAGGATGCCGACGGGGCCATCTTCGATAGCGCGCGCCGTCTTGCCTTCGTTCCGTGCAAGGACGGCACGCTGACCGTGTTTCGGCTCGATAACAGTGCCGCCGCCACCGTCGTCGACGTGGTTCAAACGCAACGGGGCGCGCGAACGGCTGCGCTGGACCCGGTGAGCGGCCGCTTGTATCTGGCCGCCGCGACGCTCGGCACCGATGAGGAGCCGCAGCCGGGAACATTTCGTATTCTGGTCGTGGCACCGCGGTGACTCAACGGCACCACGCTCCGCTCTTTTGGCACTCCACGGCGACACGGATGCGCTGTTACGTTCAGCGACACGATTACGAGAAGCTCGGGGGAGCGCGATGAACTCAAGGTGGCTCGGTACGTTCTTCACAACCGGAGTGGCGCTCTCGACGCCGCTCTTCTCAGCGGAGGAGCCCGCGCTCGAAGAAGTGCTCGTCACGGCGCAAAAGCGCGAAGAGCGCACGATCGACGTGCCGATGAGCCTCACCGTGGTGGGCGGCCAGCAGCTCGAAGAGCGCGGCGTGCGATCCATCCAGGACATCTCGATGATGGTGCCCGGCGTGGCCATGCGACAGGACGGCCCTGGCTCGCTCGAGCTCTTCATGCGCGGCGTCGGCAATCTCGCGGGCGCCGAAGCGCTGGCTTCCGTCTACATGGATGAGACGCCCACCACGTTGTATCTCTGGCGCCAGCTCGATCTGCGCTCGCTGGACATCGAGCGCATCGAAGTATTGAAAGGCCCGCAGGGCACGCTCTACGGTCAGGGTGCCGCGGCCGGCACCATCCGCTTCATCACGCACAAGCCGGTGCTGAACGAGCTCCAGGGTCGTCTCGAGGGTGAGCTGTCCTCGATCGATCACGGCGACAGCAACGAAAAGATCACGGGCATCGTCAACGTTCCGCTCGCGACCGACAAGCTGGCGCTACGCATTGCCGGCACGGGCGAGCGGGGCGGCGGCTGGATCGATCAGCCCGAAGCGGGAATCAAGGACGGCAACAACCAGGATCTCCACAACATTCGCGCGCGCCTGCTGTGGAAGCCGCTCGATGCGCTGGAGGTCGACGCGACAGCGGTTTCGTATCGCATGACGAGCGAGCTGGGTCTCGACTACGAAGAAGCCGACCACACGATCAGCGTCGGCATCGATCGCTCACGTCGCATCCGCCCGCGCCTCGATCGCTACGAGCTGTACAACGTCACCGGAACGTACGACTTCGGCGGTGCTTCGCTGACGAGCGCGACGAGCTACATCGACTACTACCGCGAGTACACGCTGCCCTACATTGCGCCGGTGGAATCCATGTTCCGTCCGGTCGGCGGCGACCTCGAAGGCATCAGCACGTACGACGACATCAACTACCAGTTCACGCAGGAGCTGCGGCTCGTTTCCAGCGGCGAGCGCAAGTTCGGCTACACGCTCGGTGCGTACTATCGCGACGTGCGTGCGGACTTCTCCGGTCCCGTGCAGACCCTGTACAACGGCGTGGAGCTCGCTCCCTACACTTACACGATGATCACGGCTAGCAAATCGTGGTCGGTGTTTGCTGACGGCTCGGTGAAGCTCGGAAGTCGTTGGGAGCTGGGTGCGGGAGTGCGCAGCTTCCACGACGATTCGAGCATCATCGAGCTCGACTTCCCGCAGAGTGCGACCTTCGAGTCCACGGACCCGCGCGCGTATGCGTCCTTTGCGCTCAACGACAACGTGAAATTCTACGGTAACGTCGCCAAGGGCTTTCGCAGTGGCGGCTTCAACGGCGCGGGCCAGCCGAACTACGATCCCGAGAAGCTCATCAACTACGAGCTCGGCGCGAAGGGCGTCCTGCCGGCTGCCGGATTCTCGTTCGACGTCGCCGTGTTCTTCACCGACTACAAGGACATGATCCGGCGCGGGCTGGTCATCGTGAACCAGCAGTTCCAGAACATCGCGGCCAACATCGGCACCGTGCACATCAAGGGCATCGAAGCGGGCCTCGGCTGGCGCGCCACCGACCGCCTGACGCTCAGCGCTTCGGGCTCGTACTACGACACCGAAGTGACGCAGCTGAATGCCACGAACGGCGCGAACGCTGTCGGCGACCCTTCCGACTACGTGCCCAAGTTTGCCTACACGCTGGCGGGCGACTACACGTTCCCGCTGTCCAGCGCCGCAAACGGTTTCGTGCACGTGGACCTGAACCACCGGGATCCGGTTCTCTACACGGACCGGTTCATGTACTACCCGCAGTTCATCACGCAGTCTTCCGATGAGTTCACGCTCATCGGCGCGCGGGTCGGTGTGCGCTGGGACCGGGTCTCGGTGGAGCTGTTCGGCAACAACCTCACGAACGAGAACAAGGCCATCGATCCGTTCATCCTCTGGAGCCAGGCGAACCGCACGAAGCCACGCACCATCGGGCTCAAAGGTGTGTACAGCTTCTGAACCGGGCGCTTTCGGCGGCGGCTCGCGAGCCGCCGCCTCTTTTGTGAGACCATAGCCACGTGCACTTGCATCGCATTGGTCTGGCGAGCGTCCTGTTGACGATGGGTGCCGCCGCCGCGGCACCGTGGGACATCACCGATACCGGCCAGCCCACGCGGGACATCACGTTCACGACGACCGAAGGCACATGGATGAGCCTCGACGTCAGTCCCGATGGCAACACCATCGTGTTCGATCTGCTGGGCGACATCTTTGCGCTTCCGGCCAGCGGCGGTGAGGCGAAGCTCGTGCATGGGGGCGTGGCCATGCAGCGCACACCCAGCTTCAGCCCGGATGGCCGACACCTCTTATATATAAGTGACGCCAGCGGGACCGAGAACGTCTGGATCTCGGATGTGGACGGCGCCAATGCACGGCCCGTTACGCACGAAACGGCAAACCTGATCATGTCCGCGGCCTGGGCGGCGGATGGTGAGGCGGTCGCCGTCGCTTACATCGAAGGCCGCTATCCGCGTCGCTTCGCGTCCGACATCCGGCTCTACGATCTGATGGGCGGCAGCAGGGTCATCGTGCCGACGCCGCCAAATCAGAGAGACGTCGCCGAGCCGGCGCTGTCGCGCGACGGGCGTCACATCTATTACACCGAGCGACTGGCCAAGTCCTTCGGCATCTACATCGACGGCAATCACGTCAACTACGCGATAAAGCGTCGCGACCTTCAGTCCGGTGCAGTGGAAGAGATTGCGAGCAGCTGGGGGAGTGCGCTCGCGCCGCAGGTTTCTCCGGACAGCAAGCGGGTCGCATTCGTCCGGCGTGTGATGAACCGGACGGTCCTGTTCGTCGAGGACCTGGCGACGCAGGCACAGCGCGCCGTGTATGACGATCTGGATCGGGACCTGCAGGTCTCATACGAGGCGCAGGTGAACTACTTTCCGCACTTCGGCTGGTTTCCCGACAACCGGCACGTCGCCATCTGGGGCAAGGGCAAGCTCTTCAAGGTGGACATGGAGACGGGCATCGCGAAGGAAGTCCCGTTTCGTGCGACCGTGAAGCAGCGAGTGATCGAGCCACCGCGCGTACGAAACGATCTGGCGCCGTCGAAGGTGACGGTGCGCGCGGTTCGCAACCTGGCGCCGTCCCCGGATGGGCGCGCGATGATCTTCACCGCCGTTGGCCACCTGTGGCGCAAGCGGCTACCTTCCGGCGCGCCCACGCGGCTCACACGCGGCAGTGCCTTCGGATTCGAGCCGGCGTTCTCGCAGGATGGACGCAAGCTCGTGTACGTCGCGTGGGATGACGAGCTCGGTAGCGCGCTCACTGTTTCCTCTGCCGAAGGGCGAAGTCCTCGGGTCATCCTGAAAACCCCCGCGGTCATTCGTCAGCCGCAGTTCTCAGCGGACGGCAAGCGCGTCACGTTTCGCATTCAGGAGCCCGATACGAGCATGGGCGGCGGCGGTCGCGCGAAGCCCGGTGTGTATTGGGTGGAGGCCTCCGGCGGCGTGCCGAACTTCGTTGCATCCGGAAATGACGCGCCTCGCTTCTCGCCGGATGGCACTCGCATCTACTACGTCGAGGCGGACTATTCGGGCGATAGCCCGGCGGAGGTTCTGCGCAGCGCGACGCTCGAAGGTTTCGACAAGCACGAGCACGCGCGCACGCCGAATGCGGATACGTCGGAGTTGCGCATCAGTCCGGACCTGCGATGGATTGCGTTCCGTGACAAGCAGCAGTACTACGTCCTGCCTTATCGTGAGGTCGGCAATTCGCTGCTCGTTTCGGCGAGCACGACTGAAGTCCCAGTGCGCAAGCTCACCGAGACGGGCGGGTATGCGCTGACGTGGTCGGAGGATTCTTCGACGCTGCATTGGGCGCTCGGACCGCAGCTGTTTCGGGCGCGTGTGACCGAGCCTGACTCGACTTCTTACGCCGCGACGGATCTCGAATTGCCGACGGACGTACCGACTGGAACCGTCGCATTTACAAACGCGCGCATCGTCACCATGCAGGGCGATCGCACGCTGGAGCAGGGCACAGTAGTCGTAAGAGGCAATCGAATTCTCGCCGTCGGACCCAGCGGCGAAGTCACCGTTCCGGCAGATGCGAAAGTCATCGATGTCACCGGCAAGACGGTGATGCCCGGCCTCATCGACGCGCATGGTCACATCGATTGCTGCTGGGGCCTTGGCACTGTCCCGCAGAAACAGGCCGGGCACTACGCGGCGCTGGCGTTCGGTGTGACGACGAACTTCGATCCGTTCCCGAACGAGCTCACCAGTTACGAGGCTACCGAGACTGCGTTGGCCGGCATCACGGTCGGGCCGCGGTGGATCGGAACCGGTCAGGCTGTGTGGGGGCGCAGAGAGCAGGGCACGCATTGGTACGTGCCGCTCGACACATTGGCGGACGCCGAGAAACTCATGGCGCGCAAGCGGGCGGTGGGCGGCATCATCATCAAGAGCTATCGCTATCCCAGTCGCGCGCAGCGGCAGATGCTGGTGAAGGCCGGACGCGCGGCCAACATCATGGTGGACATAGAAGGCGAGAGCCAGTTCTACAACAACATCACGGCGCTGCTCGATGGTCACATGAACCTCGAGCACAACCTGCCGATGGCGAACTACTACGACGACATCGTACAGCTCATGGCGCTCGCGAAGAGTCACAACACGCCGACGCTCGTGGTGAATTTCGGGGAGCTGTTCGGCGAGAACTTCATGTACCAGACGACGGAGGCGTGGAAGGACCCGAAGGTCAAGGCGTACATCCCGGAAGTGCTTTCCGGGTACAGCCCGCTCGCTACGCCCTACGGCGCGCCGTCGCACTCGCGCGGCATCACCACGATCCAGGCTAGCGACGAGATTTTCGACATCGGGTTTCGCGCCGTCTCGCGCGCAGTGAAGAAGCTGGACGATGCGGGTGTCGTCATCAATGCCGGGTCGCACGGCGAGCAGCCTGGCCTTGCCATGCATTGGGAAATGGCGCTGCTCGCGGAAGGCGGTATGAGCAACATGCGTGTGCTCCGCACGGCCACCATCAACGCGGCCAACACGCTCGGCATCGACGGGCAGATCGGCTCACTGGAAGCCGGGAAGCTCGCCGACCTCATCGTGCTCGACAAGAACCCGCTCGAGGACATCCGCAACTCCAACAGCGTGCGCTACACGATGGTGAACGGCCGCCTGTACGACTCGCTCACCCTGAACGAAATCGGCAACTACAACCGCCCGCGCACGAAGTTCTACTGGGAGCTGCAGCAGACCAACGGCATCGAGTGGAACGAAGCATGGGGGACGCGCTGACGATGATCCGTCGCATCGGCATCGCTGCTCTCACTTGCGTCGTTGCTGCGGCCAATGCGGCAGGCTGGGATGTGGAGAACACGGGGCAACCTGCGACGGACGTGCAGTTCACCGTCAGCGAAGGGACCTGGATGAGCGTGGACGTGAGCCCCGACGGCAAGACGCTCGCGTTCGATCTGCTCGGCGACATCTATACGCTGCCCGCAAGTGGCGGCGATGCGAAGCTCGTGCATGGGGGCGCAGCCATGCAACGTGGCCCGCGCTTCAGCCCGGATGGTCGCAAGCTCCTCTACATCAGCGACTCGAGCGGTGGCGACAACGCCTGGATCTCGAATGTGGACGGGTCTGAGGCGCGGCAGGTCACGGCGGAGACCGTGCGGTCGGTCACCGGTCCCACGTGGGGTCCGAACGGCGAGTACATCGCGGCCGGGCGACTGTTCTCCGGCGACTCGCAACTTCATGCATCGGAGCTTCGCCTCTACGAGCTGAGTGGCGGTTCGGGACGCCAGCTGGTGCCGCCACCCGCGAATGGCGAGAACGTCCACGAGGCGCAGTTCTCGCGCGATGGCCGCTATCTGTACTACACCGAGAAGGTAACGCCGCCCTCCGCATCCGTGGTTTACATCGATGCCAACCACTCGCACTACGCAATCATGCGGCGAGATCTGCACTCGGGTGCGACGGAGCAACTGATCAAAGGCTTCGGCAGCGCCACGACGCCGCAGCTCTCACCCGACGGCAAGCGCATCGCGTTCATCCGCCGCGTGAAAGAAAAGACCGTTCTGTTCTTCTACGACATCGCCACCAGCGAGCAGCGCCCCGTCTTCGACGGCCTCGATCGCGACGCGCAGGCGGACTTCACGTGGCAGGGCATCTATTACCCGCAGTACGGCTGGTTCAACGACAGTCGCGACGTCGCCATCTGGGCCAGGGGAAAACTGTGGCGAGTGAACATGGACACCGCCGCCGTCACGCCGATTCCCTTCCGCGTGCAGGCGAGTCACCGACTCACGACGCCAGTGCGGTTCAAGCAGGACCTGGCGCCGAAGTCGTTCACGGTTCGCGCCATCCGGCAGCTCGCCTGGTCGCCGAACGGTGAGACAGTCGTGTTCAACGCTCTCGGAAGGCTGTGGCGCAAGCGTCTGCCCGATGGGCAGCCGGTGCGGGTCACGAAATCCACGTCACTGGAGTTCGAGCCGGCGTTCTCCCGGGACGGGAAACAGATTGCGTACGTCGAGTGGAATGATGAGAGCGGCGGCGTACTGAAACTGATAGCCAGCGGATCAACGCGCACTCTGTTGACGAGCGGCGGCGTGTTGCGCTCACCCTCGTTCTCACCGGACGGGTCGAAGCTCCTGTACCTGATCGACGCGGGCGACAGATGTCTCGGCGGTCACGAAGCGCGCACCGGCATCTACTGGATGGACCTGCGCAGCGGCGCGAGCCACTACATGAGGGCGCCCGGCATCGCGCCGATGTTCTCTCCCGATGGCGGCCGTATCTACTTCTCTGTCGAGGACTACGTAGATCACGAAACCGTTACCACGCTGCAGAGTGTGGATCTGAACGGCCAGGACTTGCGTGTGCACGCGAAGACGCGTGACGCGGACACGTCAGAATTGCGCCTGAGCCCGGATCACCGCTGGCTGGCATTTCGTGACCGCCAGCAGTATTACGTGGCCCGCTTTCGCGAGGCCGGCACACCGTTCCTGCTCGATACCTCAGGCAGCGCGCTGCCAATCCTGAAAGTGAGCCAGCTCGGCGGATACGGCCTGGCATGGTCGGCCGACTCGAAGGCTGTGCGCTGGGCGCTCGGCGAGACGCTCTACACGGCTGCAATCGCTGCAGAGTTCCGTGAGCCGAAATTCTCGACGACCCGCGTTGGTCTCGAAGTACCGGTCGACGCCCCAGCGGGCGACGTCGCGTTCGTCAATGGCCGCATCATCACGCTGTCCGGAGACCAGGTGATCGAGGGCGGCACGCTCGTCGTGCGCGGCAATCGCATCGCCGCCGTCGGTGCCGCTGACGAGATCACCGTGCCGAAGGGTGCGAAGGTCATCGATGTGGCCGGCAAGACGTTGATGCCAGGGCTCGTGGACATGCACGGCCACATCAATAACTGCTACTACACGTCATCCGGCCTGATGCCGCAGAAACAGCAGTCGCGCTACGCCGATCTCGCTTACGGCGTGACGACCAACTACGACCCCTACACTTCGGAGCTCTCCGCTTACTCCCAGAGCGAGATGACCTTGTCGGGTGACATGGTGGGGCCGCGCGCCATCGAGTCCGGCTTCATCGCTTTTGGTCGCGAGGGCAAGGGCGACAACGCGTTCATCCCCATCAACAGCTACGAAGATGCGCGCGTGCTGATGGAGCGCAAGAAGGCGCTCGGCGGGATCATCGTCAAGAGCTACCGGCAGCCCATGCGCAGTCAGCGCCAGCAGCTCATCAAGGCCGGCCGCGACAGTGGTGTGATGGTAGACGTGGAAGGCGAGAGCAACTTCTTCAACAACCTCACGATGATCATCGACGGGCAGACGAACCTCCAGCACAACATGCCCGTCCCCACGTACTACGACGACGTAGTGCAGCTGATGAAGCATGCGCGCGTTCCGCACACACCGACGCTCATCATGCTGTTCGGCGAGCTGCTCGGCGAGAACTACATCTACCAGCACACCCGGCCTTGGGAAGACGTCAAGGCGAAGACATTCGTGCAAGTCACTACGAGCGGCTACAGCCCGCTCGCACCAGGCCACTATGCACCGCCGTACGTCCGCGGCATGACGACGATTCGTGCGGCGGATGAGCTGTACGACGTGGGCTTCCGTTCAGTGGCCCGCTCGATCAGGAAGCTCGATGACGCGGGGGTCACCATCAACGCGGGCTCGCACGGACAGGTCGCGGGCCTGGCGCAGCACTGGGAGATGTGGCTGCTGGCGGAAGGTGGCATGAGCAACCTCAACGTGCTGCGAACGTCGACGCTGAATGGCGCGAAGACGCTGGGGTTCGATGCGCAGCTCGGCTCGCTCGAGGTAGGGAAGCTGGCGGACGTCATCGTGCTGGATTCGAACCCGCTCGAAGACATTCATCACACGAACACGGTGCGTTACACGATGGTGAATGGGCGGCTGTACGACTCGTACTCGATGAACGAGATCGGTCACTACGACCGGCCCCGAGGCAAGTTCTATTGGGAAGTCGGCCACACGCAGAACATCGTCGAATGGAAGAAGGCATGGGCGCATCCGTGACACGCATGACCGGCTTGTTCGTAGCGCTGATCCTGCTATCGGCGGTCGCGGCAGCGCGCACACACGTAGTCTGCACTGCCGGCTGCAAGTTCACCGGCGACGGAGGAATTCAGGCAGCCATCGACGCGGCCGCGGACGGCGACACCATTCTGATCCGGCCCGGTCGCTATTCCCCGCGGGCAGTTCGTGAAGTGCCATACAAAGACTTCATCGTGCGCAGCTACATCCTGGTGGAGAACAAGACGCTCACGATCGTGGGTGAGCGCGGCGCCGTTCTCGATGGCAGCACAGGTCGGCCTGCGACCGCGCTCACCATTCATCGTGCCGCCGTCACGCTTCGCAATCTCGAAATCACCGGGTTCCGCTGGGACGTGCAGGAAGACGAGTTCTACGACGGGCACGGCGTTTTCGTCATCGATGGCAGGGCACGCATCGAGGACGTGACCATCCGTAACTTCCAGAAGATGGGTCTCACCGGCCGCGGGGACTCGGCGCTCGATGTGTCGGGCCTGCGCGTGCTCGACGGCCACGTCGGCCTGTGGCTGCACGAGTCGGCGTACCTGCGCCTCACGCGCTCGATCGTCCGCGGCAATCCCGACGGCGGACTCTCTGCGTACGACGATTCAGTCGCGCACATCTCCAATTCCGTGTTCGATGCCAATCTCGACGATGGCCTCTACACCGAGCATCGGGCGGCGATCTACGCGACGAACTCACTCCTCCTGCGCAACAAGCCAATGGCCGCCCATGCCAAGGATGAGAGCCACATCTGGATCAACTACAGCGCGCTGTTCGGGAACGCGGTGAGCTCCGGCTCCGAAGGCAACGCGCGCATTCATCTCGGTTCGGCAATCATCGACAGCGATCCGAAAGTGGACGCGGATTACAACGTGCTCGCGGATTCGCCCCTGAAAGGCAAAGGCGACCCGGATCTCGGCGTGCCGGCGGGTGCGCCGTCGGAGATCGGACCGCACTGGCTGCGCCCGGTGAGCCGGCCGGCGCAGCAGGCACGCGAGCACTGAGCGTCTCATGCTCCGCTTTCATCGCTGGCTGGGCCTGCTCATGGCCGTGTTCTGGATCCTGCAGGCGGCAACGGGCATCGTGCTCACGTTCCGGTGGGAGATCGAGGACGCGACGCTCGCCGGGCCGAGGGTGCCCTTGGATATCGCCGCGCTGGGAGCGCGTATCGAAACCGCGTCACGCGAACATGGGATCGTGTCGGACGCATGGGCCTCTTCAGCAGCTTCGGACCGCTTCGACATCTACTACACCGATGCGTCCGGCGCCGATCGAGTGATGCGTGTGGATGGCGCTGGTGGCGTGCTGCGCGATCGGTCGGCGGCAAACATGCTGGCCGAGGGAGCGCTCTTCGACACCCTCACAAAGTTTCATACATCGCTGTTTGCCGGATCGACGGGAAAGTGGCTGATCGGCATCAGCGGCGTGCTGCTGCTGACGAACCTCGTCCTCGGCATCCAGATGGCGTGGCCGCGCGCCGGCAATTGGGCGCGCTCGATGCTCTCCCGGCCGCGCGGCCCTACGACGGCGCGATTGCGCGGCTGGCATCGCACGCTCGGGCTGTGGGGCGCGATTCCCGCAGTGCTGATCGTGAGCGCCGGAATCGCATTGGTCTTCATCGAGGACCTGGAGAAGCTATTCCACGCGGAGATCGCTGCTCCGAAGGCGAGTACCTCGGCCGCGCGCACCATCGGGCCGACGGAAGCGCTGGCGGTCGCGCTCGCGCGGTATCCGGGCGCAAAGCTCTCAGCGATCGAGATGCCGAACGACGAGCATGCGTGGTATCGGGTTCGGCTTCGCGCCAGCAGTGACGTCCACCGAAACTGGGGAAAGACGGCGGTGTACATCAGCGCGGCCAACGGCACAGTGATCGAAGACCAGCGCGCTCACTCGCTGCGATCAGTCCGCGGAGCGCTGGACTTCGTGTATCCGTTTCACACGGGCCAGGCCGGCGGAGCGGTAGGCAGATTCCTCGTGCTGCTCATCGGCGCATGGCTTCTCACGCTGATGACTTTCGCAATCCGTGCGTGGCTGCGAAGCCGGAGCAGCTAGATCCAGCTTGAGGCTCCATGGGTACCTCGTTCGCTACTCCAGGGATAGCTCGCCAGATGGCGATCGCGCTCGCAGGCGTCACGCATCTTGAATGATCGCCATGATGTTGCCTTCGCTGTCCTTGAACCAGGCAGCCTTCGCTCCGCCCGCGGTGATCACTCCGCTCGGACTCTTCTGGCCAGGCATATCGTAGTCCTCGAACACCACCCCGCGCGCTTTCAGCTCGGCAACCTCGCGCTCGATGTCGCTCACCTGCCAGAACGCCTGGCTGGCCTTTGAGGTACCGGCGTTCGGAGTGGGGTAGAGGAAACAGCCCGTGCCACTGCCGAACTCATACACGACACCGCCAGCCTGTTCCCGGCCAGGCTTGAACCCAAGCTTTTGTTCGTAGAAGCGCCGGGCGCGCGCGACGTCTCGAGCGGGGATATAGGCATAGATGGGAGCACTCTGGAGCATGGGGCACCTCCTTCAGGTGCCGAATCAATCGATCAGCGGGCGCAGGGTTCCGGACTAGCGCTGCATGCGTCCGTGTCAGGTGATCATCGACCGGGCCCCTCGCCGGTCCACCATGCTTTCGTGTCACGACATGTTTCCAAGGCCCTCTTGTAGGCTTCGCGCCCGCTGGTGCGGGCTATATAGGCTTGCTCTGCCTCCCCGAGGGCGATGCTGCCACTTCTTCGGGCGAACTGGAGAGCGTACGTCACCGAAATGTCGGCTGCCGTGAACGTCTCGCCGGCAAGATAGGGGGAGCGAGCAAGCTGCCGCGTCACTAATCCCAACCTGCTCTCGAACACTTCCAGCGCTTTTCTGGCGCCCCAGTTCCGCCGTTCGGCCTCGGGCGCGAGATTGCGGCTGACGACGACGAAGTACATGGAGGCCGCGAGGCCAGCTTCGCCGAGGTGAAGGAACTGTTGGTACGCCGGGAAGGCGGGATCGTGCGGGCCCGGCGCGAGCGGGGTCGGTCCGTAGCGAGCCATCAGATACTCCATGATCGCAATGGACTCGACCATAGTGACGTCGCCGTCCTGGATCGCCGGAATGAACCCGGCGGGGTTGATGGCCAGGTACTCCGGGTCGTTCTCAACGCCAGCCAGCAGGTCCACCGGCCTCAGCCGGTACGGGAGCCCCATCTCCTCCAGCAGCCAGACAACCCGGAACCCCCTTCCTTCGCCGAATACGGTGACCATGCTCGTGCTCCTTCGTTTCGTGACTAACCCTCGAGGACGATCGAGTGCGACCAGAGCCGACATGGACCGGATGATCCGCGAGCGCCTTCGTCACTTGGCGTTCATGCCCACACGATATGGTCGATTGAGCTCATGGAGGCGCCCTATGAGAAGACTTCTCGTCGCGATGGCGTGTATCGCGTGGTGCGTGTCGCCGCGAGTGGCCTGTGCCGCGGCTGTTACATATCGGTTCGACGGCACGCTGCTAGGAACGCCGATCGGGGTCTACAGCGCGGCTAGCGGACCGGTGAGCGGCACTCTGATCTTCGACTACGACGGCGACGATATGCAGGGCGGCACCCTGCCCAAAGACTCCCCACTGTCCTGGAGCACCGTATATTCAACCACCCCGGTGTTCACGGGAACCGTCAACGCCGGTGCGGTGACCGTGAATGGGCCAAACTCCCCCGGTCGTATTGATTCGTCTTTTGCCGAAGGACTCTATCGGCCCGCCGGCGATGGGTGTGACCCCTGGAGTGGTCAGTGTTACCACTACGATGAGCACTACGATTTCCTGTCACTTCTCACGGTAGCGCCGACGGAGAATTCGCGAGTCGCACTCAGGATCACGCTCGGCGGTCCTTCGTCACCTTGGGACGAGAACGGAATACCCTTGCCGTTCTCCGGTTCGGATGACACCAGCTACCACTATGGCAGTGTACAGCTCTACCCTGCTGGTGCCCCAGGTGACTTCGGAACGTTCTCTTTCAGGATCGATTCACTGCGCCCTGTGCCCGTGCCCTCAGGCATTTTGCTGTTCACTCCCGCGGCGCTAAGCCTTCTCTACCTCGCTATCCGTCGTTCCGCCAATTAGAGTCCGACATCAGAAGCGTCCGCCGAGGCCATTTGCGCAGGGCGCGTCGGTGGCTGATGATCTGAGCCTCAGTCGAGGAGCAACCAGATGAGCGACTCCCGTCCTCCTGTCGCGATCGGTCACGTGAGGCTGCATTGCAGGGACTTGGAAGCAGCCAAGACATTCTACGTTTCTTTGGGGATGCGTCTCTGTATGGCGTTTCCGGGCGTGTACGTATTGGAGTTGCGGGGAGGAACTCACTTGCTGCTTGTGCAATCACGACGAAATGATGGAAATTCTCGACCCGACGGGAAACCAGCGAGGGGCATGACTCTCCCATCTACGGCGACCAATTGCCTTTGACCGCTCGTGTGCGGATAGCGAGTGATGGCTTGGATCGAAACCGGCGCGCGGCGTATCCGTTCAAGTAGCTCTCCACAGCGCTGGGCAGCCCGCGGTGGATGCAAGGGATCCGAAGAGGCCCTACACGCTGTTCCTGCGATCCCCATTCGAACTCGCGTGCGGTGACCTGCGAGAGCTGGGCCACGCTGCCGAAAGGCGAGTCGGTCACGCCGCGATTTCGGACGACCTCAGTGGCGGGATGAGCAAGTCTGCAGGAATATGAAACCGCTCCCGGAGCTTGCGCACCATCGTCATGCTCAGCTCGCGTTTGCCGGTTAACACCTCGCTTACGCGGCTGGCCGTTCCCAGAAGGGGAATGAGGTCGCCGCGCGAAAGTCCGTGCTGATCCATCAAATAGCTGAGAAGGTCGGGCAGCGACGGCACACGTCGCGGCCATCGAGAGCGCTCATACGCTTCGGTCAAGCATGCCTGAGCCACCATCCGGGCCTGGTCCGCCGGATCCTTCGAATCCATCAACTTCTCGATCAGCGCCTTGGCCTGGGCGTGATCCGCGTCGTTTTGAATGACGATCAATGTGGTCTTCATTACACGGTCTCCGCATCAACCTTGTCGTAGTCCTCGTGCGATCCAAAAAACCGGATCATCAACACGCCGTGGGAGTACTGCACGACGGCAATCAGCCGATAGTCGTTACCCTTGATGTTGAATACCACTCGGCTGCCTTTGAGAATGCTCGCCTTTGGATGAGCCTTCTTCACGTCCCCCGGCCTTTTCCATTGCGCCTTCTCCACGATGGCCCTCCAGGCGTCGTACTGCGCTCGCGCCGCCTTGATCCCCCGGTGGCCGGCCCGCGCCGCGAAATAGCGTTCCACGACGTCGGTGCCGATGACGATCATGGATCGCGATCATATCCAAGAGTTCCATAAAATGGAAATTGAGATTCCATTTTATGGAAAGACCGCCCGTACGATCCGCTGCCAACCTGAGCAGGCAACCATCCTGCTGAGTAGCGCTCACAGGGCTCGGGAGCCTTCGGTGGATGCAGGAGATTTCGAGGAGGCGGTACACGCTGTTCCTGCGATCTTCATTCGAATTCGCGTGAGGTGATATGCGCTCCTGCCACGCGGTCCGGCAACGACGGCGCGCGTCACGGGGAGCGCCTCCGCGCAAAACCAGTACCACTGTCGGCAGCAATAGCGCGTCCGGCAGCGCGGCTCCGTGGCTCGCCACGATGTCCTCGCACCTCGTAATGAAGCGCCACCATGCCGCTCTTGTACGCTTTGACCTCCGCTAGATGCAGGGCGATATCTCTGTCGAGCTTCTCGAAGAATGAGATTCCATCGCCAATCAAGATCGGCAGAATCGAGTAGCGAACTTCATCGGCTAGCCCGAGACGAAGGCATTCCCCGCAAGCTGCACCACCTCCGACAAACCAGACGGAACGGAACGTAGGCCGCAGGCGTCCATTCACGAACTGCACAAGATCGCCCGAATAGAACTCGACTGTTTCTCGCGTTCGCGGCAGATCGCGACTGGTGAGGACAAAAGTCGGTTTGTCGCCATAGGACCAACCGAACCCTTTGGCTTCAAAATTTAGCGCGGTCTCATACGTTCGCGCGCCCATGACGTAGCAGTCGATCGTCTTGAGGAAGGCCTCCACGAATCCTGGGTCCATGGTGGCCCCGTCCGCGAATTCGTCGGATGTTTCGAGCCAGTCGACGCTCCCGTCCTTTCGAGCGATGAAGCCGTCGAGGCTCGCCACCATGTGAATCGTCACGCGAGAATCAGTGTTTGCCATCGTGCCACCTGTCGTCGAGTGCCATCGTTCGCAGTCTGCGACCGGTCGCCGGTTTCGTAGCAGGGGGCCGACCACTATTGCGTACGAGTCGTTCCCCCTCATCTGCCGGATCCACGCTTACTAGCGGGATATGCGTCACGGTCTTCGTCTTGACATCAACCTGGTAGCGGCCGGCATAACCGTGGACGATCCCTGGCTTACTGTCTGACGAAGCTCTTCAAGCTTGTAGATCAACACGCCGTGGTGCGCCGGGCCAGGTATCTCTACGACGTCACCCGTCGCAGTCGTGTTGATCTCGTGCTGAAAGAGCCACACGCCTTCTAACTCATTCGCATCGGCCGGTAGCGCCATCGCAAATGCCATCGACGCAGCGAACAGCAACCATGGTGTAGCCATTGCATCATTCCCCCGAGTGACAACGCGACGCGCGCTGCCAACCCCGACAATGCGATTCGAGCGAGCGCCATGCGCGTACGCGTACGCTGATCGCCTGGCAGCCGAAGTTTTACCTTTCCGTTGTGTGTCCTGCATCCCCTGTCTGCGCCTGAGCCTGGATAGATGGATTGTGGCCCAAGTCCATCAGCAGGCGCGCGAGCAGATAGAGCCGAGGAACGATGCTCGACAGATCGGCATGGTCGTCGACGCCATGGGCGCCACCGCCGAGAATGGCAACTCCATCGATGGAGGGCGTACCCGTTTGCGCCGCGAAAGCGACATCGGCGGACGAGCCGACGGGAACACCGGTCAGTTTGCCGCCGATTTCGGCGTACAGCTTCCGCGCTCGCGTGAGCAGGGCATCCGTCGAGGCTGCGCGCGGCCATGGAGGAAAATTCCGCGTCATGACGGCGTTCACTTGAATCTCAGGCACTATCGTGTGGCTGGCAAGCCTCCGCAACCCTGCTTCTACGCGATCGAACTCCTCCGGTGTGAAGGCGCGAACATCTGCGCTGATGACTGCCTGGGCTGGGATGACGTTGATGGCATTCCCACCCTGGATCATCGTGACGTTGACAGTGGTCTCCTTTGCAGGATCAGCCAGCGACCCGAGCTGCAGAGCCTGGTGAGATGCCTCTACAATGGCATTGCGACCTTTCTCAGGCTCCAGGCCCGAGTGGGCGGCACGGCCGCTGATCTCGACGCTGATGACAGCCGAGCCTTTGCGGGTGACTACGAGGCTGTCGGGCGGCACGCCCCGTTCCAGGTTGATGGCGGCGTCGCTTTCCTTCGCCTTCGTGCGGATCAGGTCGCGCGTCCCTACAGAACCTGTTTCCTCGTTCGAGTTGAGAATCAGGGTAATCCGCGCGTAGTCCCGAAAGTCCAGCTCGTGCAGGATGCGTAGCGCGCACGCGGCGCTGACGATTCCCGCCTTGTCATCGCCCGCGCCTGGGCCAATCCCACGGTCGCCGACGACTCTGTAGGGCCGCTGCGCTACGGTCCCGTGCGGGAATACTGTGTCCATGTGGGCGATAAGGAGAATACGGCCCTTACCCGTGCCGGTCAGTGTAGCCACGACATTGTCGCCAACGGCGGGCGCTGCCGGCGGTACGCTTTCGACCTTGGCACCGAGAGATTCAAGTTCACTCTTCAAGATTGCGCTCACGGCGGCGAGGCCCGCGACGTCGCCCGTGCCAGAGTCAATCTGCGCGAGCTGCTGCAACAACGCTTTCGCCCTGGGTTCGCATTTCTTCGCGGCTGCGAAGACCCGAGCGTCTGGTCGAGCGTAAGAGGGCGAGACGGAACTAAACGCAATAATCGCGAGGACGGCGGCAAGAGTCCCCTGCGCCCGCGTTGATTTGCGTGTGAGACACATTGTGCGCCCCCTTAGCCCAGCCCACGTCAGGGACGAGCGATTGCCTGGTCTGGAGTGTACGGGCCGACACCTGTTGAGGACTACCTCAGTGACGGCTTTGCGTCGAGTGCTGACGCTCTCTGAATTCGAGGCTCACTGAAACCGCGCCAGGCGCGCTTGCGCATCGGGCTAGCAGGACATTTCGCAGAGGCGCTACACGCTCTTCCTGCAGTCCCCGTCCGGGTGCGGGTGAGATAAAGTCAGGTTGCTGTGGGGAACCGATCGCCCGCCGCTGCCAGCTTGAGCTTGCGGATGATCGGTCCAATGAACGGTCGAAAGAGATAGCGCAAGAGCCATCCTGGCAGAAACTGGCCGCGCTCTTCGAGCGCCACGCGCGCGCGGGTGATCCAACAGTCGGGGCAAGAGTGGGCGGTAACCAAGATCATCAGCGCGCAACTCGATGCGATCGAGATGGGTCGAACGCAGCCGCCCCGTACAGCGCTCCTAAGCGCTCAGTAGCTTTCAGTGGATGCAGGTAACTCCGAAGAGGCGATTTGCCGTGTTCCTGCGCTTAACGTCCGGGTCCGCGTCAGGTAAAACACCCACTACGGCGGGGCGGGTTGACTCGGACCAGATCCTGCCTTCGCTCACGCGGTGCTTTGCTCGACGCACGCCCGGCGGAACGTGAGAACGGCGATGCTGCCGAGAGCCGCTGAGCTATACCGCGAGCAGTTGACCTGGGCCTCGGCGGAGATACAGTGGCGGCGGCGAAGGCGCGCACGCTCGTGCCTAACATGCTCGGCGAAATCATGCTCTCACCGGTGCAGGCGGCTCACTCTGGGCGAAATACGCGATTCGACCCGAGGCCTCGCCTGTGAATGCAGCGGGATTTCAAAGAGGGGATTTGATCCTGCGGCTGCTGCCGTGGAGCGCTCAGCGCCCGGCCGTCCGCGGCAAACTTTCCGTCAGCCCGCGCTCTTCTGAAGCACCTTCGTAAGCGTTGTCAGCAGCAGATCTGACTCGGCGCGACCGAAGGGCAGCGGCGGGCGAATCTTCAGCACATCGCCATTGCGGCCAGCTGAGCCGATCAACACACCTTCGTCGCGCAGGCCGTTGACGATGCGTGCGGTTTCTTCACGGCTGGAAATCTGCACCCCAATGAACAGCCCCGCGCCGCGCACCTCAACGATCCGGGGGAAGTCCCGCGCCAGGTTGCGCAGGCCCTGCTGCAGATACACGCCGGTGCTGTGCGCGTTCGCCAGCAGTTTCTCTTTCTCGATGACGTCGAGGACTGCAAGCGCGACCGCGCACGAAACGTCGTTGCCGCCGAACGTGTTGAAGTAGCGCACGCGCTTCGCGAACTCGGCAATCACTTCCGGCCGGGTCACGACAGCGGAAATCGGATGGCCATTGCCCATGGGCTTGCCCATCGTGACGATGTCGGGCACCACGTCGTGACGCTGAAAGCCCCACATGTGATTGCCGGTGCGGCCGAAGCCAGGCTGCACTTCATCTGCAATGAAGAGCCCGCCCGCCTCGCGTATCGCCTTGACCGCATCCGCCAGGAAGCCCGCGGGATGCGAACCGATGCCGTCACTCGAGAAGATGGTGTCCACCAACAGAGCGGCCGGCTTGACGCCCGCGGCGCGCATGCGCGCGACGCAAGTCCGAACGCGCGCGCCAAGCTCCGCAGCACTTTCAGCCACTGGCGATGCGACCGTGAACACGCCATGCCCTGGTTCAATGCCCGCCGAGGGCGACATGCCCGCGATCGTCTCCGTCGTGCCGTGGTAGGCGAAGTCCGTCACGATGACGCCCGTTCCACCCGTTGCAGCTTTGCTGATGCGCACGGCCAGATCGTTCGCGTCGCTTCCCGTGCAGGTGAGCGTCACGTTCGCGAGCTCTGACGGCATGGTCGCGAGGAGCCGCTCGGCCAGCTCCAACGGCTTGTCGGTGAGATAGCGCGTGTGCGTGTTGAGGATGCGCGCCTGGCGCGTCATCGCATCGACGACCTGCGGGTGGCAATGACCGACTACCGGCACGTTGTTATACGCGTCCAGGTACTTGCGGCCGTCCGAGTCGTACATCCAAACGCCTTCGGCACGCACGATGTGAACGGGCTCGGAGTAGAAAAGCCTGTAGGTGGGCGCCAGGACCTTGCGCCTGCGCTCCAGCGCATTGCCGATCATGTGTAGCCTCGTTGATTCAGGAGCGCCTCGATGAGCGCGATGCGCCGGTCGATGTGCTCGGCACTGAAGGCGTCGAAGTGATTCGCGCCCGGATTACGCGCGCGATGCCAGGACGGAATCAGCACGCCAGTGACGATCCGTCCTGCGATGAGCCAGTTGAGAATGGCCAGCTCCTCCGGCAACAGCGGTTCGACATCGCGATACGCGTTCACGAAATCTCTTACGTTCGTCTCCAGAGTGTCGAGACTCGTGATGTGAGCGACGGCAGCTATCGCCACGTCCGCAATCAGCGCGGTGTGCACGGCATCCCCGAAATCGATGATCCCGGTCACGATGGATTCGTCCTTCGGATCCACGAGCACATTGCGATCGTTGAGATCGTTGTGGATGAACTGGTGCCGCAGAGAATCGAGGCGGGGTGCGATGTCTGCGGCGAAAGTCCGGATGAAATCGGCAATGAACGCGCCCCGGTGAAGATCGGGCAGCTCTTTCAGCAGCGAGCCGAGCTCCGGGATCTGCTTGAGATCCCACACGAGCACGCGCCGGCTGGCCGGATGTTCGAAACCGCGGAGCGCGCGACCCAGGCACGCCGCAAGACGGCCGCACCGCTCACGTTGTTGCGCGGATCGTTGGGCGTAGCGGAGTGGCTTGCCCTGAAGATAGGTGACCAGCCGGCCCGTGCGCTGCAGACCCGCCGAATCCTTGAATGATGTGTGGGTCTGCCGCGTGCGAGTTCGTTGCACGCGCGGGCAGGGGAAACCGGCGTCTGCCACCTCCATCCGCAACAGGGCGGCCGTCGAGAGGTCGGTGATGGCCGGGTCTTCAGCCGCGTTTGCGATCTTGAAGACATACTCCCGACCGTCCGGGGCACGCATTTTGAAGTTCTCGTCGCGCTCGCCCGTGAGCCGCTCCGCCGTCACATCGAGCCCGTAATGCTCCTTCACGACCGCACAGGCGAGCTCCGGAGACACGGACTGCGCGTGGCCGAGCATCGTGGCCATGAAAACATCGAGATTGGCGGACATTTCCGCTCCAGCTAACCATACGAACGGCGGCAAGGGGAGGCGCGAAGCGCCCCACGCACGGTGCATGAAACGCACCGGCCCATGCGCGTTTGTCATCTCCCGAGCGCTCCGGGAGGGTGCAACCATGGCGGCATGAATACCCTTCTTTCCGCGAGCCTGCTGCCGGCCGACACAGCCGCGACGTTCGAGGTTACGAATCCTGCCGATGGTACGCTGCTCGGACGGGTGCCTGACAGCGGGCGTGAGGAAACGCACGCGGCCATCGCGGCGGCAAAGAAGGCTTTCCCGGGCTGGGCGGCTCGAACGGCCAAGCAGCGCGCGCAGGTGCTCCGCGATTGGTACAACCTCATCCTCTCGAACCACGAAGAGCTGGCGCGCCTGCTGACGCTCGAGCAAGGCAAGCCGCTCACCGAAGCGCGTTCGGAAATTCTCTACGGCGCGGCGTTCGTCGAATGGTTTGCGGAAGAAGGCAAGCGACTCTATGGCGATGTCGTGCCAACTACGTCGCCGGATAAGCGGCTGCTCGTGCTGAAGCAGCCCATCGGGGTCGTGGGCGCCATCACGCCGTGGAATTTTCCCAACGCGATGGTCACGCGCAAGATCGCGCCGGCGCTCGCGGCCGGATGCACCATCGTGTTGAAACCAGCCGAAGACACGCCGTTGTCGGCGCTTGCCCTGGCCGAGCTTGCGCGGCGCGCGGGTGTGCCGGACGGCGTGATCAACATCGTTACATCGAGCCGACCGAGGGAAGTGGCGGACGTACTGACTTCGAGTCCGGACGTACGGAAGCTTTCGTTCACTGGTTCCACTCAGGTGGGCAAGATCCTGATGCGTCAGTGCAGTGACACACTGAAGAGGTTGTCACTGGAGCTGGGAGGCAACGCTCCGCTCATCGTCTTCGAAGATGCCGAGCTCGATGCAGCCGTGGCCGGTGCAGTCGTCTCCAAGTTTCGCAACGGCGGGCAGACGTGCGTCAGCGCGAACCGTATCCTGGTTCACGAGAGCGTGATGCACGCGTTCGCGGCGAAATTTTCAGCGGCAGCCGCGGCTCTGCGCGTTGGGGATGGACTCCAGGAAGGCACGACTATCGGACCGCTCATCAATGAGGAAGCCGTCGCGAAAGTGGAGCGCCTCGTGCGCGATGCCGTGGCCAGCGGCGCACGCGCTGTCACCGGCGGCGCTCGCCACTCGAACGGCGGCAACTTTTTCAGTCCGACGGTGCTGACCGGCGTGGCGCCAGACATGACGATCGCGCGCGAGGAAATCTTCGGTCCCGTCGCGCCGCTCTATCCGTTCAAGACCGAAGAGCAGGCCGTGCGCATCGCGAACGACACACCGTACGGCCTCGCGGCTTACTTCTACACCTGCGATCTCTCGCGCGCGTTCCGCGTGGCCGAGGCGCTCGAGTACGGCATGGTGGGGCTGAACGAAGTGACCATCTCCAACGAGGCCGCGCCGTTCGGCGGCATGAAGGAGTCGGGTGTCGGCCGTGAGGGCTCGAAATACGGCCTGGATGACTATGTCGAGATCAAATACTTCTGCATCGGTGGCATCGCTTCAGCCGCGCGATAACGCCTGCAGGCGTGGCGCGTCTGCCGCTACGGCTGCAACGAGCCATTGCCGGAATTTGCGGATGAGCGGGGCGTCCCAACGATCCGCGCGAGCGACGAGCCGATACGTACCCAGGGTCTTCGGTTCGAAGCTCGCATTGCCCTTGCCCACGTCGACGAGATGGCCTTCCGTGAGATCGTCCGCCGCGATCAGATGGTTGGTCAGCGCGATGCCACGGCCATGTCTTGCGGCATCGAGCGTGAGATGGCCGGCCCAGAGGCGTGGGCCTGTGAGGTCCACGTCGTCGTGCACACCGTGTGCGGCAAGCCAGCTGCTCCAGCGGCCGAAGTTCTCTTCGTGCAGGAGCTTGTGGTTCAGGAGACTGCGTGGCTCGCGAATGGGCGGCGACTCGGCGAGATACGCGCGGTTCGCCACGGCGACGATGGGCACCGTGGCCACATCCACGCTCCGCAACTCCGCAGGCAACTCCACGGATGTGGAGTAGGACGCGATGAAGCGCACATCGACGTCCGTTTCGTGCGAGGTGAAATCCGAGCTGCGATCCGTCGGACGCAGCTCGATGTCGAGACCCGGATCGGATTTCTCGAACTCGCCGAGACGCCCCGACAGCCAGTGCAGGGCAAAGCCTGGAATGCAGCGGATGTTCAACCGGCGGTAATCGCCATGACGCATGAGGTCGAGCGTCGCGTGCGCGATGATGTCCATCGCCGCCGCAATCTGCCGGTGATAGCGAATGCCATCCTGCGTGAGCACCACTCCCGCGGCCGTGCGCTCGATGAGCGTGGCACCTGTCCACGCCTCAATGGCGCGCAGATGCCGGCTCACCACCGCATGATCCCGACACAAACTTTGCGCGGCCTTGCGCACGCCGCCCAACCTGGCCACTGCATCGAAGGCACGCAGCGTTTCGAACGGCGGCAGCGATTTCCGCGACGGTGGATTCACCGCGGGCGGCGCACTTTCACGTCGATAATCGGTAGACATCGAGGCTTCTCCAGGACGGCTGCCACCGAATAAAGCAGCCTGGGCCCGCTCTGTCAAAGCCCAGGCCGCGCCGCGGCCGGCGCATCGATCTCCAGCAACTTCGGCTCAGCTTCATCCAGCGACTGGCGCAGCACAGCGAGCATGCGGTCGATTTCACCACGCCGAATGATCAGCGGCGGACACATCACGATGGTGTCTCGAATTGCACGCACCATGAGCCCGTTACGAATGCAGGCATCGCGTACGACCGGCCCGGCCTTGCCCTCCGAACCGCCAAACCGCTCGTTGGTGCCTTTGCGGGAAACGATCTCCACCGCCGCGAGCAGCCCAAGCGAACGCGCTTCACCCACACGTGGGTGCTTGGCCAGTTCTGCAAGCCCAGCCGCCAGGTGCGGCCCGGTCTCGCGCGCTGTGCGCTCAACCAGGTTCTCGCGTTCGATGATCTCGATGTTCCGCAAAGCCACGGCCGCCGCGGCGGGATGCCCCGAATACGTGTACCCGTGAATGAACATGCCGCCCGCAGCCCGCATGGCGTCCACGATGTGCGTGGCCACGCCCACAGCGGAGATGGGCAGGTACCCCGACGAAAGTCCCTTCGCCATCGAGACGACATCGGGCTTCACACCGTAGTGCTGAAAGCCAAACCACCGCCCGAGCCGCCCAAACCCGCAGATCACCTCATCGCAGATGAGCAGAATCCCGTACTTGCGGCAGATGGCCTCGATGCGCGGCCAGTACCCCGCAGGCGGAATGATCACGCCGCCCGCGCCTTGCACCGGCTCGCCGATGAACGCCGCAATCTTCTCCGGTCCTACTTGCAGAATGCGTTCTTCGAGCGCGTGCGCGGCGCGGGCAGCGAAAGCCTCCGGGTTTTCGCCGAAGCCTTCGTTGAAAGAGTAGGGCTGCATGATCTGCTCGAACCCCGGCGCCCACGGCCCGCCTTGCCGCTTCATCGGCTCCATGCCGCCGAGACTCACGCCACCGATCGTCGACCCGTGATACCCGTTGTTGCGCGCGATGATCACGTTGCGTCCCGGCTGGCCCTTGATCTGCCAGTAGTAGCGCACGATGCGGATGACCGTATCGATGGCTTCGGAGCCGGAATTGTTGAAGAAGACGTGCGAGAGATCCGCGCCGAGCAAACTGGACACCTTCGCAGCCAGCATCACAGTCGGCGCTGAGGCCGTGCGAAAGAACGTGTTGTAGTAGGGGAGCTCGAGCAGTTGCTCGTACGCAGCACGCGCGAGCTCATCCCGTCCGTAGCCGACCTGCACGCACCAGAGACCGGCCATGCCGTCGAGGAGTGTCTTGCCCTCGGCGTCGGTGATCTCACAACCGCGCGCGCGGGTGATGATGCGACTGCCGCCCGCTTCGTGCATCAAGCGGTAATCGGTTTGTGCAGGCAGGTGATGCTCGACGTCGAGCCGACGGAGCGTAGCGAGATCGGGAATCTGCGATGACATTCGATGTTCCTGCTATTTCCGTTGGCCGGTCTGTTCCCAATGCCCCGGATTGACGACGAGCACGCCTGCTTTCGGGAAGCTGAGCGTGAGTGGATAGCGGCCCGGCACGGTGAATCGATTTGCAGACACGGGCAGTAACTCGGTCCGGTTCTCGCGCGCGATCGCAAACGCCTTGCGCTCGCCCGTGGCCTGCGCAAAGAGCTTGTTGCCTTCGGCGGTGACGCGCACGGTGACGATCGGGCTGAACACGTAGTCACCGGCGAGGCGCTTCAGATCCTGCGCCTTCAGCACGAGATCGGGATTCGGCGCGAGCGCCTGCGGCTGGGCAGGCACCGACGAGAGGATCGCATCCCACATCACTTCCGATGCGATCACATCGAGATCGATGTTCGGCGTTTCGGATTCGTCCACGTTGCGCTCCAGCTGCGCGGTGGAGACCGCATACAGCACATCGCCATCGAACTCCGTGGCGAACGGCTGAAGCGCACGTCCCATCGAGCTGTGCACCTGAGTGGCCAGCCGCTCGAGCTGCGCGCGCGGCAGCTTCTGATTCGTGACGATGAGGCTGATGGTGGTGTTGCGCTTCTTGTCCTCGCCGAGCGGCTCTGCGCTCCAGCCGGGTTTGCGGCTGGCAGGGTAGCCCGCAAGCAGGTCGCGCGTGCGCAGGTCCTTCGGCCAGTTCGTGTCAGGGAAGCATGCGGCCACTTTGCCTTCACGGTCCGTCACCACGCCAAGCGCATTCACCACGACGAACGCGGCAATCTTCAGCTCGCCGATCTGGCGAAACGCTCCGCCCTGTCCCGAGAAGGCGTTGCAGCCGAAGAGGCTGCCCGTTTTTGCCAGCCGGCCGGCGCCACGCGCGCCCAGCGGAAATACGCCGGCGCGCGCCGCGCGATATGCAGCCTGCGCGAGGCGCTTGTCGGGATAGATCTCGTTGAGCCGCCGCTCGCCGAAGTCGTAGATGATCGCGCCGACGGCAAGACTCAGATTCGTCCAGATGCCGTCGCGAATGCCGTCGTCCTTGAGTGCCGTGGCCACCGCGGTGGTGCCTTCGAGGCCGTACCACGAGCCGCCGGAGAACACGACGGCGTCGAGCTCCGGAGTATCCCAGCCGAGGCGCAGATAGTCCGAGTTCACCGTGCCCGGGCCTCCGCCACGCACGTCAATCGCGCCGTGTACGCGCTTCGTGAAACGAATGACGGTGACGCCCGTCGGGCCTTCGGCGTATTCCCCGGTGCCGATCTGCAGCGTCGGCCAGTCGAACTGCAGCACCTTGTCGCCCTGGTTGACGAGAGGCGTCAGCGCACTCTGGTCGTACTTCGGACTGGAGGCCGCAAGCTCCGCTGTTGCCAGGCAGGCCACGAGCGCGCCTGCCGCCTGCATTCTCTGTATATGGGCGTACATCCGTGGATTGAACCATGGGTGTCCGGACCCCGGAAGGTGACAAGCGCGCTGCGGGCGGTGCGTGAGCAACACCTGTCCGGCGTCGGCCTCGTCTCTGCACGTGTGGCGATGAGCAGGAGCGAGGTGGCGATCATGCCGCCAAACTCACCGAAGGCCGCCGCGATCGTGAAACCAAGGTAGTAGATGGGCTGAACGGCCATATACGTCTCGCGCGAAAGCCGCATCTTGCCGGGCATCTCGAGCGCGTGCGCGAGCGTTTGCGCCAGAGCAATCGCGACCAGGGACATCTGCGAGGTGGTGTTCCCGGCGCACCAGGTGGTGAAGCCGCGATTACTTCTCATTGGTGCGTCACTTCTCATTGAGCGACCGCGGCGGCATCGCTCGCTAGCATCGCGCGCGTTCGCTTTCCTGCTCCGACGCGGAATTCCAAAGTGCAGCGATTCATTGCAGGCACGGTGCTGATCGCAGCCGCGCTCGAGGTCATGGCGTCGGACAGCAGCATCAAAATCGATGCGCTGTACACCGGAGAGCTCTGGCGCAATACGACTGGAGGTCTGCGCACAGGCTGGAAATTCCTGGGCGATCTCGACATCGCAATGGAAGTAGATGGTGAGCGCGCGCTCGGACTCGATGGAGTGACTCTGTTCGCCAACGGCCTGTTCATTCACGGCGGCAGTCTCAGCGGCCAACTGCTCGGTGACGTTCAGACCGCGAGCAACATCGAAGCGACCCGTCAGGCGCGGCTCTTCGAGCTGTGGGTCGAGAAGACATACGGCGCTGTGCACGGACCGTCGCTGCGCGTGGGCCTGTACGATCTCAATTCCGAATTCGACAGCAGCGAAGTCTCGTCGCTGTTCATCAACAGCTCGCACGGCATCGGTCCGCAGATTGCGCAAACGGGACTCAATGGCCCGTCGATCTTCCCCGCAACCGCGCTCGGCGCACGTGTGAGATGGACTCCGGCGCGCACCTGGAACGCGCAGCTCGCAGTTCTCGACGGTGTGCCCGGTCACCCAGATCGGCCCGCCAGCAACGATCTGCGCCTCGATCGGGATGACGGATTGCTGATCGTTACCGAAGTCAGCCGCGCCGGTGCGAGGCGCAGCCGGCTCGCGCTTGGCGCATGGTCTTATACGGCAAAGTTCGACGAGATCGCGCCCGAGTCTGCGGCAGAGCCGATACGTCGCAGCCGGGACAACCACGGCGTGTACGTGGTACTCGAGGGCCACTCCGAACAGGGTCTGTCCGCCTTTCTGCGCGGGGGCACGGCCAACGGCCGCCTGAACGCATTCGATGAATACATCGGTGCGGGTGTGGTCTACACGGGTCTGCTCGATCGGCGTCCCGAAGACCAGCTGGGCTTCGCCATCGCATCGGTAGCCAACGGCCGCGAATACCTGAGCATGAGAAGGGCAGACGGAGCGGAGGCCGATGCACGCGAAACCACTCTCGAGCTCACCTATCGCTTCGCGACCCATGAGTGGCTCACGCTTCAGGGCGTGATCCAGCACATCATCAACCCCGGCATGGATCCAGCCCTGGACGATGCAACGGCCGTGGCGCTTCGCTTCGAGCTAAAAGTCGGGCGGTAACCCCGCCAATGGGTTAGAGTGTTTGCGGCTCGTAAATTTCCGCCTTGTCTGCCCTTGGCCCAGCGTCGCTCCGGCGCGTCCTTCCGGCCAAAGACCGCCACCTCAGAAATCTGCGCGACCGGGAGGCAGGCACCGCCTGCCACATCCAACTCCTTCTTTTTGCGAGTACTCTGACGTGACCAAACTCTATGTAGGCAATCTTCCTTTCTCCGCGACCGAAGAGGCGGTACGTGCGTTGTTCGCTCCGCACGGCACGGTGGAAAAAGTGTCGCTCATCACCGATCGCGATACCGGCCGGGCACGCGGTTTCGGCTTCGTCGAAATGTCCAACGCGGACGCCTCACGCGCCATGCAGGCTCTGAACGGCAGCGACTTCGAAGGTCGTGCGCTCAAGATCAACGAGGCACAGGATCGCGCACGCTCTGGCGGACCGAGCCGCGGGCCACGGCGCTACTGAACAGGCAGGCGCGATCGCGCTGTGCCCGAGAGCCAGCACATCGCGCCACTTCAACATGCGTTTTGCATCTCGTAACAGGGCATCGGCGGCTCGCGAACGGGAAGAGCGTTTGCGCGAGGCACGCATGGGCGCGCGGACACTTCGCGAAGCCTTTCCGAATGCGTCGCTCGTCACAGTGGAGCTCAACTTCCTTCCTGCGACGGCGCCTCTGCATGCGGCACAGTCGTTTTCGTTGTATCCGGCTGCTCGCGCCTGCTTCCTGTATCCGTGCCCCTACGGCGATTGCGATGGCATCTACGACCTCACGGCGGAAGCCGACCGCGCCCTTGGGGCGAGGAAGGCGCGTGTTGCGGGCGTGCTCGAATGCGGTGGAATGCGTGCCAGCCAGGGGCAAGCCGCGCAGTGCTGCGGCCTGCGTCTGAGTTACACCATCGCCGCAACACATGACTGAGAGGGTGCACGTATGAGCTCGATGTCGTGGCTATTGACGTCCGTGGAGCCCGCTGGACGCGGCCCGAAAGAGCTGCTCACCGACTATCGCGCGCGCATCGAGCGCGAAGAGTCCGAGCGTGCTGAACGCAGGCGTGTCGAGCTCGAGGATCAGCGTTCGACCGGCAATCCACCCGACGTCCGCATCCGCGCCTGGGAAAAGGTACATGGGCTGCGGCTGCCGTCCGATCCGGAGCACCCGGTGCTGGACGTGATTGCGGTTGCCACCCGCCTCACCCTCGCGGAAGTGCTCGAGGAACAGCGCGCGCGCAAGGCCAGAAAGACTCCCGCGCGCGAGGGCTGATTCGCCAATCGGGAGTGAGTCTGCTAGCGTCCCGCGATGGCGAACAAGGCGGGATATCAGATCGCGCTCACCGCGCTCCTGAGCCTCAACTTCGGTTTCGTGCTGTTCGACCGGAACACGTCGAGCTTCCTGATGCCGTTCATCCAGCCGGACCTCGGGCTGACGAACACGCAGGTCGGGCTGGTGTCCGGTGCGCTCTCCCTCACCTGGTCGTTCGCCGCGCTCGGCATCGGCGCCGTGTCGGACTGGACGGGATCGCGCAAGGGATTGCTGGTCCTCGCGACGCTCGCCTTTTCGATCTGCTCATTCGGATCCGGCTTTGCTACCACCTTCACCGCGTTGCTCTGCGCGCGGCTGCTGATGGGCGTGGCGGAAGGCGGCGTGATGCCGATCAGCCAGTCGCTGATCGCGTCGGAGGTCGACGCGCGTCATCGCGGGCTCGCGATGGGCGTCGCCCAGGGACTCGGTTCGAGTCTGCTTGGATCGTTCGTCGCGCCCGTGATGCTGGTTGCGTTCGCGGAGAGCTTTGGCTGGCGTTACGCGTTCTTTCTGGCCGGTGTGCCCGGGCTCGTCATGGCGATTCTGCTCGCGTGGGTAATTCGCGCTCCGCGAGTGGTGTCGGTGAAGCAGGAGAAGCGCACCTTCTCGATGGCCGAAGTGCGCCACGTGCTGAGCGATCGAAATATCGTGCTGTGTTCCATCCAGTCGATCCTGCTCGTGTCGTACCTCGTCGTCTGCTGGGCTTTCATGCCTCTGTTTCTGACTCAGGTGCGGCAGTACGACCCGTCCACCATGGGCTGGCTGATGGGGTCGCTCGGCATCTCGGCGACGCTGGCTTCGACTGGAATTCCCGCGTTGTCCGATCGCATTGGCCGTCGCGGCCTGATGATCGCGATGCCGCTGATCGCGATCATCCTTCCGCTGGCAGCGATGTATTTCACCGGCCCCGTTTGGAGTCTCGCTGCGATCTTCGTGGTGGGATGGTGTGTAACGGGTGTGTTTCCGCTGTTCATGGCCACTGTCCCGTCGGAGAGCGTCGATTCAGGGCACATCGCGAGCGCGCTCGGCATCTGCATGGGAACGGGCGAGTTGATCGGCGGCGTGCTGGCGCCCTTCGCCGCTGGATACGCAGCCGATCTCTACGGCTTGCAGGCTCCGCTGTGGATCATGTTTGGTCTCGCGCTGGCCGGCGGGCTCGTCGCGCTCGGGTTGCGCGAAACCGCGCCGCGCGTATTGGCCGCTGCGGGCTCTGCCAACTCGCGCATACCCGAACCAAACTGAAACTGTTCAGTGCTCAGCGCCTGGTTCGCGCGCTCGAAGCTCGATGGCTGTCGATTGGCGTTCGGCGTGAACGCCGAACGCAGTGTCCAACGCTCGCAGCAGGGCTTCGGTCTCGCCGATGCGGAACAACCCGGTGACGCGCAGGCCGGCGAGTGCAGGATCCCGCGCGACGATGGGCGTGCGCGTGTAGCGATTGAATTCCGCGAGGGCCTGCTCGAGCGCGACATCCTCGAAAACGATGCGCCCGGAGTGCCATGCCTGGATGCGATCTGCGTTCGCCGTCCGTACTGGTGATACCGCCGACTCGCTATACGTGACCTCCTGGCCGTGCGTCAGTCTCATCGAGGGCACTGCCGGTGCCAGGATCTCTACGGTTCCTGAAAGCACCGAGACAGTGACGCCTGCCGGCGCGGAAAGCACATTGAATTCCGTTCCGAGCGCCCGAGTGGTGCCCTTCGCCGCGACGACCTCGAACGGCCGGGACGCATCGTGCGCGACCGAGAACGTCGCTTCACCCTGCGTGAGCTCGACCCGTCTTCCGTCGCGCCCGTAAACGACCCGAGCGCGCGTGGAAGTGTTCAGCACCATGCGCGACTGGTCTGGCAACACGACGGTGCGCTGCTCTCCCAGCGCTGTCTCATAGACGAGCGCATCGCTATCACGCTGCAGAAACAGCCCCGTGCCGATCGCCACCGCTGCGAGCGTCGCCGCCACGGCAGACCACATGAAGTACTGCCGACGCTTGCGCTGGCGCACCGAGACAGAAATCGAAGCGCGCTGCGCATCCGCCAGCAGCGCAGCGATCTCATCGTCCTTCGCAAGCTCGCCGGCAAGCTCCCACGCGAGCTCGTGGCGCTCGTAATCGATCTCGTTTGCCGGGTTGGCTGCGAGCCACCGCCGATACTTCGCGTCGAGCCGCGGCGTGATCGCCCCGCTCTTGAGACGCGCGAACCACGCGGCCGGGCTCATGCGGAACCAGCCAGAATGCCAACCGCCCTTCATGTGCGCTCTCCCAATCGGGCGGCCAGATGTTCCATCGCCTCGCACATCCTGCGCTCCACGGTGCGTGTGCTCACGCCGAGGAGGGCTGCGATCTGCGGATAGGTCTTGTCCCGAAACCGGCTCAACAGAAATACACGTCGCGTCAACGGAGGAAGCTCTTTGATGCCCTGTTTGATCGAATCGATGGTCTGCGTCCACACCAGGTCGCGTTCCGGCCCCGCGCGCTCGTCTGCGATCTCCATGTCGTCGACGTCGCAATGGGCGCCGCTGTGCCGGGTGCTGCGGCGTCGGTAGTGGTCGCGCGCCAGGTTGGTGGCGATCTGAAAAAGATACGTGCGGCTCACCGCCTCGAGTTGCGCGACGTTGTCGTGCTGGAGCAGGCGGACATAGCTCTCCTGGACCAGCTCCGCTGCATCATCCGGCGAGGAGACCAGCCCGGTCAGATATCGATAGAGCGACGCCCGGTACTTGTGAAACAGCGTCGCCAGAAACGTCTGGCCGGCGGGGCCGAGCGGATCTGCGGGCGCAGGGGGCTGTCCCGGCGTCCTGACGCGGGTTCCTGTCTCTCCATCCAGTGACTCTTCGTCGGAAAACCGCACCGCCTTCCCCCTCGAATTCAGTATAGACGCAGCCCCGACGCCAACCCGCCACGTTTCTGCCGACTTTTTTCGAGTCTGTCGGGTTCCGACCATTCCTGCGTCTTAGCGGATGATTAAATAAACAGGGGGATTCGATGGCTCATCGGCAGACGAGATGGCTGGCAGGCCTGGGCGGCCTGGTATTCGCGGCTCTTGCGAACGCTGGCGACGTCAATGGCAAGGTTCCGCTCGACATTCCACAACAGAGCCTCGCAAGCGCGCTGACGACCCTCGCGAAGCAGGCCGACCTGCAGATTCTTTTCTCGCAGGAGCTGGTTGCAGGAATCCAGAGCATCGCCCTGTCCGGAAGCTACTCCGGCGCCGAGGCCCTGCAACGCTTGCTCGCGCAATCGAATCTCGAATACGTCGTGAGCGGTCCGGACACCATCGTCATCCGGCCGCGGCCGGTCGCTGTGGTGCCCGTCAGTCGCGCGAACGATTCGCCCGACACCGCGGCAACGCCCGCTGCGTCTCCGCAGGAGGAAGGCGCGCCGCTCGCGGAAATCATCGTGAGTGCGCAGAAGCGCCTCCAGCGCCTGCAGGATGTACCGGTCGCGGTCACCGCGCTCTCTGGAGAGACGCTTACGCAGTCGAATGTAAACGATACCGCCGGTCTCGTGACGATGACTCCGTCGCTCACGTACACGCAAGGTGCGCAACCTTCGAATACGAACTTCAGGATTCGCGGCATCGGTACGGCCCTGTTCGGTCAGGGTCTCGAGCCGTCAGTGTCGGTAGTCGTGGACGGCATCGTGCTCGCCCGGTCGTCGCAGGGCTTCGCCGATCTTGCGGACATAGAGCGCGTCGAAGTTCTGCGCGGTCCGCAAGGCACGCTTTTCGGTAAGAACGCCGTGGGCGGGCTCATCAACGTGGTGACCCGGCGGCCGTCCGACACATTCCAGGCCGACCTAGATATGACGGTGGCGGAACAGGAAGAGTACCGCGTGCGCGGGACGATCTCCGGTCCGTTGAACGAGACGATGGGCGCGCGGCTGACCGGCTACTACAACGACGTGGGCGGACACATTCACAACGTGACGCTCGACAAGGACGTGAACAGCTCGCGCAGCCTGGGCTTTCGCGGCAAGTTCGAATGGGATGCCACGGAGCGGCTGAACCTGCTGCTCACCGCCGACTATCGCGAATCGGACACCGACTGCTGCTCCAGTCAGTACATCTCTGTGACCAATCCGCTGCTCGCGCAGCTGCTGTTGCCGGTGGTCGCAAGCTTCAACAACACGCAGGAAACGGAAAATCTGCGGACGTTCTTCACCACGGACCAGAAGACGGCCTCGCTGGAAGCGAACCTCGATCTCGAGCCTTTCACGATCACCTCGCTCACCGCGTACCAGGACTTCGCGATCCTCAACAACCAGCCCATCGACCGCCTGAATACGCCCGCGCCGCTGTACCTGCCGGCGACGAACGGCCAGTTCGACATCAACGGCGGCACGGTCGACATCGCGCAGTTCAGCCAGGAGCTGCGACTGACCTCACCCAGCAGCGACGCGTTCAACTACGTCGCCGGCCTGTACTTCCTCGACTTCGAGCTCGACCGCGGTTTCCAGCGCCGCACCGGCAACTGCGCACCCGGGGGAAATGCAGCGGCATTCGGGCAGCCCTGCGTCGTGCCACTGTTCCGTTCGCAGGCTGGATTCCATGCGAACACGACGACGAAGAACATCGCTGCGTTCGGCCAGACGGATTTCAGGATCGTCGGCAATCTGTCCGGCATCGCCGGTGCGAGACTCCAGTACGAGGAGATTGCGTACGACGGCGTGCGCAGCGACACGCGCCTGGTTGCCGGAGATCTGCCTCTGCAGGGCATGAGTCCTTCGGCCGGCAGCGGCAAGAGCGATGACACGGTCGTCACCGGGAAGCTCGGCTTGCAGTACAAGTTCAGCGACGATGCGCAGACCTACCTGACCTGGTCCACCGGCTACAAGGGCGCTGGCTACGAAGTCGAGTTCGCTGCGGACTTCGCGAATCAGCAGCCGGTAGAGCCGGAAACAGCCAAAGCCTGGGAGCTGGGCTACAAGGCGCAACTGTTCGACGGCGCGCTCTCGCTGAACACGGCGCTGTTCCACGCGAAGTACGAGGACCTGCAGGTGCAGGCAAACCGTGGCAACGCGGATCTGGGCATCGTGCGCTTCGTGACCACCAACGCCGGCAGCTCGACGACGGAAGGCGTGGAGTTGGAGCTCACGACCCGGCCGCTCACCGGGCTGCTCCTGAGCGGTGGCGTGACCTACGTGGCAACCAGCGTCGATATCGACGGGCTGAACTGCGCGCTCTCGGACCAGAACGCTGCACCCGTGATCACTGGCCAGATTCCGTACAACATCTGCTATCGCAGCGTGGCTGGCGCGAACCCCGTGCAGAACGTGCGCGGCGGCGATTTGCCGAATGCGCCACGCTGGCGCGGCAACCTGAGCGCGCGCTACGAGTTCGCTCTCCCGGGCACGAGTCTGGAGAGCTTCGTGCAGCTTGCGGCCTCGGCGCAATCGAAGATGAACTTCGTCATCGAACAGGACCCGCTGACGAGCTAGGACGGATACACCATCGTCGACGCCAGCCTGGGAATCCGGGATGCCGATAATCGCTATCGCTTCTCGCTGTTCGTGAAGAATCTGTTCGACGAGCATTATCTGACCCTGATGGCCCGCGCAACGACGCTCACCACGGCGACGTTGACGCCGAACAGTCTCACCGGCAACGTTCCCAAGGAGGCGAACCGCTTTTTCGGCGCGAGCTTCGGGGTGTCCTTCTAGCCGAGGACCGCATGGAGCGAATTTCGAGACGCTCGGTCCTTGCGGCAGGCGGCGCAGCCGCGGCGTTCGCGACGCTCGGCGGCAGCGTCCGCGCGGCCGCAGCGCAGCCCCGTCACCGGCCCAACATTCTCTGGCTGGTGAGCGAGGACAACTACCCATTCATCGGAGCGTACGGTGATCGGCTCGCGCACACGCCCGCGATCGATGCTTTGGCGGCATCGGGCGTGCGCTACGCAAATGCATTCGCGAATGCGCCGGTTTGCGCGCCTTCGCGTTTCGCGATCATTACCGGGATGTGTCCCGAGAGCGCCGGGCCGGCGCAGCACATGCGAGCTGAAGGACACATCCCGGCTTTTTTGCACGGTTTCCCGAAGTACCTGCGCGACGCCGGCTATTACTGCACGAACAACGTCAAGACCGACTACAACGCCAGGCTCGACATGCAGGCGATGTGGAACGAGTCGAGCGAGACCGCGCATTGGCGCAACCGTCCCGCCGGCGCCCCGTTCTTCGCCGTCTTCAACTTCATGACGACGCACGAGTCGCGCATGTTCCGAGAAACGCCGGGCCGTGTTCGACCGGAGGACGTGCGCGTTCCGGCGTATCTCCCCGACATTCCGGAAGTGCGTCGCGACCTCGCCAGCTACTACAACCTGATCGAGCGAATGGATGGCGAAGTGGCCGCGCACCTCGCCGCGCTCGAGTCCGCGGGGCTCGCGGATGACACGATCGTCTTCTACTACTCGGACAACGGCGGGGTGCAACCGCAGTCGAAGCGTTACTGCTACGAAGCCGGGATGCGAGTTGCGCTCGTCATGCGCGTACCTGCCAGATGGGCGCACCTCGCACCGGCCGCCCCCGGCTCGGTGATCACATCTCCGGTCAGTCACCTCGATCTCGCACCCACAGTTCTGTCGATGGCGGGTGTCCCGACTCCTTTATATATGCAGGGCGTGACCCTCACGAGCACGCGACGTGTGCAGCGGCGGCAATACGTGTTTGGCGGCCGCGATCGCATGGACGAGCGCTACGATATGGTGCGCACCGTGCGCGACGAGCGGTATCGCTACATCCGCAACTACGCGCCTCATCGCATCCACGGACAGCACGTCGCCTTTTCCTGGCAGATGGAGTCGTATCGTGCGCTGGAGGCGTCCCACCGCGCTGGCAGGCTCGATGACTACCAGGAGCGATTCTTTCGCGAGAAGCCGACGGAAGAGCTCTACGACGTGCAGGCGGATCCCGATCAGATCCACAACCTGATCGAGGTGCCCGAGCACCGGAAGCGAGTCGCACACATGCGTGCGGCCTTGAATGCGCACATGCTTGCCGTGAACGACAACGGCTTCATTCCCGAGAGCTCTTCAATCGAAGGGTATGACGCGAGTCGTGTGCCCGGTGCGTATCCGCTCGCGCGCGTGCTGCGGCTCGCGGACAAGGCGATCCGTCGCGATCCGCGCAATGTCGCGGAGCTTAAGAAGCTCCTGGACGATCCCAACGAAGTGATTCGCTACTGGGCGGCTCAGGGTCTGCTCATGTTGAAGAGCGGCGCGGCGCCCGCGCGAGCGCGGCTGGACGCATGCCTCGCGACGGACTCCTCTATTCCCGTGCGTGTCGTTGCGGCGGAGGCGATTGCGCTGCTCGGTTCGCCGGATGAACCGGTTCGCTATCTCGGCGGGCTCGTCGAATCGCAAGCCAACGCACGTGTACGGCTGCAGGCACTGAACGCGCTGACGTGGATCGGCGAGCCGGCACAACAGGTGCTGCCTGCAATCGATCGCGCGGCTGACGATGGCGACAACTACGTTCAGAACGCCGCTCGCTATCTCGCGCTCGTGCTTCGTCGAACGTACACGCCGGCGTCGCAAATCTATACGGGCATTGGAGCGCGACAGCCATGACCAGATTTCTCCGCCAGGCGCTGCGTGAGCCGCTGCTGCACTTTCTTGTGGTGGGCTTCGTTCTCTTCATCGTGGGCCAGCACCATCGCAAGCAGAGCGACACGTACCGCATCGTCGTAACGCCACAGCGCGAGGTGCAACTTGCCACTCGCTATGCCTTGCAGTTTGGCAAACCACCGGATGCTGCCACACGCGCCGCCCTCGTCGAGCGCGACCTGGAAGAGGAGATGCTGTTCCGGCAGGGCGTGGCGCTGGGGCTCGACCAGGGCGACGAGCTCGTCCGCCGCAGAATCGTTCAGAAGATGCTGTTTCTCCTGCATGACGTGCATGCTCCAGCAGAGCCGGCAGAAGAGCAGCTGAGCGCCTACTACGCATCGCATGCCGAGCGCTACACCACGCCAACGCGCGTAACGTTCAGCCATATCTATTTTTCCTCGGAAGCGGGCGACGAAAATGCGCGAGCGCGGGCTGGGCGCGCGCTTCACGCGCTGGAGACGAGCAAAAGTGACGTGACGGCTGGCGGCAGCGGCGGCATGAGCGGATTCGGCGATCCGTTCCCCGACCTCAGTCACTTCGCCGGCTATGACGCGGAGCAGGTGCGCCGGCTGTTCGGCCCAACGCAGATCGCCGCGGCCGTCTTTTCTGCGCCGGCCGGACGCTGGGCAGGCCCGTTCAAATCCAGCTATGGCTGGCATCTGATCCACATTGACCGGTACCAGGATGCCGAACGCCAGACTCTTGCAGCTGTGCGCGACAAGGTGCGCACGGATTTCCTGCTCGACGAGCAAGCCCGCGTCAATCGGGCTGCGCTGAACGATCTCGCGCGCGAATTCACCGTGGTGCGCACGAAGTCATGACGCGCCTTCTCGCCATCTGCTGTGTGACGATTCTGTGGTGTCCGGTGGCGGGTGCGCACGAGGTGCGTCCTGCGTACTTCGAGATCGGCCAGCCCGATGCCGCGACCTGCCGGGTGCTCTGGAAGCAGCCGATGGTCGGGGATCTGGCGCTCCATCTGGTGCCACACCTGTCGAATGGCTGGCTCGAACGAAAGCCCGACGACCAGTACGCGTCTGCGGGATTCCTGATCCGCACGTGGATCGTCGAGCCGTGCACGCCTCGAGCTCTCAGCGGAGCTACCGTCGAGATCGAAGGACTGCAGCAGACGATCACGGATGTGTTCGTGCGTATTCGCCTGCGCGATGGCTGGCAGGAAGACGCGATTCTTCGCCCCTACTCTGCGCGGCACGTCATCGGCGCCGCCGATCAGAAGGTGGCTACGGTGCCGGGATACCTTCTCCTCGGCATCGAACACATCCTCGGCGGCGCGGATCATCTGCTGTTCGTTCTGGGACTCATCCTGCTCGTGCGCGATCGCTGGATGCTGCTGAAGGCAGTGACCGCGTTCACCATCGCACACAGCATCACGCTCGCTGCCGCGCTGCTCGCCGGTGTGACCCTGCCGAGTGCGCTCGTCGAAGCTCTGATTGCGCTTTCGATCCTCTTTCTCGCGCCCGAAATTCTGCGAGCACGGCGCGGTGGCACCAGCCTGATGATCCGCTATCCATGGGTGGTCGCGTTCGTCTTCGGCTTGTTTCACGGTATGGGTTTCGCCGGTGGGCTCGCCTCACTCGGGTATGCCGGACAGGATCTGGCCGCGGCGCTGCTGTTCTTCAACGTCGGCGTGGAGATCGGGCAGCTCGGGTTCATCGCGCTGATGTTGTTGCTCGGCCGCGCCTTGTTCATGACGAAAGCGCCGGCATACGGAGTAGGGATTGCCGGAGCGTACTTGACCTTCCAGACCACCGCCGTGCTGACTGGGATCACTTGAATGAAAAAATACTTGTGGCTGCTGTTGATGGCTGCTCCTCTTGCCGCGGCGGAGCCCGATCAGCGGCGCGTCTTCTTCGGCGAGCTGCATTTGCATACGTCACTCTCGATCGACGCCTGGACGTACGGCACGAAGCTTCTGCCTGCCGATGCGTACCGGTTCGGTCGGGGTGAAACCGTGATGGTCCCCGCCGTGCAAGTGACGAAGGAGCAGGGACGCACCGGCGAAAAAGAGGTGCCCGCGCGCCGCGCATGGGCACTCGACTTCATGGCGGTGACGGATCACTCCGAAAATGCCGGCACGCTCCTGCCGCTCGACGATCCGACGAGCCCGTTTTCAACCAGTGAGGCGGGCAAGAAAATCCTCGCCAATCCACCGATCGCGCAGGCGATGGCCGTGGCCGCACGCAACGGCCGCGGCTCCATACCGGACGAGATGAAGGACACTGGCCGCATCCGCAACGCCTGGGACATGACCGTGAAGGCGGCGAACGATTACTACCGGCCCGGCACCTTCACGACTTTCATCGGCTACGAATGGTCGGCGAATCCGGACGGCAAGAATCTCCACCGCAACGTGATTTTCAACGCCGACCATGCGCCGCTGCCGTTCACGGCAAACGAATCGGGCCGGCCTGAGGACCTGTGGAAGTATCTGGACAGCGTGCGGGAGCAAGGCATCGACGTCATCGCCATCCCACACAACGGCAATGCATCCGCCGGGCTCATGTACGACTGGAACACGAGCGATGGCCGCCCCATCGACGAGGACTATGCGCGGCGCCGCGCGCTGAACGAGCCGCTGACCGAAATCGTCCAGATCAAGGGGCAGTCCGATACGCTGCCCGTGCTGTCACCGAATGACGAGTTTGCGAACTTCGAAATTTTCGATCGCCTGCTCGGGCCCGCAGCCATCAAGGGCACTCCGCCTGGCAGTTACGTTCGCGATGCGTTCGGCCGCGGTCTCGTCATTCAGTCGAAGGCCGGCGCGAATCCGTTCAAGTACGGCATCGTGGGTGGCTCGGATATCCACAACGCGTTGAGCACTACGGACGAGAACGCGTCGGCCGGCGGCCAGTTCGGCATCGATCCCAAAACGATGTTGCCGCAAGGTGAGTACGCGAAGCGTGCGCTTGGAATGCAAGCTCCTGACGCAACGACGCGCCGGATGGACGTTCTGGAAAGAAGCGGTGGCGGACTGACGGGCGTATGGGCAGAGGAAAACACGCGCGACTCGATCTTCGCCGCGCTCAAGCGCAAGGAAACGTTCGCGACCTCCGGCCCGCGCATGCGGGTGCGCATGTTTGCCGGCTGGGACTTCACGCGCGACATGACGAAGGACCGTCGATGGGTCGCGCGCGCCTACGCGCAAGGCGTGTCGATGGGCGGAGATTTGCCTGCCCGTCCGCCGCAGGCGAAAGCGCCCTGGTTCGTCGTGCAGGCGTTTCGGGATCCAGCGGGCGCGCGTCTCGATCGCGTGCAGATGATCAAGGTCTGGCTCGAAGGCTCCACCTACAAGGAGCAGATTTTCGATGTGACTGTCGCGCGCCGGCCAGGCGCGGATTCCTTGACGACGCTCTGGCAGGACCCGCAGTTCGATCCGGCAAAGCCCGCTGTTTACTACCTGCGCGTGCTGCAGATTCCGACGCCCCGGTGGAGTACGCTGCTAGCCCGGAAAAACGAGCTTCCGGTACCTGCAGATGTACCGGCGATGATTCAGGAGCGGGCATGGTCGTCACCCATCTGGTTCAACCCGTAAACACCGCAGGGATGCGGCATCTTGCGGGTGGCGCGTTCACGATGGGATCGGAGCGCTTCTACCCGGAGGAAAAGCCGCGACGGCGCGTGCGCGTCGATCCATTCTGGATCGATGAGACGCCGGTGACGAATCGCCAGTTCGGCGAGTTCGTGCGCGCCACCGGCTATCGCACGTTTGCGGAGACCGCGCCCGATCCGGCGGATTACCCGGGCATGCCGGCTGAGATGGCGCAGGCCGGATCGCTGGTGTTCGACCGGCCGCGCGGATCGGTGAATCACCTCGACTTCCGGCAGTGGTGGTCGTTCCGTTTCGGCGCGCGCTGGGACCGGCCGCTCGGTGAAGGCAGCTCGATCGCGGGACTCGAAGATCATCCCGTGGTCCACATTGCGTACGCGGATGCGGAGAGCTACGCGCTCTGGGCCGGCAAGAGCCTGCCCACCGAGGCCGAGTGGGAATACGCCGCGCGCGGTGGCCTCGACGCGGAGTTCGCGTGGGGCGATGAGCTCGCGCCGGGCGGCCGCATGCTCGCGAACTACTGGCAGGGTGAGTTTCCCACCGAGAACCACGTGCTCGATGGCTGGGAACGTACGTCTCCCGTACGCAGCTTCCCACCCAACGGATTCGGCCTGACCGACATGATCGGCAACGTGTGGGAGTGGACGAGCGATTGGTATGGGCAACCGTCCGCGCCGTCAGGGAGCTGCTGCGTTCCGGCCAATCCGCGCGGCGGCCTCGAAGAGCTGAGCTACGACCCGTGCACCCCGGAGATTCGCATCGGGCGCAAGGTGCTGAAGGGTGGCTCGCATCTTTGTGCGCCCAACTATTGCCAGCGTTACCGGCCGGCTGCGCGTTACGCGCAGCCCATCGACACCTCGACCAGCCATGTCGGTTTCCGGTGTGTCGTTCGCGACAAAGGAGCCTAGGACTTCATGCATCGTGTTCCACGCGCGCTCCGCCTCGCGGTGTCGGCGGCGCTCATCGCATCTGCCTCGCCGTTCGTCCCGGCAGCAACCCAGCCCCAACCGCAGCGGTACAACATCGTCTTCGTCCTGGTCGACGACCTGCGCTTCGACTCGATGGGGTTTCTCACGCCGGGCCTCAAGACTCCGAACATCGACTTTCTGGCGAAGAACGGTGTGTACTTCCCGAATGCCGTCGTGACCTCGGCGCTGTGCTCACCGAGCCGCGCGACCATTCTCACCGGCCAGACGGCCCGCAATCACGGCATCATCGACAACAACGATTCATCCGAGAAGGGGCTGGTGTTTTTCCCGCAGTACCTGCGTGCGGCTGGTTATCAGACCGCGTTCGTCGGCAAGTGGCACATGGGTCAGGCAGCGGATGCGCCGCGGCCCGGCTTCGATCACTGGGTGAGTTTCCGCGGCCAGGGCAACTACTTTCCAGTCGCGGGACAGGGGCTCAATGTGAACGGCCAGCCGGTCGAGCAAAAAGGCTACATCACGGACGAGCTGGCCGACTTCGCGCTCGACTGGCTGGAGCGCGGACGCGATAAGTCGAAGCCGTTCTTTCTGTATCTGTCCCACAAGGCCGTGCATTCGGATGCGACGCCTCCGCCGCGCTACGCCACGCAGTACGCCGATCTCGACATCAGGCTGCCAGCCAGCATGGCGAACACCGAGGAGAACAACCGCGGCAAACCGATGTGGGTGCGCAATCAGCGCAATAGCTGGCACGGCGCGGATTTTCCGTATCACACGGACCGTTCATTGCAGGACTACGTGCGTGACTACTACCGCACGCTGAGCCCGGTGGATGAAAGCGTCGGGCGCATACTCAAGTCGCTCCGCAAGCAGGGACTCGAGAAGAACACGCTCATCGTGTTCTACAGCGACAACGGATTCCTGTTCGGCGATCATGGGCTCATCGACAAGCGCAATGCATACGAGCCTTCCGTGCGTGTACCGATGGTGGCCTACGCGCCCGGCCTGTTGCCGAAAGGTGTGGTGAATCCGGTCCGCGTGCGCAATCTCGATCTGGCGCCCACATTTCTGGACGTGGCACACGTGGCCGCGCCACCGCAGTTCGAAGGCAAGAGCATCCTGCCGGTCGCCAGCGGCAAGGTCGCGCCTGACGCGTGGAAAGAAGACGACTTCGTGTACGAGTACTACTGGGAGTGGACGTTCCCGCACACGCCGACCACGTTCGCCATCGAGCACGGGCGCGTGAAGTACATCCAGTATCACGGCGTGTGGGATCTCGAAGAGCTGTACGACCTGGAGCGCGATCCGGGCGAGATGCGCAATCTCATCGACGACCCCGCTTTTCGCGAGACGAAGATCGATCTGCGCCGCCGTCTCTACGCCGCCCTTGCGAATCGCGACGGCAAGCACGTCGTTCCCTACACCGAGCGCACCAGCACAGGGGTTGTCTTTCGCAACGAGGACGGTGCAGAGGCGGCGCCATTTCCACCCGAATGGCTGAAGGCGCCAAACGATCCCAACAGGATGATCGGCATCTTTCCCGAACGTTTGCAGACACCCCAATGAAAAGAATCGTATCGAACCTCATCGTCACGCTGGCCATTGCGACGCCGGCGATCGCTGGCTCGGCCGGACCTTCCGATGCCGAAATCGATCGGCGCGTCGCTGGCCTCGTCGGCCAGATGACGCTCGAGGAGAAGATCGACCTGCTCGGCGGCATCAACGGCTTCGACATACGTGGTGTGCCGCGCCTGGGCGTGCCGGTTCTCGGCACGGCGGATGGGCCGTTCGGCATCCGCCGCGGCATGCGCTCGAATGTCATGGCAGGTGGCATCGGGCTCGCGGCGACGTGGAATACGGAGCTGGCGCGCCGTATGGGTGTCGAGCTGGGTCGCGACGCGCGGGCGCGCGGTGCGCACTTCTATCTGGCGCCCGGCGTGAACATCTACCGCGTGCCTTTGAACGGCCGCAACTTCGAGTACCTGGGTGAGGACCCGTACCTCGCGGGAAAAATCGCGGTTCCGTTGATCCAGGGGGTGCAGTCCCAGGGCGTCGCCGCCACCATCAAGCACTATCTCGGCAACAACTCGGAATTCCTCCGCCACACGACGGATTCGGTGATCGACGAGCGCGCGCTGCGCGAAATCTACCTCCCCGCATTCGAGGCCGCAGTTCGGGAGGCTGACGTCGGCGCGGTGATGGCGAGCTACAACCTCGTGAACGGCGAGCACATGTCGCAGAACCGGCGGCTCAATGTAGACGTGCTGAAGAAGGAGTGGGGATTCGCCGGCGTGCTGATGTCCGACTGGGACTCTACCTACGATGCGCTGGGCGCGGCGAATGGCGGCCTCGACCTGGAGATGCCCTCCGGGAAATTCTTCAATCGCGAGAAACTGCTGCCGCTCATCCGTGCTGGCAAGATTTCCGAGGCGACGATCGACGACAAGGTCCGACGCATTCTGCGCACCGCCGTGCGCTTCGGCTGGCTCGACCGCGAACAGCTCGATCCGACGATTCCGCGTTTCAACGTGCAAGGTCAGCAGGTCGCGTTGCAGACGGCGCGTGAAGGCATCGTTCTGCTGAAGAACAACGGTAACGTGCTGCCGCTCGACAAGGGCAAGGTGAAGACGCTTGCTGTGATTGGTCCGAACGCGTATCCCGCGGTTCCGCACGGCGGAGGCAGCGTGACGGTCGTTCCGTTCCGGACGGTGAGTCTTCTCGAAGGGCTGAGCGAGCACCTCGGAACATCGACGGATGTTCGCTGGGTGCGCGGGATCCGCGATCTGCGCGCGGCGGCAAATGCGACGATTTTCTTCACGGACGCGAATGGCAGCCAGCCGGGCATCACTGTCGAGGTGTTCGACAATGGCGACCTGTCTGGCGCTCCGGCGCGTACGCGCGTCGATGCGCACATCAATCAGGGCGCACCGCTCGATTTCACGGCTCTGGCGCTAGGCGAGCTGGATCGAAGCCTGTTCGAACCGACACGCCCGATATCGATGCGATGGACCGGCTTTCATGTGCCGTCAGTTGCCGGTGCGCACGATGTGTTCGCGCAGTTCGGAGCGTTTGCGCGCGGCGTGGGACATCGCTTGTATGTGGATGACAAGCTCGTCAGCAACCACTGGGACATGAAACACGCCGCTGTCGAGCAGACGCGTCTCGATCTCGATGCCCGGCCACACAAGGTCGTGCTGGAGTATCGCGGCGATGTTGGTGGTCTGACCGGCAGTGTTCCTTTTGTGCGTCTGGGGATCGTGCGACGAGGAAGCTGGGTCGATCCGATGGCCGAGCAGACGGCGCGGAGTGCAGACGCAGTTGTGCTCGGGGTGGGTTTCGATACGTCCACCGAGCTGGAAGATTGGGATCGCAGCTTTGCACTGCCGCCCGGCCAGGCGGAGCTCATTCAGAAGATCGCCGCTGCCAATCGCAACGTGATCGTCGTCGTCACTTCCGGCGGTGGTGTCGACATGAGCGACTGGCTCGATCAGGTTCCGGCGCTGCTGCAGGCGTGGTACCCGGGCCAGGAGGGAGGGACCGCGCTCGCCGAGATCCTGTTCGGCGATGTGAATCCATCGGGCAGACTTCCGGCCAGCTTCGAGCGGCAGCTGCAGGACAACCCTTCGTTTGCCAGTTACTACCCGGAGCCCGGCACGCTCCGCATCCCATACAAGGAAGGGCTGAACATCGGCTATCGCGGCTACGCCAGCAACGGAACGAAGCCGTTGTTCGCGTTCGGACATGGTTTGTCCTACACGACTTTCAAGCTCGGTGATCTCAAAGTCGAGCGTCGCTCGACCGCTTCCGACGTGTTGTTCGACGCGTCCTTCACGGTGACGAACACAGGCCAACGCAGCGGCGCCGTCGTGTCGCAGCTGTATGTGTCTGACACTCATGCAAGCGTGCCGCGCCCTCCGAAAGAGCTCAAAGGCTTCGCGAAGACGATGCTCCAGCCCGGCGAAAAGCGTGCAGTCACCATCCCGCTCGATGCTCGCGCGTTCGCCTGGTACGACGTGAAAAAGAGGAAGTGGTGCGCGGACGCAGGCGACTTCGGCATCATGATCGGCACTTCGTCAGAACAGATCGATCTCGAGGGACGGGCCGCGCTGCCGCGGTCACTGTGTCTTCCCGGGCACAGTCAACGCTCCCGTTGATGCATTAGATCGGCATAAACAATTTACCTGGGGCCGTGCGTGAGGCTATGTTCGCTGCATGCCCGGCGCTCCCGTCCTGTCTGTCGATCCTTTCGATGAGGCGTTTCTCGCGGATCCTTACGCGCACCACGACGTGCTGCGCGACGCGGGCCCGGTCGTGTGGCTCGAGTCGATCGGCGCGTACGGCATGGCGCGTTACGAGGAAGTGGCGGCGGCGTTGCGCGATCACGGCACGTTCTGTTCGGGACGTGGCGTGGGCTTGAGCGACTTTGCGAAGGAAACGCCGTGGCGGCCACCGTCACTGCTGCTCGAGGTCGATCCGCCGCTGCACGATCGGACTCGTGCGTTGATGAATCGCATCGTCTCGCTCTCGGCGTTGCGAGTACTTCGTCCAGTCTGGGCAGCGCGGGCCGAGGAGTTGCTCGAACGCCTGGTCGGGAGCCGTCAGTTCGATGCGGTGAAGGAGCTTGGCGAACAGTATCCGATGCTCGTCTTTCCCGACACGATTGGAGTGCCGCGGGCAGGTCGCGAACAGCTCCTGACCTACGCGGCCGCGGTCTTCAACGGGTTCGGCCCGCGAAACGCGATACTCGAGCGCGGCAACGCGCGCGCCGCTGAGGCAATCGCGTGGGTCGCGTGGGCGTGCAAGCGCGAGAACCTCGCACCGGGCGGTTGGGGCATGGCAGTCTACGAAGCAGCCGATGCCGGCGCGTGCACGGCGGAGGAGGCCGAGCGGCTCGTGCGCTCGTTCCTGTCAGCCGGCGTCGACACCACCGTCAATGGGATTTCTCACTTGATACTCGGCCTGGCTAGCTTCCCGGACGAATATCAAAAGCTGCGGAGCAATCCGCCGCTCGTAAAGAAAGCCTTCGACGAAAGTCTCCGCTGGGACTCGACCGTTCAAACCTTCTTCCGCACGACCACGCGCGAAGTGGAAGTTACGGGAGTCAGCATTCCCGAAGGCTCGAAGGTGCTGCTTTTCCTCGCCGCCGCCAATCGCGATCCCCGCAAGTGGGAACACCCCGAGCGATTCGATCTCTCGCGAATGACCAGTGGCCACGTAGCCTTCGGCTACGGAATCCACCAATGCCTGGGACAGATGGTCGCGCGTCTCGAAGGCGAGCTCGTGTTGAATGCGCTTCTACCGCGCGTCCGCTCGATCCGTCTCGCCGGTGTGCCGGTGCGACGTCTCAACAACACCCTTCACGCGATCGAAAGCCTCCCAGTCGAGATTGAGCCGACCTGATCGTCAGGCGAGCGCATGTAGGAACCGCTCACGTCACGACTTCGCGATGACCCATGCGATCGCAGAGGCCATTGCAACCGATGCAGTCTGGGCCCCCACAATCCACCTGATCAGGGATGCTTCCACGCGATGCATCTCGGATCTGACGGAGCCCACATCCCCTCTGAGATCGGATCTGGTGGCCAGGTGAGGTAGCACGGCCACGATCGCACTGACTTGCGACCGGATATCCGATGCCGCAGCCTCGATCACGCCGAGTCTTTTCAGGACCTCATCCACTTTGCTGACGTTGTGGTTCATGGAGAAAGGCTAGCAAATGCTCGCCGGCTACGCGCAACTTTTGCGGCACGAAAGTACGAGCTTTGCGAAAGATTCTAGCGTGAACGGAGATGGTGAATGCCGACGTTGTCCATCGCGCATTTCCGGAAGTTTCCAACGCGAACACAGATCGATGCACAAGGCTTCTTCGAATACTCTCGGCAGCTGTGAGAACGTGATCGATTCTTGAAGCGGCGCCCGACGGTGTTACAAGCACCGCCGAGCGCCTTCACAACGCCCACTAAAGAGGAGTAGGCGCCATGTCTCGAGTCCCAAAGAAGGGCGATTCCGCCGCCCACACTCTATCACTCGCTCAACCATTCTCGGATGAAGCAATCGATTTGCGCTTGCGCTTGCGCGTGCACGCGCATCGGCTGCAACGCATCTTGCCCGTAGCACGTCCGCGATCCACACTCGCGTCATGCATCTGCCGGCGCCCACCGCAGGAGACGCACGCGTGAACCAGCAGGAGCTGTTCCCGGTGATCAAACTCTGCAGCAAACCCCGGCGACTAACGGTGGGCTACGCCAGTACCGATACGCCGGGAGTGGACGTGCCGTATCTGCGCCTGCGCGGTCGCTGGCTTGAAGACGCCGGTTTCGTGATCGGCCGGCACGTGAGAATCGAAGTCAATAAGGGCGGCTGATGATCGAGCAAGTCGATTGAAGCCGTGCCATCGCCTCGGTGGTGCCGTCGCCTGCTCGTATGAAGATACGAGAGCGATCGCGCTATTCTTCTCGTAAGATCGTGCACAACCTCCCGGCCTGACCGGTCCGACAAGAACGGACTAGCGACCGGGCGCAAAAACCGCCGCAAGGCGGTTTTTGCATTTGTGGATCTTTGACACATCACTTGCCACCGTGCGCGTTTTCCGTACTACTTGCCGATGACGGTATTCCGCTGTCTGTTCGTCTTTCGGTTCAATCCACCTGCAGCTCGCGATCTATCTTCTCGCGCTCGCGGGCTATCACACGCCAATCATCCACCTTGCCGAAAAGACTGGCTCATCAGTCACTTGCTATCACATGGGAAACAAGCAATGGATCGACGACGCGCGCCAACGTCTCGAAGAATGCCTCGAGCCTGTGCCACACGAGCTCAACGAGCTGGACTGGAAAGTGTGCCTGTCCGAGCACAAGGAACGTCTAACGGAGCACCTGATAGCGTCCGCCAACCATCCTGACGGAGCGTGCCTGGTTTTCGGTATGGCCGACGACGGCCAGCCGCAAGGCGTTGACGCTGATGTTGTGGCGCAAATCGCGAATACCTTGGCGAACCTTGGGCGCGACGCAGTTGATCCCCCGATCGCCATTGATCATGGTGTCGTAGAGTTTCGAGGCGTACCGCTTCTCTTCGTTCGAGTGCCGGAGAATTCCATAAAGCCGGTCCACCGACGCGGCAAGTCGGTAGAGGAAGCATGGGTTCGCTCAGGTGGAACAACGCGGAAGGCGTCTCGCCAGGAGATTGGGGCGCTGATGCTCAATAGTGCTGCGCCCAGTTGGGAGACACTTCGTGCCTCGCGTCTGATGTCAGTCGAAGACGTGCAAGCAGTGCTCGACCTGGATGCGATCGCCCGTTTGCTACAGAAACCACTGCCGACAGACGCGGCTCCACTTGCTCGCTGGTTACAGGACGAAGGCCTCACTGTTGCCGACGGCCGCGGGCACTACGTGACAAACCTGGGTGCGATTGCCGCAGCGAGAAAGCTCAGCGAGTTCGACACGTTGAAACGCAAGTCGATCCGCCTCGTCCGCTTCCACGGCACTAACAAGATCGAAACGGTGCAGGAACTCACGGGCCGGCGCGGATATGCTATTGGTTTTGAAGGTCTTGTCAGTTATCTAAAGCGCACGCTGCCTCGCTTCGAGGTGATCGATTCGCCACTACGCACCGATGTAAGCGCATTTCCAGAGCTTGCGCTACGCGAGCTAATAGCCAATGCGCTCATACATCAGGACTTCAGCATTACGGGTGCGGGTCCGATGATTGAGATCTTTGACGATCGGGTGGAAATCACCAATCCGGGTACGCTCCTGCCGGGCAAGCGTCCGGACCGATTGATCGGAACCACCCCCGAATCGCGGAATGAGAAGTTAGCGTGGTCGTGCCGGCGCTATCGAATCTGCGAGGAGCGCGGCACCGGCTTCCAGAAGGTTGTAAATGCGGTCGAGTCCTTCGGTCTGCCACCGCTTGTCGTCACTTCATTGGAGAATGCTTTCCGTGTTGCACTCTATGGTCCACGTCCTTTCACCGAGATGAGTCAAGCAGAGCGCATCGAGTCCTGTTACCAGCACGCAGTCTTGAAGTACCTATCCAGCTCGACGCTCACGAATACGAGCCTGCGCGAGCGGTTCAAGCTTCACGACCGACACAGGAACCAGATCACGAACTTGATCACGGATGCCGTTTCAGCAGGACGCATCAAGCGCAAGGACGTCGGTGCCGGCAAGAAGTTCGCCGAGTATCTGCCGTACTGGGGCTGACAAGTTGGTGGCTGAAAGTCGGGCCGCACCCGAACACGGGCACGATGGGGGCGACTGTGGCTGAGTGCGAAACCGCGCGCAGCGTTCACTTCGGTTGACGTTTGCTCTTCGTCCGGGGTTGTCGGACTGGCTTCGTGGCGTAGGTGAACGCGGGCGCTTTGAAGGCGGCCTCGGCGAAGGCGATGCCGCGGGCGAGTGCCTCGTCCGGGTCGTCGCCGTTGCATCCGTCTTTGGAGAGAATCGCGAGGCGGGCGGCATCCCATGAAGTCTCTTGCGAGATCTTGATCGTGTAATGCAAGCGCCAGCAGATGTCTTCATGCGTGAGATGCGGTAGCGCTCGCTGCAGGAGCGCCACGATGGGATGGAATCCAGCGACGCCTGCATCGAGTGCGTCCTTGATTTCCGGCAGGGGTGACACGAGCGCGAGCGTGTAGAACTGCAGAGAAGCCTCGCGTCCGGGCTTCCTCCAACGATTGATCGGCTGCAGCACCGCTCGAACGATGTCGCTCACCGCGGGAGAGTCTTGCGCCTCGAGCGCAGCTACGAGCTGCCGGTACTCAACTGCGATTTCGCCGAAGCGGGCGTAAAGAATCGCACGCAACAGGTTCGCCCGCGATTTGTAGTGATGGTAGATGACGGGGATGCTGACCCCGGCCGCGGCCGCGACGTTGCGAATCGACAGGCCTTCTATGCCATGCGTCGCGCACAGGCGCTCCGCCGCGTCGAGGATCGTTTCCGCCGTGCCCCGCTTCTTTCTGGGTGCGTCAGTTTGCGCCGTCACCCGCGCAGCATAACCAAACCTCGCTGCGATTGACTCTGGCTAACGATCGTTCTAGTCTCACTAGAACGATCGTTATAGAAGAATCGTGGGGACACCAATGAATCCACATGCCGTTGCCGCCGCACTCTGCATGCTGGCGGCCTCTCTCGCTCACGCGCAGTCACCCGTCACCAGCTGTGATGCGGCGGGCATCGGCTCAGCCCGTCTCACGGGAGATGGTCCGCCCGTGACCATCGAGTCGGTCTCCGCGGAGACCGCCGGGAGCGGCGCAACCGCAGTTCCATACTGTTTGATCAAGGTGCTCGTACCGCAAGCCATCCACATCTGGGTCGGCTTGCCGATGTCGGGCAAGTGGAACGGCCGTTGGCAATCGCTCGGTGGCGGAGGCTACGCGGGCAGCGTGTCACCGCCGACTGGCGCGGTGCTGGGCGGCTATGCGGGCGCGACCACGGACACGGGACACACCGGTGGTCGTCCCGATCTGCCGATTCCTCCGCTCGATGGGAGCTTCGGCATGCTGGCGCCAGGTGTTCCAAACAAGGCGCTGCAGATCGATTTCGCCTGGCGCTCCGAGCACTTGATGGCTGTCATCGGCAAGCAACTCGTGCGGGCGTTCTACGGACGCGGACCCGCCTATTCGTACTGGAACGGCTGCTCCACGGGAGGACGCCAGGGTCTGCGCATGGCGCAGGACTTCCCCGGTGACTACGAAGGCATCCTGGCGGGTGCTCCCGCGATCCACTGGGATCGCTTTCAGGCGGGACAGATCTGGTATCAGCTCGTGCAGCTCCGCGATAACGGCGGACCGATTGGAGGCGGCGATGCGGCGACATTGCGGGCCAAGGAGACTCTCGCAACGAGCAAGGCGATCGCTGCGTGTGATGCGCTGGACGGCGTCGTCGACGGAGTGCTCACCGATCCGCGCGACTGCCCGTACAGCGCGAGCGCGGATGCGACGCTCACCAACGCAACTTGCGCGGCAAGCGATCCGACGTGCCTCACACCGACGGAAGCTTCTGCGATCGACAAGATGTGGCAGGGGCCGGTCTCCTGCGCGAAAGGTGACAACGACGGACAGTGTCGCGTACGCGATGTTCCTGCACGCATCCTTTTCGGCATCGGTAACAGGCGGCTGTGGTATCCGAACGAGCGGGGCACGGATCTCGGCGGTCTCGGCGGCGTCACCCCGTTCCCGATTGCGACGGAACAACCGAAGTTCTGGGTGTACTTCGATCCGGCCTGGGACTGGCGCACGCTCGACTACGACAACTATCTGCGCTTCTTCAAGGACAGCGTTGCTCGTGTGGGTCCATTGATGGCCTCTGACAATCCGAACCTCGCGCGCTTCCGGGATCGCGGCGGCAAGGTGATCCTGTGGCACGGTTTCTCAGATCAATTGATCGTCCCGGGCGGCACCATCGACTACTACGACGCCGTCACACGCCGGTTGGGTGGCGGCTACACCCATACACAGAAATTCGCGCGGCTGTTCATGGCGCCCGGCGTCGCACACTGCGGCGGAGGCGCGGGACCGCAGCCTCAGGGATTGTTCGAGGCGCTCGTGAGCTGGGTCGAAAAGCGGCAGGCGCCCGACCAGATCCTTGCAGCCAGGAGCATCGGTGGCGCGACACAGACCCGACCGCTTTGCCCATACCCGACGTTTGCACGCTGGACGGGCGGTGGAAGCACCGACGATGCAGCCAACTTCGTGTGTCGCACTTCCTTCGGTCACGGTGAGATCGATCTCAATGAAAATGAATAGCTACTTCAAGGTCTCGTTGGGTGCGCTGGTCACGACGCTGTGCGCGCAAGGCATTGCGCAGGAGGCACAGACCGAGACGACCGGAGGTCTGGAAGAGATCACCGTCACCGCACGCAGGGTGCGCGAAAACCTGCAGGACACGCCGATCGCAGTGACCGCATTCGCGGGCGAGCTCCTGGAGGAGCGGCAGATCTTCAAGACCGATCAGCTGGACCAGGTGGTGCCGAACCTGCAGTTCTCGAACAACGCACCGCTGGCCGGCAACAATTCCTCCTCGCAGGTGTTCATCCGCGGCATCGGCCAGTCCGATCCGACTTCGACGGTGGATCCGGGCGTCGGGCTCTACATCGACGAGGTGTACATCGGCAACGCAGTCGGCGGCACGCTCGATTTCCGCGACATCGCCTCCGTGCAGGTGCTGCGCGGTCCGCAGGGCACGCTCTTCGGACGCAATACGATCGGCGGCGCCATTCTGATCACGACGGCCGATCCGGGCGATGAGTTCGGCGCCACCGTCAAGGCGGGGTTCGGTTCCGACAGCCTCATCGATGGTTTCATCGCGCTCGATGCGCCATTCGCCGACGCGTTCAAGTCGCGCTTCTCGTTCGGTATCCGCAAGCAGGACGGCTACGTCACGCGCACGGACGGCACGGATCTCGGCGACACGGACACCTACACGGCGCAAGCCAAGTTCGTGTGGACACCTGCCGCGAGCACGCGCGCGACGCTCGCATTCGACTACACGCGCGCGGACGAGAACGGGAGCCCGCTGGTCTTCGCGGCAATCAATGAGGCGCAGACCTTTCCGCGAGTCTCGAGCTTCGAAGCGGGCTGCCCCGGCATGGCGAGCATCGCCACGCCCGTACCCATGATCAACGACAACCGCTGCGCCAATGACTTCCAGTCGCGGGGTCCATATGGCAACAACGGCACCTTCCCGCTCGAGAGCACGTTCGACAACTGGGGAACCTCCCTCAACCTGTCTTTCAATCTGAGCGAGGCGCTGGTTCTGAAGTCGATCAGCTCGTATCGGGACGTGAAATGGGCCGGCATTCGTGATGCAGACAACACGCCGCTCACGATCCTGCACACGACTTATGACGTCGACGGCTCGCAGTGGAGCCAGGAGCTGCAGCTCACGTATCAGGCAGACCCGCTGACCGCCGTCGTCGGGGCCTACTACTTCGACCAGAAATCGAACGACATCGTCACCGTGCAGCTCAATCCGCCACCGCCGGGCATCCAGCAGGACAGCGACAACAACAAGGTCGACAACCAGAGCTGGGCGGCCTTCACGCAAGCGACCTACAAGCTCACCGAACGGCTCTCCCTGACCGCGGGCGCCCGCTACACGCAGGACAAGAAAGCCTCATTCCCCGACCAGTTCGATTTCTCCAATCCGAACCTGAAGCAGGTACCGGCGATCTGGTATCGCGACACGTTCTCCGCCTTCACGCCCTCGGCCTCGCTCAGCATGCGCTGGTCCGAGGAGGTGATGACTTACCTGAGCTACGCGAAAGGGTTCAAGGGCGGCGGCTGGAACAGCCATTTCAACGCCGTGCTGACGCAGAACCTCGTCGATGCATTGCTGAAGTTCAATCCGGAAGAGGCCGAGACCTTCGAGCTGGGTTTCAAGCTCGATCTGGCCGGGCGCACGCTGCGCCTCAACGGCGCACTGTTCACCTCGGACTACACCGACATGCAGGTCACCTATCGCGGTCCGATCTTCCCGCCGCCGACTCCGCCCGGTGTCGCGCCGTTCCTGACGAACGCAGGCGAGGCGAGCATCGACGGCGCGGAGCTGGAGCTCACCTGGGTTCCGACCAACGAGTGGCTCATCGAAGCGAGCGCGGGGTACCTCGACACCAGTCTCGACAAGCTCATCGTCAGTCCGCTGCTGATCTTCCCGCCGGGCCTTGCCGAAGGAAACGTGCTTCCGTACTCGCCGAAATGGCAGCTGCACGCGGGCATCGCGTACACCGCGACTGCGGGCAATTTCGAGATCATCCCGCGTGTGGATGCATCTCATCAGACCCGCACGTTCTTCGACCCGACGCTGACGCGGGAGATCGCGCAGCTCGACGACGTCACCGTGCTGAATGCATCGCTGACCTTCAAGCCGACCACCGGCCCGTGGAGCGTAACGCTCGGCGTGAACAATGCGACCGACGAGGTGTACCCCGTCGCGGGTAACTCCTCGCTCACGACAGGAAGCGGCTACGCCGAGGTGGCCTACGCACGGCCACGCGAGTACTTCGCAAAACTGAGCTACGACTTTCGGTAAGGGCTGCCTTTGGTGGAGCCCACCACATCCTGCGGCCCCTCCGCAGGGTGTGGTGGGCTCTTTTTCGTGCGCCCCCGTGCAAGTGACTGATCTCCCGGTTGTTCGCGACCTGGCATAGCCATTGCTTTGTCGCTCCCGACACCCCTCAACCCTCTCGAAGGAGATCTCTCGATGAAAGCAAAGACGGCAATCCTTGCGGCGGCAATCGGCACGCTGGTCGCGTTCGCAGGGCCCGCGTTCTCGGCGGACGACGACAAGAACACGGAGAAGTGCTACGGCGTGGCCAAGGCCGGCAAGAACGATTGCGCGGGTCCCGCGCATGCCTGCCAGGGTCAGAGCAAGAAGGACGCCGATGCGAAGGAATGGGTGAAGCTGCCGAAGGGCACGTGCGAGCGCATCGTCGGCGGCACGCTCACCGCGAAGTCCTGATGCCGGGGTCGACGAACTCATGAGCCCCAGCGCACCCCTCACCCGACACGACCAACCCGAGCGCCGCGCACCTGCGCTGCGAGCGGGTGAGGGGATGCGCGCCGGCATCGGTCTGCGCGCGGTTCACCATCTCGAGATCGTCGAACGTGGCGCGGATGTCGGCTGGTTCGAGGCGCACAGCGAAAACTACTTCGCTCGTGGCGGGCAGCTGCCGCGCGTGCTGGGAAAAATTCGCGAGCGCTATCCGCTCAGCTTCCATGGTGTCGGTCTGTCGATCGGCTCGACGGACCCGCTTCAGCGCGGGCACCTTACCGAAATCGCACGCCTCGTACGCGACTTCGAGCCGATGTTCGTCTCGGAGCATCTCTCGTGGGGTTCCGTCGGCGGCCGCTTCATGAACGACCTGCTCCCATTGCCGTATACAGAGGAAGCCCTGCGACACATGAGCGACCGTGTGCGCCAGGTGCAGGACTTCCTCGGCCGCCAGATTCTGATCGAAAACGTTTCGAGCTATCTGCAGTTCGCGTGCTCGGACATTCCAGAGTGGGACTTCCTCGCCGCGCTTGCGCATGAATCCGGTTGCGCGTTGCTGCTCGACGTGAACAACGTGTACGTCAACGCCATGAACCACGGCTTCGACGCGTGCACATACTTGAATCGAATTCCCCGTCGCGCCGTGCAGGAGATCCATCTTGCTGGCCACAGCATTCGTGACGTCGATGGCCACACTGTGCGCGTAGACACGCACGACGGTCCGGTATGCGACGACGTCTGGGTCTTGTATGCCGCAGCGATCCACCGCTTCGGCCCGGTTCCGACTCTGATTGAATGGGACTCGAACATTCCCGCGCTCGATGTGCTGGCCGCCGAGGCACACAAGGCGAACGAAGTGATGGAGACGGACCGTGCTCGCGCTGCGTGAGCTGCAAACACGGTTTGCGAACGCGCTGTTCGAGGGCGCGGTGGAGCCGGTGATAGCCGAGATCGTTGCGCGGGGTGCCGTGAGCGCGTCCGAGCGCCTCGAAATCTATCGCAACAACTTGCGCGAAGGATTCATCAAGGCCCTCGCCATCACTTTCCCCGTGATCGAGCGCCTGGTCGGCACGGACTATTTCCGCCAGCTGGCCCTGGACTACTTGCGTGCGCATCCGTCCCGTTCCGGCAATCTGGATCACGTCGGCGCAGCGTTCGCGACCTTTCTTCGTGAGCGCTTCGAGAGCACGCAGTACGCCTATCTGCCCGATGTCGCCGAGCTCGAATGGGCGCATCACCAGGCGCTCATCGCCCCGGAAGCAACCGCCATCACTGCGGATGTCTTCCGCGACCTCAACGCGGAATGCCTGGAGCAAATCCGATTCGAGCTGCATCCAGCCTGCTCACTGCTGCGATCCGAGTATCCGATTCTCAGCATCTGGCGTGCGAACCAGAGCGACGCAGAGGATGAAGAGCTCATAGACCTGGACGCCGGCGGTGACACCATTCTGGTCCTGCGTACGCCTGAGTGCGTGCAACTTCGCCGTCTGCCCCCCGGCGACTTCGCTGTGCTCGAAGCCTTCTCCCATGGCTTGCCGCTGAGTGCAGCGCTCGAAGCAGGGCAGGCAGCTGATGCCACCTTCGATCTCGGCGCCACTCTGCAGCGTGCCCTGGCACTCAACGTCCTGGTCGGGCTGCACGGCTCCGACGCTCCTATCCCGAGGATTTCACAATGAATTTCCTGCTCCAACTGACGAGTCTGCATGCCGCGCTCGGGCGCCTCCTCGACAAGCTCCAGCCGCTGGCCCTGCTGGCCGCACGCCTCTACGTCACGGACGTCTTCTGGCGCTCCGGATGGCTCAAGCTGACGAGCTGGAGCAGTACACTGGAGCTGTTTCGAGATGAATACCATGTGCCCGTCCTGCCGCCCGCGGCAGCGGCCGTCGCCGGGACGTTCGGTGAGCTGGTCTTTCCGGCGCTGCTCGCGATCGGCCTGTTCGGGCGGCTCGGTGCGCTCGGTACATTTGCGGTGAATGCCATGGCGGTGATTTCCTATTCGCACGTGCTGCTGTCGGAAGGGTTCGAAGCGGCGCTCGGCCAGCATGTCCTCTGGGGTGTGCTGCTGCTCGGCCTCACAGTCTTTGGCCCTGGCAAGATTTCCGTGGACCACTGGCTCGAGCGGCGTGCCGCCGCGCGTTGCCGTCCGCTGGCTGCAGCAATGACCTGAGGAGAAGGACACAGAAGTCCCACGCTCATGGCCGAACATGAAGCATTGAAGCTGCTGCGCGCCCTGGATGAAGGCGTCGCTGCCCGCACCGGCGCGGATTTCTTTCCGCATCTCGTGACGGCGCTGGCGCAGACGCTGCAGGCGAGCTGCGCGTTCGCGTCCGAGTTCGTGCACGAGACGTACGAGGCGCACACGCTCGCGTTCTGGTGCGACGGGACGTTCACCGCCAACTTCGTCTATCCGCTGGCGGGATCGCCCTGCGAGTGCGTGCTCGACAACGAGATCGTCGCCTTTCCCCGCAACATCCAGGACATGTTTCCCGCCGAGCGCGATGCGCTCGCCGAGATCGGCGCGCAGAGCTATCTCGCCATTCCCCTCTGCACGGAGATGGGCAAGGTGTGCGGACACCTCGCCGTCATCGATCGCAAGGAACGGGACTGGGGCGAAGTCGACTTCGAAGTGCTCAAGATCTTCTCGACGCGCGCCGGGGCAGAGCTCGAGCGGCGCGACTATGAAAAGCGTCTCGAGACCATGAACGCGGCCTTGCAGAAAGCCAACGCGCAGTTGCGCCGTGAGGTGACGCAGCGCCTGGAAGTGGAGGAGAAGCTCGCCACGAATACCGTTCGCAGCGAGCAGGTGTCCCAACTCATCCGCACGATCACATCCGGCGTCACGGCCAAGACCGGCAATGAATTCTTCCGGGAGCTCGTGCGCTCGCTGTGCGAAGCACTGAAGGCGCACACGGTCTTCGTCTCGCAGATCGATACCGTGAAGTACGAAGCAGACATGCTGGCGCTGTGGAGCGGCGGGGATTTCCGGCCACCGGCGCCGTTCAATCTCTCCGGCACGCCATGCGAGAGCATCCTCGACGGCAACATCGCATCCTTTCCAGCGCGGGTCGCGGACCTCTTTCCAGCGGCGCGCGAGTTCATCGAGCGCGCCGGCATCAAGAGCTATCTCGCCATTCCGATCGTCGACGAGGGCGAGCAGGTCATCGGCCACATCGCCGTTCAGGACCAGCGCGAGCGCGACTGGAACGAGACGGACTTCGGCATCCTGCGCCTGTTCTCGAATCGCGCGGCCGCCGAGCTGAAGCGCCGTACTCACGAGCGGATGCTGGAGAGCGCGAACGGCCAGCTGCAGAAATCCAATGCCGCACTTCGCCGTGAAGTGGCCAAGCGCCTCGAAATGGAGGAGCAGCTCGCGCGCGCAAAGCGCATGGCGGAAGAGGCCCAGCGCGTAGCCGAGGCGGCCAATGAAGCCAAGAGCCGCTTCCTCGCACACATGAGTCACGAGCTGCGCACTCCGCTCAACGGCATTCTCGGCTATGCACAGCTCCTGAAGCGCGATGGCACCCTGAGCACCGCACAGCTCGAGAACCTGGGCGTGGTCGAGCGCTCGGGCGAGCATCTGCTGATGCTGATCAACGATCTGCTCGATCTCGCGAAGATCGAGGCGGGCCGGCTGGACATCAGCGCGAGTCTGTTCGACCTGCCGCAGCTCGTGAAGCACGCGGCGGACATTGCCTCGGTCCGTGCGCATCAGTCAGGCCTGGCGTTCGCCTATCGTGTCGCGGAGGATGTGCCCGCGCAGGTGCGTGGCGACGAGCGCGCCATTCGGCAGGTGCTGTTCAACCTGCTCGGCAATGCCGTGAAATTCACCGAACGGGGCAAGGTTGAGTTTCGTGTATCCGTCGTCAATGCAAACGCAGGAAGCACGCGCGTTCGGTTCGAGATCGAGGACACGGGCAGCGGCATCGACTGCGACGACCTGCAACGCATCTTCGAGCCCTTCGATCGAGGCGCTGCCGACAGCCGTGTCGAAGGCACCGGGCTCGGGCTCTCGATCACCAAGCGTCTCGTGGCTGCAATGGGCGGCGCGCTGAACGTCGTCAGTGAACAGGGTAAGGGCAGCACCTTCAGCGTAGAGCTGGATCTCGGCGTGCCAGCGGATGTGCTGCACTCGATCGCAACGGCCAGCGCGGACCCGCACCGGATCAACGGCGTTCATGTGGATGGTTCCGTCGCGACGGAGCTCTACGATCTGGCCATGAAAGGCGACGTCACGGAGCTTCTGTCACGCGTCGAGTCCGCCGCCCAGCGCGATACCGGAGGCGCGCCGCTTTACGAAGAGGTGCGGCGCCTGGCGAGGAAGTACGACATGAAAGGCGTGCGCCGCGTCCTGCAGCGCGTGCACGAAAACGGCAAATGAAGGACGAGACAGGCAAGGCCTCGATTCTGGTGGTCGACGACACGCCGGCCAACATCGGATTCCTGCTGGAGACGTTGACGAAAGCCGGGTACCGCGTGCGGGTGGCGACGGATGGGGAGAGCGCGCTGGAGCAAGCGCAGTACTCACCGCCGTGCCTGGTTTTGCTGGATGTGATGATGCCAGGCATTGACGGCTTCCAGACCTGCCGGCGCCTGCGTGGAATGCCGAGCCTCGCGCAGATTCCCGTCATTTTCATGACCGCGTTGTCGGACGCGCAGGACAAAGTGCGCGCCTTCGAGGCCGGCGCCAACGACTACATCACCAAGCCTTTCCAGTACGAGGAAGTGCTGGCGCGGGTGCAGACGCATCTCTCGCGCCGTGAGCTGGAGAAGGCACTGCAGGATGCGAACAGCGAACTGGAAACGCGCGTCACGGCGCGCACCGCGGAGCTCACCTCGGCGCTCGCGGAAGTCGAACGTTTGAAGAGCAGGCTGCAACAGGAGAATCGCTATCTCAAACAGGAGATCAGCGAGCAGGCGGCCAACAACGGCGAGATCATCGGGTCGAGCCCGGCACTGCAGGATGCCTTGCGCAAGGTCGCACTCGTTGCGAAGACGGATTCCACCGTGCTCATTCACGGCGAAACCGGTACCGGCAAGGAGCTGATTGCCCGCGCGCTCCACGAGCAGAGCTCGCGTCGGGACCGGCCGATGGTGAAGCTCAATTGCAGCGCCATTTCCGCGGGTCTCGTTGAAAGCGAGCTGTTCGGGCACGTCAAAGGCGCGTTCACCGGTGCCAGTGATCGCCGCGTGGGGCGCTTCGAGCTCGCAGACGGTGGCACGCTGTTCCTGGATGAGGTCAGCGAGCTGCCCCTCGAGACGCAGGCGAAACTGCTGCGCGTTCTGCAGGAACGTGAGTTCGAGCCGGTTGGCAGCTCGAAGACCATCAAGGTCGATGTCCGCGTCATCGCGGCGACCAATCGCGATCTGGCTGCAGATGCAGAGAACAAGCGCTTCCGCTCGGATCTCTATTATCGATTGAACGTGTTCCCGATCGACCTGCCGCCGCTGCGCGACCGGCCGGATGATATCGAGACGCTGGCGCTGCACTTCATGCAGCGGATGGGCCGCAAGCTCGGCAAGCGACTGACGCGGATTGAGCCGGACTCGCTCGCAAAGCTGCGCGCGCATAGCTGGCCGGGCAACATCCGGGATCTGCAGAACACCATCGAAAGAGCCTCCGTGCTCGCGCTCGACGACACGCTGCTCGTGGACTGGGAGCTTGGTCCCGTCGTGCGTTCCGCTGCGCCGACTCCACGGGTCACTGCGCACGACGGCGCTAACGGCCATGCCGCGCCTGCCGACGTGCAAACGCTCGAACAGATCGAGCGCGCGCACTTCATCTCCGTACTGAAGAAGACACACGGCGTCATCGAAGGTCCCAAGGGGGCTGCGCGTCTTCTCAACCTCAAGCCGAGTACCACCCGCTTCCGCATGAAGAAGCTCGGCATCGCGAAGCCGGACTACCTCTAAGCCCCGCGACGTTCTCCACCGCATCCTGTCGCTCGCCGCAACACTCCGTGGCGAGCGCTTCGACTCGTTTGCGGCGTCTCGAATTCAAATCGTCGTCAGCCACATCGATCTCACGTAAATCGCTTCATTCTCCGTGAGTTGCGCGCGTCGGGGCAGCCAACACAATCGTTGGCATAGCCGTTGCTCTATCGCATGCGTCACCAACAACTCTCCCGAAGGAGATGATCGATGAACAAGCAGACCACGATTCGCCTCGCCATCACGAGCGTGCTCGCCCTCTCGGGCGCCGCGTTCGCGACCAGCGCGCTGGCCGCCGACGACAACAGCGACAAGGAGCAGTGTGCCGGCATCATCAAGGCCGGCAAGAACGACTGCGCCACCGCGACGAATGCCTGCCATGGGCACGTCAAGGTCGATGCCAGCCCGGACGCGTGGGTCTATGTGCCGAAGGGCACGTGCGAGCGCCTCGTCGGCGGCCGCATCGTCCACGTCGTCGACCCGACCCCGAAGAAGTAACCGCAAGCGCCGGTCGAACGGAGAGCTGTCATGACCCGCAATGTGATCCGTCCAGTTGCCTACGACTCCGAGCCGATGCTCGGCACGATCGCCCCTCAGCCCGTGCGCAGCGCGTGGCACATGGCCATCACTACACAGGCACTGGGACTGAACACCGCGCAGTGGCAGACACGCGCCGCCCGCGGCTTCTCCTGGAACCGCAGCGGCAAAGCGTTCGACCGGCGCTGCGCCCACTGAATCGCACCATCACACGCACTTCATCACGGGAGGGTCAATGCGAATTCGTCAACGCACCTGGGCGCTCGTGCTGGCTGCCGGAGACGGCACACGGCTCGCAACGCTCACGACCGATGCGAGCGGACGCTCGGTCCCGAAGCAGTTCTGCTCGCTGAACGGCGGGCGATCGCTGCTCGAGGATGCCCTGCAACGCGCGCGGCGAATCGTGCCGCGCGATCGGCTGTGCGCCATTGTCGCCGCCGATCACCGTCGTTACTGGCAGCGCACGCTTTGGACGCTGCCGGCGAGTAACGTCATCGTTCAGCCGCGTAACTGCGGAACGGCCAACGGCATTCTGCTGGCCGTGCTGAGCATCCTCGAGCGCGATCCGCTCGCGCGCATTCTCTTTCTGCCGGCGGATCACTACGTGCGTGACGAAATGGCGCTCAGCGCGAGCCTGCGTGAGGCTGCAACTCGCCTCACGCGCAGCCCCGCGGGCCTGGCACTCGTAGGGATCGAGCCGGAAGAAGCGGATCCGGAGCTCGGTTACATCGTGCCCGGCGTGAAGCTCGCGGATGGCACACGCGCCGTCGAACGTTTCGTCGAGAAACCCGACTCAGCGCTCGCACGCGAGCTGCTCATGAAGGGCGCGCTGTGGAATAGCTTCATCTTCGCCGCTTCCGGTCCGGCGTTGCTCGGCATGTTGCGTGACCGGCTGCCCGAGAGCGTCGACGCGATGCAGACTGCACTGGCGCGCGACGCGCACAACAAGTCGCGTGCCGCGCTCGAAGACGTGTACCAGCACCTTCAGCCTGTGGACTTCTCGCGTGCCATCGTGCAAGGCGCGGAGGCACAGCTGCGCGTCATCACGGCGCCTGCATGTGGGTGGAGCGATCTCGGCACACCCCAACGCGTGGCGGACACGCTGAAGCGGCTCGAGCATGAACGGTTCGAGCGAGCGTCTCCCTTGCCGCGCACCCCTTCATTCGTAACACCGCCTGCGTTCATCAACCTGGCCGCGCAGCACGCGCGCCTGGGTTTCGCGGGCTAAAGGAGCAATGTCCATGAACCGTTTCCCCCACAAGCTCGCCACGATGGCAGTCACCCTGGCGCTGACCGCGGGCTCACTCGCCCAGGCCAGCGATGTCATGGGCACCAATCCTTCAGCGGCCAATCCGCCCGCGGGCAACGTGATGAATCAACCGACGCTGACGCTCGAAGGTGCCAAGCGCGTCGTGGCCGCGGCTGTCGCATACGCCCGCAGCCATGGCGCGCCTGGCGGCTCGATCGCCATCGTCGATGCAGGCGGGCACACGCTGTACCTGGAGCGTCTCGACGGCACATTCGCCGCGGCGTCGGATGTTTCAATCGGCAAGGCGCAAACCGCGGTGAACTTCGCGAAGCCGACGCGCAGTCTCGAGGAAGCAATCAACAAGGGTCGCCCGGCACTGATCCCGGTTGCTGGCGTCACGTGGTTCACGCCTCTGCAAGGCGGCGTGCCGATCGTCGTGGACGGCCGGTTGATCGGCGGCATCGGCGTCAGCGGTGCGCTGAGCCAGCAGCAGGATGAAGAGATCGCCATGGCGGGCATTCAGGCGCTGGTTGCGGCGTCCACCAAAGAGAAGCCGTAATGCGTCTTTCGTGCTTCACGCTTCTGGCGATGCTCGCGTCAACTGCGCGCGCATTCGCATCCGAGCCAGCGCCGGCGACAGTCGACTTGACGACCGAGGCAGGTGTGGCGCTGGTCAAGGCGAGCTGGCGCTATAGCGATGCGCGCATCGTCGATGTGCCGTTTCGTGCCCCGGATGCGAATGGGCAGCCCACAGGTGCGCCCAACACCACCTACGACATCACGCCGCAAGCGGGCACCGCGGAATTCGATGACTCGACCTGGCCGGTGATCGCGGCGGACTCGCTCGGACAACGTCGCGGCACGGGCCGCGTGTCGTTCGGCTGGTATCGCATCGCTTTCACCGTTCCGGAGCGCATCGGCGATTTCGATCCCACGGGTTCGACGGTGTGGTTCGAGACGCGACTCGATGACTACGCGGAAGTCTGGGTGGATGGTGAGATCGGTCGCGCGTATGGGCAGAGCGGCGGTTCCGTCGTGAGCGGCTGGAATGCGCCGAACCGCTTGATCGCAGGGCGCAACGTGAAGCCGGGCCAGCGCGTCCAGCTCGCGGTGTTCGGCATGAACGGCCCCGTCTCCAACGCACCGACCAACTACATCTTCATTCACGAAGCGAAACTGGAATTCCGGCCGGGCGCGGCCGGGCCCGTGGCCGTGCCGGCGCATGAAGTGAACGTGAAAGTGGAACGGCTCGATCCCGCGATCGATGCCATCGTTCCGCCGAACGCGAAGCTGTTCAAGCTCGCCGAAGGGTTCGATTTCACGGAGGGGCCGGTCTGGGTGCGGCAGGGCGGGTACCTGCTGTTCAGCGATCCCAACCGCAACACTATTTATAAATATGCGGAGGAGGGCGGACTCTCGATCTTCCGCGAGCACAGCGGCTATGACGCGGCGGACATCGCGGAGTACCGGCAGCCGGGCTCGAACGGCCTCACGCTCGATCGCGCAGGCCGGCTCACCATCAACGAGCATGGCCGGCATCGCGTGAGCCGGATCGAGCGCGATGGGTCCGTCACCGTGCTGGCCGAGCGCTTCGAGGGCAAGCGGCTCAACAGCCCGAACGATCTGGTCTACCGTTCCGATGGGTCGCTGTACTTCACCGATCCGCCGTTCGGGCTGCCGAAGTTCTACGACGACGCGCGGAGGGAACTGCCATACAGCGGTGTCTTTCGCGTGAGCAAGGGGCACCTCCAACTGCTCAACAAGGATCTCAAAGGTCCCAATGGCATCGCGCTGTCCCCGGATGAGAAGTATCTGTACGTCGGGAACTGGGATCCGGCCGCGAAGACCGTTACGCGCTTCGCCGTTCTTCGGAACGGGACCCTCGGCCAGGGCGAAACATTCATCGACCTCACGCAACAGGTGCCGGGCGAGGAAGCGCTCGATGGCATCAAGGTGGATGTGCGCGGGAATGTGTATCTGTCCGCGCCGGGCGGCGTGTGGATATTCAACTCCGCCGGCAGGCATCTCGGGACGATTACTGCGCCCAAGCCGGTTCACAACTTTGCGTGGGGCGGGGCGGATGGCCAGACACTCTATCTATGTGCGCGTAGCGCTCTCTACCGCATTCCGCTGCTCGTCGAGGGAGTGCGGCCGTGATGCTGTCCCGCGCCGAGCTTGGTCAGGCCGACGTCGCACTGTCGCGCGAGTGGCTCGTGACGAACGGTCTGGGCGGCTTCGCCTCGGGAACCGTCGGGCTGGCGAACACGCGCCGCTATCACGGGCTGCTCGTTGCCTCGCTTCGTCCGCCGGTCGATCGCGTGCTGATGGTGGCGAAGCTCGATGTGAGCGCCCGCTATCGAGGGCAGCGGTTCGATCTCGCGACGAACGAGTTCGCGGATCGCACTATCGCACCCCGCGGATTCGAGGCGATCACCGAGTTCCGGCTCGACGGCACGACGCCGGTGTGGACGTTCACGCTCGCGGATGCGGTGCTCGAGCAGCGCATCTGGATGGCGAATGGGCGCAACACGACGTACGTCACCCTGTCATTGCTGGCCGCCGCGGAGCCCGTGGAGCTGGAGTTGGTGCCTCTGTGCACGTACCGGGACTATCACTCCCACACGCACGGGGCATGGCAACTCGGTATTGAGCACGAGGCGCGTGCTTGCCGGATCACGGCGTTTGCCGGGGCACGGCCTTACCAGCTCAGCGCCGATCGCGGCGAAATCACACCATCGGCCGACTGGTACTGGAATTTCCATCACCGTGCCGAGTCCGAGCGTGGCCTGGATGCGGAGGAACATCTGTTCCGGCCGGGGGTGTTTCACGCGCGCCTCGCTCCCGGTGAGACGCTCACTTTCGTAGCGACCGCGGAAAGCGAGGAGCCGGCGAGCGGTCGCACGGCGCTCGCGCAGGAAACGAAGCGACAACAGTCGTTGCGCCGTTCGGTTTCCGACGACGCGCCGGAGTGGATTCGTCAGCTCACGCTTGCGGCCGATCAGTTCATCGTGCAGCGCTGGAGCAACGGCGCCCCGGCCGGCACGACGGTGATCGCAGGTTACCCCTGGTTCAGCGACTGGGGACGCGACACGATGATCGCGCTGCCTGGTCTCGCGCTTGCCACGGATCGTGCATCGGATGCGGCCGCAATTCTCCGCACTTTTGCCGCCCATGCGAGCGAAGGGATGTTGCCGAACCGCTTTCCGGATGGTGGCGAGGCGCCTGAGTACAACACCGTCGACGCGACGCTCTGGTACTTCCACGCGGTCTCCGCGTACCTGGATGCGACTGGCGATCGCAGGCTACTCCGCGATCTCTATCCCGTCCTGCGTGACATCGTGAGCTGGCACGTGCGCGGCACGCGCTATGGCATTCGCGTCGATGCCGCGGACGGGCTGCTGTACGCGGGCGAGCCCGGTGTGCAGCTCACGTGGATGGACGCGAAGATCGGCGATTGGGTCGTCACGCCCCGCACCGGCAAGTGCGTTGAGATCAACGCACTGTGGCACTTCGCGCTGTCACGCATGGCGGCTTGGGCCGCGTTGCTCGGTGATAAACGCGCAGCCGCTGAATACGAAACCCAGGCAGCTCGTGTCGCAGCGTCGTTCGCCGACGCCTTCTGGCATGCCGCCGGTGGATACCTGTTCGATGTGATCGATGCACCCACCGGCGACCTGCGCAACTCGCGTGACCTGTACGCCGATGCGAGCCTGAGGCCGAATCAGATCTTTGCCGTTTCGCTCGGCTCGGATCTGCTCGATGAAGAGCGGTCGCGTCTGGTGGTGGCGACGTGCGCGCGGCATCTGCTGACGCCGGTGGGTCTGCGAAGCCTCGCACCGAGCGATCCGCGCTATGCCGGGCGGTATGTCGGCGGGCCGCGGGAGCGCGATTCGGTGTATCACCAGGGCACGGTGTGGGGCTGGCTTTTGGGCCCATTCGCGCTCGCTCACCACCGCGTGCACGGCGACGCGCCTCATGCCCTTCAGCTTCTGAACGGCATGGCCGCGCATCTCGGCGAAGCCTGCCTCGGCACGATCAGTGAAATTTTCGATGGCGACGCTCCGCACACCCCGCGCGGTTGCGTGGCACAGGCCTGGAGCGTGTCCGAAACGCTGCGCGCCTGGACAGTTCTCACGCGCCTCCAATCGCGCGCAGAGCGCTCGCGCTTCACAAGAGGAGTTGCCCCATGAACTATCCGACAGCAGAACACGCACGGCTCCGTGAAGCCAACTGGAAAAAGTGGGGACCTTACCTTTCCGAGCGGCAATGGGGCACGGTCCGCGAGGACTACAGCCCTCACGGCAACGCGTGGGACTACTTCCCGCACGATCACGCGCGAAGCCGCGCCTATCGCTGGGGAGAGGACGGCCTCGCCGGATTCTCCGACGACCAACAGCGACTCTGCCTCGGTGTCGCGCTATGGAACACGCGCGATCCGATCCTGAAGGAGCGGCTGTTCGGCCTGACGAACAGCGAGGGCAATCACGGCGAAGACGTGAAGGAGCTCTACTACTACCTCGATGCCACGCCGACTCACTCCTATCTGAAGATGCTCTACAAGTATCCGCACGCGGCGTACCCATACGCGGAGCTCGTTGAGGAAAACCGCCGCCGCGGAATCGGCCGGCCGGAGTACGAGCTGATCGACACTGGTGTGTTCGACGACGACCGCTACTTCGACGTCTTCGTCGAATACGCGCAGGCGGATCCGGACGACATCCTCATGCGCATCACCGTGTTCAACCGCGGCCCCGAAAGCGCGCCGCTCCACGTGCTCCCCCACATCTGGTTCCGCAACACCTGGAGCTGGACCCCCGGTGCGACGAAGCCCTCTCTGCGGCTCACAGAGCCGCTCACGATCGAGGCCACACACCCAGAACTAGGCACATTTTTCTTCTCTGGCGCCTTTGATGGCGCGCGCAGCGGCCCGCATCCCGACACGCAACACACCGCCATTTTCACCGACAACGAATCGAACCCCCTCCGACTCTGGAACGACTCCGCGCGCACCGGCTACTTCAAGGACGCGTTCCACGACTTCGTCGTCCAAGGCAACACCAACGCCGTCAATCCTTCGCACGACGGCACGAAGGCCGCCCTCTGGTACGCCCTCGACGTTCCCGCACGCGGCAAAGCCGAACTGCGTCTCCGCCTGACCAGGAAGCGCGACGCCTCCAACGCGTTCCGGGACTTCGACTCCGTGTTCGCCGCCCGCATCAGGGAAGCCAACGACTTCTACGCCCACATCCAAACCGGCATGGAAAACCACGACGCCAGGTCCGTCCAGCGCCAGGCCTTCGCCGGCATGATCTGGAGCAAACAATTCTTCCACTTCGACATCCCCTCGTGGCTGAAAGGCGACCCGACTCAACCGCCACCCCCCGACAATCGCAAGCAAGGCCGCAATCGCGAATGGGTCCACCTCAACAACGCCGACATCATCTCGATGCCGGACAAGTGGGAATACCCCTGGTACGCCGCGTGGGACCTGGCGTTCCACTGCATCCCCCTCGCACACATCGACTCCGAATTCGCGAAACAGCAGCTCGTGCTGCTCACACGCGAGTGGTACATGCATCCGAACGGCCAGATTCCCGCCTACGAATGGGCGTTCGGCGACGTGAACCCGCCCGTGCACGCGTGGGCTACATGGCGCGTCTTCCAGATCGACCGCAAACAGCGCGGCGACGGCGGCGACCTGCAGTTTCTCGAGCGCGTGTTCCACAAGCTGATGCTCAACTTCACCTGGTGGGTGAACCGCAAAGACGCAGAGGGCCGCAACGTCTTCCAGGGCGGCTTCCTCGGGCTCGACAACATCGGCGTGTTCGATCGTAGCGCGCAGCTCCCAACCGGCGGCCACATCGATCAGGCAGACGGCACGAGCTGGATGGCGATGTATGCGCTCAACCTGATGCGCATCGCGCTGGAGCTCGCCCAGCACAATCACGTGTACGAGGACATCGCGACGAAGTTCTTCGAGCACTTCCTGCACATCGCGGAAGCGATGAGCAACATCGCCGAGAAAGGCGTCGGGCTCTGGGACGACGACGACAAGTTCTTCTACGACGTTCTGCATCTGCCCGATGGACGCATGACTTCGCTGAAGGTGCGCTCCATGGTGGGCCTCATTCCGCTGTTCGCGGTCGAGGTGCTGGAGCCCGAGCTGCTGGCGAAGGTGCCGGAATTCGCGCGGCGCCTCGAATGGTTCCTGCAGTACCGACCTGATCTCGCGAAGCTCGTGTCGCACTGGAACGAGGAGGGGCGCGGCCATCGGCGGCTGCTGTCGCTGCTTCGTGGCCATCGGATGAAAAAGCTATTGAAGCGTCTGCTGGATGAGACCGAGTTCCTCTCGCCCTACGGAGTGCGCGCCCTGTCCCGGGTGCACGAAGACAGTCCTTACATCTATCACCACGACGGCATGGATCTCGGCGTTCGCTATCAGCCGGCGGAGTCCGACAGTGGACTGTTCGGCGGCAACTCGAACTGGCGCGGGCCGATCTGGTTTCCGGTGAACTTCCTGATCATCGAATCGCTGCAGAAGTTTCATCACTATTACGGCGATGATTTCCAGGTCGAGTGCCCGACGGGGTCGAACACGCTTGCCTCGATCAACACCGTCGCCAACGAGCTGGCGACTCGTCTGACGCGAATCTTCCTGAAGGACGAGAGCGGCGTGCGCCCCGTGTTCGGGCATCACCCGCGCTTGCAACAGGACCCGCACTTCCGCGATCACGTGCTGTTCTACGAGTACTTCCATGGTGACAGCGGCCGCGGCGTCGGCGCGTCACATCAGACCGGCTGGACCGGCCTCATCGCGAAACTGCTGATGCCCCGCTACGCCCACGACACCACTTCTGAAGGAGACACCCATGACCACGACCAATCCGTACGCCCACTTGCCCGTACCGGTGATGCCACGCGTCCCGCCGCAGAAGCTGCTGTTGGGGCAGACGGCCCTGGTGACGGGCGCGAGCTCGGGCATCGGCCGCGCCATCGCATTGGCGCTCGGTGAGGCCGGCGCGGACGTCGTCGTCAACTACGCGAGCGGCGAAGAGAAGGCGCTCGCACTGGTGGAGGAGATCCGCGCGAGAGGCTCCTCCGCGCTCGCCGTGCGTGCCGACGTTTCGGACGAGGCCCAGGTGCGCAGCATGTTCAGCAACATGAAGGAGCACTTCGGGACGATCGACATTCTCGTCAACAACGCGGGTCTGCAGCAGGACGCTGCATTCCACGAGATGTCGCTCGCGCAGTGGAACAAGGTGATTGGCGTGAATCTCACGGGGCAGTTCCTGTGCTCACGCGAAGCGGTGCGCGAGTTCATGCGGCGTGGCGTGCGGCCGGATGTTTCGTGCTCAGCCGGCAAGATCCTCTGCATCAGCTCGGTTCATGAGGTGATTCCCTGGGCGGGGCACGTGAACTATGCGGCCTCGAAGGGTGGAGTGATGCTGATGATGAAGAGCATCGCGCAGGAGGTGGCGCCGTTTCGCATTCGTGTGAATTCCATCTGCCCGGGGGCGATTCGTACGCCCATCAACATGCAGGCGTGGGATACGCCCCAGGCCTACAACGAGCTGATCAAGCTCATTCCGTACAAGCGCATCGGCGAGGCCGACGAGATCGGGCGCGCAGCCGTGTGGCTTGCGTCCGACTACGCCGATTACATCCACGGGATCAGCCTGTTCGTTGACGGTGGGATGACGTTGTATCCCGGCTTCGAGACGGGCGGTTGAAAGTGCGCGCTCGTTCGTCGGAGCAGCTTCGAGAAGGCTTCCTGGGCGCTCAGGAGCGGCCTCTCTCAATTCTGTGGCGGAACTGGCCGGAGTATCTGATCGAAGGATGGGCGCTTGGCATGTTCATGGTCTCGGCTGGACTGGTGTCGGTGCTGCTGGACTACCCGGGCTCGCCAGTGCATCGGGCCATTGGCGATCCAACAGTGCGCCGCGTGCTGGGCGGCATCGCCATGGGATTGACCGCCGTCGCACTCATCTACTCTCCGTGGGGCCAGCGCTCCGGCGCACACATGAATCCGGCGGTCACGCTGACCTTCCTGCGACTCGGCAAGATTAACCGACGTGACGCGCTCTTCTTCGTTCTCGCGCAGTTCGCGGGAGGAGCGCTGGGCGTGCTGCTCGTCGCGCAGTTGCTGGGTGCGGCGTTCACAAAAGCGCCCGTGCGTTACGTGGCGACACTGCCAGGCGCGCAAGGTCCTGCCATCGCATTCGTCGCGGAACTTCTCATCTCAGCATTGATGATCTTTACCGTACTGACCGTTTCGAACACGACGCGCATTGCGAGGTTCACGGGCCTCGCCGCCGGCATCCTCGTCGCAACGTTCATCTCGCTCGAAGCCCCGCTCTCCGGCATGAGCATGAATCCGGCTCGCACGTTTGCATCGGCGGCGCCCGGCGCGATCTGGGAATACTTCTGGATTTACGCAAGCGCCCCCGTGCTCGGCATGCTCGTCGGTGCGCAACTCTTTCTCATCACGAGGCGCAGTATCGGCTGCGCCAAGCTCCTGCACCCCGCCAATCAGCGCTGCATCCACTGCGGCTACGAGCCTGCACCATGAACACACACGAATACGACGCCATCGTTGTCGGCTCGGGCGCGGGCGGAACTGCGACCGCTTACCGTCTGATCCTGGGCGGACTCCGAGTCGCGCTCCTCGAGAAGGGCAGCCACCTGCCCGATGATGGCAGCACGCTCGACATCCGTCGCGTCGTACACGGCGGCGAGTTCCTGAGCCGTGAAGCATGGCTCGACGGAAGCGGCCGAACCGTTGTGCCCGAGGAGCACTTCAACGTCGGAGGCAAGACCAAGTGGTACGGCGCGGCGTTGCTGCGTTTCGCCGAGCACGAATTTGCACCGGACGTCGCCCATGGCTGCGCCGGCTGGCCCATCGAGCTACGCGATCTCGCGCCTTATTACGCAGAAGCCGAGCGCCTCCTCGGCGTGCGCACGTTCGAATGCGAGCCGGACCTCGCTCGCATCGTCGCGAGAGTGGCACCTTCCCGGTCGCAGCGAGCGAGTCGAGCAGAGACCGAGCTCATGCCGGCCGACCGAGCGAGTCGAGCAGAGAGCGAACACATGCCGGCCGACCGAGCCAGTCGAGCAGAGAGCGAACACATGGCCGGCCGAGCGCCAACGGGCACGGGCGGATGGCAGGCGCAACCAATGCCGATGGGCCTGGCGGACGAGATACTGATGCATCCTGCCGAGGCCGCGCACTTCGACGGCTTCGCATCGGCTCGCGGGCTGAAGGGCGAAGCAGAGCGCTCCATGCTCGCGCTCGTGCGCAACTCGCCGCGTTTCACACTGGAAACGGGCGCCGAAGTCGTGCAACTCATCGGCCGACCGGGTATGCCGCGAGCGGTGGAAGGCGTGCGCCTGGCCGACGGGCGTGAATTGCGCGCGCCTCGCGTCTTTCTGGCCGCGGGTGCGCTTCACTCTCCGCGCTTGCTCGCCAGATACCTCGACGCTGCAGGCCTGATGCACGAGCTACCCGCTGCGAGGCATGTGGGCCGACATCTGAAGCTGCATCTGCTCACGGCGATGGTGTCGCTTTCACCGTCGAGGAAGCTCGACGTCATCCGCAAGACGATCGTCCTGACGAACGAGCGGTTCCCGCATTCGAGCGTCCAGCCGCTTGGCTTCGATGGCGAGCTGATCGGAACGCTGATTCCGAGTTTTGTTCCGGGGTTCTTGCGAACCGCACTGGGCGAACGAGCCTATGGCTTCTTCCTGCAAACGGAAGACGGCTCGCATGCCGATAACCGCGTGCGCGAGTCGGCGCTCATCGAAGGTGGCACTGTGCCAGTACTCGACTACGACGAACGCCGCCAGCCGCAGGCATTGCGAGAGCACCGCGCCTTCACGCGGGCATTTCAGATCGCGCTCGGAAAAGCCGGCATGCTGTCGTTCACGAAACGGATCGGCCTGGCCGGCACGGCTCACGCGTGCGGCTCACTGCGCTGTGGAGCGAGCCCCGCCGACTCAGTGGTCGACGCGCAGGGCCGCGTGCACGGCATGTCCGGCCTGCATGTCGTCGACGGTAGCATTCTGCCCCGATCCAGCCGCGTGAATCCTTCGTTGAGCATTTACGCGTGGGGGCTGCGTGTTGGCGACTTGGTCGCGCAGCAGTTTGCCAGTGAGCAGCAGTGGCCGGCGCGCGTGCAGGAGGTGGCCAATGTTGGCTAATGCTCGCGCTTTCCTTGGCAGGGCAGTGTTCGTGACTCTGTTTGCGCTCATTCGCACCGTCGCAATCCTGTTCCTGGCAATCGTCGTGCTCTGTCGCGCGGCTCTGGCCAGCCCGCCTGCGAGCGCACCGGTAGTCGCCGTGGATTCCGTCGCGATGACGGTGAACGACCTCGATCGCGCGGTGGACTTCTATACGCGTGTGCTCACCTTCGAAAAAGTGTCCGAGCGTGAAGTCGTCGGCACCGACTACGAGCATCTGTACGGCGTCTTTGGAATGCGGCTACGGGTCGCGCGGATGAAGCTCGGCGACGAGTCCATCGAGCTCATGCAGTTCCTGGCACCCCGTGGCCGCCCGGCACCCGTCGACTCACGCAGCAACGATCGCTGGTTTCAGCACGTGGCGATCATCGTGAGCGACATGGATCGCGCGTACGCGCGACTGCGCCAGTTCAAAGCGGAGCACGCTTCGAGCAGCCCGCAACGACTACCGGACTGGAATCCCAACGCCGGCGGTATCGAGGCTTTCTATTTCCGCGATCCAGACGGCAATCATCTGGAGATTCTCGAGTTTCCACCGGGCAAGGGCGATGCGAAGTGGCACCAGCAGAACGGCAAGCTGTTTCTCGGAATCGACCACACGGCCATCGTCGTCGCGGACACCGAGGCGAGCCTGCGCTTCTATCGGGACCAGCTCGGCATGCGAGTTGTGGGTATGAGTGAGAACTACGGCACCGAGCAGGAACACCTGAATAACGTCTTTGGTGCACATCTCGCCATCACCGCGCTGCGCGCGCCGCGCGGGCCGGGAGTCGAGCTCCTGGAGTACCTCGCGCCGCGCACCGGGCGACCGATCCCATCCGATACGCAGGCGAATGACGACTGGTATTGGCAGATCAACATGCGTGCACCACGCCCCGCGGTCATCGTCAGGGATCCGGACGGTCACGCAAGCCTCATCGCGGCGGAGTAACGCTCATGTACAAGAATCTGGTGATCATCGGTGGCGGATTTGCGGGCATGAAAGCAGCGCAAGCGCTCGAGCACACACTGCCTCCGGACTGGACGCTCACGCTCGTGAGCCAGGAGAACTTCATCACCTTCAATCCGCTGTTGCCGGAAGTGGTGGGCGCTTCGATTCTGCCGGGGCACGTCATCGCGCCTCATCGCCAGATGATCCATTGCAGCCATGTCTGCATGGCGCAGGTCACGGAGATCGACACCGCAAATCGCACCATTCAGTATCTCGGCGAGGGGTCTGGCACGATGCGCTATGACCAGCTCGTGCTCGCGTGCGGTACGAACGCCAATCTCGACATCATCAAGGGAATGGGCCAGTACGCGTTGCCGCTCAAGACCCTCGGAGATGCGCTCTTTCTCCGCAATCGCGTGATTGCACGGCTCGAACAGGCCGAGCTGCAACCGATCGAGGAGCAGCGCCGGTGGCTGCTCACGTTCGTCGTCGTCGGCGGTGGTTTCAGCGGCGTCGAGACCGCGGGCGAGCTGGTCGACTTCCTGTATGCGAGTCTGCGCTACTACAAGCGCATCAAGCGCGAGGATCTGCGCATCGTGCTGCTTCATAGCGGCGACCGGCTATTGCCGGAGCTGTCGGCGTCACTGGGCCGATTCACCGAGCGCAAGATGCGCAATCGCGGCGTCGATGTGCGGCTCCGTGCGCGCGCAGTTCGTGTGACGGATCGGGATGTGCAGCTCGATTCGGGCGACGTTATCGCGGGTGGCACTGTGATCTGCACGATCGGCACGCAGCCCAATCCGCTGCTCGATCAGATTCCGGCGATCAAGAATCGCGGTCGCATGGTCGTGAACCCGGACTTCTCTGTCCCGGGCGTCGAAGGTGTGTGGGCGGCGGGGGACTGCGCTGCCGTCGTCAATGCGCTCGACAACCAGGTGGCGCCGCCGACGGCGCAGTTCGCCGAGGCCGAGGCGCGACAGCTTGCGGCTAACATCGTTGCCAGGCTGAAAGGCGAGCCGACGCGCGCGTTCCACTATCGCCCGAAAGGACAGCTTTCATCCATCGGCCACAACAAGGCGGTCGCCGAGATATTCGGCGTGAAGATCTCGGGCTTCATCGCGTGGCTCATGTGGCGCGGCCTCTATCTGCTGCGCATTCCGACCTTCGCGCGCAAGACACGGCTGTTTCTCGAATGGAACTGGGCGATGTTCTTTCCGCCGGACATCGCGCACCTCGGCTACCGGCGCACGCATCGGCGCGCCCCACAGGTCGTGGGGCAGCGCGATGCCGGGTAAGGGCTCAGCTCGGCCCGCGCCCGAAGAAGGTCGTCTTGTCGAGCATCTGCTTCTTGCCGGTGTCCATCATGTCGAACACCTTCGACTGATATGTCGTGAACTCGGCGCGCGAGACCTGGCCATCGCCGTCCGTGTCGAGCCTGGTGAGCATCTCCTTGGTGCGCAGGGAGTTGGCGAATCCGCCCGTGGCGAATGACGCGACCTCCGTGCCGCCCGTACGCATGAACTCCTGCGAGGTCAGCGTGCCGGACTTGTCGCCGTCCATCATCGAGAACAGCTTCTCCTGAAAGGCATCCCACTCGGCTTTCGCGACCATGCCGTCGCCGTTGGCATCGATCTTGTGCATCATCTCGGGTGTGCGCAGCTGGCTGGCATAGCCGCCGGTGGCGAATGACACCAGCTGATCTGCGCTGCTTGCCGCCGTTGTCGCCAGGCACATGGCTGCGGCGAGCAAGGCTGAATGTAATGTGCGTGGATTCATTATCGATCTCCTCTTTGGGGTGGACACGCATCTCCTTCTGCAAATTGCGGGCCCCACGCGTTACGCGTGGATCTGCCACTGCTCCTTGTGTGGCTGCCACGGTCAGTTGTGGCCCGCCACCACAGGCCGCGGACAGTGGCTTGCGTTGTGAGACTCGCGGGTGCTAGGCTGAAATCATGAGCTCCGCGTACCTCATCGACGCCGTGCGCTCGCCACGTGGCAAGGCTCGCGCCGATGGCGGCCTCGCGCAGCTCGCGCCACAAGAGCTCGTGCGCCAGCTGTTTGCGGGGCTCGACGGTCGACTCGACGGAGTAGCCCGAAACGCCGAAGCATTGTTGCTCGGTTGCGTCGGACAGATCGGCGCGCAGGGCGGCAACATCGCGCTCGTGTCCAAACTTCACAGCGGCCTTCCGGACGCCACGGCCGCTTACACGCTGAACAACTATTGCGTGTCGAGCCTCACCGCGATCGGCCAGGCCGCTTCGATGGTTGCAACCCGTCAGGCGCAGAGCGTGCTTGCCGGCGGCGTAGAGATGATGTCGCGCGTCCCGTTCATGGCGGACAAAGCGGACTACTACAGCGATCCCACGATGCCGGCGCGTTCTCGCTATATCCCCGTGGCGCTGGCCGCGGATCGCCTGGCCGAGGACGAAAAAATCGATCGCGCGATGCTGGATGCTCGCGCGCTCGAGTCACAGCAACGTGCGGCGGCAGCCGAAGCGAACAAGGCTTTCACACGTTCGCGGATCGCGATCACGCGCAACGACGGTGAGATCGCGCTCGCTGCGGATGAATGCGTGCGACCACAGACGACGGCCGCGAGTCTCGCCGCCATGCAGCCCGCGTTCGCTGAGCTCGCCGCGCCTTATAAGGACGCACTAGGACGCACCGTTGATCATCGGCACACGATCGCGCATGCGCCGCCCGTCTGCGATGGCGCTTCGCTCGCGTTAGTAGGCCCGATGAACGGCTCGACGCGACCGCGCGCTCGCATCGTGAGCTACGCCGAGTGTGGCGGAGATCCGTACGCCTCGCTGCTGGCGGGCTTCGGGGCAATGGATCGCGCGCTCGCGCAAGCTGGCATGAAGCTGAGCGATGTCGATTGCATCGAGTTCATGGAAGCCTTCGCCGTGACGATCGCAAAATTCCTGCGCGATCGCGACGTGGATCCGGAGCGCGTGAACGTGACGGGCGGTCATCTCGCCAAGGGCCACCCCATGGGCGCGAGCGGTGGGATTCTCCTCTCGACGCTACTCGATGCGCTCGAAGCGCGTGGCGGGGCTACGGGTCTCGTCGTTGCAAGCGGCGCCACGGGAATCGGTGCCGCGATGGTTGTCGAGCGCGTTTAGGCCCGTGAGCGCCGCCGAAATATCCACGCCTCGTCGACCCTGGCCGTTCAAGATGCGGCTGCCAGTCTTCGCTGCACCCATGTTCCTGGTGTCGGGCCCCGAGCTGGTCGTCGCAGCGTGCGAGGCGGGCATCGTCGGTGCATTTCCAACGCCGAATTGCCGCACGACAGGCGAGCTCGATCAGTGGATGACCACGATCACCGAGCGTCTCTCGCGCCCGCGTGCCGACGGCGCCGAACCACTCGGGCCGTGGGCGGCGAACCTGATCACTCATTCAACGAACACCCGCTTTCCCGACGATCTCGAGCTCGTACGCCGCCATCGCCCGCCCATCGTGATCACCGCGCTCGGTTCGCCAAAACCGGTGATCCCAGTGGTTCGCGACTATGGTGGCCTGGTGTTCGCCGATGTCGTGAACATCAATCTCGCGCGCAAGGCTGCTGCAGCGGGAGTCGATGGCCTCGCGTGCATTGCTGCTGGCGCCGGCGGCCACACTGGCCACCTCAGCGCCTTTGCATTTATCTCAGCGGTGCGTGAATTCTTCGATGGCTGGATCGTGGTTGGCGGCGGCATCGCGGACGGCGCTGGCATCGCCGGAGCGCTCGCGGCGGGCGCGGACTTCGTCTACATGGGCACTCGATTCCTGCCCTCCAAAGAGAGCCGTGCGGTCGAGGCGTACAAGCAGATGGTGGTCGACTGCGGCCCAGATGATCTCATCGTGACCGCCGCGATCACGGGAACCGCGGCATCCTGGCTCGCTCCAAGTCTGCGTGCGTGCGGCCTGGATTTGGCTGCGCTGGATACTTCGACTACTCGCAACTACGACACACGCGGCGACGATGCGTACAAGCGCTGGCGCGACATGTGGGCGTGCGGCCAGGGCTTGGAGGCGATTCGCGCGGTCGAGCCCGTCGCGACGATCGTCGACCGCCTCGAAAAGGAATATCTGCGTGCGAGCGCGCGTTTTCGCGCGCTCGCGGGAGAGCGCCAATGACTGAGCGAGTCTATGTGTTAGGCGGATTTCAGACCGACTTCGCCGAGAACTGGTCGCGCAACGGCATGGAGATCGCCGACGGCATGCGTCTCACCGTGATGCGCGGCCTCGCCGGGACGAAGCTCGAACCCACCGACGTCGAAGTCGCGCACGTCGGCAACTTCGCTGCCGAGCTGTTCTGCAATCAAGGTCATCTTGGAGGCGTGTTTGCTGCCGTGGATCCCGCATTCGCCGGCATTCCAGCGTCGCGGCACGAAGGTGCCTGCGCTTCCGGCAGCCTTGCAATCCTCGCTGCTGCCGCCGATATCGAGGCGGGTCGCTACAAGCTTGCGGCTGTGCTCGGCGTCGAGCAGATGCGAAACGTCCCGGGCGAGAAAGCCGCGCAATACATCGGCGGTACGGCGATGTGGAGCGGCCATGAGTATCTCAACGCGCGCTTCCCCTGGCCTCGAGTGTTCAGCGATGTGGCGGACGAGTATGACCGCCGCTTTGGCATCAAGTCCGAGCATCTCGCGCGGATCGCGGAGATCAATTTCGGTAACGGCCGACTCAACAGTAACGCTCAGACACGCCGCTGGACATTCAACGAGCGCAGCTTCAAGCCGGACGAAGAGGCGAACCCGACGATCGAGGGACGCATCCGCAAGCAGGACTGCGGCCAGATCACTGACGGCGCGGCGATCGTGTTTCTCGCCAGCGAATCCAGGGCTCGCGAGCACGCGCAGCGGCTCGGTGTCAGCATCGACACTTTTCCATATATCAAGGGGTGGGGTCACCGGACCGCACCCATCACCTACGCAGCGAAGGTCCGCGCCAGCGAGGGTCAGCCGTATGTCTTCCCGCATGTGCACGGCGCGATCACGGACGCGTTCCGTCGCGCAGGTATCAGCGGCGTCGAGCAACTCAACGGCATCGAGACGCACGACTGCTTCACCAGCACGGAGTACATGGCGATCGATCACTTCGGCATCACGCCACCGGGTCAGAGCTGGCGTGCGATCGAGGAGGGCGATATCGAGATCGATGGCCGCATTCCAGTGAACCCGAGCGGCGGGCTCATTGGCGGCGGTCATCCCGTCGGCGCGACGGGAGTGCGCATGGCGCTCGACTGCTTCAAGCAGACCACAGGAACGGCCGGCGAGTATCAGGTGAAAGGCGCGCGCACCTTCGCAACACTCAACATCGGCGGCAGTGCCACCACGACGGTGAGCCTGATCATCGGCCGCTAAAAGCGTTCGTAAGACGGATCAGCGGTGTCCTTGCGCCCGCGCCGCACGCCCGGCGCGTGCGTATCGATGTAGCCGAGACACCAGCTTTCATTCGATGGCGTATCGCGGTTCCAGTCGAACACCGTCCGCCGGTGCGCAATCTTCCACACCCCGTCGCGACACTCGAACCGGTCGTGCAGCCGACCGCCCGTGAATGTGTCCCAGCCGCGGCCGTCGCGCTCGATGCGCAGGAACGTCCAGATGTACGTCTCGACGAAGGCGCGGTTGTCACCGAGGTCGATGTGGCTGGTGCCGAGCAGGTGTTGCATCACTCCCATCGCCCGGACTTTCGGGATCGCCGCGACCACGTAATCGTGGGCACGTCCGGTGAACGAGCTGCCGTGCTCCTCGATTGCATCCTCGAAGTAGCACGACTCGAGCAGCGGACCATCGGCGCGATCGATGGCGCGGGCATAGTTCGCCAGCACCTCGCGGATCGCGTCCCGGGCCAGCATGCGGTCGATCGCGGTAGCGCGTGCTTCGTCGGCCATGACATCCGCTCCTGGAGTTGCGCGGGAGATGTTACTGGCATTATAAGACTCACCGAGAGGAAAGCGGAGTGCACCGATGAGCGCCGAGCTCGCGCCCGGACTCGGGCAGAACCTTTGGGTCACGGCCGTCGTCCTGCTCGCCTGTGTGCTGGCGCTCTGGCTGCTCAGCATCCGGCTGCGCGACATCAGCATCATCGACATCTTCTGGGGGCCGGCCTTCGGCATCGTGGCCATCGTCGGCTACGTGCTCTCGGATGGGCACGGCATAGACGTTCGTCGCACGCTGATCACGGCTTTCACCGTCGCCTGGGCAGCGCGCCTGGGTGTCTATTTGTACTGGCGTAACCACGGCAAGGGTGAAGACCCGCGTTACACCGCGGCTTTCCGCGATCGCATCACCACGAATCTGCACTGGCTCACGCTGACCAAGGTCTACCTGCTGCAGGGATTCCTGGTCTGGTTGATTTCGACGCCCGTTCAGCTTGCTCAATATCTCGTGCAGCCGCCGACGCTCGGCGTGCCGGCAGTCGTCGGCGCCGTGCTCTGGGTGATTGGTTACACGTTCGAAGCAGTCGCGGACTGGCAGCTCGCCCGGTTCAAGGCAGATCCGGCGAATCGGGGTCGTGTGCTCGACCACGGGTTGTGGCGGTTCAGCCGTCATCCAAACTATTTTGGTAACGCCTGCCTGTGGTGGGGCCTGTGGCTGATCGCGTGCGATCATCCCATTGGGCTCGTCACCCTCTTCGCCCCCGTGCTGATGACGCATTTCCTGCTGAACGTCACCGGCAAGAAGCTCCTCGAGAAGAGAATGTCGCGAGCGCGTCCGGAGTATGCCGCCTACATCGCGCGCACACCCGGCTTCTTCCCTTGGTTTCCGCGCCGGTCTTGAAATGTACCGCGTCGTCCAGTGGGCTACAGGTTCCATGGGGCGCACGTCGTTGCGCCGTGTGATCGACCATCCTGATCTCGAGCTGGTCGGCGTGTACGTCTACGACCCAGGCAAGGTCGGCGTCGATGCCGGCGATATCGCCCGCCGGCCGGCCACGGGCATCCGCGCGACGAATCGTATCGAAGACATTCTCGAGCTACGTCCAGACGTCGTGCTGCACATGTCGCGCATCACGCAGCCGTACGAGCGACAGAACGCGGACGTCGCCACGCTGCTCGGAGCCGGCATCGATGTCATCTCCACGGCCGGCTTCCACCATCCGGCCAGTCACGGCCTCGCATATACCGCGCCATTGCTCGAAGCCTGCATGCGGGGAGGGAGCACGCTCGCCGGCGTCGGCCTGAATCCAGGGTTCATTGCCGAGCGAGTTGCGACGCTCCTCACCGGCATGTGTACCCAACTCGAATCCGTCTCGTGTTCCGAGATCGCTGACGCCTCCAGCATGCCGTCGCCGGAGTTCGTTTTTGGGCTCATGGGCTTCGGAGCCGATCCGGCGAAGCGCGACATCACTCGCGAGCCGATGGCAGAGATGTACGGCCAGCTCTTCATGGAGGTGTTCCACGCGGTAGCCGAAGCGCTCGGCACGCGCGTCGACTCGCTGCAACCCGAGCACGCGACGACGTTGGCTCCAGACGACATCGAGATCCGAGCGGGCACGATTGGGCGCGGCACGGTTGCCGCGACAGAGTGGCGCTGGCGTGCCCGTCTCGAGTCTGGCACAGAAGTAGTGCACTCGGTGACATGGACCGCAGACCCGGCGCTCCATGGCGCCAGGGGTCGCGAGGCCGCAGCCTGGCGGATCGATATCCGCGGGCGTCCCAATGTACAAGCGACCATTACGATCGTCGATCCGGACCCGGCCGCTCCCCACATGCGCGCCGCGGTCGACGCAACGGTGGCGGTCGCGCTGCGATCGATTCCGGCCGTTTGTGCCGCACCTCAAGGCTTCTACACCGTACCGGCGTTTGCGCCGTACAACACGAGGCTCACCGCTCCCGTCTTGCAACCGCGCGGGAGCCCCGGTTAGACTCTTTCCTATCGTCTCGTTATGCAAGTCAGTCGGTAAAGAAACTGACAGCACACGGGTTGTCTCGTGAGGGGGGTGATGATGAAAAGGTTGCGAGCCGTCATTTCCGGTCTCCTCGGCACGGCAACGTTCGCCGTTATCGCGCCGACACTGCATGCCCAAACACTCGAGGAAGTGCTCGTCACCGCGCAGCGACGCGAGACGGACCTGCAGACGACGCCCGTGGCGATCAGCGCCTACACCGGCGAGACCCTGGCGGAGAACAAGGTCTTCACCGTTGCCGATCTGGCGGCGAACGTACCGGCGTTCTCACTCACTGCGCTGACGCCGCTCGATGCGGAGCTGAACATCCGCGGTATCACGAATACGCGGCTCGACTCGCCCACAGCGGATCCCTCCGTCGGCACGTTCGTCGATGGTGTGTACATGGGTCGCACCGGCGACCTGAATTTCGACTTCTACGACCTCGAACGCATCGAGGTGATCCGCGGACCGCAGGGTGTGCTCCTCGGCAAGAACGTCGTAGGTGGCGCGCTCAGCGTGATCACGGCGAAGCCGCAATTCGAGAATTCCGGCAACGCGCTGGTTTCATACGGCAACTACGACTCGATGCTCGCATCCGGATACATCACGGGTGGTATCACCGAATCCTGGGCGGGCCGCTTCTCCGTGCAGGGACGCAAGCACGACGGTTATGCCGAGGACATCCTGCACAATCGCGATGTCGACGACCTCGAATCCATTCAGGCGCGCGTGCAGTTGCTGTACGGACCGGACGGATCCGCCTGGCGCGGCCGCCTCGCGCTCGACTACAACCGCGACGAGACGAATGGCCTCAACACTGTCGCGGTCGCCGGCGGCACGACACAGTGCGAGACCTCTTACCTGCGCACGAACTGCACGCGGCCCTGGAGCAACCTGCGCCGTTACCTGGGTCTCACCGATCCGCGCAAGAACGTCGCGCAGAGCGTGCAGTACGCAGGCGAGAACCGCATTCAGCAGTTCATGGAGCGCGACGGTTTCGGCACGGTCCTGGACATCGAGTGGCAAGGTTCGGCTTTCACCTTCAACTCGCTCACGGGCTATCGCGACGGCGAAGGTCGCCAGCTCTACGATCAGACCGGCGCGGGCCCCGAGGCTTTGGGCTGGAGCGTTCCGCAATGGCAGGCGTACATCGCGTTCGTCAACGCCACGTACGGGACGCGCCCCGCGACGTCGAACAACGGTCAGTTCCTGTTCGCGCAACCGGTCGGCGAGCAGGCGAAGGTGAAGCAGTTCAGCCAGGAGCTGCGCCTCACCTCGAACAACGCCGACAGTCGCCTGGACTGGATCGGCGGCGTGTACTTCAAGAGCGACGATATCGACAAGACCGACCGCTTCATCGGCGAGAACTTCCTGGGCGCGGTGCTTCCGGGCGGAAACAACCCCCTTTCGACGCTCTCCGGCGAGAACCGCTGGGTCAACAACGGCAAGATCGAGAATTACGCAGCCTTTGCGCAGCTCGGCTTCAAGCTCACCGACGCACTGAAGCTCAGCGTCGGCGCGCGTTACACGCATGACAAGAAGGAGGGCAACGTCAGCGGTTTCGTGGTTGCAACGGGCGATCGATTCAGTCCGAACGATCCGCGTCCGAACGTGACGATCGAAGGCCTGTGCCGCACGCCGACTGGCGGTATCGTCTCGCCGACGCCTGCCGCATGCGTGGCGCCGAACCAGTGGATCTACTCTGCGGGTACGGGCTTCGCGACGCCGTACTCCGAGTCGTGGAACAAGATGACACCGCAGGCCACGCTCGACTGGACGGTGAGCGATGACCTGTTCCTGTACGCGACGGTCGCGAAGGGCTTCAAGGGCGGCGGCTTCGACGACACGCCGGCGAACATCGCGCAGGCAACCACGCCGTTCGATCCGGAGGAGGCCACCAATTACGAGATCGGCTTCAAGTCGAGCTGGCTCGAGCGGCGCATGCGCCTGAACGCCGACGTGTTCATGATGGATTACAAGGATCTGCAGGTCACGCAGACGAACGCCGCATGTCTCTGCAACATCACGGACAACGCCGCGAGCGCGGAGATTAAAGGCGTCGAGGCCGAGTTCGAGTTTGCGGCGACCGAGCGACTGCGCTTGTCGCTCGCCGGCTCGTACGTGGATGCCAAGTATGAGGACTTCCTCGAATCCGCGATCAATCCGAGCACGGGTCAGCGCCTGGACAGTTCCGGTAATCGCCTGCAACGGACGCCAGAGACGCAGCTGACGGGTGGAGTCGATCTCACGCTTCCTGTCGGCCAGTTGGGTGACGCGCTGAATTTCCGCGTGAACTACACTTGGCAGAGCGATCTGTTCTGGGCGACCGACAACATCGCGCGGGAGCCGTCCTACGGCCTGCTCGATGCGCGCATCGCGCTGGCACCTCCGGACGCGAAGTGGGCGGTCGCATTGTGGGGCAAGAACCTCACGGACGAGCTGTACCGGATCAACATCATCTCGTTCTTCGGCGAGGAAGTTTCGCAGTTCGGTCTGCCGCGCACGTACGGGATCGACCTGAGCTGGAAGTTCTGAAGGAGAACCTCAAATGTCCGCACTCATGGACATCGTGGAGAGTCTGCAGAGCGCGGCAGAGCGTCGGGACCGCGCGGCCATCCTCGCGCTCGTCACGCCCGACCTCGAGTATCACTATCACGTAGGTTCGAAGCCGTTGCGCGGACCAGAGGGTCTCGGTCGTTTCCTCGACAACTACTGGGGTCGCTCAAAGGATGGCGTGTGGAAGATCGAGACGTTCGCACAGAGCGGCGACAAGCTCCTGATGGAAGGCTGGGAGGAGTACACCGATACCACGAACGGCAAACGGGTCCTCAATCGCTACATGGGCGTGATGGAGTTTCGCGACGGCAAGATCGCCCGGTGGCGGGACTACTTCCAGCTGGATCGACCGCCGGCGAGTAGCTGAGCGGCGTCCAGCGCCTACGTCCATGCGCACCACCCCGGAGCGCCTCGCCAAAGAGTATCGCGCGTGCGGCGCCTGGTCCGACATGCGAATCGGCGACCTGTATGCGCTGTCGTCTGCTGAAGACCCGTCGCGCACGGCGATCGTCGATCCACCAAATCGCGCGGCACTCGACGGCGACACTCCGCGTCGGCTCGATTGGCGCTCGCTCTCCGAGCTCGTCGACACGACGATGCTCGCGCTTGCGAACGCCGGGCTGCGGCGCGATGACGTGCTCGTCACACAGCTTCCGAACATCCTCGAGTACGTTGCCATTTACCTGGCGTGCGCGCGACTCGGGATCATTCTGAGCCCCGTGCCGATGCAGTTCCGGCGCGCGGAGCTCGAACCGGTGTGCCGCCTGACGCGCGCGCCTGCAATCCTCACCGTGCGCCGGTTCAAAGATACCGAGCCCGCGCACCTTGCAACGACGTTGAGCGAGGGCCCGCGCGTGCTGGTGCTCGGTCACGATGCACCCCCGGGGACGCTGCCATTCGTACTGGAATCGTCGTTGGACGATGCGAGTCGTGCATGGGATCTGGAACGTGAGGCGAACGTCCACGCAGACGACGTACTGACGATCTGCTGGACCTCTGGTACCGAGGGCGTGCCGAAGGGCGTGCCTCGCTCACACAATCATTGGATCGCTGGCAGCATCGCGCACTATGACGGCGCGCAGATCCGCATGCGCGATCGCCTGCTCAATCCGTTCCCACTCGTGAACATGGCCGCCATCGGTGGCTGCTTCATGAGCTGGCTGCGCGCGGCGGGCACACTGATCCTTCACCATCCGTTCGAGCTGCCGGTCTATCTCCAGCAGATCGCAAGCGAGAAGCCTGAGTACGCGATCGCGCCTCCCGCCGTGTTGATGCTCCTCCTGCAGAACGAAGCGCTGCTGAAGGGCGTGGATCTGTCGTGTCTGCGATGTATCGGCTCGGGTTCCGCGCCGCTCCCGCCGGTGATGATCAAGACGTACAAGGAGCGGTACGGCATCGAGATCATCAACAACTTCGGGTCGAACGAGGGCGTCGCGCTCTGCAGCGGGCCGCTGGAGGCTCCTGACCCAGAGCAGCGCGCGCGCCTGTTTCCGCGCTTTGGCCGGCCCGAGCTCGACTGGCCGCAGCGGATCGCAAAGATCACGCACACACGTCTCATCGACCCTGAGAACGGAGCCGAGATCCTCGGCGGGGGCCGGCCCGGCGAAATGCACATTCGCGGGCCGGTCGTCTTCGACGGTTACTTCGCCGCGCCGGAGGTGACGGCACGCTCATTCACGAATGACGGCTGGTTCCGGACCGGCGACCTGTTCGAGATCGATGCGAGCGGCCGCTACTACCAGTTCGTCGGTCGCCTGAAGCAGCAGATCAACCGCGGCGGCGTGAAGATTTCGCCGGACGAGATCGATGCCGTGCTGGCCGAGCACCCGGACATCGCGGAAGCGGCAGTTGTCGGCTATCCCGATGATGTGCTCGGCGAGCGTCTGTGCGCGGTCGTAGTGCCAAAGGCCGGTAGAACGGTGACAGTGGAGTCGTTACAGCAGCACTTCCGGGACCGCGGCCTGGCGGTGTTCAAGTGGCCCGAGCGCGTGCGGATCGTGGAACGGCTGCCGCGCAATCCTGTCGGCAAGGTGGTTCGCAGCGAGATCGCGCGCGTCGCCGCGAGCTAGAGAACCTCATTTTCCGGCGCCTGCCGTGTGCGTGCAGAGCTCAGCGCCGACATCGCGTGCAAGGTGTCCAGATACTCCTTCACGACGTGGATCTGGCCATCCCGAATGACGAACAGGAAGTGGTAACGATTGTGGTACAGCCGCCCGTTCACGAGCGTCGCCTTGCTCTCGGCCTCGGCAGCAACGCGGTCTTCCTCCGCTGTCATGGCGCCGATGGTGATCTCGAGTCCATGGGGCAGCAGCTTCAGATTGCTCGCCAGGCGTCGCTCCACGGTCGCCTTGTCCACCCAGCCGGCCGCGGGGAATTCCTCCGGATGGCCGGGCAACCACCAGCGCGAATCGGGCGCCAGCATGGCAAGCGCGGCGTCGTATCTGCCCGCAGCGTAGTGCTCGAGGAACTGGCGGACGAGGCGCTTGTTCTCATCGGTGCTCATCGCTAGTACCATGTCAGTCTCGTAATGCAACCTTCAGCATACAGGAAACCTGTCATGCGGACCTATCGCGAGGATGCGATGCTCGATCCCGTCGATCGCCCGACGTGGGTGGACGGTATCGACAATCCGTATCTTCACGGGCCGTACACGCCCGTCGTCTCCGAGATCACCGCCGTCGATCTGCGTGTCGTGGCCGGCGAGATCCCCAACGACCTGTACGGCGCGTACCTGCGCAACGGACCGAATCCGGTGCTGGCGCCGAAGGGCCTGTATCACTGGTTCGATGGCGACGGCATGGTGCACGCGGTCTATTTTCGGGATGGCGGCGCGAGCTACATCCGCCGTTGGGTGCGAACGGGCGCTTTGCGAGACGAGCTGGAGCAGGGCCGCGTCACGCTGGCGGGCATCATGGGGCCCTTCGACTTGACCGGTGTCGATGACGGCTCGCGTGCGGTGAATCCGGACTACTGCAAGGACACGAGCAACACCACGCTCACATGGCACAACGGCCGCGTACTGTCTCACTGGTATAACGCAGGCCGGACGTACGCGCTCGATCCGGTGACGCTCGATACGGTCGCGGACGAAACGTTCGGTGGTGCACTCGGTGAGACGCTGAACGCGCACCCGAAGTGCGATCCTCGCACCGGTGAGCTGATCGACTACGACTACGGTGATTTCAAGCCTTACCTCACGTATTACGTCATCGGCGCGGACGGGACGCTGAAACACAAGACCCGCGTCGATTTGCCCGGGCCGCGCCTGCCGCACGACACGACGATCACGCCGAACTACACGATCCTGCATGACTTCCCGCTCTATCACGACGTGGACGTGCTGCGCAGGACGGGTCGTCGCGTCGTGGAGTTCTATCGCGACGTTCCCTCGCGCTTCGGTGTGATTCCCCGCTACGGCACGCAGGACCAGGTGAAGTGGTTCGAGTTCGAGTCCGGCTACGTGCTGCACATGGTGAATGCCTGGGAAGAGGGCGACTGGATCACCATGGACGGGTGCTTTCAACCGGACCCGACGATCCAGCGCGATCCGGAGGAAGGCGCGCTGGGCTCGATGCTCGCGTACCTGCGTTACAGAGGCCACTTGCGACGCTGGCGCATGAACGTGCGCACCGGCGAGAAGCGCGAGCAGCAGCTCGATGATCTCAACGTCGAGTTCTGCCTGCCGGACACGAGTCTGTATGGCGTGAAGTCGCGATACTCCTATCACCAGCGCATTCCAACGGACCTGCAGACGCTGGTGTTCGATGCGCTGGTGAAGTACGACCACGAGCGTGGGACGCGCGACGTCTACGAATATCCGAAGGGGTGGTATGGGAGCGAGGCGCCATTCGCGAAGAGCACACGGGGCGGCGATGAGGATCGGGGTTACGTCATCACGCTGGCGACGCATTTGAAGGACTACACGTCTGAGGCGTGGATCTTCGATGCGCAGCGGATTACCACCGGGCCGATCGCGCGCGTCGCGCTGCCGGGTCGAGTGCCCATCGGCTTTCATGCCGCGTGGGTGCCTGGGCGATTGTTGTGGGCGGCTCCTCCTCGTTGACCCTTCACGCTCATCCGCCGTGGTTCGATCCTCGGATGCCACGGCGCGAGGATTGCGTGCTCAAAGCAATTCTCGACGACCGCGCAGCTCGCTTTCCCACGCGTCGCCTCGCGTTGTTCGAAGACGGGACTGAGTGGACATGGAGTGAATGTCGCGAGCTGGTGCGCGCGGAGGCTGCAGCGCTTCAGGCGCTCGGCGTTCGCGCAGGCGACCGCGTCATCGCGTGGCTGCCGAATGGACCGGCGCTCGTCAGGGCGTGGTTCGCGATCAACTATCTCGGCGCGATCTTCGTACCGCTGAACACGGCGTATCGTGGTGCGACTCTCGAGCACACGATCAATGCATGCCGCGCGCGGCTGATGCTCGCGCACACAGGGCTCGTCGAGCGGCTCGATGGCCTCACGCTCGAGCATGTCGAGCGCGTGGTGACGTCCCTGCATGGAGATTCGAGCAGGCTCGATGACTCAGCGCGCCCGGAACCGTGGGACGTCCAGTCTCTTATCTACACGTCCGGAACGACCGGCATGTCGAAAGGCGTGTTGTCGCCATACCTGCAGCTCTACACGACGGCGACGGTCGTTTACGGCTATCTGCGCGAGGGTGAGGGCATTCTCGTGAACCTGCCGATGTTCCACGTCGGCGGCACGAGCTCGATCACGATCGCGCTGGTGCGCTCGGGCTCGTTCCACCTCGTCGACGGTTTCAGCACCGAGCGTTTCTGGGACCAGGTCCGGCGCGGCCAGTGCACGACGACATCGGGACTCATCGGGATCATGGGCGCATTCCTGATGAAGGCGCCGCCAACGCCCAACGATCGCAACCATTCTCTGCGCTGTATGACCGGCTTCCCCGTGAACGAGCAGACGGTGCGTATCCGGGAGCGCTTCGGCATCGACTATCTCACCGGCTTCAACATGACGGAGTTGTCCGCACCGCTCGTCAGCGGGCTGAATACGAGCGTGTTCGGTGCATGCGGCAGGCCGCGGTCCGGCGTCGAGTGCCGGCTCGTCGACGAACACGACATCGAGGTGCCGGATGGCACACCCGGCGAACTGATCGTCCGCAGCGAGCTGCCATGGGTGTTCAACGTCGGCTACGACGGGTTGCCCGAGGCAACGGCGCACTCGTGGCGCAATGGGTGGTTCCACACTGGAGATATCCTGCGCAAGGACGCCGATGGCAACTACTTCTTCGTCGATCGCCTGAAGGATTCGATTCGCCGTCGCGGCGAGAACGTATCGTCGCTCGAAGTCGAAGCTGCCGTACGTACGCACGCGGGTGTCGATGAAGTCATCGCCGTCGGCATTCCGGTGGAATCGGAAGAAGAGGTGATGGTCGTGATCGTGCCGAAGGCGGGCCAGACGCTCGATCCCCGCGCGTTGATCGAATGGCTGACGCCGCGGCTACCGTACTTCGCCGTGCCGCGATTCGTGCGCATCGTCGCTGCCATCCCGAAGACCGAAACCAACAAGCAGCGGAAGTTCCCGTTTCGCGAAGCCGGCGTAACACCCGACACGTGGGATCGCGTGGCCGCCGGAATCGTGTTGAAGCGCGAGCGACTCTAGCTCGCGTCCGCAAGCGGCTCCCGACCGGAAGCCGGCGTCGTGACGCTCGCAGCTTCCTTCGCGAGAAAAGCAGCGAGATCGTCAGGCGAATACTTTGTGACAGCCGTGTGCGGATAAGCGTGCGCCGCGCGCGGCGCTCGATCGAACCAGAAGGCTTCCGGACCGGGTGTCGCCGGACGCGTAGCCGCAAGCCAGAGTGCGGTGTCGGCGCCCTGCGCACTGTTCCGCAGGAACATCTTCAGTCTTCGACGAAAGTTGGGCATCGCGGTTTTCACGCCATCCGTATCAGCCCAACCGGGGTGCATCACATAGAAGCGCATCCCGCGCTCGCCATGTCGCTTCTGCCAGTACTTGACCAACTCTGCCTGGCCGCGCTTGTGCACGGCGTACGCATACACGCCGTTGTACTTCTTCGGATTCTTCATTCCCATGTAATCGAGGGTCAGCGGTGCGTTGTACATGCCGCCGGAGGACATCTCGATTACGGTCGCCTGCGGTTTCAGCGTTCCACTCTGCAAAAGCGCTTCGGTGAGCACCCAGTGAGTCAGCAGGTTCGTCGCGTACGACGTCTCGAAACCCTCTGCAGTGGTTGAGAGATCGTCGAGAAGCAGCCCGACATTGTTGACCAGCACGTCGACCGCGAACGCGCGCGCCTGCAGTTCAGCCGCTACTCGCTGTGTATCCGCTACGAGGGAGAGATCGACTGCGAGCGGGATGACCCGGCCGGGGCGGGGCGCTGCCTGCGTCAGGGCGTTCAGCTTCTCGCGGCTGCGTGCCAGCGCGACAACGGTTGCTCCGCCTCGCGTCGCACCTTCGACCACGGCGCGCCCGATGCCGCCGGTCGCCCCTGTCACGACCCACGTCTGACCCTGGAAATCGGGCGTGGAGGGTTCCCATGTGAGCGATCGCGCGCGATAGCCGATGGCTGTGAAGCTCGCGAGGAAGCGGCCGTAGAACCCGATCACCTTCTTCAATCTGGCGAAGTCCACGGGTCTCCCCCTTGTTGTTGCCGCACCGGGCGGGTTCGATTATAAGTCTCGTTATGCAACTGACAAGATGAGCGCCGTGCTCACATCCACACCGTTCCGGGAGACGGATTTCCTGCCCGTCGACCTCGAGGTTGAGCGTCGCGCCGATGGCGCTATCGTGATGCGATCGCGTATTCCGCTGCAGGAGTTCGAACCGTGCCTGCCGCGTGTGCTTGCTGCCCAGGCCGCGCGCTTCGGCGACAAGCCGTATCTCGTCCAGCGCCGCGGTCCTGAGCGCGCGTGGACGGCGCATTCATATGCCAACACCAAGCGCGATACGGACGCTATCGCGCAATGGTTGCTGGCGCGTCGGCGCCCAGCCACGAATGCTTCCGCACCTGGCGGGCCGCGCGCCGCCGTTGCGGACGAACCATCGGCCGACATGGCGCTCGCGGCAGAAGGCGTGCGGCCGATCCTGCTGCTCTCCGGTAATTCGATTGCGCACGCGCTCGTGAAGTTCGGCGGTATGGCGGCTGGTGTGCCGTCGTGCCCTGTCAGCGCGAACTACGGGATGATGGACGCCAACTTCGCGCGACTGCGACACGTCGTCGAGCTCACGCGTCCCAGCGTTGTGTTTATCGAGAATGCAAAGCCATTCGCGCGGGCGCTGGAGCAAGTCGATTTCGCTGGCGCGATCGTGCTCACAGCGACCCCTGACGATGTGCCACGCACGCTCGAGGTCGCTTTGTTGAACGATGTGCTGGCGACACGCGTTACCAGTGCCGTAGCCCAGCGCATCGAGGCATTGCGCGGTGAGGACCACGCTGCGTACATGCTGACCTCCGGCTCGACGGGCCCGCCGAAGGCGGTGATGCAGACCTACGCCAACATCGCCGCGAACATCGCGCAGGCGTTGCAGACCATCGGCTCGGCCGCCGGCTGGTACGGTACGACGATGGATTGGCTGCCGTGGAGTCACGTGTCCGGCGCGTTCGGCAAAATGCTGACGCTCGTCGCGGGCGGAACGCTCTACATCGACGAGGGCAAGCCGATTCCCGGCCCGCTCTGGCAGGAGCATCTGCGCAATCTGCGCGAGGTCGCCGGCAGCTACTACGTGAACGTGCCGCTCGGCTATCAGCTTCTCGTCGAGGCGCTCGAAACGGACGAGGACCTGCGGCGCACGTTTTTCCGGGATCTCAAGGTGCTGCTGTATGGCGGCGCCGGCCTTCCGCAACCCATCTATGAACGCATGCAGCGGCTCGCCGTTGCAATGACGGGCAAGCGGATCATGTTGATCTCTGCCTACGGCTCGACCGAAACGACCTCGGGGTGCCTCGCGATTCATTTCGAAACGGACAAGGTCGGTCTCGGCCTGCCGATGCCGGGGATCCGCGTGAAGCTCGTGCCGGTCGATTCGCGCTATGAAGTGAGAATCGCAGGGCCGGTCATCACGGCGGGCTACCTGCGCGATCCGCAGCGCACGGCCGAAAGCCGTGACGAAGAAGGCTACTATCGGATGGGCGATCTCGCCTCATTCCACGATCCTGAGCGGCCGGAGCAGGGGCTCGTATTTGCAGGTCGTCTCGCCGAGGAATTCAAACTCGGCACGGGGACGTGGGTTTGCGGTGGGCAGCTCCGCACGGAGCTGCTGCGCGCACTCGCGCCGTGGATAAGCGAGCTCGTCCTGTGCGGTGAGGGTAGGTTGGAAATCGGTGTGCTCGCGTGGCCGAATCGAGCCGCGCTCGCGCGCGACTTTGGAATACCTGCCGACGCGAAGCTGGCGAGCGCTTGCGACTCGCAAATGTGGAGCACGACCGACGCGAAGCTTGCGAGGGCCATCGACGCGCAGATGCAGAGCGGGGCCGACGCGCAATCGGTGGGCGCCGCGCTCGGGAGTTTCTACGCGGCGCTTCGCGAGCGACTCGGTGTGCACAACGCTGCGAACCCGGGAGCGAGCACGAGCGTGCGCCGCTTCGCGCTGCTGGAGGAGCCGCCGAATGCGGGTGCTCAGGAGTTGTCCGACAAGGGCACCGTGAACCGTAGTGCCGTGCTGGCACGGCGCGCCGCTGACGTGGAGCTTCTCTACGCGGACCCGCCGCCGGCGCACGTGATCAAACTGAACTAGAGGGCTCGGCGATGGAAATCGCGAACTCGGTAGCGCTCGTCACTGGCGGTAATCGCGGCATCGGTGAGGCGTTCGTGCGCGCGTTCGTCGCGGCGGGTGCACGCCGCGTGTACGTTGGCACGCGCCTGCTCGAAGCCGCCGCGCATCTCGTTGCTGAAGCGCCGGACCGGGTCGTTGCAGTCGAGCTCGATCTGGTCGACGAGGGTTCGATTGCGCGCGCCGCGCGCGATTGCCCCGATGTCACGATTCTCGTGAACAACGCCGGTCAGTTCTTCCGCCAGACGCTGCTGACCGCGCCCGATCTCAGCTTCGCCCGCACCGAGATGGAAGTGAACTATTTCGGCCCGCTCGCGATGTGCCGCGCATTCGCGCCGATTCTCGCGCGCAGTCGACCGAGCGCGATCGCGAATGTGCTGTCCGCCGGCGGACTCGTCGCGGTTCCGATCATGGGCGGCTACAGCCCCTCCAAGTTTGCCGCGCGCGCCATGTCAACATGTCTGCGTGCCGAGCTTGCCGCTCAAGGCACCACCGTCACTGCGTTGTTCGTCGGTTCCGTCGACACGCGCATGGCAAGCCACGTCAAAGGCGCAAAAGAAAAGCCCGAAACAATCGCCGCCGCCGGGCTGGCCGCAATCCGTCGCGGCGCCGAAGAGGTCGACACCGACTCCATGGCAGTCGAAGTTCGCGCCGCCACCCTCCGCGAACCCGAAGCCCTCGCCCGCCGCTTCGCCAAACAACTCACCACTACCGAAATCAACACCGGCCGCTAACGCCAACGCACCAGGGCCCAACGCATGAACGGCACAGCGCTGAAGAGCGTGGGCGGGCGCGCTGAGGGGTTGGGAGGCAGCTGAAAATGCACGGACGCATTTTCCGCAGGCCCCGATGGACCGGTCTTACGGCCGGTGCCGAGCAATCCCTCGGCGTGCCCGCCCGCGCGCCGCGCTAGCGACGACCGTTCATGCCCGGATGTCTGTCGAACAAATCCTGAAACGACGCCATCGCATCGGAAAACTCAACCGCGCCTTCCATGTTCAAGATCCGCCCAACATCACGCTCCAACGTATCAGGCGTGAGCTCTTCAACCCGCGAGTAACCAACCCCCGGCCCCTCAACACTCGCCGCCCGTCGAAACGCCCCTTTGCCAGCGACAATGATCTGCCCATTGATCTGCGTCTGCTCACTAACGAGCAACGCAACCATCGGCGCAACCAACTCCGCACGCATCGTCGTAGCAAACGACTCAGGCAACGATCCTTGTCGAACAGTCATAGGTGTCGCCGCAAACGGCGCAATCGCATTCGCCAACACGTTGCGCGACCGCCCCTCCGCAGCCAGCGTCCGAATCAATCCAATCAACGCCGCCTTCGACGCCGCATACGCAGACAGCCCATGCAACCCATGCAGCCCCGCGGCAGAGGTAGACACGACAATGCGTCCATACCCCGCCTCCCGCATCCGCGAATACGCCGCATGCGTCACATACACCGACCCAAAGAAATTGATCTCGAAAATCCGCCGAAACTCCTCCAGGCTCACCTTGTGAAAGGTGGCATGCTGGTCGACCCCGGCATTGTTGACGAGTACATCGATACGCCCCCAGGTATCCAGCGCCTGCTGCACCATCCTCTCCCCCGCAGAAGGGTCCTCAACGCTGTCGTAGTTCGCAATGGCCTCCCCGCCAGCCCTGCGAATCGCCTCCACGGTTTCGTCGGCACTCGCCGGCTCAACCGCACCAGGCCGTCGTCGGTTGTTCACCAGGACTCGCGCGCCGCGCGCGGCCAGGTCCAGCGCATACGCACGGCCCAACCCCTTGCCGGCACCCGTCACGATCGCCACTCGCTCATGGAAACTGATCATTCGCAGCCGTCCCAGCGTTGCTATCGCATGTCGCTACAACTACAGTTCAAACGATGCCGTCCAACGCAAAGATCATCGCTGCCAGCTCGGTCACGCGCGCGTTGACGGTCATCGGCGACCGCTGGACATTGCTCATTCTGCGCGATGCTTTCCAGGGCGCCCATCGCTTCGAGGAGTTCAGGAACCTCTCCGGCGCGGCCCGCTCCACGCTCACCAGTCGCCTGAACGGGCTGGTCGAGAACGGCCTGCTCGAGAAGGTCCAGTATTCCGATGCGCCGCCTCGCTTCGAATATCGACTCACCGAGAGAGGGCTGGCGCTGTACGGCGTGACGCTTGTGACATGGCGCTGGGAGCATCATTGGGCGCCGAGCGGCGCCGGCATCCCACGCTATCTGCGGCACAATCTCTGCAAGCACGCGATGCAGCCCGAAGTCACGTGCGCGAAGTGCGGCAAGGCCGTCGACATCCACGAGACCTCTTACGAATTCGTCCCCACTCCCGGCCGGAGCCGCGCCGCCACGCCTCGCTTCCGACGCCTGTCGTCGGTCAACGCCGAAACTCACAAGGGCACGAGCTCAGCGTTCGTCCACATCACCGACATCCTCGGCGATCGCTGGACGCCGCTGGTGCTGTGCGCGGCGTTCCTCGGTCTGAAGCGTTTCGACGAGATCCAGAGCGGCCTCGAAATCGCGACCAACATCCTGACCCATCGTCTCAACTATCTCGTCGACCACCGCATTCTCGAACGCAGCCAGTACTCGGAGCGGCCGCCGCGCTACGAATATCGCCTGACGGAAAAGGGTCGCGATCTCTTCCCGCATGCGCTGATGCTCATGCAATGGGGCGACAAGTGGCTCATGCCGGGCGGCACGAACCTGCGTGTGTACCACAAGCCCTGCAATTCGCGGCTGAATGCCGCCGTGACCTGCAGCCACTGCCACAAGCCGATCGATCCGCACGACGTCACCTTTCCGCCGGTCGCCGAATCGGGCAGCCGCGCCGGTGGCGGGAGCCGCTAGCACTCATTTCGAGTGCGACTTGTCGAATTCCTCCTCGAGTCCCATCGCCTCGAGCAGCTGCGCGCGGTCGTAGTACTCGCGCCAGGCCTTCACGCGTCCGTTCTCCACTTCGACGACACCAACGACGGGCACGGCGCCGTGCTTGCCGCGATAGACGAAATCATCCACCCGCTCGACGAAAACGACTCCGTCCGCAACGCCGATGTGACGCACCTTGAGCTCGATGCTGGAGATATCCGCTGCGAGTGCGCCGATGCGCTTCTTGATGGCCTCACGACCGACCGTGGGTGCCGCCAGCATCATGCTCTGCAGGCTCCCGTCCTGGGCGAAGAGGTCGTACACCTTGTCCCAGTTGCGCGTGTTCCAGGCCTGGATCATCTGCCGGACCGTCGCGATCTTCGCCGCATCCGAATCGGCCCATGCGGCGGGCGCCGCGCTCGCGAGCAGGGCAGCGCAGAGCACTGCGAGAACGTGATGACGCATCGCTGATCCCCCTGAAATGGCTGCGCGAACCGTGAGTCTCGTACTGCAAGTAAGGGGACGATAGCACCGGGCCGGCGGCCCGACAACGCCGGCGTTACCCACAAGCTTGCATAGCGAGACTGGCAGTGAATAGAATGCCCGAAATGAAACTCGAGAAGCTCCCGCCGCTCCGCACGACGTTGCGGGAGAGCGATCATCCCTATCTGACCGGCGCGTGGACGCCGCTGCACGAAGAAGTCACGGCCCGCGATCTCAAGGTCCTCGAAGGCGCAATCCCCGAGGATCTCGACGGGGTTTATCTCCGCAACACGGAGAACCAGATTCATCAGCCGCTCGGCCGGTATCACCCCTTCGACGGCGACGGCATGATTCATCAGATCGATTTCCGTCGCGGACAGGTGAGCTATCGAAACCGCTTCGTGCGTACGCGCTGCCTGGCTGCCGAGCAGGAAGCCGCGGGGTCGCTCTGGGGCGGTCTCATGGACCCGCCGGGCACATCGCTCCGTCCTGGCTTTGGCGCGCACGGCGCCCTGAAAGACTCGTCCAGCACCGATATCACGGTGCACGCAGGCGTCGCGCTGTCGACGTTCTATCAATGCGGTGAGGCCTACTGCCTCGATCCGGAAACGCTCGATCCGCTGGGTGTCGCGAGCTGGTCCCCGCTCGACGGTGTCTCCGCGCATCCGAAAGTCGATCCGCGGACCGATGAGTTGCTGTTCTTCAACTACTCGAAGCATGCACCGTACATGCACTACGGCGTGGTCGATCGCCATCGTCGGCTGGTCACCTATGTGCCGATCGAGTTGCCGGGGCCGAGGCTGCCGCACGACATGGCGGTGACCACGCGCTACTCGATCCTCAACGATCTGCCTGCTTTCTGGGATCCCGACCTGCTGAAGTCGAACGTGCACGCCGTGCGTATGCACGATCTGCCGTCACGCTTCGGCATCATTCCCCGGCACGGCAGGGCAGAGGAGCTCCGCTGGTTCGAGGCGGAGCCGACGTACGTTCTGCACTTCCTCAATGCGTACGAGCTCGGCAACGAGATCGTCATGGATGGCTACTTTCAGGAGAATCCGACGCCGCGCCCGAGCAAGGACGCGCCGCCCGCCTACAGCCGTTTGATGGCGTACCTGGACGAGCACAGCTTCCTGTCGCGTCTGCATCGCTGGCGTTTCGATTTGCGCACGGGCAAGACGCGCGAAGAGCGGCTCGATGACCGCATCCTCGAGTTCGGCATGATCAATCAGCAATTCACGGGTGTGCAGAACCGCTACGTCTACAGCACGAAAGCGAGGCCCGGCTGGTTTCTGTTCACCGGCTTCGTCAAGCACGACCTCGCGACGGGCCAGTCGTGGGAAATCGAGCTCGAATCCGGGCAGTACGCGAGCGAAGCGCCGTTCGCGCCGCGCCTCGGCGCGAAGGACGAGGACGACGGTTATCTCTTGAGCTTCGTCACCGACGAGAACGCCGGCACATCACATTGCATCGTGATCGATGCGAAGCGCTTCGCAGACGGCCCGATCTGCCGCATAGCGCTGCCTCACAAGATCTGCAGCGGCACGCACGCTCACTGGGCCGGCCGGCCGTTCAGCCGGACCTGAGATTCTTCGGCCAGATGCCATAGCGACCGGCGGCGAGGATGCCGTTCGGATCGATGGCATCTTTCAACGTCTCGTGGAAGCGCCTGAGCGCGTGCTTGTTGAATGAGTAAACGTCTGTGATGTGCTGCTGCAGGGCTGGCGCGGCTCGATACTCACCCCAACCGTGCTTGGCGCACTCGCTGATGAGTACTTTCAATCCTTCGAGCGTGCGGCGATCCCGCTCAGGATCGCGGGTCACGGCAAATCCGTAGATCAGAATGAATGCACGATTCCAGTATGTGGTGGGAACGCTGAACCGCACGCGCCGATAGCTGTCCACCAGGCCGTAGTCGCTCAGGATCTTCGCGATGACGCGGTTCGCCTCGAAGATCGCCTCGCCCGAGCGGGGAATGATCGGCGCGAACCAGATGTGACCCCAATCCGGTTCCGGATGCGACTCGCTGCGCGCCCCGCGCGCGAACATCTCGAGACTCGGGATGCCGAACGTCGGCTTGTGAACCTGATTGCGCTCCTCGGGCTTCAGCGGCAGCTTCCACAGTTTGGGCTCGCTCGCCGTAATGCCCGGGATGCGCTCAGCGAACTTCCGCTTGCAGTACTCCCAGTTCTCGGGCAGCGCCTTTTCGGGTCCGTAGAACTTGAGTTGCGTGGTCCAGATCGGAATGTCGTTCGCGCGCCCGAAAGCCTGCAATTCCTCGTCGGACGGCTCGTGACCGAGCTTCTGCACGTGCTCCACGATCCGTGGATCGCGCGGGATGAACGTTGAGCCGCCATAGAGCTGGCTCGCGAGGAACGGCATTCCGTTCGCCACGCCGGAGTTCTCCACGTAGTTGAGCACTTCGACGAACGGCGAAAGATCCTCGCGCCGATGCGCATGGATCGAGCCGATCAGCACGGCATCCGGCTCCGGCATCAGCCAGAAGCCCATCTTGGTGACGATGCCGAAATTCGACTGGCTGAAAATCCCATCGATCCAGGGACCGACGCCGAACTTGTACTCGGCCCAGCTCTGCGACTCTGGCAGGGCACCCATGCCCGTGCGCAGCAGCTCGCCATTCGGGAGCACCACTTCCATGCCGCAGTGTGAGTCGAAGTGATTGCGGAAGGGCGCCTGCAGATAGCCGCCGCCGTGATCGAGCGCGTTACCGATGAGGCTGCCCCAGCCGGGGTCCGGCACGTCGATCATCAGCCGGATCTTGTTGTCCTCGAAGTGCTTGTAGAGATCGAAGTAGCTGACGCCCGGCTCGACGATCACGGTGCCGTTGGCTTCATTGACCTCGAGGACGCGATTCATGCGCTTGAGGTCGACGACGACGCTGCCGGAATAGTTGGGCGCCGAACCGCCGTAGCCGAGGTTCTTGCCGGTCGAGATCGGATAGATCGGCACGCGATGGCGGTTCGCGATGCGCACAACTTCCTGCACCTGTTCCGTGTTCGCCGGGCACACCGCGGCCGAGGCGAGCAGCTCGTCCGGCTGATCCCAGAGGATCGAATACGCATCGCGATAGAGCGAAACGTCGGCTTCCTCGGTGAAGACCCACTCGGCGCCGACAGCCGTGCGGAACTCCCGAAGCGCTGTAGCGAACGCCGCGCCATCGAGATGAGGAGGCAGCTTCACTTTCATCGCGAATGACCTCCGACGAGACTCGGTGTGCTAGCGTGTGCTGACGAAAGGGGAATCGTCATGAAATCCTGTATCGGTCGCCGCGTTGTGGTCGCAGATGGCGACCGCGCGACCGCCGTATCGAAATGGGCCTTCGTCAGGATGAGAAGGAACGATAGCCATCATCGAGCAGTGGCCGGCCATCCGATTGAGGTGCATCATCGGACGATATGAAAGGACTTACCGCTCGGCTCGTCGCGCTCGTCGATGACGATGCATCCGTGTGCCGAGCCATGGCGAGACTGCTGCGGTCGGCTGGGTTCGAAGCCGGAACTTTCGCTTCTGCCGAGGAATTCCTGGCATTTGCGCACCCGGAGTCGGTCGGCTCCGTGGTGCTCGACCTTGGCTTGCCGGGAATGAGCGGCGTGGATCTGCTGCGCCGGTTGCGTGCGAGCGGCCAGTCTATCCCTGTTGTCTGCATGACGGCAGAGCCTGACTCCAACGCAGACCTGGCGGAGCTGGTGTTTCGGGCCGGGGCGCGCGCCATCCTGTACAAGCCATTCGATCCCAAGAAGCTCCTCGAGCTTCTGCAGCCCGACGAGGTTCCGCGAACTCTCGGCGATATGCTGTACGCCGACAAAGCAAAGACGCGCGTGCCGGAGAAGGACTGGGTCGGACTGGTTGCGGGCATCGCGGCCGGCGATCAGCTCGCGCTGTGGGCACTATTCGAACGGACAAACGGCGTCGCGTTCACGCTGATCTCGCGGATCGTCAACGTCCAGGAGAGCGCGGAAGAGCTGACGGTGGATACGTTCCATGACGTGTGGGAGCTGGCATCCAGCTTCGACCCCAATTCCGACACGGTCGTGGGGTGGGTCATGAACCTCGCTCGCTCCAGAGCGCTGCGTGGATGGCGGTCTCCTCTGCAGACGCGCGTCGAGGCTGGCGCGAACGAGTTGCTCGCACGGATGGCGCCGAGTCAATGGGCACCGGAATGGGAAGACGTAGCGCCCGGCATCTCCTGCGAATTGCTCGCAACGGACGCCGAGCACGCTCGCGTCAGCATGCTCGTGAGGCTGGCGCCGGGTGTCGACTATCCCCCTCACAGGCATGCCGGCGTCGAAGAGGTGCATCTGCTGGACGGCGAGTTATGGATCGACAGCAGGAAGCTTTGTCCGGGGGACTACAGCCGCGCGGAGGCTGGCACGACCGATAATCGCGTGTGGAGCGAGACGGGCTGCACGTGCGTGCTCATCACGTCCACTCGCGACGCGCTCTGATCTCCACCTCGATAGATCGTAAAAGCCACGCTTGCCTCCCGACATCGGGAAGTGCACCATGCGCGCCGTCGCGATTAGCAGCGACGCAATCAACAACAACCAGTGCGATGGCCTCTGACTTCTTGACGAGGCATCGTAGCGACGGGGTCGACTTTTCGCACGTTCGCATCGGGGCCGCCGTTCTGGCGGCCCCACTTTGCAACTCACCAGCCGATCAGGGCCACAGGCCTTCGACAACGAGGGCGCCTGCAGCGCGCAGACGCTCGATCTCGGTCACGCGCAGGATTACCGAGAATTCACGCGCGGCACGCAGCTCGTAGTGAATGTCGTCGTGTTCGGATAGTACGTACTCGCCCGCGGGAAGCTGAATTGAGAGGAGACTGTCGGTTGGATGTGCAAGCGGTTTGAGCAGGTGCACGGGCCATTCTTTCCGCCGTGCTCTGCGGAGCGAGCTTGCTGGGCGCGTCCCTGCTTGGTGATGCACGTCCATGTCGCAAGGGTCGGCGATGGAATAGCCCGGCGAAACCAGACCCAAGGCGAGAATCGCGTAGGAACGCGCCTACGAGCGCGAGCTACATCGCGGTCGCTGCCGTTACCAGCAATCCGCCGATGATTCCCACGTTGGTCTGGAATCCCTGCTTCGCGCCTTCGCGCGCCGGACCCTCCAGGTCCCAGAAATTGAGCATCAGGATCGAGGCAACGAGCGTGAACAGCACGAGTCCGAGTGCCGCCGGTACGACGTAGAAACCCACCATCACCAGCAAACCGGCCACGACCTGGAACACGGAGGCGACGATCAATGAAAAGCGCGCGAGCGGCACGCCGCGTGCTGCCAGTGCGGAGCTGAGCGGTTGAATGATGAAGAAGTGGTGAACTCCGCCGACGACGAACAGTCCACCCAGGAGCACCCGGCCGAGTCCCAATAAGAATTGCGCGTATTGCATCGCTCGTCCTTCCGCTTGCTGACATCCTGCTGCTGACAATCGAGCTCACGTCCGAGCTTCCAGCACGTCCTGAAGTTGTTTCGTCTTCGTCTCAACGTGCGTCGCGCGCTGGCGTCACTTTGCGACGCGAAACGCGTTGTGACCATGCTTCCCCTCGCACTCACGCTCGGGTGCATGCGGGGGAAATCATGAATACTCAAACTATAGAGCGATCTGCCTTCATTTGTGTCCTCGGTCTGGCCGCTCTCGGTGTCGCTTCACCGGCGCGGACTGCGAATACCCAGCGTGTCGCAGCTCCGCCGCAGGCGACGACCGAAGCGACGACGGCCGCTGCGGCGACAGATCGTTACACCGAAGCGCCCACCGGCTTCGACAACCAGACGAACGGCTTCCTGCGACAGGGACCGGCTTACGACACGCTGAACGAAGACACGGTCGTGGCGCGGCGCTCATTCAACGACAACCGTTTCATCTTCGAGGAAGCGGAAACGGTCGACGATGGCCTCGGTCCGACCTACAACGCGCAGTCCTGCCGTGAATGTCATCAGAACGTGGTGACGGGCGGCGCGAGCCAGATCGCCGAGCACCGCACGGGGCGGCTCGATGCGTCGGGCGGTTTCTTCGAGTCGCTCGGCGGTTCGCTGATCCATTCGCGCGCGACGCATCCGGACATCGTGGAGCGCGTTGCGTTCGAAGACGACGTGCGCACGTTCCGCATCTCGACCAATACGCTGGGACTCGGATTCGTGGAATGCGTCAGCAACGACACGTTGCTTGCGATCCGTGACGCGCAGCCCGCGGCGATGCGCGGAACGGCGACCACGGTGCCTGTGCTCGAAGCGAACAACGCCGGGCGTCTCGGCCGCTTTGGCTGGAAGAATCAGCATGCCAGCCTGGAGTCCTTTGCAGCGGATGCCTATCTGAACGAGATGGGAATCACCTCGCCGTTGTTTCCGGAGGAGAACACATCGAGCGGACGCAACGTCGGCATGGGAACCCCGTTCGATCGCGTTGCCGATCCGGAGGATGACGGCGTAGACGTCAAGGCGTTCGCAGACTTCATGCGCTCGACCAAGGCACCGTCGCGCGGTCCGATTACTGCAGACGTCACTGCTGGCGAGGCGATATTCAACCGCATCGGCTGCGCCGTCTGTCACACGCCGGGCATCAAGACCGCGCGAGCGGGCACGAAGGTGAATGGTGGCGCTTTCACCGTTCCCACCGCGCTCGGGAACAAGATCATTCATCCGTACAGCGATTTTCTCGGGCACGACATCGGCACCAGCGATGGCATACCGATTCTGCCCGGCCCCGAGTTCGCGGCGACCGCGAAGCTGATGCGGACCGCGCCGCTGTGGGCCCTGCGAACGCGGAATCGCCTCATGCACGATGGACTCTCGTTCACGAAGCAGGAAGCGATTCAGCGTCACACGGGACAGGCCGAGGCCGTCACCCAGCGCTACGACGCATTGTCGGACTCGGACCGGACAAAGCTGCTCGCGTTTCTCGACTCGCTCTGAGTCAATAAGGTGAATGGAGGCGGAGTGTGGGCCGCAAGCCCACACTCCCGTCTCTTGCGTGTGACATAACGAAAACCCGCTGCATACGGCGGGTCTCATTTCCGATCCGCCGTGCTAAGGTTCGGCCGAGCGGCTGCAATAATAAGAGTGAGTGAAGGGCAGCCGCGCTTATTCGATGAGTGACATTCCATCGTTGCACCAATTGATCCGGAGTAGTGCCGCGCATCCAGCGCACGCATCCAGCGTTCTGGCGGACGCGCATCAGCGTTGCGCCTACCCGCAGCTGCCCGGATTTCTCGACGCCATCCAGCAGTTCCTCGGCAATGCCGGAGCTCAGCGAGGCGATTGCATCACCGTCGAGCTGTCGAGCTCACTGCCGTCCGCGCTGACCGTTCTGGCGTTGCTGGACGCGGAACACAGCTTCTCGATGCTGCCGCTCGAAGGTCTCGGTGCCAGGGCCGCATCCACTGAGATTCCCGCTCCGCGCTTCGCGAAGTGGATCCTCAGCGTTCGTGCCGACGCTTCCCGGCGCGCAGTCAAACTGAGCGACCCCGCAGATTTCCTGCGGCTTCGTACCAATCCGGACTACCAGCCCGCACCGTCATTGACTGCGAGCGGCCCACCGCGCCTCTACGGACGGACGTCGGGAAGTCTGGGTGCGGCAAAGCTCGCCGTTCGTCACTACAGCCGACTGATCGAGCAGATTCCACCCGTCATCGAGCGCTTGCGGCTCGAGTCTTCACACCGCATCGCTCTGCCGATCCCAATCTTTCACTTGTATGGGTTGGGCGTGGCGTTTCTCCCTGCGCTCGTTGCCGGTGCATCGATCGATCTGCAGGAGCGAGCGAATCTGCTCAGTTTCCTCGAACGCGAAGAGAGCTTCGAGCCAAACGCCGCGTTCATGACGCCGACGTTCTGCGAAGCGTTGCTCCGAGCCAGGAAGGCTCCGCGCCCCTACCGCTTCATCGTCACGGGCGGCGACTGCATCAGCGAATCCGCGCGCACGAAATCCGAATCGGTGCACGGTCCGCTGATCAATGCGTACGGATGCACGGAGCTGGGACTCATCGCAATTTCGGATGTCGGCATGCCCGCCGCGCTGCGCTCGGGCACCGTGGGCCGGCCGTTGCCTGATGTAGAGGTCCGCTTCATCGAACGTGAGGGCGGCACGGAGCTTCAGGTGAGGCGCGCGCGCGCCTTCGACGGTTACGTCGATCTCAATGGCAATGAATTGCAGGTGCCGGCGACATTCGATGGCGAGTGGTATTGCACCAAGGACCTTTCGGCGCCCGGCGCGGAAGGAACGCTGCGCATCCTGGGTCGCTGCGACCTGAGCGTGAACCGCAACGGCATGCTGCTGCCATTTGGCGATGTCGAGAGCCGCTTGCGGGCGATCGAAGGTGTCGAGGATGCCGCAGTGGCGGCGGGTCCGGAAGACATTCGCGGACGCGCGCTGGTGGCCTTCTGCGTGGTGCCGAAAGGGCGCTGGTCGTCGCAGGGATTGCGCGCGCGCTACGCGGAGAGAGCGCCGGCCTTCGCAGTACCTGACACGGTTTGCATCGTAGACGTCTTGCCGAAGCTGGCGAACGGCAAGCTCGACCGCCGGCGCCTGGCGACCATGGCGCAACACGCATCGGAGCAGCAAGCTTGAAGGCTTCCAATGGCACTGTGCTCGGTGAGCACCCGGTCTCGTCGGTAGACGACGTCATCGCCGTCCTGAAATGCGTCGTATCCGAAATGCTGGCGACGCGAATTCCGGCGGACCATATCGATGAAAATGCGCCCTTGCTCGACGGTGGCGTCGGTCTCGATTCGGTCATGCTCGTCGACCTGATCGCCACGATCGAGAAACGCCTGGGCTTCGAATTCCAGGTCAGCGACTTGAGGCCGCGCTCGTTTGCCAACCTCACGACGCTCGCCCACGTCATCGCTGCACGGCTGCAGGAATCGGACTGATCCCGTGGTAGCGGTCATCAGCGACAAGGATGTCGTCCGACATCCTGAGGCGTTCCTCGTCGGTTCCATTGCCGAGCCCAAGGGGCAGAGCGCCGTGCTGGGCGCGATCGTGATCGGGATGGGCGTCGCCGACCTGCAAGCCATCAGGCGTTTCGCGAAACTCGGCGTGGTCGCCGCGCAGATCCGCCTCATCAAGGACTCGGCTCATCACCAGGACGTGCGGCGGCGGCATGCCACCTACGATGAGACGGGCGTGTCCCGCTGCAGGCGTGCGATGGACATGCTCGCCGAGAGGTACGGAGTCGAGCGCTTCATCCTCATGGGCAACTGCGCACTCGCCAACATCTGCTTCAACACTGCCTTGGTCGATACGCGTGTCGCGGGTCTCGTGCTCACCAATCCCTTCGTCCCGCAGTCCTCGATCGGCATTCTCCTGAAGCTGCAGCGACACCTGTTCCGCAAGGAATCCTGGGCCCGGTTCTTCACGGCCTGGAAGCGGCCAGCCGCGGCGGTCCGTGTCGGTGAAGACAGCTCGAGCTTCCCGGAGGACAGCTTCAGCAAGGACATCATGCTACCCGCCGATTTCGGCGCGCGACTGGAGCGGCTGCATAGCGAGCGAGCTGTGCGTACGCTCATGATCTTCTCGAAGAATGAGCCCAGCCTGTACTACTGCCGCCGCTTCCACGGCAAAGCATTCGACACGCTCGCGCGCGCCGGCGCGCTTCGCTTCGAAGTGACGGAGACCGAGGGCCACGACTTTTCCGCGCGCGACGATTCAGCCTCCCGCCTCAACGAGATCGTCACGGACTGGACCAGGAATACGTGGAGCTGACGTCGGCTTTCAGGCGTGATGCAGCGGATCGTCCGAGGGCTTTTCCCCGCGCAAGAGCACGGGCAGGGTGTAGAACAGAATCGCCGCATCGAGATGCCACGAATAATTCTCGATGTACCACACGTCCAGACGGATGCGTTCTGGCCAGCTCAGGTAGGTGTTGCCGCTCACCTGTGCAACGCCCGTGAGACCGGGCCGGACGAGAAGGCGTTTGCGGTCGTGGGCGTCGTAGTTCCGGGCCTGCTCCGGAATGTCCGGCCGCGGCCCAACGAACGACATGTCGCCTTTCAGGATGTTGAGCAACTGGGGCAGCTCATCGAGCTTGCAGCGTCGCAGAACGTTGCCGACGCGCGTCACGCGCGCATCGTTCCAGCGGATTTCCTCGTCGCCGTAGAAACCGTGCGCTTCCTGACGGAACGTGCGGAATTTGTAGATCGTGAACAAACGCCCGTCACGCCCCACACGTGCTTGCCTGAAGAACGCGCCGCCCGGCGAATCCATGCAGACGAGAAGCATCAGAATGAGCAGCACGGGCGACAGGATCACGAGCAGCAACGAGGCGAGCATCACATCGAATGCGCGCTTGCCCCACCCCGGCAGGAAAGTAATCGCAACAGGACTGGAAGGGAGAGCGCTCATGCGACCGATTCGCACGGCTTTTCGAGCTGCGGCAGCAAGCTCGCGGGGGTCTGCAGGTCCGGCACTTTTGCGCCGAGGTCGGCATAGAGCTGCGTCATGCCGTCGTAATAGCGTCCAGCACTGAACTGCTCGCGCACGGCTGTATGCGCCCTGCGACCCATAACCTCAACGGCCTCATCCGGCATGTGCATGACAGCTCGCAGGCATTCCGCCAGGCCCGGCACATCCCCCGGCTCGAACAACCATCCATTCGACCCGTGTCGAACGAGCTCCGGAGTGCCGCCAATGCGGGAAGCGATCACGGGCTTCCCACATGCAAAAGCTTCGAGCACGGCGAGCGAGGCGTTCTCATACCACTCTGAAGGCACCACCACGCAGCGAGCCGCGCGGATGTGATCGCTGAGCTGCTCAGCAGGCAGCCGTTCGATGATCTGCACGCGTGCTCCGAGTGTGCGAGCTTGCTGCTCCAGTGCGTCTCGCTCAGTTCCCCATCCAATGAGCTTCACCGCGCAGTCTGCCAGCGCACACGCACGAAGCAGCGTGTGCAATCCTTTCTCCGGAGCTAGCCTTCCGAAATATAGAACATGATCTCCCGGTGCGAAGCGCGGCGGCCACGCATCCGCATCGACGAAGTTCTGCACGTGGACCAGGCGCTCGCGCGGCCAGCCCCAGCTCGCAAGTTTTTCGAGCTGGAAACGGCTTGGGCACACGATGCGATCGATATATCGCTCATAGAACCCGAGCCAGCGATGCAACGCCGTTTCGAACGCGACGAACGCGCTCAATGCCGTCGAGCCATGTATGCATCGCTTCCGTACCAGCGGCATGAGGCTTCCGCCGCGGCAGTCCTCGCACACACCTTCGCCATCGAACATCTTGTAGGCAGGGCAGGCGAGCTTGTAATCGTGCGCGGTCATCACGACCGGCACGCCGAGCCCGTGCAGCAGCGGCAGGATCGACGGCGAGATGTGATGGTAGACACTGTGAAGATGCACTACATCCGGCTGAAACACGGCGAGCAGCTGCTCCAGCTTGGCGCGCGCCTCACGCGAGTACAGGATCTTTGCGGCAATCCCGATCTTCGTGCCCAGCGAGTACTGGCGTTCGAGCTCAATTTCGTCGACAAAGAACGGCTCCCATGGCGAAGGCAGGTTCTCCCGATGCCGCATCGAGAATACGGCCGTCTGCCAGCCGCGCTCGCGGAACAGCCGATCGTGATCGAGAAACGCCGCGTCGGACCCGGCGCGCCGATAGTGGAAGTTGTTCACCGACAGCAGCCGGGGGTCGTTCATAGCCACAGCGCTCCCTTCCAGAGGAAACGCTGACCCGGCAATTGCGCCTTGAAACTCGAGCGCCCGTGGAGCACTTCGTTATCGTGAAAGAACACGGCCTCGCCGGGTTCGAGACGGATCGCTACCGGATCGAGCCGGGACGGGTCGCTCAGGTACTCGCGGAAACTCGCGCCGAGCTCGCGCGCGGCAGGCGAGGCGTTCTTGCTCAGCGCGTAGTAGTTCCAGCGCAGCGTGAGCGATTCGCCGCGCGACACGATCGGCGCTTCGATCTCGCTCCCACCCTTGCCAAAGCTCACCGGCACGGTTTCGAGACGATGGAGCAGCTCCGGTTGCTCGCTCGAGAGCGTGTCGATCAGCTTCACGCCATCGACGAACAGCGTCGCGCCTCCCTCCGGCGCCGCTTCGTGGCAAACCATGAACACGACGGGCGGAGGCTCGGAAATGTACGAGCCATCGGTGTGGAGCGGTTGAGCAGAGCTGGAATGCCGGAACGTGTACTGACGCTCCGGATCGAAACTCACGTCCGACCACAGGGCGCCGGTCGCCTGACCGGTGCGCGCGTCTTCGTCCACAGCCGCGCGCTCAGCATGGGTCGCCAGTGCCTCATCCCAGAACTCGCGATGTCGTCCGCGCCCGGGGTCCACGCGAACCACTACGAGGCTAGCGTTTCTGCAGGCGCGCATCACGGCCGCGCCCACTTCGTTCGGAGACGCCTCCCCGCGCAAGTCCAGGTGCTTCAGTGACTCCATAGATTCGGTTGTGCCAGGCAGGGTTGCTCGGCGAACGCTTGCAGCCGCGCACGTATCCGACCGTAGTCATCCGCCGTCACGTGACTATGCAGTGGCAGAGTGAGAAGTCTCTCGGCGAACGCTCTCGCGTTGGGAGTGCTCGTTGCGCGAACGAACGGCGCGAGGCTCGCCATCTCCGGCAACAACATCCGGTACATGCGCGACGGTCCGAGCCCGTGCTTCCACAGATCCGCAAATAGCCGGTCGCGCTCGACCTCGGACGGCAATAGCAATGGATATCGCCACAGCCCCTCTGTGTGCCCGTGCATGCTGCTGCATTCCGCGGTTCCGCACGCGGCTGCGTGGCTCGCGACGTCGAACAGCGAGCCACCGACATCGTTCACGATGGTCGCGACGCGCCGTTGCCGCCATGTACCGAGGTTATTGTGAGACCTGATCGCCCGGTCGAGATGCGGCGTAAGCTCCCCGCGGAAAGGCGTGAGTGCGTCGAGCTCGCGGTACTGGATGGCATCCGTGCGCATGATCCGTGAGAGCAGCGAATATGCGATGGGATGAATCCCTGCATTGTGGGAGGCGCATTCGAGCCAGTGGCGGACGCGGCTCCTGACGTGATTGACCTGCGGCACCGGAGCCGGGGGCTGCGGCAGCGATTGATCACGGCTCTGCAGGAGCAGCCCACCGTGTCGCAGGGAAACGGGCTTGCCGCGACCGAAACTGAGCACGACCAGGTCCGCACTCGATTGCACTGGTGATCCAGCAGGAAAAGCATGCGCTGCATCTTCCACCAGCAGCGCGCCTGCCTCCCGACATACGGCTCTCAGCGCGAGATCGTTCGCCGGCAGACCGAGAAATCGCACGTACAGAACGGCAACCGTATGCCGGCTCATCACATTCGCGACGCTGCGAGGATCGAGCCAGGGCAAACCGGGCAGCACATCAGCGACGACGGGCGTTGCTCCGGCGAATCGAACGGCGCTCACGACGTCCGGGCACGCGTAAGCGGGAATGATCACTTCCGCTGGCTGTCGGGCAGCGCCATGCTGAACGGCCACTCTCACTGCTGCTGCCAGCGCAGCGGTTCCCGAGCCATACCAGTGTGCACGCAGCGAGGAGGAGAGGCGCATCTCGAGGCCGGCGCGCCACCTTCTATGAGTGTCACCCCGCATCCTCACGATCGACGGTAACGGCGCCGGCTCCCCGACGGGCCGAAGCATTCTCATTATTCTTAGCTCCTCGCCTGGGCGGGTGCGGCCGGAGTTTGATTCAGCGGGCAAATACTGGCAACGATCTGCCCCATCTGCCGCACCTCGTCCGATGAAGCTTCCGGACCCAGCAGCAAACACAGAATTCGGCAGCACAGGGATTCCGTGACAGGCATCGGCTGCGGGCGCTCGATGAACGGCAACCGGTTCAGCGGATTGGCGAAGTACACGCGGCTCTTGAATCCGGCCGCATCCAGCGCCTCGATCGCTCGCTGGCGGAGCTCGGTCCGCGGGAACACAACCGGAAAGTACGCGTGGTTTACCCTGGCGGAGGTGTTCAGGCGCTGGAGTTGCACGGAACTCGATTTCCTGAGCTGCTCGCGCAGCGCTTGCGCCAGCACACGGCGCCGCCTCAGCACACCGTCCGCATTGTCCAGCAGCGTCAGGCCCACAGCCGCGTGAAGCTCGCTCATGCGTCCATTGATGCCGAGCGCGAGCACCTCCTGTTCTTCGTCCGCTCCATTGTTGACGATGAGTCGCGCGCGCTCGCACGTCTCCGCGTCACGCAGGATGACGGCCCCACCTTCAACGGTGTGAAACAGCTTGGTTGCGTGCAGGCTCAGGACGGACGCGTCACCGAACGCGAAGACGCTCTTGTCCGCATAGCCCACGCCAAATGCATGAGCCGCGTCATATACCGTCCGCAAGCCGTGACGATGGGCGATGCGCTCGATGCCCGCGACGTCACAAGGATTGCCGAACGTGTGAACGGCAAGCACCGCACTCGTGTTCTGGTTGATCTCGCCCTCGATGCCGCGCGGGTCGAGATTGAACGTGCTGGGATCGATATCCGCAAACCGGGGCTGCAGACCCACCCAGCACAGCGAGCTGGCAGTGGTTGTCCAGGAAAACGGCGAGGTGATCACTTCGCCCGTCAGCCCGAGCGCCCGATAGGCCACCTGCAGGGCAAGCGTGCCGCTGCTCGTGAGGACCAGATGCTCCACGCCGAGATAGTCGGCCAGGCGCGTTTCCAGCTCGCGCGCCTTCGGGCCGTTGTTCGTCAGGACTCCAGAGTCGAACACCCCGCGCGCGAGCGCCGCGAACCGCTCCGCATCCGGCACACTGATCGGGGTGCTTCGGGGCGGGCGTTTGCTCATGCCACCACCGGCTGGAGTGAGTCCGGCATCCGTGTCAGCTCCCGTTGCATCTCCTGCATGGACGGGAACTCCAGCACTGCGTAGCCCAGCGTCTCCGCCGAGGAGGAGAATTTGCGGACCGGCGTACCCGGTTTGGCTAGAAACTCGAGCTCGCGGATGTACGGCGTGAGAGATGAGTCGACGGAGTACCCGGTGAGGTTCCCCTCCCGGCGCGAGTGGATCATCCACGAGGCATGAAAGCCGGAGTGGCGCGCGGTGTAGTCGGACGGATGCACTTCTTCGCCGAGCGCCAGGCGAACGGCGATGTCGGCGAGATCCACGCTCGTGTGTGCGCGGATCACGTCCGGCAGACAGTTACCTCCGGCGCGTGGCCCGATTTCGATGATCACCACATCTCCGGCCGCATCGATCATCGCATCGAGATTGAACACGAGGTTCCGGATGCCGAGCGCGGTGAACAGGCGCTGCAGCTCGCCCATGAGCCTTGCGCGATCCTCGGGCGCGAGATGTCCGGGGAAGCTTTCGCCCACCGGGGCATGCGGGCAGCACTCGGCGTCGAAGTGCTCATCGCCAAAGCCACCGAAGACGAGCTTGCCATCGACCACGAGACCATCGCCGGCGATCTGCCGCCCCTGACGCGCCAGCCACTGCTCCATGACGATCGTTCCGGAGCGCGAATACCGGCAGGCGTTCCGATATGCCGGCTCGACTTCGCTTCTTTTCTCCACCCGGCTCACGCCCTTGCTGCCGGACGAATCACACGGCTTAACCATAATCGGAAAACCGAGCATCTCGGCGGCGGCGAGCACTTCGTCAAGCGTGGCAGGCGCCGCGAAGCGCGGGGCCTTGAACCCGTGCGCCCAGAGAAAGGCACGGAAAGCGGGCTTGTTGCAGAGGAGGCGTACCGCCTCGGGCGGTGCGCCGGGCAGATTCAGCTCGGCAGCGACAGAAGCGGCCGTTGGAGCGGCAGGATCGGAGGCAAACGCCAGGACGCCATCGACACGGCAGCGGCGCGCCAGCTCGAGAACTGCAGCCTCGTCCGTGGTGCTGACGTTGTACGATTCATCCGCGTAGCGATGCCCGGGATTCTCAGGCAGATAGTCGCAGGTGATCACATGGTGACCCGTGTGTCGCGCCTGCCGGATCGCCGGTATTTGAAAGGCCGATCCCCCCAGAATCAACAGTCTCTTCAAATTCGCACCCTGTGCGCACGGACTTTCTAACGGTCCGGTCCCTTATCGTCCCTCCTAAATTGGCGGGGTGCGAAGGATTAGTCAACTGCGCTGCGCGACACTGCTAAGTTCTTGAACGGGTGGGATTGCGTGGCCGATCTCGGCCGTGTCAGGCGAGTGGTGATCTGCCGCGATCAGCGAGTAGAACACCGGCACGACGAACAGCGTGAACAACGTGCCGATGATCATGCCCGCGACGAGGATGATGCCGATGCTGTTGCGGGCCGCTGCTCCGGGGCCTGACACGAGCACCAAGGGGAGCTGACCCAGCACCATTGCGGCGGACGTCATCAATACTGGCCGCAAGCGAGTGAGCGAAGCGTCGCGTAAGGCATCCATTCGTGACAGCCCCGCCGCCTGCCGCGCATTCGCGAATTGCACGATGAGGATGCCGTTCTTTGCGACGAGTCCTACCAGCGTGATCAGCCCGACCTGCGAATAGATGTTGATCGTCGTCAGGTCCAGGAAGCTGAACAGCAGCGCGCCGGAGATCGCGAGCGGAACGGACCCAAGCAGCACGATGAGCGGATCGCGGAAACTGCTGAACTGCGCAGCCAGCACCAGATAAATGAGCACGACCGAGAATCCCAGTGTCACGGTGAGCGCGGAGCCTTCGCGACGGATCTGCCGCGATTCACCCGCGTAGTCGATGGTCACCGAGCCGCCGGCAGCCGCCGCTGCATCTTCGAGAACGCTCAGTGCTTCCTCTTTCGTGGCACCGGGCGCCACACCGCCAAAGACTCGGACGGCATTCTGTTGCTGAAAGCGGTTGAGCGCGCGCGGCGCCGTGCTCGTCTCGACGTGCGCGAACGTGGAAACGGGCACGAGCCGCCCATCGGGCGTCTTGATCTTCAGATCGAGCAGCGGGCCGAGCGTTGCGCGGTCCTCTTCTCCGATCTGCGGGATCACTTTGTAGCTGCGATCGAAGAAGTTGAAGCGGTTGACGTAGTTGCCGCCGAGCAGGGTGCCGAGCTCGCGTCCCACGCTCGCGAGATCGAGCCCGAGGTCTGCGATCTGTTCGCGGTCGAGCACGACGCGCGCCTCCGGCAAGTCGATCTTCAGGTCCGTATCGACATACAGGAATTTGCCGCTCTTCCATCCGGCGTCGAGCACGGCGCCCGTCGTTTCGAGCATCGCCTCCGGGGCCGCATTGCTCTGGAGCACCATCTCGACGTCGTACTGACCGGGCGTCGGCAGCGGCGGATCGAGGCGCGGGAACACTCGCACACCCGGCACTTGTGAGAGTGCGCCGTACACGTCGCCGTAGATCTCTTCGGTGGAGCGCTCGCGCGTGCGCCAGTCCTTCATGACGATGCCGCCGAATCCACCCCAGGCCTCGGTCTGGGACCACACGTACTCCGCCTCGGGGAACGATTTGCTGGCGCGAACGATGCGCAGGGATTCGCCGTCGGTTGCTTTCAATGTCGAATCCGGTGCGGCCTCATAGAAAAGGCTGATGTGACTCTGATCCTCGACGGGCGCCAGCTCCTGACGCGAGAACATGTAGAGCGGCCATGCGGCGAGCGTGATCAGCAGTGCCGCCGCGACGATCGCGAAGCGCATCTCCAGCGCACGATCGAGCATGCGCCCGTACGTGTCGCGCACGACCTCGAACCCACGGTTGACCAGCCTGGTCAGCCGGCCCTCGGCGCCATGCTCGTGCACGAAGCGCGAGCTCATGACTGGTGACAACGTGATCGCCACGATGCCGGACACGATCACGGCTGCAGCGAGGGTGATGGCGAACTCGAGGAACAGCGAGCCGGTGAGCCCGCCCTGGAAGCCGATCGGCGCATACACGACGGCGAGCGTGATCGTCATGGCGATGATCGGGCCCACCAGCTCGCGCGCGCCGCTGAGCGCGGCCTCGATGCGAGATTTGCCGAGTCGTACGTGCCGCTCCACGTTCTCGACGACCACGATGGCATCGTCCACGACCAGGCCCACCGCCAGCACGATCGCCAGCATCGTCAGCAGATTCAGGCTGAAACCGAAGGCGAGCATGACGACCGCCGCGCCGATCAGCGACACGGGCATCGCGATGAGCGGCACCAGCGCCGTGCGGATCGATCCCATGAAGAGGAACACGGCAAGGCCGACGATCACGATCGTTTCCGCGAGGGTCTTCGTGACCTCATGCAGCGCGTTTCGCATGAACATCGTGCCGTCCCACACGAGACGCATCTCGATGTCTTTCGGCAGAGTGGGGCGGATGCGCTCCATCTCGTCGCGCAGGCGTTGTGAGACATCCAGCTCGTTCGAGCCGATGAGCGGCCACACGGCGAGATACACGCCTTCTTCCTCGCTGTACTTCGCGATCTGAACGGCTTCCTCGGCGCCCAGCTCGACGCGGGCAACGTCCTTCAGCCGCACGATCGCGCCGCTGCGGTCGGCGACGATCAGGTCGGAAAACTCTTCGGCAGAACGCAGGTCGGTGTTTGCGAGCAGGTTCACCTGCACGAGGTTGCCCTTGGTCTGGCCAACGGCGGCGAGATAGTTGTTGCGCTGGAGGGCCGCTTGCACATCACCGGGCGAAAGATTGAGCGCGGCGAGACGATCGGGATCGATCCAGACGCGCATGGCGAGCTGTCGACCGCCATCGATACTCACACGCTGCACGCCTTCGAGCGTGGCGATCTGAGGCTGCAGGGTTCGCACCAGCCAGTCCGTGATGGCGGGTACGGTGCGTTGCTTCGATGAGAAGCTGAGATAGAAAGTGGCGTACGGACGATCTGCGCGCTGCACTTCGACGACGGGCGCTTCTGCTTCCTGCGGCAGTTCGGAGCGGACCTGCTGCAGGCGCGCGGTTACCTCAGCAAGCGCGCGCGTGCTGTCGTGGTTGAGTTTCAGACGCACGGTGACCGTGCTCAGCCCTGCGCGACTGTTCGACTCGATGTAGTCGACGCCACCGATGGACGACACGGCGCGCTCGATCGGCGTGGTGAGAAAACCGCGCACCGTCTCCGCGCCCGCGCCGTAGTAGACGGTCGTGATGACGATCGAGGAGCTCTCGATCTTCGGATATTGCTGTACCGGCAAAGCGGAAATCGCCCGCCAGCCAACGAGCACGAGCACCACGTTGACGACGATCGCAAGGACGGGGTGCTTGATGAAAACATCCGTGATCGAACGCATGATCAGCTCCCGCTGGCGGTCCGGACTGGCGCGTCACCTGTTATCGCGACGAGCACGGCGTCCCGCAGCTTGAATGAGCCCGAGATGGCCACCTGCTCGCCGGCCGCGAGGCCGTCCTCGATCACGACTTCGTCGCCGAGCACTGTGCCTGCGCGTACCGGCCTCATGTGAGCGCGTGTCTTGCCGTCCTTGTCTCCGGTGAGTACGAAGACGTGATCGCCGGTGGGTCCCTTGCGGAGGGCGCTGACGGGAACTGCAACGGCCATTCGCTCCGCGCCCGTCGGCACGCGTACGCGCACAGACGCGCCGGGCGAAACTGCGCGCGCGTCGTCGATCCTTGCGCGCACGACGGCATTGCGCGTGTTCGGATCGACGCGCGCATCGATGGCCAGAATCTTTGCGGAGATGGGCTTGCTGTCGTCGTTGTCCGCGAACACGTCGACCTGGCCGCCCCGCTGCAGGTGAGCCGCTACGCGTTGGGCGACGGTGAAGTCCACGTGGGCAGCTTCATCGACTCCTTGCAGAGTGGTTAGCTCGGTACCCTCGTTGAGGTACTGGCCGGGATGCACGTCTGCAATGCCGACGCGCACCCGGAATGGCGCGCGGATGGTCTTGCGCGCAATGACGGCTCGAGTGCGCGCGATCTGTGCCCGCGCTACATCACGCTCCGCGACCGCGCGGTCGAGCTCCATCGCCGACGCGGCACGCTGCTCGCTCATACGTTGCACGCGCTGGAGCGAGACATCCGCCAGTTCTGCCTGCGCCTGCAGCGCTTTGAGCTCGGCTTCTTCGACCGACACATCGAGTGCGACGAGCACCGTGCCAGGTTCGACGATTTGCCCAGGCGTCAGCGTCACATGACGAACCGTACCAGCCAGCTCGTTGCGCAACGTGATCGAGCGCATGGCGAGGACCGTCCCGATTGCGGTGGTCGCCGGATAGTGCGGACGCTCCTTCGCCACCGCGGCCTGGACCGACTCCATCGGTTCAGGCTGATTCGCGGCCGCGGCGGTTGCTGCGCTGATGGAAGCGTATTTCCACAGCCCGAGCACTACGGCACCGGCGATTACCACTCCAACCAGCACCGCTGAACTTGTTCGTGTACGGCTATTCATCGGCCGCGTCCTCCTGCTCGTATGACGGATGGGCGTCGCTTGTTGTGACCGTTTTTGGGATTCGTCTGCTGCTGCAACGACTGCGCGACGGTGCTTTCGAGCGCCTTCCGCACGCGGACGACGAGGTCCTGATTCACGTCCGCCAGTCCCAGCACCCAATAGAGCCAGAGCCCGTCGATGGCAGCGGCAACGGCCTCGCCGACGCCCGGCGGCAAACCGTCGTTCGCGACGCGCTTTTGCAGATCGCTGTACGCCTCGCGCATCGGCGCGATCAGCGAGGGGTCCTGCGCGAGGGCCGCGAAACACGCGGCGGAGCTTCGTTGCAGCTCCCGGGTCCAGCCCTTTGCGTCGGAGAGACAATGATCGAGGAGCGCACGGCACATGCGGCCGGGGCCGGCGGGCGTACGTTCGTAGCCCTCGGTGTAGCACTTGCGCCAGCTGTCGGCGGAACGCCTGACCAGCGCTTCGATGAGTCGATCCTTCGAAGGGAAATGATGGAGCAGGCCGCCTTTGCTCATGCCGGCCTGGGCAGCAACCGCGTCGAGCGTCAGGTTACCAATGCCTTGCCGGACTACGACCGCTTCCGCCGCGTCGAGTAGAGTGTCCCGCAGCGTCTTGCCGTCGATCCGTTCCATGGGCACAAGCTACCGTCCGGACGGTCGGAACTGAATCGCCCACAGGCAGGGCAGGGCGTCTCCCGAAAGAGAGAGCCGCTAATCGGCGGGTCGCACTTCGACTCCCGCGAACAGCCCGCCATGCACGTCGCGCAGCCGGCGCCGATCGTCGTTCGTCAACCGCGAGGGGTCGAACACATAGATCCGCCCCCCGCACGTGCGGATGTACGACGGCATTTTCGACCGCACGGCCGTCAGGACGTCGATGCGCGAGAATCGATCGCCACCGGCCCCGCATGGATGCGTGTGGTAGATCGCGACGATGCGAAACGATGGCGGTAGGGCCGCGACGTAACTGACGCTGACCTTGCTTCCACTGGTGACCGGAACGGTGAACCCGTAACGCCCTCCGTGCTCCACGATGACGCCACCCCATTCGTGCGGGCCTTGCTCGATGCTCGCGAGCACTGCGACCGCCGCGCGATCCCGCGAGGCGTGCAGCTCGACTGACGGCGCGAGCATCGCATTCGGGCCGGCGCCTTCGACCACGCCAATGCAACAACAAAGCCCGACTACCGCCAGATTCCGGCTTTTGTGGAGCGTCGCCATGCGATTGCCTGCGGCTTGCCCTTACGGTCCGCAGACTTGCGAGCGCGCGCGGACCGGGCGGTACAATCCGGCGGCGACGTCTCAAGATTCCTTGGCGATTACTCAATAAGTCTCAAAGCCGAGGGGAGCCGCGATGGAACAGCGCGCGCACCACGTCATTTACGAGTTCGGCGAGTTCCGGCTCGATCCGCTGCAGCGGCAGTTGCATCGTGGGAATGCCCCCGTTGCGCTCACCGGCCGTGCGTTCGACGCGCTTCTCTATTTCGTCGAACACCGTGGCGAGCTTCTCGACAAGTCCGTTCTGATGAAGGCCCTGTGGCCCCACGTGATCGTGGAGGAGGGCAATCTCTCGCAGACCGTGCACACTCTGCGCCGCGTGCTTGGCGAGCAGCGCTTGTTGGTTACCGTGCCGGGGCGCGGCTATCAGTTCGTCGCGGACGTAAGGACCTCGGGACGAATCGAGCAACCTCGGCGGACACGATGGGCCGCGATCGCTTCGATGGCAGGGTTGCTGGTGGCCGTCGTCGGAATCGCGATCTGGTTCTGGAGCAGGCCGGCGCCCACGGAAGCGCGTGCATCGATCGCAGTGCTGCCTTTGACCAACATGACCGCCGACCCGGCCCAGGAATACTTTGTCGACGGCCTGACGGAAGAGCTGATCACGACGCTCGCCTCGATCTCCGGCATCGAGGTGTCCGCGCGTAGCTCCGTGTTCGCGTACAAAGGCAAGAGAACGGACATCCGGCAGGTCGGCCGCGAGCTTGGCGTAACACATGTACTGGAAGGAAGTCTGCGCACGTCTGGCGAACAGATGAGGCTGAGCGCCCAGCTCATCGACGCTCACACGGGTAACAATGTCTGGGCGCAGACGTATGACCGCAAGCTCGCGGACATCTTCAAGGTACAGGACGAGCTGGCGATCTCCGTCGTGCACGCACTGGCGCCGCACATCAGAGGCGGGAAATTCCCGGGCACGATGCGGACCCATCCAACCCAGGATGTGGAAGCCTATCGGCTATGGCTGCAGGCGACGGAGTATGAGCCGACCGAAGAGAATCTGCGCCGCGCGGTGGTGCTGCTACGGGAGGCAACGCGCCGCGACCCGCAGTTTGCGAGTGCATGGGTCGTCATGGCGGGCATGTACGCGCAATCGCTTTCGTTCGGATATCAGTTACCCGGCGCGCTGACTGAATTCGAGAGCGCGGCGACGCGCGCCTATGAGCTCGCTCCGGATTCGTCGGAAGCGGATTTTGCGAAGTTTCTGCTTCACCTCGCTCGCGGGAACTGGCTGGAAGCCAGCGAGCATTCTCGTGGCACGCTGGTCAAATTCGCGAGCCCGACCAAGCGCAGCTCGCAGGCGATGGATCTGATGGCGGGCATCGGACGCGTGCGCGATGCATTGAGTGTCGTCGAGGAACAGCAAAAGGCTGCGCCTCGCGAGCCGGGCATCCTCATGCAGCTGGCCGTGCTGAACGCGATGCTCAACCGGGATGCGGAGGCGCTTCGTTGTCTCGATCTCGCGCGCGCACTGGGTGTGCCTGAAGATTTGCCGCCGATGCATGCCATTCGTTCGGCAGCGGCGGTTCACGCTGGGGACTATGCCGAGGGTGCGAGGCGGGCGGCGGCGGGACTTCCCGCGGGTCTGCGCATCGCGGGCAGCGATGAACTGCTCACGCGAGTCTTTCGCGGTGTGACTGATCCCTCGCAAAAAGTCGCTGCTGTCGCGGCGGTGAAACCTTTTGTCGATGCGATCGACGCCAATACGCAGCACACGTATCCCTACGCCATGCTGATCTACGTGATGACCTGGTATACGCGCCTCGGCGCGCTCGATCGCGCCTATGAGCTCGCGGACCGCTGGATCGACCACTACAAACAGGCCGGCCTCGTGGGCGTACCCTTCACGATATTTCTATGGAGCGAGGACATGCGCCCCTTCCGCGCCGACGCGCGTTTCCATGACTTCGCCACGCAGCTCGGCTACATGGAGATCTGGCAGCGTGACGGCCTGCCGGACGGGTGCTCGATGCGCGCAGCGAAGCTTGTCTGCAGGTAAGGGACTAAACTCGTGGCGTCCTGGCCAAGGAGATGAGCGATGCGCGGCAGTTGTTTGTGTGGAACGATTGAGTACGAAGTGTCGCAGCTCGACTCGCCGATCGAGCACTGCTCGTGCCGCTTTTGTCGCAAGGCGTCTCGACATGATCATTCTGCGGGTTGCAACGCTCGACGAGAATCCGGGCGCTACGCCGCAGCTTCACATCTGGACCTCGCAGGAAGTGCCGTGGCTGCACTATGGACTCGACGTCAACGCTTATCCGGAATGGGAACCCGGACATCGTTCGTAGACGAGCTGCGCGGCGGCCAGGTCCTCCAGTGCGGTTCCAACTGACTTGAAGAAGAAAATCTCCTCGGCGGTGGATCGGCCTGGGATCGTTCCTTTGCAGAGGTCGCCCAGAGTGGCGTGGAGATTTGTGGCGCTCCACGCGCCCTCGCGTATGGGAACTACCAGGTCACCGCTCTTCACCAGAGCCTCCTCGGTATCGACGACGACCTTCGAGCGTTTGACGGTCTCATCGTCGGCCTCACGGGTGTGAGGCTGGAAGCTTCCGATCAGGTCGACGAACATTCCCGGCCTGAGCCACCGCCCCTGGACGACGATGCGATCTGCTTGCGTGGCGCAGCTCACTGCGTCGGCAACCTTCATACCTTGCTCCAGATCGAAGCACGGCGCGCATTCGAACCCGTCGCGCGCGAGTTGTTCGCACAGAACCACCGCGCGCTGCGCGGTCCGGCTCCAAACCAGAACGCGCCGAATAGGCAACACAGCGCGATACGCAGCAGGAAGCAGCGATGCAATGCGTCCGGTTCCGGCTACCAACAGAGTGGCCGCATCCCGCCGCGCGAGGAACGAAGCAGCCAACGCAGAAGCCGCAGCCGTACGGTACGAAGTGATTTCGGCTCCATCGATGATGGCGAGCGCGGCGCCAGTGCGCTTGTCGCACAACATGTACGTCGATGAGAGGGAAGGCAGCCCCGCCTGCGCATTCGCCGGCGCGACAACCGCTACCTTCAACCCCATATACCGGTCGTTCCACGCCGGCATCAAAAACAATGTGTTCCGCCCCGCCTCATGCGGCACCTCGTGAAGATGCCGCGCCGGCGTCACACACGGCGCCGCAAACGCAGCTCTCAGTGCGGCCACCAGGTCGCCGAACGGCAAAAGTCGCTGCACCGTGCGTGCATCGATGTTCAAGACTTCGCGCGCGTCCGTCATCGCTTCCCATTCTCTGCCGCGCCGATTTTCTGCATCAGTCGCCCCATTAGCACATCACACAACGTTCCGGCGCGCCAGCAGGAGCCAACATTCTTAGGCACTCCTTCTGTCACAGAACGATTTTCGCGCAACTCTGTCGTCGTACGAAAGTACGTAGGCGCAGCGCGCCGTGCAGACTGGATTTGCGGGCTCGTAGGCCGTGCAGGCTGCCATCTCGTGGCGCCGAGAATACGCGGAGCTCGTTTGGGTACCGAAGTACTTCACGCGGCGGCACGCACTTGCCGCGCCGATCAGCGGTATTCGTCGGCATGGCACGCTGACGCTCGGGATGGATGAGCTATGCACGAAGCATTAGTCGATAGTCCCGCGGCGTGACGCCGTAGTGGGTTTTGAAGGCCTGGCCGAAGTAGGTGGCGTTGCTGAAGCCTGATTGGAAGGCGATTTGGGTGATCGTGGGGTGGCGGGAGGCGGGTCTTTGAGCAGCAGCGCGCAGCGCTGCAGACGGTGACGGCGGACGTAGGAGGAGAAGGTTTCGCCGTTGGCGGCCAGCACGGCGCGGAGATAACGCTCGGAGACGCCGACGTGGGAGAGCACGCTGTCGCCCAGCGCGGGAGACAGGCCCGCGCTGCCTGAAGAACCGAGCTCGTTGCCCAACGAGCGGAGGAGAGCGAGCAGCATTCGAGAGGCGGCTGAATCGGGCCTCATCAGACGGCCAACCAGATTCTGCGCGCCCGGCACACGTGTCTCCAGACGCTCACGCGGAATATCGATGCACAACGTGCGCAGAAGGCGAGCTTCCTCACGACAGGAAGCCCGCGCGTAGAGAAAGATTCCACTGAAAGTGCTCCTGGCCGCGGCCGCAGGTTCCGCGGAGCTGGAGTAACACTACCGCGCTACTGGAGTTCACGCCATCCGCCCCGGCTATGCTGACCCTCAAACCAGAGGCATCGGCATGCAGCGAAGGCAGTTCATGGGCCTTGGATTGGGCGCGGTCGGCGCTGGCGCGATCGCGACCGGTCAGAACACGCTCACAACCCGGCCCGGGCTTCCGCCAGGCCTGACCGAATCCGACTTCGCAGACGCGAACGATCCAGGAAAGCAGCTCTTCGACAGGCACTGCGCCGAATGCCACGCGCCCGGGCACGGCCATCCGGGAACGCAACGCCTCGCATGGAGCCGGGGCGAGCGCTACGCGGTGCTCGAGCAGCGGAAGGATTTAAGTGCGGATTACATTCGGGTTATTGTTCGTCGCGGCCTGTTCGAGATGCCCCCGTTTCGTCCAACAGAACTATCGGATGAGGATCTCGCCCGGCTCAGCGCATATCTTGCAGGCAGGAGAAAACGATGACGACGATTGCCGTGACTGGCGCCTCAGGTAACCTCGGCCGGGCGACGCTGCAGTTCCTTGCGAAGAAAAAGGTGCCTGCGAATAGCGTGGTGCTCGTCGTGCGTGATGCGGCGAAAGTGAAGGAGCTGGCGTCGCAGGGCTTTCAGGTGCGACATGGCGACTACACCGACGCCGGTTCGCTCGAGAAGGCGTTCCGCGGCGTCGACAAGCTGCTCTTCATTTCAACGAGTGCGCTGGGTGAAGAGCGGATGCGCCACCATCGCAACGTCGTCGACGCGGCGCGCGCTGCCTCTGTCGGGCACGTTCTTTATACGAGTGTCGTGAAGCCCTCGGCGTCAGCGATCTTTGCGGCGAGCCCGGGGCACTTCGCCACCGAAGCGCTCGTTCGTGAATCCGGCATCCCGCATACGTTCTTCCGCAACAACCTGTACATGGACCTGATCCCTTTCCTGTTCGGGGGCGCGATCCAGAGCGGAGTTTTGATGAGCTGCGCCGGGGAAGGTCGCGTGGGATTCGTAGCGCGTGCAGACATTGCGGAGGCACTCGCGGCTGCTCTCACGAGCAGCGCCAAGCTGCGAAACAGTTACGAGATTACGACGAGCCGGGCCGCCTACGGACTCGCGGAGATCGCTGCCTCGCTGGGCAAGGCGAACGGCAAGACCGTTCGCTACGCCAGCATCTCACCCGATGAATTCCGCAAGACACTCGAGGGATTCGGCGTGCCGGCCGAAGGAGTCGCGTTCTCGGTGGCTCTCGCGGAAGCCATGCGGGCGGGTGAGTTCGACGAAGTCTCGCCTGATCTGCAAGTGTTGCTCGGTCGCGCGCCGACGGATCTCGACACGTTTCTGGCCGCCGCGAAGCCGGGGTAAGTACAGCCGACGATTCAGCGATCAGCGAAGAATTTGCGCATGTCCTGCAAAAGGAGCTGCGGCTGCTCCAGCGCTGCGAAGTGACCACCGGCCGGCATGTCCGTCCATGAAACAATGTTATATCTCGGCTCGAGCCACGCGCGCGGGACGAGATACGGTTCCTTGGGAAACGCAGCTACACCCGTCGGCACGACAATCCGCGGATGAAGGAAGATTGGTGGCTGAATGCCGGCGCTCTCGAAGTAGATGCGTGCAGCGCTTGCGATGCTGTTGGGCGCCCAGTAGAACATCAGATTTGTGATCAGAACGTCGCGGCTGAACGCGCGCAGCAACTGTCCTCCGCAGTCGGACCACGTCCGAAACTTCTCCAGCACCCATGCAGCGAGACCCGCTGGCGAGTCCGCCTGCGCAAGCGTCAACGCATCCGGCTTCGTGTTCTGCAAGTGCAGATATCCGGTTTCGGCCTGCATCTTCGCACCGAACGACTTCGCTTCTTTCGTGTTCGGGTCGAGCGGGTGTCCGGAGGGCATGTTGATGTGCAGTCCCGTGATCGCATCCGGAAACCGCATTGCCATGCGCGAGCCGACAATGGTGCCCCAGTCGCCACCCTGAACGCCGTACCGGCTGTAACCCAACGTGCGTGTCATCAGCTGGTGAAACGCCGCCGCGATCCGATCGGCATGCCAGCCTGATTCAGCAGGCTTGCCGCTGAACCCGAACCCCGGCATCGAAGGCACGACAACGTCGAACGCCGGGCCACCGCCATGGCGCTCAGGATCGGTGAGCGGCTCGATCAGCTCGGCGAACTCGCAGATTGAGCCCGGCCATCCATGCAACAGCAGCAGTGCTCCCGCCGATGGCTGCTGCCGGGCCCGCACATGGAACAAATGAATGTCGACACCATCCACCGGCGCAATGAACTGCGGAATGCGATTCAGTCGCGCCTCCTGCGCACGCCAGTCATACCCGCTGCGCCAGTACTCGCAAAGCGCCCTCACTTCCTCTACATCCGCGCCGTACTTCCACCCGGCACCCGGCATGGAGTCCGGCCAGCGAGTCTGCGCAAGCCGCGTGCGCAGGTCGGCAAGTACCGAATCGGGAACGTCGATGCGATGAGGCGTGAGCATGTTCGGGTCTCGCATGCAATCGGTGAGGCTGGTGCTTCTTTCCAAATATATCCCGATCTGATGTTCGTACGTTTGTGACTCTAAAGTTGTGCACATCCGATTTGTGTTTGCTAGCCTGCGCTCAACCCTGAGGAGCAAACACAATGTAATGCGAAGGCCGTCTCACCGGCCAACGATGGTCGGAGAAAGAACATGGCCAGCATGATCGATACGGATCGTTTCCGCAGCAAGGCCGCTGCTTCACAGACAACCGGAAGTGGTGGAGGCGGCGTGGACGAAACTCAAAGACGGCTCGCTGCCGTCGAATCATCAGTCAATGCACTTCGATCTGAAGTGAGCGAACTTCGTGGTGACGTCAAAGCCATCCAGGCTCAGATGGAACACTTCGCAACGAAGGCCGAATTGAAGGACGTCAGGGTCGAAATCCAGGTTTTGCGAACGGAGACGCAGGTCGGGCTGCAGGCCCTGCGAATGGAGATGCAGGTAGGGCAGCAGGCCCTGCGAGTGGAAATGCAGGCTGTCCGGACCGAAGTGCACGCGGCGATCAGGACTGAGATCGCTCAGCTGGAAAGCAGGCTCCAGGCCCGTCAAAACAGAGCGATCCAGTGGTATGTCGGCACCGCCATCGCGTTTACCGCCGCCATCTGCGCGTTCATGAAGTTCTTGCAGTGACATCGTCGGGCAGGCGCATCCAGTTGCCGGGATGATGCGTATCAAAGTGGCACCGGGGATTGATAGTCCGGCTGTCTCAGCCTGAAAAACCGTAGTTCCGATGCAGGAACAGCTGAAAAAAGATACGCGTGTGACCGAACGCGGGGATCCGCATGGGCCGGAAGCGGCTGCCCATGCGCACGCCCTCGTGGGCCTCGTCCAGCGGGTGAGCGGGGGCGATCGGGATGCGCTCGCCGAGCTCTACGATCTCACGGTCACCCGCCTGTTCGCCCTCGCCAAGCTCATCCTCAGGAACACGCATGACTCGGAAGAGGTCGTGTGCGACGTCTACACGCAGGTGTGGCAGAGCGCGGCGGAGTATCGCGTCGAGCGTGGCGCCGTCATGCCCTGGTTATTGATGATGTGCCGGAGTCGTGCGCTGGATCGCTTCCGTCGCAACCGCGTGCGCGCACAAGCAGTCGCGACTCACTCCGCCGACGTGATCGAAAGCGAAGCGCAATCATCGCATCCGGGTCCGGAAGACATTCTCAATCACATCCAGCAAGGCACCGCGGTCCACCGCGCACTCGAGACCCTGACACCGGTGGAGCGGCGGCTCGTCTCACTGGCGTTCTTCAAAGGCATGAGTCACGGGGAGATCGCCGCTGAGTGCACACTGCCCCTGGGAACCGTGAAGTCACACATCCGGCGGGCATTGAGGACGCTTCGCGTCGAGCTCGTCGAAGGGGGAGCCCGTGTGCCCGCGAACGGATGACGTGAACGGCGACGGCCTGGACGAGAAGCTGGTCGGCGCCATTGCCGAGGGGCTGAAGCCGGCAGAACTGTCCGACCAGCAACGCGCCTCCATGCGCGCGCGGATCCTCGAGCGCACTCACGACGGACAACCGCCTGACACCGAAACGGTACGGGGTGAGAAAATCCCGTGGCGGGAAGCATGGCCGAAAGTGTGGGTAAAGGTATTGAAGCAGGATGCTGCGGCGGACATGCAGATCATCCTGGTCAGGTTCGAGCCCGGCGGACGGGTTCCGGGTCACCCCCATCGGCGGGACGAAGAGTGCCTGGTGCTCGAGGGTGAGGTGCGCGTTGGCGATCATCGCGTGCGCGCTGGGGATCTTCACATCGCACGCGCCGGCGCCCGGCATGGGGACCTCGTGTCCGAGGGCGGGGCGCTCGTGATGATTCGCTCGGAGCTCTACCGGCCGCCAGGAGCTGGGCCCGGGGTCTGAACTTCCGCTCGATAGTCGCCCTTCGGCCACATCTTCGTGTCTTTGGCCGTGAACGCGAGGTACTTCTCGCCGGTGGTCACGCTCTTGGTCTCCTCACCGACCTTCGTGGCTTCCGGACCGAACCAGATCACTTTCACTGCAGTGTTGGCCGGCGCATCGCCGACCTCCATTGCGATGTTCACCTGATCCGCTATCAGGACGTCGCCCGTCAGAGTGCCGCGGACCTTGACGGCCTGATTGGCGGCACGGCCAAAGAACTCCGCCGCGCTTCCCGCGCCCTGGAAACGCGTCTGCGCATTGGTCATCACGCGCACACCCAGAACCGTGAAATTGGGAGCGGCGACATCCACAGCAATGCCTTGCAGATTCGCGTGAGCCTCTGGCTTGCCCCGAATGATGAGCGACGCGTCGAGTGTTTTGCTGCCTCCGGATTGATTTCCGCGAATCTCCACCTGGTCTCCCGTGCGCAGATCCGTGAGTTTCAGATTACGGGCGCCCTGGCTCGAACGGTCTTCGAGCGACGTGCCGGTGGATGTCGCGATGGCGACGCCCATGACACTGAGGGAGCCGCCTGAGATCGATTCGACGGGGCCGCTTACTGCACTGGCGCTTTTCTTTTTGCTCTCCACCTTGCTTGCCTGTAGCACGCCGGATGTGGTCAGCGTACCGCGCACTTTCACGGCGACGTCCAGCGCGAGTGACACGCCGTGCAGATTGAACTGCGTGCTGGCATCCGTCGTGACGCGCTGCGAGCCGACGACGAAGTCGCTGTTCGATGTGAACTGGGTGATCAGGCCCTCCACCTGGCCTACCTTCCCCTGCTGCGCACCAGTTCCACCGCTGGCGCCGTTGCCGTTGCCCGGGCTGGCATTGGTTCGCGGGTCGCCCGCCGATTCGACCGTGATGCGCGTGGCCAGCAGCGCTCCACTCGCCGACTTCGTCGACCCTTGCACGGTGACCACGCGGTCCGAGGCGAGCGTTCCCGAAATCGTGGCGGCGCTGTAGTCGACTGTCTGCTTGCCGACACGGAACGTGCGACTGGTCTCGTCCAGCGACTTCACTTTGCCATGTATCTGCAGAACCGGATTCGCGCTCGCATCGTCGATGCGTGTGGCCTCGATCTCGCCCGCAGCAGTCGGAAACCCACTGACCTGTACCTTGGCTCCCGACTGCAACACTGAAATGCCGGATCCCGGTAAACGCTCATCGAACACCGTGTCCGCGGTCACGCGGACGGTCTGTCCGAGGACCACGAACGTCTTGTTGGCCGTATCCACCTCTTCAACGGCCCCGCGCGCATCACTCACGAACGACACATCGTTCGCCGTTCCAGTGGAACCGTTGGCATTCAGAACGCCCTTGATGGTCACGATCTGACCGATGCGCAGCCTGGACTCGGTACCGGACTCCTCATCGATGTGTATCTGGGCGCCGGAGGTCTCGAACTCGATACCGTCCACGATGATGCTGCCGAACCCCGTGATCGGGCCGACGATCGTGACCGCCGCCGGGGAGGGAGGCGCAATCCCCGAGCCTTCGATCCCGCCGAGGGCCTGGCTGCCACCACCACACGCCGCGAGCACGGAAGCTCCAACGGCGGTCAGAATCAGCGCGATGCGATTCAAAAGCGTGTCATGTGGCATGAGCAGGCGTCCTCGTCGGCATCAATCCTGAACCTGATACACACCGGCTCCCATCCGCGTCACCGGTGTGGTCGCCTCATTTGCCCCCTGCGGGAGCTCGTGCTCGGTGAGCCATGCGTCCATTCGCTCCAGAAACCGCTGCCCCTCGCGTTCGAGGAATGCGTGAAACTCCGGCGCGACAGAGACCGGGATGCGATCGTTCTTGGCTGCCCTCTCGAAGCGCGCCGGTGTCTTCGAGTCGCGCGTCATGTTGTGCACGTATACGGTCGCTACGTCGGCAAGTACCGTTCCCCAAAGGCGGATCAGCTGTTCATCCGTTGGCTGCGGGATGTAGTTGCGTTGAAGCACTTCGAGCTGCCCATCGCGCGCTTTGCGGATAGCGCCGGCACTGAGCAGCTCGCGGAGCACGGTCGTCGGGCGCACGTCACCGGCACCACAATGTCGCAGCAATTCAACGAACGTCGGGCCATCGCCTGCCATGCGAAGTCGCGCCGGCTTTCCCTTCGCATCCTGAAACTCCGGCTCCTGATGCCATGTGGACAGCACACGCGATGCCTTGCTCACGTACGGGCTCTCGGTCGGCGCACCCGACTCCGCACGCTCCCGCTGACTGCGCACATCCCGCCGCGTGAGGCCAGTGAGCATGGCGGTGCGCGAGACGTTCGTCAGCCGCCCACGTTTTCCGAAGCGCGTCGTCGCCACTTCAACATAGGTTGCTTTGGCGACATCGCTGAACAACTGCCAGGTGATGCCACACCGGAGCAGGACGTAGACGACGGGCCGCAGCCAGCGACGGGTCGCAGTCAAGATCTGGGTTGTGCTTGCCGGTGACATCCGTGATCCAATTTGTACCACCTGAGGTAAAAATGACGTGGCCAGCGCCGCTGCGTATTCGTGCAGGTGTGTGTTTTCGATCTGATCAGCGAGTGCGAAGGCCCGAAATCAGGACAGGTCTGACTCGAAACATGCGCTGGAAGTGAATGAAATGCTGAAACTGCCCAGCAAGCGTCATACCGCTGTCGGCGCTCACATACACCTGTCAGGTACGCGCCCTGCGGTCACGACTGTCATACCCGACATCGGGAGGGCGTGGCATCGTGCTTACGCTCCACTTCGATTCACCCTCGGAAGCTGTACTGGGCCCGGCACATTCTTTCGTCGTCGAGGGCCCGTTCGTCCGTCAGGCACCCCAGCAGGAGATCGTCTGCAGGTATGCGAACGGCAGGTGGCGCTTCAAAGGCGAGGCTGCGAACGGATTCGAGTGCCGCCGAAGTACGCTGGTGCAGCTGGAGGATGTGCAGGGCCGTGCGTCCCCAATCTACGGGCCCTTTGCGCGTCTCGAGTTCCGCGCACGAAATTGCTTCGCGGATGACATGCCGTTCGCGGAGTTCATGGAGAAAACTGAGCGGTGGAAGCACCGTGCCTCTGGCGTCACCTGGCGCGTGATGAACGTCCGTCCAGCGTCACAGCGCCAGGCACACGCGTTGCTCGGTGTACCTCCGTAGCAATAGCTCAAAAGGAGCTCGTGCATGCATCTCAGAGCGAACACATGCGAGCGGTAATCTGCGGTGCAGGTATAGCTGGTCTGACGCTCGCGTCGCAGCTCGGCAAGTCCGGCTGGAACGTTCTGGTCCTTGAACGTGAGCAGGCGCCCGAAACGGGTGCATACCTCGTTGATCTCGCCGATGACGGACTGGCGGCGGCGGAGCGCATGGGCGTACTGCCAGCGCTACGCGAAGTCGGCGAGCGCGTCTCCCGTGTGCGCTGGGTCGATGGAGCGGGCAATCCCATCGCGGACATCGAAGTGCCGGTCGAGGTCCGCTCGCAACGTGGTGCGCTCAAGGTTCTGCGAGCCGACCTGCAAAGAGCCCTCCTCGAAGCACTTCCCCCGAGTGTCGAAGTCCGGTTTGGCTTCGACGTGACGCAGATCCGGACGGACCCGAGGGGCGTCGAAGTCACGCTGCATCCCAGTGGGAACACGCGCGCCGATCTGCTGATCGGGGCAGATGGCGTCCACTCACGTATCCGTGACCTCGTCTTCGGGGATAGCGCAATGTGGACGCGTGATCTGGGCTACGACTCCGCGTCTTTCATCTTCGAAGACGAGCACGTGCTCAGTTGTCTGGCTGGCAAGTTCACGGTGCTTTCTGTTCCCGGCCGGCACGTCGTCCTGTGCCCGATGCGCAGTGGCAAGATCGCGGCCACGCTCATACATCGAAGCCCGCCGAGCACGCCGCCTACCTCGTCGGTCGAAGGTTTGAAGAATCGCTTCGGCGAGCTCGTTTGGTGTGTGCCCAATGTTCTGCAGCACGCAGCTTCTGCAGATGAGGTGCGTTATGAGCACGCCATTCAGGTCCGGATGCCGTCATGGCATCGCGGCCGGGTGGGCCTGCTCGGTGATGCGTGTCACGCGTACTCTCTGCTGCCGGGGCAAGGATCGTCCGTTGCACTCGCAGCCGCATACTGGCTGGCACTCGAGATCGCTCGCGCCCCGTCGCTGGATATCGCGCTGGGCTGGTATCAAAGCCATTTGATGAACGAGATTGCGAGGCGCCGTGCTTCGACCCGGAGAGCGGCCGAGTGGCTCGTCCCGGCGGGTCGCGGTGACCTCGCGCTTCGCAATACTCTGCTGCGGATGTCTTCCGTGCCGCGCGTTCGCAAGTTTCTCGGGCCGGTCGTGCGCGGCGTCGTATGAGTCAATGGAAGAACGGCGGGCGGTAGAACGTGAGCAAACGTCCGCACGTCAGCACTCCTAGCCACGACAACAATGAGATTCCAGTGATGACTTGCGCTCGCAGCGGTGCCGGATCGCCGGCGCCGAGCGTGCGGACTTCCCGAAACGCGGCGGTGTAGAACAATGCGGCGTTCAGCGCCGCAATCGACATGAACGCCAGCTTGAAGTGAAACGCGCGGTTGTACGCGTACTGTTCCGGATACCCGAAGAAGAAAATGGTGCCGGTCGTGAGATTCAGGAGGTACCCGCCGATACCCCAGGGAATCAGTCGATGCAGATGGACGGGAGCGATTTGCCTGGCGGCGCCCAGTACTCGCAGATCGAAGAATCCCACAGTGCCAATCAGCAGCGACAAGCCGATGAAATGCAGCGTCTCGCACAGTGGCCACAGCCACACGCCATTGTCACGCACGAACGCGGCGAGGGTTGTGGCTCGTACCCAAACCTCCCAGGGCTCCATGGTCGTCAGAAACCCACCGGGGGTGACTCAGCAAACAAGCGCGTGTAGGTGTACGCGAGCAGGCGTCCGGCACCGATGATTGCGATCCAGAGCAGAAGGGAAACCGCAGCGAGCCGCACGCCCTTTGGCGAGCCCGAGCCGCGCAGAACGACCTTGCGAATGACCTGCATCAGCCAGACGGCCAGCGCGATGCAGACAATCTTCACGTGAAACAGCGGATTGGTGAGTGCCTTGGTGGGGTACGCAATCAGCAGCAGCACTCCCGAGACCGCGCTCAGCACGAAGCTGATCCACAGCACGGGAAACCATCGCTCGAGCGATGGCAGGGGGATCCCGCGTGCGACACCCAGGATTCGCAGATCGATCGCGGCATTGCCGCCGGCAAGGAAGCCCATGCCGAGCGCATGCGCGACGAGGATCCCCTGGAACGCGAAAACCGTGTCCGCTTCCCGAATCCATGTGCTCAGAGCACTTGCTTCGACGTACGCGAACACCGTTTCCACGCTAGATTCGCTTCGCTACGGCCTCCCATCGAATGTTAGCGAAGAACGCGTCGATATACTTGGGAGCCGCGGCTCCATAGTCCATCTGATACGAGTGCTCGTACATGTCCATCACGAGCAGCGGCGTGGTTTCCGGCGGATTCGTGCTGTGATCGCCCATCCAGTAGTTTTCCAGCAGCTGCAGGCGTTTGTTATATCCGAGCACGACCCATCCGGATCCGCCGCCGAGACCCTGGCCGATTTTGCGGAACTCACTCTCCCATGCATCGAAGGTCCCGAACGCCGAGGCGATGCGCGTGCGCAGGTCCGCGGGCGCTTTGCCGTCCCCGCCGAGATTTGCGAAGTACAGCTCGTGCAGTACTACTGACCCGGTGCGAATCACCTCTATTCGGGCATCCGGGCAGTTTAGGGCACCCACCCACAGTGGGTTCTGAATGTTCATTAAGGCAGGGCATGCCGGATGGCCAACACGTAGACGGCTCCGAGGACAGCGCTCCCGAGCAGCGTCCAGTGCATGGCGAGCTTGTATCGGAGCGTAGCAATGAGCGCCGCCACAGTCAGGGCAAGCGCCCCCGGCTCGACGGTCGACCAGACTGGTACATCGAACTGCATTGGACCGAAGCGTGGCCGTTCGACGCGTCCGAAAAGGGTATGCAGCGCGAACCACACCGACAGATTCAGGATCACACCGACGACGGCTGCAGTAATCGCCGCCAGCGCACCGTTCAGTGCGCGGCGATGGCGCAGAGCTTCGATGTAAGGCGCGCCCACGAAGATGAAGAGGAAAGAAGGAAGAAACGTCACCCACGTGGTCAGCACGGAGCCCAATCCTGCTGCGACCCATGGATCGAGCCAGCCGGGATTTCGGTAAGCCGCCAGGAAACCGACGAACTGCAGCACCATGATGAGCGGGCCGGGAGTGGTTTCGGCCAGCGCGAGGCCATCGAGCATCTCACCCGGAGCGAGCCAGTGCAGGTTCTCGACCGCGTGCTGGCCGACATACGCGAGGACGGCGTATGCGCCGCCGAAGGTAACGACCGCGGTCTGACTGAAGAACAAGCCCTCCTGCGTCAATACATGCTGCGAGCCAAGCACCGCCGCTACGATCAGCACGGGTCCAAACCACAGCATCAGACTGACGGCTGCGATTTTCAGCGTGCGACTCGTAACAGGCCTGGTGTGAGTCTGAGCGCCGCTGGCGTACAAACGATCTATCACGTAGCCGTTCGACGCTTCGGCGGCGGCTTTGTCGGCCTGCGCGTTCGACACGATTGCCCGGCTGGCGAGCGCCCCGAGCAGCGCGGCGCCAGCGACGATCCAGGGAAAGCCCACGTGGAGAAAGTAGATCGCGATGAAGGCTCCCGCAGCGATGGCGAGCATGAGCCCGCTCTTCAATGCGCGCCGGCCGATGCGGACGAGCGCTTCGATCACAATGGCAAGCACCGCCGCCTTCAGTCCGAAGAAGAGAGCAGCGATCGCCGGAACCCGGCCGAACGCAGCGTACAGAATGCTGAGAACGAGGATTGCGAGAAAGCCGGGCAGCACGAACAGCGCGCCCGCAACGATCCCGCCCGGGATCCGATGCAGGAGCCATCCGATGTAGGTTGCAAGCTGCTGGGCCTCGGGCCCCGGCAGCAGCATGCAATAGTTGAGCGCATGCAGGAATCGGGACTCGCTGATCCAGCGGCGCTGTTCCACGAGCTCCCGATGCATCAACGCGATCTGACCCGCCGGCCCACCGAAGCTCAGCCAACCGATCTTCCACCAGACGCGCAATGCTTCCCGGAACGAGATCTCAGGCATTCGGCCGCTCTCTCAGCAATCTTCGGTAGATTGTAACGATCTGCGAGCGGGGCTCGTGCAGTACCTGATCCCATGTACCCGCTTCCAGCACGCGTCCCAGCTCGAGAACGACGAGCTCGGAACAAAGATGCCGCGCATCTGCCGGCTCGTGCGTAACGAGAATGAGCGTGCAGGCGAACTCTTTACTCAGCGTTCCGAGCTCATCGAACAGGCGCTCCTTGAGCACGAGATCGAGGCTGGCGAAGGGCTCGTCGAGCAGCAGCCACGTCGGCCGAACGGCCAGGGCCCGCGCAAGCGCGACGCGTTGCTGCTGCCCCATGGAGAGCATTGCCGGCCTGCGTTCCTCCAGTCCCTCGAGCCCGCACACGCGCAATGCGTCGCGCGCTCGCTCACGCCGACTTTCCCGATCGAGTTTCAATGCGGCCAGCCCCAGCTCCACGTTGCCGAGTGCGGTCAGGTTGGGCCAGAGCGCCAGGTCCTGAAACACCATGCTGACCGCGCGAGCATGCGGCGCGATCAGAGTGCTTCCTGCTCGTGAGGCCAACTTGCCGTTCAACCAGACCTCGCCTGCTGTCGGCGCTTCGAGTCCGGCGAGCAGCCTGAGGAGCGTTGATTTGCCGCTGCCGCTGGGCCCGAGGATCGCCGTGTGCGTTCCCGCGCGAACGGAGAAACTCACCGCTTCGAGCACCGGCGTGTCGCCATAGCCCATGCCAAGTGACTCGACGCGCAGTGAGTCGATCATAGCCATGGCCGTACGATCCGCGTGCCCAGGGCGACGACACAGAGGCTCGCGACAAGATATACCAGGCAGAGTGTCGCAACGTATGCCTCGGGCGCGTTGGCCATGACGGAAAGGATCGTCAGAGAAATCGTTCCGCGGCCGGGCGGATGCAGCAGCAAGGCGCTCGTAATGTCGGTCAGGGAGAGGAGGGCGACTGCGCCTGCAGAGGTCCACAATGCAGGGGCTGCCCAGGGAATGAGGACCTTGCGCATGAAGGATACGGGTCGGACTCCATGCAGCTCTGCTGCGGCATACCAGCCTGGTGATGCGGAATTGACAGCGCGCAAGGCGAAGAGTGTAGCAACCGGTAACGAGCGCAAACCCGAATGAAGTGCCAAGAGCGGGCCTCCGCGCATCAACCAGTCGAGCTCTTCAGGCGCGATCGTTGCGAGTTGCACCCAGCCCAATGCCGTGAAGGCAGGTGGCAACGCGAGCAATATGAGTAATCCGGTCAGGAGGAGTGCTTGCACGCGTTGCGAGTGCCGCGCGCAGATCGCCAGTGCAAAGCCCAGCGCGGTGGCGATAACGCCGGCAGATAGCGCATATATAAGTGTGTATGACGCAGTGCGGCCCGTATCCGCGAGTGCACGCATGATCGGGAAATCCCGTAACAGCGGAAACAGCAGCCCGGTGAGCGGGAGTCCGAGTACGACGAAGACCACTGACAAGACGACACTTGCTTCAGCCCCTTTCCACTTCGTGCCGGTGGCGCGCGCGCTGCTCGTATCGCGGGCGAGCAGCCCATGCGCCAGGCGGGGCGCAAGCATCGCGGCACACGGCAGCGCCAGCGCCGCAACGACTCCGGTCAGCACCAGGCATTGGCGCGAGGCTTGCCGGAAATCGTATTGAGCGGAGAACGATGTCAGGATCTCCGCTGCCGCCCCGGGATAGCCAAAAACGAGTCCAGGCCCGGCATCCGAGAGCGCGAGAATTCCGGCGAAGGTCGCGGCTAACGCGGCGACCGGCCAGGCTGCACGAGCGGACTCCTGCAACACGACGCGTTCGCCGCCGGCCAGTCTTGCCGCTGCGATCTGACTTCCCGTGATGTTGCTCGTAGCAGCGAAGGTCGCGAATACCACGAGCGCAAAGCCAATGGGCAACAGCGACCAGGCGGTGCCGATCCAGCCCGGCAGATGCCCGCCAGCCAGCATCGAGAGCCCGATGGCCATGAGGAACGATGGCAATACGAGCCCGACGCCGATGGCGAAGGCGAGCAGGCGGCGCAACGGAAACTCATGCAGGGCGATCGCGAGTCCCGTCGGCAGACCGATCAGAAAACTGACGAGAGCGACGGCGACCGCGGAAGTCATGCCACGCAGGAGCGCAGCGAGGAAAGCGGTCGACATGACGAACTAGCGAGTCATCGTGTCGGCCCATTCTTTGAGCCAGCCGCGCGAGAGCCCTTCGAGATGCACGGCGAGCTTCTCGTAGTTCACTGGCATTGCGGCGATGTCGGCGACAGGGTCGACGCCATGCGGAACCGTCACGCCCGGCCGTAACGGCATCTGGCCCGCCGGGCTCTCGGCAAGCGCACGCTCAACATCGGGAGTCATCAGGAAATCGATGAATCGACGGGCCACCTCAGGATGCGGAGCGCCCGCGATGAGAACCGCGACGTTCGGGACGATCAACGTTCCCCGTCCACCAGCGTCTGCATATCGCATGAGAACGGGTTTGCCCTCCTGAATGGCGACACGGGCATCGTCTGTGTCCGTAAGACCGAAGGCGCACTGACCACTCGCGACCTGCCGCTTGACTTCACCATTCGACGACAGCATGTGCACGCCGTTCGTACGCAGTCCCTCGAAGAACGTCTTCGCCTGCTCATCCCCGAGCACCTCGAACAGCGCTGCGGCGTGCATGGACGTCGTTCCGAAGAGTGGATTCGCCACACAGGCTCGTCCCATCCACTTCGGATCGAGGAAGCTCTCGAGGTCTCCGGTTGCCTCCGCTGCATCGACCGCTTGCAGGTTGTACAGGACGACGCGCGCACGCGCCGAGAGCGCCGACCAGTGGCCTTCAGGATCACTGTACTGAGACCGTGTGTCCGCCGGATTGGCGGGACGATAAGGCGCAGAGACTCCGCGTCGCTTGAGCACTGCCGCGCGCACTGGGTCACCGCTCCAGAACACGTCGGCCTGCGGTCGCTCTTTCTCTGCGATCAGCCGGTTGAGCAAGCCGGTACTCTTCGTTTCTTCCGTGTCGGGAACCAGTCTCACCTCGATGCCGGTGCGCTTCTCGAACAGCTCGGCGATGGGGCGCGCGAACACTTCGTCGACCGAGGTATAGACCACGACGAACGATTCGTCGCGAGCCGAGCACGAGAGGAGCGTCGCTACCGCGAGCAGGGAAACGAGCAGGCGCAACCGGAGACGTTCACCCACTCTTGAAATCATCGAACTCGGTGACGCTGTCCGCCTTGGTCCAGACACCTACGGCGCCCGCCTCGCTGAATGTGTCGTCTTCAACTTGAAAGAGCTGTTTGCCCTCGTAGGTGACGGTGAAGAGATTCTTCGCGAAGTCCACGCGCAGCGTGCTCCAGCGGCCGCTGGGCACTTTGGTATCCACGCCGTAACCGAACATGCGTCCCTTGACCGGGAGCGACGAGCGTTTGCCGTTCACGGTCTTGTACAGGACGACGTTGTTCTCCAGCGCATTCGCCCGCACGACGTAGTAGTTGCCGCCGTCCTTGAATCGAAAGACGAGTCCGCCCGCCCGGTCTTCCTTGCCGGAAACGGGTTTGATCTTCACTTCCACGAAACCGTTCTGAATGCGCTCGTCCTGCTTCACGGCCCAGCAGAATGTCGCCTCGCCGGACTGGCGCAGCACCTTTGGCGGCGACGGTGCCGTCTGATCGTCGACCACTTCCCACTTCGCCGCGCCTTGGCCGGTGACGCCGCCTTGCCACTCCTTTGGGAGGGCACCGCCCGAACCGTCGAATGTGACGAGCAGCAAACCGGCGAGCGATACGAAACGTGGCGTCATGGTGAACGCGAGTCTAGAGGTCTTTGTGAAGCCATTCCCTGAATGTTCGTTAAGGAAGCACGACCCGAAACCGGCTTCCCTGGCCGACGGCGCTCTCCAGCTCGATGCGTCCTCCGAGTCGTTCGATCGACCACTTTGCAATGGCAAGCCCCAGCCCGTATCCGCCGTCGGCACGCGAACGCGCTTTGTCGATCCGATAGAACCGCTCGAATATCCGCTCGCGATGTTCAGGGGCGATGCCACCGCCCTGATCTGCGATCTGAATGACGATGTGCCCGCGTTCGTTCGCAGCGTGAATGGAAATCTCGCCGTTCGGCGGCGAGTGGCGGATCGCGTTGTGTGCAATGTTGAGAAGCGCCTGTCGCAGCAGAATGCGGTCGGAAACGACCGTGAGTCCGGCCGGTGCCTGCAGCTCGACACGCTGGTGCTTCTCCGCCGCAAGCACTGCGAGACTGTCGTGCACCTCGTGGATCAGCTCAGGCACCGCGACCGTCTCGCGCTGGAGCGACGCTTCGCCACTTTCCAGCCGTGCCAGCGTCAGCAGCGAATCGATCAGCACGTCGAGGCGCTGAGCTTCCTCCAGCATGCTGCCGATGGTTTCGCGTAGCGCTCGCACATCTGGATCGCCGCGCAGGCCCACTTCTCCGACGGTGCGCAGAGCAGTCAACGGCGTGCGCAGCTCATGAGAGGCATCCCCCGTGAAGCGCTTCAGTTCTGCGAACGAGCTCTCGAGGCGGCGCAAAGTGTCGTTGAAGACGCTGGCGAGCTGGCCGAACTCATCCTGTGGATTGGGATTCGGCAAGCGCGCCGACAGCGATTCCGACGTGATCTTCTGCGCGTGGGCAGCCATCGTCGTCACGGGCTTGAGAGAACGCCTGGCGACGAGGTAGCCGCCGATGGCAGCGCCGAGAACCGCGATCGGCAGCGAAATCACGAACACTTCGATCAGCTCGCGCAGCGTCCGCCGCATCTCGGTCTCATCCCGGAACAGCCGCATCACGACGCCCGTTTCCTGAACTCTGGCCGGACGCTCCATGAGGCGAACGTGAAAACCGCTTTCCAGCTCCGCTTCGTAGAAGCGCAGGGCTGAGCCGGCAGGGGCGGCGAGGGGACTGCGAACGGCTGATTCGGGTACAGGCCAATGCCGCAGCAGGAGGCGACCGTCTTCGCTCCACACCTCGAACCAGGCGGCAAGACGCGCGAAGCCCTCATCGCCGTGCGCTCCGTGCACGGTCCAGCGCATCTGGCCGGATGAGTCTTTCTCGAGTTGCGCTTCGACGAGATCGAAGTCGATCCGCAGCTGCCGGTCCAGCTCTGCAGCCAAGCGATGCTCGACGATCTCGTAAGCCACAGCCGCAAAGATCGCGATGGCCGCCGCCATCACTGCCGCATACCAAAGCGTCAGCCGCACCTTGAACGAGCGCCGCTGCCACACGCTAATCATCGCGCGGCTCCTCCCTGAGCACGAAGCCGACGCCGCGCACGGTGTGCAGCAGTTTCGTCGCGAAGCCGTCATCGATCTTGCGACGGAGGTGTGCGATGTGAACGTCGATGACGTTGTCGAGTGGCGTGGCTCGTTGCAGCTCGCGCCACACATCGCGTGCGAGCATTTGCCGACTCACAGTCTGTCCTTGATGTCGTGCCAGGTATGCGAGCAGGTCGAATTCGCGCGGTGAGAGGGCGATGCGCCGGTCCGCACGCTTCACGTGGCGGTTTATCAGATCGACCTGCAGGTCGCCGATCTCGCGCGTTTGTGACTCACGTTCACCTGAACGCCGCAGGAGAACGCGCAGTCGCGCGAGCAGCTCCGTGAAGGCGAATGGCTTGGTGAGGTAATCATCGGCGCCCGAATCGAGACCCAATACCCGATCTGCCACGGCATCCCGAGCCGTCAGCAGAAGTACGGCGCTCCGCACTCCTTCCGTGCGCACGTGCTTCAGGATCTGCAATCCATCGGCCCCGGGCAGCATCCAGTCCAGGACGATTCCATCGAATGTGCCCGCCGTCGAAAGCTGGACTCCTTCGTCTCCCGTGGCGGCAACAGTGACCTCGTAACCCTCACTGCGCAGCCCGACCGCCAATGCCTGGGCCGTTTTCACATCGTCTTCGACTATGAGAATACGAGCCATGGAGTAAGTTGCTGTTTTCTCGACCTGCCGTTGTCGGGCTTGACCTTGCCGCTGGGGCAGGTCCTAAAGTGTATCCGTGAAGATGCTACCTGCCTCTCGCCTGCTGTCCATCGGTGAATTCGCTGCGGCCACCCAGCTCTCACCCAAGGCACTGCGCCTGTACGACGAGCAGCGTCTGCTGCCGCCGGCGAGCATCGATGCTGCCAGCGGGTATCGGTATTACCGCAGCGATCAGGTTGCGATCGGCCGGTTGATTCGCACCTTGCGGGACATGGACATGCCGCTCACCGACATCGGCAGTATCGTTACCGCGGAAGGTGTGAAGGCGGAAGTGCTGCTCGGCCAGTTCGCGAAGGAGATCGATCGCCGCTACGCGCGCGGGAAACGAGCGTTTCAGGAAGCACTCGTTCTGTTACGAGGCGCCACACGATCGGACATCCTGGAGGTCACGGAGCGCACCCGAGCTTCCATGACCGTCGCGGTGCGCGCGTTCATGGCGGATCGTCACGAGTTTGTCGCCAGGTTCCGCACGGAGCTGCGCTCGACAGAAGAGCTGCTCGCGGGCCTGGACATCGCCGCGGCGGGCGCAGCGTATTGCAGTCTCGTCGATCCTCTGTCCGATGAGGAGGGTCGTCTCGAAATCGTGATCCCTATCGAGACGCCACGCGAGGTGCCCGAGGGCATCGCCATCCGGCAACTCGCCGCCGCGCCGTGCGCGGCCATAGCGATAGAGGCTCGCCACACTCATGCCTCCGACCTGACCGCGGCGCTCGATGCATTGTTCGACTGGTTCGATCGCCGCGGACACCGCGCGATCGACGCGCCGCTCGTATCGATCGATGCGCGCGATGGCGCCTTGCGCACCGAGCTCATGTGGGCGTACGAGCCGCACTCACCTTTATCGAGGTAGACAATCATGTCTTCTACAATATCGCGCGATTCGCTCTATGCGCAGCTGGGTTTGCCTGATTCAGCGCTGCTAGTCGACGTGCGGCGCGAGCGGGACTATCTCGCACGACCGCGACTCCTTCCGGGAGCGCTGCGCGGCGCTCCGGATGGCGTCCGCCGTTGGGGGCGAACGTTGCCTCGCACACGTCCGATCACAGTCTATTGTGCCGACGGCAATCAGGTGAGTCGTGCGATCGCCGACGAGCTGGCCTCGATGGGTTATCCGACTTCCTATGTCGAAGGCGGTCTCGATGAATGGATCCGCGCCGGGCACGCGACGGTGCGAGCGCGCGACGAGCTTCACGTACCGGGCGGATCGCGCTGGGTGACACGTGAACGCCCGAAGATCGATCGTCTCGCGTGTCCGTGGCTGGTCCGTCGTTTCATCGATCCGGAGGCCACGTTTTTCTACACGCCTGCGCATCGGGTGCGTTCCGAAGCTGAAGTTCTGCGCGCCGAGCCTTATGACATCCCGGACGTCACGTTCTCTCATCGCGGCCCGCGCTGCAGCTTCGATGCTTTCCTGGATGAGTTCGATCTGCACGACACCGTGCTGGATCAGGTCGCGGACATCGTACGTGCCGCGGATACCGGTGCGTTGGCGCAATCGCGCGAGGCGCCAGGGCTCCTCGCGATCTCGCTCGGATTGTCTGCGAACGTCAGGGACGACATCCTGCTGTTGGAGCAGGCCATGCCGATCTACGACGCGCTGTATGCCTGGTGCAAGACCGCCCACGACGAAACGCACTCGTGGCCGCAGAAAGTAACGTCTCAGTGAGAGTGCCGTTGCGAAGTCATTTTCGTATCGCGAGCTTGCGCAGAACGCGCGCCATCTGATCGATTTCTTCCGGCAGCGTGTAAAGAAAGCAGGAGGCGCGCGCTGCCGCCGACACGCCAAATCGCTTCAGGAGCGGCAGCGCCGACAAGTCTCCGGCACGGATTGCGATCCCCTCGTAGTCGAGCGCCCGCAGGATTTCCGGCGGCGTGCGGCCCTCGAGCACGAACGAGAAGACCGGTAGACGCTGATCAGGCGTGCGCGGGCCAAGAATCCGAAGTCCGGGCACGGACTGCAATGCTTCGAGGCCGTGCGCCGACAATTCGGACTCGTGGCGCTCGATGGCTGCACGCCCGAGTGAGTCGAGGAATGAGATCGCAGCCGCGAGCCCTACGGGCCCGGATACGTTGGGTGTTCCGGCGCAGAACTTCCGTCCTGCCTCTTCGAGCTGCTCCCCATCGACGTCGATTGCATGCGCCATGTTGGAGCCCGCCTGGTAGGGCGGCATCGATGCGAGCACTTCCCGTCGCGCCCAGAGCACGCCCACGCCCATCGGTGCGAGCATTTTGTGCCCTGAAAATGCGAGGAAATCGCAACCGAGAGTCTGGACGTCCAGTGGGACGTGCGGTGCCGACTGAGCTGCGTCGATGAGCACGCGAGCGCCGACTGCGTGCACGCGGGCACATATCTCGGCCGCCGGATTTATGAAGCCGGCGACGTTGGAGACGTGACTGAACGCGAGGATGCGCGTGCGCCGCGTGAGCTTGCGCTCGAGATCGGCCATCGAAACGCGTCCCTCGTCGTCGACATCGACGAATCGGACTACGGCGCCCGTGTGGTGCGCGGCGAGCCGCCACGGCAGAAGATTCGACGCATGCTCTGCCATCGTGAGCAGGATCTCGTCGCCGGCCTGGAGCTGTGAGCGCGCCCAGGCTGTGGCGACGAGATTGATGCCCTCTGTCGTACCGCGCACCCACACGATCTCGTCGGAGCTCGCAGCATTGATGAACCGCGCCACGGTGTCCCGCGCGCTCTGATACCGCTCATGAGAACGCCGGGCCAGCGTGTGCAGCGCTTCGCCCGGATTGGCATTCGTCGTGCGATAGAAATCGATGAGCGCAGTCAGCACGGTCTCAGGGCGCTGGGTGGTTGCCGCGCTGTCGAGGTAGATGAGCGGCTTGTCACGAACGCGTGTTTGCAGCGCTCGGAAGGCGGCCCTCCATCTTTCGACTTCCTGGCGGGGTGCGGAGTCGGCAGCGGCCAGAACCTTGTTGCCCGCCCCTGCGGCGAACACGCCCAATACGGTTTGCCCGAAGGCACGTCGGGATGGATCCGATGGAGGGTCGGGCAGCTGCATGCGGCGACTGTGCGACCTGCCCCAAGGGCAAGGTCAAGAGCGGTCCTTCTTCCTTAACGAATTTTCAGAATCGAGCCGCAGCGCGTGCCCTAGACTGAATTGCATGAGCTCGCGTATGGCAGTCACGCTCGGTCTCGTCGTGTTCCTCGTCTGCGCTTGTGCGAAACCTCTCGAGCCGGCGCCTGTGCTGCTCGTATGTGAGCACGGTTCGGTCAAGAGCCTCATGGCCGCTTCAATGTTCAATCAGGCCGCGGCCAAACGCCGGCTGCCGTTCCGCGCGGTCTCCCGTGGGGTGACGCCCGATGAGCAGGTACCTCAGAAGATCGCTGAAGCACTGGGGCGCGAGGGGTTTGACGTGCGGAGCTTCAAGCCCGTTCGCGTATCCAGCGACGACCTCAACAACGCCTCGCGGGTCGTCGCAATCAGCATCGATCCGAGCGCCTTCGCATCCGGTGCGAAAGTGCACGTCGAGCACTGGGACGACGTCCCCGCGACGAGCGTAGACTACGCGGCGGCACGCGCGGCTCTTCAGCGGCACGTCGAGCAACTGCTCGATGAGCTCCAGGCCGCACCACGCTAGGATTCATGCATCGCTACCCCGCGGACATCTTCACGGAACCCGAACCGGATCCGGAGACATTGGCCAACCTTGGGCCACTCACCTTCATGGCCGGCATCTGGACCAGCGCGGACGGCATGGATGTCAGTCCGAAGCCCGAGGGTCCCGAGCATCAGTCCTTCATCGAGCGCTACGAGCTGCAGCCGATCGATGGCCAGACCAACGGGCCGCAGCTTTTCTATGGCCTTCGCTATCACACGCGAGTCGTAAAGCCGGACGATCCGGAGACTTTTCACGACCAGGTCGGCTACTGGCTGTGGGAGCCGGCCACTGGCGCGATACTGCTGACGCTGTCGATCCCTCGCGGTCAGACCGCGATGGCCGTCGGCCAGGCGGCTCTCGATGCGAAGTCATTCACGCTCGAGGCCGTGCGGGGTTCGCTCACCAACGGCATCGTCTCCAACCCTTTTCTCGAGCAGGCATTCCGCACGGAGCGCTACACGATCAAGGTCGACATTCACGCTGACGGTACGTGGTCGTACGAGCAGGACACGGTGCTGATCATCCCCGGCCAGTCCGAGCCGTTCCACCACACCGACCGTAACCGGTTGCGCAAGATCGCGGAACCCACACCCAATCCTGCGGCAGTGGCGGCGACCGGCTCGCCGTCGTTCCAGCCTATGGTTCCTGCGTCAAGAGTCGCCGACGTGCGATTCTGAATACTCTGCGAGCGTGCCGTCACCGCCGCAGCAGCCCATAGTTCTTCACTTCGCGGTGATAGCCGCTGAAATCGAGCGTAATGGTCACCGGCTGATCGCTCACGTTCACCCAATACCACCCGTGCTCACCGCTGAACGGTGCAACGAGCGAACCGCTTCCTGCGGTGCCGGACATCTGTTCCTCATAGCGCACGAACGCCTCGCCGGCCTCCGGCTCGTGGCCGTGAAAGTCGGTGTACACCTCACCGCCTTCGGCCTTCCAGGAATACAGGATGACCTGCGCGGCATCCATGATGGCTTTGATCTCGGTCTCATCGCCCGGCTCGAGTTTGACGGTCAGGTGTTCGGTGCGGGGTGCGGCAGGCTTGACCTGAACGACGGCCGGATTCGGCAGCGGGGTGGGTTTTCCGAATTCGGGGATGGCCACTTGGCGGTAACTCTCGTTGCCGCCGATCACGTCCTTCACTTGCAGCGTCCGTTTGGGAGCGTGCATCTCGGTCAAACCCAGCACACGCCCGACTCCGAGCGGATCGATGCTGTACTCGGCTGGTAGGACGAACGCGACGAGCACGAAGATGGCTCCGCCGACGGCAGCCGCCACGCTGCGAATGAGCCGCCGAGCGCTCGGCGGATTGACCTCGAAGGGTGATGCAGTTTCGGGCATCGCTCGCGTCTCCTGGACGATGAAGGCCCGGGAGTATATCTGCGCTCTTTCCGACCTCGATACAGCGCCGTATCGCCTATACTCGATCGCGGGTTCGATCAGATTGCTGTCGTAGAGGCGAGACATGTTCCACAACAAGGCCTGCCTGCGGGCGGGCGCTTTTCTGAGCCTTCTTCTTTTGCCGCCCATTGCGTGGAGTCATGGCGTCGCGGGCGGCGACGCTTCGTATCTCGAGTCCGTTACCGGGCTGCAGCTGTTCCCGCTCATGTATCTGGGCGCGAAGCACATGGTCACCGGCTATGACCATCTCCTGTTTCTGGCAGGCGTAATTTTCTTCCTGTATCGGCTCAAGGATGTCGCTCTCTACGTCACGCTCTTTGCCATCGGACACAGCGTCACGCTTCTGCTCGGCGTGCTGGGCGGTATCCACGCAAATGCTTACATCGTCGATGCCATCATTGGGTTGTCGGTCGTCTACAAGGCGCTCGAGAACGTTGGCGCCTTCAAGCGTATGGGAATGCGGATCGACTCGCGTGTTGCCGTGCTGTTGTTCGGGCTCGCTCACGGATTCGGTTTGTCGACGAAGCTGCAGGACCTGCATCTGTCGCCAGTCGGCCTCGTGGGCAACATCGTCGCGTTCAACGTTGGAGTGGAGCTCGGTCAGTTCGCCGCGCTGGCGCTCATTCTGGTGGGCTTTCAGCTCTGGCGCCGAAGCGGCACGTTTGTCCGCGGCGGCTACGTCGCCAACGTCCTGATCATGACTGCCGGCTTCGTGCTGTTCGGCTATCAGATGACGGGTTTCTTCCTCGCATAAAGGGGCTCGCGCATTGCAGCCGGTAGCGCACGGATATCCGTTGTGCGAACATCGGCCCGTGCGCGCCCGTTCCGCTCTCATCCTGGCACTCTGTCTGATCCTGGTTGTCGTTCGGGGCACCGGGATGCATGCGCACCTGCTCGATCAGGAGCCGGGTGAGGCTGCAGGCTTCGCTGGGCTTTTGGTCACCACGGTGAGCGAGGACGCAGCGGAGCATCTCGCCGCACATCTGCATCACGGCGATATCGACGTCGATACGCCCGCAAAACACTCGAACGACCTTCCGTCACTCGAGATTCCCGTAGCGATCCTCGCGTTCCTCTGCGGACTGTTGCTGTGTCTCGCACGGCTGTTCGTGCTCACAGCCCGGCCACTGCTTCGGCCCCCCGCACATCGTCGCTGGCGCTATTTCACACCGCTCTCCCACGCCCCGCCCGCCATCGCCTGATCCGGTGATGGGCGCTTTCGCCCTGCGATCCGCAGGGCATCTTGGTGTGGGAGTTCTCCATGGGATTTGGTGCATTACGCACGGGGCGTCGAGACACTCGTGTGCTGGCGCGTTGGTCACGCGTGTCGCGGCTGGCCTCGTTCGTCCTGGCATGCTCGATTGTGTCGATTGCTCGCGCGGCTGCGCTGCCGCCCTTTAGCGAGCTACTGCGACAGGCAGAAGCTTCTGCTCCTCGATTGATCGAAGGCGCCGCGCAGGTTCAGGCGGCACAAGGATTCGCACGGCAAGCTGCCGCATTTCCGAATCCGCTGCTGGGGGTCGAGTCGGAGAATTTCGGGGCCAGTCCGCCGTTCAACGGGTTCACGAGTGCCGAAACCACAGTAACCCTGAGCGAGCTCGTCGAGATCGGAGGCAAGCGGCGCAGCCGCATTGCGGCGGGTAGGGCGGACCTCGAGGCTGCGCAGGCCGCGTACACGCAAGCGCGTGCCGACTTCGCGCATGACCTTGCGCTTGCCTACGTGACTGCCGAGGCCGCAAGTATCCGCGCCACACTGGCAGCGGAGGAGTTGGCGCGAGCCGAAGAAGATTTGCGCGCCGCGCGGTTGCTCGTCTCCGCGGGTAGAGAGTCCGATCTGCGCGCGATCCAGGCGCAGGCACTCACGGCCGCCGCTCGTGCAGATCTCGAGACGAGCCGCGCGAATGCGGTCGAGGCGTTCATTCGGATTGCAAGCCTCGTGGGTATCTCGGAGCCGTACACGGGTGTCGGGCCATCGCTGCTCAGCGTTGCACAGAGACTTCCGATTCCCACGTCCGATCCACCAACAACACCGCCCGTGGTCCTGGCAGCGCAAGCTCAACGCGATGCAGCCGCACGTCGGCTCGAGCTCGAACGCAAGCGCGCCATTTCTGATCTCAGTGTATCGGTGGGAACGCGCCGCCTCGCTGCCGATGATGCCAACGCGTTTGTCGCCGGCGTCTCCGTTCCGATTCCGCTCTTCGATCGCAACCGTGGCGCGATCGCGGCCCGGAACGCGGAGCTTACGGCAGCGGAGGCCCGACTCAATGGCGCGAAATTCGAGGCCGAGGCCAACTGGCGCTCTGCCATCGCGCAGGCGCGAGCGGCCGACAACCGATTGAGAGCGTCCGATGAGCTCGAGTCGGTGGCCCAGGAGGGTTATCGTCTCGCGCGCCTCGGGTACGACGCAGGGCGCGCACCTCTCATCGAGCTCCTCGCCACACGTCGCGCCCTGACTGATGCGCGGGCACGCGCCCTCGACGCCCGTGTCGCACGAATCGAAGCCGAAGCGACGCTCGCGCGTCTCGCCGGCCGCATCCCTTTCGGAGAATAAATTCATGAACATCTCCCTCCAAGGATCTCAGCGCTGGGTCGCGCTCGGGGCACTGGTACTGGCCGGTGCGATCGGCTTTGGCATCGCCAGGGTCACCGGCGACCCACCGGCTGCCAGCGCGGATGCGACTGCGGAAGGTGCGAAGAGTCCGGGGCGCTCCACACTCGAGATCGATGAGTCACACCTGAGCGCGGTCGGAATCGAAATCGAAACAGTCACACCCGGGAGCCTCAGTGCCGAGATCCGCGCGCCCGCCTCGGTAGTCGCGGCGCCGAACGGCCAGGCGGTCGTGACCGCCCGCGCTGCCGGCACGATCTCGCGCGTCGAGAAGCGGCTCGGCGATCAGGTGCGTGCCGGCGACACGCTGGCGCTCGTCGAGAGTCGCGATGCCGCCGCGATTGCCGCGGCGCTGGAAGCGGCGGAATCCAAAGCGGCGCTCGCGCGATCCGTGCTCGAACGTGAAAAAGGTCTCTATGAGCAACACGTGACTCCACGTCAGGACTTCGAGACCGCCCAGGCGCAATTGGTCGCCGCACAGGCCGAAGCACGCAGCGCACGGGTGGCGGCGAACAACGCGCATGTGTCGAGCGATGGTCGGGCGGTGCGTGTCGAGAGTCCTCTGTCGGGCCGCATAACGTATGCATCCGCGTCACTCGGCGCATTCGTGCAGGCTGACACTGAGATCTTTCGGGTCGCTGATCCCGCGCACGTGCAGATTGAAGCGGCTGTTACCGCTGCTGATGCGGCGCGCATTGCGGCCGGAGATCCGGCGATGATCTCGGCCACCTCGCGCACGCTTGCCGCAAAGGTGCAGTCGGTGACGCCGACGGTCAGCGAGGACACACGTTCTGCGACGGTCGTGCTCTCCCTGGATGAGCAGAAGGGCGCGCCCACGCCCGGCGAATTCGTGCAGGCGGTCATTACTCCGAAGTCTGCCGCGCCTGCCGGATTCGTGATTTCAGAGGAAGCCATCCAGCGCATCGACAGTCGCGATGTGATCTTCGTTCGCAATGACAAGGGCTTCCGCGTGCAGCCCGTCGTCGTTGCCTCGCGCAGTGGCGGCCGCGCTTCGATCCTGCAAGGGCTCAGCGCCGGACAACGAATCGCAACCCGCAATGCATTTCTTCTCAAGGCGGAGCTCGCGAAGGGTGAGGAGGAGGAAGAATGATCAACCAACTGCTCACGCTCTCGATCCGGGCGCGATGGTTCGTCGTCGTCATGACGAGCCTCATCGCCGCGTATGGCTTCTACCAGCTCTCCATCCTGCCCATCGATGCGACGCCTGATATCACCAACAAGCAGGTGCAGATCAATACCGTCGCGCCGGCTCTGGGCCCGGTGGAGGTCGAAAAGCGCGTCACCTTCCCGATAGAGACCGCACTTTCCGGCCTCGCGGGCGTCGAGAGCACGCGCTCCTTTTCGCGCAACGGCTTCAGCCAGGTCACCGCGATCTTCACGGAAGATTCGAATCTCTACTTCATGCGTCAGCAGGTGGCGGAGCGCCTCGCGCAGGCCGGGCCGAGCCTGCCGACGGGTGTCGAGCCGCAAATGGGTCCGGTGTCCACCGGACTCGGCGAGATCTTCATGTACGCCGTCGAGTTCGAGCATCCCGGCGGCAAGGGCGCGCCGATCCATGACGGCCAGCCGGGTTGGCAAAGCGACGGTTCCTTCCTGACGCTCGAAGGGGAGCGGCTGAGCGATGAGCTCTCGCAGCTCGCCTATCTGCGCACGGTGCAGGACTGGATTCTGCGTCCGCAGTTACGCACGGTCCCGGGCGTGGCCGATATCGACTCGCTCGGCGGATACGACAAGCAGTACGTCGTCGAGCCCGACCCGACGAAACTCGCGGCCTACGGCATTTCCTACTCCGAGCTGGCCAAGGCCCTCGAAGCGGCGAACCTCTCGGTCGGCGCCAACTACATCCAGCGCTCGGGCGAGGCTTACCTGGTGCGTGCCGATGCACGCATTCAGTCGATGGACGAGATCGCTCGTGCCGTCATCGGCACTCGCGGTGGCGTTCCCGTGCTGGTGAGCGATGTGGCGAGGGTGCGTATCGGCGGTGAGCTTCGAACCGGTGCCGGCAGCAAGAACGGCTATGAGTGTGTCGTTGGCACGGCGCTCATGCTGGTCGGCGAGAACAGCCGCACGGTTGCGCGCGCCGTGGGCGAGAGGCTCAAGCAAGTCGCGCAGACGTTGCCGCCGGGTATCGTCGCCAATGTCGTGCTCGATCGCTCGCAGCTGGTCGTTGCGACCATTTCCACGGTCGCCGAAAACCTGGCCATCGGCGCGCTCCTCGTGATCGCGAGCCTGTTCTGGATTCTCGGCAATGTCCGCGCGGCGCTCATCGCGACGCTCCTCATTCCGCTGTCGCTCGTCATGAGTGCGACGGGCATGAACGTGCTGCGCATTTCCGGCAATCTCATGAGCCTGGGCGCGCTGGATTTCGGCCTGATCATCGATGGCGCGGTGATCATCATCGAGAACTGCCTGCGGCGGCTCGCCGAACGGCAGAAACGTGAAGGGCGGATGCTCACCCTGCACGAGCGTCTCGACGAAGTGAACGACGCGTCGCAGGAGATGGTGAAGCCGACGGTTTACGGTCAGGTCGTCATTTTTCTGGTCTTCGCGCCCTGCCTCACCTTCCAGGGCGTCGAGGGCAAGATGTTCTCGCCGATGGTGATCACGCTCATGCTGGCGCTCGCCTCGGCTTTCGTGCTCTCACTCACCTTCGTGCCCGCGATGGTGGCGCTGCTCGTGCGGGGTCGCATCGCCGAGCATGAAGCTGGTTTCATCGTTCGCATCAAGCGCTGGTACGAGCCCTGGCTGCAGAGAGCAGTTACGCGGCCCCTGCCGTTCATCGCGGGCGGGGTCGGCGTTTTCGCAGTGGCAGTCGGGGTCTTTTTCCTGGTGGGCCGCGAATTCATGCCGACGCTCGATGAAAAGAATTTCAATCTCTCTTCGGTGCGCATTCCGTCCACCTCGATCGCCCAGTCCGTCAAGCTCGATCTGCCGATCGAGCGCGCGATTCTGACGCTACCCGAGGTGCTCCTCGTCTATTCGAAGACCGGCACCGCGAATCTCGCGGCCGACCCCATGCCACCGAATGCGTCCGACAACTACGTCATCCTCAAGCCGAAGAGTCAATGGCCCAAGGATGTGCACACGAAGGCAGATATCATCGCGCGCATCGAGAAAGTGACTGCGCCGATTGTCGGCAATGCGTACGACGTAACGCAGCCGATCCAGATGCGCTTCAACGAGCTCATCGGTGGCGTGCGCAGTGATGTGGCCGTGAAGATCTATGGCGACAACATCGATCAGATGAGCGCCACCGCGGCGCGCATCGAAAGCGTTCTCGCCAAGGTGCCCGGCATCGCCGATCTGCGTGTCGCGCAGACGCACGGCTTCCCCACTTTCGATATTCATTTCGATCGCAGTGCCATCGCGCGCTATGGGCTGACCATCGAAGAGGTTGCCGACACCGTGGCGGCGGCTCTCGCGGGACGAGAGGCCGGACTGCTGTTCGATGGTGATCGCCGGTTCCCCATCGTGGTACGCGTGCCGGAATCGCAGCGTAACGATGTGGAGGCGCTTGCCGCTCTGCCGGTGATGCTGCCAGCCGTAGAAGGACGCGCACGCGCATCCATTCCCCTGCGTCAGGTCGCGAGCTTCAGCGTCTCGGAAGGCTTGAATGAAGTGAGTCGTGACAACGGCAAGCGCCGCATCTACGTGGAAGCCAATGTTCGCGGCCGTGATATCGGGTCGTTCGTCGCGGAAGCGCAGGCACGGATCGCGCGCGAGGTGAAAATACCACCCGGCTCCTGGGTCGAGTGGGGAGGCCAGTTCCAGAACCTCCAGGACGCGACGCGGCGTCTGACCCTCGTCGTGCCTGTCTGTCTCGGGCTGGTGCTGCTCGTGTTGTACTTCGCGCTCGAGAGCATCGTGCTCGCGATTACGGTGTACACCGCCGTACCTCTGGCGCTCGCCGGCGGAGTATTCGCGATGGCACTGCGTGGGATTCCGTTCTCGGTCTCTGCCGCCGTCGGGTTCATCTGTCTTTGTGGGGTCGCCGTGCTGAATGGTCTCGTCGTGATGGCCAGCATCGGTGCGCGGCTCAAGACCGGTGTCGGTGTCGAGCGTTCGATATTCGAGGGCATGATGGAACGTGTCCGCCCCGTCGTCATGACAGGCCTCGTCCCCGCGCTGGGCTTCGTACCGATGGCCGTGGCCACGGGCACCGGCGCTGAGGTGCAGCGGCCGCTCGCGACGGTTGTCATCGGTGGGCTCATCACCTCCACTGCGCTGACCCTGTTCGTCATGCCGGCGATTTGCAGACTGGTACTGCGGGACCGGACCGAACAGCCCGCTGCAACTGAAGTCGCCACCGCGACATCATGAGCGGGCTGTGAGCCAACGGAGACTTCTCGAAGGCCTCAGGTCACCGGGCATACCTGCGGCTTTCCTCGCCGCGGCGCTGTTCGGCGCCGGGACGCCGTTTGCGAAGGCGCTGCTCGTCTCGATCGATCCGTGGCTGCTCGCGGGACTTCTGTACGCCGGCTCCGGAATCGCGCTCACGCTGCTGCGTTGGATCCGACCCACGCCGCGCGGATCGTTGACGCGGTCGGAGTGGGGTTATCTGGTCGGAGCGATTGCTGCGGGCGGACTCGTTGCGCCCGTGCTGTTGATGAACGGGCTATCGCTGATGTCAGCGGCAGGTGCATCACTCCTGTTGAACGCCGAAGGCGTATTCACCGCACTGCTCGCGTGGTTTGTGTTTCGCGAGAACTTCGACCGGCGCATTGCGCTCGGAATGGTAGCCATTGCCGCCGGTGCGGCGACGCTGTCCTGGGGAGGTGGAATAGCAGACGGCGGGATTGGCTCGCTCCTCGTGCTCGGCGCATGTCTCGGCTGGGCCATCGACAACAATCTCACTCGCAAGGTCGCGCTTCTCGATGCCACCTGGCTTGCGGCGGTCAAAGGGCTCGCAGCGGGCGCCGTCAATCTCGTACTGGCGATTGCATCCGGTGCAATTTGGCCTGATGTATGGCGAGGCACGGCGGCTCTCGGCATCGGGGCGCTCGCATACGGTGCAAGCCTCGTGCTGTTCGTCATCGCGCTTCGGCACCTCGGCAGTGCACGCACGACAGCCTATTTCTCCATGGCGCCTTTCGTCGGCGCGCTGGTATCGCTTCTGTGGCTGGGCGAGCCGCTCACCTTTCGGCTGGCGCTCGCCGCGTCGCTGATGGGCCTTGGCGTATGGCTCCACCTCACCGAGCGGCACGAGCACGTGCATCACCACGAATTTCTCGAGCATGAGCACGAACACGTGCATGACGAGCACCACCAACATGCGCACGACGTCGAGGTTCCGTCCGGCACGCGTCACACGCACGCGCACCGACACGAGCCCATGACACACAGCCATCATCATTTCCCGGACGCGCATCACCGGCACGATCATGGGGAGTGACCGTGACCAACGATAGCGCGCAGACGCGCAGGCGACCTCTTCGGAGCGACAAGTGGCGCGTGGATCGACGGCGGGTGTATCGTGTCCCGGGGCTCAGGTCTCGTTTGGGCTGCATGACTCTCCCGATGCCACTATCACTGGCCAGGATGCGACGGCTGCGATGGCTGCATCGCGTAGTGTTGCCATTCCTTCTGGCCACGTTCTTCGTGGCAGGTGTGGCGCACGCCTCGCATCTCCACAAGGAAGAGAGTGCACGTACCGGCACACATGCGATGCATTGTGGCCAGTGCCTGCAGTTCGACCGCATCACCTCCGTTCCGGATTTGCCGCGGCTCCTCGCGGGGCACACACGCTTCGTTCGGCTCTCTGTCGCTCGACACTCCTTCGAGCCCGATAAGTTCTCCACTCACCTCTACGAAGCACGCGGCCCACCGCCGCACGCCTGAAATCGCTCGTCCCCTGTTTCAGGGCGCATAGGCGCCCGCAGGGCACATCCGTTCTTTCAGGCAAACACTGCGCGGCTCGTTTGCGCGCCAATGTCCGTTTCGTCGAGAGGAGAAAGGCTCATGAGGAGTTACAAGCCCTTTGTGGCGTGTCTGGCAGTCGGCTGGACGCTGCTGCCTGTAACCGTGGAAGCGGCTGATGATGTCACAGCGTTGCGCGCCGAACTGCAAGCTTTGAAGAGTGACTACGACGCGCGCGTCGCTGCGCTCGAAATGCGAATCCAACAGCTCGAATCCGCGGCGAGCGCTCCAGCGGCTTCCGTTGCCGCCGCGGCACCCGCGGTCGTCGAGCCTCCGGGCCCCGCGCAACCGCCGGTGCCTGCGGGTGGTTCACGCATCGCGGCCTCCGCCTTCAATCCTGCGATCTCGCTGATTCTCGCCGGCAACTACACCAATGCGTCGCGCGACCCGGAAGACTGGCGCATTGGCGGCTTCATTCCGAGCGGCGGCGAAGTAGGGCCCGGATCCCGAAGCTTCAACCTCGGCGAATCGGAGCTCGCGCTCACCTCGAACGTCGATCCCTATTTTGCGGCCACGCTGATCGCCGCGATTACCGAGGAGAATGAGATCGAAGTCGAGGAAGCGTTCTTTCGCACGCTCGCGCTGCCCGCAGGCTTCACCGCGAAGGGAGGTCGATTTTTCTCCTCGCTGGGCTATCTCAATGAAGTGCACGCTCACGCCTGGGACTTTGTGGACCAGCCCCTCATCTACCAGGCCTTCTTTGGCAATCAGCTGGCCGAGGATGGCGTGCAACTGAAGTGGCTTGCACCGACCGACCTGTTCCTCGAGCTCGGAGCCGAGACCGGCAATGGTCGGGAGTTCCCAGGCACATCACGCAATCGCAATGGCTTCAATGGTGGCACGATGTTCGCGCACGTCGGTGGCGATATCGGGGACACCACGAGCTGGCGCGCCGGAGCATCCTGGCTGCAAGCGAATGCTGACAGCCGCGTGTTCGAGGATGTGAACGAGATCGATGAGCCGGTGCTGAATGCGTTTACGGGCAAGTCTCGCACCTGGGTCCTGGATGCTGTAGCCAAGTGGACGCCTTACGGCACGGTGACGCGCCAGCAGCTCAAGATCCAGGGCGAATACCTGCATCGTACGGAAGACGGGCAGCTCGCCTTCGATACGGAAGGATCGAACCTCAGCGATGCGTATCGAAGCGAGCAATCCGGCTGGTATCTCCAGAGCGTGTATCAGTTCCGGCCGCGTTGGCGCGTGGGGCTGCGCTATGACTCGCTTCATTCCGGGTCGCCGCGCATCGGCCTGGTCACCTCCGGAGCTCTGCCGCCGAGCGCATTTCCCGCGCTGCTGTCAGCGCAGCCAGATCGATTGACGATGATGTTCGATTGGAGCCCCAGCGAGTTTTCGCGCCTGCGAGCGCAATACGGCTGGGACAACGCGCGCGATCAGGGCTCGCGCGACCGGCAATTTCGCGTGCAATACCTGTATGGCATCGGTGCGCACGGCGCGCACAAATATTAGGAGCCGCAATATCATGGTTCAGCTCATGCGCAGAGTCGTCGTACTGCTGCTCCTCGGAGCAGCGATTCCGGCACACGCCGCTCTCAAGATCCTGGCGACCACGACCGACTGGGGCGCGCTGGCCACCGAGCTCGGTGGCGATCGCGTCAATGTCTACGTTGCCACGAGCGCGTTGCAGGATGTCCATCGCATCGATGCGAAGCCCAGTCTCATCGCGCGCGCCAGGTCGGCCGATCTGGTCGTCGCCAACGGCGGCGAGCTTGAAATCGGCTGGTTGCCGGTGCTGCTGCAGGAATCGGGCAATCCGCGGATCCAGCCCGGTTCTGCCGGCTACTTCGAGGCCGCAGCGCAGGTGAGTCTGCTCGAGAAACCTGCGCAGTTCGACCGTTCGCTGGGTGACATCCATCCGCAAGGCAATCCACATGTGCAACTCGATCCACACAACGTCGCTACCGTAGCGAAGGCGCTCACCGCAAGGCTGGCAATGCTCGATGCAGCGAATGCCTCGCATTACCAGCAGCGCGGCAGCGATTTCGATTCTCGCTGGCAACAGGCGATCGCGCGCTGGGAGAGTCGGGCGGCACCTCTCAAGGGCGTTCCCCTGGTCATCATGCATCGGGACCAGGTGTATCTGTGTCACTGGCTCGGACTGACGGAGTTGGCCGCCATCGAGCCGAAGCCCGGCGTGCCGCCGAGTGCCGGTTATCTCGCCCAGCTCGTCACGAAGCTCTCGGCACCACCGCCGCCGCGCATGATCCTGCGCAACGCCTACAACGATCCCAGGGCGGCGAACTGGCTCTCCGAGCGCGTGCATGCGCCGGTGGTGCTTCTGCCGTTCTCCGTCGGCGGCACGCCCGAGGCGAAAGACCTCTTCGGTCTCTTCGACGACACGATCAATCGATTGCTGGCGGCGCCCAAGTGAACCTTCTCGCCAATGAGCTGAGCATTCTCTGGCCGGCATTGATCGCGGGGCTGCTGGTCGCGATCTCACACGTGCCGCTCGGTCAGCAGGTGCTTGCGCGCGGGATCGTTTTCATCGATCTGGCGATTGCCCAGGTCGCAGGTCTCGGCGTCATTGCCGCCAACCGCTTCGGCCTTCCCGTCGAGGGTTGGGGTGCCCAGTTGGCAGCGGGTGCCGCGGCCCTCGCCGGTGGGCTTCTGCTCACCTGGACTGAACGCAAGCGTGCGGAGGTGCAGGAGGCCCTGATCGGAATCTTGTTCGTGCTCGCATCGACTGCCCAGATTCTGATGCTCGCGAACGATCCACACGGGGGCGAAAGCCTGAAGGATTTGCTGGCGGGGCAGATTCTGTGGGTGTCGACGCCTCATCTCATCCGCACCGCGGTGCTGACGGCCGTATTCGCGCTGGTCTGGTTTCGCTGGCGCGAACGGCTCGGGCGGGTAGGCTTCTATGTGCTCTTCGCGGTGGTGGTCACCGCTTCTGTGCAGCTCGTGGGCGTGTATCTCGTGTTCACGAGCCTCATCGTTCCGGCGGTCGCGACGTATCGCCATGCCGCCAGCCGACAGCTGGCAGTGGGTTATGCGCTGGCATTCGGAAGTTACCTGGCAGGGCTTGCCGCCTCGGTGATCACGGATCTGCCCTCGAGTCCCGTCATCGTGTGGGCCATGGCCATTCTCGGGCTGTTGGTGCACGTGTCGGGTGGACGCGCAAACGTCCTGGCGAACACAGCGGACAAAGAATCACGACGCCGAGCCGATGAGGGCTCGGCGTGAGATGCTGCGAGCGATTGTCGCGCGCACCTGAAGCAGGAGTCTGACGTGAGGATCTGGATGAAACGTATTTCTCTGGTACGCGCGGGAGGCGTTCTGTTCGCGCTCGTCACGGCGCTCATGGCGGGCCTCGCTTTCGCACACGGCGTGGCTGACGACGACAAATCATTCATCGAGACGACCTCAGGTCTGCAGATCGTCCCATTCGTCTACCTGGGTGCAAAGCACATGGTCACGGGCTACGACCATCTGCTGTTCCTGGTGGGTGTCATCTTTTTTCTTTACCGGATGCGGGAAGTTGCCGCGTACGTGACGCTTTTTGCAGTCGGTCACAGCCTCACACTGTTGCTGGGCGTACTCGGCGGCATCCATGCAAACCCGTATGTGATCGATGCCATCATCGGATTCTCGGTGGTGTACAAGGCGCTCGACAATCTGGGCGCATTCCAACGCGTTCTGGGTTTCCAGCCCAATACCCGGGCGGCGGTGCTGATCTTCGGCTTTTTCCATGGTTTCGGTCTTGCGACCAAGCTGCAGGACTTCACGCTGTCACCCGAGGGTCTCGTGCCGAACATCCTCGCTTTCAATGTCGGGGTGGAGCTCGGTCAGATCCTCGCGCTCGGCGCGATTCTCATCGCAATGAACTTCTGGCGGCTGACAGATGCATTCCGGCGCCAGGCGTTCGCGGCCAACGTCGCACTGATGGCGGCCGGTTTCGTGCTCGTGGGCTATCAGCTCACGGGCTATTTTCTGTCGTGAATGAAGGAGCACGCGCGTGCCGGACATTTCTCACCTCGATCGTCGGGACCTGCCATCGGTAGCGAGTCTCCTCAAGGCAACCGCTGTGGCGCTGGGAGTTGCAGCTCTCTTGCTCGTCGTAGCGGTGCTGCCAGCCGAATACGGCATCGATCCCACGGGGTTCGGAACGCGCTTCGGATTCGCGGCGCTCCGGAATGCAACGGCCGCTGAACCCGGAGCTGACAGCGGAGCAACTCCGGAGCTGCCCGCGGCAGTCGCTTCAGTAGTCGCCGTTGCGCCAAGCGAGATCGCTGTTCGCGCCGAAGCAGCAGCACCCGGCGAAGTCGCGCTGGGTGAAGCCGCTTCAGTTCTCGATGCGTTCTGGGGGAGCGCAGCGCCTTATCGCAATGACGAGATGTCTCTTACGCTGAAACCGGGCGAGGGCGCCGAAATCAAGGCGCGCATGCGTCTCGGGGAGCGGTTTGTTTTCAACTGGATCGCCGAAGGCGGCGCCGTGAACTTCGATATGCACGGCGAGGCACTCAACGCCAGGCGCGACGAGTTCACGAGCTTCCGTAAGGGGAAAAACGCTGCTGCAGGTCACGGCGCCTTCATCGCCCCGTTTGACGGGACCCATGGATGGTACTGGCGTAACCGCGGAACGCAGCCAGTGACCGTTCGCGTGCAGACGAGCGGCTTCTACGAGAAGCTCTTTCGCCCGCATTGATTGGCGCCGCAATCGCGGGCGGCGCTTCAAAGGTTGCCGGTGTGATTCGCCTGCAGAAAGTTGCCGAGCTCGTCGAAGAGAACATACAGCGTGTTCTTCTGCGCATCCTTCTCGGCGGGGTTGCTATAGATCACGACCCATACCTTGCCCTCGGCGGCATCGCGAGAAAGAGTCTGCTTGTGTTGTCGCTTGCGCCAGGAGCTCGGGAGCCGCTTCTTCGCAACCAGGTTGTCGACCACGGCGCCGGACAGGCTGACGACCTGCTGCTCGGTGATAGGCAGGGGCTCATCCTCATGACCGCCGATATGCGCAAAGGCGACGCCCGTGGCGACGGACAGGATGATGGCAATCAGCGCGGTTCTGAATCGAGTCATACGCAGCTCCGTGTGCGATTGAAGGGGGTCGGACGAATCATAACCCGGAGACGCATCTAGGTGACGTATCTCAACGTGATGGCCGCGAGCACGATATAGCGGCCAATCTTCGCGATCGCGACCAGCAGCAGGAACACCGGGAAGGGCTCGCGCATCACACCTGCGACGATCGTGAGCGGATCGCCGATCACCGGTGCCCAGCTGAGGAGCAGGGACCATTTGCCGTACTTCAGATACCAGCGCTGCGCCCGATCCAGTGCCGCGGGACTCGCCGGAAACCAACGCCGGTTGCGAAACCGCTCGATGCCGCGGCCGATCAGCCAGTTGAAGACGGAACCCAATACATTGCCAGCGCTCGCCACGAGCAGCACCAGCAATGGTGAGTAGTCGTTGAGCAGCAAGCCCACGAGCACGGCTTCGGATTGTCCGGGGAACAGCGTTGCCGCGACGAAAGCCGCGAGAAAAAGGCTGAAATAGACTGCAAGGTTCGACGTCACGCCACGGCACGCGAACCGGGCCGACCGCAGCACGTCATTGCAGGCGCGGCCATTCGGTGTGATGGCTGTCGATCACGTACGTATGTGTGTGACGTTGGGAGCTCGGCGCGCGGTTCGCCACGCTGACAAGATGCGGGTGATCTGCCGCGAGCTCGGGATGCGCATGCTCGATCTCGTCCGGGTCATGCGCCGGCCAGAGGCGCGTCGCGATGAATACAGCGACGGCCGCAATCGACGCCAGCAGCAGAAAGGTTGGCGTGAGTCCCACGATTGCACCCACCCATCCTGCAATCGGATACGTGATCAGCCAGCAGGCATGCGACAGCGCGAATTGCGCGGCGAAGAGGGCAGGTCGATCCTGTTCATTCGAAGAACGACGCAGCAGACGTCCCGACGGAGTCTGTGCGAGTGAATACCCTAGGCCGAGCACCACCCACAATGGCCACAACAGCCAGTGGAACGTCGGTACTACAGCGCCCAACGCCAAACCTGCGACGAGGATACTGGCACCGCTCAACATGGCCTTGCGATCCGGCACGCGATCGAGAAGGCGCGGCAGAAACAGCGCGGCGACCATGGAACCGCCGCCAAACGCGGCTAGTGCAAATGCGGTAGCGCGCTGAGTGAGCCCGAATCGAGCCTGCACCAGCACGACGGTGTTGACGATGACCATCGCACTGGCCGCTGCGACCGCCAGATTCAGCGCCAACAGCCCTCGCAGACGCGGTGTGGCCAGATAGATGCGCAGGCCGCGCGTGGTCCGATCATAGATTCCCCGGCGTTCGGTCCTCTCGTGACTGGGCAGCCTGACTGACACGACGAGCGCCGCCGAGGCGAGAAAGCCGACTACCGTGCCTGCGAACAGGCTGTGAAAACTGACGACGGTCAGGAGGAGACCCGCAAGCATCGGGCTCGCGACGCTTTCCAGATCATAGGCCAGACGCGAGAGCGACAGTGCGCGCGTGTATTCTTTTTCATTCGGCAGCACGTCCGGGATGGTGGCCTGGAAGGTCGGCGTGAATGCCGCCGAAGCCGACTGGAGCACGAAGATGAGCACGTAGACCTGCCAGACCTGATCGACGAACGGCAGGAGCGCCGCGACTGCCGCGCGCACGAGATCCAGCCCGACCAACATCGCGCGCCGGGGCAAGCGCTCCGCGAATGCGCTGGCAACTGGCGCGACGCCGACGTACGCGACCATCTTGATCGCGAGCGCCGTGCCGAGCACGGTGCCGGCCTGGCCGCCGGCGAGGTCATACGCAAGCAGCCCGAGCGCCACGGTGGCGAGACCTGTGCCGACGAGCGCGATGACTTGCGCCAGGAACAGGTGACGGTAGGTGCGGTTGGCAAGAACTTCAAGCATGTGTGATGGCTTCAGGCGAGCACGATCGAGCGCCCCGCAAAGTTCAGCGCTTTTGGGGTGGATCGACCCACGTTAATATCGAACGCCCAACCCACGCAGGTTTGCTCACCATGGCAGCGCGCGGCAACCGATTCTACTCAGTCAGGGTCGCGAGGAGATCGGGAAAGATCCTTGCCGCGGCTTGCGCGAGGGTGCTGGCCGTCAGCGGGCTGCTTTTCCCAATCGCGCTGTCGGCCGCCGATGTCTACAAGTGGACGGACGCGAACGGCACGACCGTGTATTCCGATCAGGCGCCACCCGGGCCTGCCCAGCGGATATCCGTGGAGTCTCGTGTGTCGGATGCCGCGAGCAGCCGCGCTCAAGTGGAGGCGGAGCGAGCAGCGTGGGCTCGTGCAGATATGGAACGTAACGCGCGAGCCAAGGCAGACGCCGCGCAGAGGCAGGCCCTGGCAGCGAAAAAGGCGGAGCAGTGTCGTGCTGCGCGGTCTCAGTCCGCTCGATTCTCTTTTGACCAACCTCACTACCGCACCGATGCCAACGGGCAGCGCGTCTATTATTCGGTCGCGGAAATAGACCGGGCGCGAGCAGAAGCGAAGAAGCAGATGAGCGAATCCTGCGAACCGCTGCCTCGAAAGGGCTGATTCACGGTCGCCGCGGGCGCCGCACTGGCTAGCGAGCCGACGTCTGTGCAATCATACGAACCGCGTGTCTCGCAACATCCTCATTACGTTCCTCTGCCTCGCATTGGCTTCGCTCGGCATTTCGGGCGCGCATCGCCACGTTACGGGCAGCGCGCCTGAGGATATGCGGGCCGGCTATCTGGTCACCTTGATAGATTTCGATCACCACGACGCTCACCAAGGCGAAGGTGACATCGACGTCGACAGCGCGGCACACACTTTCGGCAAGCTGCCGCTCGTCAAAGCTTTCATCGCTACTGCAGTCAGTTACATCGTCGTCTGGCTGGTGGCGCGCGCCTGGTCGCTACTTCAGGTGCGCACGGGTCCGCTCCGGCCGCCCAAGCTTCGGCTGAGATATTCCCTCCTTCCACCTTCACACGCGCCTCCCTGCACCGCTTCGTAAGCGGCGATGTTCTCTCGTCCCCGCACGGGGACTCGATGCCTGCAGGAGGCATTCATGCGATTGGTTTTGTGGCCCGCAATTGCGGGCATGCTCGCGCTGCTCGTCGGCACGATAGCGCGCGCGCAAGCGGTTCCAGAGACTCAGGCGCCCTTGCAGCTTCCCGCTGCCATCAAGCGCGCATTGGCTCAGCAGCCTGAGCTCGCGGGCTTTGTATTCGAGCTGCGTGCGCAGGATGCACGCGTCTCCGAAGCTGCATTCGGGCCGCCGACGCAAGTCGAAGGACTCGTTGAAGATGCTGGCGGGACGGGCAACCGCAGCGGCCTCACCTCTGCGCAATCGACGCTGAGCCTCAGCCACGTGTTCGAGCTTGGCGGTAAGCGCGAAGGACGCGTGGCGGTCGCGGAGGCAACGCGCGCTCGCATGCAAACGGAGCGGGCTGCCCGCCAACTGGACGTCGCCGCCAACGTGGCGCGCCGTTTCGTCGAAACGCTCCACGAGCAGGAGCGGCTACGCATCGCGCATGATGCACTCGGTCTCGCGGAGCAGACCCAGGCCGCAGTCGACCGGCGCGTACGGGCTGCACTCGCACCCGCTGCGGAGACGGCGCGAGCCGAAGTGCGGCTGTCGCAGGCGAAGCTCGATGTCGAACATGCCGAGCACGAGTTCGAGAGTAGTCGTCGATTCCTGGCGGCGGCCATGGGCGAGCGTGATGTCCGGTTCGGCGCTGCCATCGGCGATCTGTTTGCGCTCACCCGGGTAGCGCCGCTCGAGGATCTGCTCGGGCGTATCGATGCCTCGCCCGACTTCCTGCGCTTTGCCGATGAAGCACGTGTACGCGACGCAGAGTTGCGCCTGGCGCAGATCAAGAGCCGCCCGGACGTGCGCACACAGTTCGGTGTGCGTCGCTACGAGGACGACGGCGACGTGGCGTTGATCGCCGGATTCACGCTGCCTCTGCAATCCACGCGACGTGCGCAGAGCGGCATCGAGATTGCGCGTGCCGATCGCGAGCGTACCGCGGTCGAGCGCGAAGCGGCGTTCCTGAAAGTGCAGGCACAACTGCACGCGCAATACCGCGAGCTCGATCATTCGCGCCTCGAAGCGGGAGTGCTGCGCGAGACGATCGTTCCGCAGCTCGAGAAGGCGCTGCAGAGAACGGAGTACGCGTATCAACGTGGCCGCTATTCCTATCTGGAGCTGACCGACGCGCAGCGCGAGCTGCTCGAGGCCCGTCGCCGTTCGAGCGACGTTGCCGCCCAATTTCACCTTTTGCGCATCGAGATCGAGCGCCTCACCGGCCAGAGTCTCGAAGCGAACGGAGCCATGCCATGAGATCCCCTGTTCGTACCGCTGTCGTGCTGTCCGCGCTGCTGACGTGCGTGGGTTTTGCTGCCTGCCAGTCGGGTGATGGGCCGCACGCGGGGTCCGCGGAAGCGCATGGCGCCGCGGCCGCAGAGTTCGAGCGCGGTCCGCATCGCGGCCGGCTCCTGCGCGACGGCCCATTTGCTCTCGAGTTGCAGATCTTCGAAGAAGGCGTGCCGCCTGAGTTTCATGTGTATCTCTTCCGGGACGGGAAGCTGCTTGCACCTGGCGCGGCGCAAGTGTCGGTCGAGCTCACGCGCCTCGACCAGGAAGTCAACCGATTCGACTTCGCGCCGCAGGGCGATTTCCTCAAAGGGAACGGTGTGGTGCACGAGCCCCATTCCTTCAGCGTCGTCGTGACGGCCGAGGAAGGCGGCCGCTCACACCGCTGGACTTTCGATAGCTTCGAGGGACGCACCACGATTCCGACGACCACTGCGGAGTCGGCTGGTGTGCGCACCGAGACCGCAGGTCCCGCTACCCTGAAAGACACCGTTGTTTTGACCGGACGTCTCGTGCCGAATGCCGAGCGCATGCGCGCTGTTTCGGCGCGCTTCCCGGGCGCGATTCGCGAAGTGGTGCGCTCGGTTGGCGAGACGGTGCGTGTGGGCGAACGCCTCGCCACGATCGAAAGTAACGAGAGTCTCGAGACGTACGCGCTCAATGCGCCCATCGCGGGCGTCATCACCGAGCGCCATGCCAACCCTGGCGAGAACACCGGCAGCGAACCGATGTTCGTGATCGCCGACTACGGCGCGCTGTGGGCGGAGCTCGCATTGTTTCCGCGCGATCTGGCGCGCGTGAAAGTGGGTCAGAAGGTCACGCTGAGAAGCGTCGAGGGCGGGCTTTCCGGCGAGGGCACCGTGTTGCGTATTGCTCCGACGGAAGGTGCCGAACACGGCGCTGTCAGCGGCGTCTATACGGCGCGCGTCAGCGTCGAGAACAAGGATCGTCGTTGGACGCCCGGCCTCTTTGTCGAAGGCGGAATTCACATCGGCGAATCGCCGGTGGCGCTCGCCGTCAAACGTAGCGGCCTGCAGGGCTTCCGTGACTTCACTGTGGTGTTCGAGCAGGTGACCGATACCTATGAGGTGCGCATGCTCGAGCTCGGACGACAGGACGAGACCTGGGTTGAAGTTCTCGGCGGCCTGAAGCCGGGGGCGCGCTACGTCGCGGAGAACAGCTACCTCATCAAGGCAGATATCGAGAAATCCGGCGCGAGCCACGATCACTGAGAGGGCACCGCCATGCTCGAACGTATCCTTCAGTTCAGCCTCCGGCATCGCCTCGCAGTGATGTTGTTTGCTCTGGCTCTCGCCGCGCTCGGCCTCTGGAGTTATCAGCGACTGCCCATCGATGCCGTGCCGGATATCACCAATGTTCAAGTGCAGGTGAATACGGAAGCGCCGGGCTTCACGCCACTTGAAGCCGAGCAACGCCTCACCGTGCCACTGGAAACCGCAATGGCTGGACTCGCGGGGCTCGACTACACACGTTCGCTCTCGCGGTATGGACTTTCGCAAGTGACGATCGTCTTCGTCGACGGCACTGATATCTACTTCGCGCGGCAGCAGGTGGCCGAGCGGCTGCAGGCAGTGCGAAGCGTGATGCCCCCGGGTGTCGAGCCGAAGATCGGACCCGCCGCGACGGGACTTGGTGAGATCTTCATGTACACGGTGGATGCCAAACCCGGCGCGACCAATTCTGCCGGTGAGCCGCTCACCGCGACGGATCTGCGGATTGCCCAGGACTGGATCGTTCGGCCGCAGCTCCTGCGAGTGGGCGGCGTTGCGGACGTGAACACGGTGGGCGGCTACGAGAAACAGTTTCTCGTTCAGCCGCAGCCCGCGCAGCTCCTTGCTTATGGTCTGACGCTGACCGATGTCGTGCAGGCACTCGAGCGCAACAACGCGAACCGCGGCGCCGGCTACATCGAGCGATTCGGCCAGCAAATGCTCCTGCGCGTGCCCGGGCAGGTGACCTCCGGGGAAGAGGCCCTCGAGAACTTGCGGCGCATCGTCGTGAAGAACCTCAACGGGGCGCACATCCGCATCGGCGATGTTGCGACCGTGACCACGGGCTCCGAGCTGCGCACAGGTGCCGCGACTCAGAACGGTCATGAGGTCGTGCTCGGCACGGTGCTCATGCGCGTGGGCGAGAACAGCCGTACGGTGGCGAAGGCGGTGGCGGAGAAGCTTGCCGAAGTGAACGCGAGCTTGCCTCCCGGCATTCAGGCAGTGCCGACCTACGACCGCACGTGGCTGGTCGACAAGACGCTGAGGACGGTGCAGAAGAATCTGGTCGAAGGCGCGCTCCTCGTCATCGTGGTGCTCTTCGTGCTGCTCGGAAATCTGCGCGCCGCGCTGATCACCGCGATGGTCATTCCGCTCACGATGTTCATGACTCTGACGGGCATGGTGCGTGCGGGCATCTCGGCCAACCTGATGAGCCTCGGCGCGCTCGATTTCGGGTTGATCGTCGATGGCGCCGTGATCATCGTGGAAAACTGCCTGCGGCGGCTGTCCCTCGTTTCGCACGGCGGCGCAGTTCCGCCTACGAGTGAGCGATTGCGTCTCGTGTTCGAGGCTACCCGCGAAGTGATCCGCCCGGCGCTCTTCGGCGTGTTCATTATTACTGCCGTATACCTGCCGATCTTCGCGTTGAGCGGCGTCGAGGGAAAGATGTTCCACCCGATGGCGCAGACCGTCGTGATTGCGCTGATTGCGGCCATGATTCTGTCCGTGACGGCCGTGCCCGCGGCCGTAGCTCTGTTCGTGCGCAAGCCGCCGCGTGCGCACACCGAGGACCGATTCGCGCGCTTCGCAAATCGCTTCTACGCGCCGCTTCTGGCCGCCGCTCTGCGTGCGCGTGTCGCCGTCGTGACTGCTGCAGTCGTGCTCGTGCTGCTTGCGGGGTTGCTCGCGGCGCGTATGGGTTCAGAGTTCCTGCCGAGCCTGGACGAAGGGGACATCGCCATGCATGCGCTGCGTATCCCGGGCACGAGCCTCACGCAGGCGGTCGGTATGCAGACGCAGCTCGAGGCCGCCGTGCGCAAGCTCCCGGAGGTGGATCACATCGTCGCGAAGCTCGGGACGGCGGATATCGCGACAGATCCGATGCCGCCCAGCGTCGCCGACAACTTCATCATCCTGAAGGACCGCGAGCAGTGGCCCGATCGGCGCAAGCCGAAGACCGAAGTCGTCGCGGAGCTCGAGCGGGCCGTGCGCGTGATACCCGGCAACAACTATGAGTTCACACAACCGATCCAGATGCGGTTCAACGAGTTGCTCTCCGGAGTGCGAGCCGATGTCGCAGTCAAGGTCTACGGTGACGACCTCGAGCAGCTGGCTGAAATTGGTCGACGACTGCAGACCATTACCGCACGTGTCGCAGGGGCGCAGGATGTAGCGCTCGAGCAGGTGACCGGATTACCGGTGCTGAGCGTGCAGCCGCGCCGCGAGGCTCTGGCGCGCTACGGTCTGGATGTCTCGGCGCTGCAAGACCTCGTCGCAAGCGCGTACGGTGGCGAGCCCGTCGGCACCATCTTCGAGGGAGACCGGCGCCATGATCTGGTCGTTCGCCTCCCGGATGCGCTACGCGAGAACGTGGATACGTTCGCTCGTCTGCCCGTGCCCCTCCCGGGTAGCGGATACGTGCCGCTTGGCGAGGTCGCGGAGCTGGAGCTTGCACAAGGTCCCAACCAGATCAATCGCGAGAACGGCAAACGTCGCGTGGTCGTGACGGCCAACGTCCGCGGTCGGGATCTGGGCTCGTTCATTGCGGAGCTTCGACAGAGCGTCGCGAATGAGGCCGCGCTGCCGGCTGGGTACTGGGTCGATTATGGCGGCACGTTCGAACAGTTGCAGTCGGCAACTCAGCGCCTGGCCATCGTCGTGCCGATCACCCTCGCGGTCATTCTCGGGCTACTCTGGCTCGCGTTCGGATCGATGCCGCTGGCTCTACTCATTTTTACAGGCGTGCCGTTGGCGCTCACGGGCGGCATCGTAGCGCTGTGGTTGCGAGACATTCCGCTTTCCATCTCGGCGGGCGTGGGGTTCATCGCGCTCTCCGGTGTCGCGGTACTCAATGGGCTCGTGCTCGTCAGCTTCATTCGCGACCTGCGCGCGAAAGGCGTGACGCTCGACGACGCCATCCGACAGGGCGCACTGACGCGTTTGCGTCCCGTGCTGATGACAGCTCTCGTCGCGGCGCTGGGCTTTGTCCCCATGGCATTTAACACCGGCATCGGGAGCGAGGTGCAGCGGCCCCTTGCAACAGTTGTTATCGGGGGTGTGCTGTCCTCGACTCTGCTGACGCTTCTCGTACTGCCAGCGCTCTATCGGATGTTGGGGGAGCGTCGGCAGCCGGAGGAATCGGACGCGCTGGTGCCGGCGGAGAACTGACGCACTCGGCCAGACTGGCGCGGGCGCTGGCACCTTTACCCACCTGCCGGCCAAGTTCCGAACAGCTTCTCAAACAGGTAGAGTCGCAACGAGTGGGCGCGCAACATGTCCGCGCGCTTGCAGGCGGGGTCGATGTCTCAGCGAGTCCGTTGATATTCACCGTACGTCCAATGAACCGCAGCGCCTCTGCCGCCAGTGCGAACGCGTCACGAACGCTGATGCCTCGATGGGACCGCCGCGCCGTCGCGGTAGCGAGCGTCTATGTCGTGCTGTACGTCCTGCTCGATGGCCTGAGCTACGTGCAGCCGGTGCTGAAGCTCGGAATCACGCCGTGGAACCCACAGGCGGGACTCACACTCGCGTTTCTGCTCTTCTACGGTCCGCGGTGGCTGATGGTCACCGCCCTTGCATCGTTACTCTCGGAAGTTCTCGTGCGCGGCATAGGGGCCACATCGCCTGCCGTGCTGAGTTCCTCGGTATGGATTGCGGTTGGGTACGCAACTCTCGCGGCAGTCCTGCGCCGACACGATCTCGCGGCACCGATTCGTACATCGACGGCGGCCGCGTGGCTGGCAGGCGTATCGCTCGTGGTGACATTTCTGATTGCGGCGGGCTACGTCGGGCTCTTCGTAGGGGCTGGAGAGCTTACGCACGGCGATGCGCTGGGTAGCATCGCACGCTACTGGGTGGGAGACCTCAACGGCATTCTTACGCTTACCCCGCTTCTCCTGTACGCGAGCGAGTGGCGCGACGGGTTGCGTGTGCTGCGCGAACACCGTTGGGAAGTGCTTGCGCAGCTTGCTACCGTGCTCGTTTTCGTCTGGATCATCTTTGGCTTCGCCGCCACGGATCAGCTGCGTTTCTACTACGCTGTATTCGTGCCGGTGGTCTGGATTGCGCTGCGCTGGGGACTCCCGGGTGCCATGCTGGCCTCCCTTGCGATTCAGATCGGTGTGATCATCGGCTCGCAGGACGAGAGTCGGTCACCTCCGCTGATCGATCTTCAGTTCCTCGTGTTGACGCTCGGCATGACGGCCCTCCTCCTCGGCGCTGTGGTGACCGAACGCGTGCGCGTGCTACGGCGGATCGCCACGCATGAAGCAGAACAGCGTGCGCTTCTTGCAATGTCCCCGGATGCGGTGCTGGCGGTCGACTCTGGTGGACGCGTTCGCATCTCCAATCCTGCTGCCGTGCGCCTCTTCGGTGAACGCGCTGGCGCGCAAAAAGAGCCTCGACTTGCCGAGCTTCTTCCCCACCTCGCGCTTGAATCCCCGGAGGGACGCGCCACACTCGATGCCCGCCGGGGAGACGGCAGCGTCTTTCCCGCGGAGATCGCGTGGGCACGCCTCGATACGCCGTCGAATGAGGGATTCCTGGTTACGGTTCGCGATGCCACCGAACGTCGTCGGGCCGAGACGCAACTGCGCGAACGGGATACGGCACTCGCGCGCGCCATGCGATTTGCCGTCGCAGGCGAGCTGGCCTCGGCGCTGGCGCACGAGCTGAACCAACCGATCACGGCACTCGTGTCCTACCTGCGTGCCTCTGAGATTCTTGCTGAGCCCTTTGCCTCTGAAGATGAGCGCGTGAAAGCAACCCTCGGAAAGGCTGCGCAGGAGGCAATCCGTGCATCGGAGGTCTTGCGGCGGATGCGGGACTTCTATCGGGGTGGTGCATTCAAGCGAGAGGCAGTGCATATCCCCTCGTTGTGCAGTGCTGTGGCGGCCGCGTTTCAAGACCGCCTGCGTGGTGCGGGTGCGCAGCTGCTGATGCATATCGATCCTGCGATTCCGACGATCGAAGCCGACAGCATCCAGCTCGAGATCGTTCTGCATAACCTGCTGGTCAACGCGATCGATGCCTTGAGCCAGCAGCCGAAATCCTCGCGACGCATCGAGCTCAGCGCCGCGTGCTCCGACGGCGACGTGATCCTTCGCGTCGAGGACTCCGGGTCGGGCATTGCCACAGAGGTCGCGCACAAGCTCTTTGATCCGTTCATCACGAGCAAACCGGATGGCATGGGGCTCGGCCTTGCCATCAGCCGCTCACTGGTGCGCGGGCGTGGGGGTGACTTGTCCCTGACTGCTGCGAGCACAATGGGGGGCGCATGCTTCGTCGTGCGGCTACCGATCGTACGCGGCGAGGCCCTCGTGTTGTGAACGACTCCACCGTCTTTCTCATCGATGATGACGCGTCGATTCGCGACGCGCTGAGCCTGCTGATTTCACTCAAGGGGCTGCGCGCCTCCGTGTTCGCCTCCGCCGAAGACTTCCTTTCCGTGTACGACCCTGCCTGGCGTGGCTGTCTGCTCACGGATCTTCAAATGCCGGGCGGGATGAACGGGCTGGAACTGCAGTCCATACTGCGTCAGCGCAATATCACGTTGCCCGTTGTCGTGTTGACGGCGCACGGAGATGTTACGGCAGCTCGCACGGCACTCAAGAATGGTGCCGTCGACTTTCTCGAGAAACCGGTGGACGATGAGGTTCTCATCGATGTCCTGAAAAATGCGGTGCGCATCGATGAAGAGCGACGCCGCACCAACGCCGCGCGCGCGGACACGATCGTACGTCTCGAGCGGCTCACGCCGCGCGAGCGGGATGTGCTGGAGTTGCTGGCAGAGGGCTTCCAGCATCGTGAGATCGCTGAGCGCCTGACCATCAGTCCGCGAACCGTTGAGGTCTACAAGGCGCGCATGATGGAAAAGCTCCAGTGCCGCACGCTCGCGGAGATCGTCCGCATCGGCGCCGAAGCGCGGGCTCAACGTTCCGGTACGTGACCCACCTCAGTCAGCTCCATTCGCGCGATCCCGTACGGGGTGGCCCGAATAGTGTATGCATCTCGCGACTCCACGCCGCTCTCATACGATAAACAGTCGCGTCTGATGCCGGTGCGCTTCCACGGTGCCGGCAATTCGAAAAGGGCAGGCCCGTACGCGCAGTCCATATGCCAGCAGAGATCGTCCATTGGCAGCTCAACTCAACGGTTGGATCGCTAAAATGCTGTGATGTTGACCAAACGCCCATCGAGGCTGCCTGCCTCGCCAGGCTGGCTGGAGCGCCTCGAGTCGATGTGGGAGCGTCTTGGCCGGTCCATCCGCGACAGTCCTGCGCTTGCCGTTGTTTGCGAGGAATTCAGAACAGTGACGAGCGCGCATACGGCCTGGTCGGACGTCTTCAGTTGCCTGTGCATGGTCCACGATCCCAGCGCCGCCCGGCACACGATGTTGATGGCGGACCTGGTGTTCGTTGCCTCGACCCCGCACATCGTCACGGTATGGCGCAGATATGCGGATGGGCTGCACTCGATTCATGAAACGATCCCGCTGGACCCGCGCTTCCTCCAGGAGACCCTCGGAGCCTTCAGCGCCGATTTCCTGTACGGCAAGACGCTGACGCATCGAGTTTCCCAAGCCGGAACAACGGTGCTGGCGCGCTCGTAACTCAGGATGAGGCTGTTGTATTCCGTCATCGTAGGCCTTGCCCTGCCGCTCGCGTTCGTCGTCTTTCTTGCGCACGGTCTGCGCGATCGTCGCTACTGGCGAAACTTTGCAGAGCGACTTGGATATGGCTCGACCCTTCGCGCGGGCAGCATCTGGGTCCACGCCGCGTCTGTCGGTGAGGTGCAAGCAGCTGCGACTCTGATCTCGCAGCTGCAAGCCCGTTACCCTGCTCGTCCGATCGTCGTTACGACGGTTACGCCAACCGGCAACGAGCGCGCGCGGACTCTCTTCGGTACGGGTGTGTATGTATGCTATTTGCCCTTCGATCTGCAGGTCTTCGTACGACGCTTCCTTGATCGCATCAAACCCGTTGTGGCCCTCATTCTCGAGACCGAGTTGTGGCCGAACCTCTATCACGAGTGTGCACAACGGGGGATTCCGCTCGTCGTCGCGAGCGCACGCATGACGGAGCGCTCCGTGCGAGGCTATCGAAAACTTCTCGCTCCCTTCCGGCAGGCGCTGGCGAAGGCCACCCTTATCGCAGCTCAGAGCGAGATGGACGCTCAGCGCTTTCGCCTGCTGGGTGCGAATCCAGCAACCACCCATGTGATCGGAAATCTCAAGTTCGACATGGAAGTGAACGCGGACATCGTGCGCAGAGGGAGTGAGCTCAGAAAGCAGTACGCCTCAGCACGCCCTGCGTGGACAGCGGGCAGCACCCATGAGGGCGAGGAGGAGGCCGTGCTCGACGCGCATCGGCGCGTGCGACGTTCGCATCCGCACGCGCTTCTCATACTTGCGCCACGCCATCCCCAGCGCTTTCAAGCGGTCGCCGATTGGCTTGCACGCGAAGGCGTTCACTTCGCTCAACGCTCGCGCAGCCGCGTAGCGACTGGCGATGCCGAAGTCCTCTTGCTTGATACCCTGGGTGAGCTCGTCGACTTTTACGCCGCAGCCGACGTGGCCTTCGTAGGCGGAAGTCTGGTGCCGATCGGGGGGCACAATCTGCTGGAGCCGGCGGCTCTTGGGCGGCCTGTTCTGACAGGTCCGCACACCTCCAGCATCGACGCCATGGCGCGAATGCTCACGGAGAAGGGCGGGCTCGAGGTCGTCGTCAACAGCGCCAGTCTTGGAGTTAGAGTAAGCGCGTTGCTGGGAGATGCCACGGAACGCGCGCGCGTCGGCGCGCTGGCCCGTCTCGCGGTGGAGACCAATCGTGGCGCTCTCGATCGACTCTTTCGACTGATCACGCCGCTCGTTACTCGGTGAGCGTGGACGCCTCGGGGCGCCCGGCGCGCGTTACGGCGATGAGCACACCAAAGGGCGGTCCCAAGCTGAAGCTCTCCGGTGGAATGAGGCGCGAGACACTGCTGTCCAGATGAAGCGCATCCTTGCAGTGCTGGCTGTCGCGCAGGAAGCGCGCGAACTCATGGAAACTCACGGGCGTATCGGAGATCGCAAGCAGGACTTCGCGCTCAGAGACGAGACAGACGGCATTCCGCGTGAGACGGTTCACGGACCGGGGCGCGAAACGCGGATTGATCGCTCCATCTTGCAGCAGGATAGGTCCTGACTGTGTGGCGAACCGTATGCTCGCGGCAGTCTGTTCGAACTCAGATTGAAAGCGATCCGTCTCGACGATGCGCGCTCGACCATCTTCGATCACGAAGACGCCGTTCGGCTCGAAATAGAAGTTTCCATACGCGCCTTTGCGCGTATTCAGACGGTGCAGTACGCGGCCTTGCTCGATGTACAGGCCGAGAGGTCGAAGATCTGTCTGATAAATACCTGCGTTCGTTGCGCAAACGACGGTTCGTCCCTGAGAGCGGAGCTGCTGCTGTAGCCGCTCCAGCGTACCCAGAATTGCCCCGTTTCCATCGCGCCAGAACATCCTCAAATCATCTTTGACCAGATCAACCCGACACGTGCGAAAGACGCTGTTCTGGTACGTATCGCTCGTGAGTTCGGCCGAACTTGCCGGCCTCTCTGTGGCGTGCATTACTCCCAGGATCAGGCCAATGAGCCAGGCGCGTGCGGATGTCGGTCGCAAGGCTCTGCGCGGGAAGGACACAAACTCAGCCGCGCTGCCGGCAGGCACGTTCCCAAACGATGCGGCATTCATGATGCAACAGCAAACGTCGAGGCTGAGAGTTCGAGAGTATATGCGAGGTATCGTGGCCCTCAATGCGGTAGGCCAGTTCAGTCGAGCGCACTGGCGTATCGCAGAGACTGCAGCGTGCCCCGTGTCCGGAGGTAATGTGCACCGTGCGCCACGACGCATGCCAGTGCCTGAGGTTCCGTAGTCGGGTGCGCGTGGCATGCTGCGCAAACGGGATAACGTTGCTCATCTTCGACCTCCCTTTCCTGTTGGTCACCCTGAGCTTCGGATGCGACCGTCGGCTGCTGCGCTGGCGCGTGGGCTGACGAGCAGCTTGTCAATTCGAGGGCCATCCATATCGACGACCTCGATGCGCAGATCGCGCCACGTAAGCGTCTCAGCCGGTACGGGCAGGCGGCCGAGGTGCCAAAGCACGAAACCGCCAATCGTATAGTAGTCATCGCCATGCGCGAGATCGTTGCGCTGGAGAAGACTTTCCGCTTCGTGAATACCGAGCTGACCGTCGATGAGCCAGCTCCCGTCGTCGCGTCGTACCGCCTCGGCCCGCTCGCGGCTACCCATATCCGCAAGCTCCCCCGCGATCGCCTTGAGGATGTCCGCAGGGGTAGCGAGGCCAACGATTCCGCCATACTCGTCCGTCACCACGGCCAGATGCACACTCGATTCTCGAAACAGCTCCAGAAGTCGCAATAGGGACACTGAGGGTGGCACGTGCAGCGGTGGCCGCGCGAAACTGCTCAATGGCGTAGTGCCGACTCGCAGGGTCTCTCCGAGATCGGCGAGTGTGATGACCCCAATCAGTTGCTCGAGGTCGGCATCGCAGAGGAGAAATCGCGCATGCCCGCTTGCGCGAGCTTCAGCCCAGAGTTCGGGCAATGGCGCATTCACGTCTAGCCAGATGATGTCACCACGCGGGACCATTGCGGATTGCACGGGGCGATCCGCAAGGCGCAGGACGCCTTCGATCATCTCCTGCTCGCGTCGGTGGAATACGCCTTCTTTAGCCCCCGTCGCCACGAGCGCACGGATCTCGTCTTCCGTGATCGAGGTCTGTGCTGCGCTTTGCAGAGGCAGGAGCTTCGTCACGGCCTCGGTCGAAACCTGCAGCAGCCAGACCAGAGGTGCAGCGATTCGCGCCACCCACCGCATTGGGAGCGCGACGACTTCAGCCAACGCCTCGGCATGAGCCAGAGCGATGCGCTTCGGCACGAGCTCGCCCAGAATGAGAGAGAAGTAGGTGACTACCACGACGACTACGCCAAACGCTGTTTGTTGGGCATAGGGGGCAAGCCACGCGACGCGCGCGAGTATGACCGCCAGGTCTTCCGCGAATACGGCACCGCTGTACACCCCGGTGAGGATCCCGACGAGCGTAATCCCGATCTGCACGCTTGAGAGCAGGCGGGTAGGATCCGCGAGAAGCTCCAGAGCGACACGCGCACCCTGGTGCCCGCGGTCCGCCCGGGCACGCAACCTTGCTTTGCGAGCCGACACCAGCGCCAGCTCGGACCCGGCGAAAAATCCGTTCAGAAGAATCAGCGCCAGGATGATCCCGGCTTCGGCCCAATTCATGGAAACTCTGGAGGGAGGGAAGGAGCAAGAATCCTAACAGTTGGGCCAAGCCGCAGCACATCGAGGCCCCGTTGACAGATCAATGGCTCCTCACTTCTCGAGGTATGCCTCGCACTGAACTTCGACGGCGGCGCCACCGACATGACATAGAGATCTCCCGCGTATATTGATTTGTCAGTAGTGGGTCGGCGAGCTCATGCCGACGCCGGTGCTGGCATCGGCCTGGTCGGACGATAGGGAGCGAGCATGGGCTCCTCTTCACCGGCGACCACTTCATGCGCCATGTAGTCGCCAAGCAAGGCCGCCAACGTGACACCGCTATGGGTCACGCACAACGACACTGCTGGTACGCCTGGGACCGGCCCCACCACTGGAAACCCGTCAGTGGGCATCGGCCTGAAACCGAGCGTCACGGAACCCACCTCCGCCCGTGCAACTCCGGGCATGTAGACCGCGAGCTTCGAAAGGATTCTCGCGCCGTGCAGCTCAGCGACACCGGGGGGAAAAGCCATGGCATGGTCCCGGATCTCGGCATGGACGGGAATAGGCGGTGGGCTCGGTGCCTCGAGTCCGACCACTGACCCATCTGCTGCCTGCTTCCACTCCATTTCGCCTGGCCCGTCGTAGACGATGCGAGTCATGATCGGCAGAGGCTTCGAGTGAACGAGTGCGCCCGGTCTATGCAGGAGCGGTAGCGCATAGCCGAGCGGCGCAAGCATTCCCGGCGCGTCCACGCCCGTCGCGATCACCAAGCCATCGAATCGCAGTCGTCCTCGCGGCGTGACGACCGTAACTCCGCCTGCGGTCGGCTCGATCGCAGTCACCGGGCAGGGATACATGATTCGCGCGCCCGCGATCTTCGCAGCGGCGAGGAAACGCCGGGTGGCATGCACCGGGTCGACATGGCCGCCCAGGTCCGACCAGATTGCCTCCACCAGCGCGCCGGGATTGATTGCCGGACTGATCTCTTTGAGCGCCTCGACGTCCAGCGAGCGGGTCGGGTGGCCCGCCTCGGCGAGGTGCTTCGACTGAACTGCCATGCGCCCACGATCGCTTTCCCTGTCGGTGAAGCCTACATACCCACCCCATGTCACCCCCATGCCGAGGGGTCGATCAACAGCCCGCCAGCGCTCCAGCGCGGCAAGTCGCATCTTCATGTAGTGGGGATCGTCCACGAACGGATTGATCCAGGCGAGCGACTTGGAGGTGGCTCCAGCAGCGGGCGCGGTTTTTTCGAGCAGCGTCACTTCCGCGCCGGCTCTCGCGCACCGCATCGCTATCGCCGCACCTACGATCCCGCCGCCCACGATACCGACGCGAAGTTTCGGGCCATTTTTCGTGGCCCCAAAAGCCATGGTGGTCAAGCCGGCGCTGAGCGCAGCTCCGAGAAACAGGCGTCGCTTCATGGTTGGTCACCGCTCGTGAGGCCGGCATGCGGCCGCCTTGCAAATGCATCACGCAAGAAATCCAGAATGCGTTTGCGTCGATCCGTACCTCGCGCGCACTTCCCCGGGGCAATCGGCCGCAGGGTATAAGTTTTTGGCATAGAACATTGCCGGCGGATCAATTGTATTTTTACCCTCCCGGCGTGATCGTTACCCGGCAAGGCATCGGGCCGCACCGGGGAGAAAACGATCATGCTGCAGGCGTTGGCGCTTCGGAAAGAATACGACGGTAACGTCGCGCTCGATAACCTGAAGAAGGCGCTCGCGTACATCCCCGAGATCGTGATGCTCTACAAGAACCTGACCGGTCTCGAGAACCTCAAGTACTTCAGCACGCTCGCCGGTCACAAGGACTACACGGACGCGGAGCTCATCGGGTTCCTGCGCCAGGCGGGGTGGCCCGATGGGGCGCCTCACCGCCGGGTGGGAGGCTATTCCAAAGGCATGCGCCAGAAGGTGGGCATTGCCATCGCGCTCGCCAAGTCTAAGCGCTGGTCGAGAGGACACTATCGCTCGACGAGGCGCTCAGTCAACGAATCTGGCGATGGAGAACGCGAGCGTTGCTACCCCGATCACCGTTCCGATCAGCCACATGAGATTCCGCGTGTCCCGCGCGTTCAATTCCGCTCGCAGCGCGTTGTTGTGTGTGCCTTGCCAAAGGTGCACGAGTCCAGTGGGTGAGATACCCACCCGGCCACTCTCGCTCCGGCCGGAAGCACTTGGAGCGGGCCAGGAGGCGACGAATGGCCTGAAGCACTTCAAGAAA